>OFRZ01000012.1_pt1 | contig 194791 bp, 166 predicted proteins | sample 1543181 | NCBI WGS metagenome assembly OFRZ01 (sample SAMN04209245, study PRJEB22552) | human gut metagenome | biome: gut; material: feces | host: Homo sapiens | place: USA: Oklahoma | reverse complement strand
TTTAACTAATCTTTCTTCTTAATCTTCTTTCCTTTATTCAGTTTTCAGGGTGTTTGAAAGAACACAGAGATGCACCATTAGCTCAGTTGGTAGAGCACCTGACTCTTAATCAGGGTGTCCCGGGTTCGAGCCCCTGATGGTGCACCAAGAGAAGTTGCAGGGGCTAATGAGAGCAAAGACCATTAGCCTTTGTGACGAAAGACAAGGCTCGTTGGTCAAGCGGTTAAGACTCCGGCCTCTCACGCCGGCAACGCGGGTTCGATTCCCGCACGAGTCACCAAAAGGTGATAAGAGCTGAAAAGCTTTTATATACAAAAGAATAGTTGGTGTTGATGACGCTGAGGGTCCACCTGTTCCCATACCGAACACAGAAGTTAAGCTCAGTGGTGCCGAAAATACTTGGCTGGTGACGGCCCGGAAAGATAGGGAGATGCCAACACAAAGCATACACCCAAACGGGTGTTTTGCTCTATATTCCTCCATAGCTCAGTCGGTAGTGCGAGTGTACAGAAATGTACCCGAAACTATTACTTAGCCAGAGGAAAAACTAAATATGTTGTTTAAGTCCACTACCGGGGATTTAAGTAACAAAAAAGATTGCTCTTTATGCAATCTGAACAAAAATCTTTGAGTAAAATCAAAGAAAATTGTATAATCCTCCATAGCTCAGTCGGTAGAGCGCATGACTGTTAATCATGATGTCACTGGTTCGAGCCCAGTTGGGGGAGCCACAACAGAGTAGTCTTTTGACTACTCTGTTTTCTTTTGCTTTTTTATTTATGACTGAAAAGGGTACATCCTTGTGTTCTAAAAAATATTAGTCGATATTGTATGAGTTTTGTAAATGATATTATATGTTCTTGTCACTTAAATGATTTCGATTAAAACATCTTGCAATCCTAAGAATTTTTCTGTAGAATAACTGTAGAGCATATTTTGTCCCCTGTTTCGGGTTTCTTAGCAAATCTATTTAACAGATTTGGATAACTGTATTCGAATTGTAATTCATCACTAAAACACAGATAGAGAGTGTTATTTAAGGAGATTTAAAATATGAACATAGGTTTTTCTTATATAGGCTTAATTTTCTTGCTTATGCTTGTGATTCCAAACATTATATGGAGTAAAGCGAAACCTAAAAATTATGAAGCCTATGCTAAAAATGAAAATAAGGTCTTATTAGTATTTGAAAGAGTAGGAGAAATTTTAGTTACTTGCATAGCTTTGATATTTACTGACTTCAATATAACTGAATGGTCGGTGTCATCGCTTTTATTGATAATTGCCTTTATATTGATGGTCTTATATGAAATATATTGGATTAAGTATTTTAAGAGCGATAGAACGATGCAGGATATGTACAGTAGTTTAATTGGAATTCCTGTTGCAGGAGCTACATTACCTGTATTCGCATTTTTGTTATTAGTCTATATGGAAATAGCATATTAATGATTCTAGCTACTGTAATACTTGGCATTGGGCATATTGGAATACACTTAAACCATTACAAGAAATCTGTAACCGAAAAAGTGCATATAAAGAAGAAAGTTCTTAAAATCATTTCAATATTTATAGGAATAATTGTTGTACATTCTTCGGCAAGCCTTGCGTATAAAACTTATCAATTGAATGAACTTGAAAAAATGAGTTTGTCAGATATGATTGAATATGTAACAAAAAATGATGATAATACTAAAATATCTGTTGCTGTAATTAAAGATGGAAAAGTTGAATATAAGATATATGGCACAAATATGGAAGAGGAAAAACAGATATACGATTATGAGATAGGTTCAATTAGCAAAACTTATGTTTCGTTATTATTGTCAAAAGCTGTAGAGGATAATAAAATTAATATGAACGACTCTATAAATAAATACTTGGAGCTTGATAACGATAAATATTATCCGACAATAGAAAGACTTGTAACACATACTTCAGGATATAACGCATATTATTTTGCCCCCAAAATGATTGCTAATAAGTTTAGTCAGGATAATGATTTTTACGGCATTAGCAAAAAGGATATTTTGAATAAAATTGATAGTATCAAGTTAAAAGATAAAGATTACGAATTTGAATATTCTAATTTTGGAATTTCTGTTTTAGGGCTTGTTTTAGAAAAAGTATATGACAAGGATTTTACAGCTTTAATGAATGAGTTCATAACAGAAGAAATCGGAATAAAAAATACGAAGGTTGCGATTTGTGAGGGTAATTTAGGTAACTATTGGAATTGGAAGAAGGATGACGGCTATATACCTGCCGGAGCGATAATTTCAAATATAGAAGATATGGCTGAATATTTACAGATGTATCTGAATAGCGATGAGCAATATGTAGTTAATACATATGCTCCTAAAAAAGAAATACATGTCGATAACTATATGTACAACAAATTAGGCATAAATATGGACAAAGTTGGAATGGCTTGGATGATAGATTCAGAAAACAATTTTGTATGGCATAATGGTGCTACGAGTAACTTCAATAGTTATATTGCATTTATTAAAGAAAAGAATATAGGAGTTGTGGTTTTATCAAATTTAAGTCTTAATAAAAAAATCCCTGCAACTGTCATTGGCGGGAAAATGATGCAAGAATTGTGCGGTAATTGACAAAAATGGATAAATAACAAAACAAGCGACAGAGAATTATTCTGTCGCTTATTTTTTAATCATATTCAGGTGTAAAAACATTAGTTGACAAAATTAACTTTATGCGTTACTATGAAAATGTAGAAATTGCACAAAGCACAAAAAGACAGTTTATAGATAAAGGAGGTAATTAATTATGAAAAAAGCATTTTTATTGTTTCTTATGTTAATAATAGCTTGTTTTATTATCATCGGCTGTAAAGACTCTTCAAATAACACCAATAATTCGAGTAATGCAAATGTTGGAGTGTTAAGAGATTATCTGTGAATTTGGAAAAGAACTATAGCGTTCCCGATTCTGGCAGCAATGTAATTGAACTTGCTTCAACACCTGATGAACTTTTTCCTCATTCTAACAGCTTCAGCATTGAAATGGAAAAAGATGCGGCTGGCTACCGTGCCTTTAACCTTAATTATTATTGTAGGAGATGATATCATGTCAATAAATCAAATTATCATTGTAATTTTTATCTTTGTGATATTTTTGACTTGTTTTCTTGCGATTCTTATTACTAAAAAGAAACACAAGCTAAATGAGGTGCAAATAAAAGCTCAAAATTTGGCTTATAAAATAGCATTTATTTTTTCTTTTTTTTATAACATTCTCTTATTTATCTTAAATGTGTTAAATATTCAAATAGCATCATTTAAAATACAAATAATGATAGGACTGCTTTTAACTTCTATTATTTTAATAGGTATTTGCGTATTCAAAAATACTTTTATATTTCCCAATAAACACGGAAATCTTCACTTGGTATCTGCAGGCGGTATGTCTGTAATTTGTAGTATTTATGGAATTATGAAGAATGATCAAGCTGATATGATTTTCTTAGAACAAGGAAAATTAAATGATGATATTATTTATCTTCTCATAGGTCTTTGGGGTTTAAGCCTATTGATGATTTTCTTTATAAAACTCATCATCGACAGAATATTTGATAATAGAAAAAAGAAATTAACCGATATGAATGATACAAGTTTATGATTAATATTACAGATTTGGATTGTGATGAAAACTATTAGGCAGTGACTAGTTTCTACCTTATGAGTCCCCAAGATATGTTGTTCATATTATATTTGCCCAAATTGGATCATTAATATATAATCAACTTGTTTTGAATATATATAGGTTTCTGTATTTATTCTGGTTCAATGTCAATAGTTGGGGTAACCCGAAAAAATAGAATATATGATAATTACAAGCGACAGGAATTAAGCTGTCGCTTATTTTTTAATCATATTAAGGTGTAAAAACATTAGTTGACAAAATTAACTTTATGCGTTACTATGAAAATGTAGAAATTGCACAAAGCACAAAAAGACAGTTTATAGATAAAGGAGGTAATTAATTATGAAAAAAGCATTTTTATTGTTTCTTATGTTAATAATAGCTTGTTTTATTATCATCGGCTGTAAAGACTCTTCAAATAACACCAATAATTCGAGTAATGCAAATGTTGGAGTGTTAAGAGATTTATCTGTGAATTTGGAAAAGAACTATAGCGTTCCCGATTCTGACAGCAATGTAATTGAACTTGCTTCAACACCTGATGAACTTTATCAAAATGACCTTAAGAAATTAATATCAATATCGGATGATGTGATCCGTGTAACAGTTCAAAATGTAGCTTATACAAGCTATGAAGGCGTTGCTTGGACAAAATTAGATGTCCTGATAACTGATACATTAAAAGGAGATTTAAAAGTCGGAGATGTAATATCAGTATTTAATTTGGGTGGATATATTCCGCTTAGTGAACATATTGAAGGACATAATGATGCGTTTCGATTTAAAAATTTAAGTGCAGAGGAAATTAAAACGACTTTTCTTAAAGAAACAATTGACGGTGAAAAAACGGTTCAAAAGTCGGATGATTTGATACTGTGTTTAGTTCAAACTCCTAAGAATAGTCCGTTGCCGAACGGTGCATATGAAAGAGTTTCTTATACAGGTCAGTTATATGCTGATGGCGACAATAAATTCGTTCAGTTGATTACTGACAGTTCCGAAACAACAGAGAAAACATATTCCTATGACGATATCAAGAAAATGACAGAATAGGAAAAGTTATAAAATAAATAGCGATAATCATAGCGTGTAATGGTAGCACTACAATAATATTAGGCTTAATTTCAATAGTTCTGACAACCCGAAAAAATAGAATATATGATAATTACAAGCGACAGGAATTATGCTGTCGCTTGTTTGGCTGTTAAAATACAAACCATACTATTTAATTTTGAATTGAATTTAATTGAGAGGTGCTATATAATTAATATCAGAGTAATAAAACATTAAAATTCTGAATTTAAAGGGTGATTATTATGCCGTTGCAGATTGTTCGGAATGATATAACTAAGATGAAATGTGACGCAATTGTTAATGCGGCGAACAGTTCGTTGCTTGGCGGAGGCGGTGTTGACGGTGCGATTCACCGTGCGGCGGGGAACGAATTGCTTAATGAATGCAGAAAACTTGGCGGTTGCAGAACGGGTGAGGCGAAAATTACGGGTGCGTACAAACTGCCCTGCAAGTATGTTATTCATACGGTCGGCCCTGTATGGCAAGGCGGAAATTATCATGAGAAAGAACTGCTTTCGTCATGTTATCGTAACTCGTTGCAGCTTGCAAAGGCTTATGAATGCGAATCGGTTGCCTTTCCTTTGATTTCATCGGGGGTTTACGGCTATCCGAAAGAACAGGCATTACAGGTGGCAATCAACGAAATCTGTAAATTTCTTGCAGACAACGATATGCTTGTTTATATTGTTGTGTTTGACAAAGACGGATTCCGTGTCAGCAAAAAGCTTGTTCGTGATATTGCCGAATACATTGACGAACACTATGTTGAAACGCACTATTCCGAAAACCGCAGTCGTGGATTATCCCGTCTTTTAAGACAGCCGGAGACTTATCCAATGCAAACCGCAGCTTTGAATTTAGCTGATGTTGTAAATCAGCTTGATGAAAGCTTTTCTCAGATGCTTTTGCGTAAAATTGACGAAAAAGGTCTTACGGATTCTCAGTGTTATAAAAAGGCGAATGTTGACCGCAAGCTGTTTTCTAAAATAAGAAACAATGTCAACTATAAACCTAAGAAAACTACCGCAATTGCCTTTGCCGTTGCACTTGAACTGTCGCTTGATGAAACTAAAGAAATGCTCCAAAAGGCCGGCTATGCACTTTCGCACTCGAATAAATTTGATGTTATCATTGAATATTTTATTCAAAAGGGCGAGTATGATATTTTTACTGTAAACGAGGCTTTATTTGAATTTGACCAAGTTTTGTTGGGTCAGTAAATGTCGCATTTCAGGCGACCATATGTTATCCCGAAAGTTGTATGATTAAGTCAAGATAAAAACTTAATTGCTTTTGGAGGTAACAACTATGAAAAACAACATTACAGAATTGGTATTCATTCTTGACAGAAGCGGTTCAATGTCAGGACTTGAACAGGACACAATCGGCGGATTTAATTCGCTCATTGAAAAGCAACGCAGACAGAACGGCAAGTGCTATGTTTCAACCGTATTGTTTGATCACGAAACCGAGGTTCTTCACGACAGGGTTGAATTGTCTGAAATTTCAAAAATGACTGAAAACGATTATACGGTTCGTGGCTCAACTGCACTCATTGACGCTATCGGCGGTGCAATTCATCACATTGGCAACATTCATAAGTATGCAAGAGAAGAAGATGTTCCCGAACACACCTTGTTTGTGATTATGACCGACGGAATGGAGAACGCAAGCCGTATCTATTCAAGCAATAAGGTCAAGAAAATGATTGAGCGTCAGAAAAATCGCTACGGCTGGGAATTTCTTTTTATCGGAGCTAACATTGATTCCGTTGAAACCGCCAAGCATTTCGGAATCAATTCCGACCGCTCCGTTAATTATCACGCTGACGGTCAGGGTACGGCTGTTGTTTTTGACGCAGTATCGAAAACCGTGTGCAATTTCAGAAAAAGCAGACCGCTTTCATCGTCTTGGAGCGATGAGATAGACAAGGACTACGAAAGCAGAAAATAAGAGGCAAATTAGTTTTAATTTCTGCATTTATACCATAAACAAAAGACCTATATTTACTTTAGAATAAGTAAATATAGGTCAAATTTATTGAAGTCACATTGGAAAGAATCAATCTTTTTATACTTGAAATTACTTTTAATGCATTTTGGCATTTTTGTGAGTTCATTTTTTACAAACCAAATTTTATGATTTGTGTCAACTTTGTCTGCAATTTCATTTTTGTTTATACATTCAACATTTTCAAATGCCTCAAACCAGTTTTCTTTGTAGGTGCAAAGGTGGGTGTTGTTCGGATAATAATACGACATAATTCCGAATGCACTGTCGCAGTAAACAAAAGTGTCTGATTCTGACTGTTGAGAACTGAATCTTTCACGAAAATTTGTCATTGACGGATTATATTCAAACAATCCTGTTGCAACAAGACAGCCGATATTTACAACGCAAAGCAGGGTGCATATTACTTTGCTCGGCTTTGGCTTTATATCTTTTACGCCGAAAGCAACGAGAATTGCAAAGATACCGAGAATTACAACGCTGTATCTTGCAATGTAAAACGGGCGTATAAAAACGGTTACGAACAACCCGATTATTTGAATCCCCATAACGCAGACATCTGCGAAAATTATACACAATTTTCGGTTGCTCTTTTTCATAAGAACAAGTGCAGATACTGCTATGCCCGATATGAATACAATTACAGACAACGGTTCAACTCCGCTGAGCCAAAAATTACTTGAGGCTGATTTTGTTTGATTTAAAAGAGGAATTATCCAAAATGAATATCCTGCCACCATAATAAGGTCTGCAATAATAACACGCTTGAACAAATTTCTGTCTTTAATGAGCAGATATATATTTGCAAAAGCAAAGATAATTGCAACTGCAAGAAGTGCGTAGATGTGATTGTATGCAGCCCCAAGTCCTGCTATAGCAAATAAAATGCAGTGATGAAACTTTTTGTTTGCTATAAAAAGCAGGGACTCAATAAAGCATAATGTAACAAAAAATATGCTCCATGAGTATGACCTTTGCTGAACGCTGAAATAGAGCATCATTGGCACAGCTCCGACAGTCAGCATATAAATTATTGATGTTTTACTGCCGTAGTGCTTTTTTATGATTGTGCATCCCAAAAACAGCGTTGCAATGTAACCGATTGCCGAAAATATTTTTGTTGCTGTTATTGAGTATCCAAAGATGCAACAAAATGTTTTCAGCGACAAAAAATACAGCGGTGGGTGCATATCGGATTTCAGAATATTGATTATGTCTGAATAATTGTGCTGAATCAGCGACAGCGTGTACGCCTCGTCAAACCATATATTGTCATTAAATATAAGTGTCAGGGAAAACAATGACAAAACGGCAAATATGATATATACCGTATGATTTGCTCTGACTTTTAATTTGTGCATCATAATATCTCCGTTTCTGAGTTTATAGGATAATTTTACCATTACAGGGCTATAAATTCAAGATTAACGGAAAACGGTCTGTCTGTGATAAGTGTTTTACACACCTGAAAAGGGCGCTGACCGGTAGTATGGGCTTATAGCCCTAGAGCAAACCACCCGTTGGACGGGTGGTTTTTATTGCATAATTATATTGTCTTTGAAAAATTCCTCAATAAAATTCTTCATTTTCTTATATTGTCGATTAAGCTTTGTGAATATTAAAATCCACACACCTGCAAACAGTAATATCGGAACAATTGAGAATATCAGCGATGCCAAGTTTTCATTACAAAAATAATCGTATATTGAAAGACCTGCCAAAAACAGCACGAAAATCATAAAAGGTATCGGTAAAAGCAGATATTTCAATGATTTCATTTTTAATGTCAGAACCGAGCCGTTTGCTGAGTTTTCAACAGTTCCGTCAAAATCGGGAGATTGGTTGTCAGGTCCGCCAAATGGGTGATTTTTTGAAAGATGAATTGTGAGTTTGTTCGCAAAAAAATTGCCTGCAATTTTTGGTGTATCGGGTTTTGTATTGCCCAAAGCCTTCATTCTTAAAGCGTTAGAAACCTGATTGGCAGAAATGTTCATTTTGTAGGAAAATGATTTAATGCAGTTGAACATAACAATTCTCCTTTAAATTACTGTTCTTTCAGAACACCGTTGCGGTAGGCGCAGAGGAGCATTGAAAGTCCTTCAATGCGGTTACGGATTGTCTGACCGTCATCGGTTTGTGCAACACGGATTCGGTTTTCCGAGGTGTCAAAAACTTTTGTTGTTGAGAGAATGTCCTTGTTTGATTTGATTGCGTTGTCAATTCCCGCAAAGGGTTCGTGGGTGACAATTCGCATACCGTAGGAATTATAGACAAGCGTGTAGCCCGCCGTGCCTGTTTTGTCCTGATATGCTCTGCAAAATCCGCCGTCAATCACAATCAGCTTGCCGTTAGCCTTTATCGGACTTTCGCCCTTTTTGCGGATAACGGGAACATGACCGTTGATTATGTGACCGTGATTTTCCGAAAGACCGAATTCTTTCAAAATCTTCACGCAGGCGTCTTCATCGTGATAGAGCGTGTAGTAATGGTTGCGTGTTTCCGTGTGGGTTTCGGAATCGTCAATAAAGAAACGCTCAAACGAACACATCTTTTCTCTGCCGAAAAGCGGTGAATGTTTTCCGCACCAGAGATACCACATATAGTCGTTGCCCTTTTGCCTTTCGGGAGAATTTTCGGGGGCAGAGTGTCCCTGACGAACAATCTTTTCAAGCTCATCAAGCAATGCTTTTCCCGAAAGCACACAGCTGCCCGTGTCAAATTCCATAAAACTGCCGTCCTTATTCATCGGAATACAGCCGTGGAGCAAAAGATTGTTGTTGCAACACTTGTACATTCCGCCCTTGGCAAACAGAAAATCAATGTGTCTTTTCAGCTTTTCACTTGCCATAAAGGCATTTTTAAGCTGTTCCATAACCCGTTTTTCCGTCTTAGTCAGTTCATACGGATAGTCATGGTCAACTGTGGGGAAGAAGGTGTCGGAAATCGGATACTTCTTTTCGCCGACAGTTACGGTCGCATTTTCAAAATCAATCTTGTCAAGCAATCGCCTGTCGCTCATATTAAAGTTAGGATTGCGGCTGACAAGCTGACCCTCAAGCTTAAAGAGAATAACGGCAATCGCCTTGTGCATATCGGCAACCAGCAACGGATCGTTTGAGGTGTAGGGCGAATCCGCAAAAGGACCTTTCGGCATAAAGCGTTCAACATTTCCGCCGCCGTAAACATCCTTTGCAAAAAGCGAGAGGTCACGCAGACTTATTCCGTAGCCAACCTCGATTGTGTCAAGATTGCCGTATGAAAATGCGTTGTTAAGTGCAGCGGCAATGCAAGCCATACTGCCAGATGCCGCACCCATCCAAAGAATATCGTGATTGCCCCACTGAATGTCAACACCGTGGTGCATCATAAGGTCGTCAAGCACAATGTCAGGTCTTGCTCCTCTGTCGAAAATGTCGCCGACAATGTGGAGCTTGTCAACAATAAGTCTTTTTATCGTGTCACAAAGCGAGAGTATGAAAACATCGGCTTGTCCTGCCTCAATAATTGTGTGCAGAATATTTTCGTGGTAGGTTTCACGGTCTTTTTTGCCTGAATCACCGAACATAAGCTCCTCAATGATGTAGGCATAATGCTTTGGCAGAGTTTTACGAACCTTGCTTCGTGTGTATTTTGAAGAAATGTGTCGGCAGATTGCAAGCAATCTTATGAGTGTTAATCTGTACCATTCTTCAATGTCGGTTATTTCGCTTTTGTAAACACTGAGTTTTTCCTTTGGATAATAAATCAGCGTTGCAAGCTCGGCACGCTGTTCGGATGTGAGAGTATTTGAAAAAAGGTCGTCAATCTTTTCTCTGATTGAACCCGATGCGTTGTTGAGAATATGTCTGAATGCCTCGTGCTCACCGTGAATATCGGAAAGAAAATGTTCCGTACCTTTCGGCAAATCAAGGATTGCGTGAAGATTAATCATCTCTGCCGCCGCCGACTGAATGTTCGGATACTGCTCCGAAAGTGCCTCAAGATAGAGAATGTTTTCATGCATTTGCTTTTCATCGTAATGTTTCATCAAGTTCGCCTCCGAAAAAACTTTTACTGAAATCAGTGTATCACAACGCGAAAATTATATCAATATTATTGCAAAAGATTTTGCGGAATTTTCTGCAAAAACAAAACACCCGATTTCCGTTTTGGTCGGAAATCGGGTGTAAAATGTTTAGTTTAGTGTGAGATTTGTGATTTGCACCTGTATCGGCGGTTATTGCCGTACAGTAGCGGCGATCAGTGATCGCCATTTGATTTGCGGCAAACGCAAATCAACAATTTACATAATTGAGCAGACAAGGTCTGTGTATTCGGACGGATTTTCAAGCGGAAGTCCTGCGATTAGAAGCGCCTGACTGTAGAGAACCTCGGCATACTTCTTTGCTCTGTCAACATCGCTCTTGATAAATTCTTCCATCTTCTTAACGGCAGGGTGTGAAAGGTTAAGCTCAAGCACACGCTGAGCCTTCATATTTGCGTCAGGCTGAACTGAGTTGAAATACTTTTCCATTTCAAATGAAATACCGCCCTTTGCCGTAAGGCAAACAGGATGTGAAACAAGTTTCTTTGATGCGGTAACCTCTGCAACCTTGTCACCGAGTGTTTCCTTAACAAATGTAAGAAGTGCGTCCTTGTTTTCTTCATCCTCTTTATTTTCCTCGGTTTCAATGCCGAGGTCATCGTTCATTGCCGAGCAGAATTTCTTTTCCTTATATGTCATGAGTGACTGTAGAGTAAACTCGTCAATCTCCTCTGTGCAGTAAAGAATTTCGTAACCCTTTGAGCGGATAAGCTCTGTCTGCGGAAGTGTGTCGATTGCAGCGGCATTTTCGCCTGTTGCAAAGTAGATGAACTTCTGGTCTTCTTTCATTCTGTCAACATATTCCGAAAGCGTAACAAGCTTTTTCTCGCTTGAAGAATAGAACATAATAAGGTCCTGAAGTTCTTCCTTGTGCATACCGTAGTCCGAAACAACACCGTATTTTAGCTGTCTGCCGAATGCGTTGAAGAATTTTTCGTAATTCTCACGGTCATTCTGAAGCATTGAAGTAAGCTCGTTTTTAATCTTCTTTTCAATGTTCTGAGCAATTGTAATGAGGTGACGGTCATGCTGGAGCATTTCTCTTGAAATGTTGAGCGAAAGGTCTGCGCTGTCAACAATACCCTTTACAAAACGGAAGTGCTCGGGCAAAAGCTCTTCGCAGTTATCCATAATAAGCACACCGCTTGAATAGAGCTGAAGTCCCTTTTTGTATTCCTTGGTGTAGTAGTCATAAGGAGCAACAGACGGAATAAAGAGCAATGCCTTGTAGGTTACAACACCCTCAACAGAAGTTACGATAGTTTTAAGTGGCTTGTCCATAGCCATAAATTTTTCGCTGTAGAACTTGTCGTATTCTTCCTGAGTAACATCTTTCTTTCTTCTCTGCCAAAGAGGAATCATGCTGTTGAGTGTTACGGTTTCCGTGTAATCCTCATATTCGGGCTTGTCGCTGTCCTTGGTTTCTTCCTTAACTCTGCTCTTTGTCATATCCATAACAATCGGGTAGCGGATGTAGTCGGAATACTTCTTGACAAGTCCCTGTATTCTGTACTGCTCAAGGAATTCGTCATAGTTTTCATCGTCTGTGTTATCCTTGATTTCAAGAATAATCTCTGTGCCGGCATTTTCCTTTTCAATCTCGCTGATTGTGTAGCCGTCTGCACCGCTTGACTGCCAGCAATATGCCGTATCCTCGCCGTATTTCTTTGTGTTTACGGTAATCTTCTTTGCAACCATAAATGCCGAGTAGAAACCAACACCGAACTGACCGATAATGTCAATGTCGTCCTGCTTTTCTTCCATGCTCTGCTTGAATTTGAGTGAGCCTGAGGATGCGATTGTGCCGAGGTTGTTTTCAAGGTCATCCTTGTTCATGCCGATACCGTTATCCGTGATTGTAAGAGTACGGCTTTCTTTGTCGGGCTTTAAAACGATTTTGAAATCGCCTCTGTCAAGACCGACCTTGTCATCGGTAAGAGAAATGAAGCAAAGCTTGTCGATAGCGTCGCTTGCATTTGAAATAATCTCACGAAGAAAAATTTCTTTGTGAGTATAAATTGAGTTAATCATAAGGTCAAGAAGTCTTTTTGACTCTGATTTAAACTGTTTCTTTGCCATAAAAATCTTCCTTTTCATAATAATACATAAATTAAGAAGCCTTGTTCAAAACCGCAATTTGCATAGCTTTTCACACAAGCCTCTCATTAAACTATAATTATACTACAAAAGGTCAACTGTTTCAATATATAAAAAGTCCGAATGTGTCATATAGGACGAATTTTGGTGAAATTTGTCATTGCAATGGCGGCGTTTTCGTTTTATAATCTACTTAATAACTGCATTGAAAAAGAAAGGAGAATTAAATGACATATTCAGACGGTACAAACAGCGGATTTTCAAGAAGAAATCACTATGTGGGACAGCCTGCCGTAAAAGTCGGAAGTTCAAATTTTGACTACTACAGAAAGCCTGAAAAAAGTCATGGCTTTGCAAAGAGAGTTGCATTTTTTGCGTACTTTCCGCTTTTGATTCTATGGCTTGAAACCGACCTTAAAATTGCGTCGGGGTTTGATGTGCTCGGCGGTTTTGCTTTCACATTCCTGTTCACAATCGTGTTTTCGGCGGTACTTGTTTTGTTGTGTTCTTTTTCAAAACGCAGAGGGGTAAACAGAGGGATTGCAACCGTACTCACGGCTGTGCTGACGATATGGTACGGTGTGCAGATGATATACTATAATGTTTTTGGCACAATGGTTGTTGTAAGCAGCGTTACAAACGGCGGTGCAGGGCAGGCATTCAATTCAATTGATATGATTATGACTGCGATAACAAGCAGAATTGTGTTTGTTGTTTTACTTTTTGTTCCTCTTGCTTTCTTTATAATTTTCGGCGGAAAGCTGTTTGACTTTTCAAAAGTAAAGTTAAAGGGTAAGCTGATTGTGCTTTTGATTGCGGTGGCTTTTCAGATTGGAACTGTCCTTGCGGTAGGCATTGACCGTGATTCTTCCGACACAAAGAGCAACTACAATCTTTATTACGGTGAATTGCAACAGGTTGCCGTGTGTGAACGCTACGGACTTTACACAATGCAAAGGCTTGACATCAGCCGCCTTATGTTCGGTTACAAAGCGAATATACGCACAAACAGCAAGCCGAAAAATAAAGAATCAACTGCCGATGAAATTACAAAAACAGAGCAGAAAGCTCAGATTATGAGTGCTGATTTTTCAAAGCTTACAAAGAATACAAATAATGATGAGTTAAAGTCGCTTTATGAATATTTTGACAGCGAAGAACCGAGCTATACCAACGAATACACGGGTATGTTCAAGGGCTACAACATAATTTTCATTACAGCCGAAAGCTTTTCACAGTATGCAATTGACAAGGACCTGACTCCGACGCTCTGGAAAATGTATAACGAGGGATTTCAATTTAAAAATTACTATTCGCCTGCGTGGGGTGTAAGCACAACTGACGGTGAATATGCAAATCTTACAGGCTTGATTCCAAAATCCGGTGTGTGGAGCTTTTCAAAGTCAGCCGAAAATAATGTCAGCTTCCCGTTCACTCTCGGTGAGCAGAGCAGAAAACTCGGTTACAAAACAGTTAACGCTTACCACAATCACACATATGATTACTATGACAGGGACAAGTACCTTACAAATATCGGCTATGACTATTCTGCAATCGGAAAAGGTCTTGACCTCGGTGAAAATGTGTGGCCAAATTCCGACCTCAAGATGATGCAGAAAACGGTTGACGATTACATAAATTCCGACAGCTTCAGCGTTTATTATATGACGGTCAGCGGTCACGGCGGATATTCATACAACACCATGAGCGAACGCAACGCAGACCTTGTAAAAGACCTGAAATACAGCGATGAGGTCAAGAGCTATCTTGCCGCAAACATTGAGCTTGACAAGGCAATGGAATATCTTCTTGCAAGACTTGAAAAAGCAGGCAAGCTTGACAACACCCTTATTTGCCTTACGGACGACCATTATCCGTATTCGCTTGATGAATTTGACGGTGTGTCTGAACTTGCGGGGCACAATGTTGACACAACCTTTGAACAGTACAAAAATGCATGGCTGTTGTGGAGCGGTTCAATGAAAGAGCCCGTCAAGGTTAACACATACTGTTCAAGCCTTGATATTCTGCCCACGCTTTCAAATATGCTCGGTCTTGAATATGACAGCAGAATGTTGGCAGGTACGGATGTTTTCGGAAACAAAGAACCGTTCGTTGTGTTTGCCGACAGAAGCTGGATTTCCCAGAACGGAAAATACAATGCGTCAACAGGCAAATACACCGCTTTCAAGGGCGCAAAGGGCAAGGATGATATTGACGAACTCAATAACAGATGCAACAACCTCTTTACCGTTTCAAGAATGATTCTCGACAACAATGTTTATGCCGAGGTTTTTGGTGATACCCATGTTACAGGAAAGTAGTTTAATGCTCAAATTTGCATTGACTGCAAGGCGAAAATAAAGTAAAATAGAACATGACAAATCCATACGGCGACAGTCAACTTTGACTGCTGCCGTATTCCGTATACGGAATAAATAGTTTAAAATAAAATTGAGATGATTTTTTGAAAATATATAAAACTGCCTTAGTTTGTTTAATGACTTGTGCGGTTGCATTTTTTGGCTGTTCGTGTTCATTGCTTGAGGATGATAACAACGAATCGAGTGTATCTGTAACTACTTCCGAAAAAAGCAGTACAAGTGTAAAAACAACATCTAAACCTAAACCGACAGAGCCGTGTGTGTATAATGAGCCAAAAACAGATTATGCCTATAGCACACTTACTGATGATTATGTGAAAAAGCTGTACAATCAAATAAGTGATAATATTGATTCCGAATATGAACCGTCATTTTACGCTGAAGGGAATCTTAGTGAATATCAAATAACACAGGCTGTGGAAGCGTATAAAAATGACCACCCTGAAGTGTTCTGGCTTAAAAGTTACTATGAATACGAAAATTTTGATTATGAAACAGGAATTTGGCTTACATATACTATGAGCGGTGATAAACTTGTTACTGCAAAAAAAGAGTTTAATACAGCTGTTGATACTATTTCCCAAAGTGTCCCTTATGGCACTGAATGTGAAAGAGAAGAATATATACATAATTATATAATTAATAATTGTGATTATGATGAGGAAGCGGCTGAAAACGATGATGTTCAGGACAATGAAAACGATGCCTACGGTGCGTTGGTTGACGGTAAGGCAGTATGTGAGGGTTACTCAAAGGCATTTCAGATTTTGTGTAATAAGGCTGATATTGATTGCATACAACTTATGGGAATCGTTGACTCAGACAATCATGTATGGAATTGCGTGAAGATTGGCGGAGATTGGTATCAGATTGATGTTACTTGGGACGATGTTGATGATTTTATTTATGATTCACATGAGTACTTTAATCTTACCGACAGTCTTATGTATGAGGAGCACACGCTGTCTCCAAAATACTCGGAGATTGATGCAGAATCTTTTTTGAATTTGGAATCTTGGTGTAACTTCTATGTTCCGAAATGTACTGCTGAGAAATACAATTATCACAACTATTGTTATAATTATAAATATCCTACAGTATCTAATCTTGATGATTCCGATAATGTCAGCACAGCAATTGCAAAAGCGGCAAAGAACGGAGAAGAGCATTTCGTAGTTATAGTAGATGAAAATGTAAATTACGATGATGTGTATGATGAGGTGCGGAATGGATATATGTATGATTGGCTTACAAAGGCTAACCAAATTAACTCTGATTCACCAAAGTTGAATGATACTTGCAATATGCTTTATGATGAAAAGTCTAATTTGATAACATTTCAACTTGAATATATTAATTAAATGCTACATGATTGATTATAACATTGACTGCAAGGCGAAAATAAAGTAAAATAGAACATGACAAATCCATACGGCGACAGTCAACTTTGGCTGCTGCCGTATTCTGTATATGAAATAAATAACCCAAAACAAAAATTGAGATGATTTTTTGAAAATATATAAAACTGCCTTAGTCTGTTTAATGACCTGTGCGGTTGTATTTTTCGGCTGTTCGTGTTCGTTGACGGATGATTCGGAAAGCAGTAAACCAAAGAGAAGCTCTATCATAGAAAAATCCGTTACAACTCCGAGTGCACAAGATGTTGAAAACGACAAGGATTATGCAGATGTAAAAACCGATTATGCCTACGAGACGCTTACCGATGATTATGTAAAAGAACTGTATATGAGAATTGCAAAGAGCGTTGACACAGTGTATGCACCGAACATTACAACAACAGGCTCGCTTTCCGATTATCAGATTACACAGGCTGTTGAGGCATACAAAAACGACCACCCCGAAACTTTTTGGCTCAAGGGGTCAAGTCTTTTTGTTCCGTATGGTGACACAACAAGCGTAAAGCTTGATTATACTGTTCAAAATGATAAGCTTATAGCCGCCAAGAAAAAATTCAATATTGCCGTTGCTTCTGTTTTGAAGAATTTGCCCTCGGGCAATGATTTTGAAAGAGAAGAATACATTAACAACTATATAATTGATAACTGCAAGTATGACGATGCAGCGGCTGAAAACAATGATGTTCAGGGCAATGAAAACGATGCCTACGGTGCGTTGGTTGACGGCAAAGCCGTGTGTGAGGGTTACGCAAGAGCCTTTCAGCTTTTGTGCAACAAGGCGAATATTGACTGCGTATTACTTTCGGGAACAGCCGATTCAGACAATCACGCATGGAACGGTGTAAAAATCGGCGGCGATTGGTACCAAATTGATGTTACATGGAATGATACCGACGGCGAAAATAATTATGCGGAAAACGATTATTTTAACCTAACCGATGACCTTATGTTCAAGGATCATAAGCTGTCATATAAGTATTCCGAGCTTAATTCACAAACTTATTTGAGCGTTGCTACATGGTGTAATTTTTATGTTCCAAAGTGTACGGCTGAAAAGTACAACTATTTTAACTATAAGTACCCGACTGTTTCAGATCCTGATAATGCCGATGATGTAAGCCAAGCTATTGCAAATGCTGCAAAAAACGGAGATGAATATTTCAGCATTGTTGTTGATAAGAATACCGATTTCGATTATATGTATGACAGGATTATGAATGACGGTTATCTTTATAACTGGGTTTCAGAGGCTAATGAGATTAACGGTTATTCACCAAGGCTTGCGGAAAGCTGTTATGTTTATCGCAAGGATGAGTTAGGTGTGCTGACTGTTGAACTTGAATATGTTGATTAACGGCGATGTGATGAGATGCTCACTTTTGTCCGCAATGCAGGGACACTCTGCTTAAAAATTGATTTTATTAAATAAAGCTAACCAAAGGAATGATATTATGAAAAAGTATGATGTTCAGAAGTTTGAACTTTTGTCAAACGAACAGATTGCAGACGGCATTTTTGATATGAGGGTAAAAAATGACGAGCTTGCTCCGCTTGCAAAGTGCGGACAGTTTGCCCATGTTTATGTGCCTTCAAAAACTCTGCGCAGACCTATTTCGGTTTGTGACAGCGAAAACGGTGTTCTCCGCCTTGTTTATCAGGTAAAGGGTGAGGGAACAAAAATTATGTCCGAGATGAAAAAAGGCGAAAGTGTTGACATTCTCGCTCCTCTCGGCAACGGCTTTAAAATTGAAAAGGGCAAGCGTTACTGCCTTATCGGCGGCGGTATAGGCGTTCCTCCGATGCTCTACACAGCAAAGCAGTGTGAAAATCCGCTTGTTATCACAGGCTTCAGAAACAAAGACCTTATCATTTTACAGGATGATTTCAAGAAAGCCGGTGCAGAGCTTGTGCTGACAACAGATGACGGAAGTGCGGGAATCCACGGCTTTGTAACAGATGTTCTCAAAGAAAAAATCTCAGAGGTTGACGAGGTTTGTGCATGCGGTCCTACCCCGATGCTCAAGGCTATTGCCGATGTTTGCAAAGAGGCAGGAAAGCCGTGTCAGATTTCTCTTGAGGAGAGAATGGCCTGCGGAATGGGTGCATGCCTTGTGTGCGCAGTAAAGGTAAGAAAAAACGGTGAAGAAATTATGCAGCATGTCTGCAAAAACGGCCCCGTATTTAATGCTGAGGAGGTAGTTTTCAATGGCTGATTTATCTGTAAAAGTTTGTGGAGTGGAATTTAACAATCCTCTCATTGCCGCATCGGGAACATTCGGTTTCGGTATGGAATATTCAGAGCTTTATCCCCTTGAAAAGCTCGGCGGTATTTCATGCAAGGGTATCACACTTACCCGCCGTGACGGCAACCCTGTTCCGAGAGTAGCCGAAACTCCTTCCGGCATTTTGAATGCAGTAGGACTTCAAAACCCCGGTGTTGATGTTTTTATCAATGAGGATTTGCCGTGGCTCAAAAAGCAGAATACGGTTATCATTGCAAACATTGCCGGCAACACTCCCGAAGATTATTGTGCAATGGCTGAAAAACTCAGCGAAACCGATGTCGATATGATTGAGCTCAACATCTCATGCCCTAATGTCAAGAGCGGCGGAGTGCAGTTCGGCACAAGCTGTGAATCCGTAGGTGCAATTACTGCGGCTGTCAAAAAGTATTGCAAAAAACCGCTTATCGTAAAGCTCAGCCCAAATGTTACCGACATTGCATCAATCGCACAGTCGGCAGAGGCAAACGGTGCAGACGCAATTTCAATGATTAACACGCTCACAGGTATGCGTATCGACATCAACTCACGCAGACCGATTATCCGCAACAACACAGGCGGAATGAGCGGCCCTGCAATTTTCCCTGTTGCAGTAAGAATGGTTTGGCAGGTTGCAAACGCAGTTAAAATTCCGATTATCGGTATGGGCGGTATCTCAAGCTGGCAGGATGCAATCGAGATGATGATGGCAGGCGCAACCGCACTTCAAATCGGTACTGTCCTTTTTACGGATCCGTATGCGCCTATTAAGATTGCCGACGGTATGAACGAATGGCTCGACAAAAACGGGATCAAGAGCGTTTCGGAAATCACAGGCACAGTTAAGCCTTGGTAATTTTGCGGAATAAAAAATAATTTAAAGTCCATAATAACCCTATCGGAGGGATATTATGGACTTTTTGCGTGCATTAATAACGGCGCCCGTTTCAATTGCAGTATTGTTCCTGCTGTCAAAGTTCATCGGCAACAAGCAGATGTCAAGCCTTAATCTTTTTGACTACATCAACGGAATCACAATCGGTTCAATCGCAGCGGAGATGGCAACAGCCGAAATGTCAGACTTTTGGGCGTGTCTTGCGGCACTCATTGTTTATGTAATAATTGTTATGCTTTGTTCGTGGCTTTCGCAAAAATCAACAATGTTACGAAGATTTTTAACAGGCAAGTCTATTGTGATTTTCGACAGAGGAAAGTTGTACAAAAAGAATTTTTCGGTTGCAAAAATTGATATAAACGAATTTCTTACACGAATGCGTGAAAAGGGATATTTCAGTCTTGATGATGTCGAAACGGTTTTTCTTGAACAGAACGGCGATTTGTCGGTTCTGCCAAAGGACAAAAAGCGCCCTGCAACTCCGGATGATTTAAAAATCATTGTTCACCAAACCAGACCCGAGTCCGTGGTTATTACGGACGGAAAAATTCTCGAGAAAAATCTTGCCGAATCGGGCTTTAATCTTGAATGGCTCAAAAAACAGCTTGACAACAACCGCAAACGGCTCAAAGATGTTTTTCTCGGTGTGTGTGATGATACGGGAAACCTCAAGATTTACCAAGACGGCAAGTCTGAAAGCAAGAATGATATTTTTGACTGATAAAGCGTAAAAGAATAAAATTTGCACCTTTACAGGCTCGTAAAGGTGCTTTTTTAATGTGTAAAAATAAAATAATACAAAAATAAATTTTGCCATTGCAATAATCAAAATTAATGTTATACTAAAATTGCAAGTGCGTGTCGGCAAGATTTTGCAGAACGCTTTGAAAAAATCGGAAAATTTTAATAAAGAAGGAAGTGCTTTAATGATTAAAAAGTTTACATCGGGCAACCCGATTGATACGCAGGCTGTTGTTGAAAAATTTAACGCTCTGCCTATTGCGGAATTTCCGCTCGGCGGCAAGTTTGAAAACGGAAATTTTGTCTTTGAATTTGATATGGCAGACAGCGACATCGTCTACGGTCTCGGCGAAGCTCCGAGAGGAATCAACAAGCGTGGTTGGGTGTATAACAGCTTTTGCAGTGATGACCCGTTCCACACCGAAACAAAGTCATCCCTCTATGCCGCTCACAATTTCCTTATGCTCAGCGGTTCAAAAACTTTTGGTATTTTTATCGACTTCCCGTCAAAAATCCGTTGGGACATCGGCTACACAACCGCAAACAAAACCGTTATCACAATTGACGGCACGAATTTTGATATATATTACATCGACGGCACAAAGCCTCTTGAAATCGTAAAAGAGTTCAGAAAATCAATCGGCACAAGCTATGTTCCGCCGTTTTGGGCATTCGGCTATCAGCAGAGCCGTTGGAGCTATCACAATGCCGAAGCTGTTGACGCTGTTGTTGACGGTTACAACAAGGCAGGAATTCCGCTTGACTGCGTATATCTCGACATCGACTATATGGAGCGTTACAAGGACTTTACTGTTGATGATGAAAAATTTCCGAATTTCAAGGACTATGTTTCAAAGAAAAGGGAAGAAGGAATCCACCTCATTCCGATTATTGACGCAGGCGTTAAAAAAGAGAACGGCTACGATATCTATGAAGAGGGCAGAAAGAACGGATACTTCTGTAAAAACGAGGACGGCACGGATTTTGAGGGCGGTGTATGGCCCGGTATCGTTGGCTTTCCCGATTTTCTCCGACCGGATGTAAGAAAGTGGTTCGGCTCAAAATATAAAATTCTCACAGATATGGGAATTGACGGCTTCTGGAACGATATGAACGAGCCTGCAATTTTCTATTCGGTAAAAGGACTTAACAAAGCACTTGACAAGGCGGCTTCTCTCAAAGGGCAGAACCTTGACCTTTCAAAATTCTTTGAGCTCAAGGATACATTCGCAGGTCTTTCAAACAGTCCCGAGGATTATTCAAGCATTTACCATACAGTTGACGGCAAACAGGTTTGCCATGATCAGGTTCACAACATTTACGGTGCTAATATGACAAAGGCCGCCGGCGAATATTTTGCGGAGGAGTTCGGTAAAGAAAAAATTCTTATGTTCTCCCGTGCGTCATATGTAGGCGCTCACCGTTCAAGCGGTATCTGGTTCGGCGATAACCACTCTTGGTGGTCGCACATTCTTCTTGACCTCAAAATGCTCCCGTCGGCAAATATGTGCGGCTTTCTTTACTGCGGTGCAGATCTCGGAGGCTTTAACGAAAACGCAACCCGTGACCTTGTTCTTCGCTTCCTTGCACTCGGTGTGTTTACTCCGCTTATGCGTAACCATGCCGCTCTCGGCACAAGAAATCAGGAGTGCTACAGCTTTGAAAATAGCGATGATTTCAAGGATATTGTTGAGGTTCGTTACAGACTTATTCCGTACCTTTACAGAACATTCAAAAAGGCAAGCGAAGAAAATGATATGATTTTCAGACCGCTCTCGTTTGATTATCCCGATGATAAAATTGCCCGTGAATGTGAAACACAGCTTATGCTCGGTGACGAGTGCATGATTTGCCCTGTATATGAGCAGAATGTAGGCGGAAGATATGTTTATCTCCCCGAGAACATGACTTTTGTAAAACTCAGCGGTACAAGCATTACGACAGAAAAAATGAGCAAGGGTACTCATTATATTGAGGTTGCTCTCAATGAAGTTCCGCTCTTTATCAAAGACGGCAGGCAGATTGAACTCTGCAAGCCCGCAATGAGAACTTCACAGCTCGACACAACCGATACAATTATGATTCCTTAATATACCGTAATGATAAAAACACGGCAGTTGATAAAAAAACTGCCGTGTTTTTGTATGTATTTAATTCAGTTTTAATCGTCAGAGCTTTTTCTTTCGCTTTTGAAAAGCTTGCAGATTTCATAATAAATCGGAATTGTTAAAAATGCAATCCAACCAAATGACCAACCGCCGCAGATGTCGAGAAATCCGAAAAACATATACACAATAACGACAAGCAGGGGATAAGCAAAATGACTCGGCTTGCGTTTGTAGATTGCGTCAACAAGTGTGTAATAGAGAGGAATTGTCAGAAAGCATACCCAGCTGAGTACCCAACCGAGCAATACTCCGCTGAATCCCCAAGCGAGGAATCCGATAACGGCAATCAACCAAAACGGAAAGTGCTTCCAAAAGCGGTGCGACTTTGAATGTTTATGCTCTTCAATGCTTTCATCATACATAACATTTCCGTTTTCGTCTGTATAGACTTTTGTTTTGCCGTTTTCTTCAACATGAATTCCGTTCCAGCCGACATCAACCTTTGTACCGTCTTTATCTTTAACATGGATTCCGTCCCTGAAATTAAGGTGAACAGAATCACCGTCCTTTGAGTCAACATGGATTCCGTGTTTGAACGAAACCTTGTCTGATTTTTTGTATGTTGTGTCGCTGTCGGGATTATTTTCGGCATTATTTTCGGGTTCTTCCGACTGTGTTTCGCTTTCGGTTTCTTTTTCGCCTTTAAGCAATTCATCAAGCGAAACACCGTAGATGTCGGCAAGAAGAATAAGATTATCCGTGTCGGGCGATGCCTCTGCACGCTCCCATTTTGACACAGCCTGACGGCTTACACCTATTCTTGAGGCAAGCTCCTCCTGGCTTAGATTCATCTTTTTTCTGTACTGCAAAAGTCTGTTGGCAGTTTCAATGTTCATAAAATTTCCTCCTCAAATATTGCTTTAGGGTTTTACCTTGTGAGAAAATTATATCGGTTGCCTGCCCCCAAAAACAATACATTTCGGGTTCCATTGTCGCAACTCTCGGTTGCAACCCGTAGTTGCGACAATAAAAATCAATAAAAACGCAAAATATCCAATATCAGAGGTCAAGACCTGTTGTAGTCTTTAAAAATTCACCAAGCTTGTCGCAGATGATTTTTACACCGCCCTCGCTGTCACTTTCAACATTGAGAGGCATAATCGGATCGTGTACCGAAAGTCTGAGCAAGAACCAGCCGTCACCGTTATCCCTGTCAAACGAAACTCTGACGCCCTCACGGTTATCATCGGCAACACACCAGCCGTCCTGCTCCTCGGCATACTTTGTAAGGTCGGCAATAATTTTTTCACCGCAGGCTCTGAAATCTTTTTCAAGAATTTTGTATCTGATTTCTGTGCTTTCAAGCGGTTCTTTGAGTGAGGCGGTAAGCTCATCAAGCTCCTTGCCCTCTTTTCTCATCTGAGCGGCCTTGATAATAATTTTTGTGCAGAGATATGCACCGTCATCAAGAAAGTAGTTTTCACGCATTGCGGCATGTCCCGATGTTTCGATTGCAAGAGGACAGTTGATGCCCTGAGCGTTGAGCTCAAGAGCCTTGTCGATAACATTCTTATAGCCTCTGCGATAGCGGTAATGCTTTCCGCCGAGGTCATTTTCAATAAACTGTTTAAGACCGCTTGATGTGATTGAGTCTGTAACAATCATACCGCCGTCATTGCCCTCAAGAGCAATTGCCGCCGCAACGGCTACAAGTCTGTTTCGGTTGATTTCGTTGCCCTTGCTGTCAACAGCACCGCCACGGTCAACATCCGTATCAAAGATTACGCCGAGGTCTGCGCCCGATTCTCTGACAGCCTCACAGATTGAATCCATTGCCTCTTTAGCCTCGGGATTCGGCACATGATTCGGGAACATTCCGTCAGGTTCAAGATAACGGCTGCCTGTTGTGTCTGCTCCGAGAACAGAAAGCACCTTGTCGGCATAAAATCCGCCTGCACCGTTGCCAGCGTCAACAACAATCTTAAAGCCCTTGAGCGGATGCTCGTAATCTTCTGCATTAACTTCCTTTTTAATCTTCTCGCAAAGTCCCTTTGCGTAGTCGCTCATATAGTCAACATCCGTAATATTTCCGCCGTTGCTTTCTTCGGGATGTTCACCGTTTTGTGCGTAGAGAAGAATTTCCTCAATGTCACTGCCCTCAAGACCGCCCTCACGGGTGAAAAATTTAAGACCGTTTCTGTTGAACGGGTGGTGACTTGCGGTAATCTGAAGAGCACCGTCACATCCGAGGTCAACGGTTGTCATAAACATTGACGGAGTTGACGCAAGCTGACAGCAGAGAACTTCTGCACCGCAACGCTTAAAACGCTCGGTTGTGATTTTCATTATATGCGGTCCCGAAATACGGCTGTCACGACCGACAGAGATTTTGAGCTCGCTCGGCTTTTTTGAAACTTTTTTAGAAAGCCAAAGCACAAAGCCGTCTGCCATATCGGCAACAACATCGTCGGTAAGGTTTACACTTTGTCCCTCAACACCCTCGCTTGCAACTCCTCGTATGTCTGTTCCGCTTTTGAACTGTTTGTAAAAATCGTTAAGCATTTTATGATTCCTTTCTTATTTGTATGATTGCTTTTATTGAAAATTTAATTCGGAGCAATCCTGCATCCTTTTTGATATCAGCCTTCATAACATAGATTATAACTTAAAATGAGCAAAATCTCAATATGCCTGTTAAATTAAGTTTGTAAAAAACAGCAGTTATATAATGCTGAAAAAGAAACAAGTTGTTGAATTTACACAATCAAATGTTATGCTTGTGTTAAAACTATATTTCTATAAAAGCAAATACAAAGCATATTGTACAAAAAACACAACAATTTATTGTGCATAACTGACACCTAAATGTATTTGTGAACAAAAATTAATCGCTAAAATTGTTGACTTTTCCGAATGTTTGACTATAATAATAATTGTCAAGTAAATAGTCCGCTTGACTATCGGCTGATTTCCAATTAGCCTTACTCGAGTAAAATTGAATTATCACATAGTCGATAAATTGATCATGATTTTGCCAAATGGTAAATGGCGCACGAAAACAAAACTTTATATTTTTAAAGAATTGAATGGAGGAAATTTTATGACACCAATTCTTAGCTTACACAATGTTGATGTAACCAAATTCCTCGCCGTGCTCGATACCTGCGAGGGCAATGTATATCTCGTTACAAGCGAAGGCGACAGACTCAATCTCCGCAGCAAGCTTTGCCAGCTTGTCGGTCTTACAAGACTTATCGAAGGCGGCAGGATTGCAGAAGCAAGTATTATTTGCGAAAACAAGAACGACGAGAGCAAGCTTTTCAGACTTAATATGTTCGGCGACACAGGTAACGCCAAAGTAGGTTAATTCTGAAAACACTGACTTAAATATCTACGGTTTTCACGTTAATTTCAAAACTTCTAAACCCAAGGACAGCTGCGAGCAATCGCAGCTGTTTTTGGCTTTTACCTTTTAAATGTAAAATATCAATAAAGTGTTGATTTTGCCGATGTTTTGGGTTATACTAAACTTAATTTATTTTATGAGGCGTTAAACGCATTCGGAAAGGAATACGCTATGGCAGATACAAAAAACGAGCTTATGAACGAAGAAGATCAGGGTATGCTCATCACTCTTGAGGACGAAAACGGTCAGGAAGTTGAATTTGAATTTCTTGATGTAATCGAGTTTGAGGGTACAGAGTACATTGTTCTCATCGAAAATGACGAAGATGCAGACGAGGTTGTTATTCTTCAGATTAATCAGATTGACGAAGATACAGAGGAATATGTCAGCATTGACGATGAAGATACTCTTAACAAGGTATTTGAGCTTTTCAAAAAGAAATATGAGGGCGACATTAACTTTGAATAATTCGTTTCAAATTGAGCTTCCGAGAGGAGGCTCTTTTCTTTTGTGTGAATATAACATTCTCTGCGGGAAAAAATACCGTTGAGGTGTTGTGTATGACAGAAAAAACCGGACTCGAAAAAACCGTTGTGTTTAATTTGAAATCGGCAAATGAATCTGATGTCAATAATATCGTCAATGAAAAAGGTCATGAGAGCCGTTCGTTTTATTACAAACTCGGCTTACTCTATTTTCTCAATATTGTTGACTGGATTTGTACAGAGGCGCTCATCGGCAGCGGACATTTTGTTGAGGCAAATCCCGTTATGCAGCCTGTGCTTGAAAACTTTTGGCTGACATTGTTAATCAAGGGAATTTTGCCGCTTGTGCTTATTCTGGGTTGTGCATTGATTTACAAGCTTGCCGAAATCGGCAGGAGCAAAACGGCTGAAATGCTTTTAACGGTCGGAATTGTGTCTTATGCCCTTGTAAACCTATGGCATATTTTCAATTTTGTATTGCTCTTTTGTCGATTTTAATGTACAATAGTGGGTAGCGAATTTGAAAGGGAGTGTATGTTTTGCCGGCATTATCAGTAAGAAATCTTACAATGACTTTTATCGAAAGAAACCTTTTTACCGATGTTTCGTTTGATGTTGAAGAAAGAGATAAGGTGGGCTTTATCGGAGCTAACGGAGTCGGTAAAACAACTCTCTTTAAGATACTCAACGGTGAAATCAGCCCTGTTTCGGGAACTGTTACCTTTTCAAAAAATGTCCGTCCGGGATATATGGAACAGCATGCCTGCAACAATCCGAGGGCAGATGTGTATCACGAGCTGCTTTCCGTGTTCGATTATCTTTCGGATATGGAAACCGAAATTTCCACACTTGCACATCAGATTGATAACAAGTCGGGAAATCTTGACGAGCTTGTTGAAAGGCAGACCATGCTTATTGAACAGTTTGAAAGAGCAGGCGGTCTGACCTATAAAAGCAGAACCCGTTCCGCACTTTTAGGACTCGGATTTTCCGAAAATGACTTTACAATGCCTGTCGGCAATTTAAGCGGCGGTCAGCGTTCAAAGCTCTGCCTTGCAAAGCTGTTGCTGTCGCAGAGCAATATGCTCCTCCTTGACGAGCCGACAAACCACCTTGACATTGACGCAATCGCATGGCTTGAAGGCTTTTTGAGAGATTTCAAAGGCGCAATGATTATCATCAGCCATGACCGTTATTTTCTTGATAATGTAACCAACAAGACGATTGAACTTGAACACAACCGTGCTATGGTTTATAAGGGCTCATATTCGGAATTTGTCAAGAAGAAGGAATCGGTGAATGAGTCGCTTAAAAATAAATATGAACACGATTTAAAGGAGATAAAGCGTATTGAGGGCATTGTTGAACAGCAAAAACGCTGGGGACAGGCACACAACTTTATCACAGCCGCAAGTAAGCAGAAAGAGGCTGACAGAATCAAAGACGGGCTTGTTGCCCCCGAAAGCGAGCTTGAAACAATGCGTATGCATTTTGAGCCGAGATGTGAAAGCGGCAACGATGTTTTAATCTGTAAAAATCTTGCCAAGTCGTTTGACAACAAACAGCTTTTCAAAAATGTTGATATACATATCAGAAAAGGCGAGAGAGTGTTCATCATCGGCGGCAACGGTTGCGGTAAAACAACGCTGTTCAGAATTTTAACGGGGAAAACTCCTATGAACAGCGGTGAATATGACTACGGCGCAAATGTTGAAATCGGTTATTTTGATCAGATGCAGCAGAATCTTGACCTGTCAAAAACCGCACTTGATGAGGTGTGGGACACCTTCCCGAATATGACGCAGACCGAAGTCAGAAGTGCGCTTGCGTCATTCCTGTTCAAAGGTGACGAAGTGTTTAAACCGCTTTCAAAAATGAGCGGTGGCGAGAGGGCGAGAGTTTCTCTCTTGAAACTAATGCTAAAAGGCAGTAACTTTTTGCTCCTCGATGAGCCGACAAACCACCTTGACGCATCGTCACGGGAAGAACTTGAAAAAACTTTGCTTGACTACAGCGGTACAATGCTGATTGTCAGCCATGACCGTTATTTTATAAATAAAATTGCCGACAGAATTTTACTCCTTACAAATAACGGAGTAAAGGAATATCTCGGTAATTACGATTATTATCTTGAACGCACAACAGCCGAAAAATTGGGTGCTGTTCCGACTGAGAATAAGAAAGATAAAAAAGAAAAAACGCAGAATGATTACTTTTTGCAAAAGCAAAAGCAGAGTGAAGAACGCAAAAGACAGACTAAGCTTAAAAAGGCAGAGGCTGAAATTGAGCGACTTGACGAAGAAATCGCCAAAACACAGGAGCTCCTCTCAAGCGAGGAAGTTGCCGCAGATTACGAAAAACTTATGGAGCTTTCAAAACTGCTCGAGGATTTGCAAAAACAGCAGGAGGAGCAGTACGAAATCTGGGAAGAACTCGAAAGTATGGCAGAATGATTGCCTTACAGTCGGGAGGAGTGACAAATTCCCCTTGCTTAAAGTAAAAAATTGTTGTATAATAACCGCATAATATAAGCTAAAGACTGTTGCACAGCAGTTTTTGCAGTTGATTTTCAGATGAAAGATTATGCGAATTAAAAATGAAAAACGGCAGGCAAAATACCCTGCCGCATACATCTGCCCGTGGCGCAATTGGATAACGCAACGGATTCCGATTCCGGAGAATGGGGGTTCAAATCCCTTCGGGCAGGCCAAAACTAAAAGCACCCTTCATGGGTGCTTTTAGTTTTGACCTGCCAAGAATCCGAAGGGATTTGAAGCCGACCGTAAAGAAAATGCCCCTGTGGGGCATTTTTAGGGAGGAGCGTTTATGGAGGCATAGCTATGCACAGGACGCAACAAGCGAGGCGGAAAGTTTAAATCCGCACAAAGTACTTCGGGCAGAAGTAGTGATAAGATGAAAGTGTGACACCCTACGGGGTGTCTTTTTTGGTCTGCTTAGAATCCGAAGGGATTTGAAGCCGACCGTAAAGAAAATGCCCCTGTGGGGCATTTTTAGGGAGGAGCGTTTATGGAGGCATAGCTATGCACAGGACGCAACAAGCGAGGCGGAAAGTTTAAATCCGCACAAAGTACTTCGGGCAGAAGTAGTGATAAGATGAAAGTGTGACACCCTACGGGGGCGTGCTTTTTTCAGCTAAATTATCCTGTGGATAGCTAAATTGTCCTGGCTGACAGCAAAAGTGAATTTAATTTAGCTGTAAACCGAAAGGTTTGCGATTTAGCAACGGAGCGACAAAAAATTCATAGGATATTTTGTTGAAAAATACAATGAAAAATTTTTTTGCAAAAACCCTTGACGAATAGGGTTGGGGATGATATAATAGTCAAGCTGACTCATTCGAGGACATCTTCAAAAAATGAAAATGCTTCAAAAAAATTAAAAAAATTTGAAAAAAGTGTTGACAAATGATGAAGAATGTGATATATTATATAAGCACTCGAAATTAAAGAGTGAATGCAAGAGCGAAAGCTAAATTCGCTGGTGTAGCTCAGTTGGTAGAGCAGCTGATTTGTAATCAGCAGGTCGGGGGTTCAAGTCCGTCCACCAGCTCCATTGAAGCCTACTGTTTAGGCAGTAGGCTTTGATTTTTGAAAAACTTGATAGGGGAGAATTCCCGAGTGGCCAAAGGGGGCAGACTGTAAATCTGTTGCGTTTCGCTTCGATGGTTCGAATCCATCTTCTCCCACCAAGCTTAAAAAACGCCTTAAACATTGAAGTTTAGGGCGTTTTTCTTTTGCGTTCAGCAGGGATAAAACCCCTCTGAAAATCTGCTTGTCTAACAGTTGTCTAACATAACGCTAACTAAGCAGGCTCAATGTCAATAAATAGGGGTATCCCGATAAAAACAGAGCCACTGCATCTAATTCGAATTGTTTTGTGCTGTTTAGATACCTAACATTAGCGGATATGTTTCCGCAAGATACAGCCAAGCATTTGCAGCAGTTGTGCGTATAATTTAAACTGCTGCAAAAGTCAGCAAACAAGCCGAATTTTATATTGCTTAATTATTCCCTTGACATCAAGACTACCGTCTCGATGTGGCACGGTTGTTCAACGAAAAACATACTCAACCCTTATTGTACAAGGGAATGGTGGAACGCACCTTTTCCCTTAAAATCTAGTGGTTCGAGCCTGTGACAACCTTGAATTGTCCTATAATTTGTATAGGCAAACAGGGTAAAGCTCTGTTCCTTAAACTTCATTTTTCATGTCATCCCTACAAACTGGAATTTGCACTTCCTCACTCGTCTTCTTTTTTATTGTTTCTACTAATATTCGAGCTTAACAATAAAATTCCAGAGCATAAAAATAATACCCAAATTATAATATTTTCTTGATTTATCGCATTATAAATCAAGCATATTATGCTTAATATAATCTGTACAATTGAACAAATCACTCCTATTTTTTGTGTCTTTTTATCCATCATTGTCTCCTCCATAAATTCCGATTTATCTAATTTCTATTAACATCTATTTCACTGTTCATGAACCCCTCAAAACGGTCGAATTGCAGGATTGCCTGTCAGCTTTTTGTTCTATAAAATTCTCTCCAAACACCCTGACATCTAATCCACTCACTCAATTTGTGCTATCTAATCCGAGGTTACAACCTGAACGAAATTTTGCGGTAGATATGTTTCCGTAAGATATACCCGAGTGCTTTTGATGGTTAAATATATAATTTTAGATTTAGAAAAAGTCAGCAAACAAGCCGAATTTTATATTGCTTAATTATTTTCTTGACATCAAGACTACGCACTCCACATGCGTGTCATTTTAAGACATATCCCCACAAATCAACAGAAAAAATATAATTATCTTTATAATATGAATAGCAGTAATCAATAACCTACTACATTTATCCTTAATGTTTAATCAAAAAATCTGACTTATTCTCTTCATAACTCTTAAGAATACTTATAAAATGATTGCTTTTAATTGCATCGTAGTTATTCATTTTCTTTAATTTTAAATAATTTTTCTTCGCAATTTCCATGCTGGTATGGCTTATGTAACATGCTGCATATTCACTAATAGATGGAACAGCCCAAAGATATTTCTCTGATTTTACTACTTTGTTATCTTCATCATATATAATCGATAATGTTAAGTAATAAATCGTAACCATACGCGTTTCTGCTATAGAACTTGCAAGCTTCACCTGAAATCTATCGACTTCATTTGCACCTATACTTTGTGAAACATTAAATACTTGTTGTTTCTCTTTCCCTAAAACCACATCATAAGTATGAGAGGATTCTACCAATTGATAATGGGTCATTTGCGGATTGATCATATTATAGTAATCTAATATATCGAATGATATCTCTTTTATATAGGCTACTTGGTCTCCAATGTTTCTTATCCGTTTGTGTAATAGACTACTGCATAAACAACATTTAATACAGCATAGGAGGTTTCCCTTTGTTATCCACAACTTTTCTGACATAACCTTCCCACTTTTGAATTATTTGTATCCATTCTTTAGATTTAAAATAATCATCTAAATTGCAATTCAAATCAAATTCTGGCATATACACCCCAAGAACACCCTTTTCTAATATTCCTTCTGCAATAACCCCTTTCTCTCTCAGTATTAAAACAGGCAATCCCAATTGGAAAGCCATAGCCGGTTCAATTTGACAATATGGACTAGTTAACCATTTATTGGATAAATCATACTCCTCCTCGCCAATATCACTAATCGGTTTTCCTGTTCCTTGTTTAATTAAACTTCTTCTAAACGCTATTGTTACTAATCCATTTGATTCTAACATCAACCTTCTTATTGCTGTTAATGGCGCATCCATATCATAATCTGTCACCCCTAACGTTCTTGGTTGTAACTCTCTTTCTTCAAAATAATGAATTATTCTTTCAATAAATTCTTCTTGCCTTTTTTTAAATGGTCTTGGATAACTCAAAAAGATAGAACTACTCATTAAATCTCCTCCATAATTTCAAAATATCTTAATGCATCCTTTATCGCTTCCACTTTCTCCGCTGTCGGATGCTTCCTCGGCTGTTTCAATTCTTCTACCGCATTAGGAGCATCATACATTGGCAAGCCTAAATCTCTCTTTACCTCTGCGATATATGCGGTATGTACCTTGAAGCTGTATTTTGCTTCTATGTACTCCTTTATCATTTTGTAGGTCACTCGTTCCTTGGGCTTGTATTCTTCGGCTCTTTTAGCGATATTATCAAGCGGAACTTTTCCCTCACCCTCACCAAACTCAACTTTTACGTTGATATGTCCGTCTGGCTTTTTGCGGGAAAGCAGTACTACCGTCTCAATGTGTGTCGGGGCTACTATATGAACACAATTCGGTAGCCTCGTCACTTGCATAGGAACACAATTCTATGTCACTATGTAAAGCCGCAGCATTTCTACGCTTTGGCTTAAAATCTTTTCCATTAAAATTAGAGTGGATACCTGTTTTATACACAAAGGTTATCTTCAAAGGCTCCTCCACTCCTTCTTCATTATAACCTCCAATGATGATTTTTTCAACTACGCTCTCAAAAACCACTCTGTCAAAATTCTCAAGTATCTCACCAGAACTCAAATTTTTTCTAAACTCTCGTAATCGTGTTTTTGTACTTTCTCTATTTTTACTTAGCTCCAACAACTGCTCCTGTTCCTCTTGGAGCTTCTTCAACTGTTCGGACAGCTCTTGGTTTTTACTTTCGTAAATATCCCTATCAATAGTAGTATCAAGCCGTAAATCAAGGAGCTTTTCTTTTCGCTTACGCAAATCATTCATTCCTTTTTCAATCTTTGGTAAACGCTTCAAAGAAGTATCTTCGTTAAGAACGCCCTCAACTTTTTGCAAAAACTCCTCCACAACTTGATGTTGGTCAGAGCATAAAAGCTGATAACTTTTTACAAAGGCTTTTTCGATTACTTCTTCGGGAATGCCTTTGCAATGTGGACAATATTTTTTACCCTGTTTGGTGGCGGTAACACATTGCCAAATTGTCTTTGTATATGCAGAGCTGCTATGCCAATTTCTTCGTGTCAATGTACCGCCGCAAAAACCACATTTAATCATACAGCTAAAAGCATACTTTCTGCTAAATTTATTTCGCTTCTGTCCTTCTTGATGTACTCCACGATTAACATTCCTTTTCGCTAATATCTTCTGAGCTTCCTCAAAGACTTCTTCACTTATAATCGGCTCGTGATGGTTTTGGATATAAAACTTATCCTCCTCTCCAAAGTTTTCTAATCGTCTTTTTGAAATTGGGTCAACCGTAAAAGTCTTACCTAAAAGCAAATCGCCTTTATATTTTTCATTTTTTATGATACCGATTACCGTGGACTGTACCCATCTTGAACTTCCGTACTTTGTTTTATATCCCAGATTTTCAAGCTCATTTGCGATAACCGTACAACCTGCACCCTCGATATACCTATTAAAAATATAGCGTACAATTTCAGCTTCTTTTTCATTCACGGATATACTTTTTGTTTCCTTATGATAATCATATCCCAAGCAACCTTGAAAGCCAACGAGTTCTCCTCGTTTCATCTTCATTTTTAATCCCTTTTTGACATTAGATGAGATGTTCTCAACCTCCTGCTGTGCAACCGAACTGAGTACCACCAACAGTAATTCTCCGTCCATTGTCAGCGTATTGATATTCTCATCTTCAAAGAAAACAGCGATACCCTTTTCCTTTAGCATACGAACATACTTTAATGTGTCTAATGTATTTCTGGCAAATCGTGAAATAGACTTTGTAATGACCATATCAATATCGCCATTCATACAATCGTTAATCATTCTCTGAAAATCCTCACGCTTTGTTACCTGCGTTCCTGTTATGGCTTCATCGGCATAAATGTCAACCAAAGACCAGTCGTGCTTTTTCTTAATCAAATCCGTATAATACATAACCTGTGATTTATAGCTATTGAGCTGGTCTTCGCTGTCTGTACTGACACGACAATAAGCAGCGACTCTCAATATTTCAACCTTTCTGCCACGGAAACGATTTTCACTCTTATTTGCTTTAATTACCTGCACATCACTCATATTTTTTACCTCCAAGATTTATTGACAAGTATTAAGCTGCAAGGTTAGAAATAATCTTGTAATCCTTCATCAGCCGTTTTTTTATGGCTTCGTACTCATCTACGGATATTAAACCGTTTTTTCTCAACTTCTGCAAACATGCAAATTGGATACTGTAATGTGCAAATTTTTGTTCCTTGCTTTGTTCCATTGCAACACCTCGTTTCCTATTTTTATAAAGCGATACTTATCGCCAGAGCTTTATCAACAGCAAGAAGAAAACGCCTATCAAGAGTTCCTAAATACTCTTGCAGGCGTTGTTTATCAATCGTGCGGATTTGTTCAAGCAAAATAACAGAGTCTTTATCAAGCCCTGCAAAATCATTAACCATAGTGTGTGTCGGCAGTTTTGCTTTTGTCTGCACACGGCTCGTAATCGCCGCTACAATGACCGTAGGGCTGTGCTTATTCCCTGTATCATTAGAAATGATAAGTACAGGTCGTGTACCGTCTTGCTCCGAGCCGATGACGGGGTTTAAGTTTGCGTAGTAGATGTCGCCACGCTTAATGATTCTATCCATAGTGTTTGACCTCCCATTTGGATTTAGGCAGGAGCATCCTGCCTATGTAACAGCCAAACACAAGGAAGTATTTAAGGTCGGGAGCATATAAACAAAACTCTGTTCTTATGACCGCCCTGTGTCTGGCATTATGATAGGAAGCATTTCAATTTGTCCTCGACACCCCGAAATGCTATGGGAAGTCGCCAAACGGTCAGCAGCGAACTGACACCACGGGAGTTTCACCCCAACTGTCGGTCTGACAGAGCCGCCCTCATTGCCTGCGACGGTTTAATCACGCTCGGACTGTGACTGGACGGGAGTACCATTGTTCTCTTTGTGGGTTATGGCGGAATCGGGAGCTGCCCGATATTTTGAGTCGGCATTTATCGCTCTCTGCCTTTCGGCAGGTCATGGCGTACCGCTGCACACGCTCATGCTCATCACAATCACAAAGAGGAAGTATTTGGCGAATGGGTATTCAGTTGTCAAGGAACAGCCCCGTTTTCGCCACACAAAGGAAAACTGGGTAAGAGTTTTTGTCCTCTCACCCAGTAGCCCGTGGGAAACCTCAAATTTCCCCTCTATTCAAAAAACTTTTTTATTTTTTCTTTGAGCCTGTCCATTCGCCTGTAAACAGCTTTTTCCGTGATACCGAGCTTCGATGCAATTTCTTGGGTAGAATAGCCCTGCATTTTTAGCAACAATGCCTGTAAAGTCTGCTTGTCCACTTTAATCAAAACGGCATAGAGCTTTTCGTTTTCAATGTCGGCAAGTAAATCCTCAACCGTTTTTGCTTCTATCGGTTGTTCTTGTTCTGCAATCTCCTCAAGGTATGTACCTGCGTCTTGCAAACGCTGATAATACCTCCTGTCGGAATTGAAAACCGCCCAATCATGGATATGGAGCTGTTCAATAGCATCCTCGCTGACACCTAAACTCCGCAGTTTCTTTTCTTCGGCTTCTTTCCAGAGCCGCCATTTCCGTTCTTCTTTGGCTTTGTTGTAAGCCATATCGTTTTCCTCCAATCTGAATTTTTCTGAAAACTCAGATTGGCAGGCGGACTGCGGCAGCCAACGCCAGATACGGGCTTATCCTGTATCAAGGGAAAGCCAGACAAACAAAAAGCCGCAAAGGTACAAAGACCTCTGCGGCAATAAGCATAACTATACCTATGGCATAGAAATATAATCTCTATTTGAAAACCGTAAGAGTGCCACGAGTGAGTGATGATTTTTTCTAAAAGATAATCTTCACTCCACTGTGACACTCCGTAAATAGTAGCTGCTTCTGATGAGCAGCATTGCGGTCATATTCGACCATCGCATAAAAAAATCCCTCCAAACTCGAAAACGGGTTCGGAGGGAAGTTGAATTCTCATCTGGGCGTGTTTATACTGCCCACCAAAGCACCGTTTTTTTATTTGGTGGGCTGTGCTGCCAAATATTTATGAAATTATTTCTCTTGAAACAAGAGATTATATGCCCTATTGCAAGAGATTTCAGACCGTTTCATAAGAAGCCTCGTTTCTGTAAAATATATATAGTATGATTTTACAGGCACAAGGTGGTGAGCTTATGGACGAAAGAAATAATGATTTTGACTTCGATTTTACGCCAATCGGTCTGGCTATCAAAAAAGCCAGAACAGCACAGGGTATGACAAGAGAACAGCTTGCCCGTATCGTTGACTACGACCCAAGGCATTTACAGGCGATTGAAAATGAGGGGCAAAAGCCGAGTCTGGAGCTGTTTATTCAGCTTGTGACGATGTTCAACATTTCGGTTGACGAGTACATATTCCCCAATAAAGAAGTCAATAAAAGTTCCGCCCGCAGACGCTTAGACGCACAGCTCGACAATTTAGATGATAAAGAACTGTCCATTGTAGAAGCAACCGTCAATGGTTTATGTAAGGCAAAGGAGCCAGAGGATTAAAACCTCTGGTTTTTTTGCACATTTACGCTCTACGAATAATATTTAATCTGTGTCCCATACGGCTTAACAATTCATTGGTTATGCTTTCTGCACTTTCAGCTACCATCGGTGCTGTAATTTCTTCCTTTCCATCTTTACCAATCAGCGTTGCAATACTTCCAGTCTTAACATTGGGAATATCTGTTACATCAACTGCAAGTTGATCCATACAGATTTTTCCGACAACAGGTGCTTGATGCCCATTGATAAGCACATAGCTCTTTCCGCAGGATAGATTTCTCGGATAGCCATCTGCATAGCCGACAGGTAATAAAGCAATTAGGCTATCTCTATTGGCAACAAATGACCGACTATAACCAACACTTTCGCCTTTCTTGATTTCTCTGAGCAAAATAACTCTTGATTTCAATGAAAGTACAGGTCTTAAATCAAGATGCAACTTTGTCCTGTCATTTGGAGAGCTTAAAACACCGTATAGCGAAACGCCTACTCTCACATAATCACATTTAAGTTCTGGATAATTCAACAATCCATAGCTGCTCTGAATGTGTATTTTAGGAATAGTTATACCTTTTTCCTTTAATTGATTTAACAAGTTATAGAAGCTCTCAATCTGTACATTTGTGAAGAAGATGTCTTTTTCATCGATGCTGTCCGCTGCACATAAATGGGTATATATCCCAGACACCTTGATATGCTTCATTGAAAAAACAGCAGATATTTTTTCTATATCTTTTGCATCAAAGCCAAGTCTGTGCATACCTGTATCAACTTTAATGTGTGTCATAACATTATATCCCTGTTTATCCAAAAGCAAAGCGTACTTATAATCTATCAGCGTTTGTGTAAGGTCGTATTTACGGAGTTCTTTTGCTCTTGCAGGTGCGGTATATCCTAAAATCAATATTTCGCCCAAAACACCATATTGGCGTAACTTGATACCCTCATCAATAGTTGCTACCGCAAACGCCTTGACACCTATCTTGTTTAAGTGCGTAGCAATTTCATATAAACCGTGACCATATGCTTCAGCTTTTACAACAGCCATCAGTTCGCATTTTTGTGGCATTGCCCTTTTTAAGACCTTTACATTATGTTCTAAATTGTTCAAATCAATTTCTAAATAAGCTCTGTCAGTATCGGCAGTATGTTTTGCTTTTTTCGGTTTGTACTTATTCCACATTGCCGTTAATACCACACTGAACACAACTGATGTCAAACAGACCGCAAAATAATGTACGATGCTGTTCTCCACAAACAATTTTTGTATATGAAGCAATTTGGAAAATAACCGTATCACTACAATCATCATCGGATGAATGATATAGATAATCAGTGATGCTGTTCGTAGGCTTACAAGGCGTTTCCCTTTGAAATGCAGAATGACAATAAATAGGAAATACATACACAGCAACAAAAACACATACATACTGTCGTGCCGTTGCAAATCAAAATGATGCAATATCATAGCTTCTCCAAGCATCAGAGCTAAGCTAATAGCAAATCCCAAGAAACTTTTTCCAAATGTAATCTGTGGGCGATTATCAGCTATAAACCCACCAAGTATAAAAAATATGGGGGCGAAGAAAATGCCGTTTCTTGTATAGTCAGTCACTTGAAAAATATAAGTATATAAGCTATTTAAGCAGGAAATCTTTTCAGTAATTCCATAATAACTATCTCCAAACAAGCCAATTAGGTAAAGGACGGATGCCACCATCAATGCTTTAGGATAATTAAGTTTTTTCACGAGATACCACGCAATCGCCGCACCTATAATAGACGCAGGAAGATACCATAAATGGTATAGAGTACCATCAAATACAATATCCTTTATGATGTTTGGTAATAGGTTATCCATCTTGAAATAACCGTTATAAACATTGATAGGTATGTATAAAAGTATTGCAACCCCGTAAATTAAGGTTGTCTTTTTTATAAAAGCTTCCAGCTTTTCGGCATTACAGGTATATCTGGAAATCAGAAAAAATCCAGATGTCATAAAAAAGAACGGAACGGCTACACGGGATACAATGCGTGTAAATATAAAGTTGCCTGTTTCACTAAAAGAAGAGAGAGGCGAAGTATGAATAGCAACAATCAATAAGGCTGCAATAAATCTAAAATAATCAATGCCAGAATAGCTTTCGTTTTTAGTCATCTGTTTTCCTCCATATGGTCACAACAAAACCGTCTATGTTATTACCAGAAATCTGATAAACACAATTTTCTGGTATTTTTATCAGCGTTTTGTCGTCTTTTGCAGGAACATAATATATTTCAATCTCAGCTCTGTGAGCCTGCTCAAAAAGATATTTTTTATCTTCCAGATAGGCTTTTATAAATTGTGTGTATTCTTCAAGTGAAAAACCATTTTCCTGCATAATTTTTGAGTGTGGGTATCCTACATATCGAAAATGCCACGGCTCGTGTGAAATTCCCGTGATTTCTTCTTTGTCCTTTGCATAGCGTTCGATAAATCCATAGTCTGGGGCTGCTTTTCTAAACTCATTACAGATACCGACATAGGGAAAATCGGGACGGATAAAATCTATTTCTTTTTCGTTCAATCCCAAATCAATAGCAAGTCCTGTCTGATGTTCGCTATGATTTGGCAGGGCAACATATTTTCTTGTAAAATCCTCTCCATTATCTTTGAGAGAGCCGTCATATATGGCTGTCTGTTCTTCTAATGAGCGATAACCGCTTACAGGAACGATAGAGTTACCTGCTGAGATTTTTTCAAAAATAAGCTGCAAAACATTTGCCACATCACGCTTCATAAGAATATTTGGAAAGCGTACATCAGCAGGAACTAAACCCTTTACATTGTTATCTCGTAGCGGATAATTTTTGTTGACGAGCAGCAAATTTCCACAATAAATTTCTTCCTTTTCAAGCTCAATCGTTTTCATCATTCCACATACAGACCTATCAGCTTATCCAACATTTGGGCGAACGATAGACCAATGCCTTTCATCATATTTGGATAGCGACTGTGCGAGGTAAAGCCTGGTATTGTGTTTACCTCATTAAATACAATTTCGCCAGACGGTGTATAAAACATATCCACTCTGGAAAAACCCGAACAGCCCAGAGCTTTATATATGGTTACAGCCGTTTCTTGTATCCGTTTTTCTGCTTCGGCATCAATCCTTGCAGGCATATATATCTTTGAAGATTTAAGTGTATATTTCTCTGTATAATCAAAAAAGCCGCTTGACAGTTCGATTTCATCAACTCTGCCAACAATCAGCTCATCTATGCCAAGTACGGCACAACCGACTTCAAAGCCGTTTATTGTTTCTTCAACGATGACTTCTGTATCGTGTTCAAATGCCAACTCTATGGCAGCATCAAGCTCTTGCTTTTCAATTACTTTTGTTATTCCAAAGGAAGAGCCTGCACGAACAGGTTTAATAAACAGCGGATAAGTTAAATTCGCTTCAATCTCTTTCATCGCTGCTTCTTTGTTAAAGCGTTTGAATGTTACCGATTTAGGAACAGATATACCCGCAAGGCTAACGAGCTTATGTGCCCTGTCCTTATCCATACAAAGAGCTGATGAGAGAGTATCGCAGCCAACAACAGGTATTCCTGCCAATTCAAATAATCCCTGCAAAGTACCGTCCTCGCCGTTCTTGCCGTGCAATACAGGAAATATCAAGTCAACCTTGATGATGTAGAATTTTTCTTCCTTAAATTCTATAAAGCCTTTTACAGAACGGTTTTGCGATACCGCAACAGAATACAGGTTTTCGTTATCCTCAAACCAAGTATTATTTGCAATCTTTTCTTTTTTTCCTGTGTAATGATACCAGTCGCCATTTCTGGTAATTCCGATTGGAACTATGTCGAATTTTTCTTTATTGATATTTTCAAAAACAGAAAATGCCGATTGTAATGACACCTCATACTCTGTTGAATTGCCGCCAAAAATAATAGCTATTTTTTTCTTCTGCATATTACGCACCTCTTTCTTCAATTTTTATATCATTTGGAAGTTCATAACCTATTTCGCATTGGTTAATATACAATTCTGCTCCAGTTTCCCTACAAGTCTTTTTATCCCGTTCAGAACGATAAACGGGAGCGATTTGATAGGTTCGTCCATTTCGTTTAATGTAAGAAACTGACGAATTAAAAACTGAATATTCAATGTTTACGGGGCTTTGCGACAAAATTCGACCATACATATATTTATCATCAAAGCTAATCTCAATCTGGAAAGTATTGTCCGTATCGTTGCGGATTTTTAAATCTAACCACCCTTCGTTGATTGTCGCATCAGTTCCGCAAGGTAAATCTTCTGTTGTGGATGGAAATGACTCAACAGCGTGTCCGTGTCGCTCAACAACTGTAAGAGGTGTGTGTAAAAAAAGCCAAAATAACATATTGCTTAATTGACACAAACCTCCACCATAAGAGCCGACAATCTTTCCGTCAACAAGGCTTAATCCGTCCTTATATTTCTCGTGGTGGTCTGCCCACCGTACAAGCTGCCAAAAAGAAAATGTTTCATTTGGCTCAATAATCACCTTATTGATTGTTCTTGCGGCAAGTTTAAGATTATGTACCTTGTTAATTTGATATTTCATATCAAATCCACTGTTTTCATTCAGCATAAGTGATGAAGTTTCAAATACCGTATTAGGCAATAGTGCCTCAGATTTATTTTTGGCGTATTTGTTTCCGTCTATCAGCATTTCTAAATAGAACAGTTTTTTCCTTTGCCACTTACGAAGAGGGAGCAGAAAAGGTAATACTTCTGTTATTCTTTTTCTCGGCATATAGATTGCTCCTTTCTTCCCAAAAACAAAACACCCTTGTTTTGGTACTTATAATTGTACCAATAACAAGAGTGTCTTTTATCTGTTTACACAAACGATATTCTATTTTCTTTCTACGGAAATTCTTACAATTTCCTTACGACAGAGGAATGACGACTTCAAAACAAGTTATACCATTCGCACTGTCTGCTGTTATTGTTCCGTGATGCAGTTCAACAATTTCTTTTGCAATGGCAAGTCCCAAGCCAGCTCCACCGCTGCTTGAATTACGTGCAGTATCCAAGCGGAAAAACTGTTCAAATATCCTATCCAATTTTTCTTTTGGAATGGTATTTCCCTCATTGATTACTTTTACACACACATTATTGTTAAATAGTTCAGCGAATACTTTGATATTTGTTCCTTCGTAACTATAATTTACGGCGTTTCTTAGCAAATTATCAAAAACTCTTTGCATTTTATTTATATCACAGCTTATCATTATGTCTTGCGGTGCGTTAAGCTCACAATTTAAGTGTTTGTTTACAAGCATAGGTTTGAACTCGTATATAATTTGTTCAAGCATACGTGTTAAATTCACTTTGCCGTACTCAAGGGAGATATTAGAGAGGTTAAACCTTGCAATTTCAAAAAACTCATTTATCAAATCTTCAAGACGCTCCGCTTTTTCCAATGATATTGATAAATAGCGTTCTCTCAATTCGGCAGAAATCTGCTGCTCATCCCGTAATAATGTCAAATAGCCGATAACCGATGATAAAGGCGTTTTCAAATCGTGTGCAAGATACATTACAAGGTCGTTTTTTCTCTGTTCCGCTTCCTTCACAGTTCTTGCATTATCCAACGCTTTCTCACGAACTCTGTTCAATTCGTTTTCAGCATAAAACATTTCATTTGGCAAGACAATTGGCTCATCGGAAGGGACTACTAACTGTTCCGTAGCTACGACAACCTCATCCAAATAACGAAGCGGCTTGGAAATGAAATAGTAAGTAATAAAGACCCAACCTATCAAAAAGGTAATGCCTAAAAACAAAATAATATATTCTTTAACGGTTTGTAAAAGTATGTATAAAGGATCATCCGGCTGCCAGATGAACATCATACAAAATCTCCACGCCACAAAAACAAAGAGCATTACTCCTACAACATAACCGATTATGGATATTACATACTGCATCAGTAGTTTCCGTGATACTGCACTACGCTGTTTTATTTTATTTCTTCCTGATTTATTCAATGGTATACCCCACTCCCCACACAGTTTTAATAAACTTCGGCTTCTTGGCAGGCTCTTTCATTTTCTCTCTCAATCTTCCAATATGAGCCATCACCGTATTATTGTTATCGAGGTATTTTTCTTTCCAAACTGCCTCAAACAATTCTTCTGAAGATACTACTTTTCCTTGATGGTCACAAAGGTACCACAGAATAGAAAACTCTATTGGAGTCAGTTGCAATTCTTTCCCAAACAAACTGCATTTATGGTTGTTTTTGTTTATTGACAGACCTCTAATATCGTATTCAATGTTTTCAAGAGCCTGTTTGTTTATGGGCTGATTATAGCGTACATAACGCCTTAGTTGCGTTTTCACTCTGGCAACCACCTCCAACGGATTGAACGGCTTTGTAATGTAATCATCAGCTCCGATAGTAAGTCCCATAATTTTATCAGTATCTTCGACCTTTGCAGTCAGCATTATAATGGGATAAAAATACTGCTCTCTAATTTTCTGGCAGATACGAAAACCATCGACATCTGGTAGCATTACATCCAAAATTACCAAATCCAAGTTTTGTGACTCGATACATTTGAGAGCATCTGTACCATTATAAAATTTATGTACTGTGTAACCATCATTTTTTAGATAGACCTCAATTAAATCGGCTATCTCTTTTTCATCATCAACTATTAAAATATTTTCATTCATATTATTTGCACTCCACATTAACCTCGTCTGGCAAGGCTTCCATAATATCCCCAAAATCACAATTCAAACATTCACATATTGACAATAATACGGGGAGCGTAACATTCTCATTTTTACCAAGTTTAGCAAAAGTGCTTTTGCTTGCTCCGATAGCATCTCTAAGCTCACCTTTTTTCATATTCTTATCAATTAAAAGTTTCCAGAGTTTATTATAACTCACTCGCATTTAGCTCACCTCATTAGTATGTTTTTCTCATTATATCATCAAAAGTCCAGAAAAGCAATACTTGGGTTCGCATATTCAAACTTTAGTCACAAATGCGTAGGATATGTATGAAACCGCCTGCTATACAAGCGGTTTCTTCATCTTTAATAAGCAGGGATACCGTAGCCATAAATTACGCTGCTTCCGATAGCATAGCTGTTCTGGCGGCAGGTATCGCCAGAGTTGCCCTCGACGGTATAAACTGTTCCGTTCTCGACACACTCTACAATTCCGACGTGGTCTGTTTCTCCGTCGCCCTCCCAATCAAAGAAGATGATATGACCTGCCGACGGCTCAAAGCTGCCGTCCTGCCATTGACCTCTGTCCTTAAACCATTGTGAGCCTAACACGCAGCCTGCGAATTTCGGAATAACGCCTGTATCAATATAGCCGCACTCATTGGCACACCAAGATACAAAGCAGGCACACCATTCCACACGCCCCTCGAAGCCGTACCAACTCCAATAAGGCTGACCGCCTATATTTCCGACCTGCGACAATGCCACATTGACAATCTCGCCGTCGCCGCCAGAAATGCCGTATAGCACCTGCGACCATAGCGAATTGTTTTCCTCGGCAAGTAGCTCGGAGAGCTGTTCTCTCTGGTCTGCATTGAAATTGTACTTGTCAGCCATTTCCTCGGCTGTCTTATGGGCAACCGTGATATACAGATAGGTGCGTGTAACGGTGGTTTCCGTCTGTATGATATTGCCGTGACCGTCGTCGCTCTCGATTATCTGTGTTTCGGTCTTGCTTTCCGTTCTGGAACTTATCTCATTCATCTCCCAGAAGATGTTTTTGAGAAGCTCTTTTTTGCTGTCGTCCATTGTGGCGACTTCCTGCGGTTTGTCGGGGTCGGTATTGGTCTTGACGGAATAAACCGCAAGCACCTCTTTCCAGACCGCACGGCTTCCCGACATTTCCAAAACATCGTGAGCTGTACCATTCTTGGTTTCATCAAGTTTGGCATCGTACTCGGTATTGATTTCTCTCACAACAGTTTGCATTGTCATACCGTTTCCAGAGTCCTCGCCAGAAAAGAAAATACCGAACACCGAACCGACAAGCAAACCGACAAGGCAAATAACAATAATAATCACAACGGCAACCCAACCGCCTGCGGCAATCGCAGAAATCAATGCCTTTGTTCCTGCAATAATCGCCTTGACCGCCGCAATGGTCGCTTTCACTGCAACCTTTACGGCGTGGGCGGTAGCTTTTGCTGTTGCTTTCGCTGCCTGTGCTGCTCGTTGAGCCGCCTTGACCGAAGCCTGTGCAGTTTTCTGTGCCGTCTTTGCGGTATGCTCGGCGGTCTTGATAGCCGCCTTTGAGGTGGATTGAGCCGTCTTAACGCTTTTCTCGGCAGATTTGACCGTACCTTTGGTCGTGAATTTTATCGTCTTTTCTGTACTTCGGGCAGACTGCTTGATTGTCTTTTCTGCCTGCGTTTTTGTTCGCACGGTTTGAGTGTGAACATTGGAAGCTCGCTTTTCTGCCGATTTCATTGCCCGTTTGGTCTTAAAATCGGCAATACCGTCCTTTGCCTTGACGATATTTTCCTTTGTGGTCTGCACACCTTTCTGACCTTGCTTATTAAATTGGTGTACGCCTTCCTCCGTCACACGCTCGGCGGTATAGGACACCTTATCCGAAGCGTAGTCGGTAGCAGAGCTTTCATCGACATAATAGCCCTGTTCCGCCTTGTCCTTTGTCTTGGCATAAGCGGCTTTCATACGCTCCGAAGCAATAGCGGCTTTGTCAATGGTCTTAATCGTACCCTTGACCGCATCTCTGGTCTTTATATCAGCCATACAAAACCTCCTTTCCCAGAAGTTTTGCGGTCACATCAGGATACCTTTTTCGCCACAACCACAAGTCTGCCGTTTTGTGCTGAGTATTCGCAGGTAGAGAGCGTAATCAGCCTGTCGCCGTATTCAGCACTTACGCCTGTATCGTACAGGGCAAGCTCCTTGCATTTGGCGATATATTCGTCAAATGCTTCTGCATTTTCCGCATTGACAAAATCATAGTAGCGGAAGCCCTCGGAACTGTACGCAACGGTCTTGAATACAGCCACGATTTCATATTCCGCCTGCTCGGTCAGCGTATCAAACAGAATGGTTTTGTGTTCCTCATAGAAGCTCTTGGATTTGTAATCATTCAAAGCTCCGAACATTTTGCCGCCCTTGATATGATGACCGTAAATAACAAGGTTGTCGCTCTCTGCGATATTGCAGTTTTCTTGAATATACGGTGTGCCTAAATCGCTGTATGCCTTTTCAAAGTTGTGCTTCAGATAGAAATTCGGATTATTCGGTGTCTGCATTACAGGATAGTTGAGCTTCGTGCCGGCAATGGAAATCCAACCTACCATATCGGGATTTTGCAAGAAAAGCTCCCCGTACTCTGGCAGGATAGTTTCTTCCTCGTTAAGCGGAACTTGCGGAGCTTCTTCGCCTGTTTGAGCCTGCTCCACAACCTCGGCAATCTGCTCAAAGGCTTCTGTCTGCTCCGCTTCGTGTGCATAATGGTCATAAATGTGATAACCGCAAAAAGCCGTCGCACCTAACAGGCACACGGCGGCGATAATACAAATCTGCATTACATATTTTTTCATAGCTTCGTCCTTTCTTATCGTGAATGTTCAGTCTGCTGTTTCGGTGCAGGTAAATCCCTGCAATATTCGGGATACCTTACCTTAATACCCTCAACAAAGTACGGAGCATATTCACAACAGAATAATTCATCTGGCGTAAAATACCGTCCGTTTTCCTTTTCCGTGTAACCGTTCCAGAGGTTAAAGGCAAGGTGGCAGACCTTGACCGTACCGCTTGTCTGCCAGCCGCCGTGCATACCCTCTGGCTCAATGCAATCCGTCTTAAAATCAAACATCTGGTTGATATTTGCCCTTGTTTCGGCGGCAATGCCCATTACATAGAAAAAGGCTCTGTGATAACAGTCGTTTACTTTGCTCTTGTTCATCATTTCCAGAAAGAAATCCCGATGAGCTGCAGAGCGAAATCGGATATTAGACATTGAAAATTCTCCTTTCGATTTTTGGTAAAAAAAGAACGCCCACCTTGTAAAAAAGTGAGCGTTACGCTGAATTGGTTTCGATATTACATTTTTCCGTTTTGTCCGTCTGCTTCTGCCTTTCCTAACAGATACAAAAATGCTATGGCAGGTATTCGCAAAATCGGTACTGCTGTTTCGTGCTTTGCAATGCCAAAATCGTCTAACTGCTTTGTTACAAGAAAAGCGTTTGTTACCTTTGATTTTTCGTCCTTGCAAAGTTCAACAATAGCGTCGGTTGCAGGAATATGGGAATTGTTGCGGTATTTGACCTCGCAGAGAATTTTCTCACGGGGCAGCTCTACCACCACATCAACCTCTTTCTGGTTGTCCTTTGCCTTTCTGAAATAGCCGAGCTGTGCCGTACTGCCTTGATAGAAAGATACGATATGCTTATACACGGTGGTTTCCACCATTGCTCCGAGTTCCTTTTCATCGGATAACACATCATCTATCATCAACACGGCGTTGCGGATAGCTGCGTCGGCAATAAAGATTTTCGGCTTGCCCTTTAATGCTCCCTTACTTCCCACATCCATTGGCTTTGCCAGATAAATAAGGTTAGACATTTCAAGAGCTTCAATATAGCCGTCAATCGTGCTGACCGAAGTGTTTTCCAATTCCTTTGCCGCCGTGGTTACGCTGAAAATCTCCGTTGAGTTCATACAGAGATATAAGAACAGCTTTTCCATTAAAAGCGGACTGCGGATATTGAACAGGGTAAGCACATCTCGCTTGATTACCTTATCAACTACATCTTCACGAAGCATTCGTTGAGCGTAAATATCATCATCGGACAATACAAGCTCTGGGAAACCGCCAATCATCAGATAGCGGTTGAAATGCCCCTCTAACGGAGCAAATCTGTCCATTAGGTCGCCAAGCTCCGCATTGCTCATTTTCACGAGCTTTGTGAGTTTTAAGCTATCTGGCAAAATCGGTTCTTCAAGCTGCAGCAGACGGCAATACTCATAAAATGACATTGTCGGTATCTTCAAGACGCTCCATCTGCCCGTTCCGCTGTCCGTTGCACCTTTTTCCAGTATCGGGCTTGCAGAGCCTGTTGCGGTCAGACGAATATCCTTTCTGCTGTCATAGATGACTTTCATCCACAATTCCCAATTATCCGTATATTGGATTTCATCAAGGAAGATATACTTTGTTCCCTCGATAGGGTAAAGTGACTCGTAAATGGAAAGCACCGTTTCTACATTGACGAGCTTTACAATCGGATTGTCAAAAGACACATACAAAATGTTCTTCGGACTTACGCCCTCGTCAATCAGATTATCTATCATCTGGTACATAATCGTTGTCTTACCCACACGCCTTGCTCCAGACAATACCGCAAAACGGCGGAGCGTTTTATGCTTTATCATCTTGAGTGCTTCATAATAGGCAAGTCGCTTCTGCGGTTTGCTTTCCTCTTTGATTGCAGACGGATTACGCCACCACGGATTGTATTGCCGTAATACCTTAATGACCTGTTCATCGCTTACAATAGCCATAAAAGCGCCTCCATACTTTCATTATTTCCTCGGAGTTATATTATTATACTTGCACAACTCTCTGGGAGTTATGCAAGTATATTATAACAACAGTCAATCAAAAAATCAAGAGGGCTGACAAACAGACATAAAAAATTTACTTTTGGTGGCTTCTCTTGGCGTTCCTAAACCTCTCCAAACTTGGTTGTCATCAGCCTGTAAAGCTCGGTGTTGCGTGGGAACTTATTGACAAACGGCACAAGAGAGCTGCCGACTTTGAGCAAGCCCTGTCCTGCACCGACATTCGTGATATAGCTCATCTGAAGGTCGGAGATGTTAAGGAGCTTGGCAAGCTCAAGCCTGTCGGTGGACGCTTGGTTGAGCATAATGATAAACTCAGAGTTTGCAAGCATTGTCCTCGCCGTATGGCTCTGCAACAGGTCGTCCACATTCTGGGTAATACCCGTACAGTACGCCCCGTATTTACGCACACGCTTCCAGAGGGTAAAGAGGAAGTTTGCCGAGTATTCGTGTTGGAACAGCAGATAAATCTCATCAATGAAGATAAAGGTATTCCTGCCTTTGGCTCTGTTCTGCGTAATACGGTTTAAGATACTGTCAAGGACAACGAGCATACCGATAGGCTGTAACTGCTTGCCCAAGTCCAGAATGTCATAGCAGATAAGGCGGCTGTGAGTGTCAACATTGGTATGCTTCGCAAAGGTGTTAAGCGACCCGTCCGTAAACAGCTCAATCGCAAGGGCGATTTCCTGTGCTTCTGGCTCGTTCTGCTTTAACAGTTCCTCACGAAAGTCCTGCAAGGTCGGCGGCACTCCCATATAGTTGCCCTGCTGATAGTGGCGGTACACACTCGCCGTACAACGGTCAATGATGGATTTCTGTTTTGCTCCCAGAGTGCTACCGCCGATGAGCTGCTCGCAGAGGGATAAAATAAACTCCGATTTGAGGATAACGGGGTTTGCACCGTCGCCGTAATCGGAGTTCATATCCATAGCGTTGATATGGTTTTCACTTGTGGCAGAGATGTGAATGACCTCGCCCTGCATCGCTTTCACAAGGGGCGAATATTCTCGCTCTGGGTCTATAATAATCACATCAGCGTTAGGGTCTGTGAGAATGATATTCGTCATTTCCTCTTTCGCCGTAAAGGACTTGCCTGCACCAGACACGCCGAGGATGAAGGAATTGCCGTTCAACAGGTGGCGGCGGTTGGCGATAATCATATTTTTGCTGATTACATTCTGTCCGTAATACACGCCGTTTTCGTGATAGATTTCCTGCACACGGAACGGGATAAACACCGCAAGGCTTTCCGTAGTAAGGGTACGCAGAGCATCTATCTTTCGCACACCAAATGGCAGGGCTGTATTGAGTGCGTCCATCTGCTGATATTTCAGCACCGCAAACTGACAGAGGTGCTTTCTTGCCGTAGTAAGCAGGGCTTCGGTGTCATTGTCAAGCTGTTCCTTAGTTTCCGCCGTATGCACCATTGTCAGCACCGCAAACATCATTCTCTGGTCACGGGTGGTCAGGTCATCTAAAAACTCCTTGCTTTCTTTCCGCTGCTGTTCAAGGTCATAAGGGATGACCGCCGAAAAGTTATTGTTCTGGTTTTGCTTTCTCTGCCAGTTCGTGATGTTAGTTTCCACACCTAAAAGACGGTTTTCCACCTCACGCACCGCTTCATCTGTGGGAACGGGAACGACATCCACGGACAACATCATATTTCTGTTCAGCTCGCAAAGCTCGGCTACCATACTGTCCTTGATATAGGCAGCATATTCTCTGAGGAAAATCACACGCCCGTATCGGTTGCCGATTCTGAAATAGTCCTTTTCAAACTCAAAGGTATCGGGGCAGATATAGTCCTTGAAATCGTGACCTTTTTTCATACTCTGCACCATATCAAAGCAGAATGCCGTTTCCTCGCCTGTGCGGTAGAAATCGTGGAAGATACGGAGCTTTTCTTCTGCGTCAAGCTCGGTGCATTTTGAGCCGAGCCTTGAGAAATGCCCGATAAGGTCAGCTCCCACACGGGCAAAGTAGTGTCGTGCTTCTTCGATATTCTTCTTGCAGACGGATATGGTCACATACTTATCCTGCACGATAGAATTAGCTCCTGTCGCTTTATCAAGGAGCATTTTGTTGTATTCTGTGCGGTACTTATCCAAACCGTCCTCCGCCATAGGGATTAAAATGGTCTGCTCAAAGTCCGCCTTATTCAAGCGGCGGTTGTTGATAGTGATTTTCGTGGTCGCACCGCTGTCGAGGGCATTGAGAAGCTCCGAATACTCAAGGAACATCGCTTCCTTGTCCTCACGGCTTGCCACGGCATAGTTTATATCCTCAAACTTAAAGGTCTTTGCATACTTGTTCTTGCCCACAAGGAAAATGCCGTCCTCCCAGATTGTCTTAATGGGGATAACCGCCTGCACCGACTTCGGCACAACAAATTTCTCCTTGTCCTGCTTGAACAGGTTTCTAAGCGTTTTTATCATAGTCTGCCTCCTTACGCTTTTATGATTTTCTTGGTTTCTTTTTCTCTGCCTTCGCCGTCTGCCGTTTCTGCTTCTTTTGAGCAACAGGCAAACCTTTCTCACGGGCTTCGATATTCGGCTTCAATGCTTCATAGTAGAGATTGTCTGGCAGGAACATCAGCTTTTTCGGCATCAAAAACTCTGACTTAATCCACGCCCAGACAAACTGCTCGGCGGTCATACCGTTGTATTTCACAAAGCCCATCATCGCAAAAGGCGAAGCACCTAAGATACATACCCAACTGAGGGTTTCTGTTCCGAAATGCGGACGGAGCAGGAAAAATAGACCAACAGCCACGCCGCAGGCAAGGGCAGAAAAAATGAACTGCCTTAGTGACAGTCCCAAAAACATACTTTCCGTGTAGTTACGGATTTCCTTATTTATCTTGACTTCCAATAGGTTGCACCTCCTTTACAAGCCCATCATTTCACGGACAACACGGTCTGCCATTTTGACCGCACCAACCAAAACAAGCATATTAAATACAAGCTCTCCTATATAGCTCCACACCATTGATACTGCCGCAGCGTTGGGGTCAACCGCAGGGGGCGTGGCTGCGAACAGAGAAAAGATAATGCAGGCAAGGACGATGATTGCTCCCTCCAGACAAACGGCGGCATAGCTTTTTATAAAACTCTTGCCGACACTCTGGCTCGGCTCTCCTGCAAAAGTAGATAACGGCACGGGAGCGATTGCGGTATAAAGGTAAAGCTTGAAAAATCGTCCGTAAACTGACATTATCATAATGAATGACAGAACCGTAATGAACAGACCGCCTATAAGCGTGACCGCCCATAGAGGAATACTCTCAAAAAATCCGCACTCCTCAACGGCGGTTACAATCTCCTGCGGTAATACCGTCTGTGCCGCCGTGCCGAAGCCTGCGGCATTCATTATGGTGGAAATTACGCCCTGCACAATGTTAAACAGAGCCATCATCAGCTCCAAGCCGTAAGTCACAACGCCTTTTGCAAGGGCAAAGCGGATAAAGAGTTTCAGTGCGTGTTCGGGTTTCTTGACCTCGGCAAAGCTGCCGCAGGTTTTCATCACGCCTACAACAAAAAACAGCACGAGCAGGGCAAGCCCGACAGCCTGCAATGCACCGTGGATATTGACGATAACTGACCATATCGTACCGCCCTTAAACTGCTCTGGAGATTGGGTAACGAGCTGCCATATTTCCGCTAATTTCTCATTCCAAGTATTCAGAGCGTTTTCTAAATTCTGTACGACCCAATTATCAGACACTTAAACCACCTCCGTTCTTAAAATAGCCTTACGGAGCAAACCGCAAAGCGGATCTGCCCCGTAAGCTCTGTCTTGTGTCTTTTTATTGTCTGATATTAGCCTGTGATAAGAGTCAAAATCTCTTTTGCAAAGGTAATGATGACGCCGCCTGCAAGGGTCAAAAAGCCGTTTGCTCTCTGGGACGGGTCGTGAGATTTGAGCGAAAGACCAATCTGTACGATACCGAAGCCGAGCAAAATCATACCGACAGCACGGATTAAACCGAAGATAAAATCGGAAAGGTTGTTGACTACGGTAATCGGGTCATTGGCAGCAAAGGCTGTCACGGAAGTTCCGAGTACCATTGTGACAGCGAGTACCGCCACGCAGTAATGACGAAATCCCTTTTTTAACTTGCCCGTCATCGGCAGTTTGGCGGTTTCCTTGTTCTGGGTGTTCTTCTTGTTAAAATACTTCATAGATAAATCCTCCTTAAATTTTGAATTGTTCCTCCAAGTCCTCCTCGGACAGAAGTTCATAAGATGTTTTAACAGGCTTTACGCTTACAGCGTTCTTCATCAAAGCGTTGTCAAATACAAGGGTTGCGACAGCCTGCGTCGGTTCACCGTGGATATACGGCGGCTGACCTCCGTCAGTTGTCAGTTTCACATTCGGGTGCTTTAAGATGTCATACTTAAAGTCCATAACAGGGCGTTCTCCACGAATAAAAAGAAGTGCGTAGCGGTTATCAAGCATACGCACTTCGTCTGGTGTCATCAGTTCACGCCCCGATATTTGATAGTTGGTAGAATAGTTACCGCTTCGCCCCGTACTCTTTCCGTAGGTGTTGGTATCAATGGTTTCCTTGCCCAAAAGTTCCGACACATACTTGTGTGTGCTTTGTTCGTTACCGCCCAGATACAAAAACTCGTCGCAGTTGCCCACAATGCTTTCCCATTGCTTCTCAAACAATGCTTTGAGCTGTGCCAAGTTTTGCAGAATGATACTGACCGACACACCTCTGGAACGCATAACCGAGAGTATCTTATCAAAGTCATCGGGCAGCGAAACATTGGCAAACTCGTCCATTATGAAATGGCAATGCACGGGCAGGCTTCCGCCGTACTTGTGGTCGGCAAGATAGAAAAGCTGTTGGAATAGCTGCGTGTATAAAATCGACACAAGGAAATTGAAGCTCGTGTCGTTGTCGGGTATCAGAGCAAACAAAGCGACTTTCTTCTCGCCCAAACTCGGCAGGTCAAGCTCGTCGGTTGCGGTTAAACTTGCAAGGCTCTCCAAGTTGAATTTTTCAAGTCTTGCCGCAAGGGTTATCTGGATACTCTTTAAGGTCTTTGCAGAGCCAGAATGGTAATCCCTGTAATACTTTAAGGCGATATGCTCTGGGTTTACCATCTCCAGACGGTCAAACAATTCGTCCAGAGGGCTTACATAGCTGTCGTCGTCCTCACGGACTTCGCCTGCACGCAGAAGCTCCATTACCATCGGGAAATTCTGTTCCTCTGGCGGTGCTTCATATTTCAGATAGAACACCAGAGATAGCAGGAGCATACTTGCCGCCGTATCCCAGAACGGGTCTTGCGACTGGCTTCCTTTCGGCGTGGTCGCCTTAAAGAGATTGGTCACAAGCCGCTGCACATCGTTGTCGTTCCTTAGATACACAAAGGGATTGTAACAATGGCTCTTTTGCATATTGATTAAATCAAGCACACGCACCTCATATCCTTTCTTCTCCAAAAGACCGCCTACATCTCGGACGATTTCGCCTTTCGGGTCTAAAATTACCATTGAGGTATTGCACTGCATAGCGTTCGGCTTGCAAAAGAACCTTGTCTTGCCTGCACCAGAGCCGCCGCACACAAGGATATTCAGATTTCTTCTGTGCTTTTTCCCGTCCAGACCGATACGGACATTCTGGGTGAGCAGCTTATTTTCCGTCGGGTCTTTATCACGGTATTTCTTGTTGATAGCACCTGCGTCGCCCCATTTAGCCGAGCCGTGTTCCTCACGCCTACGGTAGTTCCTGCGTGTGGAGAGATAAATGCCGATACCCATACCGTAAGCAAGCAAAAAAATAAGAACAGTTTTTAGGCTGTCCTCACATACCGTTACGGAAAACGAATTGTTCATTGCTTGGGGTAAATTTTGTACTATCTCCACTAAGCCCCCGCTGACAAAAGGTGCTGTCAGCAGGGCAAACCACACGACAGGAACGATGCCGCAGAGTGCAAGGATTAAGCTCGCTTTCTTATCGCTATCGTTCCTCACGGCACTTGCAGGGCATAACCCTTACCTTTCGTGTAGGAGCGTGAGCCACCGTGCTTATCAAATCGTCAACAGGGTCGGTGGGGCGTTCCTCCTTGACTTGCTGATTACGCAGGGTGTTTAAGGCATTCAAAACGATATTCTTATCGTACCTGTCAAGGGCGATGTGGTATCGTTCTTCTTTCATAGACTGCACCTCCGATTATCTTTCCTGTTCTTTGTTTCTGGCAGGCTTATTCTTTTCCATACTCTTATACATTTCCGATTGCACCTCGCCCAAAACACCACGCATAGAGCCAAGCTCGCTCTTAAAGTCCTGCGTTTCCATTTCGGCGTACTCTTTCGGGAGTCTGTCAAAGTTAAAACCTCTGGTATCCACGCCGTAACGGGAGCTTACCATATAGGCAACGCAGTAGGCTTTAAACTCACAAGCGTTGCGGCTCTCATTGTGTTTGAAATCAAAGACCGCCGCAGCGACCTCCTTTGACATACTGACGAAAAGCTGTTCTTCATTCAAGCCCGTGCGGATAAAGATTGTCTGCTGCTCGCTGTCATAAAAGGCAGGAAGCTCAAGGTCATCGACAGGCTGAAACGGAACGGGGCTTGCATCAATCATTGCGGACACAAGCTCACGCATTGACTTCGGCTCTGCGGCTTCCTGTCTGTCCTTTGCCGAGGTTTCGGAAATGTCATAGACCGCTTTGGCGTTATAGGATACCGCCTTTGTGCCATCATCACGGGTATATTCCTTGCTCGGCTCAAGGATAGTAATTTTCTGTGCGTCCTTGTTTACATAGACACGGCTCTGTTTCCACTTTCCGTAATCTTTGAGCTGTATCGCTTCGGGCATCTGTGCCGATACCAGAACGGCATTGGCAACGGAGTAGCGGTCAAAACGCCCCTGCACATCAAGATACTGACGGAAGCTGTCGCCGTTTACCGCCATTTCCGAACAGGTGTTGTCAATCAGCTCATAGGCTTCCTTGCGCTCCGCCTGTTTCTGTGCCGCCCACTGTTCTTTGTCATACGGCTTATTGCCGCCGCTGAAAACATCATAAATACTCATAGGGTTTATCTTGCTCCTTTCGATTTTTTCGGGGTCTTTCTTTTCGGTGGCTGCTTATGCTCGGTCTTGCCGACCTTGCCTTTTGCCCTGTCAGAAGCTCTGCTTTTGTCCTGGGCAACAGGGGCGTCGGCTTCCTGCTCTTTGCGGCTCTCCTTGATTTTCCGCAGTTCCTCTCTGACAGAAGGCTTTTCCTCCTTAGTCATAGTAGCCCCCTCTGCGGACTTGCTTGGCTTCTCGGAGAAAGGCTCGGACGGAGGGGATTTTTCTGTCTTTGCCACTGAGGGGTTTTCTGGGGCGTTTTCCTCCTTCTGTGTCGGCTTGCCCATCAGAGCGTCAAGCAGCTTATCTTTCTCTGCCTTTTCCTGCACACCGATGTCTGGCTCTGGCATATCAGTCTTTTCGTCTTTGGCTTTCTCAACCTCCGTCACAATGGAAGCGGTATCCACCGAAGCAAGGTTGAAGCGTTCCACAATACGGTTGATTTTCGATGCGTCCTCGGCACGGGCAATCACATCAACCTCGGCTTTCGGGTCTTTGTTTTTGCGGTCAGCCAGAACGCAGTAGAGAACGCCGTATTTTTTTGCTTCCTGCGTAAAGCGTTTCAAGTCCTCGTTCTTCACGGTAAAGACTTTCAGCTCCTTGCCAGAACGGAGCATATTGGTAAGCCTTGCTTTACCTTTGGTTTTCTGTTCTTCTTTAAGAATGGTATAGAGAAGCACGGCGATATTCTTTGCACCTGCTCCTGTCAGTTTTGCGGCAACCTCAAATCCCTCTAAACTCATTCTCACGATTTGTTCCGCCGCATCGCCGCCTGTATTCATTCTTCATCAGCTCCTTTCGTTTGGTTTCCTGTTCATCTGCCCGTACTGCCTGTAATTTTTCTTTGAGAGTGTCGCTACGGGCGGCGATTCCCTCGCAAAGTCTGACCTCCTTTCGTATTTCGCCAAGCCTTTTTGAAATATCGGAGATTTGAGCCTTGACCGCTTCTTTTTCTTTTCCGTCTAATTTACGGGATTGGGAATAAAGCCCCTTACGCTGTTCGGTCAGCTCATCTCTTTCCGTTTCCAAAGAGCCTTGATATGACAAAAGCTGCTCTGCGGTGTCTATGTGACAGCGGCAAAGCAGCCTTGCTTCTTTTGTGATAGCGTCCATTTTCATAAGGTCGTCCTTGAGAAGATAATGGAGCTTCGCATAATTTTGTTTTCTGCCTTTCGGCAGGATACCGAGCTTATAGCAGTAATGGAGATACAGCCCACGCAGACCGCCGATTTTTCTCGCTCCAGACAAAGAGCCTTTGAGCCGATAAACCTTTATCTGCTTTGTCGGCTCAGTAAATCGGGCGAACTTTACGGCATAGGAGTTTTCACGAATACGCTCCATAATTCGCTCGTTGGTATAATCCTCTCCGAGCTTGTATAACCTCTTGGGGCGTTTCCAACCTCTGCCGATAATCGTCCAATATTTGCGGTTGGGGTCAAAACTGCATTTATAGCCCATTTCCGCCATAAGACGGTCAAAGTCTTTGAGCGTGAATGATTTTGAGATAGCTTCATCAACCGCCTGTCTTGCCACATTATCTCTGGTGGGAAGTCCTTGCTTCTCCGCTTGATAAAGGGCGTATGGTTTCTTCCTGCCGCTTGGGTGCTCAATCACGGACAGGGCATATTCACGGCAAAGCTCATCGGAACGCTGACGGAGCAGACGCAGATTTGCTTTGTTGTCGTGGTAGTGCTTGCCGTCCGCAAAGGAAACGGAGTTTACAACAAAGTGATTGTGCAGGCACTCGGTATTTAAGTGGGTGGCGACAATCACTTGAAATCTATCGCCCCACATCTTCTCGGCAAGTTTTACGCCCACCTCGTGAGCCTGCTCTGGTGTAAGCTCCCCAGACTTAAAGCTCTGGAAGCCGTGATAACAGACAATCTCGCTTTCATCGTTCCACTGTGCTTTTGCAATCAGCATTTCATCTCTGGCGGTGGCGGTGTCGCAGTTTACGCCTGTGACAAAAAACTGCTTCTCGGTCTTGTCGCCGTTGGTGGCGTATTTCATCACATCGCCCAGAGCCTGCAAGTCCGCTTCTGTATATTTCGGATTGGCGGTCTTGTCTGGATTTTTGGCATAGTCGATTGGGTGGTCGAGCCTGCCACGCACATCCCATATCTCGCAGACCGCCATTAGTCCAACTTACCCTTCGGAAGCAGATATTTTTTGCGGACATCCATCTGGAACTGCTGCCACTTTTTCGCTTCCTCACGAAGCATTGGCGTATCCACAAAGTCAAGGGCGTTTGCCTTGACCGCAAGCTGGTTGATACGGTTGCCGATGGCGGACAGTTCACGCATAATCTGATAGAACTCTGGGTCTGGCTTCTCGCAGAGCCGATACCCTTTGACCATTGCACGGAGCAACGCTTCTTTGGAACGACCAGAGCGTTTCACAAGGTCGTAAAGGTAGTCTGCTTCTTCCTCATTCAAGCGGAAAAGTATCTGCACATTTCGTTTTCGCATTTTCCACTTCCTCTCTTTTCGAGAGCTTGTTTATCTGTAAAAGGCACATCAGCACAACGCCGACCAGACCGCCGAGCACCAAGCCGATGATAAAAAACAAAAGCTCATTCATTCTTAAAAACTCCTTCCTGTTTTTATGGGGTATTAGGGGCAGCCCCTAACAAGCGAATTTGGCTAACCAAATTCAGTGCTTGGTAAGACTTAATCTTCGCACTCGTCCTCATACATACATTCTTGGCATACGGGGCAGAAGTACGGACATTCCGAACAATCCTCATATTCAAGACATTCTTCCTCGTCCTCATTGTCCTCGCAACCTTCTGTCAAAGACTCGGTAATGTCGGCTTCGCCGCAGACAAAATCGTCGTCGGTAAAGTCGATAAGGTCGGTATCGAAAAGGACGATTTCAGTCTTTTTCTTGGCTTCTTCGGGGCTGTCCGCATAGACGGAGATAGTCTTTTCATAGTGTCCTCGCAGGGTTACACCATATTTTTTCATTGGATAAATTCCTCACTTTCGTTCTTAAAATTGATTTGGTTTATTGGCTTACGGGGCGAAAAATCAGCAGACAATCAACGGACATCACTCCTTTCACGGCTCGGCTTTCGCTGTTCCATACCTAAATAGGACAACAAAAAATCGTTGAAGTCCTTGCCGACAGGCGGGAAATCATCAACGATTTCATAATCTTTTTTGAGCAGTTCTTTCAATGCGGCGGTACAGAGCCGACCTGTTTTGTCATTGTCCAAATGCAAAACGATGGTCTTAATATGGGGATTGGCTTTCAGAAATGTGGTCAGTGCAATCGGTACTTTGCTGTCCTTGATTTCTTTCTTTGGCTGATACACGCCCGAAAGAGAGAGCAGATTTTCCTTTCGGTAGTCCTTGCCCTCGCATTTCAGATAGGTGGCATAGGACAGTAAATCAATGGCGGCTTCAAATAAATGCAAGGTATCACTCGGTTTGTCTGCCAGAAGTCGGAACGAATACCGCTTGTCGCTGCCAGAAGCGTCGCCCTTAAAAGAGCTTCCAATCGTGCCACGGTAGGCGGCATACTTGGGTGTTCCGCTTTCGTCTTTGCCGATAAACACAACATTGTGATACTTGGAGCTTTCAAAAATCGTACCGTCCGAAATACAGTTCTGTATGATTGAAAGGTCAATCCCACGCCCGAAAAGGTACTCGGTCACTCGGTTGCAGTCCTTATTCTTCGGCGGTAAAAGCAGTTCTTTCGGCTCATCTTTAGGAGTAGGGACAGGCGGCGGCTTCCAGTCCGCCGTGATACCCGTAAGCAGTTCTACGGCTTCTACAAAGCTGTATTCCTTAACCTTAATGAGATAATCAAGGGCAGAAACGCCGCCGAAACCTCTCGACCACCAATACCATTTGCCGTTGGAAATCTTCAAGCTGTCGTGTTCTTTGGTACAATACACATTGCTTGCCACACGCTTTAGGTTGTTCGGCTCATACCGTTGAAGGTAGGATAGCAAGTCCATTTGCCGTGCCTGTTCAATCACGGCAGGGTCAAGCTGCACATAGGGTCTGTTGTTTCTCATTTCAAATTCATCACCTCCAGAAATAGAAAAAGCCGAGGGATTTTCCGTTAAGAAAACCTCTCGGCTATGTATAAAATTATGCTTTAATTCTTCGGATTTAATTTGTATATTTTGGTATTCTTAATATACATTATTTCAACACCATTATCAGCTAAGTACTGCATCATTCCTCTAATATGAGCTAATTGAAAACGCATATTAAGTAACCCTGTATCTGCTTTTGCATTTTCTATGTAGGTATGGGCAGTGTATTTCTCCCCACTATCATTAACAGTATGCTCAATCGGAGCTAAAAGAAATTTATACTCTGAAATTGCGTTGAAATCATTAGTAAAGGACTCGTTGATTATTGTATAGTCACCAGATTGTTCTATAACCTGTTTGTCCATAGATAACCTGTCTTGTAATGCCTCTAATAGCATTGTATAGCCAATGTAGGGGCTGTTTTTTCCTTTCACTCTAAAGATTTTTTTGTTATCATAATATAACTCATAAGATACTAATTTGCCGTATGGGTCAAATTGTATTCCCGTGGTTTTTACGGTTTCATTGGTAGAGTAAACACTTTTTATCCTCAGATTTTTAGGAAACATATAGCTAATACACCCAAGAATTTCATCTAATTTGGACTTCGTAATATCTGAAACTTCAATTTTTCCATTTTTCATTTTAAGATATTCAGCGTTAAACAGCATCCAATAGCCTTTAATTGATATTGCAAAAAACAATTCCAGATTATATTTCGCTGCATAATCCATTCTCTTTTGGAGATTTCCCATACTGATAGAATAGCGTTCTTTGTCGGTATGTTTGATTTCCAACATAAATTTCTTTCCGCTATGTAATTCGACAAGCAAGTCAGAAGTTGCTGTTTTTAATAATTGGGAAACTCCTTCATCAAATCCCGTTATACTTTTACACACTTCCATAAAGAGAAGTATTAAAACAAATTCGTCTTCTTTGTTTTTTCCGACCAAACGCCTCTCAATTTCCTCTAACTCCATTCCCAAAGTATTTGCCAAATTTTCTTGTTGCTCTTTATTCAAGTAAGGCATCATTTGTTGAAATGCCATTATCTTATTAAAGTCCGACATAATGCAATCCCTTCCATTTGAGTTATTATATATAGTGTAATTATACCATAAACCGTTGAAAATTTCCACCTCTCGGCTATGTAAAAGACGGCATCAGCTTCACGCCAACGCCGCCTTTTCTTTCGGTCAGTCCGTTATAAAATCCCTGCTTTTTTCAGATACCCTACGCTGTCATAGCAGCCACGGAAATAGATAGACTGCATTTCCAAGTCCGTAAGCCTGTTTTTCAGTTCCATTACCTCAATAAGAGCCGCACATTCTTCCTTAGTCAGCTCCGCAGTTTTCTCCATATCAAACACGCCGAACACCTTTGGATATTTTTCATACAATTTCTTGATTTTGACTTGTACGGCACGGTATTCCTCGTTTTCTTTCGGGAGCTTCGCTATGACAGAGCTGAGATACTCATTAAAAATATTGCTGTGGACATCCACAAATGTTTCAAATCTGAAAGTATCAGACACCTTTACCACCTCCGCTGTTTGTTCATCTACACCTATTATAATGCCCAGATTTCCACAATACAAATGTGCAAATGCCGTTACCGTTCCAAATCCTTATTTTTTCTTTCGGGAAGTTCGTTACCTTGCTCTGGCTCGGTATCAATGGCAGAGGGGTCTTTTTCGTTCAAATTCAGCTCGATGTTGAGAGCGTTCAGCCTGTCGGTTTTCTCTTTCAGCTCCTCCTCAAAGGCAAAAGGCTTCTCAACCTCAACCTTTGCATTTTCAAGCTGTGTGACGATTTCCTCTTTTCTGGTCTTTGCGGCTGTGAGCATAACAGGAAGTCTTGACAGCTCATTCTCAATTCGGGTCAGATTACCGAGAGCGTCCGAGCCTAACTCAACCTTGTGCCTGCTCTTTCCGCAGAGGTTTAAGCAGTAGTTTGAATTAACAGGGTCGTAATAAACCTCCAACTTGAAGCCACGATAACTGCCGATTTCGGCAGGCTTTGACTGCGGATTTTCCTTGCAGAGTGCAAGAAGCATTTGTCCTGCGTCCGCTTTTTCGGTGTAGGTCACGCCCTGCAAGGTCATCGGGCAGAACTTATCCTCGCCCTGCGGCTTATGCTGTTCTGCAAGTGCGGTATCCGCTTCATAGCCTGCAATGCGTTCCTCATACTCCTTAATCAGCTTCGGGAACTGCTGTAAAATTCTGTCCTCAAGGTCGTAATGCTCGGACAGATAGCTTTGCTTCAGCACTCGAAGCTTCGACACCTGTATATCCAAATCCATTTTTTCTTTGAAACGCTCGTCGCCTGTGGCAAGCATTTTGACCTCTGCAAAGGACAATGCAACCTCGTCCACATCTTCGGCAGAACGGACAGGGCTTTTGCTCGTCATTATCTGGCTGATGAATTTCTGCTTGCTTTCCACTAACTGATAGAGGTAGGCATCAAAGGTCTGCTCGGTAACATAGCGGTAAACCTCAACCTCTGGGAACATATTGCCCTGCCTTTCAATTCGCCCCTGCCTTTGTTCGAGGTCAGAGGGTCGCCACGGACAATCCAAATTGTGAATAGCGATAAGGCGGTCTTGGACATTTGTGCCTGCTCCCATTTTCGGGGTAGAACCGAGTAGCACACGGACTTCGCCGCTTCGCACCTTTGCGAACAGCTCCTTTTTCTGTGCGTCGGTGGTAGCTTCGTGGATAAAGCGTACCTGTTCGGCAGGGATACCTCTCTCGGTGAGCTTACCCCGAATATCATCATAGATGTTAAAACTGCCGTCGCCTTTCGGAGTGGAGAGGTCGCAGAACACAAGCTGCGTTGCTTTCGTGTCGGCATGTTCCTCCCATATACGATAGACATTGTCCACGCAGGCATTAACCTTGCTGTCTGGGTCATCTGGCAGCATCGGGTCAATCATTCTCTGGTCGAGAGCAAGTTTACGCCCGTCATTCGTGATTTTGAGCATATTGTCGATGTTCGGCTCAACAGCTCTGGCACGGACTTTCTCGGCTCGCTTGGCAAGGTTGGCGACCATTTCTGTCTGTATCTCGCTCGGCTTGGTCTTGATATTGTGGTAATTGACCTTTGGAACGGGGAGCTTCAACATATCGGCGGTTTGAATGTCCGCAACCTCTCGGAACATCTGCATAAGCTCTGGCAGGTTATAGAACTTGGCAAATCTCGTCTTGGCTCGGTAGTTCGTACCCTCTGGGGCAAGCTCCAGAGCTGTGACGGTTTCACCGAAAGTGGAAGCCCAACTGTCAAAGTGCTGTAAGCCGTTTTGCATAAGCGTGTCGTACTGCAAGTACCTTTGAACGGAATACAACTCTACCATTGAATTTGAAACAGGCGTGCCCGTTGCAAATATCGTACCTCTGTTGCCTGTGATTTCGTCCAGATAGCGGCACTTCATAAAGAGGTCGGAGCTTTTCTGTGCTTCGGTCTGGGCAATGCCGCCCACATTTCTCATCTTGGTGTAGAGGTACAGGTTCTTGTAAAAATGACTTTCGTCAATGAACAGACGGTCAACGCCCAATTCCTCAAAATCAATCACGGTGTCTTTCCGCTTGGTGTCGTTGAGCTTGTCGAGCTTCGCTTGGATTGATTTTCGGGTTTTCATTAGCTGCTTGACCGTGAACTGTTCGCCGTGGGATTTCTGAATATCGTCAATGCCCATCTCTATATCGTCAAGCTGTCTTTGGAGCTGCTCCCTCTGGCGTTCCATACTCATCGGTATTTTTTCAAACTGGCTATGCCCTATGATGACCGCATCGTAATCGCCCGTGGCAATCCTGCCGCAGAACTTTTTGCGGTTGGCGGTTTCAAAATCCTGCTTCCGTGCCACTAAAATATTGGCACTCGGATATAATCGCAGATACTCGGACGCCCATTGACCGACAAGGTGGTTTGGCACGACAAACATGGATTTCTGGCATAAGCCGAGCCGCTTGCTTTCCTGTGCGGCGGCGACCATTTCAAAGGTCTTGCCCGCACCGACCTTGTGTGCAAGAAGCGTGTTGCCGCCGTAAAGGATATGGGCAATCGCATTGACTTGGTGGGGTCGGAGCGTGATTTCTGGACTGATGCCGCCGAAAGTGATATGGCTTCCGTCATACTCACGGGGGCGGACAGAGTTAAAAGTGTCATTGTAGGAACGGACAAGGCGGTTTCTGCGTTCGGGGTCTTTCCAAATCCAATCCTGAAACGCCTGCTTGATAACTTCCTGCTTTGCCTGTGCCGCCGTGGTTTCCTTGTGATTGAATACTGCCTTTTTGTTGCCGTTTTCGTCGTAAACATAGTCAAAGATACGCACATCACGCAGATTCAGCGTGTCCTCGATAATACGATAGGCGGAAGCCCTCTTTGTACCGTAGGTGCTGTCCGCCTTGACATTTCCGTAATCGGAACTCTTATTCTCAATAAACCAGTCGCCGTTTATCGCCGTATAGCGTACCTTGATTCTGCCTGCCGCATAGCTCGATGGGGTCAGCAGCTCTATAACAAACCGCTGAATATCCTCCTGCGGTATCCAAGTAGCACCAAGCCGCACGGAGATTTCGCCCGCACTCAAATCCTTTGGAATAACCTTTTTGAGTGCTTCGGCGTTGATTATAAGCTCTGGGTCTGGCTTTGCCGCCGTTTCTGCAATCACAAGTTTATTGCGGACATTGCCAGACAGGTATTCGTCTGCGGTCACATATTTTGCAGGCTCGGATTGGGGTATTTTAAAGATAACGCCCTGTAAATCACGGATTAGCTCCGCCTGTTCCTTGCCTGTCAGCTTCGCCATAAACGGCAAATCCACACGGGCTTTTTCTCCGATGGAGATTGCAAGGGCTTCGCTTGCCGTTTCCACGGAAGTCACGGCACGGTGGGGCTTGATAGTCCTCTTGGAGAACATATCGGCTTTCCGTTTGAAATTGCCCTCGTCGTCAAGCACCTCCAGAGAGCATAAAAGGAAGTAGCTCTCGTCCGAAGCAAACGCCAGATAGTTCCCTCGGCTGTTGATAAGACCGTACTTTGCGGTGTAGGCGTCGTACAGACGGTTAAGGTTTTCCTGCTCGGTGCGTATTACTTCCTCTGGGTAATCCTCGGTCTGGTAGGCAATGAGCTTACGCACACAATCCCTTATTTCCACCAAGCCTTTCACACGGCTCTCGGCGGTCATTGAGAGATTGGCAGGGGTCATCACATTGTTTTCACGGAAATACACCTTGCCGTTTACCAGAGTGTAGGAGAAGTTTTTAACGCTTGGGTCGGCAGGGATAGCCTCGTCCTGCCCGTCGGAGATTTCGTCAATCTCATATTCTGGAATTTCGCCGTTGATGTTCTGCACGGCTTCGTGGAGCAGCTCGGCAAGGGGAATATCCTTTTTCGCTTTGCAGGCAGCGTCCATCTTCCCGAAACGTGTGCTTTCCATTACCATATCGCCCATAACCATCTCTGGGTGTTTAACAAAATAGCTGTTCATCGTAACGCCGTTCTCGTCGGTGTCAAGGTGTACCCAGTCTGGCTCTATATCCATTACACGGTCACGCTTCTGCAAAATCAAAATATCGCTTGTAACCTCCGTGCCTGCGTTTGCTCTGAAGGTGTTGTCGGGCAGACGGATTGCTCCTAACAGCTCTGCTCTCTGGGCGATATATTTCCGCACCTCTGGGCTTGCTTTATCCATCGTACCCTTAGAGGTAATGAACATCACAACGCCGCCGGCACGGACTTTATCCAACGCTTTTGCGAAAAAGTAGTCGTGAATGAGGAATTTCTGGGCGTTGTAACGGCTGTCGTTGACCTTAAAATCGCCAAATGGCACATTGCCAAGCACCACATCAAAGTGGTCGTCTGGGAGCTTTGTTTTCTCAAAGCCCTCAATGGCGATATTCGCTTTCTGGTAGAGCTGCTTTGCAATCCTGCCCGTCAGAGAGTCGATTTCCACGCCGTGGAGCTTTGCTTTTGCCATACTGTCGGGGAGCAGACCGAAGAAATTTCCCGTACCGCAGGACGGCTCCAAGATGTTGCCCTCGGAGAAGCCCAGACGGTCAAGTGCTTCATACATTGCCTTGATAACAATAGGCGGAGTATAAAAGGCAGTCAGCGTGGACTCTTTTGCGGCACGGTATTCCTCTGGAGAGAGGGTTACATACAGCTCCTTAAATTCATTTGCCCAAGCCGCATTGTTCTCGTCAAACGCCATAGACAGACCGCCCCAACCGACATATCCTGCAAGGATTTTTTGTTCTTCGGGTGTGGCAAGACGGTTTTCGATTTCAAGGTCGTGTAAAAGATTGACCGCCGCCATATTCGCCTTAAACTTTTCTTTTGCTCCACCAACACCTAAAGTGTCCTCGGTAATGCGGTAGTTATTGCGGTCAGCGGTAACGGCAGGGGCTTTTTCTTTTTCGGGAAGTGGCGAAGCCTGCTCCTGTGCTTTGAGCCATTCACGGACACGGGTTATCTTCTCAACACGGTTAATCGGGAAGCCTACATCATTCTGGAATGTGATGTCACGCATAGAAACATCACCGCTGATTTTACCAACGCTTTCAATGACATAGCGGCGGTTATCAAGCGTAATTTCCTTGCCGATAAGGTCGGAATTGTCCTGCTCTGGGGCAGGCTCTGCGGCTTTTTTTGCTTCACGCTCGGCATCTTTCGCCGCAAACAGCTTCGTGATATGCTCGGCACTATTTAAGGTATCGGCGTATTTCTGTGCTTCCTCCTCGGTTTCAAAGGTCTGGTAAATACCGTCTACATCGTAATATTGGTCTTGCGTACCTTCTGGTACGGCATTGTTCCTTATGATAAAGGGGTCTGCAAAGGCATCGGAAGTCTGCTCAACGGTATAATGTGGCTTATCTTCGGATTGCTCCGCTTCTTCGGGTACTCTAAACCATTCGCTTTCGGTAGCCATTATCTCGGCAAGGAGCGTTTCATCCTCTGGTGTCAGCTCGGTGTGCTGCTCCAGATAGGGAATGAACTGCTCACGCCCGAAACGCAAACTTTCCATCTGCTCTCGGTAATAATCTTCGCCTTTCTTTTTCCACTCTGGGATAAACGGACAGTTCGGAGATAGGCAGTAATCATAGAAATTCTTGATATGGGCAATCAAATCGCCCTCGCCGTCGCCAATGTCAAACCGTCCGTCATAATGGAAATCTTCGCCGCCGATAACAGCGGAAATCTCAAAGTCGGTCTTATGATACCAACCGATATTGTTATCTTCGCTACGTTCACGGTGCTGTTTTTCATCCAGAATACCAAGCAGCTTATTCCCAAGAGCAAAGCTCAAATTGGTAAAGCGGTCATTGAACTCCTTATCATAAAAGGCAGGGTGTTCCGAAAAGCCGATAGAAAAATCCAAGCTGTCGGGCTTTTCCTCGGATAGTGTTTCTGTTTTATGCTTCTCGGTAACAACCACTTTCAAATGGTCGTTTGCGGAGTTTTCTTTCAGCTTTTCTTCAAGGTCGCCACGGCTCAACTCTTTGCCGAACAGCGGGAACTCCACATTTTGCAGAGAAACGCTGTCCTCGGAAATGGTCACTACCTCATACTTATCCGCACCGATATACACCACATCGCCCTCGTGATAGAGGTAGTGCAGAGGATGCAGCTCCAAAAGCTCCTGCCCGAAACGCCACGCATTGCTGCGGCTGTAAACATCGCTTGTCTTGCCCTGTACCAATTTCAAAAAGTCAATGAGCTGCTGAACGGTGGCAGGGTCGGATAAATGCTGTTCCATCTGTTCGGCAGTCACATCGGATAGGTCTGTGCGTTCTACATTGGAAAGCAAAGCTTTCTCATAGCCGTCCAAGTCACGGATAAAGTCGGAAAGACGCAGGGCAAGACTGTCACGCTTATCGGCAGGGGGTAAATCACGCTTTGCGTCGATAAAAGCCTGCCGCTGCATTTTCTTCTGGGTGTCAATCTCATACTGCGGAGCTTCCGCCTTTTCCAGATAGTCGGGATAATGCTCCTTTTCTTTCGGGTTGAGATAACGGTCATTCTTTATCAGCTCACGCAGCCGTTTTTCCACTTTAGACCAAGGGAGAAGTACATCGGGTTCGGTATATGAACCGTGCTTTTCTATGGCAATACCTTTTCCACTAAACCAAGCACCGCCCTGTGTACCGTCTGGATAGAAATGCGTACCGCCGCCGATACCATATTCCTTTTTAAGAAATTCAATATTCTTCTTGCTATCCTCGTGCTTCCAGAACTGACGATAAATACGGTACTTGCCGTCTTGAAAACCGCTTCCCTTTACCAGAACAGAGTCAATATCCTCCTGTGAAACGGAAAAAGCAGAGGACTTTTCTTCCTCTGCTTCAACCATCATTTCAATCTGTTCATCCACTGTGGGGAGATTGGCTCTGACCTCATCTTCGTTGGCAATGCTTACTTGTAAATCAGTTCGGTCAAGATTACTTCCTCCGCTTGACTGCGAATATTGTTCATCATTCCTACCCACTGCATCGGTGCTTTCTCTTTCAGCTCCTCCGTCACGCCCTGTTCCTCGGAGAGCTGCTTCGTCAGAAGCTCCAATCTCTGGAGTGCGGTCTGTTCGGTCTGGTAAAGATGTTCGTTGAGCCTCCCCGATGTCAGCAGATTGAGGTAGGTCACTCGCTTGTTCTGCTCCAGATAATCCCTGTGCATCATAGCGTACCTGCCAAGCTGAATTTCTGGCTCTGTCGGTAATGTTAGGTCGGGAATAAGGTAATCCCCCTGTTTCGTGTAAGTGATTTCGCTCATTATCGTTGCTCCTTTCGGGTTGTTTTCTGCCTTTATCATACTGATTTCGAGCTGTTGGTGCAAAGGTGCGATTTTGGCTTTTCTCTGCAATTTGCACATTTCGGACGGTCTGGGAAATCTCTCGGAGTGCCATTTCGGAAATATCGCTTGTGGCAAGTCCGATAGCGTTTATCGTGGCAAGGGTATTGAAATTGATAATGTCCGAAAAATCATCACGCTCAAATACCGCTTCGGTATCAACACCGCAACGGCTCATCAGCATATATGCTACGCTGTTGACCGCAAGCCGTTTATAGATAACCTCAACATTGAAGTCGTCAAGCTCCTCTAAAAAGCTGTCCTTCGTACACTCTTTAAGCTGTGCCAGATAGTCGGGCAGATTATCCTCAACGGCGTTTTTAGCGGTCTGCATAAGAGCTTCGCCTAAATCGCTACCCTCCAAATCTCCAAACCTGTCGGAGAGCCGTTCTATGACCGCCTGTTCGTATCGCTCATTCATCTGCCATATCGGAACAGGGCGGCTGTTATAATATCCCTCGTGGGTATCGGAAACATCAAAATAGTATTTGAGGGTATTCCTGCGACCTTTCGTATCAAACACCGCTATTCCACGGCTGTCCTTATTTACCCAACGCTTAAACTGTCTGTTCCAAGTTTCAAGCGTGGTTACAGCGGTAGCGTCGGGGCGTTGAGCGAAAATCAAGAGCTGTTCGTCAAAGCGGCACTTATAATTTCGGCAGGCAGAGGATAGAAAGTTCTGCCACGCCTGCGGATTCCTCGAAACCGCAGCACCTGTACGCTGATACAGTTCTGTAATTAGCTGATACTTCGCAGCCATATTTTCGTACACCTCCTTATCGTTCTAAATCTCGGCTTTTTTGTTTCTTGTCGTATTCCTCACACCTCTCGGCAATCTCGCAATACATCTTTTTACGCATTTCAGACTCATACGCTCGGTATTCCTTTGCCTTTTCGGTGGGCTTATACCAAACGGTTTTCTTATCGGCATCACTCAAGCTCTCATAGCGTTCATCAATCATATCGCTGTATTTCTTGTAGATTTTCTGTGCCTGCAAGCCGTCGGTTGCATAGCGGTATCGGTCAAGGCTTTTGTGTGAGCCACGAAGCTGTGCATATTCATAGAGCATACAGACAATTTCACGGTCAAGCCCTTTCTGACCCTCGGCGGCATAGATTTCCGACAATCCTTTACAATGCCACGAATGAAAAGGGGCTGTGTCATTGGAGCTGTGAGAGGAAATATATACGCCGTCCTTTTTCACGGTTATACGGTTTATAAGCTCGGTACTCATTCCACACCACCGCCCAGAAAGGAAACGACCTTGTTCGCCTTGATACTCTTTTGCAGGTCATTGATAAGCCCGATGTCGGCAACCGTGATACCCTGCATAGAGAGAATATCGTCCATTGTCATAGCGGAAATCTCTTTTTCATCGGTAAAGCCTGCTTCAAAAATCTTGTTCAATACCTTAATTGCTTTTTGATTTACAGCCATTTTCTCAATCCTCCTTATCGTTCTAAATTCTTATGCTTTGGTGCTTTGACCGCCTGCGGCTCGACAGGTATCGGCTCATAGGTCGCACCGTTTTTTTTCATACACTCGGCAAACTCGCAGATATGATAGAGGTTATTGCCGACTTCGGTATGGTACTCGTCGATATAACGGCAGGTTCGTTCCGACTTTTCTCCCCAAGCGGAAGTGATACAGATTTTACCGCCGTCTGGAATACGAAACAGCTCCTTGTAATGCGGGTCGATAAAGCGGATGCCTTTTTCCGCATTGGCGATGTGCTTATCAAGCCATTCCTTGACATAGCAATAGCAGTAAAAGTTATAGTCGCCCTTTGCGGGATTTAGGCGGAGCAGATAGGCGTACTTTTTGGTATCCACTCGGAAGCCGTACTCGGTACAATAGTTTCCCCTAAAGGCACTATCGGGGAAACGCCTCACATACTCGCTCATAGCAGGACGGTTTTGTAACAGCCCGTATTCGGGAGAACGCAGAGCGTTGATAACATAGTCCATCTCGGTCTTAAATTCGTCTGTTTTCCATTGCGGTCTGTGGTCGTTCCAAGTGGTATAAAATCCATAACCGCCAGAGTCGAAGTCGCCACGAAGATGACCGATATTGCCTGTCTGTCCTGTTATCTGCATACTCTGGGAATAGGTGTATTTCCATTCATTCGGTGCAATCGCTCGTATTTTCATATCAGCGTTCCTCCCGACTGTTGGGCTTCTTTGCCTTTTCCTGTTTCTTGATTTCGGCAACAGCTTCCTTTGCCCAATCGGGCATTTTCTCTGGCTTGATTTCGCCTAACACATCGTACCTTTCCCATCTGGCTCGTTTGCCGTCTGCAAGGCAAGTGCCGAACACCGCTTGACCTCTGCCGCCAATCGCACCGTGTCCGCCGTCCACCAACACAAGCTGATATGCGGAGTGCTGATACTCATAGCGGTTAAGCTCGGCATTGATGACGACAACCTTGCCGACAATGCTCTCATTCCTTTTGTCGGGGATACAATCGTCTGCGGTAAACGGTGTCATATCAAAATCAAATCGGGATAGCTCCTCTTTGACAACCTCAATCTGTGCCTGCACACGGTCAACAAAAATCTGCATAGCTTCCAGATAATCGTCTGTACCGACGCCCTCTGTCGGCCAAGCTGCTGACAGAGGGTTGTCATAGGTGCAGTAGCAGACCATAAAGGGATATTTGTCTGCTTCGTTTATACCGAAAACAACCTCTTTTTTGCCGATATGGATACTCTGCTTGACCTCATAATCGCCAAGCATACGCTTTTCTTCATTCTCCATCAGGTTGCTCCTTTCTCTGTTTTTTCTCTTTCTGCTCGTCTAAAATCTTTCGGATACAGACATCGCAGAAAATAATTGACCCGTCCTTGTATCGGGGATAAGGACAGGTCGTACAATCATATATTTTCTTTTTATCGCTCACGGTCATCACGCTGCCTTTGCTTTTTCTGGGGCTGATTGTACGGCATATTACACTCGGTTTTATACCGTTCATTCAGCTTTTCTCTGGCAGAGGACAGCTCATTGCAGTAATAGCCCCAGAAATAATCCGTGCCGTTTTTGCAGTACCAACAGACATACGGATTAGGAGCTTCCGGGTTATAACCGATAACAAGCTCGTTACTCCCGATAGTACAGCTCTCGATGATTTCATAACCGCCGTTCATTCTTTTTTCTTCGTTCATAAGCACCTCTCATTCTTTGGCATACTTCCGATAAGCCTTTTCCTGTGCGGCACGGAGCTTCTGCACACGGACACTCCCTACAAGCTCTGGAAATTTCGCCTGCAGCTTTCGTCTTGTCCTGCCCACGCTCTCAATGCTCGGAAGCCCAAGATAGCGGTACTGCGACATTACCTCTGCAAAGGGCATTGCACCCGTGTCTTTCAAAAAGGTATTGCACACCTTGAGATATAACAGCATATCGTCGTTTCTGGCTTCCTCGTCTTTTTCAAGAATGGCTTTCACTTTGCCCTCAATGGTTTTGAGATTTCTCATCGTACACCTCCATATAAATAGGAAAAGGGCGGCTCGTTGTGGCAAACCGCCCCGTTCCTGCAAAATCGGGTTACTTTTTCTTTCTGTTACGGATATTGAGCCAAATGCAAGCTCCGATGATAAACGCCACAAGCACTATGGCAACAATTGTTTTAGCGTCCATTCCTTAATCCTCCTTTTTCTTTCTGTTCTTAAAGCCGATAAAGCCAAGCACTCCTGCACCTGCAAGGGAAACAGCCGCAAGGCTTACCCACAAGCCCAGATTGAAATCGTCGCCCGTTTTCGGGGTATCTCTGAACTCATTGTGCATCTGGACAATCGTGGTCGCACCGACCTTGATTGTGAGCTGTTTGTCGGCAGGGAGAATATATCCTGCGGAAGCCTTGTCGTTTACTTCGGATACGGTGTATTCGCCAATTCTCAAGTCCTCAACGAAGATTTCGCCGTTTTTGTCAGTCGTAAAGGTCTTGTCATAGCCGTTCACTCCTGTTACTCGGAAAGAGAAGCCCTCAACCTTGCCGTCGGAAGATGTTTTGACGATTTTTAATGAGCCTGTCTGTTCGGCGTTCACAAAGCCTTTTCCTGCTTCGTTTTCCACCACATAGGTCTTGCCGTTTTCTTCAATGGATACGGTATAGACATTTTCATCAAGGACAAAGCCTGTCGGAGCTGTTTTTTCACGGACAAAATATTTTCCATAGCGGAGGTCTTTCATTTGATAGATACCTCCGTCAAGCTCGGTCATTTCGCCAAGCAGCTCATCGTCCTTATCGAACTCGCCGTTGCCGTTGGTATCAGCAAGCACCTCAAAGACAGCACCAGAGAGCTTGTTGTCGGGATAATCCTTATCCACCTTTGTCAGCTCAATATTGCCCTTAATGAAGTAGTTGACAAGCTCGATTTCCACAACCTCGTCCACCTTTCCGATAGTTACAGGGATTTCTTCCTCGGAGAGTACGAAACCTGTCGGACTTTCAATTTCACGGATTACCCAAGTTCCATACGGCACTTTGGCAAAAGAAAAACTACCGTCATCTGCCGATGTGGTAGTCTGGATAGCATTTTCTTTTGTAAATTCCTCTGTACCTGTCTTAAAGATACCGATTACCGCACCGCCGAGAGCCTTGCCGTCCTCGTCGAGCTTCTTACCGCTGACAGAGCCGTAAATGATGTCGTTGCCGATAGCTTCGCCGTCATTTGCTGTGATGTGAACGGTTGCTGTATCCTGTCCTGCATATTCAAAGATTACAGGGTACTTCTGGTCGCTGATGATATATGCGGAATTTGTAGAAAGCTCTTTTACATAGTAGCTTGCAATCGGCAAATCGGTTGCGACCTTGCCATAACCGTTCTCGTCAAAGGAAACAATCTCAATCAAGCCGTCGGCAGGTATTACCGTACCGTCTGCGGCTGTAATATCCTTTTCAGCATACAAGCCAAAGGTTACATCAAAGATTTCACCGTTGTTGCCGATACCGTATGCTTCGTCTGTTTCAAGGCTCTTTGTGATGTCGATTTCTACACGCTGTCTTTCGTTATAGAAGCTCGTTGCCGTTTCGGTAACAGCCACATTCTGACCTGCATAAACAAGCTCGACAGAATGGATTTCATCATTCAGCACCATTCCAAACGGAGCTGTGATTTCCTTGACCTCATATTTTCCGAGGTACAATTCCTTTGATTTTGCCGTACCGTCTGCACCTGTGGTAACGGTATCCACAACCTCGCCTTTGGAAGCTCGGAGCGTTCCGTCCAGAGTGTAAATATCTTCGGCTGCGGTAATCTCATAAACTGCACCCTCAAGACCGCTTACTGCAAAAATCGGCTGATACAGACCGTTATTTTCGGATACGGAGCTGAACACCTCGCCAGATTTGGAAACAGTAATCGTGCCTTTCTGTGCCATATTGGAGCGTACCACCTCAATCACGGTAATACCGCTTTCCTCGGTGGAGTTATCCTGTGCCACATCAAAATAGATAGGCTCTGAGTTCAATACATACCCATACGGTGCTTGTACCTCTACGAGTGAATATCCCGTGCCGTATTCCAAAGTCTGCGGCGTGATGAGATAGCCGTCCTCTGTGGTGTAGAAGGTGTCAATGGTCGTTACTTCGGGATAGGTGAAAGTCATTGTAACGAGATTTCCGTTCGGGTCGTAAATCTGGAAGCCTGCACCTGCATACGGAATGGTATTGCCTGTTTCCGCATCTTTCTTGACAATTTTGATATAGCTCTCAAAGTTGGCGTTGTTGATAAGATAACGGTAGGTTTGACCGTCTGCACTGATGAACACATCAAAGTCTTTCATCAGCTCACGCCCCTCCCAACCAGAGGTCTGGTGGACGGTGTAAATGCCGTAAGGCATATCCTTTGTCTGTGCAAAGCCGTTTTCATCACAAGTGAGAACATCACGCTCGGTTTCCTTTGCGTTTTCAAAGCTGCCTGCCGATTTCAAATAGACCTCAAAGGTCGCTCCGACTTCGGGAGTTTCAATCTGTGTTTCGCCGTCATCGGTGTGTTTGATAATAGCGATATTTCCCTTAATGACCTGCTCGGTTACATCGTTGGCGGTAGAGTTATATTCCACGGTATAAAGCTCTGGCTCTGCACCGACTTTGTGAATGGTCGGGTCGAGCAAGTAGCCCTCGGACGGTGTAAGCTCTCTTACCGTCCAATCGTCGCCGCAGATATAATACTTGCTTGTAAACTGTCCGTTTCCGTCCGTCGTATAGGTGTCAATGAGTTCTTCGCCCTTGTAAATGCCGTAAACCGCACCTGCAAGAGAAGCGTCGCCCTGTTCCGTTCCCGTTTCCACATCGGATTTTGTCACGGTCACATTGAACTTTTTGAGTACATTGACAAAAGTACGGCTCGTTACCTTTTCCCATTCAATCGGTGCTGTCTGGGATGCAGGAACGACATAGCGGATAGCCGTATCCACTTCCTCAACCACATACGGCGTATCTCCGCTGATAAGGACATCAGAGAATTTCGCCACACCCTTTGCGTCGGTCACGGCATATTCGTCAACAGGCAAGCCGCTTAAAGATGTTCCGTAAAGGTGGAACTTCACACCCTCTACCAGATTGTCCTCGGAATTTTTGATAACCTCCAGAGAGCCACGCTTCAAGGTGTTGTTGAAGTTTACCGTGGTCGTTTTTCCACCAATAAGAGTTACAGTCTGGGATTTCTGCGGTTCGTAACGGTCAATGGACTGTTCGGTAATGGTATAGGTGGCAGGGAATAAGCCCTCCACGGTAATATTTCCGTCTTTGTCTGTCGTTACGGTCTTGTTGAAGTTATCGCCCTTGATATTAAACTGAATACCGCCGACAACGCCGTCCTCGGAAGTCTTTTTCAGGGCAATCGTGCCTGTCGGCGTTTCAATGTTGAGATATGCGGCAACCGTATCGGCGTTCTCAACGCCCGTTACCAAATCCTGCAAGTTCGGGTCGCCGTAAGCAATCATCTTTGCACTGTCGCTGACTGTCGGCACGCCGTTTCGCTTTGCCGTAATGCGGACAGAGCCAGAAACGGCAACGGCAGAGCTGATAGTCAGCTTGTTGCCAGACTTTGATACCGACACATTTCCGTCAGAGCTTGAAAAGCTGTAATCGGAAAGCACACCGTTCTTGTCCGTCAGCGTGATGCTGTATTTGCCGTCTTTGTAGGCAAGCTCTTTGGTAATATCATTTTTACCGCCCGACATAAAGCTCGGAATGGTGTTATGCTCACTCAGCAGCGAAACAATCTGGTCATAGGCAGCCTTTGCTCCGCTGTTGGGATAATTTGAGCCGAAGTGCAGGCTGTATGCCTTTGTACTGTTCTGCTGATATGAGCCTGTGGCTTCACGGCAGCCTGTTACAAACTCCCATACAAGAGTCTGTGTCGCAAGCCATTTTTCATCATCACTGCCCGACAGATGACTGCGGTTGCCTTGATACCCATAGAGCAGGGCAAGTCCAACCGCCTTTTTCTGGTTTGTGGAAAGGGCGTTCCAAGTATCTGAGGAAGCCTTTTTCAATGTGTTTCCCGTTTTCAGCGGTACGCCCGGCTGAATACAGAACGCATTTTCTCCGTCCACAAACATACGGTATTTGTATTTTCCCGTACCGCCTGCGGTATAGCCGTCAAAGACAGCACTTGAATTGTATCTCATCGTATTGCCGCTGCTGTCATAGGTGTGGGTAAAAGAAATCGTGCCTATATCGCCCGCAGCAAACGCCGTTGTCGCAGGCAAAACGGACAATGCCGTGACCGCAGCCATAAGAGCAGCCGCAGCCTTTTTGAATAATCTACGAAATTTCATCGTTTACCTCCTGTTATTGTTGAGTTGAATTTTCCTTACTAACCGAAAAAAGCCGCCTGTTGGCAGCTCATATATTTTCTTTTTTCGGATAGTTACTGGTAGTAGTTAGGGGGAGAGGTGTGGAGAGGGGGAAACCGAAAATATGGCTATCCACCGTAAACAGGCAGACCTCGCCCTCGGTGTGTGGCTATCGTTCACGGTCTTTGCTCCGCTGTAAATAACGGTTGTAAAACTCCAACGCTTTCACAACAAAGTCCGATTCCTGCCCTCTGGGAATAGACTTGGGGATGAGCTTGGTTATCCGTTCATCACGAAAGGCAGGCTTCTCCCTCTGGTTAGGTTTTTCCTCCTCCATAATGGATTGGATAACCTCGTCCGTGAGCTTATCATCCTGCATAAACTTCTTCATTTTGATAGCCTGTGCAAGTGACGGGGTAGCGTCGCTGTACTCCATAGCTTCAAGCAGAGTGTATTGCTGTTCTTCGGGCAGATAAGAGATTTCCACCGCAGGACGAAAAGCAATCTGCCTGTCATCGACCATTTGCAAGATTTCGGGAACAAGCTCGGTAAGGCGGATATAGCGGTAAATTTGCGGTTGACTGTCACCGCTTTTTTCACTTATTCTTTGTGCTGATGTTGTTCCTTTTAACTTATTATCCATTGGAGAATAAGTTAAATCGTTACGCTGTCCTTGTCTGTTCATCGCTTCAAGCCGCATTTTATAGGCAAAGGCTTTCTCACTCGGAAGAATAGTTGACCTCTGCAAGTTACTCTCCACCATTACAATAATGGCTTCATCACGGCTTAAATCCTTAACCTCGCATTTCAGCGTTTCCAATCCTGCAAGCTCACACGCCTTTTTCCGCCTGTGTCCGCTGATAAGCTCATACCGTCCGTCCTCTTTGAGCCGAACAGTCGCAGGAGTCATTACACCATTTCGTTTAATACTATCGACAAGCTGCTCCATATCCTCGTCAATGAAAACCTTAAACGGATGGTCTGGGAACTCGTCAATTTCTGAAATGGGAATATCCCTTATCTTGCTGAGCTTCGCTTCTTCACGGCTCTGGTCTGTTTCAAACAGGTCATCGTAAGCGGTCAGCTCGATTTTTGTTTCTTTGCTTCTCGCCAATGTCCGCTACCTCCTTTCCGAACTGCTCATAAGCTGCGGCAACCTTTCCGCTTTTGTCATAAGCGAAAATGCTTTTTCCCTCTGCCGTAGCTTCAACTGCACGGATGGAGTGCGGTATCTGAGCATCAAAGACTTTGATGTTCTGACCGTATGCACTCTTTACCAATGCAGTCACTTCCTTAGAAATGTTGGTGCGTGGCATTACCATCGTCATTAAGATACCGTCAATCCGCAGGTGGGGATTGATTTGCCGCCTGACTTTTGACACGGAGCGTAGCAACAGCTCCAGACCTTTCGCTGAAAGATAATGCGGCTGCGTGGGGATAATCACGCTGTCAGCCGCCGCTAATGCGTTGATTGTCAACATTCCCAAGCTCGGCATACAGTCGATAAGCACATAATCATAATTCTTTTTGACCTCGTTCATACAGGTCTTTAGAACACGCTCACGGCTGATAGCGTTAATAAGCCTTACTTCCAGACCAGATAGCTCAATGTTAGAGGGTAACAAGTCAACGCCCTCACCGTGGTGCAGGATACCTTTCTGAACATCTATGGGATTATCGTCGATGATGTCCTGCATAATGGTGGCAAGGGATATGGGTAAATCGTCTGGTCGTGGATAGCCAAGTGACATTGTGAGGTTAGCCTGTGCATCCGCATCGACAAGCAGGACTTTTTTGCCTTGCTGTGCCAAGCTCACGCCCAGATTGACCGCCGTTGTGGTCTTGCCGACACCGCCTTTCTGATTGGTCAGAGCAATTACTTTGCAATTTGACATAGTGCGTCCTCCTTTCGCATAAATTTAGCCGCTTTGTCAAGGCGGCTATGTAATCGGCGTAGAACGCAAAAAAGCCGCTTACTCTAAAATAAGAATAAACGGCTCAATCTTTGGGTTAAACATATTCAATTCTCAACCTCTTAACAGGTGCGTTTATGACCTTGAAGATAAGTTCGTCAACGCAGTCCGTATATCTGCCTTGCTGTATGAGCTGATTTTTCAGCTCCACAAGGCTATGTAACAAGGTCGTCTTTTCGTGGCTATCCAGATATATATGATATGTCTGCTCTTTCATAAACAGCACCTCCGTTTCTGGCTTCATTATATAGGGAAGTCCTAAATTATTCAAAGGTGCAAATTTGAGCAAAAAATAAGCGTACCACTATTTCTAATGATACGCCTATTATAAAATCTTATTTCATCAGTCGCCTGCAATTTAAGACGAATGTGGACACTACATAGATAAGTAATACTGTGAAAACCGCTATTTTTCGTTTGTGTTCCCACACCCGATATCAACTACCACCGAAACATCAAAATAGTTTTTGAGGTGCTTATTACGGGAATTTTTGCCCTCTGCTGTAAACATAAAATGTTTCGCAAAGTGCCTAAAATAAAGGATTTCTACGAGTTTTTCTTTTGTAGCAACACGATAGTCTCGATATGTGCGGTGTGGGGGAACATATCTACGGGTTGGATTTTTTGGGCTTTGTAGGGGCTGTTTTGGGTTAGGTAGGCTAAATCCCTTGCCAATGTTTCGGGGTTGCAGGAAACATAGACAACCTTTTTCGGAGACATTTTGATTAGTGAGTCGAGAAATTTTCGGTCACTGCCGGCTCTTGGCGGATCCATGAACACAACATCGGGCTTTTCGTCCTCGTCTGCAGCTTCTCTCATGAACTCGCCCGCATCGGCTTTGTAGAAACGGATATTTTTCAGATTATTTGCTCTTGCATTTACGATTGCATCCCTCACGGCATCGCCGTTAAGTTCTGCACCGATAACATTGCCTGCGCCGTTTTTGGCGGCAATTATGCCGATTGTGCCGATTCCGCAGTAGGTGTCAAGCACGGTTTCGTTGCCTTTGAGATTTGCAAATTCAATTGCTTTGCCGTACAAAACTTCGGTTTGAACGGGGTTAATTTGGTAAAAGCTTTTCGGCGAAATTCTGAACCTGCAACCGCAGAGAATATCCTCAATATAACCCTTGCCGTACAGCACTTTCTGATTGTCACCGAGTACAAGGTTGGTGCGGTAGGGGTTTATATTTTGCACAATGGTTGTGATTTCGGGAAACTGTTTCAGAATCGCTTTTACAAAATTGTTTTTTGACGGAAAAACAGGTGTACCTGTCACAAGCACAAGCATAATCTGATTTGTCGCAAAGCCTCTTTTCACAAGAATGTGACGGAGAAAACCTTTGCCTGTGTCCTCGTTATAGGTTGTCATTCTGAAAGAGGGGAGGAGCTTGCGTACTGCAACGATGATTTTGTCGGCAATAACATCCTCTGTCTGACAGCTGTCAATTCCGACAACATGATGACTGCCCGACTGATACACACCCGAAATGATTTTGCCCTTTTTGTCCGTATAAAAAGCCGCCTGAACCTTGTTGCGGTAGTGGTAGGGAGTTTTCATTCCGATAATTTTTTCAACGGTGCAAAAGCGTTTGAGAAGTTTTTCGACTTTCCTCTGCTTGAATTCAAGCTGTTCGGGATATGACAGATTTTGCAGTTGACAACCGCCGCATTTTTTGTAAACGGGACAGCTTTGTTTATTGGTTTCAGGTCTGTTACTCATAATATTTCCTCACATTTTATTGCATTGTATATATCCTTTATTTTATCATCAATCATATTGATATGCAACAGAAACAAACCCTAAATGGCAAAGAAAAACGCAGGAGGGAAATCCGCTCCTGCGCTTTCTGATTATTAACCGGTATATCGAAAAAATGAGGATTATCAGGTTATTTGTAATCAATTAAAGATTTGTGTATCCCATAAGGCTTTCGTCAACCTCTTTGGCAACATCTCTGCCCTCACGAATCGCCCAGACAACAAGTGACTGTCCTCTGTGCATATCGCCTGTAACAAATACATTTTCAACATTTGTCTTGTGTGAGCCTTCTGCCGTTGCAACATTGGTTCTTGCGTTTGTTTCAACACCGAATGCCTTGGTTACATAGTTTTCACTGCCGAGGAATCCCGCCGCAATGAGTACGAGTTCAACATCAACCTTGTATTCTGAGCCTTCAACTTCTTTCATCATAAGTCTGCCTGTTTTAGCATCCTTTTCGGGCTTAAGCTTAACAAGCTCCGCACCTACAAGATTGCCGTTCTTGTCAGCAATAAACTGCTTAACGGTTGTCTGATAAACTCGTGGATCGTGACCGTAAACTTCAATAGCTTCTTCCTGACCGTAGTCTGTTTTGCAGACTCTCGGCCATTGCGGCCATGGGTTATCGGCACTTCTTGTGTCGGGAAGTTTAGGCATCATTTCAAGCTGGAGAACGGATTTTGCACCGTGTCTGATGCTTGTGCCGACGCAGTCGTTACCTGTGTCGCCGCCGCCGATTACCATTACATTCTTGCCTTTTGCGCTGATGAATGTACCCTCTCTGAGGTTGCAGTCAAGAAGTGACTTTGTTGTTGATTTGAGGAAGTCAACGGCAAAGTGAATGCCGTTAGCCTCTCTGCCGGGAACTTTGATATCTCTCGGATTTGATGCACCGCAAGCAAGGATTACACGGTCAAAGTCCTTGAGAATTTCGCTTGCTTTGATGTCTTTGCCGACATTTGAGCAGGTTTCAAAGGTTACGCCTTCTTCTTCCATAATGTTAATCTTGCGTTCGATAACATCTTTTTCAAGCTTCATATTCGGAATGCCGTACATAAGCAGACCGCCTACTCTGTCATTGCGTTCAAATACCGTTACAGAGTGACCGCGCTGATTGAGCTGGTCGGCAGCGGCAAGTCCCGATGGACCCGAACCGATGATTGCAATTTTCTTGCCTGTTCTTACCTTTGGAATTCTTGCGTCTGCAAGACCTTCTTCATAGGCATTTTCAATGATTCCGTATTCGTTGGCTCTTACGCTGACAGCGTCACCGTTTGCACCGCAGGTGCATGCCTTTTCACAGAGAGCAGGACATACACGGGATGTGAATTCGGGGAAGTTGTTTGTAACTTTAAGACGGTTGTAAGCCTGTTCCCAGTTGCCCTTGTAGATGAGGTCATTCCATTCGGGAATGAGGTTGTTAAGCGGACAGCCTGAGAATGCAGAACCAATCTGCATTCCTGCCTGACAGAAAGGCACGCCGCAGTCCATGCATCTTGCACCCTGTTTTTGCTGATCCTCTTTGCTGAGGGGATCGTGAAATTCGTCAAAATTTTTGATTCTTTCTTTTACGGAGTATGCCGGGGCATCCTCACGCTTATATTCCATAAATCCTGTTGGCTTTCCCATAAATATCCCCTCCTTATTTATTATTCACAATTTCGTAGAAAGCTTCAATCTGTGCCTGCTCGTTTGTAAGACCTTTTTCTTCATAAGCGGCAATTGCAGCCATCATTCTCTTGTAGTCGTGCGGAATAATCTTCTTGAATTTCGGAAGATACTCGTCAAAGTTATCAAGGATTTTCTTGCCTCTCTGTGAACCTGTTGCTGCAACATGTTCTTCTATAAGCGTTTTGAGTTCGATTATATCGTACTTTTCTGTTACCTCAGAGAAGAGAACCATTTCCTTGTTAAGCTTTGTGTAAAGATCTCTTTCTTCATCAAGAACATAGGCAACACCGCCGGACATACCTGCGGCAAAGTTTTTGCCTGTTTTGCCGATAACAACAACCCGACCGCCTGTCATATATTCACAACCGTGGTCGCCGACACCCTCAACAACTGCTGTTGCGCCTGAGTTTCTTACGCAGAAACGCTCGCCTGCAACACCGTTGATGAATGCCTTGCCGCTTGTTGCACCGTAAAGTGCAACATTACCGATGATGATGTTGTTACCTGCGTCAAATGTTGAGTTCTTCGGAGGATAAACTACCAGCTTACCGCCTGAAAGTCCCTTGCCGAAGTAGTCGTTTGAGTCGCCAACGAGTTCAAGTGTGAGTCCCTTTGGAATGAATGCGCCAAAGCTCTGACCGCCCGAACCGTTGCAGACTACTGTAAATGTATCGTCATCAAGGTTGTTGTAATGCTTTCTTGTAACCTCAGAACCGAAGATTGTACCGAATGAACGGTCTGTGTTCTTAACATTGACTTCAACCTTTTTCTTTGTGCCTTTTGCAAGAACCTTTGCAAATTCTTTGCAGAGGATTCTCTCGTCAAGTGTTGATTCAAGTTTGAAATCATAAAGGCTCTTTTTGTTGTATTCAACCTTTTCCGAAACAAAGTTTGTATCAAGAATGTTAGAAAGGTCAACCTCGGCAGCCTGTCCTGTGATGCCTTCTTTTCTCTTGATGAGGTCAATTCTTCCGACAAGCTCATCAACGGTTTTTACACCGAGCTTTGACATATATTCACGAAGTTCGCTTGCTACAAACTTCATAAAGTTTATTACATATTCGGGCTTGCCACAGAATCTTTTTCTGAGCTCGGGGTTCTGTGTGGCAACACCGAACGGGCAGGTATCAAGGTTACATACTCTCATCATTGCACAACCGAGAGTTACAAGCGGAGCAGTTGCAAAACCGAATTCCTCTGCACCGAGCATTGCTGCAATTGCAACATCACGGCCGTTCATAAGCTTACCGTCGGTTTCAATAACAACCTTGTTACGAAGGTCGTTCATAATGAGCGTCTGATGAGCCTCGGCAAGACCGAGTTCCCACGGCAGACCTGCATTGTAGATTGAGTTTCTCGGAGCAGCGCCTGTACCGCCGTCATAACCTGAAATAAGGATTACGCCTGCACCTGCTTTTGCAACGCCTGCGGCAACCGTACCTACACCGCATTCCGAAACGAGCTTAACAGAGATTCTTGCGTCTTTGTTAGAATTCTTGAGGTCGTAGATAAGCTGTGCAAGGTCCTCAATTGAGTAAATGTCGTGGTGCGGTGGGGGAGAGATGAGCGATACACCCGGTGTTGAATGACGGGTTTTTGCAATCCAGGGATAAACCTTTTTGCCCGGAAGATGTCCGCCTTCGCCCGGCTTTGCACCCTGAGCCATTTTAATCTGAATTTCGTTTGCAGATGTGAGGTATCTTGATGTAACACCGAAACGACCTGACGCAACCTGCTTGATTGCAGAACATCTGTCAACCTTCTGTCCTTTTGTGAGAAGTCTTTCAAGGCTTTCGCCGCCCTCACCGGAGTTTGACTTGCCGTGAAGCTGATTCATTGCAATCGCAAGTGTTTCGTGAGCCTCCTGTGAGATGGAACCGTAGGACATAGCGCCTGTCTTGAAACGCTTTACGATTGAATCAACGCTTTCAACCTCATCAAGCGGAACAGGAGTTTCTGCAAAGTTGAAGTCGAAAAGACCTCTGATATTTACAGGATCCATTTCTTCGGAAATCATATGAGAATACTTTTTGTAAAGCTCATAGTCGCCTGTTCTTGTTGCCTGCTGGAGCATATATATAGTCTGCGGATTGTAGAGGTGTTCTTCTTTGCCGCTTCTGAACTTGTGTGAACCACGGGATTCAAGCTCATCGCTTACACCGAGGTCAAGCGGATCAAATGCCGCTGTGTGAAGTTTGTCAACATTCTCTTCAATATCCTTGATTGTGATACCGCCGATTCTGCTGACTGTGCCTGTGAAGTATTCGTCAATAACATCCTTGCCGATACCGATAGCCTCAAAAATCTGTGAGCCCTGATATGACTGGATTGTTGAAATACCCATTTTTGACGCAATCTTTACGATGCCGTGGAGAACTGCGCTGTTGTAATCGTCAACTGCTGCGTAGTAGTCCTTGTCAAGAAGGTCATCACCGATAAGCTCGTGAATTGTTTCCTGAGCAAGATACGGGTTGATTGCACTTGCACCGTAACCGAGAAGTGTTGCAAAATGATGAACTTCTCTCGGCTCACCGCTTTCAAGTATCATTGCAAGTGAAGTTCTCTTCTTTGTTGCAACAAGGTGCTGATGAAGAGCGGATACTGCAAGAAGTGACGGAATTGCAAGATGGTTTTCGTCAACTCCTCTGTCGGAGAGGATAAGAATATTTGCACCGTCATTGTAAGCCTTGTCAGCTTCAATGAAAAGTCGTTTAACAGCCTTTGAAAGTCTTGTGTTCTTGTAGTAGAGAATCGGGATAACCGCAACCTTAAAGCCCGGAATGTGCATATTCTTGATTTTGAGAATATCGGTTGATGTAAGAATCGGGTTGTGAATCTTCATAACCTTGCAGTTTTCGGGACGCTCCTCAAGGATGTTGCCGTCCTCGCCGATATAAATTGTTGTTGATGTTACAACTTCCTCACGGATTGCGTCAATCGGCGGGTTTGTAACCTGTGCAAAGAGCTGTTTGAAGTAGTTGAAAAGCGGCTGCGGTTCTTTTGAAAGAACTGCAAGTGGACTGTCTGTACCCATTGCGGCAATTGACTCTGTGCCGTTCTTTGCCATAGGAAGGATTGATGTCATAACATCTTCGTAGGTATATCCGAAAGCCTTCTGGAGTTTTTGTCTTTCTTTATATGAATGCTCCTCAACCTTCATATTAGGAATTTTGAGGTCTTTAAGACAAACAAGATTACTGTCGAGCCATTCGCCGTAAGGCTGTTTTGACGCATAATACTCTTTAAGTTCATCGTCATCAATGAGTCTGCCCTGAACCGTATCGACAAGAAGCATTTTGCCCGGGCGAAGTCTTTCCTTTGTAACAATCTTTGCGGGATCAATAGGAAGTGCGCCGACTTCCGATGAAAGAATGAGGTTGCCGTCATTCGTGATGTAATATCTTGACGGACGCAGACCGTTACGGTCAAGAACCGCACCCATAATATCACCGTCAGAGAAAAGGATTGACGCAGGACCGTCCCACGGCTCCATCATTGTTGCATAATACTGATAGAAGTCCTTTTTCTTCTGGCTCATTGTGCCGTTATTATCCCACGGCTCCGGAATTGTAATCATAACGGCAAGAGGAAGCTCCATGCCGCTCATTACGAGAAATTCAAGTGTGTTATCAAGCATTGCAGAGTCTGAACCCTCTGTGTTTACAACAGGAATAACCTTGTCAAGGTCGCCCTTGAGATGCTCCGAACGCATTGTTTCCTCACGGGCAAGCATCTTGTCAGCGTTGCCTCTGATTGTGTTGATTTCACCGTTGTGAACAATCATTCTGTTAGGATGAGCTCTCTGCCAGCTTGGATTTGTGTTGGTTGAAAAACGGGAGTGAACCATAGCGATTGCAGACTCGTAATCATCGTCCTGAAGATCAAGGAAGAAGTTACGGAGATCGCCGACAAGGAACATACCTTTATATACAATAGTTCTGCTTGAAAGCGAAACTACATATGTGTCTTCATTACTCTGTTCAAAAACTCTTCTTGCAACATAGAGCTTTCTGTCGAACGGAAGACCTCTCTTTACGCCGTGAGGTCTTTTGATAAAGCACTGCATAATTGCAGGCATACATTCAACAGCTCTGTGACCGAGTACCTCGGGCTTTGACGGAACATTTCTCCAGCCGAGAACTGTAAGACCTTCTTTTTCTGCAATGATTTCAAACATCTTCTTTGCCTGATTTCTTGCAAGCTCATTCTGAGGGAAGAAGAACATACCTACAGCGTAATCTCTTTCGGAACCGAGCTTAATGCCGATTTCAGCAGCTGCCTTCTTAAAAAATTTGTGTGAAATCTGGAGAAGAATACCTACGCCGTCACCTGTTTTGCCTTCGGCATCCTTACCTGCTCTGTGTTCGAGAGTTTCAACAATTGTCAGAGCGTTTGCCACGGTGTCGTGTGACTTGATACCCTTAATATTAACAACAGCTCCGATACCGCAGTTATCATGTTCAAACTTCGGAGAATACAGAGTCTTGTTGTTCTCTCTGACTGTCTGTTCCATTAATGATCACCCTTTCCTGTTAATCACAAAAATTATTCAGCGGACTTTTTATATACATATATATGTAAAAGGAAGTTTGCTTTCGTAAACTTATCGGTTTAAAGTGGCAATTAATGTTCTGCCGGTTAATAATCAATCATATATATGTAATTGTAAAATGCCCAATCTCTTCTCAGCGGTAAAACCGCTATGCTCAGCCTGTGCTATATCCTGCAAAGGTGAATGTGCAGGTCGGCTGATGTTCTGAAATGCCCTGTCATCGTTGATCAAGAAAAATCAGCACTTAGATTATATAACTATACATTGTGCTTTGTCAAGGGAAAATAAAGGAAAATTGCAACTTTTAAGAGTAAAACTTTCATTTTACTGTGATTGTTGTAGAAAATATGCAACTCTTATTGGTATTTCAGTTTAATTTTGCAGGAAATTTAATAAAACTTGCAATTTCAAAACTTTTTTCAAAAAATGTATTGACAAATTCGCAAAAGTGGAATATACTAACAACATCAAAGACAGCAAGGGCGCTGTGAGCTGAGGCTTACAGTGTCCTTTTCTGTTTTTATAAAGCAAAAATCAGACCATTAAAATTTATTTTCAAAATGGATAGGAGAGAATTAAAATGGCAAAAGTTCCCGAAATTTTTGGCAGCATGGTATTTAATGACCAGAAGATGCAGGAAAGACTTCCAAAGTCAACTTACAAGGCTTTGAAAAAGACAATCCAGAACGGTGAACCGCTTGACCTCAGCGTTGCAAATGTTGTTGCGGCTGCTATGAAGGACTGGGCAGTTGAAATGGGCTGTACCCACTACACACACTGGTTCCAGCCGATGACAGGTATCACAGCCGAAAAGCATGACAGCTTTATCGCACCGAACGGTGAAGGTCAGGTTATCATGGAGTTCTCAGGTAAAGAGCTTGTAAAGGGCGAGCCTGATGCTTCTTCTTTCCCAAGCGGCGGTATTCGTGCCACATTCGAGGCAAGAGGCTATACAACATGGGATCCGACATCATATGCATTCGTTAAGGACGGAACACTTTACATTCCTACAGCATTCTGTTCTTATACAGGCGAGGTTCTTGATAAGAAAACTCCTCTTCTTCGTTCAATGGAGAGAATAAATACAGAGGCTGTAAAGATTCTTCATCTTCTCGGCAAAGAAAATGTTACAAGAGTTACAACAACAGTAGGTCCGGAGCAGGAATACTTCCTTATTGATAAGGACGCTTACGATCAGAGAGAGGATCTTATTTATACAGGCAGAACACTTTTCGGTGCAAAAGCTCCTAAAGGACAGGAACTTGATGACCATTACTTCGGTGCAATCAAGACAAGAGTTGCTGCTTATATGAAAGACCTTGACGAGGAACTCTGGAAACTCGGTATCCTTGCAAAGACAAAGCATAACGAAGTTGCTCCTTCACAGCACGAGCTTGCTCCTATCTTCACAACAACAAACATTGCAACCGACCACAACGAGCTTACAATGGAAGTTATGAAGAAGGTTGCCGAAAGACACGGTCTTGTTTGTCTTCTTCACGAAAAGCCGTTTGCAGGTGTTAACGGTTCCGGTAAGCACAACAACTGGTCAATTTCAACCAACACAGGCGAAAACCTTCTTGAGCCCGGCAAGACTCCTGAAAACAACCTTCAGTTCCAGCTTTTCCTTGCAGCAGTTGTAAAGGCTGTTCACGAGTATCAGGATCTTCTCAGAATCACGGTTGCATCGGCAGGTAACGACCACCGTCTCGGCGCTAACGAAGCACCGCCTGCAATCATTTCAATGTATCTCGGTGATGACCTCGGCGAACTCGTTGATTCAATCATCAATGACAGAGAATATGTAAGCAAGGGTAAGCAGAAGATGAGAACAGGCGTTGATGTTCTTCCTGACTTTATGAAGGACACATCGGATCGTAACCGTACATCACCTTTTGCATTCACAGGTAACAAGTTTGAATTCAGAGCACTTGGTTCTTCACTTAACATTGCCTGCCCTAACTATATGCTCAACACTATGGTAGCCGAAGAACTTTCAGAGTTCTACGATGAGCTTAAAGATGCGGATGATATGGACGCAGCTATCAAGGCTCTTGTTAAGAAAGTATTCACAGAGCATCAGAACATTATCTTCAACGGCAACAACTACGCTCCCGAGTGGGTTGAAGAGGCTGAAAGAAGAGGACTTCTTAACCTCAAGTCACTTCCTGACGCAATGGAACACTTCCTTGACAAGAAGAATGTTGACCTCTTTGTTAAGAATAAGATTTGTTCGGCAGACGAAATCCGTGCAAGATATGAAATTGAGCTTGAAAGCTATTCTAAGCAGATTAACATTGAGGCTCTCACAATGATTGATATGGCTAAGAAGAACATTCTTCCTGCCGTTACATCATATGTAAGAGATCTTACGGATACAGCACTTGCCAAGAAGGCACTTTCAGACGCTATTCCTACAAGTGTTGAGGAAGACCTTATTACAAGCCTTTCAAACAAACTTGTATGTTTCTCAAAGAAAACTGCAGAGCTTGAAGAGGCTGTTATCAAGGCAAGTGACTACAGCGATGACAACCTCAAGTATGCTAAGTACTACAGAGAAACAGTATTTGCACTTATGCAGGAACTCAGAGCTGTCGGTGACGCAATGGAAACAGAAACAGCTTCGGAATACTGGCCTTATCCTTCATACGGCGAACTTCTTTTCGGTGTGTGATTGATAGAACCTCTATTTATACTAAATAACATTATTTATATTGTATAACAGGTAACACAACGGCGTGTGATTGACAGAATTAAACTGTCAACTCCACGCCGTTTTTGTTATTTTGATAAAAGGAGAGATTTATATGGCAGAACTAATTTACGGAGGCACAGGCGTCTGGTTTATGATTGGCGCATTACTCGTGTTCTTTATGCAGTGCGGATTCGCAATGGTTGAAACCGGTTTTACAAGAGCTAAAAACGCAGGTAACATCATTATGAAAAACCTGATGGACTTTTGTATCGGTACGGTTGTATTCAGCTTGTTAGGCTTCGGACTCATGATGTCTGAGGACTATGTTGCAGGATTCATCGGTGTTCCCAACCTCAATATGTTCACAGACTGGATGAACTTTGATTGGAACTCATTCGTATTCCAGCTTGTATTCTGTGCTACAGCAGCTACTATCGTTTCAGGTGCTATGGCAGAGCGTACAAAATTCTCGGCATACTGTGTTTACAGCGCAATTATTTCACTCGTTGTTTACCCGATTGAAGCGGGTTGGGTTTGGAACGGTCAGGGTTGGCTTGCACAGCTCGGCTGTATCGACTTTGCAGGTTCAATCGTAATTCATATGGTCGGCGGTATCTCGGCACTTGTCGGCGCAATCATTCTCGGACCCCGTATCGGTAAATACGGCAAGAACGGCAAGGTAAACGCTATCCCCGGTCACAGCATCACACTCGGTGCTCTCGGTGTATTCATTCTTTGGTTTGCATGGTACGGCTTTAACGGTGCCGCTGCTGAAGACGGCGCTCGTCTCGGTCAGATTCTTCTTACAACAACAATTGCTCCGGCAGTTGCAACAGTAACAACCATGCTCTTTACATGGATCAAGAACGGCAAGCCTGATGTTTCAATGTGTCTTAACGCATCACTCGCAGGTCTTGTAGCAATCACGGCAGGTTGTGCAGATGTTGACGCAATCGGCGCAGCAGTTATCGGTATCGTTTCAGGTATCCTCATCGTAGTAGCAGTTGAATTTGTTGATATCAAGCTTAAAATAGATGATCCTGTCGGCGCATTCTCGGTACACGGCGTAAACGGTATGTGGGGCGGCCTTGCAGTAGGTCTTTTCGCAACAGGTAACGGTCAGAACGGTGTTACAGGTCTTTTCTACGGCGGTGGCTTTGCTCAGCTTGGTAAGCAGGCTCTCGGTATTGTTACAATCGTAGCTTGGACAGTTGTTTGCATGATTATCGTATTCACAATCATCAAAAAGACAGTAGGTCTTCGTGTTACAAAGGACGAAGAAATGAAGGGCCTCGATATCTGCGAGCACGGTCTTATCAGCGCATATGCAGACTTTATGCCAATCGGTGTCGGTACAGCTTCACTTGATGAAACATTTGATGTTGACAGCAATGTTCCTGTAACTCAGGCAGTTCCCGTTCAGCTTGCCGGCAAGTATGATATGGCTACCGACGGCACAAAGATTACTAAGATTGACATTCTTCTCAAGCAGTCAAAGCTTGAAGCTCTTAAAGAAGAAATGGATAAGCTCGGCATCACAGGTATGACAGTATCTCAGGTACTCGGTTGCGGTGCTCAGAAGGGTAAAGCAGAGTATTACCGTGGTGTTGCTATTGAAAGTAACCTCCTTCCTAAGATGAAGGTTGAAATCGTAGTTTGCAAGGTTCCTGTAAAGGCAGTTGTTGATGCGGCTGTTAAGGCACTTTACACAGGTCACATCGGTGACGGCAAAATCTTTATCTATGATGTTGAAGATGTTGTTAAGGTTAGAACAGGCGAAACAGGCTACGACGCTATGCAGGATATTGAATAATCCCCAATAGCTTAATTAACCTATCCTTTTTAATTCACATAAACCGAGACGCCCCGAACGGCAATAGCTGTTCGGGGCGTTTTGGCTCTATACTATATATAATATAGTGTCAAAAATCAAAGTTTACACTATGAAGGATATTTGAATTATACAGCTTAAAACCATAAATAATAATGAAAAGACAATTTGTTGTAAAGCCCGAAAAATGTTGAAAAGTGTAAAACAAATTTGCAATGAAAATGTTTTTACAAAATTGTAAAAAATATTGTCATAATTCCTTTAAGTAAATAACAATAGGGGTTAATCTTGTAAAATAATAAGATGAATGAAACAATATGCGGTGGTGAGGTTCTTGAAAAATGCTTTGTTGATTTCACACTCTGAACAGAGTGCCGTTTCTTTGTCACAATTGCTCGGAAGCGAAGGCTATACGGAGATTTCCGTCTGCCAAACCTCACAGGAGGCTAAGGAGCTTGCAAATGGTGAGGTTTTTGACCTCATCTGCGTCAATGCACCGCTTGAAAAGGAAAACGGCATTGAGCTTTCAAAGTACTTTGCCGGAACAACCCGTTCAAGTGTTGTGATTATCGTTCCGCAGCGAAATGCGGATTATGTGAATGACGCACTCACGGAGCACGGTGTTCTTGTTATTGCAAAGCCCGTAAACAAGCACCTGTTTCACCACTTTTTGCAGTTTACGGAATGTTTTAAGATGCGTATGTTCCGTGTGATTGAGGAAAATGAAAAGCTCAAGCATATGGTTGCGGATATGAAGATAATAAACAGAGCAAAGTTCCTGCTTATTACCTGCCTTAATATGTCCGAAGATCAGGCGCATCGCTATCTTGAAAAACAGGCTATGGATCTCAGAACAAGCAAGCTTGAGGTTGCAAAGCAGGTTATCAGAACATATGAGAACTGACTGCGATTTTTTTAGTTTATTGAAAGGAATGTGTTTTTATGAGCCGTGCGGCATACTTAATCCTTGAAAACGGAACAGTTTTTGAGGGCAAGGCGTTTGGTGCCGAAAAAGAAACTACGGGAGAACTTGTTTTTACTACAGCAATGACAGGTTATCTTGAAACACTCACCGACCCCAGCTATTACGGTCAGGTGGTTATTCAGACATTTCCTTTAATCGGCAACTATGGTGTTATCCCTGCCGATTTTGAGAGTGACTCTCCGTCACTGAAAGGTTATATTGTACGAGAATGGTGCCAAGTTCCTTCAAACTTCCGTTGTGAGGGTGATCTTGACACCTTTTTAAAAGAGTCGGGAATTCCCGGCATTTACGGAATTGACACCCGTGCGCTCACAAGAATTGTGCGTGAATACGGTGTTCTGAACTGCAAAATCTCCTATTCTCCCGATGTAACAAAGGAAGAACTTGACGAGATTAAGAACTATGTTATTACAGAGGCTGTTGAAAGCACTACTATAAAAGAAAAAGAGCATTTTGATGCTGAAAACGGCGACCTCAATGTTGTGCTCATGGATTTTGGCGCAAAGCATAACATCGGCAGAGAGCTTGTTAAGAGAGGTTGTAACCTTACAGTCGTTCCCGCCCACACAACAGCGGATGAAATTAAGGCTATGAATCCCGACGGCGTAATGCTTTCAAACGGACCGGGAGATCCTTCGGACAACACAGAGATTATTGCAGAGCTCAAAAAGCTTTGTGACTTCGGGATTCCGACCTTCGGTATCTGTCTCGGTCACCAGCTCCTTGCGCTTTCACAGGGTGCAAAAACAGAAAAGCTCAAGTACGGTCACAGAGGTGCAAACCAGCCTGCAAAAGAGGTTGAAACAGGCAGAGTTTACATCACATCACAGAACCACGGCTACGCTGTTGTAAGCGACAGTATGCCCGAAAACGGCAAAGTAAGCTTTGTAAACGGTAATGATAACACCTGCGAGGGCGTAAACTACACAAATATGCCTGCTTTCTCGGTTCAGTTCCATCCGGAAGCTTGCGGCGGTCCTCACGATACAGCATTTTTGTTTGACCGTTTTATTGAATTGATGAAGAACAACAGAAAATAAGAGTCCGAAATTCGGATTACTATTCAGCATAAGAACAGATACAATAATTACTTGAACGAGGAATGATTATATGCCACTCAAAAAGAATATCAAACGAGTTATGGTAATCGGTTCGGGCCCTATCGTAATCGGTCAGGCTGCCGAATTTGACTATGCAGGCACACAGGCTTGCCGTGCGCTTAAAGAAGAAGGACTTGAGGTTATTCTCGTAAACTCAAACCCTGCTACAATTATGACTGATAACGCAATGGCTGATAAAATCTACATTGAGCCGTTGACACTTGAAACAGTTAAGAGAATCATCAAAAAGGAACGCCCTGACAGCCTTCTTTCAACCCTCGGCGGTCAGACGGGTCTTACCCTTTCAATGCAGCTTGCAAAGGAGGGCTTCCTTGATAAATACAATGTTCAGCTTCTCGGTGCAAACCCCGAAACAATCGACAAGGCAGAGGACAGACAGCTTTTTAAGGACACAATGATTGAAATAGGTCAGCCTGTTATTCCGTCACTTGTTGTTACAGATGTTGAATCAGCTGTTAAGTTTGCCGATGAAATCGGTTATCCTGTAATTATCCGTCCTGCATTCACACTCGGCGGTACAGGCGGCGGTATTGTCGATAACGAGGAAGAGCTTCGTGAAATCACATCAAACGGCCTTGAGCTTTCTCCTATCACACAGGTGCTTGTTGAAAAATGTATCTCAGGTTGGAAAGAAATCGAGTTTGAGGTTATGCGTGACAGCGACGGAAATGTTATTACTGTCTGCTCAATGGAAAACTTCGATCCTGTAGGCGTTCACACAGGCGACTCAATCGTTATCGCTCCTACGGTAACACTTGCCGACAAGGAATATCAGATGCTCAGAAGTGCGGCTCTCAACATTATCTCTGCACTTAAGGTAGAGGGCGGTTGTAACTGCCAGTTTGCACTCAACCCCGAAACATTTGAATATGCGGTTATCGAGGTTAATCCCCGTGTATCCCGTTCATCGGCACTTGCGTCAAAGGCAACAGGTTATCCTATTGCAAAGGTTGCCGCTAAAATTGCTATCGGTTACACACTTAATGAAATCAAAAATGCCGTTACAGGTACAACATACGCTTGCTTTGAGCCGGCGCTTGACTATGTTGTTGTAAAATTCCCGAAATGGCCTTTCGATAAATTTGTATATGCAAAGAGAACACTCGGTACTCAGATGAAGGCAACAGGCGAGGTTATGGCTATTGCTCCGACATTTGAACAGGCTATTATGAAAGCCGTAAGAGGTGCCGAGATTTCTCATGATACTCTCAATGACAAGGAATTTGCAGAGCTTTCAAACGCATCGGTTTATGACAGACTCAGCGTTTGCGATGACAGAAGAATTTTCTGCGTATATGAGGCTCTCAAGAGAGGCATTACAGTAGAACAGATTCACAACATCACTCTCATTGACGAGTGGTTCCTTGAAAAGCTCAAAAATCTTATTGCCGTTGAAAACGAACTCAAGAACGGCGAGCTTACGGAGGATCTCTATGTTCGTGCCAAGAACAATGGATTCCTTGACAGAACAATTGAAAAAATCACAGGCAGGAAGGTTGAAAATCCGCTTGTTCCTGTTTATAAAATGGTTGATACCTGCGCCGCAGAATTTGAGGCTGAAACTCCTTACTTCTATTCAACATTTGATAAGGAAAATGAAGCTGAGGAATTCATCAAAGAGCAGAAGAGCGATAAGAAAACAGTTATCGTATTCGGTTCGGGTCCTATCAGAATCGGTCAGGGTATCGAATTTGACTATGCGTCTGTTCACTGCGTATGGGCGCTCAAAAAAGCAGGTTACGATGTTGTTATCGTAAACAACAACCCTGAAACAGTATCAACAGACTTTGACACAGCCGACAGACTTTATTTTGAACCGCTCACAACCGAAGATGTTATGGGCATAATAAAGACAGAGAATCCGTTCGGTGTAGTTGTTGCATTCGGCGGACAGACAGCAATTAAGCTTACAAAGTTCCTCAGCGACAACGGTGTAAATATTCTCGGCACATCATACGATGCCATTGATATGGCAGAGGACAGAGAGCGTTTTGACGAGCTTCTTGAAAAGTATCACATCAAGCGTCCCCGTGGCGTAACGGTTATGACAACAGACGAGGCTCTCGATGTTGCAGACAAAATCGGTTATCCTGTTCTTCTCCGTCCGTCATATGTTCTCGGCGGTCAGAATATGATTATTGCATTCAACGAAGATGATGTCAAAGAGTATATGGCAATCATTCTTGCACAGAATATTGAAAATCCGATTCTTATTGATAAGTACCTTCAGGGCACAGAGCTTGAAGTTGACGCCATTTGTGACGGTGAAGATATTCTTATTCCGGGTATTATGGAGCATATCGAGCGTGCCGGTGTTCACTCGGGCGACTCAATTGCGGTTTATCCGGCATGGAATCTCTCAGACAGAATGACTCAGATTATTATTGAAAGCTCAAAGAACCTTGCAATCGAACTCCGTACAAAGGGACTTGTAAACATTCAGTACCTTATCTATAAAGACGAACTTTATGTTATCGAGGTAAATCCCCGTTCTTCAAGAACAATCCCTTACATCAGTAAGGTAACAGGCGTTCCTATGGTTGACCTTGCAACAAGAGCAATGCTCGGTGAAAAGCTCAAAGATATGGGCTACGGCACAGGCCTTTACAGAAAGAGTCCTTACATTGCGGTTAAGGTTCCCGTATTCAGCTTTGAAAAGCTTATCAATGTTGATAACCACCTCGGTCCTGAGATGAAGTCAACAGGTGAAGTTCTCGGTGTTGCAGGCACACTTGAGGAGGCTCTCTATAAGGGACTCATCGGTGCAGGCTACAAGATGAAGAAAAAGGGCGGTGTGTTCATCACAGTCCGTAATTCGGATAAGGCTGAAATCGGTGAAATCGCAAAGAAATACTACGACCTCGGATTCAGAATCTACGCAACAGAGGGTACAGCGGATGTACTCAAGAAGTACGGTATTGACGCCGTAAGCGTAAAGAAGATTCACGAGTCCAAGACAAACAATACTCTTACACTCATTGAATCGGGCAAGATTCAGTATGTTATTTCAACATCTGCAAAGGGCAGAATTCCTTCAAGAGATTCTGTTAAAATTCGTCGTAAGACTGTTGAAAGAAATATTCCGTGTCTTACATCTCTTGATACGGCAAACGCACTTGCAGATTGCCTCAAGAGCCACTATTCACAGCACAGCACGGAGCTTATCGACATTAACCACATGAGAGAGGAAAAGCTTATGTTAAAATTCACTAAGATGCAGGGTATAGGCAACGACTATATCTATTGCAGCACTTTTGATCAGGAAATCAGCAACCCCGAGGCGCTTGCCGTAAGACTTTCCGACAGACATTTCGGTATCGGCGGCGACGGTATTATTCTTGTTTGCCCTTCAAAGGTTGCAGATGCAAAGATGAAAATGTACAACCTTGACGGTTCAGAGGGTAAGATGTGCGGTAACGGTATCCGTTGCGTAGGTAAGTTCCTCTATGACCACGGTATGGTTGATATCAACGAAAAAGACGAAATTACAATTGAAACACTCAGCGGTATCAAGAAACTCAAGGCTTATACTTCAGGCGGAAAGGTTAACCGCCTCAGAGTTGATATGGGCAAGGCTATTCTTGATCCGAAGGAAATTCCTGTTGTTCTTGACGGTGACAAGGTTGTTGACAGACCTGTTGAAATTGCAGGCAAGAACTATAACATCACCTGCGTATCAATGGGCAACCCACACTGCGTGGTATTCATGGACGATATTGATAATCTTGATATTGAAACCGTAGGACCGGAGTTTGAAAACGATAAGCTCTTCCCTGAAAGAGTGAATACAGAATTTGTAACAGTTCTCGATGACCATACAATCAAGATGAGAGTGTGGGAGCGTGGCTCAGGCGAAACATGGGCTTGCGGTACAGGCGCTTGTGCCGTTGCGGTTGCCGCTTGTGAAAACGGTTTCTGCAAAAAGGGCGAAGACATCAAGATTAAGCTCAAGGGCGGCGATCTTATTATCAACTATACTGATGAAACGGTATATATGACAGGTAATGCGGAAAAAGTATTTGAAGGCGAAGTTGAGGTGTAATCGTGGAGATAACCGAACATAAGAAAAATAAAAAATATATATTTGTAACAGGCGGTGTCGTATCCGGTCTTGGCAAGGGTATCACAGCCGCATCTCTCGGCAGACTTTTAAAGGCAAGAGGGCTCAAGATTGTTGCTCAAAAGCTTGACCCGTATATCAATGTCGATCCGGGTACAATGAGCCCGTATCAGCACGGCGAGGTATATGTAACGGAGGACGGTGCAGAAACCGACCTCGACCTCGGCCATTATGAGCGTTTTATTGATGAGGACCTTAACAAGTATTCAAACCTCACAACAGGTAAGGTTTACTCAAATGTTCTTGAAAAGGAGCGTCACGGCGACTACCTCGGTAAGACAGTTCAGGTAATTCCTCACATCACAAATGAAATTAAGTCTTTTATCTACAATGTAGGTGAAAAGACCAATGCCGATGTTGTAATTACGGAAATCGGCGGTACGGTGGGCGATATCGAAAGCCAGCCGTTCCTTGAGGCTATCCGTCAGGTATCTCTTGAAGTCGGCAGAGAGAACAGCATCTTTATTCATGTAACTCTCGTTCCCTATATCAAGGGCAGTGAGGAACACAAATCGAAGCCGACACAGCATTCTGTAAAGGAGCTTCGTTCACTCGGTATCAATCCCGATATCATCGTTCTTCGTTGTGACGAACCTCTTGAGGAGAGCATTTTCAACAAGATTGCACTTTTCTGCAATGTAAAGCCGGATTGTGTAATCGAAAATATTACTCTCCCAACGCTTTATCAGGCACCTCTTATGCTTGAAAAGAGCAATTTCTCAAATGTTGTATGTCGTGAGCTCAATATTGTAACGGACAAAAAGCCCGACCTTTCCGAGTGGGAAGAAATGCTTAGCCGTATCAACAACCGCACAAAGAAATGCACGATTGCTCTTTGCGGTAAGTATGTTGCTCTCCATGACGCATATCTTTCTGTTGCAGAGGCACTTCGTCACGGTGGCTATGAAAATTCCGCCGACGTTGAAATCAAGTGGGTTGACTGCGAACTTCTTACAAAGTACAAGGTTGACGAGCTTCTCGGTGATGTTGACGGTATCCTCGTTCCGGGTGGCTTCGGTAACAGAGGTATCGAAGGTAAGATTATGGCTGCAAAATACGCCCGTGAGCATGATATTCCGTATCTCGGAATCTGCCTTGGTATGCAGACTGCAGTAATCGAATACGCAAGAGATGTTCTCGGCTATGCTGACGCCAACAGCGGTGAGTTTACACCAGAGGGCAAGCATAATGTTATTGACCTTATGCCTGAACAGGAGGGCATTGAGGATATGGGCGGCACAATGCGTCTTGGCGCATATCCGTGCGTTATCAAGCCCGATTCGCTTATGGCTAAGGCTTACGGTCAGCATGAAATTTCCGAGCGTCACCGTCATCGCTATGAGTTCAATAACGATTTCAGAGAGGAAATTGAAAATGCAGGCATGAAGATTACAGGTACTTCACCTAACGGACTTCTTGTTGAGGCTGTTGAAGTTCCCGACAACCGTTTCTTCGTTGCTGTTCAGTATCACCCCGAATTCAAGTCACGCCCGAACCGTGCTCATCCGCTTTTCAGAGAATTTATTAAGGCATCACTTGAAAAGTAATTGATTTTTCCACTTAACTTTCAGATTTAAAGGACTGATTTTAATGAAGATTAACAGAAATTTTGACAATCTCGTTCCTAACTATCTTTTTGCAGATGTTGCAAAAAAGACAAATGCATATATTGCGGCTCATCCCGATAAAAAGGTTATCAAGCTTGGTATCGGTGATGTAACCCTTCCGCTTGCTCCTGTTGTTGTTGAGGCAATGAAAAAGGGCGCAGAGGATCTTGCTCACAAGGAAACCTTCAAGGGCTATCCCGATTATGAGGGCTACGAGTTTCTCAGACAGGCTATTTCAGATTATTACAAGAGCTTTGGTGTTGCAGTAGGCGCTGACGAAATCTTTGTATCAGACGGTGCAAAGTCTGACTGCGGTAACATAGGCGACATCTTCTCAAAGGATAATATTGTTCTCGTAACAGACCCTGTTTACCCCGTATATGTTGACTCAAACATTATGGCAGGCAGAGAAATTGTTTATGCTACATCAAATGAGGCAAACGGCTTTGCCGCTCTCCCTGATGAAAATGTAAAGGCAGACATCATCTACCTTTGCTCACCTAACAACCCGACAGGTTCTGCATACAATGCCGAACAGCTCAAGGCTTGGGTTGACTATGCTCTCAAAAACGATGCAATAATCCTCTACGATTCAGCTTATGAGGCATTCATCACAGAGGATCTTCCTCGTTCAATTTTTGCAATCGAAGGTGCAAGAAAGTGTGCAATTGAAATGTGCTCACTTTCAAAGACAGCAGGCTTCACAGGTACAAGATGCGGTTACACAGTAATTCCTAAGGAGCTTGAGCGTGACGGTCACAATATCTATGCAACATGGTACCGCCGTCAGGCAACAAAGTTCAACGGCGTTTCATGGCCTGTTCAGTGTGCTGCTGCCGCTGTATTCAGCGAAGAAGGTCAGAAGCAGATTAAGGAGAACATTTCTTACTATCAGGAAAATGCAAGAATTATCGCATCTGCTCTTGATGAACTCGGCATCTACTACACAGGCGGTAAGAACTCACCTTACATCTGGCTCAAATGTCCGAACAATATGGGCAGTTGGGAATTCTTTGACCTCCTCCTCAACGAGGCAAATGTTGTAGGTACTCCGGGTGAGGGCTTTGGCGAAAACGGTGCCGGCTACTTCCGCCTTACATCATTCGGTGACAGAGAAAACACGATTGAGGCTGTTGAGAGAATCAAAAAGGTTCTCACAAACCTCTCAAAGTAATTTGATTGAATTCAGATTATTATATTGAATAAAACACACAGCGGATAACCAGAATTTTAAGGTTATCCGCTGTTTTTGTTATCGGTTATTATCAGTAGGGGCGCTCATTGGGCGCCCGCTAAGTAACGGCACAATATTTGTGATAAGACAGATTATATAAATGCCGCAAAATAATTGTCATACTGTAGCGGCGAACAAGGTTAGCCGCTACTAATTTGTGCCATTTATAAATTCAATCTTGATAGAAAATTTTTCGGCATCCGATGAATGCAATACGCAATAAAAAAGGACATTCCATTTGGAATGTCCTTTTGATATCATATTAAAATCAGAACTTAATCTTTTCAGCAATATAATCGTTGAGCTTGTCAATTGCAACTCTTTCCTGCTGCATTGTGTCACGGTCACGAACTGTTACACAACCATCGTCAACAGACTCAAAGTCATATGTGATACAGAACGGAGTACCGATTTCGTCCTGTCTTCTGTAACGCTTGCCGATTGAACCGGCATCGTCATAATCAGTCATAAAGTCGGCTGAAAGCTGTTCATAAACCTTGCCGGCCTGCTCGTTGAGCTTCTTTGAAAGCGGAAGAACGCAAGCTTTGTACGGAGCAAGTGTCGGATGAAGTCTTAACACAACTCGTGTATCCTTTTCGTCAATAACTTCTTCATCGTAAGCCTCAACAACAAGAGCAAGGAAAAGACGCTCAACACCGAGTGACGGCTCAATAACATACGGAATGTACTTCTCGTTTGTTGTCGGATCAAAATACTCAAGTGTCTTACCGCTTGTTTTGCTGTGCTGTGTAAGGTCATAGTCTGTTCTGTCGGCAACGCCCCAAAGCTCGCCCCAACCGAACGGGAAGAGATATTCAAAGTCTGTTGTGGCTTTTGAATAGAAACAAAGCTCCTCTTTTGAATGGTCACGAAGGCGGAGATTTTCTTCCTTAATATTGAGAGAATAGAGCCAGTCACGGCAGAAACCTCTCCAGTATTCAAACCATTCAAGGTCAGTGCCCGGCTTGCAGAAGAATTCAAGCTCCATCTGCTCAAACTCACGAACACGGAAAATAAAGTTACCGGGTGTGATTTCGTTTCTGAAAGATTTACCGATTTGTGCAACACCGAAAGGAACTTTCTTACGGCTTGTTCTCTGAATGTTAGAGAAGTTCACGAAAATGCCCTGAGCAGTTTCGGGACGAAGATAAATTTCATTCTTGCTGTCTTCTGTAACGCCCTGGAATGTTTTGAACATAAGGTTGAACTGACGAATATCGGTAAAGTTGTGCTTGCCGCAGTTAGGACACGGAATCTCTTTTTCCTTGATGTAATTCATCATTTCTTCATTTGTCCAGCCTGCAACATTTGTACCGTCAAAATCTTCAATAAGGTTGTCGGCACGGTGACGGGTTTTACATTCCTTACAATCCATAAGCGGATCAGAGAAACCGCCGAGATGACCCGATGCAACCCATGTCTGCGGGTTCATAAGAATTGCAGAGTCAAGACCTACATTATATTTGTTCTGCTGAACAAACTTTTTGAGCCATGCGTTTTTGATATTGTTTTTAAGTGCAACACCGAGCGGACCGTAATCCCATGTGTTTGCAAGACCGCCGTAAATTTCGGAGCCTGGGTAAACAAAGCCTCTGTTTTTACACAGGGCAACGATTTTATCCATGGTTTTTTTGCTGTTTTCCATAACTTAACCTCTCTTAACAGATAGATAGATAAAAATAACCATTAAAATAATACAATTATTTGCAACTGTTGTCAAGTGAAAACACCAAATGTTAGCGCATAACAATGGGTTTAAAACAATAATTAGAAAAAATTTACAAACTTGCCAAAAACCACTTGTAAATGTGAGCATTTTGATATATAATGTAATTACTCGAAATTTGAGTAACAAAAAAGGAGGAATTAGCGATGAAAAAATCATCCAAGGTTCTCAGTTTGGTGCTTGCAGTTCTTATGGCTGTATCCTGTTTTTCAGGCTTGACCATATTCTCTGCATCAGCTGAAGAAACCGACACAAAAATCTATTTTGACGCATCTAATCTCCCTGCAGATTGGGGAACAACAAAGACAGTATACTGTCACCTTTACGCTGTAGCAGGCGATGATTTACCTGAAACATCTTGGCAGGGTAAGGCAGAGAAATGTAAGAAGGATACTGCTACAGGTCTTTACTACTTCGATACTGCAAAATTGAAGTCAGCTGACGGTACAAATCACGGCGGTCTTAAAGACAACGCTGACTATGCTGTAATTTTCTCAACAATTGATACTAAATCACAGAGTCACCAGACCTGTAATGTAACACTCGGCAAGCCTTGTCTCGGCGACACAATTTACCTCACAGGCGGTACAGTTGAGAATACCGAAGATTCATCAAAGCGTGACTTTGCTGCAACATGGAAGAATAACAGCGATAACTACGGTCCAAAGGCTGCAATCACATCACTCGGTCATGTAACTGAGGGCAGATTCCCGATTTACCTTTCAAGAGCAGAAATGGTTGCACAGGCTCTTTTCAACTGGGCTGTTAAGAATGCTAAAAACTACACTCCCGAAACTGTAGCTGACATTTGTGCACAGGTTGAGGCTGAGCCAATGGATGTTTACAACGCTTATGCTGAAATGTATGCAACAGAGCTTGCTGATCCCGTAGCTTATCCCGACTGTGCTCCGCTTACAACAGTAGCTACACTTCTCGGTGTTGATCCTTCAGGTACAACAGCTCCTGCAACAGAAGAACCTACAACTGTTGAGCCTACAACTGTTGAGCCCACAACTGTTGAGCCTACAACTGTTGAACCCACAACAGAACCCACTACAGAACCTGCAACAGAGCCTGCTGATGCAACACAGTATGTTGTAGCAGGTGTTGAGTCACTCACAGGTTATGAATGGCAGGGTTCTCCTGCACTCGCTCCCGAAAATGTAATGACAAAGAGCGGCGATGTTTATACAAAGACATTTACAGCTGTTCCGGTGGGCAAAAGCTATCAGCTCAAGGTCGTTGCAAACACAGGCGACGAGCAGAAGTGGATCGGTCTTGACGGTACAGACAACAATGTAACTTTCGATGTAGAGAGTGCTTGTGATGTTACTGTAACATTCGATCCTGCTACAAACAAGATTACTGTAACAGGTGACGGTGTTAAAATGGTTACAGACCTTGAAATTAACAGCATTACAGTTGTTGGTAACGGTGAAAACAGCTGGCTTAACGGTGTAGCATGGGGTGTTGACGCTGAGGTTAACCACATGACTCAAATTGCTGACAAGGTTTATCAGATTACATACACAGGTGTTGAATCTGCTGATGCTGCATACCAGTTCAAGTTTGCAGTTAACGACGATTGGGCTGCTAACTGGGGTCTTCCTGAGCAGAGCGCAGCTACTATAGGCAAAGATTTTGACCTTACATTCAATGGTGAAAATATGCTTCTTAACACAGTTTCTGCCGGTTATCCGGAAGATTCACTCGTTGATGTAACAATCACACTTGATCTTACTAAGTTTGATTATCCGTCACGCTCAGGTGCTAAGGCTAATATTAAGATTGACGGTGCCCGTGTTCCGCTTCTCGGCGATGCTGACGGTGACTACTCAATTACAGTTGTAGATGCTACAACAATTCAGAAGATTGCTATCAACCTTATGAGTATTGCTGCTGATGATGCAAACGCATTCAAGGCATGTGATGCTAACGAGGATGGCAGAATCTCAATCAAGGATGCTACTATCGTTCAGAAGTACATCGTTGGCGGTTACGAAACAGGCAATGTCGGTTTACCGATTTCTGTTGAATAATTAATCGCTGTTGATTAAATTCACAATTGCAATTTACCCCACAGGTTTTTCCTGTGGGGTTATTTTTTGCCGTAAAACAAGGAAATTTTGCCGATAAAGGTGCAAAGTGCAGTAATATGTGGTATAATCATAGTGCAGATGTTCCGCTTTACTCATACTGTGGGTTCGTTCTGAATTTAAGCAGAGTTATATTTTACTTAGACTCTGAGGAGCTGATGCTCTGCGTGAATTAAAAATGTTCAAAAAGAAAAGAGGCGAAGGATGTATGTATATTCATGATATTTCGAGAGACACTCTTACAACCGAAACATATCCGGGCGATCCCGAAACTGTTGTGACTCCGCTGAGAAGTATTGATGAAGATGACGAGTGCAATCTTTCGCAGATTTCTATGTGCGTTCATGCAGGCACGCATATTGACGCTCCTCTCCACTTTTGCCCTGACGGCAAGGGGATAACCGATTTAAGGCTCAACACTTTCTACGGAAAATGCACCGTAATAACGGTCAAGGGTGTGCTGACGGGCGAAGATATGGACAAGCTGTTGCCGTATTGCCGAAAACGCATACTCTTTCGTGGGAACGGCAAAACATACCTTTCACATTCTGCCGCAATTGTGCTTGCACAAAGCAGGGTGGTGCTTGTCGGTACGGATGCCGAGTCAATCGCACCTCCGTTTGATGAAGTTAAAACACACCTTGAACTCGGAAGAGCGGATATTGCCGTTCTCGAAAATCTCAATCTTTCGGGAGTGGCTGACGGCGAATATGATTTGTGTGCGTTTCCGATAAAGCTCGGCGGAGTTGAGGCGGCACCATGCAGAGCAATACTCTTTGAACAGGAAAAAGGATTAAACTAAGGTGATATTTATGGTAAAAATGGTAGTATTTGATCTTGACGGCACGCTTATGAATTCGCTTACCGATCTTGCTATAAGTGTGAACTATGGTCTGAAGCTTAACGGTCTTGAAGAAAAGCCGGTTGAAAATTATAAAACATATGTCGGAAACGGCAGAGAAATGCTCATCAGAAGGGCGATGGGAGATGCGTGGACCGACCACGAGCTTTTTGAAAAGGTTAAGGCTGATTACGACAGACACTATGCCGTTCATTGCAACGACCACACTGCCGCATATGATGGTTGTGCTGAAATGCTTGAAAAGCTTGCAGAAAAGGGTGTGAAAACAGGTGTGCTTTCAAACAAGCCCGATGAATTTGTTGATAAAATGCTAAAAAAAGCATTTCCAAATCACAAGTTTACTCAGGCATGGGGACAGAAACCACAGTACAAGACAAAGCCCGAGCCTGATGCTCTGCTTGCACTCCTCGATATGAGCGGTGTAACTCCCGAAGAATGTTTCTATGTCGGTGACAGCGATGTCGATGTGTTTACGGCAAACAATGCAGGTGTAAAAATGGCAGGTGTTTCATGGGGATTCAGGGGAAAAAACGAGCTTATGAACGCAGGTGCACCGTTTGTTGCAGACACAGCAGAAGAACTTTTTGAATACATTTGCAAATTTATATAATAGTATGAACAAGATAAACTATCAGAAAGAACTCGACAGGGTAATTGACAAAATAACGGGGGAGGGAAAAGTCCCAAAACTGCTTTTGCATGTGTGTTGCGCCCCGTGTTCGTCCTACTGCCTTGAGTATCTTTCAAAATATTTTGATATCACGGTCTATTTTTACAATCCGAATATTTCGATTGCGGATGAGTATAATTACCGCCTGAGCGAAGAAAAGCGTCTTGTGTCGCTTATGCCGTTTGAACATCCTGTAAAGGTGGTCGAGGGCGAATATTTGCCCAAGGATTACTTTGAGTATGTCAAAGGTTTTGAAAATGAACCCGAGGGCGGAAAGCGGTGTGAAAAATGTTTCAGACTGCGACTTGAATCCTCTGCACGCTACGCAAAGAAACACGGCTTTGATTATTTCACAACCACGCTTACAATCAGTCCGCTGAAAAATGCGCAGTTGCTTAATGCAATCGGTGCGGAGCTTGCCGAGAAGTACGGCATTCCGTGGCTGTACAGCGACTTCAAAAAGCGTGAAGGCTACAAGCGTTCAATCATCCTTTCAAAAGAATATGACCTCTACCGCCAAAACTACTGCGGCTGCGTCTTTTCAAAAAGGGATAGTGTTGCCTACGTATAGTTTACATAAAAAACACCTATGGAAATATTTAATGATTCCACAGGTGTTTTTGAAAATTATTTAGATATTGATGTAGGTATTTATTAAATTTATTTCAGCTTGTAAATTTGAAATTTGTGATTTCGCAGTATCTATTTCTTTTTGTAACTTACTTATTTCATCTTCGGTTTTATTAATTTCAGAATTTATTGGTTCGATTAAATTTTCTGCTAAAATTCTTTTTTTACGTGAAATGACTATGCAAATTATAGTTATTACCATTGCTATAAGGCTGATAATTGTCGCAGGATACATTTCATTATCTAATGTACCAAATATTATATATGTGAGTGTAATAATTATAAAGACAAAAAGCACTCCGTTTGATAACTTTAGTGGTAATTGATATTTTTCTAGGATTTCTTCCTTTTGTTTAATTATCGGTTGCAATTTTTTTGTGGTATTTAGTTTTGTGTTGTTAAATTTTTTGCAATCATTATCTAAAGAATCAATCTTTCCTTGTAATATAGCTTTGTTTTTTATAAGATATTTTAACCATTTATCTTTAAGTGCTGTTTTTGTATTTGTATCGGCAACATTTATAGCATAGGCTGCGTATTTATTTAATTGATTGAGTGTAGAACTGTCAAAATTGTGAAATTCTCTTGTTTTAGCTCTAATAATGCCCCACCACCCTTTATAATTATCAGGTGCAGACTCAGTAACTTTTTTAAATAGTTCGGCTGATTTTTCATAATCTTTAAGTATAGAAAGATTTGTTTCTGCATTTTTTAGTAGATTTTCAACAATGGCATTATTATCAATATGAATGTTTGCTTGTCCTATATTGTAATTATTTACAGTATCTTCTGAAAAATATTGCGTGTTACAAAATGGACAAACACCAGTTTTTGTGTTTGAGTCAATATGCAAAGAAGAACCACAGTTTTTACATTTTACTTCAATTAATGGCATAAAAAGTCCTCACTTTTTGATAAATATTACATTTCTATTATAAAGCAACATTTTAATGAAGTCAAGTCTTAATATTTTGGGCATAAAAGACAAATCCCCGTCAGAATTTCTGACGGGGATTAATCGTGTTTGCAAATTATTTAACTGAGATTAACGCATATTAACTTGGTTGTTTTACACAACCGAGTTGAGGTATTCGACAATTTCCTGCTGTGTACTCATTTCAAGCACCTTTGCAGTAACTTTGTCTGCCTCTTCTTTTGTCCATGTGGAAATTATTTTTCTCACATTGAGAACTGACGGAGCGGAAACGCTGAATTCTGTGAGTCCGAATGAAATAAGCAACGGAATCATCAGCTTGTTTGCGGCAGCCTCACCGCACATTCCGACTGAAATGCCGTTCTGAACACCGCACTCAATTGTGCGTTTAATCATTCTGAGAACGCTTGGCTGAAGGGGAGAGTAGAGGTAAGACACATCGTTGTTGCCTCTGTCACAAGCCATTGTGTAGCCTGTGAGGTCATTTGTGCCGATGCTGAAGAAGTCTGCCTCTTTTGCAAGCATATCTGCGATAACTGCCGCAGACGCTGTTTCAACCATAACACCAACCTGAATGTTTTCGTTGAAATTTATGTCCATATTGCGTAAATCAGCTTTGCATTCTGCAACAAGCTTTTTGCCCTCACGAAGTTCATCCATAGTTGTGATGAGTGGGAACATAATCTTGATGTCACCGAATGCGCTTGCACGCAAAATGGCTTTAATCTGTGATTTGAAAAGTTCACGGTTTTTAAGGCAATATCTGATTGCACGGAATCCCATGAACGGATTTTCTTCTTTTTCAAGTCCAAGGTACGGAATGTCCTTGTCACCGCCGATATCAAGTGTTCTGATAATCAGCGACTTGCCCTTTAAGATAAGAGCCGCCTTTTTGTAGGCCTCAAACTGTTCGTCCTCTGTCGGAATTGAAGTTCTGTCCATGAACAGAAACTCTGTTCTGAAAAGTCCGACACCCTCGCCGTCTGCATCAACTGCCTTGACAGCGTCTTCGGGTTTTCCTATGTTGCAGAAAAGTTCATAAGCTTCTCCGCTTGCGGATTTTGTTTCTCGTCCCCTGTAATTTTCAAGCTCTTTGCGTTCTGCAAGAAAAGCGTCACGCTTTTTGGAGTATTCTGCAACTGTGTTATCATCCGGATTAACAATTACAGCACCCTCACTGCCGTCAACTACAACTGTGTCGCCGTTTTTCAGGCTTGATGCGACACCCTCAACACTGAGTACGGCGGGAATTTCAAGCGCTCTTGCAAGAATTGCAGAGTGGGAAGTTGTTCCGCCTGTTTCAGTAATAATGCCTGTTATGTTTTCTTTTACAATACCTGCCGTAACAGAAGGAGTAAGCTCCCTTGCAACAAGCACAGTGCCTTTTGGCGCATCGCTTACTTTAATTTCGTTTACTCCGAGAAGAATGCCGAGAACACCGCTCTTGATATCTCTGACATCAGCCGCACGCTGTTTTGTAAGCTCATCGTCAGCTGCCGAGAACATTGCAATAAACATATCGCACATATGCTCAAGAGCAGATTCCGCACATTGACCGTCTGCAATCAGCTTTTCAATTTCACCGCTGAGATACGGATCTTTGATAATCTGAATGTGACCTGCAAGAATTTCTGCCTCTTTTTCACCGGCTGAACTGCGAAGATTTTCTGCCTGTTTTTCAGTATTGTAGCAAAAAGCATCTACTGCTGCCTTAAAGCGCTGTGACTCTGCCTCAGTATCTGTTACTGTTCGTGGAGTGTATTCAAGCGAATGTTCTTCAATAAGCATTACCTTACCGATTCCGATACCCTCGGATGCGGCTGTTCCGTGTAGCATAATCTTCACCTCTTGTAACTGGTCTGTCGGTGCCATTACTCGCCAAGACCGCTCTCAATGAGCTGTACTGCCTCTGCAAGTGCCTCGTTTTCGTCAGCACCGTCGCAAACAATCTCAATTTCACTGCCACACTTGATGCAAGCCGCAATAATGTTGAGAAGGCTCTTTGCGTTGTACTGATTGCCGTTGAATTTAATTGTTACATCACAGCTGTATTTGCCCATAGCTGTTGCAAAAACCGATGCCGGACGCATATGGAATCCCTGCGCATTTGTGAGTACGAGTTCTTTTGATACCATAATAAAATCTCCTTTATAAAATAAATTTGTGTTTTGAAGTTTTGAATCTAATGTCGTGAAAGTTCTTTTAGTTTTGAGGGGTGGCACCGGCTTTTACACCGGTGCCGAGGAACAAAACATTTCAAAAAACGGGTAATAGCAAATTAATTATTTTTTAATCGGTCTTTTGAGAAGTGCAAGCATAAACATTGAAACTACTGCACCGATTGCAAGAGCAAGGAGGTAGAAATACCATGTACCCTGCATTGTTGCGAATACGAAGATACCGCCGTGAGGAGCCATAAGCTTACAGCCAAAGAGAGCTGAAAGTGCGCCTGCTACTGCAGAACCAACGATACATGAAGGGATAACCTGAAGCGGATGACCTGCTGCGTAAGGAATTGCACCTTCTGAGATGAATGAAAGTCCCATTATATAGTTTACGGGAGCATTCTTTCTTTCTTCATCTGTCCAACGATTCTTGAAGAATGTGTTTGAAAGAGCGACTGCGATTGGAGGAACCATACCGCCGATCATAACTGCTGCCATAATGATGTATGCCTGATCGTCTGCGTTTGCAAGGTTAAGTGTTGCGAATGCATAAGCTGCCTTGTTGAAAGGACCGCCCATGTCGATAGACATCATACCTGCGAGGAGCGCACAGAGCGGAACCATCATTGCAGGGTTAGAGGCAATAGCGTTAAGGCCGTTTGACATACCTGAGTTAATCATACCCATGAATGGGTTGACTGCGCACATTACAACGAGAATACCGCCGAGTCCGAGAAGCGGATAGATGAGAACGGGCTTGATACCCTCAAGAGCCTTAGGCATCTTATCGCACATTTTTTCAATACCGAGCATTAAGTAACCGCCTACGAAACCTGCAAGCAAGCCGCCGAGGAAGCCTGACGGAACTGTTTCTGCAGCGGCAGGATCCATAAAGGTTGCGCCTGATGTTGCAAGGAAACCGCCTACAAGACCAACGAGAAGACCGGGACGGTCTGCAATTGACATTGCGATAAAGCCGGAAAGGATAGGAACCATAAGGTTAAATGCCACACCGCCGAGTGTCTTAAACCATGCGGCTGCTGGAGTTACCGTACCGAATGCACTGCCAACCTCCTGTGCGTTTACACCGCACGCAATATCAATGAGGAATGCGATTGCAATGAAGATACCGCCTGCTACAACGAACGGGAGCATATGTGATACACCGTTCATAAGGTGACCGTAAGTGCCGCCTCTCTTCCTTGGAGCATCTGCAGAACCGCCTTTGTGATGATATACGGGAACTTCTTTGTTTACAATCTTGTTGATAAGCTCTTCCGGCTTATGAATACCGTCTGAAACGGCACACTGTAAAACGGGCTTGCCGTCAAAACGGGCAAGATTTATTGTGATGTCAGCGGCAACGATGATACCGTCACAATTTGCAATTTCTTCTTCAGTAAGCACATTCTTTGCACCGCCCGAACCGTTTGTTTCAACCTTAATCGGAATGTTAAGGCTGTCGCCGGCTTTCTGGAGTGATTCAGCCGCCATATAAGTATGAGCAATACCAGTTGGACAAGCTGTGATAGCAAGAACTCTGTAACCCTTCTTTGCAGGAACTTCTGCCTTTGGTTCATCGGGGAACTTCTCTGTTTCTCTTGCGTCAATAATCGAGATGAATTCTTCCGGAGTTTTTGCGGCTTTAAGCTTTGCGGTAAAATCTTCATGCATCAAAAGCTGCATAAGTCTTGCAAGAACTTCAAGATGAACATCACCGTCTGTTGTTGCGGCAATCATAAAGAGCAGCTTACAGGGCTTACCGTCGGGCGAGTCATAATCTACACCGTCTGGAACTGTGATAGCCGTGAGGGCGGGAGCTTTTACAGCTTCGCTCTTGGCATGGGGAATTGCAACCTCCATACCTACGGCTGTTGTGCCGAGTTCTTCACGTTTGAGGATTCCCTCTTTGTAGGCTTTAACATCCTTGAGGTTTCCGCATTTTTCATGTAATGAAACAAGTTTGTCAATTGCTTCGCTCTTGTCGGCAACTTTAACGCCGAGAGCAATACCCGATTTTTTTAATAAATCTGTGATACGCATATTTTTCTCTCCTTTTTAATTGAATTTTGCAAGCAATTCATTTATTTTTTCTTTTGTGGCAAGTCCGTCAAGAAATGCCGTTGCATTTCCGCACACACTGCCCAATTTCAGCGCATAGGGGTAGCTTTTTGTTTTTTCATATCCTGCCACAAAGCCTGCTACCATTGAGTCTCCCGAACCGACTGTGTTAATTACCTTTTCTTTGAGGACTCCTGCTTTGTGCCTTTTTCCAAATTCGTCAATGAGCATTGCTCCGTCACCGCCGAGTGAAATCAGAACATTTTTTGCACCGAGTTTCTGCAGCTCTTTTGCATACTTTTCAATATCATCCTCGGTGTTGATTTCAACTCCGAACATTTCGGAAAGTTCCTGTCTGTTCGGCTTGATGAGGAACGGCTTGTACTTGAGTGCGTTGAGTAAAAGTTTTTTTGTTGCGTCAACTACAATTCGTACATCCTTGCCCTTGATTCTTTCAAGGATTCTTTCGTAAACATCATCAGGCATCGTATTCGGAATGTTTCCTGCAATTACGATTGTGTCGCCGTCGGATATTCTGTCAATTTTTGAAAACAGCCTTTCAAGTTCGCCTTCACTTATGTGAGGTCCCTGACAATTGATTTCTGTTTCAACGCCGGCTTTGATTTTTATGTTGATTCTTGAAATTCCACTTTCAAGCTTAATAAAGTCGGTGATAATCCTGTCGTTGCGAATACCCTTTTCAATGGCGTCACCCGTAAAGCCTGCAACAAATCCGAATGCCGTACTTTCAAGGTCAAGCTCTGCAAGTACGCATGAAACATTGATTCCCTTACCTCCGTAGTAATATTCTTCGGCGGTTGTTCGGTTTGTTATTCCCGGAACAAGTGAATCAAGTCTGACAATGTAGTCAATTGACGGATTAAGCGTTACGGTGTAAATCATTTTTTACCTCCTTTATCACCGTTACCTGCGAAAAGTCCGGCGTAGGCAGTTTGTCGGTGATTATACAACATTTTTGCAGAGGGGCAAATGTTACGGAATACACCCTGCGAAATTTTGAATGGTCTGCAAGAACAAATGCCATATAAGATTTGTTGATTGCCGTTTCCTTTATAAGACCTTCTTCAATGTCGGGGGTTGTGAATCCCGAACCGATGTCAATTCCGTTTGCTCCCATAAAAGCTTTTGTAAAGTTAAAGCAGTTTATGCTTTTTATTGCTTCGGCACCCACAACAGCCTCGGTAAGCGGTTTTATTTTTCCACCGACTATATATGTCTGCATACCCTTGTGGATAAGCATTCTGGCGTGTGTTATACCGTTTGTAACATATGTTGCGTTTGTATTTGTAATGTGGTCAACAAGCTTTAATGTTGTTGTTCCTGCGTCAATATAAACAAAGTCAGAGTCATGGATAAGCTTTGCACAGTATTCTGCAACCGCATCTTTTTCATCGCTCATAACGGTTTCACGATTGCTTACCGCATCTTCAAAAACGCCCTCGTTTCTGGTGATTGAAGTTGCACCGCCGAAAACCTTTGTGAGCTTTCCCATCTCATCAAGAGCGGAAAGGTCTCTTCTTATTGTTGACTCGGATGAGTCAAGCAACTTTGTTAATTCCGACACCGTGACCGAATTTTTTTCTTCGAGCAAATCAAGTATTGCACGATACCTGTCCTGTGTAAGCATTATTCTCACCTCTTGACTTATATTATAACACCCATTTTTTAAAAGTCAAGCAAAATCGGTCAAAAAAATTCAAAAAAATTTAAAGACAGCAAAATTAGCTAACAAAAAAAGTGTCGAGCGTTATTTAAAAACAGTATAATTTTACCGTTTTTGCAATTAAAATTGGTGTTTTTGTTTTTCTTCATTCAAAATCAGTCAAATTAATTATTTTGACTATAATTCTTTTAGCGTGTTGACTGCAAGGTGTTTTTATACTACAATATTAATCGTTGTGTACAAAAAAAGCCTGCAAGTTTTTTGCAGGCTCAAAACGGCGAAATCACGCATTTATATTTTTTGTTTTTTATGTTTTTTTATACATATATATGTTATATGTCATTCTGACAAATCTTCAATGACTGTGATTTTTCGCTTTTCGGAGATTATAATATTTTCCTCATTCATCTTTTTTATTTCACGCATCATTGCACTTCGGTCAACAGAAAGGTAATCTGCAAGGTCGGAAAGAGGGAGAGGAAGATAAAAGGTGTTTTTTCCTTTTTCGGTTTTAATGTATTCAAAAAAAGTCAAAAGCTTGCTCCTCAGCGTCTGCTGACAGAGAATGTCTGTGTGAGCAAGACTTTTTTTATGAGATTTTTTGATGTATGCACTTATAATCCGCTGGTGTTTACTGCAATGCTTTTCACAACAGGCTGTAAATTTTGAGTATTTCACGAAATCAATTTTGCAGTTTGTTTTGGCACTCAGATAAAAAATTCTGTTGTCTGATTCGGGTACAATGCAGGTGACGATTATGTCGCCCTTTTCATAAAAAGAAATAATTCTCCGCTGATTTTCGGCATTGTCGGTTGTCAGATAAACAGTTCCTTCTTTTATGATGCAAATTGTGTCATTTTCGGGTGAATATGTAGTTATGATTTCACCCCTTTTATACTCTCTTTCAATAGGTTTAAAACACTCGTTTATCCCGATGAAATCTGATTTTTTAAGCCTTGCACCGCCTATTTCTTCTATCATTTGCAACACTCCATAATGTGTGGCGTTTTTTATCTTGCCACAAGATATAGTATAGTATATCACATAATTGTTGCCTGTGCAACAGTATTTATATTGCAATTATTGTATAATTAGTCTTACATCGCAAGGGAGGTTTGGTTCCTTGCAATTTTATTGCACAACGCATTTTTTAAACGGCATTATTGAAAAATTTATTTTTTTATTCGGATTAACAGATATAGGATATTTTTACCAAGGAAGTACCGCAAAATAATAAAAAGGGGAAGGATTATGAGAATTATTAAGCGTAACGGCTCAGAAGAAGATTTCAACATTGAAAAAATTATTAATGCCGTTAAAAAGGCAAACGGTTCTGGGGAACACAAGTTCCTTACAGACGAACAGATTGAGGATGTTGCCGACTATGTTGAATATAAGTGCAACAAAATCAGGAGAGCAGTGTCCGTTGAAGAAATTCAGGATATGGTTGAGGATCAGCTAATGGCAAAGGGTGCGTTTGAGCTTGCAAGAAGATATGTGCGTTACCGCTACAATCGTTCGCTTGTTCGTAAGGCAAATACTACCGATAACAGAATTCTTTCGCTTATCGAGTGCAATAACGAGGAAGTAAAGCAGGAAAATTCAAATAAGAACCCTACCGTCAACAGCGTTCAGCGTGACTATATGGCCGGTGAGGTCAGCCGTGACCTTACAAGGAGAATGCTTTTGCCGGCTGATATCGTTGAGGCTGATAAGGAAGGTATTATTCACTTCCACGATTCGGACTATTTTGCACAGCATATGCACAACTGCGATCTTGTAAACCTTGAGGATATGTTGCAAAACGGTACCGTTATCAGCGATACGCTTATTGAAAGACCGCACAGCTTTTCAACGGCGTGTAACATTGCAACTCAGATTATTGCACAGGTTGCAAGTAACCAGTACGGCGGTCAGAGCATAAGCCTTGCTCATCTTGCACCGTTTGTTCAGGTTTCCCGTGAGAAAATCCGCAGAGAAACTCTTGCGGAAATCGAAGAACTCGGTGTTCATCCAACAGAAGAGAAAATCAACGATATCGTTGAGCAAAGACTTCGCAAAGAAGTAAACCGTGGTGTTCAGACCATTCAGTATCAGGTTGTTACTTTGCTCACAACAAACGGTCAGGCTCCGTTTGTAACCGTGTTTATGTATCTTAACGAGGCTAAAAACGAGCAGGAAAAGCACGACCTCGCCATGATTATCGAAGAAACTCTCAAACAGCGTCACAAGGGCGTAAAAAATGAAAAGGGTGTGTGGATTACACCTGCGTTTCCAAAGCTTATTTATGTGCTTGAGGAGGATAACATAACCGAGGACAGCAAGTATTGGTATCTTACGGAGCTTGCTGCAAAATGTACCGCAAAGAGAATGGTTCCCGACTATATCTCGGAGAAGGTTATGCTCCAAAGCAAAATTGATAAAAACGGCGAGGGACATTGCTTTACCTGTATGGGTTGCAGAAGCTTCCTTACTCCTTATGTTGACGAAAACGGCAAGCCGAAATATTACGGCAGATTCAATCAGGGTGTTGTGACTGTAAATCTTATTGATATCGGACTCAGCGCAGGCAAGGATCTTGATAAATTCTGGAAGATTTTTGACGAGAGAATGGAACTTTGCCACAGAGCATTGCAGTGCCGTCACGAGCGTCTTACAGGCACTCTTTCGGATGCCGCTCCTATTTTGTGGCAGTACGGTGCTTTGGCAAGACTTAAAAAGGGTGAGAAGATTGACAAGCTTCTCCACGGCGGTTATTCAACGCTTTCACTCGGTTATGCAGGTCTTTGGGAGTGCGTTTACAGCCTTATCGGCAAAAAACTCACCGAAAAAGAGGGCAAAGAACTCGGCCTTGAGATTATGCAGAAACTAAACGACTATTGTGCAAAGTGGAAAAAGGCTGAAAACATTGACTACAGCCTTTATGGCACTCCTCTTGAAAGCACAACATATAAGTTTGCAAAGTGTCTTCAAAAGCGTTTCGGCATTATCAAGGGCGTAACAGATAAAAACTACATCACTAACAGCTATCATGTTCATGTTACCGAGAATATTGACGCATTCAGCAAGCTGAAGCTTGAATCCGAATTTCAGGCTTTGTCACCGGGCGGTGCAATCAGCTATGTTGAAGTTCCGAATATGCAGGATAACATTCCAGCTGTTTTACAGGTTATCAAGTTCATTTACGATAACATTATGTATGCAGAGCTTAACACAAAGAGCGACTACTGTCAGGTTTGCGGTTATGACGGAGAAATCAAGATCGTTCATGATGACGGCAAGCTTGTGTGGGAGTGTCCTAACTGCGGCAACCGTGATCAGGATAAGATGAATGTTGCAAGAAGAACCTGTGGATATATCGGAACTCAGTTCTGGAATCAGGGCAGAACTCAGGAAATTGAGGAAAGGGTGCTTCACCTTTGATGAATTACGGAGAAATTAAACTCTGCGATATTGCAAACGGTGAGGGAGTAAGAGTATCGCTCTTTGTATCCGGCTGTACGCATCATTGCAAAAACTGCTTTAATCCGCAGACATGGAGTTTTGATTACGGCGAACCTTTTACAAAAGAGGTTGAGGATAAAATTCTCAAAGAGCTTGAACCGTCATATATTGACGGCTTGTCATTGCTCGGCGGAGAACCCTTTGAACCTTCAAATCAAAGAGCCTTAGTGCCGTTTTTAAAGCGTGTCAGAGAAAAATATTCCGACAAAACAATTTGGTGTTATTCGGGCTATTTGTTTGACAAGGAGCTTCTTTCCGACAGCAGAGCAAGGTGTGAATGTACGGATGAAATGCTTTCAATGATTGATGTGCTTGTTGACGGTGAATTTGTTGAGGCTCTTCACGATATAAGCCTTGCGTTCAGAGGCTCGTCAAATCAGCGTATTATAGATGTAAAAGCGTCACTCAAAGAAAATAAAATAATTCCCCACAAGCTTATGAAAAGGGGAGTATAATAAAAAGCGACAGCCGTAAAACTGTCGCTTTTTGTAATATTATTGAATTATTGCGTGGAATGTTGTTGATTTTGTAAGGCAAATAGTGTAAAATGATAGCATACTATTTATAGAATATTATGCAAGGAGCGATTATATATGGTATGTAAAAATTGCAATCACGAAATTGACAACGGAGCAATGTTCTGTACTTACTGCGGAACACCTGTTGAGCAGACTCCGGAGCCTGAAACACAGCCTGTTGAAAATGCTTCAACCGAAGATGCTGCACAGAACCCTTACGAGAATGTGCAGACTGCACAGCCTGAGGTTGATAACGCACAGCCGACTGCCGACAGTCAGCCACAGCAGAATCCGTATTCTCAGCAGTACGGTCAGCCAAATCAAACTTATTATCAGCAACCACAGCCTAACAAAACTTCATACGGTCAGCAGTTTACAAACTCACCGAACAATGATTACGGCGCAAATCAAAGCAAGTACGGCAATCAATATCAGAGCTACAACAACGGCTATAATCAGCAGTACAATACGCAGTATCAGCAGACATACAACTCACAGCCTGTACCGCCCGTTGCACCGCCATACGGTACTCCGGATACTCAGCCTGTAAGCATAGGCGGTTGGATCGGCGTTATGCTTTTAACCTGTCTGCCGATTGTAAACCTCATTATGCTCTTTGTCTGGGCATTCAGCTCATCAACAAAGAAGTCACTCAAAAACTATGCAAGAGCCGCTCTTATCCTGGCTCTTATCGGAGTTGTGCTTGTGGTAGTTATTTCAATTATACTTGCAGTCTGCGGTATCAGTATCTTCAACGAATTTTCCAGTTCAGGATATTACTATCATTAAATTTAACGGTGAATCGCTGTACCAAATTCGTACAGACAGCTTTATAATGTTAAAAACAAAGTTTACCGATACAAAAAATCCCTGTCCATTGTGGACAGGGATTTTCATTTGCGTTATAAAAAAGTTTTAGGGCTGCGAACCTCGGCTCTTCTAATGTCAAGCCTCGTTGTTCTCCGCTATTCCTAAAATAACTTCCACTCGTCTAATCCGTTTCAATTACTTGCGTAAATTTCACGGCTTAGTCCTCGCCGGTCGTTATTTTAGGGCTGCGAACCTCGGCTCTTCTATTAATCAAAGAATTTGCTGTGGATAGCGCTTACAGCCTTGTCAGCGTCTGCTGAATCAATAAGAACCGAAACCTTGATTTCGCTTGTGCTGATCATCTGGATGTTGACCTGAGCGTCATAAAGAGCCTCGAACATCTTTGTAGCAACGCCTGCGTGGCTTTCCATACCTGCACCGACAATTGAAATCTTAGCTACCTTATCGTCATAGAGAATTTCCTCTGCACCGAGGTTCTCTGTGTATTCCTTCATAAGAGCAACAGCCTCTTCGCCTCTGTTCTTGGCAACTGTAAAGCTGATGTCCTTCTTGCCGTCATGACCGATTGACTGAAGAATAATGTCAACATTGATATCTTTAGCAGAAAGCTTTGAGAACATCTTAAAAGCAAGACCGGGGATATTCGGAACACCCATAACAGAAATTCTTGCAACATCTGTATCTTTAGCAACACCGCTGATTAACATTTTTTCCATTTTAGTTTTCTCCTTTACAATTGTACCCGAAGCCTTTGTCATACTTGAAAGTACTTCAAGCTCGATATTATATTTTTTAGCCATTTCAACCGAACGGTTGTTAAGAACCTGAGCACCGAGTGTAGCAAGCTCAAGCATTTCGTCATAAGAGATTTCCTGAAGCTTCTTAGCGTTCTTAACCTTTCTCGGATCAGCTGTGTAAACACCCTCAACATCGGTGAAAATCTGACAGAGATCAGCGTGCATTGCAGCCGCAATAGCTACGGCGCTTGTGTCTGAACCGCCTCTGCCGAGTGTTGTAATATCGCCGTATTTTGAAATGCCCTGGAAGCCTGCAACGATTACAATGTTCTTCTTGTCAAGCTCTTTCTTAATTCTGTCAGGCTCAACTTTTCTGATTCTTGCGCTTGTGTGAGCAGAAGTGGTATTGAAACCTGCCTGCCAGCCAAGAAGAGAAACAGCGTGGTAACCGAGCTTTTCGATTGCCATTGCAAGAAGTGAAATAGAAATCTGCTCGCCTGCGGCAAGAAGCATATCCTTTTCTCTTCTTGAAGCCTTTGGATTGATTTCGTTTGCCTTTTCAATGAGATCGTCTGTTGTGTCGCCCTGAGCGGATACAACAACTACAACATCATTGCCCTTTGCGTAAGTGTCTGTTACGATTGATGCAACATTCATTACTCTTTCGGCATTGGCAACAGAGCTGCCGCCAAATTTCTGAACTATCAAACTCATGTACTTAATACTCCCTCTGTAAAATTATAAATCAGCCACACGGATACTTGAAAGTACCGAAACACCGTCAGCTTCAAGCTGAGCAATCTTCTCGGCAAATTCGTTGTACGGCATAGCCTTGACAACAAATGCTTTTTCGTCGGCAGGTGCGTCAGCCTTATTGATTACTGTTACCTCACCGAATAATTTTTCTGCCTTTTCTGCAACATTACTGCCGTTTGCACGAACATACATGGCACGGCTTGACTCCTCCCAAGGAAGAATGTTTTTGCCGTTGCCGTCTGCCCAGTAAAGGAACTTTCTTGTCTTGAGGTGCTTACAGCAGTCGATTACATCGGCTACAACTGCGCTTGCTGTAGGAAGCTTGCCTGCACCCTTGCCGTAGAATACTACATCGCCTGTGCAGTCGCCTCTTACCATAATGCCGTTGAACTCATAGTCAATGTTAGCAAGCTGGCTCTTGTTCGGAACGAGCATAGGAGCAACGATAATGTCAATCTTGCCGTCCGCAAGACGCTTAACACTGCCGATAAGTTTAATTACGCAATGGAAAGCCTCAGCGTATCTTACATCTTCAAGTGTAATTTTTGTAATGCCCTCTGTATGTACAGAGTCGGGATAAACATGCTTTCCGTATGCAAGAGATGCAAGAATACAAATCTTACGGCAAGCGTCGTGACCTTCGATATCAGCGGCAGGATTTCTCTCGGCAAAGCCAAGCTCCTGAGCAAGTTTGAGCGCATCGTCAAACTGCATACCGTCTTCAATCATCTTTGTAAGGATAAAGTTTGTTGTACCGTTAAGAATACCGGCAATCTCGTCAACATTGTTTGCAACAAGACACTGGCTCATCGGGCGGATAATCGGAATACCGCCGCCTACCGATGCTTCAAAGAGGAAGTTTGTGTTTGTTTCCTTTGAAATTTCAAGGAGTTCTGCACCGTGAGCGGCAACAAGCTCCTTGTTTGAAGTAACAACACTCTTACCTGCTTTAAGACATCTCTTTACAAAGTCATAAGCAGGATTAAGACCGCCCATAACTTCAACAACAACTCTTATTTCGAGGTCGTTGATGATATCTTCAAAGTTTTTTGTGAATCTGTCTGCAAGCGGGCTGTCGGGGAATTCGCGAAGGTCAAGAATCTTCTTGACATAAACCTCTTCACCGATGCTTGCATAAAGCTTCTGTTTGTGTGTTGTAAAGATTTCGGCAACGCCCGAACCTACAACACCGTGACCCATAATTGCTATTGAAACCATATCTAAAAACCTTTCCTTTCGAGTTTTTGGTTTTAACCTGTTATTTTATTCTGCGGCAGGGGGAGCTTCCTCACCGCCGCCTGACGATTCACCGCCTCCGGAGCTTTCGCCTCCGCCTGAGGATTCCCCTCCGCCTGAAGGTTCTCCGCCTGAATTATCTCCTCCGCCTGAAGGTTCTCCGCCTGAATTATCTCCTCCGCCGGAGGTGTCGCCGCCTGAATTATCTCCTCCGCTGTTGCTTGTGTCGCCGCCGTAATTGCTACCGCTGTTGTCACCGCCGTAATTGGGATTGTAGTAGCTTGAGGAGTCTGAAACATCTGAGCCGTATTCATAGTTACCGCTGTAATATGAACCTCCCGAACTCGGCATATTGTCCTCGGTGTAGTAGCCCACATACCGTCCCGAAATATTATCTGTTGAAACAATAAGTCCCGTTGTAGGATTATATGTTGCCTCAATCAGGTTATCGGACATCTTATATTCCTTGTTTTCTTTGCCTTTAAGGTACTTGCCCATAACATTTGCAAAGAATTTTGTTGCCGTTGTTCTTCCGCTGTAGGAAATGGTTTTAGGCTTATCAAAACCGCACCATGTAGCCATTACGGCATATGGCGAACATCCGCAGAACCATGAATCCTTATCGTCATCGGTTGTACCTGTTTTGCCGATAATGTCCCAGCCTGAAATCTGAGCGTAATGTGCGTTTGTATGAGCACTGTTTGTAACATTGTAGTGAAGCAGTCTGTTCATGATTCCTGCTGTTTCGGCTGAATAAGCCTGTTTCGGAACTGCGTCACGGTTATCAATGATTATGTTGTCCTCTGAGTCGGTTACATAGTAGTATGTGTACGGTTCGTAGTAAAGACCGCCGTTGCCGAGATATGTGTAAGCAGCCGCCATTTCTCTTACTGTAACACCGCCGTTCATACCGCCGATTGAAAGAGCACCCGTATTCTGTGCATCCTGTTCCGTAAGATTCTGGAATCCCATTTTTGTAACAACCTGCTGATATGCAACACTCGGACCGCCGATAAGCTCCATGGTCTGAGCGGCTGTTGCGTTTGATGACCACTCGATTGCATCGGGAAGACTCATATTGCCGTTGTAGTAGCCGTATGCGTTGTTAGGACCCGAAACAAGCTGACCGCTTTCATTTGTACGATAGTTGTCAAGCGGTTCATCGAGAACCATTGATGAGAAATAAAGCTTCTTTGATTCGATTGCATAAGGGTAAACAACAACAGGCTTGATTGAAGAACCCGGCTGAAGTACGGAGTTGTAGGATCTGTCCCAGCTGAGAGCGCCCTCTTTCTTTGTTGAAGAGCCGACTGTTGCAATTACTCTGCCGTCATATCCCATAATTGTTGACGCAATCTGAAGGTCGGAATCATTTGATTTATCAATATTGAGTGCCGCATTTTCAAGGTAGGTCTGAGCCTTTTCATCCATTGCACAGTAGATTTTAAGTCCCTCTGTGTAAAGCTTTGAAGATGCCGCAGATTCGCTTATGTTGTAATATTCTGCAATGTCCTTTTGAAGATCACGAAAGACCTGATCAATATACCAGTTCTGAACATCAGCCTCGTCATCATTGTCATCGTCATCGGACGCCTGCCAGCCGACAAATTTCATTGTGGCACTTTCTTTCATAGCCGCATCAAATTCGTCTTTAGAAATTTTTTCCTGATCATACATTTCATTGAGAACGATTTCACGGCGCTCCTTGTTGTTTTCGGGGAAAACAAGCGGATTCCATCTTGACGGGTTTTGTGTAATTCCCGCAATTGCCGCACATTCTGCAATTGAACAGTCCTTTATGCTCTTGCCGAAGTAAAGCTGAGCCGCAGATTCAACACCCTGACAGTTATTGCCGAAGTTTACAACATTGAGATAGGCTTCAAGAATCTGATCCTTTGTGTATTCCTGCTCAAGCTTTAGTGCCTTTGTGATTTCACGAAGCTTTCTTGTAATTGAAACCTCGTTGTCATCTGTAATGTTCTTAATGAGCTGTTGGGTGATTGTTGAACCGCCGTATGAGTCCGAACCGGTTGCAAGATTTGCAACGGCGGAAAGAGTTCTGCCCCAGTCAACACCGTTGTGGTCAAAGAAACGCTTGTCCTCAATTGCGACTACCGCATCTTTCATTGCCTGAGGAATATCCTGATTGTCAACCCAGATTCTGTTCTCGGTATCGTATAGTTTCTGATACTCCTTAAATTCCTTTGTATCCTCATTCTGAATATATATTCGGCTTGTCTGGTTCATAGACTTTGCCTTGAGGTCGATGCCCGTAGGCTCGGACGCAATGGTGAAAATGTAGACAGCAAGTGAAATGCCCGTAATAAGCAGAGCAACCAGGCATACCGAACAAACGGTAATCAGGAACTTGCCAAAACCCCTGAAAAATCTTTTTGCACCTCCGTCAGCTTTTTCGGATAATTCATTTTGCTGAATATCCTTCTTATACTGACTGATGTCAGTTTCACGCTTGTTTCGCATATTATCTCCTTTATCAATTCACAATTTACGGTTAAACGAACAACCGTCGGTTTGTAATTTGTCTGAGTGATTTGCACAAACGCAGTGCGCCGGCTGTAATACATAAATTATATAATAACATATATGTTCAAAATTACAAGCAGAAATACTCATTTGATTATTATATCACCTGAAAAGAAAAAAATAAATATATTAATGCAAATTTCTCTTAAAAAATATGCAGAATTAAGGCGGCCTTTTGGTTGGAATTTTATAAAAATGATGAATATAACCGTTGGTTTGGGAAAAAATAAAAGTAAAAACTGACGGAAAGAGTGCTGTATTATGAAAAAAATAGTTGGATTAACAGGTGTGATTCTGATTGCGTGTATGATGATAAGCTCGCTTTTTGCTCCCGTAAATTCTGCGGAAAACACCTCTGCAACAGGTAATTATTCGTCGTCGCAGAATAACGGTACAACGGAAGGCGACTACATCATAAAAGCTGAAAAAGGGTACATTGTAGTGTACAAAAAAGGCGAGGACAAAGCGTATCTGACAACCGACTGCAGAGTATCAAATCTTCCGAAAGGCGACGCACTTTACCTTGAAAAAGGAATTGAAATAAAGGGAAAAGAAAACCTTATGAGGGCTCTTGAGGACTATTGCAGTTAAAGGCTTAATGGTAAGATAATTCTTCATATATATTGACTTTTCTGTGCTTTTATATTGACTTTTCTGTGCTTTTGGAGTAAAATCAGACTGATATGCCATAAAGTATGGTATCAGGTGCAGAATTTGCCGTAAATTTTTCAAAATAATGAAATCTTGCAAATTTTCTGTTTCTGAAAATCAAGTAAAAATGCAGAAAAGGAGATATTACATATGATTTCTACTGTCATTGACCAGTCGCTCGGTCTTGAGTTCCCTATTTTTCAGGGAGGCATGGCTTGGGTGGCTGATGCATCGCTTGCCGCAGGTGTTTCAAACGCAGGCGGTCTCGGCATTATTGCAGCTATGAATTCCAACGGCGAACAGCTCCGTGAGGAAATCAGAAAGTGCAAAACAATGACCGATAAAATTTTCGGCGTAAACATCATGCTTATGAGTCCGTTTGCAGAGGAAGTAAGCGATGTTGTAGTTGAAGAGGGCATCAAGGTCATCACAACAGGTGCAGGCAACCCCGGCAAGTACATGGCAAAGTGGCTTGAGGCAGGCATCAAGGTTATTCCTGTTGTTCCGAGCGTTGCACTTGCAAGGAAAATGGAAAAAGACGGTGCTTTTGCCGTTATCGCAGAGGGCGGCGAGTCAGGCGGTCATGTCGGTGATCTCACAACAATGGCTCTTGTTCCTCAGGTTGTTGATGCAGTAAATATACCTGTAATTGCCGCAGGCGGTATTGCAGACGGCAGACAGATTGCCGCAGCATTTATGCTCGGCGCTCAGGGCGTTCAGGTCGGCACAAGATTTCTCGTTGCAAAGGAATGTACTATCTCTCAGGAATATAAGAACAAAATTCTCAAAGCAAGAGATATTGACACGGTTGTAACAGGTAAAAGACTCGGTCATCCTGTTCGTTCAATCCGTAACTCGTTTACCCGTGAATATACAAAGGCTGAGTACGATTCGGCTAATGTTTCCGATGAGGAGCTTGAAAATATGGGACTCGGCAGACTCAGAAGAGCTGTGAGAGAGGGCGATGTTTCTCAGGGTACCGTTCTTGCAGGACAGGTTGCAAGTATGGTTAAAAAGGAACAGCCGGCAAGAGAAATGATTGAAGAGATGTTCTCACAGGCAGAAGAAGTATTGAACGGAGCAACAAAATGGGTAAAATAGCATTTATTTTTTCAGGTCAGGGCGCACAGTACAGCGGTATGGGCAAGGATCTTTACGATAATTCGCCTGCCGCAAAGGCTGTCTACGAAATGGCTGATTCTATAAGAGAAAACACTTCAAAGCAGTGTTTTGAGGGTACAATGGAGGAGCTTTCAAAGACAGTAAATACACAGCCGTGTATTTTTACTGCCGACCTTGCGGCCGCAAGAGCTCTTGTTGAAAAGGGTATCACTCCAGACTGCGTAGCAGGCTTTTCACTCGGTGAGATTTCTGCACTTGCTTTTTCGGGAATTCTTTCTGATGAAGAGGCTTTCAGACTCGTTTGCAAAAGAGGCGAGCTTATGGACAAAGCCGCAACGGAAAATCCCGGTGCAATGGCTGCCGTATTAAAGCTTACTCCCGAAAAGGTTGAAGAAATCTGCTCAAGGTTTGACAAAACATATCCCGTAAACTACAACTCACCGGCTCAGACTGTTGTTGCAACAACAAGTGAAAATGCCGACACTTTCTGCGAGGCAGTTAAAGCAGAGGGCGGAAGGGCAAAACTTCTTGCAGTAAGCGGTGCGTTCCATTCTCCCTTTATGGCTGATGCCGCAGAGGGACTCGGAAAGTATATGGAAAATGTTGACTTTGCTCAGCCAAAGGTTCAGATTTATTCCGATTACACGGCTCAGCCGTATTCGGGCGATTTCAAAACGCTTGTCAAAGCACAGGTTGAGAATCCCGTAAAATGGCAGACTATTGTTGAAAATATGATTAATGACGGCGTTGACACCTTTATTGAGGTTGGTGTGGGCAAAACTCTCACAGGTCTTGTAAAGAGAATCAACGGAGATGTAAAGGCATTCAAGGTTGAAACTGCGGCTGATATTGACGCACTTGAACTTTGATACTGTTCGGAGGTATAATATAATGAGATTTGAAAATAAAACAGCCGTAGTAACAGGCGGCTCAAGAGGTATCGGCCTTGCAATCGCAACAAAGCTTGCAAAAGAGGGTGCTAACATCGCAATTCTCTATGTAGGTGACGAAAACGAGGGCATTAAGGCTAAGGAAGAGCTTTCACAGTACGGCACAAAGGTTGAGCAGTATTTCTGTGATGTTTCAAATTTTGAAGAGTCAAAGAAGGTTGTCGATCAGGTCATCGAGGAGTTCGGCAGTATCGAAATTCTTGTAAACAACGCAGGCATCACAAGAGATAAGCTCGTTTTAAATATGGACGAAAAAGATTTTGATGCTGTAATCAATGTAAACCTCAAGGGTACATTCAACATGATTAAGCATACATACAAGCACTTTATGAAAAAGCGTTACGGCAGAATTTGCAGCACAGCGTCAATTGTCGGTCTTACCGGCAACGCAGGTCAGGCTAACTATTCTGCGTCAAAGGCCGGTATTATCGGTCTTACAAAGTCGGTTGCAAAGGAACTTGCAGGCAGAGGCGTTACGGCTAATGCAGTTGCTCCGGGTTACATTGCAACAGATATGACAAGTGTACTTCCCGATAAGGTAAAGGACGCAATGAAAGCACAGATTCCTGCAAAGCGTATCGGTACTCCCGAGGATGTTGCAGATGTAGTAGCTTTCCTCTGCTCTGACGATGCCGCTTATGTAACAGGCGAGGTTATCAGAGTTGACGGCGGACTTGCAATGTAATTGATTTGGAGGATATAATGAGCAGAAGAGTAGTTGTAACAGGTATGGGCGCAATTTCACCGATTGGTAACGATGTGCCTACAATGTGGAAAAACATGGTTGACGGCGTTTGCGGCATCGAAACAATCACAGCTTTCGATACAAGTGACCTCAAGGTTCACATCGCAGGTACAGTCAAGAATTTTGATCCCACACAGTATATTGAGAAAAAAGAAGTAAGAAAGCTTGATCCATATACACAGTACGCAATCGCAGCGGCACAGCAGGCAGTTGACGACAGCGGTATCATAGGCAAGATTGACGAGAACCGTTTCGGTGTTTATATCGGCGCAGGTATCGGCGGTTTGCAGACCTTTGTTAAGAATACAGTGGGCATGGAAAACGGAGGCCCGAGAAAGGTTTCTCCTTTCTTCATTCCGATGATGATCGGTAATATCGCAACAGGCAATGTTGCAATCCGTTTTAACGCAAAAGGTGTGTCTCTTTCGGTTATGAGTGCCTGTGCAACAGGTACAAACTCAATCGGTGAGGCTTTCCACTGCATTAAGGACGGCTACGCTGACGCTATCATCGCAGGCGGTGCAGAGGCGGTTGTTGCTCCTCTCACAATTGCAGGTTTCCAGAATATGAAAGCTCTTTCAACAAACGATGATCCAAAGCACGCATCCCGTCCGTTCGACAAGAATCGTGACGGTTTCATCATGGGCGAGGGCGCAGGTATGCTCGTTCTTGAAGAGTATGAGCACGCAGTTGCAAGAGGTGCTAAGATTTATGCAGAGCTTTCAGGCTACGGCAATACTTGTGACGCACATCATGTTACAGCTCCCGACCCTAACGGTGCAGGTCTTGCAAGAGCAATTAAGATTGCTTTTGAGGAGGCAAATGTTGCCGATGACGCACAGCTTTACATCAATGCTCACGGCACAAGCACACATCTTAACGACCTTACCGAAACAATGGCTATTAAAACTGCTCTCGGTGAAAAGGCTTATGATGCAAATATCAGCTCAACAAAATCAATGACAGGTCATCTTCTCGGTGCAACAGGCGCAGTTGAGGCTATCGCTTCTGTTATGGCTCTCAATGACGGTGTTATTCCGCCGACAATCAACCTTGACGAACCCGATGAAGGTCTTGACCTTAACTATACACCTAACAAAGCAGTTAAGCGTGATGTAAATGTTGCCGCTTCAACCAACCTCGGCTTTGGCGGACATGACGCTTGTCTTGTATTTAAAAAATATTAAGCGAGGGAATTACTATGAATAAAATTGAAGAAATCAAGGAATATATTTCCCTTCTTGAAAATTCTTCTTTGAGTGTTCTTGAAATTGAAAAAGAGGACGGTACAAAGATTCATCTTGAAAAAGAACATCCGGCACAGCAGATTTTTAATGCGTCTCCAATCGGTGCATATCAGCCGACTGCAACAGATGTTCCCACTCCTGCGCCTGTTCAGCCACAGGCTCCTGCGGCTCAGCCTGCCGCTCCAGAGGAAGACGCCAAGACTGTAAACGCTCCGATTGTCGGCGTATTCTATGCCGCATCGGCACCGGGCAAGGCTCCTTTTGCTCCTGTCGGAAAGAAAGTAAGCAAGGGCTCAACCGTTTGCATTATCGAGGCTATGAAGTGCATGAACGAAATTCAGGCTGAGGACGACTATGAAATCGTTGAAGTTCTTGTTAAGGACGGAGATCTTGTTGAATACGGTCAGCCGTTATTCAAGGTTAAATAATCGGAGGACAGTATGAATCAGGAAGAAATTAAAAAGATTTTGCCGCATCGTGACAATATGCTTCTTGTTGAAGAGGCTGAAAGTGTTGACGAAAACACGGCAAAGGGCAGATATACAATCAAAGGTGACGAGTTCTTTTTACAGGGACATTTCCCCGGTAACCCCGTTGTTCCGGGTGTTATTCTCTGCGAAATGATGGGACAGGCAAGCTGTTGCCTTCTTGCAGACAAGGTTAAGAACTGCACACCTTACTTTACAAAGATGAACAATGTTAAGTTCAGAAATCCCGTGAAACCGGGCGACACTCTTGAAAGTGTCTGCACACTCACAAAGAGCAGAGGTGCATTCTACTTTATTGACGCAAAGGGTTATGTTGACGGCAAGCTCTGTGTAAGTGCCGAGCTTTCGTTTGCACTTGTTGAAAATAAGTGATTTTAAAGGCTGTCTGTGCCGTTTTGGGTGCAGACAGCCGTAATGCGATAAATAACTGGAAGTGAAAAAATGTTCTCAAAAATTCTGATTGCCAACCGAGGCGAAATTGCAGTAAGAATTATCCGTGCCTGCCGTGAAATGGGCATCAGCACAGTAGCAATTTACTCTGAGGCAGACAAGGACTCCCTGCATGTTCAGCTTGCCGATGAAAGCTACTGCGTAGGCGGTAACCGTGTTGCCGACAGCTACCTCAATATGCCTGCAATTCTCACCGTTGCCGTTGAAAGCGGTGCTCAGGCTATTCATCCCGGCTACGGACTCTTGTCCGAAAATGCCAAGTTTGTTTCGCTCTGTGAACAGTGCAACATCAACTTTATCGGTCCTTCATCCGAAATGATAAAGCTTTTGGGCGACAAGGACAACGCAAGAAAGACTATGCGTGCCGCAGGTGTTCCCGTAACCCCCGGTTGCGATATTGTTGAAAGCGTTGAACAGGCAAAAGAGGAAGCTGAAAAAATCGGTTTTCCGCTTCTCATCAAGGCTCGTTCGGGCGGCGGCGGAAAGGGTATTCGCCGTGTCGATTCAATTGAGCAGTTTGAAGAGGCATTTTTGTCAGCTTCAAGCGAGGCGCAGTCAGCATTCGGTGACGGTGCCTGCTACATAGAAAAATTCATTCACCCTGTAAAACACATTGAAATGCAGCTCTTGTGTGATAAATACGGCAATATTGTTTGTCTGGGTGAGCGTGAATGCTCTGTTCAGAGAAAGAACCAGAAGATGATTGAAGAAAGTCCAAGCCCCGCTCTTGATGAGAAAACCCGTAAAGAGATGATGATTGCGGCTGTTAAGGCGGCAAAGGCAGTCAACTATGTCAATGCAGGCACAGTTGAATTTTTGCTTGATATGGACAACAACTTCTACTTTATGGAAATGAACACCCGTCTGCAGGTTGAACACGGTGTTACGGAAATGGTAACAGGTCTTGATATTGTTCAGTGGCAGATAAGAATTGCCGCAGGTGCAAAGCTTTCCCGCACTCAGGACAGCATCTTCACACACGGCAATGTAATTGAATGCCGAATCAATGCCGAAAATCCGGAAAAGGGATTCAGACCGAGCTGCGGAAGAATTACAAGACTTCACACCCCGGGCGGTGCATTTGTAAGATTTGATACGGCGATTTATCAGGACTATTTTGTTCCTCCGTACTATGATTCGATGATCGGCAAGCTGATTGTTCAGGCAAGAAGCCGTGCCGAGGCGATCAGAAAGATGAAAATGGCTCTTTCCGAGCTTACCATTGACGGAATTGACATTAACCGTGACCTTCTTGCCGAGATTCTCTCGGACGAACAGTTTGTGAGCGGTGAATATACAACAGATTTTATGGCAGAGTTTGAAGAGAAACACGCCGACAGGAAGAAGTAAAAGATATGGATTTGTTTGCTTTCAGAAAACCGAAGAATGAGCTTGAGTCCGATGAGGGCGAGAGCAAAAATGTTCCCTTCGTTCCCGAAGAAATGTGGATAAAATGCCCCAAATGCAACACTATGCTCCTTACGACTGATATGGAGGAAAATCTTCATGTCTGCACAAAGTGCAACCACCATTTCAGAATGAATGGAAGAGACAGAGTTGAAATGCTTGCCGACAAGGATACCTTTGTTGAGTTTGATGCAGACCTTTCAAGCCATAATATTCTTGATTTTCCGGGATATGACGAAAAGCTTGAAAAGGCGAGAAAAACAGGTGCTAAGGAGTCTGTTATCTGCGGAGAATGTAAGATGAACGGCATTGATGCCGTTCTCTGCGTTATGGATCCGACCTTTATGATGGGAAGTATGGGCGTAATCACGGGCGAAAAAATCACCCGTGCGTTTGAATATGCAACCGAAAATGCAATGCCGATTGTTGTTTGTACTGCCGCAGGCGGTGCAAGAATGCAGGAGGGCATCCTCTCGCTTATGCAAATGGCAAAAACTTCCGGTGCGGTAAAAAGACACAGCGACGCAGGTAATCTCTACATCACTGTGCTTACAGACCCGACAACAGGCGGTGTTACGGCATCGTTTGCAATGGAGGGCGACATTATTCTTGCCGAGCCCGATTGTCTTGTTGCCTTTGCAGGTCCGAGAGTAATCGAGCAGACAATTCGTCAAAAGCTCCCCAAGGATTTCCAAACCTCGGAATTTGTTCTTCAGAAGGGCTTTATCGATTCGGTTGTCAGCAGAAATGATTTGAAATCTACACTTGTAAAACTGCTTAAATTGCACGGTTACAGCGGTGAGGAGGCTTAAAAATGACAGCTTACGAAAAGGTTATGGCGGCGAGAGATGCTAACAAGCTGACCTCGGTTGACTATATTGCCCATATGTTCGGTGACAGCTTCATTGAGCTTCACGGTGACCGCAGATATGCCGATGATAAAGCAGTTGTTGCAGGACTCGCAATGCTCTTTGACACTCCTGTTACTGTAATCGGAATTGAAAAGGGCAGAAATACAAAAGAGCGTGTTGAACGCAACTTCGGTCAGGCTCATCCCGAGGGCTACCGCAAGGCATTAAGACTTATGAAACAGGCTGAAAAGTTCAGAAGACCTGTTCTTTGCCTTGTTGATACAAGCGGTGCATACCCCGGAATCGGTGCGGAGGAAAGAGGTCAGGGACAGGCTATTGCCGAAAACCTCATGGAAATGATGACTCTCAAAACTCCCGTACTTACTGTTCTTATCGGTGAGGGCGGCAGCGGCGGTGCGCTTGCACTTGCAGTTTCCGATGAAGTATGGATGCTTGAAAATTCCGTTTATTCGGTAATTTCTCCCGAGGGTTGTGCGTCAATTCTCTGGAAAGACAGCTCAAAGGCGGCTGATGCGGCAGAGGCACTCAGGCTTACCGCACAGGATTTGTTTGACCTCGGTGTAATCGAGAGAATCATCCGTCAGCCAAAGGCAGGCGATCAGGCTATGTTTGAAAGTCTTAAAATGCTCATTAAGAGAACTTTTGAAAAGAATCTTGCCCTGGATGACGAAGAGCTTTTGAATGCACGCTATGAGCGTTTCCGCAAAATCGGCAGACCCGAATAATTTATTTTAAACCTAAACATAAAAACGGCAGGAAAGACAATTTGCAAAACTGCAATGCCTTTCCTACCGTTTTATTTTTTTATTTTTTAATTATATGTGCTGTAATCCCCGTCGTGCATTTCAGGACGATTCACCCAGTCACTAATGGAGTTGTTACCGAAAATTGACTTGCTGTTGCCCGATACCGCCGCAGTTACATTGATTGCAATGCCTGCAATAATGACCGCACCAATCACACAGGCGGCAACAATTTTCACGATTTTAAAAGCTTTCTTTTTATCAATCGGCTGTTCTGCCGGCGGAATGTAGGGAATGGGTGGCTGATTTATTTCAAGTTCGGGCATTTCATTTTGAAACTGCGGTGCAAAGCCATCCGCCTGTTCAAAGCCTGTCTGCGGCAAAGGCGAGGTGTACTCAGTTTCGGTTGTTTCATTATTCTGTGTATGTAAAGCTTCGGAAATTTTTGTTCCGCACATCTGACAAAACGCAGACTCGGTTTCAAAACCGCAATTAGGACATTTCATAGGTTTGTACCTCGTAATTTTTGATAGTATGACACCATTTTATAACAATATTCACTTAAAGTCAATAAATGTGACAAAATCGCTCGGGATAAAGTTTGATATTATGTAAATAATATCGCAAAATTTTTGCAAAATAAGCCTGTATCTGTTGAAAACAAGGATAGTGTAGTGTATAATCTAAGTACGAATTGCAACATTATGTTGCAATTCAGAGATTCAATGTTCCATTGAACCTCTGAGGAGCTAACGCTCCTATGTACAAATTGCAAGCAAGGCAGAGCGTTGCTGAGATTTGAATTTAGTGAATGATTGAATTGAAAATAAAATACACACAGTGAAAGGATGAGTGCCTTGAGAGGACTGTATTCGTCAAAGACAAAAATCCGTAATCAAATTTTCACCGAGGTTGCAAGGTTTGCATACGAGGGCGGAGATTATTCAAAATTTGAAAATCTTCCGTATGAAATTATCCCGGGTGAAATTTCAACATACCGTGAAAGTATATTTCTCGAAAGAGCCATTGTTGGCGAAAGACTTCGCCTTGCAATGGGACTTCCGCTTTTGCCCGTTTCAAAACAAGCGCCTATCTCAACAGGTGTTGAAGAAAGTATGATTGACGAAAAGGTTTACGATCCGCCGTTAATCAATATAATAAAATTCGCCTGTCATAAGTGTGCTGAAAAAAGAGTGGTTGTGACAGACGGATGTCAGGGCTGTCTTGAACACCCGTGTACAGAGGTTTGCCCGAAGGGAGCAATCTCGATTGTACACGGGAAATCACATATTGACGATGAAAAATGCATCAAATGCGGAAAATGTCAGGGTGCGTGCCCGTACAATGCAATCATAAAGCAGGAGCGTCCGTGTGCCGCCGCATGCGGTATGAAAGCTATTCACAGCGATGAACACGGCAGAGCAGATATTGACTATAACAAGTGCGTTTCATGCGGAATGTGCCTTGTAAGCTGTCCGTTCAGCGCAATTGTTGACAAAAGTCAGATTTTTCAGACTATTATGGCAATCAACAGCGGCACACCTGTTTATGCCGCCGTTGCACCTGCAATTGCAGGTCAGTTCAAGGGTCTTCCGTCAAATAAAATCAGAAATGCCTTTAAGGCTCTCGGCTTTACAGATGTTGTCGAGGTTGCGGTAGGTGCCGACCTTTGTACGGTTGAAGAAGCAAAGGATTTTATGGAAGAGGTTCCCGAAAAACAGCCTTTCATGGCGACTTCATGTTGCCCGGCATGGAGCGTTATGGCGAAGAAAACTTTCCCCGACATTGCTCCGTACATTTCAATGGCACTCACTCCGATGGTTCTCACGGGCAGACTTACAAAACAGCATTATCCCGATTGCAGAGTTGTGTTTATCGGGCCATGTGCCGCTAAAAAGCTTGAGGCAAGCCGCAGAAGTATCCGAAGTGATATCGACTTTGTGCTGACTTTTGAAGAAGTTGCTGGAATGTTTGCCGCAAAAGAGGTTGATTTTAACGCTGTTGAGGTTGACGAAAAACCGCTTTCATTCTCAAGCGCAGACGGCAGAGGCTTTGCCGTAAGCGGCGGTGTTGCAAAGGCTGTTGTCAATGCAATCCACAAGCTTGATCCCGAAAGAGAGGTCAAGGTTGCCAATGCACAGGGACTTGACGAGTGTGTAAAGCTTTTGCGTATGGCAAAGGCAGGCAAGTACAACGGCTATCTGCTTGAGGGTATGGCTTGCCCGGGCGGTTGTGTTGCAGGTGCCGGAACAATCAACAATCCCGACAAATCTGCAATGGAGGTTCTCAAAAGCAAGAAAGAATCGTGCTTTGAGGGCGCTGTTGACACTCCGTTTATTGACCGCTTGTCAACACTTGAAAATATGTATAACGAGTTTGACAAGATGAAAGAAATTTAACAGGTCGGGTGATATTTTGAAAATGGTGATGTTAATTTTACGCATAATCGGCATTGCCGCAGCAGTTGTGTTTCTCGGATTTTTCGTAATCCCTATGACTCACGGAATTATCAACCCGGGTAATATTGCAGGAACTATTTTGTGCCTATGGCTCTTGTGCGTGTTAATTCCGCCCGTTCACGGAGCAATAAAGACATTTTGTTTTAAGCATTTGTTTACTAAAATAGTTTTTCGTGTAGTGAATATCGGCTTTATTGCTTTTGCTGTTTACGGTGCGATTGTCACCTCTGCAATGGTGTGGGCAACCTGTCAGGCACCGCCCGAAAACTCAACTGCAATTGTCCTCGGTGCTCAGGTTAAGCCGTGGGGACCGTCGGTAATTTTGCGTGGCAGAATTGACGCCGCAAAATCATATCTTGACGATTCTCCGAACGCAAATGCCGTTCTCAGCGGAGGACAGGGAAGTGACGAGATTATGAGTGAGGCACAATGTATGTACAATGTGCTGACGGAGTCAAAAATTGATTCTTCAAGACTTTATATGGAGAACAAGTCAACCAACACAACCGAGAATATAAGAAATTCAATGAAAATAATTGGGGACAACAACCTTAATACCGATATTACGATTGTGACAGACGGTTTTCATCAGCTCAGAGCGAGGATAATCTGTTCGCAACTCGGCATAAAAGGAAATGTCGGAGCAGTAAGCTCCGACACAAGACTTTTGTATGTCCCTACTTATGCTGTTCGTGAGTGGTTCGCTCTTCCGTTTCAGCTTCTGTTTCGGTAGTCACAATCTCGGTGATGTCACCGTTTGTGTCAAAATGAGGCTTTGTCCTGTGACAGTTTGCAAACTCAAGCGGATAAACCTCGTGTTCCGTAACATCAACAATAGGGGAAATTTCCTTTTTGCTGTTCCGTGAGGGCAACTCAATCGGATATTTTTCGTGCTGTCCCTCGTTATGATTAACATCGTAAAAACTCAAAATAAAAACCACCTTTCCGTGAGGTGGTTTTATTTTTTGCAGAATTTTAAATTATATGCAAAGGAAAAATTTTGTTTTATGGTAAAAGTTTACAAAAAAATGTATGAATTGTCTTAAATTCTATTGACAAAATATTGTATTAGTTGTATTATATGTATGAGGTTAGAAGTGCATTGCAGTGCAATTTTGCAATTCACAATACATATACTGAATATTTTTTAAACCGTAATCAGAAAGGGGATTTTAAAATGACGAAAAAAATTATGAGTATGATTCTGTCAATCGCAATGGTGCTTTCTATCGCCGTAGTCGGCATTTCAGGAGTATCTGCGGCAGTTGACAGCGACGGTCGTTATGTCCCAAGTGAGGGCGTAGAAACACACAGAATTTATTTTGCAATGCCTAATTCTTGGAAGAGCGCAAAATACGGTGCAGATTCTGCGGGAATTTTTTGGTGGAATGGATCTGATACTGATGGATTTGTCGAGGGAACAGAGCGTCTTGCGTGGCCGGGTTACAAAATGCAGGTTGCTGATGCTGAATCGAATCTTTATTATGTTGATCTCCCGACAGATGTAATTGCTGTTATTTTCAACAATGCTCTTAACGGCGGTGAAAGAATAGTTGATGATTACGGAAATGTAACATATGAGTTTAGTGAGGGTCAGTTTATGGCTGCAAATCAAACCGCCGACATCATAAGTGGATCTTATTCAGAGGGCGACGATGACTACTATGACAATATGCTTGACGGCGAATTTTGGTCAAAGGCAAAAGCGGCTTTAAATGGTGATGATAAATCATTCTTAGGTAACTTTGCCGACAATTTTTATGAAGATCCCGATTGGGGCATCGCAATGAATTTTGACAATATGGTATATATTGTTGACCTTAACAATGCTGCTGAAAATCTTGTTTCAGGTAAGAAATTTTACTATGGAGAATATTATTTCTTCTACGGCAAGAACGAGAAAACAGGCAAGTATGAATACGGCGGACTTCCTAATTATGAAATGGCAAAGGAAAACGGAGTGCTTTATGAGCTTAATGATACATCAACTCCCGATGAGCCTTCGTCAGAACCTACAACAACTCCTGAACCGACAACACCCGAGCCTGCTGTAAAGGAAATCAAATTTGATGTTAAAAAATCAGGTTGGGAAAATGTAAAAAATATTTATTGCCATGTATGGGCTGCTGACGGTACAGGTGTATGGCCTATGTGGCAGACAAGATCAGAAAAATGTGTCTATGATCCCGATACAGGAATTGCCGCATATGACCTTTCAAAAACAGGCAACACAATTTCTCCTTCAGACGGAAAGCGTTATTGCGTAATTTTCAGTGCAAACACGGGTGTGCAGACATATAATGTAGTTATGGACGGCAAGTGCATTGGTGATACACTATATTGTACAGGCAATAAGCTTGAAAATCCTGATGATTCTGAAAAAGTCGCACTTGAGGCAGTTTGGACTGAGAACAAGGATTGTGGTCCGGAAAAGAGAATAACTACAACAGGCAATGTAATCGGAACTACACTTACCGAGGGTGTGACTGATGAAACACTCCTTGCACAGTACCTTATTAATTACTATGATTTTCCTGAAAAAAGTGCCTACACACAGAATCTTCTTAATGCATTGCTTGTAAGTCCAAAAGATGTGAAGACTGCCGCAGAAAGTATTCTTGATAGCAGTGATTATCTTGATAAGGATACAATTTTGTCCAAGGTTGAAGAAATTCTTGCTGAATGTTCTGATCCTTTGGAAAGTATGATTTACGGCGATGTGAATAATGACGGCATAATTACTATTGTTGACGCAACAATAGTGCAAAAATACATAGTAAATATGGCACATCTCGATAATGTAAATCAGAAGTTAGCAGATGTTGATGTTGACGCTGTGATTACAATTAAGGATGCAACAGCTGTTCAAAAGTATATCGTAAATGTTGACGGATACGGCAAAACAGGCGAAAAGTTTGCAGCTGCATAAGTGTTAGTTGAATAGCCGAATGAAAATAACAACCCCGAAGTTTTTACAGACTTCGGGGTTTTACTTTTGAGCGTGTTTAATTTGTATCGTGTTTCAACTCAAGGATGTAGTCGGTTGAAACTTTGTACAATTTTGCAAGAGAAATAAGCACCTCAGTCGGCACGTCACGGTTTCCGTTTTCATACCTAAAGTACTGCGGCTGTTTCATGCCGAGGTATTCTGCAACATCATTCTGCGTCATATCGTGATCCTCACGCAACTCCCTTATCCTTTTATAATAAGGCATTGTATCACCCTTTTTATTTATTTATTTATACTGACAGAATAACATTCTTTGCAACGAAATTTTCGTATGATAACTAAATGGTTATAACAGTGGCAAAATTCAGTATTGCTATTGCGTTTGTGATGCATAAATTAGTGTGATGTGAACCTTATTGTATGTATAGAAGATATTAATGTAATAAAACACATTGTTGTTATTCGTTATTTGTTAAATTGTTATCTTCATACAATTCTCATATTTGTTTATAATAAAACAATTTATCATCTTTTTGTTTATTTGCTATTGACAGAACAGTAGTCTTTGTGATAAAATACTTTATAAGATAACCGAACGGTTATAAACGACAAAGAGAAGTAAAAGTATATTCTTGTTTTCTCGTTCGATGTTTATATAATGTTGATTATCAAATTCAATTTCGGTGTATTATTGGTTGAAAATGCACTGTTCTAAGGAGGATTTTGGTATGGCAAAAAAACTTATTAGTATTGCGACATTGTTTGTTCTTATGGCAGTAAGCGTATTCAGCGCTTTTGCGGTTGAGGATGAAACAAAAAATGCTCTTGTTTACGGTGATGTGAACATTGACGGTGATATTACCGTAATCGATGCTACCGATATTCAGAAGTACATTGTCGGTCTTGAAGAACTTACAGCAGACAGTAAGTCAGTTGCAGATGTTGATAGTGACGGCGCTATTTCTGTTATGGATGCGACTTCAATTCAAAAGTATATTATAGGTCTTAACGGTTACGGAAAAGTCGGTCAGCAATTTGTTACTGAATGATTTTAAATCATAATCACAGTAATAATAATTAAGTCCCGAGGTATTGTGTGTACTTCGGGACTTTATTATGCATTGAATTTGTATTATTAATAGGGCTTAACCCCCATAAGGCATGACAATTGGATATAAATAAAAATCAGTCGGGAAGACATTGTTTTGCATTATGCAAACTGTCTTCCCGACATCCATTTTACATTTTCAATTTTTAAATTTCAATTTGTAAACTTCCGCTCGGGAAGTATAAGTTTCGCATTAACAAAACTATCTACACGAACTACGCACTGAGGTACTCGGTTGAATAAAGCACGAGATATACAATAGTAACGCTCGGGAAATATAAGCTTCGCATTAATAAAACTATCTACACGAACTACGCACCGAGGTACTCGGTTTACATGCTTTCGGGGCAAGAGATGTTGAACATTGTAAGAACATTTTTGATAACGGCTCTTACGCAGTTGCAAAGTGCAAGTCTTGCCTGCATAAGACCTTCTTCTTCGCCCTTAACACGGCAAGCGTTGTAGAATTTGTGGAAAAGTGTTGCAAGCTGTGTTACATAGCGCGTAACCTTGGTCGGATCATAATCCTTTGCCGCACTGATGATTTCGTTGGTGTATGACGCAAGATGATTGATGAGTTCTTTTTCTTCGGGAGCTGTGAGGAGCGCAAGCTCTGCGTCTGTACATTCTCTCGGAGAAATGCCCTCTTTTGCAAGTGACTTGAAGATACTGCAAATTCTTGCGTGTGCGTATTGAACATAATAAACAGGGTTCTGATTGTCCTGACTTACTGCAAGGTCAAGGTCAAAGTCCATCTGTGTGTTAGCCTCTTTGGTGTTAAAGAGGAACCTTGCGCTGTCAACAGGCACTTCGTCAAGCAAATCGCCAAGCTGAATAGCCTTGCCGGTACGCTTGCTCATTCTTACAAGCTCACCATCCTTAACAAGCTTAACAAGCTGCATAAGAACAACGTTGAGCTTGTCACCGTCATAGCCGATAGCGTCCATTGCGCCTTTCATTCTCATAACATGACCGTGATGGTCTGCACCCCAAACATCAATAAGAGTTGTGAATCCACGGTCAAATTTGTTCTTGTGGTATGCGATGTCGGCTGTAAAATATGTCGGGTTGCCGTTCTGACGAATGAGAACATCGTCCTTTAATTCAAGGTTGTCAATGTATTTCTGTGACTTGCCCTCTTTGAGAAGCTTCTGTGTGAGCACCTCTTTGTTCTTGTACCAAACGGCACCATCTTTTTCATAGGTAAGTCCTTTTTTCGTGAGAAGGTCAACAACAGCCTTAACAGCACCGCTCTTGTGAAGCTCGCTTTCAAAGAACCACTTGTCATAGAAAATCTTGTATTTTTCCATATCAGCCTGCATCTTCTTGATGTTCTTAGGAAGTGCATAGTCAACAAGAGCCTTTTTGCGTACTTCTGCGCTTACATTAACAAGGCTGTCGCCGTTTAGGTCAGCATATTCTTTTGCAAGGTCTTTGATGTCCTCACCCTGATAGCCGTCCTCGGGGAACTCTATCTCATCGCCCTTGAAAATCTGAAGATATCTTGCTTCAAGTGAACAGCCGAACTTTTCAATCTGATTGCCGGCGTCGTTTACATAAAATTCACGCCATGCGTTGTAGCCCGCTTTGTCAAGAACAGCGGCAAGACAGTCACCGAGAGCGCCGCCTCTTGCGTTGCCCATGTGCATAGGACCTGTCGGGTTGGCTGATACAAACTCAACCATAACCTTTTCATCTCTGCCGTATTCACTTCTGCCGTATGCCTCGGGATTGGCAAGGATTTCTCTGATTACAGCCGAATAAAATTCAGTGCCGAGGAAGAAGTTGATGAATCCCGGACCTGCTGTTTCAAAGCGGTCAAACATTGTACCCTCAAGGTCAAGGTTTGATGTGATAGCCTGTGCAATTTTGAAAGGCGGCATACGGAATGCCTTTGCGCCTGCCATTGCCGCATTTGTTGCAAAGTCGCCGTGGCTTCTGTCTGCGGGTGTTTCAATGATAAACGGAGCGGCCTCCGCCTGTGGAAGTTCACCGTTTGATATTGCCTTTTCAATAGCGTTTTCAATTGCTTTTTTTAGCTGTTGTACAGCAAGTGCGTATGTATCCATATCAATCTACCTCATTTTCAAACTTTTCTTTTTCTTCAACCGTAATTTTAAACTTGTTTTCGCTCACAAGGTCATTGTTGAAATCAAGCGTGTAACTGACCTCAAGCGTTCCGCCGTTTTTGGTGAGGGAGTTGTTCATTGTTTTTGTGAAAACTCCTATCATAAGGTCGCCTGCAGGCGTCTGATACAGGCATTGATGCCGTCTGCCTTTTTCAAGCATAAGCTGTGAACGCATGGGACCTTTGCGTGTAATTGTCACCGTATTGTCCTGAACTTTGATGAGATTGTCGTAAAAGCTCTGCGGTGCATCCTCGTCATATTCTTTGTAGCCTATGTAACAATGGTCTTTTTTCATCAGAAAATTTCCCTCTGTGAGAACCTCAATTCGGTCGCTTTCATCGTCAAGAATCTGTTCGCCCAGAATGGAAATCATATATTTGCATTTTTTCTTTTCCTTATCTGTCATATCTTCCCTCGTTAATACTGTTCAATGTCAATTTGTGTAACAGTATGCTCCATATTTCTGCCGAGAAACAGTCCTGCAACGCTTTTAAATCCGTCGGGAGTGTCGCTTACATAAAATTCGGGAGTCTGATGCACACCGTCTGTGTTGAGCAGATTGTTTTCTCTGAGAATTTTTGAGCAATAGATTGCAGTTTCATATCCCGAATCAACAAGCGTAACGCCGTCACCCATAAAGTCAGCAATTGCATCACGCAAAAGCGGATAGTGAGTGCAACCGAGAATGAGGGTGTCAACGCCTGTTTCCTTGAGTTCGGAAAGATATCTTCTGATGACAAGCCGTACAATCTGATCGTCACGACAGATGAAACCGTTTTCAACAAGCGGAACAAAAAGCGGACACGCCTGCTCATAAACCTTGTATTTCGGATTAAGCTTTTCAAGACGGAGCTTGTAGCTGTGGCTCGAAATGGTTGCGGCAGTGCCGATAATTCCGATTTTGCCGTTCTTTGTTTTTCGGTCGGCAATGAATGCGGTCGGGTTTACAACACCCGTGTACGGAACGGAAAGCTTTTCTTCAAGCATATCGCCTGCAACCGAACTTACCGTACCGCAGGCTGCAACAACTGTTTTGACATTGTGTTTCAACAGAAAATTTGCGTCCTGAAGGGCATACTTTGAAATTGTTTCACGGCTTCTGTTGCCGTAGGGTACTCTTCCCGTATCTCCAAAGTATATTATTTTCTCGTTTGGCAGCACATGCAAAAACTCTTTTACAGCGCTGAGTCCGCCTAATCCAGAGTCAAAAACTCCGATAGCATCTTGACAAGACATAATAAAACCTTCTTTTACATTAATATACAGCTTAAATAATAACACAATAATGTGCGTCTTGCAAGTCAAAACCTTTGACAAATCTGTTATTTGATTGTATAATGAATTCTAACAGACTAATCCGAGAGGAAGATTAAGTTGGAATTTAAAAAAGCTTTTGATTATATCGTCGGCAAGGTTGAAGAAGAACTTGTAAAACAGAATTATACAAAGCAGAAGGTTGTTGCCGAAAACGACAACGAGCTTGTTTCGCTTTTTACAAGTGCGGCACTTGCATATTCGGTAGTATATTATAAGGATAAGGAACAGATGGTGCTCCGTTCCTGCACAATGACCGATGAAGGTCCCGACAACGAATGGAAAACACTTGCAACATGGCTTTACGATGAAACAGTCGGCACACAGAAGGATGCCGACAGTATCGCAAATGACTTTATCGAAGGCGTTTCGGGTACACTTGCAATCAAAAGGGCAAAGCAGGTTAAGCAGAAAAAGAAAAAGGATGACGACGGAACCGCAGATCCGAAGTTTCTCGCAAAGCGTTTTGTAACATATTTCCCCGAGCTTCGTGAGGAAATTAAAAACGAGGAAGATTGTTACTTCCCGTTCAGAGGCGCAACATTCGCAAAAGAGCATATTGCTCCGAAGATTCCCATGTATATTAAGCGTGCAAATAAGAATGAAATCGAGAAGTTTGCAAATGTGTTCAATGTTCAGTACAACAACGGTGATGTTGACACAAGGGCAATCATCACAATCGTTTTGCTCAATTCACTTGATGACACTGAGTATAATGCACTTTATGAGCATTTCAACGACGAACTCAAGGTTGCCGCTTTAAATGCAAGGGCTTTTAAGGGCAAGACGGTAAAGCCTGAAAAAGTTAAGAAAGTTAAGGCAAAGGCAAACACTCTTACAAAGAACTGATTTAATTGAAATTCACCGTAAAATCCCGTCTTGACGGGCGGGTTTTACGGAATATCGCAGAAAACACAGAATTTCTGCGGATAAATTGCAAAAAAAGGCTTGACTAAAGCCTTTATATATGGTAGAATAACCTTACCTCTGAAAGGGGCTTATTTTTTTGTGCCCTATTGAGGGAGGCTAAAATATTCCGAAAAAACCGGGAGGTGCCGTTATGAGAGTAAAAATCACATTGGCCTGCACAGAGTGCAAACAGCGTAATTACAACACAATGAAGAACAAGAAGAACAGTCCTGACAGACTTGAAATGAACAAGTACTGCCGTTTCTGTAAAAAACACACTCTTCACAAGGAAACAAAATAACGGAGGTACATCATGGCTGAGAAAAAGTCTGAAAATGCAAAAGCAGCTGCTAAAAAGACTGCTAAAAAGCCTAATGTTTTCAAAAGGCTCGCAAAGTACCTCGGCTCCTGTAAGAGTGAAATCAAAAAGATCACATGGCCCACAGCGAAGCAGACAACAAAGAACTTTGGTATTGTCATTGCTATGGTAGCTATTGTAGGCGTATTTATCTTTGCCCTTGATCAGGGTTTGTACGCTCTCGTTGGTCTTTTTATGAACACAACCGCCTGATTCGTATCTGACATTGCTTGAATCACGAAAGGAAGAAAGTTGTTATGGCAGAATCAGAAGCAAGATGGTATGTTGTTCATACCTATTCGGGTTATGAAAATAAGGTTGCAACAGATCTTATGACCACAGCCGAAAACAGAAATCTTCAGGATATGATTATTGATGTCAAAGTTCCTGTTGAAATCGTAACCGAAACAGTCGGCGATAAGACCAAAGAGGTTGAAAACAAACTGTTTCCGGGCTATGTTTTCGTTAAGATGGTCTATACAGACGAAACCTGGTATGTTGTGCGCAACATCAGAGGCTGTACAGGATTTGTGGGACCCGGATCAAAGCCCGTACCACTTACAGATGCGGAAGTTTACAGAATGGGTGTTGAAACACGAAGCGTTAAGCTTAACTATTCTGTCGGCGATTCAGTTCGCATTATAGACGGTCCGCTTGAGGATTTTGTCGGTGTTGTTGAAGAAATTGATGCTGACAAAGATTATGTCCGTGTAGTTGTTTCTATGTTCGGACGAGAAACTCCGGTTGAACTTGAGCTTGCTCAGGCTGAACCGATAGAAGATTAATCAAATAATAATCAGCCGATTGGCTTTTTATTGGGAGTGTAACGCTCCCTGTGGGAGGGACCCTACACAGTGGCGTCCCGCAATTTACCACGAATTTTGGAGGTGCAAACACAATGGCTCAGAAGGTTGTAGGCTTAATTAAGCTGCAGATTCCCGCCGGAAAGGCTACTCCGGCACCACCTGTTGGTCCGGCTCTCGGTCAGCACGGTGTAAACATTGTTGCGTTCACAAAGGATTTTAATGAGCGTACAAAGAATGATATCGGTCTTATCATTCCGGTAGTAATTACTGTATATGCAGACCGTTCATTCACTTTCATTACAAAGACTCCGCCTGCTGCGGTTCTTCTTAAGAAGGCTTGCGGTATCGACAGCGGTTCAGGCGTACCTAATAAGACAAAGGTAGCTCAGATCACTCGTGAGCAGATCACAAAGATTGCAGAGCAGAAGATGCCTGACCTCAACGCAGGTTCACTTGATGCTGCTATCAGCATGATTTCCGGTACAGCAAGAAGCATGGGTATTACAGTAGTTGACTAATTATTTCCGGGTGGGAGGATAATTCCGATTGACCACCTAACAATGGAGGAAGACTGATGAAACACGGTAAGAAATATGTTGACGCTGCTAAGCTCGTTGACAGAACTAAATTATATGATACAAACGAGGCACTTGACACAGTTATCAAGACTGCAGTTGCTAAGTTTGACGAAACAGTTGAGCTTCATGTGAAGCTCGGCGTTGACAGCCGTCATGCTGACCAGCAGGTTAGAGGTGCGGTTGTTCTTCCTAACGGTACAGGTAAAAAGGTTAGAGTTCTTGCAATTTGTAAGGGCGCTAACGAAGAGCTTGCCAAGGAAGCCGGTGCTGACTTTGTCGGTGCTGAGGATATGACACAGAAGATTCAGCAGGAGAACTGGATGGACTTTGATGTTCTTATTACAACTCCCGATTGCATGGGCCTTGTAGGTCGTCTCGGTAGAATCCTCGGTCCCCGCGGTCTTATGCCAAACCCAAAGGCAGGTACTGTAACTCCTGACATTGCCAAGGCTGTTAAAGAAGCTAAGGCAGGTAAGATTGAGTACCGTCTTGACAAAACAAACATCATTCACTGCCCAATCGGTAAGGCAAGCTTTGGCGCTGAGAAGCTCGGTGAAAACCTTGACACTCTCATGGGCGCTATCGTAAAGGCTAAGCCTGCTGCAGCTAAGGGTCAGTACATCCGCTCAGTTGCCATTACTTCAACAATGGGTCCGAGCGTTCGCATCAACCCTGCTAAGTTTGGTGCTTAATTTCAGTTATTTACACAATAGTGTGAATATATAAAATTCGCTGTTCTAAAGACAGCAGGTGCGTAAGCGTAAAGGTTTTTCCTGCCTGCCGAGGAAGATGCAAATTACATTGTTTTGTGTTTTTGCAGCCGTCCGAGGTAAAACGGACGGCTGTTTTTTATGAACTGCGTTACAAATATTTTGGAGGTGAATTTATCTTGCCAAGTCAAAGTGTTTTAGAGCAGAAGAAAGCAATTGTTGCAGAGCTTTCAGAAAGACTCAAAAGCTCAATCACAGGTGTGGTTGTCAGCTACGAGGGTATTAACACAGAGGACGATACAAAGCTCAGAAAAGAGCTTCGTGAGAACGATGTTAAGTACACTGTAGTAAAGAACACACTTCTTTCCCGTGCTTGCGAGGAAGCAGGTCTTGATGACATTAAGCCTGTTCTCGAGGGTACAACAGCTATTGCTACAAGCGACAGCGAGTACGCTGCTGCTGCAAGAATCCTTTGCAACTATGCTAAGGATCATGACAACTTTAAGGTTAAGTCAGCTTATCTTGACGGTGCCGTAATTGATATGGACACAATCGTTGCCCTTTCAAAGCTCCCAACAAGAGAAGTTCTTCTTGCAAATGTTCTTGGTGCATTCCAGGCACCTATCGCATCCTTTGCACGTGCCGTACAGGCTATCGTTGACAAGGGCGGCGTTGAAGCTTGTGCTGCTGAGGCAGCAGAAGAGGCTCCTGCTGAGGCAGAAGCTCCTGCAGCAGAATAATCGGCTGCAATTAATTAAAATTTTACTAATTATCATATTGGAGGTAAATTACAATGGCATCAGAGAAAATTACTGCTATTATTGAAGAATTAAAAGGCCTCACAGTTCTTGAGCTTTCAGAGCTCGTTCACGCTGTAGAGGATGAGTTTGGTGTATCAGCTGCTGCTGCAGTTGCAGTTGCTGGTCCTGCTGCTGACGGTGGCGCTGCTGCTGCTGAGCAGACAGAGTTTGATGTAGTTCTTAAGGCTGCAGGCGGCAACAAGATTGCTGTTATCAAGGTTGTTCGTGAAGTAACAGGTCTTGGTCTTAAGGAAGCAAAGGCACTCGTTGACGGTGCTCCTAAGGCTCTCAAGGAAGGCGTTTCTAAGGAAGACGCTGAAGCTATTAAGACTAAGCTCGAAGAGGCCGGTGCTGAAGTAGAACTTAAGTAATTTTACTTATAGCTTGCATTTTAAGTCCGACAGATTTCTGTCGGACTTTTTTGCGTTTATTGTTAAAATTTGTCATTTTTGCTTTAGCATAAATTCAATTTTTTATCTTACAATAAAAGAGTATGGACAATATAATCACAATGTCTGTTTTAACTGCTTTTGATTACTGTTTTGCTTGACGAGCCGATTCTTTTGTGATAAACTATTAACGAACATAGGGTGTTGGATATTAACGCTGACAAGGGGTATTTGTCGCAATTCCACTATCTATGTGAATTCAGAAAACATAGAAAGGTTGATACTGAAATGGCAAAGATTGATTTAACAAAGTACGGTATTACAGGTACCACTGAAATCGTTCACAATCCTTCTTATGAAGAGCTTTTCAAAGAAGAAACAAGACCCGAACTCGAGGGTTATGAAGTTGGTCAGGAAACTGAGCTTGGCGCAGTTAATGTTATGACCGGCGTTTACACAGGTCGTTCACCTAAGGACAAGTTCATCGTTATGGACGAGAACTCAAAGGACACTGTTTGGTGGACTTCTGACGAGTACAAGAACGACAACCACCCTGCATCTGAGGAAACTTGGAAGGCAGTTAAGGAAATCGCAAAGAAAGAGCTTTCTAACAAGAAGCTTTATGTTGTAGATGCTTTCTGCGGTGCTAACAAGGACACAAGAATGGCTGTTCGTTTCATCGTTGAGGTTGCTTGGCAGGCTCACTTTGTAACAAATATGTTCATCACTCCTTCAGCTGAAGAGCTTGAAAACTTTGAGCCTGATTTCGTTGTTTACAACGCATCAAAGGCTAAGGTTGAAAACTACAAGGAGCTCGGTCTTAACTCAGAAACAGCTGTTGTATTCAACATCACAAGCCGTGAGCAGGTTATCATCAACACATGGTACGGCGGTGAGATGAAGAAGGGTATGTTCTCAATGATGAACTACTACCTCCCGCTCAAGGGCATCGCATCAATGCACTGCTCAGCCAACACAGATAAGAACGGCGAGAACACAGCTATCTTCTTTGGTCTTTCAGGTACAGGTAAGACTACACTTTCAACAGATCCTAAGAGACTCCTCATCGGTGATGACGAGCACGGCTGGGACGACAACGGCGTATTCAACTTTGAAGGCGGCTGCTATGCTAAGGTTATCAACCTTGACAAAGAGTCAGAGCCTGATATCTACAACGCTATCAGAAGAGACGCTCTTCTTGAAAATGTTACTGTTGACAAGGAAGGCAAGATTGACTTTAACGACAAGACTGTAACAGAGAACACTCGTGTATCATATCCGATTAATCACATCGACAACATTGTTCGCCCTGTTTCTTCAGCTCCTGCTGCAAAGAATGTAATCTTCCTTTCAGCTGATGCTTTCGGCGTACTTCCGCCTGTTTCAATCCTCACACCTGAGCAGACAAAGTACTACTTCCTCTCAGGCTTCACAGCTAAGCTTGCTGGTACAGAGCGTGGCATCACAGAGCCAACTCCAACATTCTCAGCTTGCTTCGGTCAGGCATTCCTCGAGCTTCATCCTACAAAGTATGCTGAAGAGCTCGTTAAGAAGATGGAAATGAGCGGTGCTAAGGCATACCTCGTAAACACAGGTTGGAACGGCTCAGGCAAGCGTATCTCTATTAAGGATACTCGTGGTATCATCGACGCTATCCTCGACGGTTCTATCACAAAGGCTCCTACAAAGACAATTCCACACTTCAACTTTGAAGTTCCTACAGAGCTCCCCGGCGTTGATTCAGGCATCCTCGATCCTCGTGACACATATGCAAATGTTGCTGATTGGGAAGAGAAGGCTAAGGATCTTGCAAGCCGTTTTGTTAAGAACTTTGCTAAGTACGAAGGCAACGAAGCAGGTAAGGCTCTCGTTGAAGCAGGTCCTAAGGCTTAATTTGCCCGACTGTGCTTAACGCATCATAATTGGTGCAACCTTTATCTAAATAAAAAATTTCACCCGAAAGGTTTTTGAAAAAATTCCTTTCGGGTGTTTTTTTTATTTGTATTGCTTTTATTTTAGTGTTGATATATAATTTTATTGTATATCAGTAATAATGACTATGGTGATTTTCTATGTTACAAAAGGATTATGTTATCGAGGCAATGAGGGCTAACGGTGGTTATGCAACATTTCAACAGTTGAATAAACTTGTCGATTATTCAAGTTGGGGAACAAAAACACCTGCCGCAACAATCAGGGCAATTGTTCAAAAAAATGATGAATTTTTTAGAATACAACCAGGCTTGTGGGCGTTAAAAGAATATGAAAACGAAGTCAACAAAAAGTTTAAAATTCAAAGTAAAAGCGAAAAGAGCTTAAATGAATTTACTCATTCATATTTTCAAGGTATAATTGCAGAAATCGGCAATATCAGAAAATTGGAAACTTATGTGCCAGCACAAGATAAGAATAAGTTGTTTTTAGAGAAAAAGTTATGCGAGGTAGCTACAGTTCATAATATGTACGAATTTACCTATCCTGAAATACTTAGAAAAGCCAAAACGGTGGATACAGTATGGTTTAATGAAAGAAAAATGCCGTGTGCCTTTTATGAAGTAGAACATACAACTGATATAAAAAATTCGTTAAATAAATTTTATGAATTACAAGATTTTAGAGCAAGATTTTGTATCGTTGCATCAAAGGAAAGAAAAAGACAGTTTGATGATATTATAAGTTCTTCAATATACACTCCCATAAGAAAAATAGTTGAGTTTATAGATTATGACTCTCTTGTAAAGCAGTATGAAAATGAGAGTAAAATTGAACAGTCGAGGGTGATTTGATGAAAAATTATGTTATCGCAATAGAAGAAACTGTTGTGCAGAATTTTGAAGTTAAAGCAAACAGTCAAGAAGAAGCACTAAGAAAAGTTGAAACAGGTTATAAAAACGGTCACTATGTTTTAGAATCCGGTGAGGTTCAAGCGAAAAAGATGTCAGTTTTAAACTCTGATAATGAGTCTGATAAATGGATTGAGTTCTAATAAGGCAATGGTCAGAAATCAACTGCCTGCAAACAAATCAGTGCCCGTATCGAAAACGAGCATATGATTTAAGGCATTAACATAATTTTTTATGATTTTTAAAAAACTTACGCACTTTTCTTGACAAAGCCTCTAATATATTAACAGCCACAAGACGAATTATCTGTCTTGTGGCTGTTTTGTGGTTTGTTGATTTTACAAAAATGCGGACATTTCTTTTATGTTTTCTTCTTCGGTTTCTAACATTCTTTTGGCGAGGAGGCTGACATGGGGGTCATTGCCGTTATATTCTCGGATTTTGCGTGACATTTTATTCACTCCCATTGTGTTGCCTTTTATCATCATTTCGGCAATGTGCGAAGATGATGAGTCACGCTTCAAATCCCTTTGTGCGGCATAGCGTGTCATTGCTTTTGTCATATTACTCACTCTGTGTGGCTCTGCACCACGATTTTGCAACATTTTATTTGCACAATGATACAGCTTTCCGTATTTAATAAGATGTTCGCACAAAACACCGTCAACCTTGCTGTCCTTCAAACTTTTCCTCACGCTCGTAATTCCCTGACAGCCCATTTCGGCATTCTGCAAAACGCAGTTGAGCATTTCAATATCGTTAGTCATAACAAATCACCTCTGTAGATATTATTTACGGGAATTTTTGTATTTATGCAACCGTAAAAAATTAGGTTGCAACACAGCTGTTTTTATGGTTTAATATCTATTAGATAATTAAAAAATAGGTGATTTTATGGCTGACGCAAAGTTGCATACAATAAAACTTCCGTATCCCGACAAGGGCGACAGAACCGTCTGGATTTATGTTCCGTCACATTCCGACGGTGAAAAACTTCCCGTAGTCTATATGACAGACGGACAGAATCTTTTTGACGATAATTCAACTCCGCACGGTTCGTGGGAGGTTGTGAAAGCTGTTGAAAATGAGCAGAAAAGCGGTGTAGGCAACGCTGTAATCGTAGGTATTGACAACGGTAATGCTTGGCGTGACAGCGAACTTACACCGAAATCAATCGGTGTGGTTCAGCACCTTGAAATGCTCTGTGAGGATTTCAAACCCGAGGGCGAAATCTTTGACAATTTTCTTATGAATACCGTCATTCCGTATGTTGAAAATAATTTCCCCGTATGCACCGACAGACAGAATGTTGCCGTCTGCGGAAGTTCATCGGGCGGACTTATGTCATTTTTTTCGGCTTTTGAACACCCGGAAAAATTCGGCTATGCAGGTGTGTTTTCTCCTGCATTTCTCTGTTACACAAGAGAGGATTGGGCGAAATATCTTTCGACAAAAATTGTTGAAAATATGCCGTACCTCTACATCTATACGGGTAACGGTGACGAGTTTGAAGAGATGATTTTTGAAAGCACCGAAATGCTCTACGAACTTTTGGAAGAAAGCTTCTACCCGTATGACAGAATGAACGAGGTCATTCTTTTTGAAAACGCTCACAATGAAAAATCTTGGCGAGAAATTTTCCCCGATTTTCTCCACACATTTTTGAGCAGACTTTGATAATATGAATAGCAAAATTGATATAAAAATATGCACCATTGATATGCTGACGGACTTGCAATATCTTTGCAGGACAACTTTTTACGAAACTTTCTCCGATTCAACCGATGAGGAGGATATGCGAAAATTTCTTGCAGAAACCTATTCAGCGGAAAAGCTGTCAGCAGAACTTGCAAACTCCGAAAGTGTAACCTTTATAGCGTACAAAAACGGTACTCCTCTCGGATATTTAAAACTGAATATCGGCAATGCGCAGACTGAAAAATGCCTTGACAATGCGCTTGAAATTCAACGCATCTATATTCTGAAAAGTGCCAAAGGACAGGGCATAGGCTCAGCCTTTATGCAGATTGCGGAGAATTTTGCAAGTGAGAAAAAACTTTCAACAATATGGCTCGGTGTATGGGAACATAACGAGCCTGCAAAGAAATTCTACAAATCAAAAGGATATGAAAAATTTTCACATCACACATTTGTCATCGGTGACGATATGCAAACCGATTTCCTTTTGAAAAAGAAATTTTATGATTTGGGGCAAAACAAAAGGACAGCCTTTAAAGACTGTCCCAAAAATGTGATTTGGTTTAAATCGAAATTATGCGATGATTTCGCCGTCAACCGTACCGCCAAGACCTGCGGCATTTGATTCGTCTGTATCAATGTGCATTGCAGGAGCGTAGTTTGCGTTTACTCTGATTACAACATCACCGAATGTTGTTGCTCTGCCTGTATTTTCGCCAACCTTAACCGAAACGAGCTGTTTGTCTTTAAGACCAAACTCCTCGGCAGTTTTCGGATCAAGGTGAATGTGTCTTTTAGCGGCAATTACACCGCATTCGATTTCAACTTCGCCCTCGGGACCGACAAGCTTGCAACCGGGTGTGCCTGCAATATCGCCTGATTCTCTGACAGGAGCGGCAATGCCGAGCTTACGAGCGTCTGTAAGAGAGATTTCAACCTGATCTGCACTTCTTTCGGGACCGAGAATTGACATTTTCATTTCACTTTTCGGACCTACAACAGTTACCTTTTCAACACAGGCAAACTGTCCGGGCTGTGAAAGATTCTTTTTGTTTGTAAGAGTTGCGCCCTTGCCAAAGAGAGCCTCAAGAGTTTCTTTGGTAACATGAACATGATGCGCTGATGTTTCAACCATTACTTTCATTTTGTGTACCACCATTCAATTAGAATTCGCCGTACGGCTTCGTGTTTATTTTACTACTTTATTCTTGGAATTTCAACATTTTTGATAAATTTAAATCTTTATTTTGGGAGAGAAAATTATGTATAATACCTGGGAAGAATTAAAATCGGCTTGTGAAAACTGTCACAGGTGTGAACTCTGCGAAACTCGCACAAATGTTGTTGTGGGCGTCGGCAACGAAAATGCAGAGGTTATGTTCATCGGTGAAGGTCCGGGCGAAAACGAGGATCTTCAAGGCGAACCGTTTGTCGGCAGAGCAGGCAAACTGCTTGACAAAATGCTTGCGGCTGTTGACCTTGACAGAAACAAGAATATTTACATTGCTAATATGGTAAAGTGCCGTCCGCCGAAGAACCGTGATCCAAAGCCCGAAGAACAGGAAATGTGTATTGAGTGGCTCAGAACACAGGTGAGAATGATCAAGCCGAAAATTATTGTCTGTCTCGGCAGAATTGCGGCGGCAAGGCTTATTAAATCGGATATCAAAATCACAAAGGAACACGGTCAGTGGATTGAGAAAAACGGTGTGCTTATGATGGCAATGCTTCATCCTGCGGCAATTTTGCGTGATCCACGCAGAAAGCCCGATGCTTTTGACGATTTCTTAAAGCTCCGTGATAAAATCAACGAGGTCTGTGACCATACATATGAATAATTTTTTGCAGTGGAGGTTTAGTGTGACCTCTGCTGTTTTTTATATGTATAATTTCAAAATATTGTACATACAGATGACGAATACGGTAAGATTTCTGTTGATATTGCGGTATTAATTTGGTATAATTAGTATGCAAAGCACAGTGATTTTTTCTGTAAGAAATATATGAAAAGGGTGATTTTATGAGCCTTGTAGAATTTAATAATGTTTACAAAAGATACAAAACGGGTGAGATTGTCATCAATGCGGTTGACGGCATTTCGTTCAAGGTTGAGGAGGGCGAGTTTGCAATTGTAGTCGGTGCGTCCGGTGCAGGCAAAACAACCGTTCTGAATATTCTCGGCGGAATGGACAGCTGTTCCGAGGGCGAAATCATTGTCGGCGGAAAGGATATAAGCAAATTTAAGGACAAACAGCTTATTGAGTACAGACGGCACGACATAGGCTTTGTGTTCCAGTTCTACAACCTTGTTCATAACCTAACGGCAAAGGAAAATGTTGAGCTTGCCGCTCAGATTTGCAGTAATCCTCTTGACAGCGAAACTGCTCTTGACAGCGTGGGCTTGCTTGAAAGGGCAAACAACTTCCCCGCACAGCTTTCGGGCGGTGAACAGCAGAGAGTTTCAATCGCAAGAGCACTTGCCAAAAGACCGAAGCTTTTGCTTTGTGACGAACCGACAGGTGCGCTTGACTACAACACGGGCAGACAGATTCTGAAATTGTTGCAGGAAACTTGCCGTAAAGACAAAATGACCGTTGTTCTCATCACTCACAACGGAGCAATAACGCCGATGGCGGATCACATTATAAGAATGAAAAGCGGGAAAATTGTTGAAGATATTTACAATGAAAATCCGAAAAATGTTGAAGAAATTGAGTGGTAAAAAATGAAAAGGAGGTGTCACAATGACTAAATCCTTGATAAAAAACACATTCAGAGAAATTAAAAATACAAAAGCAAGATTCATCTCAATTATGGCGATTATCGCCCTCGGAGTGGGATTTTTTGCCGGAATAAAGGCAACGGTTCCGTCAATGTACAATCTTGCAAGAACCTACACGGACGAGCAGGAGCTTATGGATTACCGACTTGTGTCAACGGTTGGATTTGATGAGGACGACATAAAGGCGGTAAAAAATACGGACGGAGTAACCTCTGTTATGCCGTCATATTTCTGCGATGTTCAGACCGATGCCAACAGCGGCGGCAGGACTATGAGAGTCATTGCGCTTCCCGAAAAATACGGTGATAATTCCGTTCAGAACAAGCTTGTTTTGACGGAAGGCAGACTTCCCGAAAAATCGGGTGAAATTGCAGCCGATTCAACCTCGTTCACGGCAGAGGGTTATAAAATCGGTGACAAAATCAGATTTGCAAAACAGACGGGCGATACAGACACTTCAACCGAACTTAAAACCCTTGAATACACTGTGGTCGGTCTTGTGCAGTCACCTCTTTACATAGCATATCAGCGAGGAACTACGACGGTCGGCAACGGAAAAATCTCGGATTATTTCTACATTTGCCCCGAAGATTTCGCCTTTGAACGCTATACGGAGCTTTATGTAAAAACCGATATTTCGGATAAATTCCTGGCATACACGGACGATTATGATAATGCCATAGAGGATAAAGCCACCGATTTTGAAAAGGTGGGAGAGAACAGGAGCAACAGCTTTACGGTCGAGGTTATCGACAAGGCTAAGAACGACCTTGCAGATGCAAAACAGGAGTATTCTGACAATAAAGAAAAAACCGAAAAGAAGCTTGCCGATGCAAAGACGGCGATTGATGACGGCAAAAAAGAGCTGAAAACCAAGACCGATGATGCACAGAAAAAACTTGATTCGGCAAAACAGCAGATTGAGGACGGCAGGACACAGCTTGAAAATTCACGCAATGAATATAACACAAAAATTGCCGATGCACAGGCTCAGATTGCCGAAAAGGAAAGTCAGCTTAATTCTGCCGAAGAACAATACAATTCTTCAAAAGCAGAATTTGATAAAGAAATTTCAAAATCACAGGCTGAAATAGAAAATGCGGAATATCAGTTGCAGTCGGCAAAGGATACATTTCAAACCGAACAGGAACCACAGCTTTTGGCAGGAATAAGTCAGGCTGAGGACGCCGTTTCCGCTTTGCAGTATCAAATCAGTCAGACGACAGATGAAGAAACGCTTGCTGTTTTGAACGCACAGCTTGAACAGGCTCAGCAGAAGCTTGACGAACTCAACGCAACATACGATTCCGCAAAGGCACAGCTTGAAGAAAGCGAAAGCCGACTTTCCGAAAGCAAGGCTCTTTTTGAACAGAAAAAGAGTGAGGGACAGGCTCAGCTTGACTACGCATATTCACAGATTTCAAGCGGAAGGACACAACTTGATGCCGCAAAAGCAGAACTTGCACAACAGTCGGCAGACGGTCAGGCACAGCTTGATTCGGCAGAAAGCAAGCTGAATGACGCTCAGAGCGAGTATGACAGCGGTGTTGCAAAGCTTGCCGAGGAAAAGAAAAACGGCGAGAAAAAACTCTCCGATGCACAGACAGAATACGATGACGGCGTTAAAAAAGCCGATGAAGAATTCAAAAAGGCAGAGGATAAAATCAAAGATGCAGAGGAAGAAATTAATTCTCTTACAGAACCAAAGTGGTATGTCTTCGACAGAAGCGACAACCCGGGTTACTCAACATTTTCTTCAAATGCTGACAGACTCGGCGCTGTTGCAACGGTATTCCCCGTGTTTTTCCTGCTCGTAGCGGTGCTTGTCTGCGTAACCACAATGACAAGACTTATTGAAGAAAAGCGTACCGAAATCGGAACGCTGAAAGCGCTCGGCTACAGCAACACAAGCATTGTAATGAAGTTTGTAATCTACTCGTTGCTTGCGGCTGTTATCGGAAGTGTAATCGGTATTTTAATCGGCATTTTCACTTTGCCGTTTGTAATTTATGATGCTTACAAAATTATGTACTACATCGGCGATATAACGCTGATACCCGACTATACAAGCATAATTTTCGGAATTGTTGCCGCAGTTGTCTGCACGGTTGTTGTGTCGGTTGTAGTGTGTGCAAAATCTCTGCACGAAAAGCCTGCGGCTGTTATGCGCCCGAAAGCACCAAAGGCGGGCAAGAGAATTTTGCTTGAACGCATAAAACCGTTGTGGTCACATATGAGCTTTAATTCAAAGCTGACCGCAAGAAATCTGTTCAGATACAAGGTAAGACTTTGTATGACTGTTATCGGTGTGGCAGGCTGTACGGCTCTGATTGTTGCAGCATTCGGTTTGCTCAACAGCTTTGAACCGATGACACACGATCAGTTTGAAACAATCTATAAATACGACGCCGTTGTTGTTCCGAAAGACAGCGGAAGTGCCGACAATCTTTCGTTTTTGACAGATACACTTGATAAAAACAGCAATGTCAAACACTCAATGCTTGTTTCACAGCAGGAATGCACGGTAACACACGGTAATAAGATTAAGGACAGCGACACAAATCTTGTTGTACCGCAGAATCCCGAAAAGTTTGACGAAATTGTTTCTCTGCATACAAGAAAAGGCAAAGAAGAACTCAAGCTTTCGGACAGCGGAGTAATGCTCAGTGAAAAAATGTGCAGTGAGCTTGGAATAAAAACGGGCGACAAAATCACACTGAATGTTGACGGCAAAAAGGCAGAGGTCAAGGTCAGCGGAATTTTTGAACAGTACCTTTACAATTTTGTCTATATGACGCCAACCGCCTATAAGAGCTTGTTCGGCAGTGACTGCACCTATAATATGGCTGATGTCGTACTCAAAGATACCTCGGATTCCGCCTGCGACAAATTCGGTTCACAGGTTTTATCCGATGATAAAATTGCGGCGGTAAGCTACATTGCATCAAGCTTGAACGAATTCCGAAATATGCTCAACTCTCTTGATATGGTTGTTACGGTTATGATAATCTGCGCAGCGGCACTTGCCTTTGTTGTACTCTACAACCTGACTAATATCAACATTGCCGAGCGTGTCCGTGAAATTGCAACCTTTAAGGTTCTCGGATTCTACAACCGTGAAACTTCATCTTTCATTTACAAAGAGAACATAATTTTGACTCTCCTCGGAATTTTCGTAGGTCTGTTCCTCGGAAACCTTTTGACAGGTTTCATCATTCAGACGGTTGAGGTTGACAACATTATGTTCGGAAGAGATATTTATTTCACTTCATACCTCTATGCGGCAGGGCTGACATTCCTGTTTTCAATTCTTGTAAATGCGGTTATGAGCTTTAAGATTAAAGCCGTTAATATGGTTGAAAGTCTTAAAAGCGTTGAATAACGGAATATTTTGCCGTATGCTTAAAAAATCTTTTGTAAAATATTGATTGAATACAGCAATTGTGTTATAATACAGAAGAATAGGCTAAATAAATAGGCTGACAGGCAAAATATCTGTGAAAGGATAGTTACAGTAATGATAAAAGCTAATGAATACCGCACAGTCACCTGCGGTGAGTTAAGAGAAGAAAATATCGGACAGCAGGTCAGAGTTGCGGGCTGGGTTGAAAATATCCGTGACCACGGCGGTGTAATGTTCCTCGATATCCGTGATCAGTACGGTGTGCTTCAGGTTGTTGTTCACAACGATGAACTTCTTAAGGATATCAACAAGGAATGTACAGTAACTCTCAGCGGTACTGTTGTTAAGCGTGACGAAGAAACAATTAACAAGAAGATTGCAACAGGTTTCGTTGAAGTTCACACGGAGGACATCAAGGTTCTCGGCAAGTGTAAGAATGTTCTTCCGTTTGAGGTTGCAACCTCTACAAATACCAACGAAGAAGTAAGACTTAAATATCGTTTTCTTGACCTCCGTAACCCGAAGGTTCACAATAATATTATGATTCGTTCGCAGATTATCACATTTCTGCGTAACAAGATGAACGAAATGGGCTTTATGGAGATTCAGACTCCTATCCTTTCAACTTCATCTCCGGAGGGCGCTCGTGACTACCTTATCCCGAGCAGAAAGCACAAGGGCAGATTCTATGCTCTCCCACAGGCTCCTCAGATTTTTAAACAGCTCCTTATGGTGTCAGGTTTTGACAGGTATTTCCAGATTGCGCCTTGCTTCCGTGATGAGGACGCCCGTGCAGACCGTTCACCGGGTGAGTTCTATCAGCTTGATTTTGAAATGGCTTTTGCAACACAGGAAGATGTATTTGCTGTTGCTGAAGAGGTTCTTTACGAAACATTCAAGAAGTTTTCAAATAAAGAGGTTTCAAAGCCTCCGTTTGCCCGTATTCCGTATGCAGAGAGTATGCTCAAGTATGGTACAGACAAGCCTGACCTCCGCAATCCGCTCGTAATTGTTGAAATCAGCGATATGTTTGAGGAAACAGACTTTGCTCCGTTCCGCAAAAAGACAGTTCGTTCAATCAATGTTCCGAACGCCGCAGGTCAGTCAAAGAAATGGTTCAAGAAGATGGAGGAGTTTGCTCTTTCAATCGGCATGAAGGGCCTTGGCTATGTTAAGGTTAGAGATGACCTCACATTTGACGGTCCGATTGACAAGTTCCTTAAAGAGGGCGACCGTGAAGAACTTATCAGCCGTAACGGTTCAAAAGCAGGCGATGTAATCTACTTTATCGCCGATACTGCTCAGGAAGCTCCAAAGCTTGCGGGTCAGATCAGAACAGAGGTTGCAAAGCGTCTTGACCTTATCGATACAAGCCGTTTTGAAATGTGCTTTATCGTTGACTTCCCGATGTTTGAGAGAGATGAAGAAACAAATCAAATTATCTTCACACACAATCCTTTCTCAATGCCGCAGGGCGGTCTTGACAGCCTTCTTAACAAGGATCCCGAAGAGGTTCTTGCTTATCAGTATGATATCGTTTGCAACGGTGTAGAGCTTTCATCAGGCGCTGTTCGTAACCACGATATTGAAATTATGAAGAAAGCGTTCGAGCTTGCCGGCTACAGCGAGGATGACCTCAAGGCTAAGTTCTCTGCACTCTACAATGCGTTCCAGTACGGTGCTCCGCCGCACGCAGGTATGGCTCCGGGTGTTGACCGTATGATTATGCTCCTTACAGAGGAAGAGAACATCAGAGAAGTTATTGCATTCCCGATGAACTCCAATGCTCAGGATCTTCTCCTCGGTTCACCGGGTGAGGTAACAGAACAGCAGCTCCGTGAGGTTCATATTAAATTAAGATAAAAACTGCATTTGCAGTCATATATTCAAACTCAAAGGGCGAGTTATATATTATATGACTTGCCCTATTTTCTTTAAAAAGGACGGTTTTTATGGTAACAAGAGAAGATGTTGAAAACATTGCGTTGCTTTCAAAGCTTTTTGTTCCCGAAGAGGAGCTTGACGGCCTTACAAAGTCAATGCAGGAAATCATAGATTTTGCCGACACAATCAATAACGCTCCGACAGACGGCGAGGAGTTTGACGATATTAACAATCTGTCAAATGTTTTTCGTGAGGATGAGGTTGTTGAGTCCTACGATACAAAGGAAATTCTTTCAAATGCTCCCGAGCAGGCAGAGGATCACTTCCTTGTAAGAAACAGAGAGTAAGGCGGTGTAAAAATGGGTTCTATTGAAAAAATTCATGAAATGCTTGTGTCAAAAGAGTGTTCATGTACCGAGCTTACAAAAAGCTATCTTGACGAAATCGAAAAGGCTGACGGCGAGCTTAACGCATATGTTAACGTAACAGGCGAGGAGGCTCTGAAAACTGCCGAGGCTGTTGACAGAAAAATTGCCTCCGGCGAGGAAATCGGTATGCTCGAGGGTGTTCCGATGACGCTCAAGGACAATATTTCAACAAAGGGAATTGAAACAACCTGTTGTTCAAAAATTCTCACAGGCTATAAGCCGATTTATAACGCAACCGTTTGGGAAACTCTTGCAGGCGAAAACGCAGTTATGCTCGGCAAGACGAATATGGACGAGTTCGCAATGGGCTCTTCATGCGAAACATCATACTTTGGCGGTGCAATGAATCCGTTTGATTCAAACTATGTTTCAGGCGGTTCATCAGGCGGTGTTGCAAGTGCGGTAGGCGCAAACATTGCCGCTTACGGTCTTGGCTCTGATACAGGCGGATCAATCCGTCAGCCGGCATCATTCTGCGGTATTGTAGGTCTTAAACCTACTTACGGTGCGGTTTCCCGTTACGGACTTATCGCATACGCAAGTTCACTTGACCAGATTGGACCGATTACAAAGTCTGTTGAGGACGCTGCAATTGTTTTTGATGCAATTTCAAAGAGAGATGAAAAAGATTCAACCTCAAAGGGCTTTGTCGGTGACACTTATTCAAAACTCAACAATGACATCAAGGGTATGAAAATCGGTATTGCAAAGGAATATCTTGAGGGTGTCCGTGACGATGTAAAAGAGGCTGTCTTAAAGGCTGCCGATATCTACAAGTCAATGGGCGCGGAGATTGTTTACTTTGACCTGCCGGAACTCAAATTTGCCCTTCCTGTTTACTATATCATCGCCTGTGCCGAGGCATCTTCAAACCTCGGCAGATATGACGGTATCCGTTTCGGTTACAAAACCGAGCATTACAACGGCACTCACGATATGGTCTGCCGTACCCGTTCGGAGGGATTCGGCGAAGAGGTTAAACGCAGAATCCTCCTCGGTACTTATGTTCTTTCCGCAGGTTACTATGACGCTTATTACAAAAAGGCTCAGAATCTTCGCGGCACTATCGTTAAGGCATTCAACAACGCATTTGAAAAGTGCGATGTAATCCTTGCTCCGACAGTTCCTATGACAGCATTTGAAAAGGGACATGCTGTAAGCGATCCGATTGAAACCTATCTTACGGATATCTGCACTGTACCTGTCAATATTGCAGGTCTGCCGGGTGTTTCGGTTCCGTGCGGATTCAACGCAAATGGTATGCCGATTGGTATGCAGCTTATCGGCAAGAGCTTTGGCGAGGCTGAAATTCTTAATGCGGCATACAAATATCAGCAGGCTGCTGCTGAAAACTTTAAGGATACAAAGTGGGGTGTTAAGCTGTGAGTTACGAATTAGTTGCGGGTTTTGAAACCCATATTGAGCTTGCCACAAAGACAAAAATCTTTTGCGGCTGTACTACAAAATTCGGCGGTGCGCCAAACAGCCATTGCTGTCCCGTGTGTATCGGTCTGCCGGGAACACTTCCAAAGCTTAACCGTGAGGTAGTTCGCTATGCAATCCGTGCAGGTCTTGCAGTTCACGGTGAAATCGCAGAGATTTCAAAAATGGACAGAAAGAACTACTGCTATCCCGACCTTTCAAAGGCTTATCAGATCAGCCAGCTTTATGCTCCGCTTATTATAGGCGGTTATGTTGAGCTTTCAAACGGCAGAAAAATCCGTTTGCACCACATTCACATTGAAGAGGACGCAGGAAAGCTCATTCATCAGCACGGCGACACATATGTTGACTATAACCGTGGTGGTGTTCCTCTTATCGAAATCGTTTCAGAGCCTGACATTCGTTCAATTGACGAGGCAAGAGAGTATGTTGAAAAGCTTCAGCAGGTTATGCGTTACATCGGAATTTCCGACTGTAAGATGCAGGAAGGCTCAATGCGTTGCGATGTAAACATTTCGGTTCGTCCAAAGGGCAGCGAAAAGCTTGGTACAAGAACCGAAATTAAAAATATGAACTCAATCAACAACATAGCAAAAGCTATGGAGTATGAGTTTGAAAGACAGGTTGACCTCATTGAAAACGGCGGAAGTGTTGTTCAGGAAACTCTCCGTTATGACGATGCAACCAACACAACATCTTCAATGAGAAGTAAAGAGGACGCTCACGATTACCGTTATTTTCGTGATCCCGACCTTGTTACTATCCATGTTCCGAAAGATGTTGTTGAAGAAATCAAGGCTGCAATGCCTGAGCTTCCTACCGACAAGTGCAGAAGATATATTGATGAACTTGCAATTCCCGAAAAGGATGCACAGCTTCTTACAAAGTACCGCAAAATCAGCGAGTATTTTGACAAGGCTTGCGAGGGCGTTAAGTCACCAAAGACAGTTTCAAACTTCATTATCGGTCAGATTTTCCGCAGAACAGAAACTGAGGCTGACAAGGAAATCTTTGATGTTGCGGTTACTCCCGAACAGCTTAACGAGCTTGTAAAACTTCTTGACAGCGGTAAAATCCGCAACAACCTTGCGAAGGCAACACTTGAAAAAATGCTTGACAGCGGCAAGGGTGCTCTTGAATTTATCAGCGAAAGCGATATGGGCGGTCTTGACGAAAACGCACTCAACGATTTGTGCAAGCAGGCTGTTGAGAGCAATCCAAAGGCTGTTGAGGACTATAAGAACGGCAAGGAAAAGGCGATTAAGTCGCTTGTCGGAAATGTTATGAAGAACAGCAGAGGTAAGGCAGATCCTGCTCTTGCAGAGTCAAAAATCAAGGAGCTTATCGGCTGATAACTTAAACCTTCACGGGGGTGTGTCTTATGAAAGAAAAAATCAAAGTAACGGCAGTTGTAATGTTTCTCGGAGTTATATTTTCGGGAATTTTGGTTGCATACAAGCTGGTTAATACGATTATCCCGTCATTTGACGGCGGATCGGCATCGGTATTCGACTATCTGCTAATCGTGACTGTCACCGTTTCAATGGTGCTGAAGCTCGCAGTAGGTTCAATGGGACTGAGAGCCGTTTCAAAAAAGACATCACCGCCGGATATGCAAAAAATGTTGAAAACTTCGGGCAAACTCGCAGTAGTGCTTGTGCTTATCGGAGTGCTTAACATCATATTTAATGTTGTCAACGGACAGGTCGTTTTTGTGATTGAAGTGTTCGACATAGCAACCGATATTCTTCTCGGTTTTGTGTATATACTTGCCTCCGCAAGCGTTCGTGCCGGCAGAGAATAAGTTCGGATTTTAGATTACCAAATAAAAAAATTAACGGTTGGATTTACGAAAAAAGTAATCCAACCGTTTTTTGTTTTTGTAATTTTTCTTTTAGAACCGTATGGGCGGACAATATCCGCCCGCACGGCGAGCCGCCGTTCCCAGTTCGTGTAGACAGTTTTAATTAAATGTAAAATTGAAAATTGAAAATGGAAAATTAATGTCGGGAAGACAGTTTGTAATGTAAAAAACATATTATGCCCGAGCGTAGTATTGTAATTGTTTCCACAATCCAGTAGGGGCGTTCATTGGACGCCCGCCAAGTAATGACAGAAAATTTATGATGAAAACAAACTGTATAAATGAGATACAGTTACCGAAATAATGTAGGGGAGAACAGTGTTCGCCAATCGTTTTGGTTGCAAAACCAAAACGAATAAAACACACTGACTTGTTATTTAAATGAAGAAAACTGTGCATCAAATATTGCACTCATTGCGTATAATAGTTAAAAGTTTAAAATGTAGGTTCGTGCCTTTTTAGTTGTGCCGTCAAAGTTTGTTACGGTAGTATATCCGGTAGGTACAAATCCATTTTTAATCATAACTTTTCCCGAGTTTACATTCTCAACAGCGTGGCAACCGTAAATCTTTGTTTGCTTTAAAGCGTTCTTTGCAAAATTAAGAATTACTGCGGCTATTTCAGTTGTAAAGCCTTTGTGCCAATAATCAAACATACAGTTGTAACCGATTTCGTACATCTGTTCATCATCATTCCATACAAGACCGCCACTGCCGAAAAGAGTACCCTCTTTTTTGTCAATAAATCCCCAATCGTATTGCTTGTCAGAATTTTCTGCATATTCAACCATTTTAAGCCATTCAATTGTATCATCAAGGCTTGTGTGAGAATTATACCGCATATACTTTGTAACTCGATTATCACTTGTCCAGTTGTTAAATGCCGTTTTCGCATCGTTAACGGTTAATGGGCGTAAAATGACTCGTTCACTTTCAAGAACAGGTGTTTTCAAAAAATCATCTCCTATAACAAAGAGGTCAGCGATTACTGACCTCTTTTCTTTTTTTATATTCCGATAAATATTAATATAGTGTTAGTTCGTAAATTGACAACCAAGCTACGCTCGGGTGACAAAAGTTTGAATATAACAAACTGTCTACACGAACCGGGTGCGAGGCACTCGCATTAGTCAACCTTTGGCAAGCCGTCAAAGCCCTGCTGGAGGTCGGCGTCTGTCGGAATGTAGTCACTCATTTCGCCGTCATTATACTTCTGATAAGCAACCATATCAAAGTAGCCTGTACCTGTAAGACCGAAGAGAATTGTCTTTTCTTCGCCTGTTTCTTTGCACTTGAGAGCCTCGTCAATTGCAACTCTTATTGCGTGACTGCTTTCGGGAGCAGGGAGAATACCCTCAACTCTTGCAAACTGCTCTGCTGCTGCAAATACGCTTGTCTGCTCAACTGCTCTTGCTTCCATAAGACCGTCATGATACAGCTGAGAAAGTGTTGAACTCATACCGTGGAAACGAAGTCCGCCTGCGTGGTTGGCTGACGGAATAAATCCGCTGCCGAGCGTGTACATCTTTGCGAGAGGACAAATCATACCAGTGTCGCAGAAGTCATATGCAAACTTACCTCTTGTAAGGCTCGGGCATGATGCCGGCTCAACAGCGATAAATTTGTAGTCATTTTCGCCACGGAGCTTTTCACCCATAAACGGAGAGATAAGACCGCCGAGGTTTGAACCGCCGCCGGCACAGCCGATGATAATGTCAGGCTTTACATTGTACTTTTCGAGAGCGGCTTTTGCTTCAAGACCGATAACAGACTGATGAAGAAGTACCTGATTAAGCACACTTCCGAGTACATAACGGTAGCCGTCTGTATGAGTTGCAACCTCAACAGCCTCAGAAATAGCACAGCCAAGGCTTCCTGTTGTACCGGGGTGAGCCTCAAGAATCTTTCTGCCGACTTCCGTTGTTGTTGACGGTGACGGAGTAACGCTTGCACCGTAGGTTCTCATAACCTCTCTTCTGAAAGGCTTTTGCTCGTATGAAACCTTTACCATAAATACCTTGCAGTCAAGGCCGAAATATGAACAAGCCATTGAAAGGGCAGTACCCCACTGACCTGCGCCTGTTTCGGTTGTAACACCTTTAAGTCCCTGCTTTTTAGCGTAGTAAGCCTGAGCAATTGCGCTGTTGAGCTTGTGGCTTCCGCTTGTGTTGTTGCCCTCGAATTTGTAGTAAATCTTTGCGGGAGTGTCAAGAGCCTTTTCAAGAAAATATGCTCTTATAAGCGGAGATGGACGGTACATTTTATAGAAGTCCTGAATTTCTTCCGGAATGTCAATGTATGCGTCTGTATCGTCAAGCTCCTGGTCAATAAGCTCATCACAGAACACGGGAGCAAGGTCTGCGTGTGTCATAGGCTTGAGTGTTGCAGGATTTAAAAGCGGTGCAGGCTTGTTTTTCATATCTGCACGAACATTGTACCATTTTGTCGGGATTTCGCTTTCGTCAAGGTATATTTTGTATGGGATTTTGTTTTCAGCCACTAAAATGACCTCCTTGGAATAATATTTCTCTGTAAACAGAATGTAATCTCACTTTGAAAATTTGCAGGAATTATTTTACATCCTGCACACTTCTGTAATATTGTACCACAAATAAAAGGCTTTGTCACGCAAATTTGTAAAAATTTATTTCAGCATACAAAACCTATATTTTTATTTACACTTTTTTTACAATTGACAAACAGCGTATTTTACAAAACAGTCATAGACTGATGTTGTACGAAAGAGGTACACAAATGATATGAATTTAAGGAGAAAATTCAAATGAAATCTATGACTAAAAAAATTACGGCAACAGCATTATTCGGTGTTCTTGCAGTTTCTGCATTTGCAGGCTGCGGCGGTGCAGGCTCTTCATCAAACGGCTCATCCGATGCAGGTTCGGATGCCGCAAAGTTTGACGCATCAAAAACAATCTCTGTTGTAACAAGAGAAGAAGGTTCAGGCACAAGAGACGCATTCACAGAGCTTACAGGCGTTCTTGTTAAGGACGGCGACAACAAGACAGACAACACAACTGCTTCGGCTGTAACAATCAACAGCACAGAGGCTGTTATCACAAATGTTAAGGATAACGATGCGGCAATCGGTTACATTTCACTCGGTTCACTCAACGATACGGTAAAGGCTCTTAAAATCGGCGGTGTTGAGGCAACAGCCGATAATGTAAAGTCAGGCGATTATGCAGTAAGCCGTCCGTTCAACATTGCTTACAAGGGCGAACTCAGCGATGTTGCTCAGGATTTTGTCGATTACATAATGAGCTCAGACGGTCAGAAGATTGTTTCAGACAACGGTTATGTAACAGTTTCGGAAAATGCCGCATACAGCGGTAAGAAGCCGTCAGGCAAAATCAGCGTAGCAGGTTCATCTTCGGTATCACCTGTAATGGAAAAGCTTGCCGAGGCTTATCAGAAGGTAAACACAAACGTTAAGGTTGAAATCCAGACATCCGACTCATCGGCAGGTATGCAGTCAGCTATGGGCGGTACATGTGATATCGGTATGGCGTCTCGTGACCTTAAGGATGAAGAAAAGAGCGCACTCAAGGTTGAAACAATCGCAAAAGACGGTATCGCAGTAATCGTAAACAATGCAAACACATGTGATGACCTCACACTTGATCAGGTAAAATCAATTTACACAGGTGAAACAACTGTTTGGAGTGACATAATTAAATGAGATTAAACAGATTTCGTGAAAAGGCAATGCAGGGAGTTTTCTTCCTCACAGCTGTAACAAGTATAGCGGCGGTTGTCATAATCTGTATATTCTTATTCTGTAACGGTGTTCCTGCAATGGCAGAAATAGGCTTCTTTGATTTCGTAGGCGGACAGAAATGGGCGCCTACGAATGTGCCTGCATCATATGGAATTTTTGATATGATTATCGCAAGCATATATGTTACTGCGGGAGCAATCATAATCGGCGTCCCGATAGGAATTCTCACAGCAGTATTTCTTGCAAGATTTTGTCCTGCACCGCTTTACAAGGTGCTTAAACCGGCAACAGAGCTTTTGGCAGGCATCCCGTCAATTGTTTACGGCTTCTTCGGACTTGTGGTAGTTGTACCGTTCATCCGTGATAACTTCGGCGGTGACGGTTCAAGCTGGCTTGCGGCGTCAATCGTACTCGGAGTTATGATTCTTCCGACAATCATCGGTGTGTCGGAGTCGGCAATCAAGGCAGTTCCCGAAAGCTACTACGAAGGTGCTCTGGCACTTGGAGCAACAAAGGAAAGAAGTGTGTTCAAGACAATTCTTCCGGCATCAAAATCAGGCGTTCTTGCAGGAGTTGTTCTCGGCATAGGCAGAGCGTTGGGCGAAACAATGGCAGTTGTACTCATTGCAGGCAATCAGGTTCAGATTCCGCACAGCGTTACGGACGGACTTCGTACCCTGACCGCAAACATTGTTCTTGAAATGGGTTATTCAACAGGCTTGCACCGTCAGGCACTTATTGCAACGGGTGTTGTTCTGTTCGTATTTGTTCTGCTCATCACACTTTCAATGCAGGCTATAAAGAGTAGGAGTGAAAAGCGTGGCTAACAGCGATAATATAAAAAACGATGCCGCTTTGGTTGATGTGTCACAGATTAAGGCAATCAACAAAGTATCGTTTAAACAGAGAATGAAAGCCTACAAAAGAAAGCCCCTTTCACTTGTACTGCTCATTCTTGTAGGTCTTGCGGCGGCACTTTCAGCGGCGGCTCTCATATTTATCATTGCCTATGTTCTTGTGCGAGGTGTTCCGAACCTTACCCCCGAGCTGTTCTCACTTGAGTACAACAGCGACAATGTATCGTGTATGCCGTCAATTATCAACACAATTGTTCTTACGCTTGTAACCCTTATAATTTCCGTACCGTTCGGTGTGGGAGCGGCAATCTATCTTGCCGAGTACGCAAAGCGTGGCAACAAGCTTGTTAAGGTAATCAGAACAATGGCAGAAACCCTTGCCGGTATTCCGTCAATTGTTTACGGTCTTTTCGGTATGCTTTTCTTTGTGTATGCCCTTAACTGGGGTTATTCACTTCTTGCCGGTGCATTTACGCTTGCAATTATGGTACTTCCCACAATTATGCGTACAACCGAGGAGGCACTTCTCACAGTTCCAGATTCATACCGTGAGGGCAGTTACGGACTCGGTTCGGGCAAGCTCAGAACAATTATGAGAATTATTCTTCCGAGTGCGATGCCCGGTATTCTTGCCGGAATCATTCTTGCTGTCGGCAGAATAGTAGGCGAAACAGCCGCACTTATTTATACTTACGGTTCGGCAACAGGCTATGCGGCAGGCCCTCTCAATTCGGGACGGTCACTTGCCGTTCATATGTATGTACTTACCAACGAAGGACTTCATACAGATCAGGCATGGGGTACCGCAGTTGTACTTCTTGTACTTGTTTTTGCAATCAATACACTCTCGGCATTTGTTGCAAAGAAACTCGGAAACAACAAGAAGTAACAGGAAAGGATAATTATTTTACAATGGATAAATTTACCATAGAAAACATGAATCTTTACTACGGAAAATTTCATGCGTTAAAGGATGTAAATATCCGTATGAAGAAAAACAGAATCACAGCCTTCATCGGTCCGTCAGGCTGCGGTAAGTCAACTCTTTTAAAGTCGCTCAACCGAATGAACGACCTTGTTGAGGGTTGTAAGATAACAGGCGACATTCGCCTTGACAACGAGGATATTTACGGAGATATGGATGTAAACATCCTCCGCAAAAGGGTTGGTATGGTGTTCCAGAAAGCCAATCCATTCCCGATGAGTATTTACGATAACATCGCTTTCGGTCCTCGCACACACGGAATCAAAAGCAAGAAAGAACTTGACCGGATTGTTGAAGAATCCTTGCGTGATGCCGCAATCTGGGATGAGCTTAAAGACAGGCTCAAAAAGAGCGCTCTCGGTCTTTCGGGCGGTCAGCAACAAAGACTTTGTATTGCAAGAGCACTTGCCGTAAAACCCGAAGTTCTGCTTATGGACGAGGCAACTTCTGCACTTGATCCTATTTCAACGGGTAAAATTGAGGAGCTTTGCCTTAAACTGAAAAACGATTATACAATCGTTGTGGTAACACATAATATGCAGCAGGCTTTGCGTATTTCAGATGAAACAGCGTTCTTTTTACTCGGTGAAATGGTTGAATGTAATTCAACCGACGCAATTTTCTCAAATCCGCAGGATAAGCGTACCGAAGAATACATTACGGGAAGGTTTGGCTAATGAGAGAATATTTTGATAAAGAGCTTACACAGCTTAACGACAGCCTTATTGAAATGGGCGGTCTTGTTGAACAGGCAATCAAAAATACAATGAAGATGATTGTTGACGGCGAAGATTTGCTTGATATCGCAAGAGAACATGAAAATCGTATTAACGAGGCGGAAAAATCCATCCAAAGCAGATGTTTGCACCTTCTTCTTCATCAGGCACCGGTTGCACACGACCTCAGATATGTTTCCGCCGCACTTAAAATGATTACCGACCTTGAGAGAATCGGAGATCAGGCAGTTGATATTGCTGAAATGTCTGTTTACATCAAGGACAAAAAGCAGGTGTTCAATCTTACTCACATTTTGGAAATGGCAGACAATGCCTCAAAAATGGTAACGGAGGCTATTGACGCTTTTGTTAAGAGCGATATTGAGGTTGCCAAAAAGGTAGCCCGTCAGGATGATATCGTTGACGAACTTTTTAACCGTTCAAAGAATGAAACGGTTGAACTCATTCATAAGAATAAGGAACTCGGCTCAGAGGCTCTCGATATCGTTATGATTGCAAAGTATCTTGAAAGAATTGCAGACCATGCGGTTAATGTTGCAGAGTGGGTTGCTTTTTCAATTACAGGCAGCTGCGATTTGTCCGACTGATATATTTTGCTTAACAAACGGGAGCATAGCTGTATGCTCCTGATTTTTGTTTTATTAAACTTTACATTTTTGCAAAAAAAGTCTATAATTATGGCGGATGTTCCGATTTTAATTTAAGTGCAGGCGCCCCTTTGCGGTGCATTTAAATACACATTTGTTGAGGGAGAGTATTAGATGTTAATTTACATTGTTGAAGATGATACCGATATCAGAGAGCTTGAATCTTATGCCATGAAAAGCAGCGGATATGAGGTTCAGAGCTTTGGTGAAAGCAAGAGCTTTTTTAAGGCTTGTACAGCCGAAATTCCTCAGCTTGTAATTCTTGATGTTATGTTACCCGATTTTGACGGACTTTCCGTGCTTGAAAAAATGCGCAGGGACGCCGTGACAAAAAATGTTCCCGTTATCCTTGTTACTGCAAAGGGAAGTGAAATGGATAAGGTCAAAGGCCTTGACATGGGTGCCGATGACTATATTACAAAACCTTTTTCAGTCCTTGAGCTTATTTCAAGAGTCCGTGCAATCCTCCGCAGATGTTCTGTTGATGACAGACAGGATGTAATAAAGCTCGGTCAGATTGTTTTTGACGATTCCAAGCACATTGTAACAAGCTGCGGTGAGGAATGTAACCTCACCTTCAAAGAATACGAACTTTTAAAGTATCTTCTCAAAAATAAAGGTATGGCGCTTACCCGTGAAAATATCATTCTCAATGTGTGGGGATATGATTTTGAGGGCGAGAGCAGAACGGTTGATATGCACATTACAACCCTCAGACAAAAACTCGGCAGCTGCGGAAACCTTATCAAAACCGTGAGAAATGTCGGATATAAGGCGGGGGAATAAAGTGAAACTGAGTAAAAAGCTTTTAAAAAACTTTTCGGTTATCGCTGTGGTGTCCATTCTTCTGACGGCTGTTTTTTCAACAGCCGCTTTCTGGTTTGTGTTTTCCGATGAACAGGAGGCAGAGGTTCGGCAATATACCGATAAAATCATCAGCGTTTATAATTCCGACAGCGAAATCGACCTTTCAAAATATTACGGAATAGGCGATTTTCGTGTTACTCTCATAAAAAGTGACGGTTCGGTTGTATCCGACAGCGTTGACACAGATGTTAATTCTATGCCGAATCACAGCGACCGCCCCGAATTTGAACAGGCAATCAAGGACGGCAACGGTTCAAGCCACAGAATGTCGGAAACTTTGAATAAAATAACATACTACTATGCAGAAAAAACCGCAGACGGTTCTGTAATCCGTGTTGCAAAGACAATTGACAGCATTTACGGAATCTTTCTTTTTGTTATTCCGTCAATTCTTATAATTATGATAGGTGTATTTGTCGTATGCACAATTCTGGCAAAGCGTTCCACAAAGAAAATCATTGAACCGATTAAGGAAATGGCGGACAACGGCAACGGCTCGCCGTATGATGAGCTTTTGCCACTCTCACAGAAAATTGCAAGCCAGCAAAGACAAATCAAGCGTCAGATGCGCAGACTGCAGTTTGAAAAGGATAAAATTTCAACGCTTATCGAAAATATGGCGGAGGGCTTTATTCTTATTGATGTTGACAAAAAGGTGCTTATGAGCAATTATTCGGCGTCAAAGCTTCTTGGTGCCGATGATGACGGTGTTACCGACAAAACTTTGATTGCGTTTTCACGCAACGAGGTTCTTAACGATTGCGTTGACAAGGCTCTTTCGGGCGAGAGTAAAAACGGCGACACAACCGTAAAAGGAAGAGCATTGCAGATTATCACCAATCCTGTTTATTCAAACGGTGAAAAAAACGGTGCAATCTGTCTTATTATTGATGTTTCGGCTAAGAAAAAGGCTGAAAAGATGCGTCGTGAATTCACGGCAAATGTAACTCACGAGCTGAAAACTCCGTTGACTTCAATTTCGGGTTATGCAGAAATCATTGCAAGCGGTCTTGTGAAGCCCGATGATATCCCGAATTTTGCAAATAAAATTCACAAGGAATCGGGCAGACTTCTCTCTCTTATAAGCGATATCATGGAGCTTTCGCAGCTTGACGAAAAATTCAGCGATGAAGAATTTGCCCCTGTTGACCTTGCAGGGGTGGCAGCCGAGGTTGCCGAGGATCTCCGTTCAAATGCCGAAAAGCATGGAATTACAATCACTGTTGATACAAAAACTGCCGTCATAAGCGGAAACCGTAATCAGATTTACGAACTTATCTACAATCTTTGTGACAATGCAATCCGTTATAATCGTGAAAACGGTTCGGTAAAAATAATAACAGGTGATGACAATGAACATCCGTTTGTTAAAGTTGCCGACACGGGAATCGGTATCCCCGAAAAGCACCACAAGCGTGTGTTTGAACGCTTTTACCGTGTTGACAAGAGCCGTTCAAAGGAAACAGGCGGCACGGGTCTTGGACTTGCAATTGTCAAGCACATTACCGAAAGACACGGCGGAGAGATTTCTCTTGAAAGCAGTGAACAGGGAACAACATTTACCGCAATGTTCTGATGTGAATATTTTTACAATCCTTTGCAGAGAAAATAAATTTCAAGCAGTGCTGTGCATACTATATTGTGCAGTACCGCTTTTTTATTGCTTAAACAATACCATTTCACGAATCTCACATAAAAAATACTCCGTTTTGACAAATTTCAAAGATATTCACCAAGCTTTCAGACTTTACAAATTCTTTACAATTCATTGACAATCCTATGACTTTAGTTTAATATTATTGATGATAAAGGAGAGTATGTATTTATGGATTTGTTTATGGTTTTACAACTGCTCTGCGGTCTGGCGCTCTTTTTGTTCGGTATGAATTCAATGGGCGACGGTCTTGAGAGCCTTTCCGGCGGTAAGCTTGAAAAAACTTTGGAAAAAATGACTAACAGCACCATGAAAGGATTCATTCTCGGTATGGCTGTTACTGCGGTGATTCAGTCCTCTTCGGCAACAACCGTTATGGTTGTCGGCTTTGTAAACTCGGGAATTATGAAACTCCGCCAGGCAATCGGTATTATTATGGGTGCCAATGTCGGCACAACAATCACTTCTTGGATTCTCAGCCTTTCGGGTATTGAGGGCGACAGTTTGGTTATGCAGCTTTTAAAGCCGTCGTCTTTCTCTGCCGTGTTTGCCTTTGTAGGAATTATTCTTCTTATGTTCTGCAATTCGGAAAAGAAGAAACATCTCGGCACAATTTTCCTCGGATTCGGTATTCTTATGGTTGGTATGGATCAGATGAGTGCGGCTGTTGAACCACTTTCGGATGATCCGACATTCACAGGCTTCCTCACACTCTTTAACAACCCTGTATTCGGTATTCTTGCCGGCGCATTGCTGACCGCAGTTATACAAAGCTCAAGCGCCTCTGTCGGTATTTTGCAGGCATTGTCCAAAACAGGCGCAATCAGCTATTCGATGGCAATCCCGATTGTTATGGGACAGAATATAGGCACTTGCGTAACCGCACTTATTTCCTGTATCGGTGCAAAGAAAAACGCAAAGCGTGCCGCATTTGTACATCTTTACTTCAATATTATCGGCACACTCGTAATTTGTGCATTGTTCTACGGTTCTAACCTCTTTATCAACTACGGTTTCCTTAATGATATCGTAGGTCCGGAGAACATTGCGGTTATCCACACAGCATTCAATTTGCTTGCAACTGCAATTCTTCTTCCGTTCAACAAGTATCTTGAAAAGCTTGCCTGCCTTACAATCAAGGACAAGGAAGAGGATTCGGATGTTCCGTTCCTTGATGAGCGTTTTCTCAACACTCCCTCTGTTGCAACAGAGCGTGCAAAGTCACTTGCTGAAAAAATGGCTCGTCTTTCTGAGGGTACGCTCCTCGGCGCACTTGAACTTGTTGACCATTATGACGAAAAGGTTGCGGAAACAATTCATGAAAACGAAGATATGATTGATTCCTATGAGGATGTTATTTCAACATATCTTGTAAAGCTCAGTTCCAAACAGCTTTCGGCTGACGACAGTAAAACTATTCAGCTCATTCTTCACACAATCGGTGATTTTGAGCGTATCAGCGATCATGCGGTAAGCATTGTAAAGGTTGCTCAGGAAATTCACGAAAAGAACATTTCGTTCTCAAAAGAGGCGAAAGCAGGACTTGCCGTTATGATTGACGCACTTCGTGAAATTATCAACAACGCTACTGTTGCTTTTGTCGATAATGACCTTGCACTTGCCTCAAAGGTTGAACCGCTTGAACAGGTTATCGATCGTCTGCGTGATAAGCTTAAAGACGCCCATGTTAAGCGTCTTACTAACGGTACCTGTACAATCGAACTCGGCTTTGTATTCTCTGACCTTATCACAAATATTGAGAGAGTTTCCGACCATTGCTCAAACATTGCAATCGGTGTTATTGAAATCAATCGCAACGGCTACGACGCACACGAATATCTCCACGAACTCAAAAATTCCGATGATATTCAGTACAACGCAGATTACAAGGCTTACAAGCAGAAGTACACACTTCCAAAGGAAGCTCTGTCTGTACGAGAGGTTTCCGTAGGCGTTCCCGTAAACTAAACAAATCTTTTTATAAAATTTAGGGCTACAGAAAAACGAAAGGTTTTTCTGTAGCCCATTTTTTTGCGTGTGAAAGATTTACCTGCGGATTTTTATGCGGTCAGCTTTCGCTTCCGTTAAATACGGAAAAATCCGAGAAGAATTGCAAAGTAATGGAACACACTTCCCGCAACCGTGAATAAGTGCCATATCGAGTGAAAATATTTTACCCTTTTAATTGCGTAAAATATAATCCCCACCGTGTAGAATACTCCGCCTATTATGAGGAAGATTCCCGAAATTGACGGCATATGTTCCATAAGCGGTTTTATTGCAAAGATTATTACCCAACCCATTCCTATGTAGCAGAATATTGACGGAATCCTTGCTTTTTCAAGGTTGATTGAGTTCATAACTATTCCGAAAATTGCCGATGCCCACACAATTCCGAACAGAATCCAACCTGTCACACCGTTGAGGTAGTAAAGAGTAATCGGTGTGTATGTTCCTGCAATCAGCAGAAAAATTGTGTTGTGATCCATTATTCGGAAAAATGCTTTTACCTTTTCATTTGTAAAAGAATGATACAGAGTTGACATTGTGTAGAGTATGATGAGCGATGCACCGTAAATGCATGAGCTGACAACACCCCACGCATTTGTGTGGATTGCCGCCGTAACGATAAGCACAACCGTTCCCGCAATCGACAGACCTGCACCGATTCCGTGTGATACAGAGTTGAAAATTTCTTCCCCGAGTGTATATTTTCTTTTGAACTTTGCCAAGATAAACCTCCAAAAAATAATCTGTACTAATATTATAAATCATTCCTGCACATATTCAAGATGATTCGTAATGCAAAATATTTCAATAGATTTTACATTTCATCAAAAATGGTTTCTGTTATCCAAATTTCGCAGATTTATTGGTTTGTAATTCAAACTTGTTGAATTTTTATAACATATTGACACAAGAATATTTTGTGTAGTATAATTTGCGTAATTTATTTGGCTGTAGGAGGAGCGCTTATGCTCAGAATAGAACATTTAACTAAAAAATACGGTGACAAAAAGGCTGTTGACGATTTGTCACTTCATATTCAAAAAGGCGAGATTTACGGCTTTATCGGACACAACGGTGCAGGTAAGACAACAACAATCAAATCCTGCTGTGGGATTCTCAACTTTGAAGAGGGCGAAATCTATGTTGACGGTGTGTCGGTAAAAGAAAAACCTCTTGAATGTAAGCGCAAAATTGCTTACATTCCCGACAATCCCGATTTGTATGAGTTTATGACAGGTATTAAGTACCTCAATTTTATTGCCGATATTTTCGGAATCAGCCAGTCTGACCGTCAGGCAAGAATCAGTAAATATGCTGAAATGTTTGAAATTAAAAATGCACTTGCTCAGACAATTGACAGCTATTCTCACGGTATGAAACAAAAACTTGCAATTGTTTCCGCACTCATACATAACCCAAAGCTTATCATTATGGATGAACCGTTTGTAGGTCTTGACCCAAAATCATCCCACCTTCTCAAAACTTTGATGAGAGAGATGTGCGATAACGGCGGTGCAATTTTCTTCTCAACCCATGTGCTTGAAGTTGCCGAAAAGCTTTGCGACAAGGTTGCTATCATCAAAAGCGGCAAACTTATCAAGTCGGGTACAATGGATGAGGTCAAGGGCGATGATTCGCTTGAAGATGTATTCCTTGAACTGGAGGAGAAAGATGCTTAAAACCTTAATTAAACTCCAATTTCAAAAGGCTCTTGCACGGTACACCGCAAATTCGTCAAACAAGAAAAGGAACGGCAAAAAAAGTTCGTTTAACTCACCAGCTGTTTATCTTGCTCTTCTCGCTTTTGTCGGTGTTGTATTTGCATTTATGTTCTACAATATGTTCAGCATGATGGCACCTATGCTTGCAACATCGGGATTCAGTTGGTTGTATTTTCTCTATGTTATGGGTGCGTCGTTTGTAATCAGCACAATAGGCTGTATTTTCCTTTCGCTCTCACAGCTTTATGAGGCAAAGGATAATGAACTTTTGCTTTCAATGCCTATTCCGCCTCGCAGTATTCTCTTTTGCAGAATGTTGCCACTGTATGCACAAAATCTTCTCTTTTGTGCACTTGTACAGGTCCCTGCTTTTGCGGCCTATGCAACAAATGCGTCTGTTTCGGTTTCGCTTGTAGTAAGTCAGATTGTGATTCTGCTTTTAGTTCCGCTTTTAAGCCTGAGCGTTTCGTGCATTCTCGGCTGGCTGATTGCATTTGTAACATCAAGGACAAGACATAAAAATGTTGTGACAATCGTATTTTCACTTGTTTTCTTTGCATTGTATTTTTACCTTTATTATCAGGCAGAGGACCTTGTAAAAACACTCGCTGCAAATTCAATTGGTATCGGTGCAAATATAATGGACAGTGCATATCCGCTTTATCTCACAGGACTTGGCGCATCGGGCGAATTGTTGCCGCTTTTTGGTGTTGCTGTAGTAATTATTGCATTCTTTGCAATTGTTTATGCGGTGCTTTCTCACAGTTTCATAAAGCTTGCAACAGCGAAAAAGGGTGCGAAGAAAGCCGTGTATAAGGAGAAAACCCTGAAAGTAAGTTCTGCATCAAAGGCGCTTTTACGCAAAGAAAGAATGATGTTCACAGGCAACGCGACCTATATGCTTAACAGCGGACTCAGTGCGTTAATTATGGTAGGCGGAACAATTTATGCGGTGTTCCAGCTTAATACGCTGAAGCAATTTCCAAGTACATTGATTGAAATGATTTCAGTATATCTTCCGCTGATAATTTCATTCGTTATTGCAGTTGGACCGATTTCTGCGGCATCAATTTCAATGGAAGCTAAAAACCTTTGGCTTATGCAGTCGCTTCCTGTATCACAGTTGCAGGTGCTTACGCAAAAGCTGAAACTTCACTTTATTGTAAACGGTGTTGTTTCACTTGTACCCTCGGTTGTTCTCTCAATAATGCTCGGAATGAAACCGGTTAATATTATTATCACAATTCTTATTCCGATAATTTTCTCGTTGTTCTCGGGACTTCTCGGACTTATGTTTGACCTGAAAAAGCCAAAGCTTGACTGGAATACAACCGCTGAGGCAGTAAAACAGAGTGCAAGCGTTATGCTTTCGTTATTGCTTTCAGTTCTTGCCGTATGCGTACCTGCTATTGCGTATCCGGTTCTTCTCAGCTTTGAAATTGAAATTTCGACAGAAATTTTCCTCGCCTGCACAGCATTTTATTTTATCCTCATCAGCCTTCCGGTTTGGTTTTGGATTAAGAATAAAGGCACAAAGGTTTTTGCAAATCTTTAAAATAAAAATCTAATACATTTTTTTAGAACAGCCTTTTGGCTGTTCTTTTTTTACACAGTTATGTTCTAAAAAATAACAATTATTGATTATTTGCACAAAAAGCTCTTTACAAATAAAACAAATTGTACTATTATTAAATAAAATAATTGTATGAGGTGACAATAGATGAGAAAATTTAGAACATTAGCTGTTGCGGTAACACTGGGATTGCTCCTTACATTTTCGGGATGTTCCCAAGCATCAGAGTCAAGCAATACTGTTGATGACATTGTTTCGTCTGTTTTTGAAGACGAAACAACTGCCGAAGTGACTACGGAAGAGCCGACAACCGAAGAACCTACAACGGAAGAGCTGACCACCGAGAAACTGACTGAAAAGCCTACAGAAAAACCTACTCAGAAACCCACTAAAAAACCTGTAAAAAAGGTTGTAGAAAAGCATGAGGATAAGTCGTCACAGGCTGAAACAACGCTCGAATTTACAAATGTTACATCAAGCGTAAGTGCAGGTTCGTTTGCGAGCGTTAGTATTCACGGCGCTCCAAACACAACATATTCAATCACAGTTGTGTATAACAGCGGAATATCAACGGCAAGCGGACTTGAAGATGTTACTTCCGACAGCAATGGCAACGCATCGTGGTCTTGGAAAGTCGGCACAAGAACAAAATCGGGAACTTATCCGATAACTGTTTCAGGCGGCGGTCAGAGTGAGAGCACTTCATTCAGTGTTTATTAAAAATCCAAATTAAGAATAAACCTCCGAAAATTTGCAGATAATATTTGCAGAATGTTTCGGAGGTAATTTTTATGAGTAATAATATGGACTTGGGTTATGAGATGTTTTGCTATCAGTGTGAGCAGACTGCGAACGGAAAGGGTTGCACACGGCTCGGTGTTTGCGGAAAAACTCCCGAAATTGCAAATCTTCAGGATTTACTTATCTTTCAGCTGAAGGGCATAAGCTGTTACGGCAAGGTGCTTATTGAAAAAGGTCAGCACATTGACAAGGACATTGTTCGCTTTGTGGAAAACTGCCTTTTTACAACGCTGACGAATGTAAACTTTGATGCCGATGTGCATGTGTCGCTTTTGCGTGAATCTCAGCAAATCAAGGAAAAACTTCGTGAAGTTGTGGGCGAAATCAAAAATCATACTATGCACGCAACCTACAATCTTCCCGAAACAAAGTCGGAAATGCTCAAAGACGCACCGCTTGCGGGAATTATGTACGAAAAGTCGCTTGACCCCGACATCCGCTCTTTAAGACAGACAATTGTTTACGGTCTCAAAGGCATAAGCGCCTACGGTCATCAGGCTCGTGAACTCGGCTATTTTAGCGATCAGGTTGACGATTTTTACATCACTGCACTTGAGGCGACAACGGATGATTCGCTCACGGTTGAGGAGCTTATCAGAATGACGATGAGAACGGGTGAAAATGCTCTTGAAGTTATGAAAAAACTTGATGAAGCAAACACTGAAACCTACGGCAATCCGTCACCGCACAAGGTTGATGTTCACATCAAAAAAGGTCCGTTTATTATTGTGTCGGGTCACGATTTGAAAGACCTTGAAATGCTCCTTGAACAGTCAAAGGGCAAGGGCATAAATGTTTATACTCACGGCGAAATGCTGCCGTGTCACGGCTATGACGGTTTAAAAAAATATCCGCATCTTATCGGCAATTTCGGCGGTGCATGGCAAGATCAGCAAAAGCAGTTTGACAATATCCCCGGTTGTATTCTTATGACGACAAACTGCCTTATGCGGCCGAGAGATTCGTACAAAGACAGAATTTACAGTACAAATGTTGTCGGCTGGGAGGGTGTTAAGCACATCGGCAAAAAGGAAAACGGCGACAAAGATTTCAGCGAAATTATTCAGCAGGCAATTGAACTCGGCGGTTTTAAGGAAGATGTTGAACCGCACGAAATTCTTGTGGGATTCGGTCATCACGCTACGCTTTCATATGCCGATAAAATTGTCGAGGCCGTCAAAAGCGGAAAAGTCAGACACTTTTTCCTTATTGGTGGTTGTGACGGTGCAAGACCGGGCAGAAATTACTACACGGAGTTTGCTGAAAAAGTGCCGAAAGACTGCATAATTATGACGCTCGCTTGCGGAAAATACCGCTTTAACAAGCTCGAATTCGGTGACATCGACGGCTTGCCGAGATTACTCGACATCGGTCAGTGCAACGATGTTTACTCCGCAATCTGCATTGCCGTAGCACTTGCCGATGCGTTTGATACAGATGTAAACGGCTTGCCGTTGTCGCTGATTGTTTCGTGGTATGAGCAAAAGGCGGTTGCCGATTTGCTGGCACTTTTAAGCCTCGGAATAAAGAATATCTACCTCGGCCCGACACTCCCTGCATTTTTAAGCCCGAATGTGTTGCAGTATTTGTCAGAAACATTCGGCTTGCGTCCAATCAGCAACGCAGAAGATGACCTGAAAACCTGCCTTAAACAGAATGTTTGATGATATACTGTAGCGGCGAACACGGTTCGCCACTACAAATTGTTTTCAACAATTGACCGTAAAAAATGGCTAACGGTTTGTCATACAACAAAAAACGGAGCAGACTGAATTGTGTCTGCTCCGTTTTTGAAAGAGATATTTATGAAAATACTACTGAGTTACTTTTTCTTCCGGTTTTTTATTATCCATTTCCGTTTCAAGTTCTTCTTCAATTTGTTTTATTTCATCGTCACGCCTTTTACCCTTTGTGAAGTAGGAGAACGGGGCAGAAATCAGCATTGCTCCGTAGTATGTAATAAATCTCCACATAAGGATTGCCGGCTTGATTTTGCTTATAGCACCGATTTTGAAGAATGAACCGAAGTACATTGTGAATGCAAGCTCCGCACCGCCCGATGCACCGGGGAGCGGGATAAGGTTTGCCGTGAACAGCACGAATGACTGAATACAGATTGAATCATAGAATGAAAGTGTCGGCTGACCTGCCGCTCTTGCAATCGGAGCCATACCAAATGAAACATAGATGAGGTAGGGGATTGAAAGAATTAAAATTACCTGAATGAATACAAGTGCATAAATTACAACAAGCCGTTTTACGCTTGAAAAAAGCTGTTTGTTTGTGTCGTGAAACATATCAACTTCTTTGTGAAGTCTTTCAACCTTCTTTTCGGGATTTTTAATGAACTTGAACTTTTTCATAATCTTATAAATAAGATTGATGAGCTTGTTTGTAACCTTGTGGCTGAATGAAACAAGCAGGAACAAAGCCGTCATTGCAAGCTGAACGGTAAATCCGAAAATAATGAAAAGTGTTGACCAGATGTTTGTAAAAGCATCGCTGAAATAGTTGAACCTTGTGATAACGGCAATAACGCTGACAGCGGTCATTACTATCTGATACACAATGAACTTTTGCGTCATACAAGCCGAACCGAAACCTACGCTTATGTTCTTTTTTGACATAAGGTAAAGCTGCATAGGCTGTCCGCCTGTACTTGACGGTGTAATCGCACTGAAGAATACTCCGACAAATGCGACCTTCAAAGCCTCAATAAAGCTGAAATTCTCATACTTTGACCGCACATATATCAGCGTGACAACAGCGTCAACAAGGATGTTCAAATCATAAATCAGCAAAGCCGCAAGGATAATCAGCATATTGCAGCCGTCAGGCTTTTTGAGCAAGTCGATCAGACCGTCCTCCGAAACAAAGAAGTAGATGATCAGATAAATCGAGATTGCCACAACAGCGAGATTAAATATCAGCTTTCCGCTGATTCTGAATTTTTTCTTTTCCAAATAAATCTTCTCCTGTGTGTTAAAAGTTGTTATTCAATTGTAGTGGGCATCAAATGTCACAACTGTGGCATTTGGGCAGAATAATATATTCTATATCATACTTTTTTTTAATAAGAAAATCAACAACAAATTTGTAATAAATTGCCGCATGGGAAAATAAATTTATAAATCCACGCTTTTTTATTTTATCGAATGTACTTATTTTAGCATTTGTTCATTACACATAAAGAATTTAAAACTTGCACCCAAACTTTAGCTGTGATAAAATAATACGGTAATATGTGCGGAGGTGTTCTTATGGATACTATGAGTGTGAACGGAAAAGCTTTTAACGTCATTAAGCTTCTCGGAAAAGGCAAGGGCGGTTATTCCTACCTTGTTTCAGACGGAGAACACAATTATGTTTTAAAGCAGATTCACCACGAGCCGTGTTCATACTATACCTTCGGTAACAAAATTCAAAGTGAGCTTAACGATTACGAACGTCTGAAAAATGCCGGGCTCAGACTGCCGAAGCTTATTGACTGCGATGTGGAAAACGAGAGGATTCTTAAAGATTACATTGACGGCAAAACCGCATATGAACTTGTTTTGCAGAATGAGATGAAACCCGAATATATTGAGCAGATTTGTGAAATGTGCAGATTGTTGAATCCAAAAGGAATTAACATAGATTATTTCCCGACAAATTTCATTTTAAACAACGGACTTTTGTGGTACATAGACTACGAATGTAACGATTATATGGAAGAGTGGAATTTTGAAAACTGGGGAATAAAGTATTGGAGCAAAACGAAGGAATTTTGTGAATACCACGAAAACAATAAATAACGGAGTGAACTTATGGACTTTTTCAGTACAAATCTTTTTAACTGGTACGGACTTGCTTTTGCAATTGCTTTGCTTGTACCCGACATCGTCTATATAAAAAGCAACAGAATAGACAGAACAATTTTTGATAACAGGGCTATGCTTTACATAGAAAGAATCGGAAAATATTGCAGCATTTTCCTTATGGGAATTAACATCGGCGTGCTTGAGGGCGGTTTTACAAAGCCGATTATGGAAACCTTTTGGATGATTTCAACCTGTGTTTTGACGGTTATTGCAGCTATTTTGTGGTTACTATGCTTTTATAGATTTTCAAAATTATGGGCATATCTTCTTACAGCCGTGACCGCAGTAATTTTCATAATGAGCGGACTTTTGCAGGTTAAAACACTTTTGCTCACGGCAGGTGTTGTTTACCTTATCGGACAGCTTTATGTTACAAACAAATATGTAAAATCAAAAATGCAATAATTGTGTAAAATATTGTAAAAAGATATTGCAATATTGTTTGTTTGGTACTATAATGACCTTTGGCTGACAAATATTTGTTTTTTGACTGGAGGTGAAAAGATGAATGTTATTATGCTTTTAAAGCATAAAGATTCTTTAAAATATATTTATGAGGACAATACCCTAAGACAGGGACTTGAAAAAATGCGTGCTCACAGCTACACCGCTATCCCTGTTATAACCCGTGACGGAAAATATGTCGGCACGGTGAGCGAGGGTGACTTCTTGTGGCATATAATTGACAAAAAGACTTCGGGCGATATTGAAGAACAGGAAGAATTTCGTATCCGTGACATACTCCGTCACGACTTTAATCCGGCGGTTAAAATTTCGGTAGGTATGGACGAGCTTCTTGCACGGGCAATGAATCAGAACTTTATCCCCGTAACCGATGACCTCGGTACTTTTATCGGTATCGTAACCCGTCAGGATATCATCAGATATTTTGTCAATAAATAAGATACATAAAAATGGCGGATGCTGAAAATTGCATCCGCCGTTTTAGTTATGGCAGAAACTGAATTTTAAATATACAGAAATCTACATATCAACTTCAGATTAATGTATTACAATCAAAGTACGGTGAGGAAAATGTACAACATTCTTTTGGTTGAGGACGATAAAAATATTCGTGAAATGCTTGTCGAATATTTTTCAAAAAGAGATAAAGAAAAATTTAATATCACCCTTGCGGAAAACGGCTTAAAGGGACTTGATAAGGCATATGAGAACAGCTATGACCTTTTGCTCCTTGATGTAATGCTCCCCGAAATGGACGGTTTTACGCTTTGCAAAGAAATCCGCAGATACAGCGATGTGCCGATTATGTTCATCACGGCAAGAACAAGCGAGGCTGATATGCTCAACGGCTACGCTCTCGGCTGTGACGATTACATTGTAAAGCCGATTGCTCTGCCCGTATTTTATGAAAAGGTGAAAGCCCTCATCAAGCGTTCAAAAGGACTTGTACGGCACAATTTGCTTACGGTGGGGAATGTTTCGCTAAATCCGAACAACGGTGTTGTTGTGTCCGACGGTGAAGAAGTAACCCTTACCGCAAAGGAATATGCTATTCTTAAAATTCTGTTAGAGAATAAAAACAGCGTTGTGTCCCGTGAAAAAATCATCACAGCCGTGTGGCACTATGACACAATGATTGATGAAAGAGTGCTTGACACGCATATCAAAAATATCCGAAAAGCGTTGGGCGAAAATGCGTCTGTTTTGAAAACGGTAATACGGCGCGGGTATAAGGCGGAGGATAAAAAATGAAATCAAGATATATCAAACGGCGAAAAAAGTTTCATTACATTATAATTTCCGTAACAATAATTGTGTGTCTGCTGGGAACGGTTTTTACCTCTCTTGCAATACTCGACAGTTCAAGGGATTTACTCATAGCCAACGCAGTAAATGAACTGAATACAAAGATGGACTATATTAAAAACGGCATCGTAACAAGTCCGAATAATTCCTACAATGAGTATGTGGCGCTGATTAATGAAAATGTTGACAAGGGCAATACATACTTTCAATTAACCTATGATAACGATATGACGATTACGACAGACAATGTACTGACTGTCCATTATAATGATATCAACGGCGGAATATTGGATATGGGTACAGAAAATTATATTAGGTTTGATGTACTTAAAAATTTGCTCAGTGATAATGAGTATAAAGAAATTTGTAATTATCTTAACACACCTGCCGACAAAGACGGAAACTATTATCTTTTAATTTGCAAAAAATTTTACGGATCGGCAAAGTACGGTTATGTGCCGAGTCAGCTCGAAATCGTAAAAAGCAATAAAGAAAATGACTGGTATGTTCAGGACGAGTCAATCAAAAAGTACAGCTTTGACCTAAAAAAATACAATTACTTGACCAAAGAAGAATTAAAATCCCAACAATTTGAAAATGACGAGATGCACCGCAATATAATTGATAAGGACTTTTTCCTTGGAAAAAGCAAACCGAAATACTCCCAAAAAGATGTTGAAAAAATCCTGAGTGACATCCTGAGTGACAACAGTCTGTTTACAGACATCTATGATGAGACTGGGGCAGTTCCTGACGGGATTTTTAAATATTATGTATTAATGGGAGATTCCCTTTATTATACCGAAAATCATATGATAAACAACTCGCCGAATGAATATAAAGAGGTTACAAGAGTATTTCATATTACTTCTTTAAAAGAAATAAATCTGCTTGATGATTGCCTATGGAAGTTTATAACGATATTTGCCGTTGCGTTTACGATAATGGCGGTGGTGATTACGGTTGAAATTTTCTCGTGGAAAGATTTTAAAAGGCGAACCGCACAGGAGGAAACCCGTCTTGAAATGACAAATGCAATTGCGCACAATCTCAAAACCCCCTTGTTTGTCATAGGCGGTTTTGCGGAAAATCTTAAAAATGAGGAAGACACCGAAAAGAAACTTCACAACATTGAAATCATTCAGCAACAGACCGAGGAAATGGACATTCTTATTCACAGAATGCTCGATTTGTCACGATTCGATTCGCCCGCATTAAAGCTGAATTGCGAAGTTTTTGACTTTAAACCGTTTATTGAGAAAATTCTTGAAAATTATTATGTTCACACAGAACACGAAATTATTTTTATTTACAACTCAAAGGCAAAAATTAAGGCTGACCCTGCCATGCTTAAAACGGTGCTTGAAAATCTGATTGACAATGCCGAAAAATATTCCGATTACGGTTCTGATATCACAATTAATGTTTCGGATGATGTGTTGTCAATCAGCAATCAATGCTCGTCATTTGACAGGGAAAATCTCTCAAAACTGTGGCAGCCTTATTTCAGAGCCGCAAAGGGAGATAATAAGAGCGGCAGCGGAATAGGACTTTCAATAGTAAAATCCGCACTTGAAATGCATGGATTCAAATATAAAGCCGAATTTGAAAACGGTATTATAACATTTAAGTTCAGATTTACTTCACTCGATTGAGTTTTTCTGCCTAAAAAATCGGAACAGCCGTAAACCCAATCACGGCTGTTCCGATTTTTATTATTTTGTTATGTATAAAATTCTATTTTTGTTTATAATACATCAGGCAATGGCAGTATCCCTCAAATTCGGGATCGGCAATTTTTGCCCTGAAATCCTCACACATACACAGTGTTGCAGGGCTTCTGATTAACATATACGGACAATAACCGCCCGTGCGTATAAGCTGTTTGCGAACTTCTTTTACAATTTCTTTGTCTGGATTAAGCAGAATTTTCAATTTAATCACCATATTTGCTGGGTAGATTTTATGCCGATTTTCGGGTATTCGGTAATCTTTTAATTCTACCTACAATTATATCAGCAATGACAGAATTTTACAATAGAAAATTTGCAATAAGTACAAATTTATTTTGAACAATTATAATTAAATCTCAAATGCAATAATATACTATATAAAAAATTCATAAAAAACAGCAAGTGAAGAATTTTTGCGACAATTATTTGTTGAAACAGTTGATTTTTGCAAAATAGTGTGCTACAATAGCGTTGTAATTGTATATGCTTTTATCATACAATGATTTTAGTTTTCAGGAGGAAAAATTTATGAAAAGAGTATTATCTCTTGCAATCGTTTTGATGCTTGCATTTTCATGCGTGTTCACAGCGTTTGCACAGACAGACGACACAGCGTCACCCGATGAGGCAAAAAAGGTAACAGAGCTTAAAATTACAAAGCTCCCCGACAAGCTTACATACACATCAGAGGATGTGATTGAACCGGATATTGATTTATCAAAAATTGCAGACGAAAATGCAACAGAAGAAAGCCTAATCAAGTATTTCAGTCAGTTCAATCTTGAACTCAAACTTGACCTTACAGGTATGGAAATTGAAGCTGTTTACAGTGACGGTACAACCGAAAAGGTTGATACTAAGGACTGCAAAGCTGAGCTTGCTGATCCGTTTAATTACGGCGAAGTAATTAAGGCATTGATTGAATATGAGAAAAATATGCCTGAGTTTACAGAAGATATGACCGAAGATGAGTTTTATGAACTCCTTGAAAAAGCTCTTAAAGTTTTAGTTGATATGATTTACAGAGAGTATACTGTAAATGTATCATATCAGGATGCACAGACAAACTATAAGATTATGCTTGAATATCTTGACGATCCGTTTAATCCCGATTTACCCGATGACAATGACCGTTACGAAGTGGTTTCTGTAAAAGCACCCGAAAAGGTGAACTACACAAAGGCTGATATCGTAGATTTGGCTGATTACGATTATGATGATGAGCCGATTTACGGTTTTACTCCTGACTACAAGGGTATGGAAGTTGTTGTTAAGGATATCGTAACAGGCAAAACTTATACAATCAAATTTGACGGTACAGAAGATATCTATGTTGATGATGTATGTGTTGACTTCCCGGATGATAAGGATCAGAAGTTTAAAGTTGGTTGCCAAATTGATGTAAATGAACTCCTTGGCCTTGACGAGGATGAAGAATATATGACAGATGTTGATTTTTCGTTTGTAGTAAAATACAATGTATCAAAGTCTGCCGTAACTTCTTCAACAAAAGATACTGCAACAAAGGATACAGTAACAAAATCTGCAACAGGCGGCAACGGTGCAGTTCAGACAGGCAACCCGATGACTGCTGTTTCGGTTGCACTTGTAATGCTCGTTGCAAGCGGTGCAATGTTCGTTTGCTACAGAAGAAAGATTGAAAAGTAAATCAAATAATTGACACTCATTTTTCTTAATATTCAGACAACTGCCCCCGAATCTTTCAAAGGTTCGGGGGCAGTTATGTTCTGTAAAAAATTAAACGGCAACGGAAAAATTCATCCCGTTGCCGTTTAATACTTTAATGATTTCTATACTTAATCTTCACCGATAAGCTTTATGGTTGTTGCGGTGTGGTGAACCGCATCAAGATACTTTCCGAAAACATCGGCTGTTTTGATTTTTAAACTTGAGGTGTTTACACACGGATGACAGCCGACATATTCGCCCTTGAGAACATCCTCGTCAACAAGAAGTCTTACTCGGTTGTCCTTGTCATTCATAAGCCCCATAACGCTCACCGCACCCGGCTTGATGTCGAGAAATTCGAGCATAAAATCGGGAGTCGCAAACGAAAGTCTTGCACTTCCGATTTGCTTTGAAAGCTCCTTTGTTTTAAAAGGTTTGTCACCCGGCATCATAAGAAGATAGAAGTCGGTTTTCTGCCTGTTGCACAGAAAAAGATTCTTGCAAATCAGCACATCAAGCACAGCGTCAATCTCGTTGCAAGCCTCCATTGTGTCAGCGTGTCCGTGGTCGGTTCGCTGATATTCAATTCCAAGGCTGTCGAGAAGGTCATATACTCTGATTTCACGGTCTTCTCTGCCTGTTAAGTCGGTTGGTCGTCCGTTGTAAAGTTCCATTTAAAATCCTGCTTTCCTGTAGTGTAATGCCTGTATCAATATTCACTGTCGTCAATATAAGAATCGTCTGTATAGTCATACAAATCGGATGAGGAGGTGTAATCATCGTAGTAATATTCGCCTGTGTATTCCTTATAAGATGTTGAATCACCCGGCAGATAATCCTTGTCCATATACAGCTTGCTGTTCAGAATACCAAGCTCCTGCAACGCTTTTATAGTGTTTTTAAAGCTTTTGGGAACAGTATAAACAACCTGTGTCCTTGCAGCAGTATTGCCGTTGTAAGAATCCATATTTCTTATTCCATCGTAATACGAATTAACATCGCCTGTTGCAATCGCAATCACACATACAGCATCGGGTTCGGATTCTATAAAGCTTTCGTATGAACCGTAATTGACATAGGCAACATCAAGCGCATGATCTGCATACTCGGTCATTTGATCTATTTTCGCAAAGTCCTCGTCACTGCAATTATCAAGGTCTTTGAGAAAAGCCTCTTTAATTTTTTCGGCTGTATTTTTGTAATTTTTAGAATAACCTACTGTTCCGTCATCATCAATATAAATAATTTTGCTTGATACAAAATCAGGATGCTTATCGTCAGTTGCTTTGCCGTCAAAGCCTGCAACGATAAATGTGTTAATATCCTTGTAATCAGCTTTTACAAGCGGACTGTATGCCTTGATATAGCCCTTTGAATAAATGATGTCGGATGTGTCAAGTTCGTTGTAGGAGCTTGAAAGATAGCTCTCTGTTTCTTCAAAAGCCGATGCAGAGCTGTATGTTCTTGTAACGATGTTACCGTTGTTGAGAGTGTAGGCAAATGCGTAATCGGGATTTTTTGAAATCTCGCTGAATACAGGAACATTGTCCTTGAACATTGAAACCCAAGTGTTTTTGAACTTGTTCTTTACCGAATAATTGCGGTTGTCTACAAGTTTGTAATGTGCCTCCAGGATATTTGCGATTGTGTCTTTGTCTGTAATATCATCAGCCATATCTTTAAGATTTTTGCCGACAGCACTGCCTTTTGCTTGATAGTTTGAATTTGCGTCATAGAATCCGGCACTCTTGATATCCTGAGTTTTCGGTACATAACTGTTGTAGCCGAATGCGTCAAAACAGCAGAGTGCAACTCCGACACAGCTTACAATAATTAACGCACCGAGCGGAATCGAAGTTTTGATAAGCTTTGAAAAGCCTCTATACAAAATAAGGTGAACGATTATGTAAACGGGAACGCTTGCAAGAATAAATCCGAAAACAAAACCCGCATATCCGCCCAGAACATTTACCGAGGCAAAAAGCACACCGAGGAACATACCTGCAAGGAACGAAACAAGTACCTTGATTATGTAGCATGGAAGGTGGAATGCAAATGCCGACTGCGCTCTTTCCGCTTTTCTCTTTTTTGCAAGAAAAGCACCGAGGACAATACAAGCAACCGAGAAAATCAGCCAGTAAATAATGTTGATTCCGTCATATGCGGCAAGCGGATTGAGTGCGTTCATGATAATGCTGTCTTTGAAAATGCCGACATAAAAGCCGTCAAAACAACCCACAACAATGCCTTTGATGAAGATTGCGGAAAGCGGATAAGCCACGCAAACCGCAATGAACATAAGCACGGAGTTGAGCATTGTTCCGCAACAAATTGCAATAAGACCGAAAAACGAGATTGATGCAAGTGTTCCGAGGCATATTTTGAGGAACATCGAACTAAGCTCGCTTATTACGGAATTTCCCGTGCAGACCGTGATAATTGAAATCACTCCGAGAAAGAATAATGTCGGGATAATTGACATGAGGTATGCCGACGCTGTTTTTGTGACAAACAGCGTTGACCTGCCAATCGGCAGAGAACCGTACAAATCAGCCTTGCGTTTATTGTGCAAATACGAATAAATTCGCACCGTGTAGATGATTGTAAATATTATTGAAATAAGATAAATGAGGTTTGCCGATGAATACTGGAAAATCTCGATTATGCCTGTGCCTGAGTTTGTAACTCCCAGAAAGTTAAGGCTTAACAATGCACCTGTAAAGGTCATATCATCGCCAAGCACAACGCATATTGTGTAGCAGATTACAACCGTTACAGCCGAGATAAGTCCGAATACCACAAGCAGCGGAGTACAGGCTCTCAGGTCACTGCGGAAGAATGAAAATGCCTGTTTCATTCTGCTTTTAAATGATGTTTTCTGCGTCATAACCTGCTGCCCCCATTTCACTTATAAAAATTTCCTCCAATGTCATCGGAACGGCTGAAATGTAAAGAGGTTTACGCTCTTCAAGCTTTGGCATAAACTCATCTTCCGTTCCTCTGATTGTAAGGTTGAATATATTTCCGTTTCTCCACAAATTGATAACATTGATTTCTTCAAAGAAAGAATTGTCGGGAACTTCCGTGAACGCAACCTGAACCTTGCGGAGTCCAAGCTTGATTTCGTCAATTTCACGCTCAAGAAGCAACTTGCCCTTGTGGATAAGGCAGATTCTGTCGCACAATTCTTCAAGCTCACGCAGATTGTGTGACGCAATGACAACGGTCATATCGTTTGCGGAAACATTGTCAATGAGAATTTTCTTTACAAGACGGCGGACAACCGGATCGAGTCCGTCAAAAATTTCATCAAGCAAAAGATATCTCGGACAGGTTGAAATCGCCAATATCAAAGCCGCCTGTCTTTGCATACCTTTTGACATATCAATTATTTTTGCATCAGGGTCAATAGGAAACACGGAGCAAAATTGTCTGAAAGCATTCTCGTTCCAATTCGGGTAAAGACTGCGGTAAAGATATGCCGTGTTTTCGAGTGTTGCGCTGTTTGAAAAATACGGAAAATCGGGAATAAAAAAACATTCGCCCTTAACAGACGGATTGTTATAAATGTTCTGACCGTTAATTTTAACTTCACCGCTGTCAGCATCAAACACACCTGACAAAATTCTCAGAAGTGTTGATTTTCCGCCGCCGTTGCTTCCGACAATGCCGAGTACGGAGCCTCGGTTTATGTCGAGCGTAAAATCATCAACGGCAGTTACCTTGCCGAACCTTTTTGTTATGTGATTAACCTCAATCATTCTTACCGCCTCCTTCGTATATGGCGTCAATAATGTCAATAAGCTGTTGGCGGGGAACGCTGTACAGTTCTGCATTTTTGGTGGCTTCTCTGAATGCTTTCAGAGCCATATCTCTGTATGCCGTGTCTTTTGTCAGCTTGTCAGTCATAAATGTTCCTCTGCCGACAGTTGAGTAAATGTAGCCGTCAATTTCAAGCGTGCGGTATGCCTTTGCAACGGTATTCGGGTTTACTCCGATTTCTTTTGCAACCGTTCGTACAGGCGGCAGTCTGTCACCCGATTTGAACACACCCGCCGATGCAAGTCTGATTACATTGTTGCAAATCTGCTCGTAAATCGGCACACGGCTTGTGAAATCAATTGTAAACATAGCCGTCCTCCTTTTAATGATTTATATGCGAATTTGTATAACATGGCTAATTCTACACTTAAATTGTACCATTTGATTGTACCATTGTCAATGTACAATTTTAAAGTTTAGAAAACTTTTTTAAAATTACTCAAAGTATAAAAGCGATAAAACCGTCAATAACTATTGTAAAGACAAAACCGATTAAAATTCAGATTCGGGGGTAATTCTTTGCAATACGGAAAAGTTGAAATCTGCGGAGTAAACACATCACAGCTTAAACTGCTTAAAGAAAGCGAAAAACGGGAACTGCTTAATATAATCAAAAACGGTTCTCCTGCCGAAAAGAAAAAGGCAAGAGACAAGATGATTAACGGAAATTTGCGGCTTGTGCTGTCCGTAATTCAAAGATTTACAAACAGGGGCGAAAATCCCGACGATTTGTTTCAGGTGGGTGTAATCGGGCTTATCAAGGCGATTGACAATTTTAATCCGACTCTTGATGTAAGATTCAGCACCTACGGAGTGCCTATGATAATCGGTGAAATCAGACGGTTTCTGCGTGACAACAACTCAGTCAGGGTTTCACGCTCAATGAGGGACACGGCTTACCGTGCAATGCAGATAAAAGAACAGCTCACAAATAAAAATAACCGTGAGCCGACTGTTGAAGAAATTGCCAAAATTATGGAGATGCCAAAGGAACAGGTGGTGCTTGCGCTTGAGGCAATTGTCGAGCCGGTGTCGCTTTATGAACCCGTGTTTTCGGACGGAAACGATACTATATATGTAATGGATCAGATAGGCGATAAGAATGACGATTCAACATGGCTTGAAGAAATTGCCGTAAAAGAGGCAATTACAAATCTTTCGGACAGGGAAAAGCGGATTCTTTCAATGAGGTTTTTTCGTGGCAAAACTCAGATGGAGGTTGCGGCTGAAATAGGAATTTCACAGGCACAGGTCAGCCGTATTGAAAAAGGCGCTCTCGATACTATAAAGAAAAACATTTAACCGTAAGTGCAAAACAGCTGTTCAGTCGGACGGCTGTTTTGTGTTTGCATAAATTTATGTGTAAAAAATCACAGGTAAATTTCGTAAAAAAAGACGAAAAAGCAGTTTTTACTTTACTTTCGTACTTTTGTGTGTTAAAATTTTAGTGTATGAAAACATATTGTTTGCAAAATTTACGGAAACAAAATTAAGGAGGAAACGGTTTTGAATTCAAAGCTGAAAAATGATTCTACCGACTATTTATTCAAGGCAATTCTTTCTCTTGAAAACGAGGAAGATTGCTATCGCTTTTTTGAAGATTTATGCACAAGTGCAGAGCTTAAAGCCATGTCACAGCGTCTTGTTGTTGCAAAAATGCTTACCGAAAAAAAAGTATATACCGAAATTGTTAAGGAAACAGGTGCGTCAACCGCAACTATCAGCCGAGTGAAAAGAGCGTTGTTCGACAACGATACATACGGCTACACGCTTGTGCTTGACCGAATTAAAAACGGAGAAAAAGAGTAATGCCGAGCTATTTGTCATTTGCCCGATTTTATGACGGACTTATGCAGGACGCCTGCTATGAAAAACGCTGTGACTATATTTTAAAGCTTGCCGAAAGTTTCGGTCATGATATGGGCATAACGCTTGACCTTGCCTGCGGAACGGGAACTCTCACCCGACTTTTGAAAAAGCGGGGAGTGGATGTTTTCGGAATTGATTACAGTATGGAAATGCTCAGCGAGGCAATGCAAAGTGCCTCCGAAGAAGGGCTTGATATCCTGTTTTTAAGGCAGAAGATGCAGAGTATTGACTTGTATGGTACAATAAATACCTGTGTGTGTACTCTCGACAGCATAAATCATCTTACAAAAATTGAAGATGTTGCAAAGACATTTGACCGTGTGGGACTTTTTATGGACGATGACGGTCTGTTTATTTTTGATGTCAACACGGTGTACAAGCATAAAAATGTTCTTGCGGATAATACCTTTGTGTATGAAAACGACAGCGTTTTCTGCGTATGGCAAAACACTCCCGAAGATGATAACAAGGTGAAAATCGACCTTGATTTCTTTGAGGAAGAAAACGGTGTGTATTATCGTTCGTCCGAAAGCTTTTCGGAAAGAGCCTATACAGATGATGAAATCAGAAAAATGCTCACGGATGCAGGTTTTGAAGTAGAGGCTGTTTACGGCGACCTTACCTTTGAAAGTCCGAAAGCGGATGAACAGAGGGCAATTTATGTTGCAAGGATGAAAAAATCACGCAATAAAGAGTTTAATGAATCGAAAGGATAACCGATATGGATAAAATAATTCGTTGTATTACATCTGACGGTGCGATTATGGCGGCTTGCGTTGATGCCTCTGACATAGTTTTTACCGCAAAGAAGATTCACTATCTTTCACGCAGTGCCACAGCCGCACTCGGCAGACTTTTGTGTGCAACCTCAATTATGGGCGATATGCTCAAACAGAAAGATGCGTCAGTCAACCTTCGTGTAATGGGTGACGGTGAACTCGGTCCCGTTATCGCAGTCGGCGACAGCAGCGGCAATGTAAAGGGTTATGTCGGCAATGCAGACTGTCCGACGGAATATTATGAAAACGGCAAAATCAATGTTGCAAAAGCAGTCGGCAGAACAGGTATGCTAAATGTTATGCGTGACTACGGTTCAGGCGATCCGTACATAGGTCAGGTTGAGCTTGTCAGCGGTGAAATTGCCGAGGATATTGCAAACTACTACGCAACAAGCGAACAGATTCCCACAGTTTGCGCCTTGGGTGTGCTGATTGACAAAGAGGACGGCGAGGTTTTGCTTGCAGGCGGATTGCTTATTCAGCTTCTTCCGGGTGCAGACGATACTGTTATCGACAAGCTTGAAAAGAATATTGCAGAGCTTGAACCCGTTACAACTATGCTTGCAAAGGGTATGAGTATTCTCGATATCTGCAAAACAGCCCTCAAAGGCTTTGAGGTTGAAGTGCTTGACGAAAACCCTGTTAAGTATGTTTGCGGTTGTTCAAAAGAAAAGCTTGAAAATTATTTTTGTACCCTTAGCGATAACGATGTCCGTTCTATGGTCAATGAACAGGGTGTTGCCGTTGCAACCTGTCACTTCTGCAATAAGAAATATGTCTTTACAAAGGATGACCTTGAAAAGCTGATTACAGAGAAAAACAGCAAAGAATAAAGATTTTTAAAGGCCTTGTCGCAAATGTTCGTGATGTCACGCATAGAAATGAAAAAAATTTCAAAAAAGTGTTGACATTTGGAACAAGTTGTAGTATTATAATATCTGTCGCTGAGAGATATTCGAAATTCAACAGAACTTCGATAGAGCGACAAAGGCATGTGGGAGCATAGCTCAGCTGGGAGAGCATCTGCCTTACAAGCAGAGGGTCACAGGTTCGAGCCC
>OFRZ01000009.1_pt1 | contig 211299 bp, 158 predicted proteins | sample 1543181 | NCBI WGS metagenome assembly OFRZ01 (sample SAMN04209245, study PRJEB22552) | human gut metagenome | biome: gut; material: feces | host: Homo sapiens | place: USA: Oklahoma | reverse complement strand
GCCGAATGCTCGCCATCGAAATTTATCGGTGGCCCACTTCAGACTGTAATGGGGCTCATCGAAAAGAACCTCGACATCAACGAAGACCGGGACCTTCTGTCTCGTTCTGTAACATCTAGCAGGCTAAATCGTCTTTTCCTGTTACAGAACGAGACAAACTGCAGGGGGCTGCCCGAAAATCTCGATCTGTAACACCAGGCTCGGTTTTAACGGTCTAACTGTTACAGATTGAGACAAACCGGCGGAGCGGACTATCTCTCGGGTCCAAACCACCACAAAGGTGCCTGTCCTCTTTTTGGTGGTTGGGTATCAGAAAGTGTCAGGCTCGGGCGGCTGCTGGGCGCCTGCGTGCGAAAAGAAGTGTCGACCTGCGTTGTTGTCGTTGGGTGGCGCCCCGTTTACGGGGATACTGAAACCACGACAAGCAGCGTATGAAAGGATCGATGCATGGCTTTCCGTAATGACTTCCTGTGGGGCGGCGCGACGGCTGCCAACCAGTGCGAGGGTGCCTACAACGTGGACGGCCGCGGCCTGGCCAACGTGGACGTGGCCCCGCACGGCTCCGAGCGCTTCGCGGTGGTCTCCGGCCAGCGTAAGATGCTCGACTTCGAGGATGGCTACTACTATCCCGCGCAGACCGGCATCGATTTCTACCATCACTACAAGGAGGACATCGCCCTCTTCGCCGAGATGGGCTTTAAGGCCTTCCGCATGAGCCTGGCATGGACCCGCATCTTCCCCAACGGTGACGAGGCTGAGCCCAACGAGGCCGGCCTGGCTTTCTATGAAGATGTGTTCCGCGAGTGCCAAAAGTACGGCATCGAGCCGCTCGTGACCATCACGCACTTCGACTGCCCGATTCACCTCATCAAGGAATACGGCGGCTGGCGCAACCGCAAGCTCATCGACTTCTACAAGAACCTTGCGACTACGATCTTCACCCGCTACAAGGGCCTGGTGAAGTATTGGCTCACCTTTAACGAGATCAACATGATCCTGCACCTGCCGTTTATGGGTGCCGGCCTGGTCTTTGAGGAGGGCGAGAACAAGGAGGCTGTCGAGTACCTGGCCGCCCACAACGAGCTCGTCGCCAGCGCTTGGGCCACCAAGATCGCCCACGAGATCGACCCCGAGGTCAAGATCGGCTGCATGCTCGCCGCCGGCACCTACTACCCCTACAGCTGCCGCCCGGGCGATGTGCGCCAGGCCCAGCTCGACAACCAGGACAACTACTTCTTCGTCGACGTCCAGAGCCGCGGCTATTATCCGGCCTATGCCGTCAAGAAGCTCGAGCGCCTGGGCATCGATGTGGGCATGACCGACGAGGACCGCGAGATCCTGGCCGACAACACCGTCGACTTCATCAGCTTTAGCTACTACAGCACCCGCTGCTCCGCGGGCGCTGACAATCCCGACGTCGAGAAGACCCAGGGCAACGCCTTCGCCGGTGCCAAGAACCCCTACCTGCAGCAGAGCCAGTGGGGCTGGGCCATCGATCCGCTAGGCTTCCGCATTACCCTCAACGACCTGTACGACCGCTATCAGAAGCCTCTGTTTGTGGTCGAGAACGGTCTGGGCGCCAAGGATGTTGTCGAGGAGGACGGCTCCATCAACGACGACTACCGTATCGATTACCTGCGCCAGCACATCGCCGCGATGCGCGACGCGGTGACCGAGGACGGCGTCGACCTGCTGGGTTACACCACCTGGGGTCCGATCGACCTGGTCTCGGCCGGCACGGGCGAGATGTCCAAGCGCTACGGCTTCATCTACGTGGACCGCGACGACGCCGGCAACGGTACCCTCAAGCGCTCCAAGAAGAAGAGCTTCGACTGGTACAAGAAGGTAATCGCTTCCAACGGCGAAGATCTGGCCTAGGCTTTCCCAGCCACCGTACCTTGGGCCTCATTCGTCGCTTGCGTACCTTAAGTACGCGGCGCTCCCCATTCGACCCAATCTACGGCACCTGGAAAACCCTAGACTCAAATCTTACAGACCTGTCCTAGGCTTTCCCGGCAATCATAGTCTCCTAACCAAAGCGCCCGGCGAGCAGTTTGTGCTCGTCGGGCGCTTTGCCGTCTACGGATTTTGGGACATGCGGCCCGTTTTTTGAGCCTGCCTGTCGGTACACTAAAAGCACTATGGGTACCCGCGAGCGACATATCGGCCATGCGGCCGCCCGATCCGCGCCGGTGGCGGATCCCAGGGGCGGCAGGCTCTTCGCCATGCCGCGATTCCTCGTCGGCATAACGCACCATTCGTATCGTCATCGCGTGCTTGCCGTTGCCGGCGTCATTGCGGCGCTCTTTCTCGTACTCTTTGCAGCCTTGCCGGCACTGTTTGCCTCGGACCCCGGTCTTTCCAACACCGTACCCGTCAACAGCAAGGTGTGCGAGGAGGTCGTGGATGGGCTCATCCATTCGAGCTCCCTCCCGCTGCTCATTGCCGCAATTGCATTCTCAATTTGGGGCGTGCTGGCGTACCTGCGCTGCCTAGATTTCGTCTTGCGTCGGCGCGTTGTTGCCATCGCCACCATTTGTACCCTGTGGATGATCGAGGTCATTCTTAAGTACAAGTCGTTCACACCCATCTACGCCACAATCCTGTGGTACTTGTACTACGTGCCCATGACGCTCATTCCGCTACTCTACCAGCTGTGCGGCCTTCGTCTTGCGGGCTTGGAACAGCATCGCATGGGACACCGGTACCGTACTGTGCTATGGATCGCGGCTATCCTGCTTATTGGCTTTGTGCTTACCAATGACTTCCATCGGCAGGTCTTTCACTTTGATCGTTCGAGTGGAACCTGGAGCAACGATTATACGTATGGCTGGGGCTACGCCGCGGTGCTGGTTTGGACGGCATTTAACTTCGTGGCGTATTTTGTTCTGGTGGGGCGCTCCTCGTCCTTTCGAATCCAGCGCTTTACGTTTACGGCGGCGCTCGTGCTGCTGGGCGGTGCGTTCTTTGCCATCTCGTATGCTCTGCGCGTGCCATGGGCATGGAGGCTCAATTTCTCACTCGTCTACTGCGTCTTGTGCGTGGTGGCGATGGAAATCTGCCTCGATTGTGGTGTTATCCCGTCGTATCACGGTATTGCCGGTATCTTCGATACCCTGCCGCTCGACCTCAAAGTGTTGACGCGTGACTTGCAGGAAGTCTACGCCACGCCGGCGTCGCAGCCGATGCCAGTGGGCGTGCGCGAGGAGCTGCGGGCCCAAGAACACGGGCATGCCCATGCCTTTACCGTGCCGTCTGCCCCCGACGTTATGTACCGAGCCTTTTCGCTGCTGGGCGGATCTGCCCTGCTTGCCCAGGATGTGTCGGAGCTCAACGGGCTCAACCGCGAGCTGGCCCATCGACGCATGGACCTGCAGCGTCAAAACGAGCTGCTTGTGGCCGACTACGACTTAAAGACGCACTTGGCGGACCAGGAGGCCGAAACCCTGCTGGGCAAGACGTGGACAAAGCGCTTGCCCGTGCACTTGATGAGATGTATGGCGTGCTGAGCTCGTTGCCGCCGCTGGCCGACGAGGCGTCTTCGCGCGAGCGCTTTCGCATGTTGCAATGCGCCAAAATGCTTGTCGCCTATTGCAAACGCAAGGGGTCGCTTACTTTGGCACAGCACGGGGAGAGTGGCTTTGATCGCGACCGCATCCAGCTGATCGCTAACGAGCTGGCAAGTGACCTGCGCACCATCGATGTTGATTGTGCCTCGATTATCGCCATACGACGCCCGATGCATGCCAGCACGGTAAGCGCGTTGTATGACTGCGTGTACGACTTTGCGTTTTTCGCCTACACCACCGATCATCCGGCGCTCATGTACCACTTGAGCGATCACGATTCGTGCAGTGTTGAGCTGCGTGCCACGCTCTTCTCCGACGACGAGGAAGACCTGTCACAGACGCCTGCCGCGCATGAACTCGAGCGCGAGTTGCAGGGTCGCAACGTGGCGTATCGTCTTGAGGGCGAGCCAGGCCAGCTGCGCATGATCGTCTTGATGCCGCGGGCAGGTGAGTGACCATGCAGATGCCGCTCATTCTTCCCCAGATTGTCGCGCTCGATGTGCTCTTTGCCCTGGTGGCGTGCTTACAGACCATCCACCTTCCGCTGATAGCATCGCGTCGTTCGTCTTACAACCGCAAAGTGATCTGCGCCTACGAGGCGAGCCTTGTGCTGCACTTGGCTATCTCGGCCGTCATCTTGTTCGCGTCGAGCGGGTCGTATCTGGTGGCGCCGCTCTATGTCGTCGCCAAGGCGGCGGGTGCGCTGCTGTGGATCAACGCTGCAATTGTTATCTATGGCGTGGTGCTTATGGTGCACTATCGTCGCCCCGTCATGTTGGTCGAGCTGCTGCTCGTTGCCGCCGCGACGCCGCCTGCCGTCTGCGTCATGGGTCCGGCATGGACGGCGGTTCTTGTCGCAGAGGCCGCGTTCTTCCTATTCCGCTCCATCGCGGCGCTTTTGATGGACGTTCGCAACCGCCAAGAGGACATCACCGCGTTTTCGACCATCGAGACCATCAACGTGATTCCCGTGGGCATTCTGTATCTGGACCCAAAGGGTCGCCCGCTGCTCATGAATCGCTGCATGCGCAAAAACCTGCTGGAGCTTCATATGCCCACCGACCTGCGCGATATGAGCGGTACGTGGAGCAGCCTGCGCCAGCTGGGCATGCAGCCGCCCGAGAGAAGCAAAGACCGCGCCCTGATTGACTTGGGTCGCTTTGGCGAAGATCGCGCTGTGGTCGAGGTATCCCCGTCCGAAATCCGCCTGTTTGCACGCGATGCCGTTATGGTTTCGGGTCGTCCGTTTGAGCGCGTTATCGGCCTAGACGTGACGGAATACGCGCACGCCTATGATCGCCTGGTACAGGCTAACCACCTGCTCGAGCTTGCGGGCCAGGAGCTCCAGACGCAGATCGAAGAAGTGAAGAAGGTTGCCGACAATGCGGCCTACCTGCGCATGCGCGCCCGTGTGCACGACGTAATCGGTCAACGCCTGTCCATCCTCCATCGCTATTTGGAGGAAGGCCGTCTGGACGACGAATCCCTCGAACAGATCGACCCGCTGCTGCGCTCAATCGCCGCCGATCTGCGTAGCGATGGTGCCAGCGAGCCCAAAGAGCAGCTGGACGATATCGTTCACGCCTTTGGTCTGGTGAGCGTGCAGATTGATGTAGAGGGCGTGCTCCCTCGGGACGTGCGCGTCGCTGCCGCCTTTTTGCAGATTATCCGCGAGGCATCGACCAATGCCACCAAGCATGCGCAGGCCCACCAAGTCCAGGTGCGCCTGTGGCGGGAGGGGTCGGATGGCGGCGCCATTGCACACATGACGGTCTCAAACGACGGCGCGCCTGCCCCCGTATCGTATCGCGAGGGAACGGGTTTTCCAGGTATGAGGCATGTCGCGCAAAATCTGGGCGGCAGCCTGGAGGTCCATGCCGCCCCGCCCTTTACGCTTACGGTATCCATTCCGCTGAACTCCAACGCAACGGTCCAAAGGAGAAGCTCATGATTCGTATCCTTATCGTCGAAGACCAAGCCATCTTGCGCGAGAGCCTCGCGCGTTCCGTTGGCGACCAGCCCGACATGACCGTTGTTGCCGCCATCGCCGATGCCTCAGATGCCTTGGACGTTGCGCTCAAGGAGCGCCCGGACATGATACTGATGGATGTGTGCACTGAGCACGATTCCAACGGCATCGTGGCGGCGGCGCGCATCAAGGAGCAGCTGCCCGAGTGCCGCGTCATTATCATGACGGGCATGCCCGAGATTACGTTTGTGGATCAGGCGCGCGAGGCAGGCGTCGACAGCTTTGTGTACAAGAACGTCGGCATCGATGAGCTCTTTGCCGTGATGCGCTCCACGCTGGCGGGTTACTGCACGTTTCCCAAGCCGCCCGAAAGCATCTTTTCGGGCACGGCGGCGCTCGACGACGTTGAGCTGTCGATTTTGCGCCTTGCCTGCGAAGGCAAGAGCCGTCGCGAGATTGCGGCCGAGTTGTTTATGAGCGAGGGCACGATCAAGCGCCGTATCTCGGAGATTCTCAACAAGACCGGCTACGACAACATCATGCGCCTGGCCGTGCACGCGGTGACCGAAGGCAGCATCGTCCCCAATATGGAGCGCTAACGCTCGTTACCTATCGGCACAAAGCGACGGGGCCGCAGGATTATCTCCTGCGGCCCCGTCTGGCATGTGCGCGGATGTGTCCGCCAATCCGCGGCTGTCGTGGTCTGCCGTTACGCGATGGTTGCGCTGTAGGAGGCGACATCCTCGTAGGAATCGGTCAGGTAGGCGTCGATGCCGATGGTCGTGTTGACCAGGTCGTCGAGGCTATCGAGCTCGCCGCTCGAGAACGTGAATTCCTCGGTGGCGTTGGTGCCGGGCATCAGGTGAGCCGAGAACCAGGGTTCCTTCATGGTGCCGTTGACGTTGGTCTTACCGCTGGGGGCGTAGAAGGTCAGGTCCTTGTCGCTCTTGTTGGTGATGTTGACGACAAAGCCGATGTCGCCCCAGTCGTCCTTGAACTTCTCGGTGATGGTGATGGTGCACAGATCGTCATCGGCGACGGTGACGGCGGGGGAGATTTCGACGCGCTGGACGTCGTCGTCTTCGACGGCCTCATCGATCTCCTCTTCCTTTTCGGTCGCCTCGCGATCCTTCTTCACCGTGCCGGACAGATCCTTGTCGGACTTGGTGAAGACAAGATTGCCGTCATCCTCTTCGAGGATGAGTTTGCCGTCCTTGAGCTTCATGTCGTGCGACTCGTCTTCGGCGGTGATCGTTACGGTGGTGGCGTCCTTTGCCTCCCATTTAAGGTCGACAACCTCAAGGAACAGATCGAGGGCGCCTGTACCGTCCTCGTCGAGAATCAGGACGCAGTGGACACCCCAATCCTCGAGCATCTTCATGTACTCATCGGTCAGCTCTTCGCCATCCACGGTTCCACCCGAGAGTTCCCAGCTGCCGACGAAGTCGGCCTTGGGGTCTTTGGCGCCGCCGCTGCAGCCCGTCAGGGCAAAGGCGAGCGCCAGGACGCATGTCAGGAATGCGAGCACGGACTTTTTGAACGTTGTCTTCATGGTGTCCTCCTTAATCGAACGAAACCCATAGAAGCAGGAGCGGGGGCGGCGGATCCCCCGCCAATTACCAGATAGAGGGGCTAGGGCCTGGGCGTTCCGCAGTTGCTGCAGAACTTGCCGCCGTTTTCGCTACCGCAGTTGGGGCAGAACCACTTGGCCGGTGCCGGGGCAGGCGCGGGGCTGCCGCACTCGGGGCAGAACTTGCCGGTGTTGGTGGCGCCGCAGCTGCAGGTCCACGTGCCGGCCGCAGGCGCGGCGGCGGGAGCCGGTGCGGGGGCGGGGGCCGGAGCCGGTTGCGGGGCGGCCTGCTGCTGCGCCTGGCCGGCAGCGAACAGCTGGCTGGCGTTCATGCCGCCCATGCCGCCTGCCATGCCCATGCCCATAAAGCCGGCCATCGCGCCGTTGGGGTTGGCTGCTGCCGCACGCATCGCGTCGCTCTGGGCGCTGGCGATATTGGCGGCCGCCATCGTGGGATCGCGCATGACCGCGGCCTTCTGCAGGTCCTTGATCATCTGCTCGTCTTCTTGCGAAGCGGCGATTGAGTTGACGCCAAAGCTCACGATCTCGACGCCGCGCAGGTCACGCCAGTCGGCAGAGAGGACCTCGTTGAGCGCGCGGGCGAGCTCGGTGGTGTGGCCGGGGATGGCGCTGTAGCGGATGCCCATCTCCGAGATCTTGGCAAAGGCGGGCTGCAGGGCGGTGAGCAGCTCGGACTTAAGCTGGCTGTCGATCTTGTCGCGCGTATAGCTATCGGTCACGTTGCCGCACACGTTGGTGTAGAACAGCAGCGGGTTGGTGATGCGGTACGAATACTCGCCGTTGCAGCGCACGGAGATGTCGACGTCCAGGCCAATGTTGTTATCGACCACGCGGAAAGGCACGGGCGAGGCGGTGCCGTACTTGTTACCGATGATCTCCTTGGTGTTGATGAAGTAGACGCGCTGGTCCTTGCCTGCGTCGCCGCCAAAGGTAAAGCGGCTGCCGATATTGGCGAACGTCTCCTTGATGGAGTCGCCCAGGTTGCCGCTAAAGACGCTCGGCTCGCTGCCGGTGTCAAAGACGAACTCGCCGGGCTCCAGCGCGACCTCGATGATCTTGCCGTTTTGCACCACGAGCATGCCCTGGCCGTCGTTGACGGCGATGACGGAGCCGTTGGAGATGACGTTGTCCTCGCCGCGCGTGTTGGAGCTGCGGCCGCCGGTGCGCTTGCTGCCCTTGCAGGCCAAGACGTCAGCGGGCATCGATTCGCAATAGATAAATTCCTTCCACTGGTCGGCCATGACGCCGCCGGCAGCACCCAATCCAGCTTTCAAGAGTCCCATGGTGATCTTCCTTTCTCGTCAAAGGCCGGGTGGTATTGGTCAGAATGGCTAATCGTCCTTGTTGTCCTTCATGACAACGGTGGTCTCGGTGTGGCTGAAGGTGTCGTGCTTCTCGGTCAGGTCGAGCTCGCCGCAGTAGCAGTCGGCGTGGGTGGCCTCGTTGGCCGTCTTGAGCTGGCCTACCAGCAGCACGTCTGCGATGATCACGATGATCAGCGGCGCGACGATGTTGATGAGGATGCCCTCGACATCAAAGGTGAGGTAATCCGGATCGAAGGCGTTCTCGCCCATAAAGAGAATCTGGGAAAGGACAAATCCGATCGCAAAGAACAGCACCGAGGCGATAGCGAGCTTGGGCTTGGAGCAGGGAAGCTCGCCGACCATGCGGCCGGTTTGGCCGTTCATGGCAAACAGGTAACTCTTGCCGTTCCACGAGGTAGAGAGCATCCACACGGGGAACAGAGCATAATCGTTTTCTTCCCAGGTGTAGTCGAGCTGCTTGCTTTCGACCGTGGCGTCGTCGTACTCGTCGACGACGGTCTCGCGCAGGGCTGAGATCGTGCTCTCCTCCATGCGGCGCTCGGCGCGCGCCTTGCAGGTTTCGCAATCCTCGTCATAGCGGTTGGCGATGTAGCCGGGCATATAGGCGACCGAGAACGGGCGCAGCGCGTCGTAGTCAAACGGCTCGATGGCGTCCATGTGGCCGTCGGGCATCTTGGACGATCCGTCGACGGGCACGCGCTCAAACGAGATATTGCCCTTACGGTAGGCGTCGTAGTGGTCGGTGGTCGTGACGGTGCGGTCGGATTCCTCGGTCACGGTCTCGTTGGTCGCGTCAAAGTACACTTCGCCGTCAACGCGGGCGCCGTAGAGCCAAAACGGCACGTAAACGCCTTGGACCTCGTCGATGTGGTTGCCGGTGACAAAGCTCTTGGGCAGCAGGATTTTACCCTTGTAGTGGTCTTTGAGCGCGGCCATGACATCGTCGCGCCCGAGCTTAAACGGAATCACCAGGTCGGGTGAGAAGTCGCCCGAGAGCTGGCCGGGTGCCACGGCGGAGTTGCCGCAGTACGGGCAGGTGGTGACGGCGACGGTGCCGTCGGACACGAGCTCGGCGCCGCACGACGAGCAGATGTAGCCGGCGTTTTGAGCCAGCTCCTGCACGGCATCGTCGACAGCAGGCTTGGGGGCCGCGGCTGCGGCATCGGCTTTGGCATCTGCCTTGTCCTGGCGCTCGCGATAGAGGGCCTCGACTTCTTCGACTTCAAAACGCGAATCGCAGTAGTCGCAGACGAGCTTTTGCTCGGCACTGGCAAAGTGAAGGGGGCCGCCACACGCGGGGCACTGATAGTTGACGCTCTCAAAGGCCATGATCGGTCCTTTCGCTGCCGGAGGCTATGCGCCGATGGCGCCGCCGCAGTATTCGCAGCGCCCGCTGGCATCGGGAATGGTGGTTGCACCGCAGAAGGGGCAGGTGACCGCGGTCTTGGGGGCCTTAGCGGCCACGACGCTGTCGCGCGTTTCCTGACGCAGCTGCACCAGCGCGTCGCGGACCTCGGTTGCCTGGCGCTTGGCCTCGCGGTATTCGATGGAACCGCGCTGATCGATGGTGGAGTCGTTCACGCGCAGGTTGATCTCGGTAAAGTACGGCGTGTTGACGTGGATGGTCAGGTTAAAGTCGTAATCCAGGTCGTAGCGCGGCGGATTGTAGCTCTCGCGCTCGCCGTCTTTTGTCTCGCGATAGATCTCGGTGCGGTGCTCGTCGATATCCATATCGCAGCCGAGTACCTGCGAGAACTCGATGATGTCGGGATTGGCGTCGCGCCAGCGGCTCTGCGAAGTGATGATCAGCAGGCCCGCGTCTTCGTCGAGCATGATGTTGGTGCGCCCGGCCGAGAGTGTGCGCGTGGGGTTGAACGACGCCAGGCGCTCGGCATTGGCCTCGCGGTAGGCGAGTTGCTCGCGGATATCGTCCGCGGTGCTGGAGCGATAGCCGTGGAAGTAGGGGGAGAGCTTGCCGGCACACTCTTTGCACAGGTAGCCTTCGCTGATCTTGGTCTTTCCCAAAAGTCCCAGCTCGGTACCGCAAATCGCGCACTCTTTCTTTTCGAACATCTTGTCAAAGAAGCCCATGGCTGCCTCCCATCAACAGGTAGCGTGTGTCACTTTTGATGATGGGCGAGCGTGCGATCTTTCACGATACCCAGACGGCTCAAGGAGTCTCCACAACTGGGACACATGGCCCATTTTTGACTAGTCGCTGGGGACGTTCTTAAACGGCTAGTCACTGGGGCCACTCTTCCGCCACTCATTGGGGACGCACTTAAATGAGTGGCAGTTGGGGACACTCCTTGCCGAACGTGGGCACCGCATGTTATTGGATGTTTGATCAACGCTTTCTTAAAAATGTTCAATAGAGGTAAATTCTGATTGAGATTATGCTGGAATATATCAAATTACAATTTGAATTTTGCAGTTATCCCAGTTAAAATGGGCAAAAGGAGGCAAGCATGCTCAAGCGTAAAATTATCGAGAAAATTGAAAACTGGAAACAGACTAAAACCGGGCAGGGACTGCTTATTACCGGTGCTCGACAGGTTGGCAAAACAAGCGCTGTCGAGCAGTTTGCCCGTGACAACTACAGAAGCTTCCTGAAAATTGACTTCGTGGAGAGACCTGACGCGGTCGAGCTCATAGGGGAGGCAAAGAGCCTCGATGACCTCATTGTGAGAATCACCGCACTGTCTTCATCGCCTATTGCTTCGGATGCGAAGACGCTTCTGTTTTTTGATGAGGTGCAGCGTTGCGGAGACGCCATCACCTGGATGCGTTACCTTGCACAAGACAATCGCTTCGATGTTATCTACTCCGGTTCCATGCTCGGGGTCGAGGCGTATCATTATCGGTCGTTGCCAGTGGGTACTATCGATATCCTTGAGATGTTTCCCATGGATTTCGAAGAATTCTCCTGGGCCCTGGGAGTCGATAAATCATTGTGGGATATCGTTCGAGCCTGTTACCGCAAACGGGAACAGGTGCCCCCATTTATTCACAAACGGCTGGTCGAGACGTATTACCGGTATGTTCTTGTGGGCGGCATGCCTGAGGCTGTTCAGCTGTTCGTCTCGACTCATGATACGCAGGCGATGCGCGCTCGCCAGCAGGGCATCCTCGAGGCATATCGTGCGGATATCGTACGGTACGCCGAAACCCCTGCGCATGCTCAGCGGATCAGGACGATCTACGATGCCATGCCCGCGCAGCTTAATAAAGAGAACAAGCGCTTTCTCGTTACCGGGATAGACAAGCGGAAGCGTTTTTTGGATCTGCAACCCGATTTTGACTGGCTTGTTAATGCGGGCGTTGCGATTCCGGTTAAGAGGGCGAGCGAGCCGATGTTTCCCTTGGGTCTTTCGCGGGAAGACAGCTTTTTCAAGTTTTATCTGAGCGATGTTGGTCTACTGTTTTCTACTTTTTCTCCCGCCGATGTTGAGGCCATTGTTGCGCAGCGGGATTCGGTCAACTTCGGGCAGGCTTTTGAGAATGCAGTAGCCCAGGAGCTGCGCGCATGCGGCTATTCTTCGTTGTTCTACTTTAACGCGGCGAAGGTTGGAGAAGTCGATTTTTTAATCGAGGATAAGCGGAGTCCCATCGTGTTGCCTGTCGAGGTCAAATCGGGTAGATACAGCACGAAGCACGCTGCCCTTGACCGCCTGATGAGCGTTGAAAACTATGGATTGACTCAGGCGGTCGTGCTTCACCGGGATAACGTGGTGGATGAAAAGACGATATTGTATCTGCCCTTATATATGGCGGCCCTGTTAAAAGAAATGCCACAGATGAAGGGTTGAGAGTTTAAGACACGCGATGCGGCTGTGGAAAATTCGGCATTGTGAGATGGAATACTGACCTCGCGAGAATCCATTCTCCTCCAAGGGTAGGCTTGCTAAGACAGCCAAGGCCACCGCAAAACCGCCAGGTACTTTTGCGGTGGCCTTTCTGGTTGGCGCCGCTTGCCGGCCACCGCAAATGTGCTTGGTGCGATCGTGGTGGTTACGCCACGGTCACGGCAACCTGGGCGTAGCGGCTGCAGGGGCGCTCGGCGCGTGTCTGCACGGTAAGGGTGAGCACAAAGCGGTCGCCGGGCTGCGCGTCGGCGGGCACGATAAAAGCGGTGCTCACCGTGCATTCTTGCCATAGCGAAAGATCCTGCGTGCCTGCATAGCTCGACGGGTCCTCGGCGACATCCCAATGTGCATCAAAGCCTCTGCCGTCGGGGTCGACGATGGCCGCTGCAAGGACGACACGCTCACCGGCTGCGGCGCTGCGGTCGGCCGTGACCTCGGCAACATGTGCCGGATGCGAACACGCTGCCGGATCATGGGCGCACCATTGCGCGCGGGCGGCAAAGTCTTCCTGATAGGCGCGCAGGTAGGGATTGGGGTTGCCGTCTATGGGTGTGCCGATGGCGGCAAAACCGGCGGGTGCGTCCGAGTCGGGGTGACCGTCGAGGAACATGCGGCCGAGCAGCGTGTCGAAGCTGCGGTCATCGATACCGCGCAGGCCAAACGGCAGTAGTGGAATGTAGGTCATGCTGTCGCCTTCGGCCATAAAGTCGCCGCGCTCAAACTGCATCGCGGGCATGCCTTCTAGACCCCAATCCAGACGGGCATGCTTGCCAAACTGAAAGCGCTCGGGCTCGTTTTCGTAGACCTTGCCATCGCCATAGAGCATATAGCGCGCCATGAGGGAGCCGTTGCCCTGCGTGAGATTCTGCTCGGGCCAAGGAGCCTGAAACAGCGGCAGCGAATCGGGCTGCGCCATCTTGGCGTCGACATAGCCGCCATACATATAGGGCACACGCCAAAAGACGAGCTCGGGAAAGAGCTCGCGTCCATGGTCGAGCCATGAGTTGTCCTGCCCTATGCCATCGGCAACGCCCATCACGCGCACCTTCCGATAGACCCGCTGCTGCACGGCGGGCCATTCGGGCGTGGCGCGATAACGCTCGGCAATGCTCATGAGGGCGCGAACAATGGTGTTCATGCCACCCCAGCTGAGCAGCCATAATGTACGCGGATCATCATCCAAAATCGCCTGCGCAATTACGCGAGACCCCTCAGTTTCCTCAGTCACATCACCCTCAAAGGCAACATTTCCCACAAAGGTGCGCTCGATCATCTGGGCAGGCGTGGGATACGGCGGCTCACCGGCAGCGTCCGCATTCGCCTGCAGCTGCGGCCAAGCCTGGACATATTCATTACTCCAGAGACTCTCAATCCAATGCTCGGGAAACGGTCGATACTCACGAAGCTCCCCGGCCAGCGGATCGGGCTCATGAGGCACAACAGCCCACTCGTAAGAGCGACGCCCCTTAGTCCGCCAATGCGAATTCACCTCGCCGAGCGTATGGACGCCATCGCCAAGAAAGTGATACTGCGAAGCCGTATACACCACAGCCTGAACATCAAGCACATTAAGATACAGAGCCAAATGAACGAGTGAGTTCATATCGTCGACTTCCATATCAGTAGTAACAATCACCCGAGTTAACTCTTGGGACATAGGAACAGCTCCAATCAAAATCAATTCAGCCAGTTACGCGCAAGGCAAGACGGGACCCACGCCCCCATCGCCGCCGACCCGGCGTGCTGCCGGAAGCGCTCGTCCAGCGTTTCGAACAACGTTAACTTAGGGGCCCTGACCTTTAGTTTTGTAAACATTCCGCAGCGCGGGTCCCACTTATCCGATGCTCCGAAGGAGCAGGATAAGCGGGACCCATGCGCGAGGACGTTTACAAAACTAAAGGTCAGGGCCCCCGATGGGATGGCTACCTCGAAACTCTGGCCGACCACTCCCAGCAGCCCACCGGCTCGCCGTCGATGAGTACGTTGCCCCCGTCGAAGTCTTGATAACACAGGTCGTTGAATTGGTGGATCCACACGCCGTGGTTGAACGTCTTCTTAGGCGAGCCATCGGCCTCGCGATAGCGCCCGGTCAGGTCCTCGACATGACTAAAGTAGGTGAGGTGCACGTTGGCTCCGGCGTCACGCAGACGCGCCGTGAGCGGCAGCACGGTTTGTTGCGGAGACACGAGCTCGTCACCCTTGGAGTGCGTAAACCACAGTGGCGTCTTGGCGAGCGCGGCTACGTCCTCGTCGGTGGCGTTGTACCAGGGGGCACAGCAGGGAAGGCCGGCGGCGAAGAAATCGGGGTAGTCGGCGCACAGACGCAAGGTCATAAAGCCGCCGTTGGAAAGACCGGCGACCACGATGCGGTCGGTGTCGATGCGGTCGGCGTGCTCGGCGACGAACTCGTCGATGAGCGCCTTGAGCACGGGGGAGTAGATGCTCTGGTTGGAGCGGCCGAGTTGCTCGATGCCGTTGTCCATCCAAAACGTGGGAGACTGCGGCACGAGCACCCAGGCAAAGCCGCCAAAGTAGCGCTGGATCTGACGCTGCGAGAGGGCTGTCACACGGTTGCCGATATAGGCGCGCGTGGCGCCTTCGCCCTGCGTGGAACCCTTGCCTTCGCCGGCGCCGTGCAGGTACACCACGAGCGGGGCCTTTTGGGGCACGACCGTGTCCTCAGGCGCAAAGGGATTGAAGCAGGCCGAGTCCTCTGCCTTAAAGCTGGGCTCAAAGAAGCCGTACTCGAGCGCGATGCCATCAATGGCGGTCTTTTGTACGGCATTGCTCCAGCCCTTGAGCGCGGGGCAGATGTCGCCGCGACAGGTATCGAAGACCAGGCCGCAGGTGGGGTCGTCGCCGTCGTTGCCGGGAAGAGCCGCGAGCTGCGTGATGCGCAGCTGGTCATCGAGCATGCGCGAGCCCAGGACGCTGCCTTCGATCTTTTTGGTCAGGCGCTGCTCGGCAACCTCGAGTGCCACGTGGGTGCCCACGGCGAGCTTGCGGCCGTTCTCGTCACACGGATACGCGGCGAGAACGTCGATGTAACCCACGGAGGGCGCGGCATGGTCGGCTCCGTGCTCCTTGCGCATCAGGACCTCGCCCGTGCGCTCGTGACGCTCTACATATATATGGAAAGTGTTCGCATCGATATCGTTGGCGCGCACGGTGCAGGGCAGGTCGAGAACGACCTTGCTGATCCAGGGGCCAAAGTCGCCCAAGGTGGTGACGGTTGCGTAGGTACACGATTTGAGTTCCATGAGCTGCCTCCTTTGTGCCGCAAATACTAAACAATCGCGGCAATACAATCTAAACATGTTTAGTGTAAAGCAGAATTAGAGAATAAGCAGATGAACTCGGTAAACGGTCAAATCAAACACTCAATGAACTACTAAACACTCGTTTACTACTATCTAGCAGGGCTTTTGTTGATGAGTCAACAAGGAATTTGGGTGACAGATTATATAAAATCCCACGTAGACGGCCATTTATAAATAAACAGCACTATATGTAATGCCTTGGCATTCAATTACGTTCACCCCCGATTTCCTACCGTTCACCGGACTGCAAACGGCAAAACTGCCACAAATTCAACGCTGCGTGTAAACTAAGCGCTGTAAACGTTCAGTAAACAGATTGTTTACGACAGCGTATCCAAGGGTTCGGTAACCGTAAGGGGTTATAGTCACCGGGCCAAAGGCGTGCCTGCGCCCAAGCGATTAGGCACACGATGATATGGGGAGGGGTCCCATGGCAGTAGATAACAAGCAGATTGCCACCGATGTCCTCGAGCTCGTGGGCGGTGCGGAGAATGTTGCCGTCGCCACCAACTGCATGACGCGCCTGCGTCTGACGCTCAAGGACAACAGCAAGGCCGACGTGGAGAAGATCAAGAAGGTCAAGGGTGTTCTGGGTTGCCAGTTCGCCGGCAGCCAGCTTCAGGTCATCATCGGCCAGAACGTGCCTAAGGTGCTCGCCGAGTTCGTCGCCATGTCCGGCGTCAAACAGGGTGCCGCGGTCGACGAGAACCTCGACGCTCCTAAGGAGAAGTTCGAGCTCAAGAACCTGCCCAACATCATCCTCGACTACCTGTCGGGTTCCATGACCCAGCTGATTCCGCTGCTCATGGCCGGCGGTCTGTTCCGCACCATCGCTGCGGTTCTTGGTCCCACCATGCTCGGCGTTATCTCCGATACCGATCCGACCTACACGTTCCTCTACACCACCCTGTACGAGGCCACGTTTACCTTTATCCCCATCTACCTGGGCTATGCCGCTGCTAAGAAGCTCGGCGCCTCTCCGGTTCTGGGCATGCTCCTCGGCGGCGCTCTCATGGCCCCGTCCGTCGTGAGTGTCGCGACTCAGGAGGGTGGCGGAATCATCTCCGTCTACGGCATCCAGATCGCCGCTGCCAACTACCAGCAGTCCGTCCTGCCGATCATCCTCTCGGTGCCCGTCCTGTACTTTGTCGAGAAGTTCTTTAAGAAGGTCATGCCCGACGTGCTGTCCACGGTCTTCACGCCGTTCTGCACCATGATCGTCACCATCCCCATCGCCTTCATCGTTCTTGCCCCGATTGGCAACGAGCTCGGCAACCTCATCGCCAACGCCCTCTTTGGCCTTGCTGACCTTGGCGGTATCGGTATCCTGATTGTCATGGCCATCCTCGGCGCCTTCTGGCAGCTCTTCGTGGTCTGCGGCATGCACATGCCCGTCATCCTGCTCGCTCAGGTTCAGATCATCGCCGCCGGCTACGATCCCTTCGTCTTCGTTTCCACCAACTGCGCTATGGCCGCCGTCTGGGGCTGCGCCTTCGGTGCCTTCCTCAAGATGAAGAACCCCGACGAGAAGGGTCTTGCCCTGGGTTACGTCATCTCCGCCATCGCCGGCGGCGTCACCGAGCCTGCGCTCTTCGGTATCCTCATGCGCTTCCGTCGCACCATGCTCGGTATGTTCATCGGCGGTGCCATCGGCGCTGTGTTCTCCGGCCTCATGGGTGTTACCTACTACCTGGCCGGCGGTGCCTCCAACTTCCTGGTCTTCACCAACTACCTGCAGGGTGGCCAGATGAACACCGTCTGGGCTATCGTCGGTATGGCGATCTCCTTTGTCATCGCCGCTGCCGTCGTCTTTGCCACTGGCTTCTCCAAAGAGGAGCTCGCCGAGATGGAGGCCTAAGGCCAAGCCATTCGGTCACATGCGACCTTACCTACACGACAGGGCCCCGTCAGGCGCAAGCCCGACGGGGCCTTTCCTGCAAGGTAGACTGATTGGGACGGGAGATGCCCGCCCGCAAGGGCTTGCTAAACGACGGAGGCTTTTGTGCCAAGGTTACCGCGAAAGAATCTGCCGGTTCGCAACTCCTTTATCAAACGAAAGGACATGCAGATGAGTTTGGGAAAACTGACTGTCAACGGTCGCCAGGATGGCTTTTTGTGCGAGGGCAAACCGTTCTTTTGGTTTGCCGATACGTGCTGGAGCGCGTTTACGAGCATTACCGAGGCCGATTGGGACTACTATCTGACCCGTCGCGCCGAGCAGGGCATGAACGTGCTGCAGATCAACACGCTGCCGCAGTGGGATCGCTGCTGCCCCGATCTGGGCATTTGGCCCTATGCCAGCGAGGACGGCGTGCATTTTGATTGGTCCCGTCCTAACCAGGCGTACTGGGACCGCGCTGCTGCCATGTGTCGCGCTGCCGTCGAGCATGGCATTCGTCCGGCGCTCGTACTTATGTGGTGCAACTACGTGCCCGGTACCTGGGGCGCCAAGATTGCCGAGCATTGCGGTGCCGAGGTTATGCCGCGTGAGGAGGTCCGTGCCCACGTTGCCCGCGTCGTCGAGAACCTGGGCGAGCTCGACCCCGTCTACGTGGTGGCGGGCGATACCGACTTTACCAGCGACGAGGCGATCGCCTATTACGAGGACGCCCTCGACGAGGTCATCAAACGCGCGCCCGAGGCGTTGCGTACCATGCATATCAACCGCGGCAACCGTACCATCCCGGCACAGTACCTGGACCGCTTGGACTTTTACATGTTCCAGCCCGGTCATAACTACGAGGGCCAGCCCGAGGCATGGCGCCTGCCGCAGGACTTTATCGCCAACTACCCTAAAAAGCCGATGGTCAACTCCGAGCCCTGTTACGAGCAGATGGGTGCGTCGCGCAACGTGTACTGGCGCTTCACCGCGCAAGACTGCCGCGCGAGCGTGTGGTCGTCGATCCTTGCCGGTGCGAGCGCCGGCGTGACCTATGGCGCGCACGGCGTTTGGAACTGGCAGACCAGCAAGAGCCAGGGCTCGGTGCTGGGCGAGGGCTTCGATATGCCGTTCCGCTGGCAGGAGTGTCTGCAGTTTGCGGGCGTTTGGGACTTTGGCGCGATCGAGCACGTGCTTGCCGGCCTGGGTGCTACGGCTGGTGACGACGCGCTTGCCGTGGTTCCGGCGCAGGAGCTGATCGATGACGCGCGCGAGGCCATTCGTGTGGCGCGCGTTGGCGATTGTGTCGTTACGTACCTGCCACGTACCACAGCGCTCAAGTTTAAGCTCGACGGCGCGCGCGGCTGGACGGCGACGGTCCTCGACATGGAGGACAAGCGCATCGCCAAGCTGCCCGTCCGCGACAACGGTGACGGCACCGTGCGCGTGGCTCAGCATCCTTTTGAGCACGACGCACTGGTGATCCTGACCCCCGGGCGCTAACGGCTCTACTCCAACATTTACAACCCAGTCCCTTTCATGAGGCTGCGACGGAATGGTTCCTGCGTGACGGCTTTAAGCTGCCAAGGGGAGCCATTCCGTCGCACTCATTGGGGACGTACTTAAATGAGCGGTAGTTGGAGACGCTCCTTGCCGAGCTAGAGGTCGCGCGTGTCCCTTCTGGTCCATGCGGCTAAAAATCGCGGCGTGATGTGAACGGCTGGGGTCAAATTTGCAGCATTTCGAGCTCGGCTTCGATATTGAGATTGGTTCTTTATTAAAATGGAATTCCAGACAATTGAGCGGCCGGGGGTTAACCGTGAGGGGCATGGGAGACACAACCGCATATCTGCGTCGGGGCATTCGGGAGATTATATGCCTGGCGCTGTTCTTCTTCCGTTTTTGGCGTGCGAGTATCTTTTTGATGTGCGCATAGCCGAGTTCGTGCCATCGAGTGAGGTCGTCATCTACGAGAGCATCGTTGTCGGCGCGAGCGTGATTGGCTTTTTCGTGCGCCCATTTCTGTACTATCGCCGTCCCCAGACGATCGATGCGACGAGCGATATTACAGGCGTGCTTTTGGTATCGGCGTTGCTGCTGATGATTATGGCAGTGCGGTTTGAGGTGGTAATTGCCGGCAGCCTGGTGGCGTGCTGCGCCCTGGGCTACTGCGGATCGACTGCCCACGCAAACTTTGCGCGACGCTTTGCGCGGACGCCCTGCTTGGCGCGCGCCGCAGCACTTTCCTATGCCATGGGCGTTCTGGTACAGGTGTTCAACCACATGGCGATGCCTGTTGGTATTCCTCAGCAGGCTGTTCTGGTCATCTGTGCGATCGCGCAGGTAGCGTTGCTCCACGGTGCCCGACGCGCCAAGCTGCGCGACGAGTCCGATCCCAACTTCGAACCCAGTGCTGCCGGGCTTTCGGTAGATGCTCTGGAATATGGCGCCAAATGGCATGACGATCCCGAGGCAAAGGCGGCATTTCGCCGCACCGTAGTTCGCCTGACCGTGGCGACAGCGTATCTTTCCGGCGTATTCGCCGCTCTCAACGCGGGCCTCACAACCCTGTATGCTACCGGAGCCGTTGATTTGGGTGACTGGCCGCGCCTGCTGCTTGTCGTGAGCTCGTTGGCCGCCGGCGCACTATTTGACCTGCACGACCGCTCGTATATGAATATCGGCATGACATGTGTCGCCATGCTGTCCACGCTTTCGTTCTTTGTGCTCATCATCGATGGCAATGGCGGCAACGAGCTTGCTGCCACGATCATCTTTTATCTGGGCTCGGGCTTCTTTGTGGTGTTCTTTACCACAAAATTCGCCGCCATCTCACTCTATGCGCGCTGGTCATATTTTTGGCCGTGCATGGGTCGCGTCGTCAACAACGTGTGCTCGATGCTCGTGACGGCGCCGGCGGTGGCGATCATCTCGAGTCAAAACGTGCTGGTGGCAGTCGGCGCGGCGCTCGTGATGTTTGTGGGTATTGCGATTACGCTGCTGGGGCAGTTGGGGCAACGGGCCGATGATGTCGTGATGCAGGACGGCCTGCCGCTTGCCACTGATGATCTTGGTGGGGATCTTGCGCCCACATGCTCCGACTCCGAGCCCGTGGAGGCAGCGGAGCTCACGTCCGATGAACGCCTCGATGCCTTCGTCGCCACCTTTGAGCTTACAGAGCGCGAGCGCGATATTCTTGAGGCCTTGGTCGTTTCGGACCAGAGCGTTCAGGACATCGCCGCAACGCTTTTCCTTTCGCGCTCCACGCTCTACCGTCACATTTCCTCGATCAACAAAAAGACCGGCACCGCCTCGCGCGTGGCCCTTATCAACTTCTTCTGGTCCTGGACACCAAATGACTAACGTGTGAGACGCCGACCAGTCCCTTACTCTAACGGGGGTGTGGCCTCAAAGCGCGCCCGCATCGACGCTTCGCCTGCGCTAAACTGGAAGGCACGTACGCGATTACGAGAGGAGCCCGCATGGAGGCTTACAAGCAAGAGTTCATCAAGTTTATGGTCGAGTCCGACGTCCTTAAGTTCGGCAGCTTTACGCTCAAGAGCGGCCGTCAGTCCCCGTTCTTTATGAACGCCGGCGCTTACGTGACGGGCTATCAGCTCAAGAAGCTGGGCGAGTATTACGCCCAGGCCATCCACGATAACTTTGGCGACGACTTTGATGTGCTGTTTGGACCGGCCTACAAGGGTATTCCGCTGGCCGTCGTGACCGCAATTGCCTACCACGAGCTGTACGGCAAGGAGGTCAAGTACTGCTGCGACCGCAAGGAGGCCAAGGACCACGGTGCCGATAAGGGCAACCTGCTGGGTTATGAGCCCAAGGACGGCGACCGTGTGGTCATGGTCGAGGACGTTACCACCAGCGGCAAGTCCATCGACGAGACCTATCCCAAGGTCAAGGCTGCTGCCGATGTCGAGATCAAGGGCCTGATCGTGTCCCTCAACCGCATGGAGGTCGGCAAGGGCGGTGTGACCACCGCGCAGAAGGAGATCGAGGCCAAGTACGGTTTCCCCGTCGCGAGCATCGTCTCCATGGCCGAGGTCGTCGAGACCCTCTACAACCACGAGATCGACGGCAAGGTCGTCATCGACGACGAGCTCAAGGCCGCCATCGACGCTTACTACGAGCAGTACGGAGCACAGGAGTAGGTGGTTACGCGGGTTTACCAACCCGCGTAACGGCCCGACGCTGCGCGCCGCCCAGGGCGACAATTTGTCATTCAAAAGGCGAGGCATGACCAGAAGGTCTATGCCTTGCCTTTTTCATGCCAACTTGTTCGCTCTGGACGTCGCTCACTGTCCGTCCTCTTCTTGCGGCGTTGCCTTGCTCCGGATGGGTAGTCATTGGGGACGTTCTTAAATGACTAGTCAGAAATGAGCGTGGATAATCTCCCGGTTTTGGTCTATGTACGGCCTCAAAGTGGGAGATTATCCACGCTCGTCGCTACTTGAGCCCCGGGAGGCGGGTGTAGGGGAACGAGCGCTCCAGGAACTCGGAGCAGCGGGCGTAGTCTTTGGCGAAGTAGCTGCTGTAAAGCGAATCGAGCACGTATTGCACGGCGATGTGGCTCGCGAACTGCGTGATGCGATGCGTCATGCTCTCGTGGTCACTCACCGTAAGGTAGGCAGCAAAGCCGGGATGAATGCGCGCGCAATAAGGCGTACCGATAACGATGACCGGGACATGCCGGCTGCTGAGGATCGGCAAGATGTCCTTGAGATTGGGGGCAAGGCCGCTGTAGGAGATGACGATTGCCGCATGGTCGGGACCCGAGGCGAGTGCCGTGCGCACCTGGGCCTCGACACCGTCGTGGCACGTCGCGCTTTTACCGGCGGAGAGCAGGCGGTCGCGGAACATTCCCGCTGGATAGAGGTTGTGCGAGCCCGTGTAGATGTCGACCTGTCGGGCGTTCGCGATGAGCTTGGCGGCGTGGTCAAGCTGCGTGGGGTCGAGCAGCTCCTGCGTTTCGGCCAGCGTGGTCTGGTAGAGCCCCTCCATGCGCTCCATAACCTGCGCGGGGCTGGACGTAGCATCAAAGGGAAAGTTGATGTCCACGTCGCGGCGGTTTCCCGCCTCGGTTGCCAAGCGAATAAGCTCGACCTTGAGATCCTTGAAGCCCTCGAGACCGAGCTTTTTGCAAAAACGGTGTACGCTCGCGACCGAAACGTTGGTTTGCGCGGCAAATTCCTTAATAGAAAGTCCGCGGATGTCCTGACCGATGGCAAGGGCTGCAATGCCGAGCTGTTGCTCGGTGGGGGTGAGGCCCTGCGCTTCGGTGATCTTGCGTTTGATATCCATGCGAACTCCCACACTCGCCAAACCTGCCAAAAAGGGACAGGTTTATTTTGGCAGGTTTTGCCCGCAAAGGGTAACGGGGCCGAGGATGCCGCTGGGGGCGACGGGCTCGGTGAGACCGAAGATGTCGGGGATCGCATGGTCGAGCGTGTTGATGACGTCGGTCGCGAGCTCATGCGCACCGGCGGAAAGTGAGCCGGCGGCAAAACGATAGGGCGGGCAGATGCGTGTGCCGAGCGAGCGTCCATCGAGCGTGAGCGTTGCGGTTTCGTAGACGTCTCCCAGGTCGATCGTGGCGTCGGTGCAATCGTTGGCCAGCTCAAACGACGCATGATATCGGTAGGTGCCGCAGGTGCCGGTGAACAGATCGGCCGTAAGGTCGCCCAGGTGTTTGAGCTCTTGTGCTTCACCAAAGGCGCCATTGCTGCCGGCAGGGGAGAGGGCAACGGTCCATGGGCCTTCGATGCGCAGGCCGAGCGATGTATCAGCGTCGATTACGCCGTCTCCGGGCGCATCCTCGTTGCTCGCTTGCAAAACAACGATGCAGCTCTCGAAGGGTGCGAGCTCCAGCGCACCGTCAAACGCAACGGGCTCGGCACCGTTTAGCAGGTCGAGCCGCGTGCCGCAAAGGCGCTCGCCTGTCGCAAGTGCAACCGTGCAGTCGATGTGCTCGCGTGGGTGCTCGTTGACGAGCATAACGTAGGTCTCGCCTGCTCGCTCGTAGCGAAGTGCGCGTAGCCAGGGTTGCGGTGTGTCAGGCACAACGGTCTGCAGTCCCGCGCTTGCAAGCGCGCGGGCGACATCGGCGAGCGGCGTTGCGACGAGTCCTCCCAGCTCGACCGCGCCATCGGAATCGTAGAATGCGCCGGGCACCTCGTCGACGGCAAGCACCATAACGCCTGCATCCGTCATGTATCTCGCCGCCTTTGCCGTCTCCGCGCCAATAAACGTAGCACCGGGCATAACAAATGCCTGGTAGTGGCAGTTGTTAACACCAAGCAATCCATCGGCAATCGAAACCTTGTAGCGGCTCTTGTCCTCAAAAGCCTCGGCGGGCACAAAATCAAAGTCGATCTGCGCGCGCGTGAGCTCTGCCGCCACGCGCTCGATAGGCATGGCGCTACCGGCCCATTCGGCATCGGCATGGTACAGGATGGCGACGGGGCGCGTGGCACAGCCTTCCGAAAGCAGCGTTGCCGTACGGTTCATATAGCTCATGAGCTGGCCAAAGTGCGGCCACTGTGGGTTATTGCCGTGCGCGTAAAAGTGCGGCGGGCAGTCCCAATCGGGGAAGGGCGCCATGCTAAACGCGTGCGGCGTAAACCAATTGACGCCGCGGACGAGCATGTGGTCGGCAATCCATTTCATCTCGCGCAAGCCCTCGTGCCAGCCAAAGGCGCCAAAGACCTCGGCCATGCAGCGCCCTTGCTTTTTGGGGTCGAGGCGCGCGGCCGAAGAGCCCAGTTTGGCAAGCGCGTAGGTAAAGAACTCCATGTTCCATGCGCCATGGAAGTAGCTGTAAGGGCCGTGGTCGATGCCGGGGGCGAGCTGGTTAATAACCACATCGATGCCCGCCATGTCCTGACCGGCGACAGCGCGGAAGTAGTGCCCAGCGCCCTGGCCCAAGCGTGTGTGGCAGCTCTTGTCCTCGATTACATGGCCAATGTGCATAACGCCGCGCTCGCGGCACCAGTCACCAATCTGCTCGTCAAAGCACGCACGGTAGAGTTGCGTGGCGATGTCCATGTAGGTGTGGCGGACCCGAGCGCCGGCGGGGTCGCGCGTCCAAAGCCCGCGGAGCTCACTCAGCCAATTTGTGCCCAGTGCCTCGTGCAGGCGTCGCGCAAGTTCGTCCGACCATGGCAGCGCCATGTCACCGCGTCCGATAAAGCTGCTGGTAGAAGCGTCTTCGAGGGTCGCACCCTTCTCGTTCATAAAGCCAGGCTCATCGGTAAAGAACCCCAGAATGGTCTTGCCGAACTCGTCGCCCAGATGCGTGAATGTGGGTTCGTAGACGGCGTTGATGAGCATGCGGCACGAATCGGCGTCGACCATGTTGATGTATTCATCGCGAAAGCCGGTCTTTTGGCTGGTGACGTAGAGCTCGAGGGTGGTGACGCCGGCGGGAGCGTCAAAGCGCAGGCAGGCGGGAGTGCCGCCCTCGGTTTGCTCAACGGCGAGCTCAAGGTCGAGCGATGCGCCGGCAGCGTCAAAACCCGCCGCGCCCACAAAGTGCTCCGTGGGATCCATGAGGTTGCCGAGCTTGATGGTCGTGGACGGCTGGGGTCCAACGACCGTTACCGTGTGATGCTTAAGCACAGTCTTCTTGAGCGCGGGGTCTACATCCTCGCCTGCAAGCGCGCCGTTGGCGTAGCCCGTGGGAAAGTGGGCATCATCGAGCAGCCAGATCTTAAGGCCCAGGCGCTTGCACTCGCCAATGATAAAACGCAGGTCGGACCACCAGCCGTCGCGGCAAAATTCGGGATGCGTGCGCGACTCAAGGCAGACCTCATGGATGTCTGCGCCGGCAATCTGCTCTAAGTATTCGGTAATCGTCTCGCGTTCTTCGCCCTTGAGCCACAAGAACGGAAGCACATGGTTGCCGTATGCTGCCATATCCACTCCTCTAAAACCAACCTTTTAAATCGATTGAAGTCAGGGTACGTCGTCCGCGCTGCCCTGCTAATATCAAAACCACGGCAGAATATGACTAAATCAACGATGGTGGAGCTATGGATATCGCACGTTTAGACAATCTTTTGCTCGAGCTGACCGATAGCGAGCGCGCATACCGCGCGGGTGCCCGCTATGACTGGTGCGATGCGTTCGACTGGGATTTTCAGCCGGAAATCGACGATAATCACGTCCATAAGATCGGCAATCGAATGCGCGCTCTGCATCAAAAAGGTATGCCCGAGGGCCTGTCAATTGTGCGCAACTCGCGTTTCAATCCCGTACCGGAGCACGTGCACGACTATGTCGAAATCAGCTATGTCTATTGCGGAAACGCGCCGCAGATTGTCAACGGCGCACAACTCACACTCGCCCAAAATGAGGTGCTCCTGCTCGATGCGGCATGTCCGCACGCCATAGGCGAGCTGGGTGAGCATGACATTATGCTGAGCATTGTCATCTCGCGGCCGATGTTGCGCCGCAGCCTGGATCAGAGCCTTTCGTCCGCAGGTACTGTCTCGCGATTTCTACTCAACGCCCTCAATGACGAAACCGACCACCGCGGTCACGTGCATTTCCGCACGGGTGGCAGCCGTCGCGTGCGCCGGTACATGCAGGAGATGCTCTGCGAACTCCTGGAGCCGACAGCGGCGAGTCCTCAGATTGCCTCGAGGCTGTTCGAGCTGCTGCTGGTCGAGCTTATGCAAAGCTACGAGGCCGCGCTGCTGCAAACGGACGCGCCCGCACTTCCCTCGGCGCAGGTTGCGGCGGCGATGAGCTACATCGAGCGGCATGCTTGCGATTGCACACTCGACGACTTAGCCCACCACCTGCACCTGAGTCCCAACTACGCGAGCGCGCTGCTCAAGCGGCAGACGGGCCGCACGTTTATGCAGCTCGTGCAGGAGAGCCGCCTGACACGCGCGGCGGCTCTACTCGACACCGGTGCTACTGCAGAGGCCGCAGCGCGCGAGGTGGGCTATGCCAATATGAGCTTCTTCTACAAAAAATTTGCCGAGCGCTATGGCTGCACGCCGGCCGCCTACCGCCGGCGTTTGCCCAGATAAAACCTTCCAAAATAAACCTGTCCCTTTGTTGGTCGGTATCAGGAAGTGTCAGGGACGGGGCGGCGGCGGTCCGTGGGCGCGAAAAGAAGTGTCGGGTTTGGCGCGCCCGCTTCTGCCCGTCCCGTGCGCAGGCGATACTCGGATTATCGACCCGCGATGCAAAGGAGATGCTCATGGCAAACATCAAGTTCCCCAAGGGTTTCTATTGGGGTGGCGCCACCGCCGCCAACCAGTTTGAGGGCGCTTGGAACGTGGACGGCCGCGGTCCTTCCGTCGACGACCATTTCTTGGGCGGCAGCTACAAGGAGCCACGTCAGATTACGATCGACATCGACCCCAACCGCTTCTACCCCAATCATGATGGTATCGATTTCTACCATCACTACGAGGAGGACATCGCGCTGTTCGCCGAGATGGGCTTCAATATGTTCCGCATGTCCATCTCCTGGAGCCGTATCTTCCCCAACGGCGACGACGCTGAGCCCAATGAGGCCGGTCTCGCCTTCTACGACCGCGTCTTCGACTGCCTGCGCGCCCACAATATCGAGCCGTTCGTGACCCTCTCGCACTACGAGATGCCCTATCACCTGGTCGAGAAATACAACGGCTGGGCGAGCCGCGAGCTCATCAGCTTCTTTGAGAAGTACTGCCAGACCGTCTTCGACCGCTATCAGGACAAGGTCAAGTTCTGGCTCACCTTCAACGAGATCAACTGCGGTACTCAGGACATGGGCAACCTCTTTGAGACCAGCATGATTCAGGGCTTTGAGGGTCCGGCATCGGCGGTCCATACCACGCCGCAGGCTCGTATGCAGGCGCTGCATCACCAGTTTGTCGCCAGCGGCCGCGTCGTGCGCTATGCCCACGAGCATTACCCGCAGTTTAAGATGGGCAACATGGACTGCTTCATCCTCTCCTATGCCGCCACGTGCGATCCGGCCGACGTGTTCGCCACGCAGCAGGAGATGAACACCATGAACTGGTATTGCTCCGACGTACAGGTGCGCGGCAAGTACCCGTTCTATGCCAAGCGCTTCTGGGCCGAGAACGATGTTGAGCTCGTGATGGAGGACGGCGACCTGCAGGATATCGCCGACGGCAAGGTTGATTTCTACACCTTTAGCTACTACATGTCCGGCACCGTGGGCACCCACAAGGACCACGAGATGACCGAGGGCAACATGACCTTTGGCGGCAAGAATCCCTATCTGGAGTCCACCGACTGGGGCTGGCAGATCGATCCGCTGGGCCTGCGCATCGCCTTCAACGAGATTTACGCCCGCTACGAGATTCCGCTGATGGTGGTCGAGAACGGCATGGGTGCCTACGACGAGGTCGAGGAGGACGGCTCCATCCACGACCCGTACCGCATCGCCTATCTGCAGAGCCACATCAAGGCTATGGGCGAGGCCATCGCCGACGGCGTTGACCTGATCGCCTACACCTGGTGGGGTCCCATCGACCTGGTTTCCGCCGGCACTGGCGAGATGCGCAAGCGCTACGGCTTCATCCACGTCGATAAGTACGACGACGGCACCGGTACCTACGAGCGTCGCCGCAAGGACAGCTTCTTCGCATATCAGAAGATCATCAAGTCCAACGGCGCCGAGGGCTTGGAGTAATCGACAATATGAGTGCCACTGGTAAAAGGTTTTGGGAAGGGCTTGGAAGGGCTTGCGATTCGAGCCCTCACCTCAGCAATTTGATCATTTGGCACTATAATCACCATAGGCATGCGCATAACGTTGCGCTTAATCAAGAGGAGAAAACGTATGGGTCTGTTTGACATGTTCAAGAAGAAGGCTGAGCCCGCGGCTGCCGCTGCTCCTGCCTCCATCTCTACTTCTGCCGGCGCCGACGTGCTGTGCTCGCCCGTCAAGGGCAAGGTCATCAAGATGGCCGACGTGCCCGATCCCGTCTTTAGCGGCGAGGTGCTGGGCAAGGGCTGCGCCGTGTGGCCCGAGGACGATCTGGTCTACGCTCCCTGCGACGGCAAGGTGACCGTCACCATGGGTCACGCCGTGGGCCTGCAGTCCGATAGCGGCATCGAGGTTCTGGTGCACGTTGGCGTCGATACCGTCAACATGAACGGCGACGGCTTCGAGGGCTTCGTCAAGGCTGACGATGTCGTTAAGGCTGGCCAGCCCTTGCTCAAGATCGACCGCGCCAAGATCGCTGCCGCCGGTTACAAGGACTGCGTCGTCGTGGCCGTGTCCAACACCGCCGAGTTTGCCGATGTCGAGCTCGCCGTCGAGGCTGAGTCTGCCGTCGCCGCCGGTGACGCCATCGTTAAGGTCGTCCGCAAGTAGTCTGCGGCATCCAGAAGATGCACAAGGGTGGTCGGGTTATCCGGCCACCCTTTTTTAATAGGCTAAGCAGGTGCATTTTATTGCAGGGGGCTTGCCTTAAGGGCCATTCGTTCGTCAAATTGAGCCGCCTGCGCTTTTGCGACGCAGGGGGTTGGGCCGGGCCGCTAATATGGACTTACTGTCACGACGTGCGCTGCGTAGGGAGCGCGGCGCCGCTTGTTTGGAGGAATGTCATGAAAAAGAAGCTGCTGCTTGCGCCCCTGATGGCTGCCCTGGTCGCGTGCGTGGTTTTGCTTTCCGGCTGCGGAGGGCCTTCGGTGGAGGAGCTCATCACCAATGACCTTACGAGTCAGTTTGACGAGATCAAGAACGGCGGCGATGACTTCCTCTCCGGCCTGGAAGAGGCTTCGGGCGACGAGTTTGAGCAGCTGGGCATCGATCCCAAGGAGTATGCCAAGAGCTATCTCGAGGGCTTTGACTACAAGATCGGCGATGTGACGGTCGACGAGGACAAGGGCACCGCGACCGCCGAGGTCACCATAACCTGCAAGTCCATGAACAAGATTGTCGAAGATTTTGCTACTCAGTATCAGGAGAAGGTCGCAGCGCTCGACGAGCTGCCGTCCGAGGACGACCTGTACAAGATGGCCGGCCAGGTCATGGTCGACGTGACCAAGGCCGCTAAGACCAAGGACACCAAGGTCACCTTTAAGTATTCCGCCAACGAGGATAACGAGTGGTCCGCCGACGATTCCGCAACCACCGAGATGATGAATGCGATGATGAGCTAGTTCGTTGCGGCGTTTTACCAAACGCCGCAACTGCTCGACGCTGCAAGCCCGCCAGAGCGGCAATCTGCCTTTCAACTTCGGCGGCATGACCAGAAGGTCAATGCCGCCTCGTTTCAAGGCGCCTTGCTCGCTCTGGCGGGCTTTCGCTGTCGTTGCCAAAACAACGGCGTTCCCTTGGCTGGCTTAAAGTGGCACTTGTGCCTGTGGCGTTGCCATCGCTGTCGAAGGCGGCACTTGGGGACGTTCCTTTTCTGCCGGCAGTCGGGGACATTTCTTTGTTGCGGGGGCAGCTAAAAGAGTCCCGTCCCACATTAGCTACCCGTGGAAGGGATGAGTGGTTACTCGCCCAGCACCAGCGCCGCGAGCTCTGCTTGGGTGTCCACCACGTAGTCGGCGCCGGCGGCTTCCAGCTCTGCGCGGCCGCGGAAGCCCCAGCTGACGCCCGCGCTCTTAAGGCCGGCGTTGTGACCGGTTAGGATATCGACATTGGAATCGCCCACATAGATCGTGGTTGCCGGATCGGCGCCCAGCTCCTCCATCACATGCAGCGTGACGGGTGCTTCGGGCTTAGGCGGAAACGCATCGACACGGCCCTGTACCAGCGCAAAGCACTCAGAACCAAAATACTTCCCGATAAGCGGAACTGCCGAGACGTGATCCTTGTTGGTGAGCACGGCAAGCTGCACACCCGCGGCGCGCAGGCGGTCGAGCATCTCGATCGTGCCGGCATAGGGGGCAGTGTGGTCCTCCTTGTGCTCGCCGTAGTAAGCCCTAAACTCGGCAAGCGTCTGCTCAAACATACGGCTGTCTCCCGCGTACTCGGCGGGCATAAAGCGTTCAACCAGCTTGAGCATGCCGTTTCCCACCTTGTAGCGGTACTCGTCTACGGCAAACGTGGGCCAGCCGTGCGTCTCGCAGGTATGGTTGCCGGCGGCCGCCAGGTCCTCGAGCGTGTTGAGGATGGTGCCGTCCAGATCAAAGATCACATGGGAAAAAGCTGCTGCCATGAAAGCTCCCGTCATTGGCTTTAAAAACGCACCTCATAATACTGGGCTTCCGCGTTGGGCGAGCTTGGAATCTGAACATCTCCAGGGATATCAAGCCGCATCGCGCCGACCGTGCGGTTCCGCCCTAGCAAATTCTCGGCAGCTGCTCTCCCACGAGCATGTCGAGGATACGAGTCGAGCCCCAGCCGGTGCGCACGCGCACGGCGGGGCGGGTGCCCTCGGCAAGTGGCAGCACGCGACCGATGACGGCGGCATTCTCGCCGTAGCGGGCGGCGCGCATGGCGGCCAGCGCGGCATCGGCCTGCTCGGCCGGCACGACGGCGACCATCTTGCCCTCGTTTGCCACCTGCAGCACATCGTAGCCGAGCATCTCGCAGGCTGCCTGCACGTCGGGGCGCACGGGCACAGCTTTCTCGTCGATCTCCATGGCAACGCCGCTGGCCTGCGCAAACTCGTTGAGCGTCGAGGCCAGGCCACCGCGCGTGGGGTCGCGGAAGCAGCGTGTGTCGGGTGCTGCGGCAAGCACATCGGCAATCAGGTGGTTGAGCGGCGCGGCATCGCTTTCGATGGTGCTCGAAAACGCCAGACCCTCGCGTTGGCTCATGATGGCGATGCCGTGGTCGCCCAGTGTACCCGAGACCAGGATGACATCGCCGGGCTGGCAGTTTGCGCCGCTGAGCGCCACGCCCGCAGGCACCTCGCCCACGCCGGCGGTATTGATATAGACGCCGTCGGCCCCGCCGCGCTCGACCACCTTAGTGTCGCCCGTGATTATGGACACGCCCGCCTCGCGCGCCGTCTCGGCCATCGTCTGCACAATCTGGCGGAGCTTATCCATGGGATAGCCCTCTTCGAGGATAAAGCCGCACGATAGGTAGCGCACGTTGGCGCCCGAGGTCGCGACGTCGTTGACGGTTCCGCATACAGCGAGGCGGCCGATGTTGCCACCGGGGAAGAACTGCGGCGAGACTACAAAGCTGTCGGTCGACATGGCGATGCGCCCGCTCGCGGGCAGCGTAGCGACGCCGGCGTCGTTGCCCTCGAGCAGCTCGGGCGACCCAAAGGCATCCAAAAAGACCTCATCGATGATGCGTTTCATCATCTGACCGCCAGAGCCGTGGCCTAACAGGACGGTGCTGTCGGTGATGCTATGGGACATATCGAAAACTCCAATCGTGGGTGGAATTATATGGGTGAGGCGCAGCGTCGACTGGTCCGCCGTTCGTTAGAACGGCGGAACCTATTAGCCTCGGTAGCGGAAATATGCTGCGCAGCTGCCCTCGGAGCTCACCATGCAGGGGCCGACGGGATGCTCGGGCGTACAAGCGTGGCCGAACAGGGGGCAGTCGCTCGGCGTAATGGCCCCGCGCAGCACGTCGCCGCAGCGGCACCCGCGTGGCTCGACCGTCGGCTCGATGGACACGTCAAAGCGCATGCTGGCATCAAAGTGCGAAAACTCGGGACGAATGGCGAGTCCCGAAGCCGCAATCGATCCCAGCCCGCGCCACGTGGTATCGCACGGCTCAAATACCTGCTCGACCAGCTGGCGCGCCACAGGATTGCCGTCGGCATTGACGCCGCGACGGTAGGCGTTGTCGATCGCGGGTTGCCCCTCAACAACCATCTGGACCAGCATGCAGATACCCTGCAAGATGTCGACCGGCTCAAATCCCGTTACCACGCCTGGAGTCTTAAACTCGTCGACCAAAAAGCCAAAGGGGGCTAAGCCCGTGATGGTGGCGACGTGGCCCGGCAGGATGAAGCCGTCGATAGTGGTCTCGGGATCGTTGGCGATGGCGCGCAGCGCCGGCGGCGTGGTCTTGTGGGCGCAGTAGACCGAGAAGTTCTGGAGTCCGCGTGCATCGGCCTCCAAGATGGCGGCGGCGATGGTGGGCGTCGTAGTCTCAAAGCCCACGCCCATAAAAATGACCGGGCGATCGGGGTTTTGCTTGGCAATGTCGAGCGCGTCGAGCGGGGAATAGACGATGCGAATATCGCGCCCTGCCGCCTTTTGCGCAGCGAGCGAGGTGGATGATCCGGGCACGCGCATCATGTCGCCAAAGGTGGTGATGATGGCGCGGTCTATGTTGGCGAGCGCGATCGCGTGGTCGATGTCGCGGTTGGCGGTGACGCAGACGGGGCAGCCTGGGCCGCTCAGCAGCTTGAGCCCGGCCGGCATAATGGAGCGAAAGCCATAACGCCCGATGCTCACGGTATGCGTGCCGCAGACTTCCATAAGGTTGATGGCGCGGTCGCCGACAAGCTCATGAATGCGCTCGATGAGCTCGCGAGCCAGCTTGGGATCGCGGAATGCCGAGAAGTCGATACCGGAGCGAGCCGGCTGCTCGGGCGCCACTAGTAAGCCTCCGCCGGGTTGGTGGCAAGCTGGTCTTCTTCGACCAGCTCGGACATGGCGTTAACAAGCTCGAGCGTTTCCTGCGCTTCCTGCTCGTTGACAATCTGGATGCCAAAGCCGGCGTGTACGAGAATATAGTCGCCAACCTGCGCCGTCGGCACGAGTCGCAGCGACACGGGGCGCTCGATGCCCATCATGTCGACGGTGGCCTTGAGGTCGTCGTCGCGTTTGACTACTTTACCGGGAACGGCAAGGCACATATTGTTCCCCTTTTATACGCTTTGCGCTGGACGGGCGCTCAATAATCCATCAGTTGATGGTAGCGCTCGCGGGCGCTGCGGGCAAACGCGCTACACCTGTGAGACGGCGGCTTGCGGGCTGGCCGAACAGCCTATTGTGGCGCGACCTGTGCGAGGCGAGTGCGTGCGACTGCTGCCTGACCGTAGGCGATGCAGCCGTCATTGACGGGTACGGTGTGGGGGACAAGGACAGTAAAGCCTGCGCTTTTGAGCTCGCGGGTGAGAAGCTGAAGCAGAAGTCGGTTCATGAACACGCCGCCCGAGAGCGCGACGGTGTCGATGCCCTCGTGCACGCAGATATCGCTGGCGATGCGCGCCGAGGAGCGCGCGACGGCGACATGGAAATCGAGTGCGAGCCTGTCGGCGGGCGCTCCGGCTTCAATTCCTCCCAAAAGTGCCTCAAAGAGCGCTTTCTGGTCCAGAACATAGGGGCCGTCCAGCCACGATGGGCCAGATGCGAAATAGCCGGCGTTGTCGTCGGGAAAATGGGCGATTTCGTTGTCGAGCGCGCGCCAGGCGGCGGCTTCGAGTTCTATGGCGGGTTCGCCCTCGTAGGTTGCCTTGTCGCAGATGCCCAGAATTGCTGCCGCGGCATCAAAGAGACGCCCCATGCTGCTGGTACGCGGGCTGTTGATGCCGCGCTCGATCATGGTGGCTGTCACGCTGCGCGTTTGTTCGTCGAGGCTGTCCAAAAGCCGAGCGGCACCTGGGTGCTCGAGCAGGCCGAGCTCACTGAGCAGGGCGAAGGCGTTGCGGCGGGCGTCGCGCACGGAGGCCGCCCCACCGGGGAGCGCCCAGGTGCGCAAATGCGCGGCGCGCTCAAAGCCGCCAAGGCTGGCAACAAGAAACTCGCCGCCCCAAATGGTCCCATCGGTGCCGGCGCCGGTGCCGTCAAAGGCGATGCCAAGGACGCGCGCGTCGGTTGTAAGCTGGCTCGCGGCGATGGCCTCGGCCATTACGCTCGCGATATGCGCATGATGGTGCTGCACCTCGACGAGCGGCAGATTGCATTTTCGCGCCTGCTCGCGCGCCCACTGGCCCGATAGATAGCTGGGGTGTAAATCGCAGGCCAAGGCGGCGGGCGCCAAGTCAAAGAGATCTTCCAAGCGCGTGCGCGCGGCGTTCCAGGCATCGAAGGTCCCGCCGTTTTCAACATCGCCGATATGCTGCGACACAAAACAGGTCGCCTCGCCGTTCGTCCCTTCACGCGTGAGCGTAATCGTGGCCTTTTGTTGCGGCCCGCAGGCGAGTACGCAGGACGGAGCGCCGTCGAGCGCCGGCAACGGCAGCGGCTGGGGTGCATATCCACGAGCGCGGCGAACGGGCATAACGGCGCCGTCGACCACGCGCACCACGGAATCGTCATAGCGCGAGAGAATCGCTCGATCGTTGCCGAGCAGCGCGTCGGCAATGCCGGCGGCAACGAGGCGCTCCCAGGCAAGATCGTCATCGGTCTCGATGGGCTCTTCGCTCAGGTTGCCGCTGGTCATGACGAGCGCGTGCATACCGTGCGACGCGGCAGCTGCAAGCAGAAGATGCTGAAGCGGGGTGTAGGGGAGCATAACGCCAAGTTCGGGCAGGTCGCGCGCGACGGACGGTGCGAGTACGAGGGCGTCGGAAGAATCGCCGTCGTTCCCGCAAACAGCCCGCCGGCGCAGCAGCACGATGGGGCGGATACTGCCGGCGAGCAGATCGCGTTCAGCATCGTCGATATGGCACAGGCGCCCGGCATCGGCAAGACTGCGCACCATGACGGCAAGCGGCTTATTGCTGCGACGCTTGCGACGGCGCAGCTCGGCCACCGCCTGCTCGTTGGCAGCGTCACAGGATAGATGGAATCCGCCCAGGCCCTTGATGGCGACGATGCCACCGCTGGCCAGCAGCTCAACGCAGCGCTCGATGATAGCGTCGCTGGCCTCGCGTGTGGTGCCGACGGCCGGTGTCGCGGACGAATTCCCGCACGCATCGCTGTTTACAGCCTCGCGCCACGTAATATGCGGACCGCAATCAAAGCAGGCATCGGGCTGCGCGTGAAAACGCCGGTCGAGTGGGTCGGCATACTCCGCGGCACACCTGGGACACATGGGAAAACAATCCATCGACGTGGCCGCTCGGTCATAAGGCAACGATCGGATGATGGTAAAGCGTGGCCCGCAGTTAGTGCAGTTGATAAAGGGGTAGTGATAGCGTCGGTCGGCGGGATCGAACAATTCGCGCAAGCAATCGTTGCAGGTGGCGATATCGGGCGAGACGAGCGTCGTGTGCGCGGTCCGGTCCTGCGATGCTACGATGCGAAAGCCCTGTTCGTTGGCGGCATCCCAACCGTTGGCTGCCAAGTCCACAACCTCGACATGCTCTACGCGGGCTGCCGCAGGCGCATGCTCAGAAAGCGCGGCAACAAAAGCATCGAGCGCATCGGCCGGAGCGTGCGCCTCGATATGCACGCCGTCGCCCGCATTGAGCACCCATCCACAAATGCCATGTGCCATGGCCTCGCGATACACAAACGGTCGCATGCCAACGCCCTGCACAATGCCCGTCACATGAATATGCACATGCCGCATGCGACACCCCTCATCAAAACCGACCAAAAAGGGACAGGTTTATTTTGGTAGGTAGAACTTCTAAACCTGCCAAAACAAACCTGTCCCTTTTTGGCAGGTGCGCTGCGGGAAATCCCGCTACAGCCCCAGGCTCTGCTTGGTGGCGGCGCACGTGAGCTCGCCGTGCTTAACGCCGCGCAGGCCCAGCAGACGGTCGGCTAGTTCGTAGACGCGCTCGCCGCGACCCTTGAGCGCCAGAATCTCCAAGCAGTTGTGGTGATCCAGATGCACGTGCATGGTCGATACGATCTCGTTGGTGTAGTCGTGCTGCACCTCGTCCAGGCGGCGCGTCAGATCGCCGGTGTGATGGTCGTAGATCATGGTGAGCGACCCGATAACGTGCTCATCGGGCGTGCGCATCTGCTCTTTGGCGATCGAGGCGCGAATCAAATCGCGCACGGCCTCGGAGCGGTTGGCCACGTCGCCGCGGCGCGCGATCTGCTCGTCAAAACGGCGCAGCAGGTCGTCGGGTGCGGTAACCGAAAAACGGACCAGCTCGGAGCCGGAGCCACTACAGTGGCAGCCCGCGTCACCGTCCGCCCCGTGCGGATGCTCGTGCTCGTACCCGCAGCCGTGCTCGTGTTCGGCCACTTTACACCAGCTTCACGGAGCCGACGGAGTTGTGGTCGGCCTCGATGGCTTCCTCGTAGCCCTCGAGTGCGTCGTGGGCCTCGTGCAGCGCGGCCATGGCGGCCTCGAGCTTGGCGCCGATGCGCTCCATGTCAAAATTCTCGGTCGCATGCAGCAGCTGATGGCTCCACTCGTGAGCGAGCTCGATGGTGTCGTCGACCTGCTTGACGCTCATGGCAAGCTGGCTCATGTTCATTCCGACGTCATGCATGGAAAATCTCCTTTTGTATGGGGCAGTTCAGTGGTTCAGATTTTACTACGCCCGCTCTGTGCGCAGCTGCATAAGAAAACGGGTGCGAGTCTGTGCGACCCGCACCCGTTCACTGGGGGCTGTTTGTGACTACCATACTATCCGTGGTTGCACTCGGTGCATCCAGAAGTCCGGCGAGCGGTGCAAAAGCGCTCATGGACGGCAGGCAGACGGCAACATGTAACAAGCGTATTACAGATGCTTCTCCAGCAGCGCCTGCAGCCTCGCCTTGGGCAGAGCGCCAACCGATCGGTCAATCTCCTCGCCGTTCTTAAACACAACCAGCGTGGGGATGCTCATGACGCCATACTTCATGGCCAGGTCCTGGTTGTCGTCGACGTTGCATTTGGCAACGGCAAGTTTGCCAGCCAGCTCGTCTGCCACCTCGTCAACGATGGGCGAGAGCGATCGGCAGGGCCCGCACCAGGGCGCCCAAAAATCGACTAGCACGGGCAGGCCGTCGTTAACGATGGAATCGAAGTTCTCGGGGGTAATCTGCTTAATGTCAGCCATGGTGACCTCCATAATGCGACGCGGCTCAGCCGCGTAAAACTCAGTACGACCGTGCTTATACCCAGTGGCCCGCAAAGCAACCACTCGCGGGCAGCTCTTTTATATAATGGTGGGCACGCAAACGATTGGAGAGCGCATGCCCACGTCACAAAGCCAGAAAAAAGAAGCCATCGCCCAGGCGACCGAGCAGGAGCTCGCATCGCTCGCGGGTCGTGGCGTGCGTATCGCGGGCAACGCGTGCTCGCCGATCGTGCTGGTCAAAGGCGATTTGGACGAGGCCGAGCGTTCGGGTGGCGAGCTTGCCGCCGGCCCGGATGGCGCGGCGTTGCGCAAGGCGCTTGGGGCCATCGGCTACGCGCCCGAGGATTTTTGCGTGCTGGCAAGCGTCGCCGGCGTGGGTGACGGAGCGGTCGCGGTGGGCGAGACTCTGCCGTGCGAGCTGTTCCGTGAGGCGCTTGAGGCTTTGGACCCCGAGGCGGTGCTACTGCTCGACAACAACGCGGCTGACGCCATGCGCGAGACCTACGCCGATATGCTCGTGGCAATCGATGACTTCGACACCGCCATGCTCAAGCCCGGCTTGGTCGCCCATGTGCAGGGTCGCCGCGTGCTCGCGCTCGACGGTTTTGAGGCGGCGCTCACTGACAAAGCCGCCAAGCAGCGCATGTGGGCATACATCAAGCAGCTGACCCCGGCGGCCGCTCCGCTGTAGCGGATTGGCGCCGGTGAGCGATTGCCTGGCGGGCAAGACACGCCGCGAGATCGGCGCCGCACTTCTACATCACAGCGCGCAGCTCAAACCGATCGCCGTTAATGCGGAACTGGCAGTTGCCGTTCATGCGTTCGACGGCAAGCTTAATGCTCTTGGTTCCAAAGCCGTGTCCGGTGTGCCCGGCTACGGGCATGCCGTCGACCATGCGCGGCGCGCGGTCAAACGTGTTGGAAACTAACAGCAGCAGCTGGCCGTCCTCTAATCGCAGGTCAAAGTCGACGAATCGCTTTCCCTGGGGCGCGGCGCTTGCGGCGGTGATAGCGTTTTCCAAGGCATTTGAGAGCACGCTAAACAGGTCGGCGTCACCTACGTGGATGGTTTCGGGTACGGCGGCGCGCAAGTTGGCGGTAATGCCGTTTCTATTGATATCCGAGTTAAATGACGAAAGCGCGATGTTTACGGTCTCGTTGGCGCAGAAGCGGCGTACGGCGGTGCGGTCGCCGGCTTCGCAGAGTTCGTCGATGCGATCGAGCGCCTCGTCGGTGTGGCCCTCTTCAATTAAAGCGGCCAGGCCGCGTAGAAAGTGGCGCATGTCGTGGCGAAGAATCGACAGCTCGCGCCCAGATTGACGCCAAGCCTCGAGCTCTTTGATGGCGACGCTGTCGCGGGTTTCGAGCATCCAGCGCTCTCTCTCGGCGGTTTCCTTTTCTTCGTATTCACGCAGGTAGACGGCGAGGAACATAAGGTAGAACGCGCAGAGCGCAAAGGCCAAAAACTCAACCGTCACCACCGAGCCCGAGTGGAACAGCGTGGTGTAGACGTTGGTGGCATAGTCAAAGACGTAATAGACGAGCGGCAGGATTAAAAGGATGCCCAGCTCGGTGGTGCTTTTAATCGCCAAGCGCGGACCGATGTCGCCGGCCCAATGCAGCAGGACGGCAAAGACGGCGAGTGTGGTCGCGATGCGCGCCAGATAGTACGCGATCTGAGAATCGGTTGCGGCAAATGCGGCGATGCCCATCCAATTGCTGAACTGGCAGCTCAGATAGGCACTCGTAATGCCGAGCACGGCAAGCAGCGGGCTCAGGCGGTAGCGCGCGCACAAATAGATGACGAGCGGCAGATGCACGACGAGCGGATATACCTGGCGGGCGAAAAGCTCGCCGCCGACGGCATTGGCGATCGAAAAGGCAGCGCCGGTCACGACGCCGACCAGCACCAGTTCAAGCGCATGACGCCGGTTGATCTCGATACCGCACAGCGCCGCCGAGGCAAAGACGCCAAAGAGCAGCGTCGTGGCGTGGTGGATTGCCCAAAGGATCATTTCGACCGAGGAGACCATCAGTGTCTCCCACCCTCAAAGCGCGCCGCAAAGTAGGCGTCTTGGAATCCCTGCTTGCAGCTGCGCGAAAGCGGGATGCACGCGCCCGAGCGCATGATGATGTCCGTGCGGTCAAAGTGATCGATATTGCGCAGGTTGACCTGGTAGCTGCGGTGGCATTTAAAGAAGACCGCGTTTTGCTCCAAGCGGTCCTCGACGCTGCGGAACGACTCGAGTGCCTCGATATCGCGTCCGTCGCGCAGGTGGAAGACCACGTGCTTGTTGCGCGCCTCGGCATATTCGATGTCGGACAGGCGCAGGGCGTGGTAGCCAAAGGAAGTTTTGATCACGAGCTCGTCGGTTGCCGCCGGGCGCATGCTCGAAAGCTCGTCGAGCAACTGCGCCAGGCGTTCGTAAGTCACGGGCTTGAGCAGATAGTCGAAGGCACGGACCTCGTAGGATTCCAGCGCGAACTCGGGCGACGAGGTGAGGAACACCAGGCGCACGGCGGTGTCGGCCTGGCGCAGTTCGCGTGCGGTGTCCATGCCGTTGACGAGCGGCATGATCATATCGAGCAAGATGATGTCGGCGCGCGATGCGGCATGGCGGGCCAGCAGGTCCTCGCCGCGCGTGACGAGCGCAACATCGACCGCCGTGCCCGTCTCGGTCGACCAACGGTCGATCATCCGGTGCAGTCTATCTAGAAAAGCGACATCATCGTCGCAGGCAATAATCTTGAGCATTCGGCCCCCTTAAGTAGTTCGATTTTGCCACATCGGGCACGCGCCGCTTGCGGGGGTGCGGACCGTTTGCGCCTCACGGCGTGCAGCTCGCGCCAAGCGGTGTTGCGGTGGCGAAAGATGCCTCCTGCGCTATCGAAAGCCCGGCTATCCTCAGCTTGCCAGTTCGAAAATGGACCTGCCACATGATTGAATCTTTATTTCAACTTTACACCTAGGTTTACAGCTGTCTTGTCAGCTGTAAACCTAGGTGTCATACTAAAGCCCCAAGATTCGCCAAAAGAGAGGGGCCTTGATGGCACAGAGCGCGAACATGGATGCGTCGGAGCTTGCACGCGATATCGCGGCCGGCCTGGCATCGGCAACGACGGCAACGGAGCGTGCGGCACTGGTGCCCGCAGAGCTCGTCGAGGCCATTCAGCAACTAAAAACCCAACGTGACGCGGTGATCCTGGCGCACTATTACGTGGCGCCCGAGGTGCAGGCTGTGGCCGATTACGTCGGCGACAGCTTCTACCTGGCAAAGCTTGCCAAGAGTCTGCCGCAGCAGACTATCGTGCTGTGCGGCGTGGAGTTTATGGGCGAGAGCGCCAAGCTGCTCAACCCCACCAAGACCGTGCTGCTGCCCGAGCCGGGCGCGGACTGCCCCATGGCGCACATGGTCAAGCGCGAGACGGTCGACGCGGCGCGCGCCGAGTACGGCGACGACCTGGCCGTGGTGTGCTACGTCAACTCCACGGTCGAGATCAAGAGCTGGAGCGACGTGTGCGTCACCAGCTCCAACGCCGTTAAGATCGTGTCCGAGCTGCCGCAGCAGCATATTCTGTTCATTCCCGACCAAAACCTGGGACGCTTCGTAGCCGAGCAGGTGCCGCAAAAGCACGTCATCCTCAACAACGGCTACTGCCCGCGCCATCACATCATCACCGTCGAGCAGATCGTCGACGCGACGGAGGCCCACCCCGACGCGCTCGTGCTGGCGCATCCTGAGTGCAAGGCCGACGTTCTGGCCGAGGCCGACTACATCGGCTCCACCGCCGGCATCATCAAGTATGCCGAGGAGTCCGACGCGAGCGAGTTCATTATCGTGACGGTCCGCGGCGTGCTCTACGAGCTCGAGCGCCGCTGCCAGGGCACTGGCAAGAAGTTCTACTTCCCCGCGGTGCAGCCCACCTGCGTCAACATGGATCTCATCACGCTCGAGAAGCTCGTGCGCTGCCTGGAGACGGGCGAGGGCGAGGTGCAGATCGGCGTCTCGGACGAGGCGGCAGACCAGGCCAAGCTCACGCTCGACCGTATGCTCGAGTACGCAGCGCGCTAGAACAATGTTGCATGAGGGACGGTCCCTTATGTCACATTACAAGGGAGAGGATTCCTGTGGAAACCAAGCAATACCCCGATATGGAGTGCGACGTCGTTATTGCCGGCTGCGGCGTGGCGGGTCTGTACGCGGCCCTCAATCTGCCGACGAGCACGCGCGTGATCATGCTCTCCAAGGGCGCGGTCGACGAGTGCGATTCGATGCTCGCGCAGGGCGGCATCTGCGTGCTGCCCGAAGGCTCGGACTACGATGCCTTCTTTGAGGACACCATGCACGCCGGCCATTACGAGAACCGCCGCGAGAGCGTCGACATCATGATCCGCTCGAGCCGCTCGGTCATCAACGACCTGCTAGCGATGGGCGTGGATTTTGAGCGCAAGGCCGACGGCAGCCTCGACTTTACCCGCGAGGGTGCACACAGCCGTCCGCGCATTGCCTTCCATGCCGATATCACCGGCAAGGAGATCACGACTAAGCTGCTTCAGGCTGTCCGCAAGCTGGACAACGTGCAGATTTTGGAGCACGTGGCCATGACCGACATCCTGACGGGCGAGCGTGACGGCGACACGGTGTGCACCGGTATCGTCTCCGTTCCCGTGGACGAGGACAACTCGGTTCGTCCCGCCGACGAGCTGGTAAATGCCGCTGAGGGCGCGCATGCCGGCGAGCCGTTTAAGATCCATGCCCGCCACACGCTGTGGGCGACGGGTGGCATTGGCGGCGTGTACGACCACTCGACCAACTACCCGCAGCTCACCGGTGACGCCTGCTACATCGCGCAGGAGCACGGCATCACGATGGAGCACCTGGACTACGTGCAGATCCACCCCACGGGTCTGTTCTCGCCGCAGCCGGGCCGCACGTTCCTAATCAGCGAAAGCTGCCGCGGCGAGGGCGCGATTCTGCTCAATGCCGCTGGCGAGCGTTTTACCGACGAGTTGCAGCCGCGCGACGTGGTCGCCGCCGCCATCCGCGAGCAGATGAAGCAGGACGGCACCGAGCACGAATGGCTGAGCTTTGCCCCCGTCGAGCGCGATGTGGTGACCGGGCACTTTACCAACATCCGCGCGCGCTGCCTGGAGGACGGCCGCGACATCTTGGACGAGCCCATTCCCGTCACACCCACGCAGCACTACTTTATGGGCGGCGTGTGGGTCGACAAGGACGGCCGCACCTCGATGCCCGAGCTCTACGCCGCGGGCGAGACGGCCTGCAACGGCGTTCACGGCAAGAACCGCCTAGCTTCTAACAGCCTGCTCGAGTCCCTAGTCTGGGGTCGCCGCGCTGCTTGGCGTATGCGTACCGGCGAGTCGCTTGCCGTGGAGCAGGCGGGCGAGCCCGCGCTCGATGGACGCCATCGCGCCCTGAGTTCCGATATCCTTGCAATCGATGATCTGGCCCGTGCCGCCGGCACGCAGGCCGTGGAGGAGTAGGCCATGAATCCCATTACCATGAAGCTCGTCGTCGATGATCTGATTTTGCAGGCTCTGCGCGAGGACATTACCTTTGAGGACGTGAGTACGGCGAGCGTGTGCCCCACGGCGCGCCCCGCTACCGTTGAGCTCATCGCCAAGGCCGACGGCATTATCGCCGGCCTGGACGTATTCGCCCGCACCTTTGAGCTGCTGGATCCGCAGAGCTCGGTGCTGTTTGATGTTGCCGACGGTGACGAGGTGCACGCTGGCGATCACGTGGGCCAGGTGCGCGGAGACGCGCGCGTGCTGCTTTCGGGCGAGCGTGTGGCGCTCAACTACCTGCAGCGCATGAGCGGTATCGCTACTTACACGCATCGGATGGCGGCTGCGCTCGAGGGCACCAAGACCGTGCTTGTCGACACGCGCAAGACCACGCCGGGCATGCGCGTCTTCGAGAAGGCTGCGGTCGAGATCGGCGGCGGCAGCAATCACCGCTACAACCTGTCGACGGCCGTTATGCTCAAGGACAACCACATCGACGCCGCCGGCGGCGTGGCACGCGCAATCGAGATGGCGCGCGCCCATGCGTCGTTTACCACGACGGTCGAGATTGAGTGCGAGAACCTGGACATGGTGCGCGAGGCCGTGGAGGCCGGCGCCGATATCATCATGTTCGACAACATGACCCACGACGACATGGCTGCCGCAATCGAGCTTATCGCCGGCCGCGCCAAGACCGAGTGCTCGGGCAACGTGGATGCCAGCAATATCCGAGCGCTCGCCGACCTGGGCGTTGACTTTATTAGCTCGGGGGCGTTGACGCACTCTGCGCCGATCCTCGACCTCTCGCTTAAGCACCTGCGTCTGCTGGACGGTAAATAATGGACGCCCGCGAGCGTCGCCGTGCCATCATGGGCGTACTTGAGGGGGCCACGGAGCCCGTTTCGGGCAGCGCGCTTGCCCGCGAGGTGGGTGTGAGCCGCCAGGTCGTGGTGCAGGACATTGCCCTGCTGCGCGCCGACGGACACGATATCGTCGCCACCAATCGCGGCTATGTGCTACAGGAGGCGGCGAGCAGCCCGGCTGTGCCCACGCGTCTGGTCAAGGTTCGCCACGGCGTGGAGCAGGCGGGCGATGAGCTCACGAGCATCGTCGACGCGGGCGGCGCCGTGCTCAACGTGATCGTCAATCACCGCGTGTACGGCAAGATCACGGCCGACCTGGACATCCGCAATCGTCGCGATGTTGAGCGCTATCTGCACGATATCGAGAGCGGCAAGAGCTTTCCGCTACTAACGGTGACGAGCGGCTATCACTTCCACCGCATTGCGGCAGAAGACGAGCAAACTCTCGACGAGATCGAGGCCATGCTCAAGGAAAAGGGCTATCTGGCAGATCTGATGCCCTACGAAGATGACCTGTCCTAGTAACGACGAATGCAAAAGGAGGCCTCCGCGGCGATGCGGGGGCCTCCTTTTTGTGCACGGTGTACTTGTGAGTGTGCAAGTGGGGGAGTTGTTACTCCTCGACGATCTCGGTGATCGCGCCGGCGGGGCAAGCGTCCTGGCAAGCGCCACAGGCGACGCAGGAATCCTCGTCAGCGACGGTAGCGACGTCCTGGAGCTCCAGAACGCCAGCGGGGCAGGAGTCGACGCAAACGCCACAAGCGATGCACTCGTCGGCATCAATTACGGGATGAGCCATGGTAGTTTCCTCTCTGTTGACCGACGCTACAGGCGATGCGCGCCGGTTTGATTCGGGCAAAAACATACCACGGGAGCGACCGTTTGCAATACCCTCTGACCGGCATCTTCATACCGTTCGCCGAGTATGCCACGGCTTACTAAAAAACACGCAGGTGGCGCCGTTGAGCTGCGCAAATGTTAGCTAAAGGTGACTTGAAATAAAGGGCGATTGAGCGAGCTTGCGGAAAGCGTATCCCATTATTCGGCCGAGAAACGGGTCGTAGTTTCCGGTTGAGCCACTGGCGGAAACTACGACCCGGAATTTGCATTCAAAACGGGTCGCACTTTCCGGTTGAGCGCTCAATCGGAAACTGTGTCCCAGAATTCGCTCTCAGGCCGGGACACACTTTCCGGTTGGAGCTCCACGGGAAACTGCATCCCGGAATCGACGCTCAAAGTGGGTCGCGCTTTCCCCGGGGCAGCCCCAAAGCCCCCCTGCGCGGCTCCAGCCTCAAACCTCAGCCATCTCTACATAGATCTCGATAGATCTGCTTAGAACTCAAACAGCACATCTACCTGCGCCTTTGAGAACCTAAACTCTCAGAGATAAGAAATCTTATATGAATTGACTTAGATTTTGTATATTCCGACCCATAAGGGGATACACTACATCCTGAAAGACAAGCCGAAGCGCTGCGCGACAGACCGTCGAGGCGGCGCGAACGCAAAAGAGAGAGGGAATTTCTAATGAGTAAGATTCTTGGTATCGACCTTGGTACTACTAACTCCGCTATGGCCGTCCTCGAGGGCGGTTCTCCGACCATTATCGTGAACGCCGAGGGCGACCGCACCACCCCGTCCGTTGTTGGCTTCCGTGCTGACGGCGACCGTGTCGTGGGTAAGGCCGCTAAGAACCAGGCTGTCACCAACCCCAAGAACACCGTGTTCTCCATCAAGCGCTTCATGGGCCGCAAGTACTCCGAGTGCACCTCCGAGATCAAGACCGTGCCGTATGAGGTCAAGGAGGGCCAGGGTGGCCGTGCCGTCGTCGACATCGAGGGCAAGGATTACACCGCCGAGCAGGTGAGCGCCATGACGCTCGCAAAGATGAAGGCCGACGCCGAGAAGTATCTGGGCGAGACCGTCACCGACGCCGTCATCACCGTCCCGGCCTACTTCAACGACGCCCAGCGTCAGGCCACCAAGGATGCCGGTAAGATCGCCGGCCTCAACGTCAAGCGTATCGTCAACGAGCCGACCGCTGCCGCTCTTGCCTATGGCCTGGACAAGCAGGGCACCGACCAGCGCATCCTGGTCTTCGACCTGGGTGGCGGCACCTTCGACGTCTCCATCCTCGACCTCGCCGACGGCGTGTTTGAGGTTCTGTCCACTTCGGGCGACAACCACCTGGGCGGCGACGACTGGGATCAGCGCGTCATCGACTGGATGGCCGACAAGTTCCAGCAGGAGAACGGCGTCGATCTGCGTCAGGACCCCATGGCCCTGCAGCGTCTGAAGGAGGCTGCAGAGAACGCCAAGAAGGAGCTCTCCGCGGCGCAGCAGTCCACCATTAACCTGCCGTTCATTACCATGAACCAGTCCGGCCCGCTGCACCTCAACTACACGCTGACCCGCGCCGAGTTCGAGAAGATCACCCGCGACCTGCTCGAGCGTTGCAAGCAGCCTGTCACCAACGCCCTGCGCGACGCCAAGCTCAAGCTCTCCGATCTGACCGAGGTCATCCTCGTCGGCGGCTCCACCCGTATGCCCGCTGTCCAGGATCTGGTCAAGACCATGACCGGCAAGCAGCCCAACATGTCCGTGAACCCCGATGAGGTCGTTGCCGACGGCGCTGCCGTCCAGGGCGGCGTGCTCACCGGTGACGTCGAGGGCATCCTGCTGCTCGACGTAACCCCGCTGTCGCTGGGCGTTGAGACCATGGGCGGCATCATGACCAAGATGATCGACCGCAACACCACGATCCCGACCTCCAAGACCGAGGTCTACTCCACCGCAGCCGACAACCAGACCAGCGTCGAGATCAACGTGCTCCAGGGCGAGCGCGAGCTTGCCCGCGACAACAAGTCGCTCGGTAAGTTCCAGCTGACCGGTATCCCGGCTGCCCGCCGCGGCGTGCCGCAGATCGAGGTCACCTTCGACATCGACGCCAACGGCATCGTCAAGGTCTCCGCTAAGGACAAGGGCACCGGCAAGGAGCAGCAGATCACTATCTCCGGCTCCACCGCTCTGTCTGACGACGAGGTCGATCGTATGGTCAAGGACGCCGAGGCTCATGCCGAGGAGGACAAGAAGCAGAAGGAAGAGGTCGAGGTCCGCAACCAGACCGATAGCCTGTGCTACTCCACCGAGCAGACCCTCAACGAGCTGGGCGACAAGGTTTCCGCCGACGTGAAGTCCAAGGCCGAGGCCGCTATCGCCGACGCCAAGAAGGCGCTCGAGGGCTCTGACGTCGAGGCCATCAAGGCCGCTGGCGAGTCCCTGCAGTCCGTGGCCTACGAGCTGGCCCAGGTTGTCTACGCCGACGCTCAGCAGCAGACCGACGGCGCCGCCGGTGCCCAGCCTGCCGACGATGACGTTGTCGACGCCGACTACGAGGTTGTGGACGACGAGGACAAGTAATCATGTCCGCCCGTAAAGCTCGCACGGAGGCGGTTGCCGCTGGCGCCGCCCCCGTTGACTCTGAGGAGAAGGACGTGAAGATTCCCGTAGAGGCCGTCGACGATACCGAGGCCAACGAGGCCGAGGCCGCCGAGGCTGCCGAGAACCAGGTAGAGGATTCCAACAAGGAGGCGACGATGACCGAGGACGAGATGGTGGAAGCCGCTATCCGCGCCGGTGAGGAAGCCGCCGACAACGACTTTAAGCTCAAGTTCGAGCAGGCCCAAAAGGAGCTTGCCGACGTGCGCAACGAACTCGATGCTGCGGCAGAGGCTCAGAAGGCCGCCGAGGACAAGGCAAAGGACGCCACCGAGCGCACCGCCCGTCTGCAGGCCGACTGGGAGAACTTCCGTCGCCGCACCGCCAACGAGCGCATCGCCGAGCGCGAGCGCGCGACCGAGAAGCTCGTCACTGCGCTGCTGCCGGTGGTTGACGATATCGAGCGTGCAATCGACCATGCCCGTAGCCAGGAGCTTTCCGACGATTTTAAGCAGTTCGTCGATGGCGTTGACGCGGTGCATGCCAAGCTGCTTGATGTGTTTGCGCACGAGGGCGTTGAGCCCATCGACCCCAAGGGCGAGGCGTTCGATCCGCTCGAGCACCAGGCCGTGGGGCGTGTCGAGGACGCATCGCAGTACGACGAGACCGTCAACGACGTGTACCAGAAGGGCTACCGCATGGCGGACCGCATCCTGCGCTCCGCGATGGTGACGGTGACCTACGGTGGCGATAAGCGCCCCGCACCGGAGCCCGAAGCGGCGCCCGAGGATGCCGCGGCCGATACGGCCGAGAGCGCCGAGGAGTAATTGAGAAGGGCCCCGGGGCAACACCCGGGGCCCTTTCTGGCCTAGTGCCATATGAAAGCATGAGCCGTCGTCAGCAGTGACGGCGGACGTAACAGGAGAGGAGCTACGATGGCTGCAGGCAAAACCTTCTATGACATCCTGGGCGTATCCAAGAGCGCCTCCGACAAAGAGATCAAGAGTGCGTTTCGCAAGCTCGCGCAAAAATATCACCCCGATGCCGGCGGCGACGAGGCCAAGTTTAAGGAGATCAGCGAGGCCTACGAGACGCTTTCGGACGAGAAGAAGCGCAAAGAGTACGACCAGATGCTCATGTTCGGCGGCATGCCGGGCGCGGGCGGCGCGTATAGCGGTGGCTACGGCGCCGGTGCCGGCGCGAGCGGCTGGGGCGACATCTTCGACAGCATCTTTAGCGGCAACGGCGCCTGGGGCAGCGATTGGGGCTCGGGCTTTGCCGGGGCTGCGGGCGCTGCCGGTGCGGGCGCGGGCCGCAACCGCGCGCGCAAGGGCGGCGACCTGTCGCTGACTGTCGACGTAACGGCCGAGGACGCGTTTCGCGGCGTGACGCACAAGGTTACCTACCGCATTCCCTCGACGGGCGAGCAGCAGACCATCACGGTCTCGGTGCCCGCGGGTGCGGTCGACGGCGGCAAATTGCGTTACAAGCGCCGTGGCGAGTACGGCGTTGCCGGAGGCGAGCGCGGCGACCTGGTCGTGACCACGCACGTGGAGGAGCACCCGCTGTTTAAGCGCAAAGGCGCCGATGTGACCATGGAGGTACCGGTCTCGGTCTACGAGGCGGCGCTCGGCTGCACGGTGGACGTGCCCACGCCCGGTGGCGCGACGGTTCGTCTGAAGGTGCCCGCTGGCACCCAGACGGGCAAGAAGTTCCGCTTTAAGGAGATGGGTGCGCCCGACGTAAAGCATCGCGGCCGCACGGGTGCGCTGCTCGTCGAGATCAAGGTGCAGGTTCCTACGAACCTGTCCGACGATGAGCGCGATGCCATGACCAAGCTGCGCGAGGCCGACACGCGCGATTATCGCGAGAAGGTCAACCGTTACAAGGCGACGTTCTAGGGCGGTCGTGGCGCACGCCCGCGCCCGCGGGCTTATGATGGACGATAACGAGACGGAAAGGGGTCAGGTAGCATGGCCGAGGACAATAGGAACAAACCGCTGTACATGATCAGCGTGGCAGCCGAGCTGACCGGCATGCACCCGCAGACTCTGCGCGTCTACGAGTCCAAGGGCCTGGTGAACCCCCAGCGCTCGGGCGGCAACACGCGCCTGTATTCGCGTGCCGATATCGAGCGCCTGGAGCTCATCAACCAACTGACCGACGAGGGCATCAACCTCGCCGGCGTGGTGCGCATCCTCGATATGAAGGAGCGTGCCGAGGAACGTGAGCGCGAGAACGAAAAGCTCCGCGCCCGCGTGCGCCAGCTCGAGGACGAGCTGCACGAGTACAAGATGCAGAAGAAGATCACCGCCCTGGCCCCGCGCGACGGCTCAGTCAACCCCGAGCAGGTCATGCGCAAGCTGCTAGGCGCGGGAACCGATCTTTAGTTACGGCGGCTCTACGACGCAAATCCTAACAATATGAGAGTGGATAATCTCCCATTTTTGGTCCGCTTGAGGGCTAGAAACGGGGGATTATCCACTCCCATTTTTGGCTGGCGCTTGGGGACGTTCCTTTTAATATGAGCAGGACATTGTCAAGAGGCAAAATCGGGCCTGGCCCCAACGATATGGGGTCAGGCCCTCTCCCTATATCAACCCGTCCGCGGCGACCTCGGCGTGTCTTCCCGACGCTCGTCTTTGCAGTTTAATATCCGCCCGTGGCGATCTCTCGCTGGGCAATCCGTTGCTACGGCTGAGGCTTCTTCGTCGAACCGACAGTCTGTGCACGCGTGTGGCGCCCTGGGCGCTCGCAGAAAAGGGACCTGAGGTTCGCCTCAACGGCTTCGGATCAAACCGCTTCCGGGGTGATCGGCTTATGTGCGGGGGACCGCCCCCCCCTACGCCTCCTCGGCCATGAGGCCGACCGCCCACACCCAGCAGGCGAGCTCGCGCGCCGTGGCCACGTTCGCCTTGTTGCCGTGGACCCCGCGCGCGAGCAGCGCCTCCCGCCTCTCGACCAGCCTCCGCACGCCCTTGGCGGCATGCCTGCGGGCGACCCGGTCCGGGGCCTGGCCCTTGGCGAGGTCCTTCGGCCGCCCCGAGCACGTCAGGTAGTGCCACGCGGCCTCGACCAGCGCCTTCCTCAGGTGTTTGTTGCCCGCCTTGGTGATCGCGCCCCTGCGGTCGCTCTCCCCGCTGGAGTGCTCGGAGGGCGTCAGGCCGACCCATGCGGCGAACGACCGGGCGTTCCTGAACCTCGAGAACTCGCCGGCCTCGAACACGAGGTCGGCGGCGGACGCGGTGTCGACGCCCTTGAGGCAGCGCAGGGAGTCGACCCTCCTCCTCCACCTGGGCTTGCGGGCCTCGGCCTCGACGAGCCCCTCGAGCCTCGCCTTGTCCTCCGCCGCCCGCCTGACCGCGTCGACGTAGTAGGCGAGCACGTCGTTGTCGGCCCCCTCCGCGAACCTTATCGACTCGATCCAGGACCAGTGCGCCCGGGTCCAGTTGCCCTTCCTGCGGCCGGTGGGCGTCCTCTCGTCGAAGGCGAGCCCGTGCCTGAGCAGGAACTTGGAGAGCCGCTGCTTCGAGCGCGAGAGGTCGTCCCTCGCGTCCTCGAGCGCCCTGGTCAGGTCGCGGGCGGCCTCGCACTCGTCGTCGGGGACCCACACCTCGACCACGTTGCCGACCGACAGCATGCGGGCGAGGAACTCGGCGTCGTTGCGGTCGTTCTTCCTGCGCCTGTCCGCGCTGGGCTTGATCATCTTCGAGACGGCGCCGACCACGCAGTCGACCCCCAGGCCGGAGAGCCTCTTCTGCAGGTCGAACCCCGTGACCCCGGACTCGTACACGCACCTGGCCCTGGGGTCCACGGAACGGACCCACTCCGCGACGGCGCCGGCGTCGTAGCCGAAGGTCGCGCAGCGCACCTCCCCGGTCATGACGTCGAGGGAGACGGCCTTTATCGAGCGGGCGTGGACGTCGAGGCCGACGAAGGTGGTAGTATCGAGCATGGGAGCCCCTTCCATGAATGCGGCGTGGCCGCCGCGGCTGAATTAGACACTCACCATTGTCGGCCTAATCCGCGGTCTTTCATGCAGCAGGGGCTCTCAATGTTTTTATGTCCTGCTCATATCGTCTCTGCCGGCAGTTTGGGACACTCCTTGTCAAGAGAGTGATGCAAGGGGGGCTCGTCCTCTACTTTACTGAGATAAAGTGAACGTGTAGATTCGCAACCCACTCGCAACCGTTCTATGGCACGATATTGAACGAATGTATGCTATGCGCCCGAGCCTTTCGGGCAGAGTGGGAGACAGTATGGTTAAGCTGTACGAGGACGGCATCTACCTGCGCGGTGGCAGCGAGGTTGTGCCTGCGGCCGAGGCTGCCGAGCGCGGTATTACGCAGACGCCCGAGGATGCCAAGCGTGGCACCATCGCGTATTCGATCCTTCGGGCACACAACACGTCCGGCGACCCCGAGGCGCTCAAGATTCGTTTCGATGCCATGGCGAGCCACGATATCACCTTCGTCGGCATCATCCAGACGGCGCGCGCCTCGGGCATGGAGCAGTTCCCGCTGCCCTACGTGCTCACCAACTGCCACAACTCGCTGTGCGCCGTGGGCGGCACCATCAACGAGGACGACCACGTCTTTGGTCTCTCGGCTGCCAAGAAGTACGGCGGCATCTTCGTCCCGCCGCACATCGCCGTCATCCACTCCTTTATGCGTGAGAACTTCGCCGGTTGCGGCAAGATGATCTTGGGCTCCGACTCGCACACCCGCTACGGCGCCCTGGGCACCATGGCCGTGGGCGAGGGCGGCGGCGAGTTGGCCAAGCAGCTGCTGCGCGACACCTACGATGTCGCCTATCCCGGCGTTGTCGCCATCTACCTCACGGGCGCCCCGCGCCCCGGCGTTGGCCCGCACGACGTGGCGCTCGCCATCATCCGTGCCGTCTTTGCCAAGGGCTACGTCAAGAACAAGGTCATGGAGTTCGTGGGCCCGGGCATCGCGAGCATGACGACCGACTACCGCAACGGCGTCGATGTCATGACCACCGAGACCACCTGCCTGTCGAGCATTTGGGCCACCGACGAGGACACACACGCATTTTTGACCATGCACGGCCGCGGCGACGACTACCGCGAGCTCAAGCCCGCCGATGTCGCCTACTACGACGGCTGCGTCGAGGTCGATCTGTCGAGCATCAAGCCCATGATCGCGCTGCCGTTCCATCCTTCCAACGGCTTCGAGATTGACGAGCTCAACGAGAACCTCGAGGACATCCTGCATGAGGTGGAGCTCGAGGCCGCCAAGATCGGCGAGGGCAAGACGCACTTTAGCCTGCTCGACAAGATCGTCGACGGCAAGCTGCACGTGCAGCAGGGCGTTATCGCCGGCTGCTCGGGCGGTAACTACGACTCCGTGGTTCAGGCCGCCCGCGTGCTCAAGGGCGCCAACACCGGCTGCGGCGAGTTCTCGCTGTCGGTCTACCCCACGAGCCAGCCCGTGGCACTCGAGCTTACACGCCGCGGCTATATCTACGATCTTATGGAGGCCGGCGCGATCGTGCGCACGGCATTCTGCGGCCCGTGCTTCGGCGCCGGCGACACACCCGCCAACAACGGCCTGTCCATCCGCCACACCACGCGCAACTTCCCCAACCGCGAGGGTTCCAAGCCGGGCAATGGCCAGCTGAGCGCCGTGGCCCTGATGGACGCTCGCTCCATTGCGGCGACGGCTGCCAACGGCGGCGTCCTGACGCCGGCGACCGACCTGCCTAAGGAGACTTGGGACGAGGCCTGCGAGTACACCTTTGACGACGCGCCGTACAAAAAGCGTGTGTACTGGGGCTTTGGCAAGGCGGAGCCTGCCGACGAGCTGGTCGAGGGTCCCAATATCAAGCCGTGGCCCGCGATGGAGCCTCTCGGCGACGATATCCTGCTCAAGGTGTGCTCCAAGATCATGGACCCGGTCACCACGACCGACGAGCTCATTCCCTCGGGCGAGACGAGCTCCTTCCGCTCCAACCCGCTGGGTCTGGCCGAGTTTACGCTCAGCCGCCGCGACCCGGCCTACGTGGGCCGTTCCAAGGAGGTCGACGCCGTGGAGAAGCGCCGCGTTGCCGGCGAGGCCGCGGGCGACCTGGCGGCGCTCGATGCCGAGCTCGCTGGTGTGTTTGAGGCGCTGGCCGGCGCGGGTGTCGCTGCCGATGCCAAGGCGACCGAGTACGGCTCCATGCTCTATGCCAAGAAGCCCGGTGACGGTTCCGCCCGCGAGCAGGCCGCGAGCTGCCAGCGCGTAATTGGCGGCCTGGCCAACATCGTCCACGAGTACGCCACCAAGCGCTATCGCTCCAACGTGATGAACTGGGGCATGGTGCCCTTCCAGATGGAGGCCGAGCCCAACTTTGAGGTGGGCGACTACGTCTTTGTGCCGGGTATCCGTGCTGCGCTCGATGGCGACCTGAAGGACATCGCCGCCTACGTGGTGCGCGCCGACGGCACGGTCGAGCAGATTGAGCTTTACATTGCCGATATGACGGCTGAGGAGCGTGCCATCGTCAAGGCCGGCTGCCTGATCAACTACAACAAGTTCAAGGCCGCTGCCGAGTAACGCACATACTTGTCCGCCCCGGTTATACCTTTCCCTGCCGCTCACGCGCTTCGCGAGGGTCGCGTCAGAGAAAGGTATAACCGGGGCTACTTGTTAAGTGCTGCTCGTTGGGTCTTGAGGGCGCTAAAATCGAGGTTGCAACTCTCCTCTATGGGGGAGTGCGCCTTTGTTCATATGCTATCTAGAATTGACAGTATGAAGTTGGCGCTTTAAAGTGAGCTCAAAACACTCTCGTTTGTGGAGTTGAAGATGAAGCGTTGCACTTCTGTTTTGTTGCTGTTGGTGGCTTGCGTCGTCGCTGCTGCGGGCGTGGTCCTATTTGGCTCGCTTATCTTCTATGGGCCGAGTGGGGTTGAGCAGACGGTTGAGATGGCGTCCCTTGTTGCATCGATGCCCGGGCAAATGATTTCGGACGTTACAAAGCCCGATGAGATAACGCTCGATATCGAGGAAACGCCGGGCATTCTAAGCATAAGCAACTACCCCATGATTGAACTTGGCTCGTCTCGCTATACCAAGGACGAGAAGTTGTCCCGACAGGCGCTGGACTTGCTAAACGGGCGTTCGTTCAAACGCTGGGACGGTTGGGATGCCTATGAGCGCCGACGTGGTTCTGTGAACGGTGGCTACTATACAACGCTGAAGTTGTATTCATCTGATGGCAAACTGATGCGCACCGTTAACTACAATCCGGAATACGCAAAAGCCGGAGGTGGGGACGGCGTCTATATCCAAGATGGCGGCGTGACCTACATTCTTGAAGGCGACCAGCAGCAGGTGATCGATTTTTTGGATCGTTGCGTGATGGACGCGTACGACCAGACCTGCCTGCCCGACCCGCAGACTGCACGCGATGGTGGATCTGCTCGTACATGGCTATTCGAGGATGAGATGCCCTGGACCGCCGAATCGGGAAGCACGGGCTCGGCAAAAGAGTAGAGAACGCGACCACCACAAAGGTGCCCCTTTGCGGTGGTTTTCAGTCTGTCTCGATCTGTAACATCTGGGCCGTTAAAAGTGGGCTTGGTGTTGCAGATTTAGATTATCGATTCGGGTGTCTTCTGTTTATCTCGATCTGTAACAGGTGGACCCTTATTTGCCGAGTAGTTGTTACAGATTTAGACAAACGGGCGCTGCCGATCATTTCATCTCAATCTGTAACATCTGGGGTCAAAAACGGCCGCTAGATGTTACAGATCGAGACAGATGAGCGCCGGAGTCGAAAATCACCACAAAGGTGCCTGTCCCCTTTGTGGTGGTGGGGGGGCGGGCTCGATGTTATTGTGATCGCTGGGCAGCATTTTAATGAATGTCTCTACAGGATTTCATCTGGGGTGGCGGGTTTGGTTGTTTTGGGGATGCCGAGTTTGGACGACGCGAAATCGTCAACATTGTCCTTAATTCCGTCTTTGGTGTAGACGGTGACCATATAGGTGCTGTGTCCGAATTCGCTCTTGTCGCGTGTTGCCCAGGCCTGCCAGTAGGCGGCCCCACTTCGCCCTTCGATTTTTCCGACACGGCGGAGTTCTGTTCGCTTTAATTTCTGGTTGCTATAGATGGTTCGACCGTCCTCCTCGGTGAGCCCGCACTGTCCAAGCATCTTGTCGAGGACTTGGTTCATGTGGCGCTCATCGGTGTTTGGTGCGTAGTCGTAGGCGAGGGTGATGGAGTCGAGTGGCTGGTCGTCGATCAGATAGTTTAGCGCCTGAGGTTCAAGGCAGAAATGGGGGGAGCATCCGTCGATCTGACCGAGCAGTGGCAACTTTGACTGCCAAAATCCGGTGGGAATTCTATCTTCGTAAAACACGCCGCGGCAGACAAAGGAGAGCGAGGTGGCACGCGAGCCGGCGTCGATCATCCCGCAAAGATCGAAGGGCGAGGCGATACCAAAAGAAAAGGGCGTGATGACGATAAGGAAGAGCATCACGATGGGTATGGCGAGAATGGCGATGACGTTGCGGCCGGTGGAATGAGACGGCTTCATATGCGCTCCTCGAGACAAAGATCTGTTGAGGATAGGCAGAAATGGATATGTTCAGAGAACAATTCAAGTTTAATCTCATGGCGCGAGATGGTCGACCGTTAGCGTCGAAAACCACCACAAAGGTGCCTGTCCCCTTTGTGGTGGTGAGGAGCGCGCGGCTTCTTTTGGTAATAGTGTTAGCTGGCGGTATCATTAGTGCAGGTGGCGAAGGTTTGCATTGTGGGGTGTTTTGCCGTGAGCCGTTCTGCCCGTATTGGATTGATTGTCTTGGCGCTTGCGATCGCTGTGGTTGGCGCGGGCGCTGTCGGTATGGCATTTCTACCTGCTGCGGTGACGGAGCCGTTGGTCAAGCCTGTGGCTCAATCTGTCGAACTTCTGACCGGCGACGACAAGCCCGAGACCATTACCGTTGATTTTGATGAGCAGCCGGCTGTGCTGGGTATTAGCAATTATCCGAGTATTCAGCTTGGGGCCATGCGCTATACCACGGATACAAGCCTGATCGATAGGGCGTCCGAGCTACTCAAGGGCAAAACATTTAAGCGTTGGTACGGATATGCGTCCTATCGGGCAAAAGCGAACGACATGGTTGGCGGATGCCACTCTTCCATCGAGCTGGACACTGCAAACGGCGCAAAGTTATGTGATGTCTCGTACGATCCGGGTTACGAGGGCAATGAGGGTCCGGGTATTTACATCATGGCCGGCGATGCAGCATATGTCATGGAGGGCGACCAGGCCGAGCTCAACGATTTTATGGGTCAGTGTATCCAAGATGCCTATGAACAGACCTGCTTGCCCGACCCGCAGACTGCACGCGATAGTGGGTCTGCCCGTATATGGCTCTTCGAGGATGAGATGCCCTGGAGCGGCGAATCGGGAAGCACGGGTTCGGCAAGTAAATAGAGACTGCAACCACCACAAAGGTACCCGTCCCCTTTGTAGTGGTTTGTATGTCGTGGGAACACTCAGAAAATCTTATATATAGAGACTTAGATTTGTGTATAAGATCGTGCAAAGCTGGCAACAATACTTCTCGAACAACGTGAAGCCGCCCCGTAGGGCGGCCGCCCCAAGAGAGGTGATTCCATGAGAATCGATAAACTAGCTATGACGTCGCGCGAGGCGCTGCAGACCGCCATGAGCACGGCTGCCGATGCACAGGCCGGCGCGGTGGAGCCGATTCACCTGCTGTCTGCCCTGCTCGGTGCCGGCGAGCGCAATATCTCCGTGATCATAGAGCGTATCGGTGCCGACCCGGCCCAGCTCGCACGCTCCACACAAGATGCCATCGACCGCGCGCCCAAGGTTTCGGGCGAGGGTCAGCAGATGGGCCTGTCCAACGAGCTCGTCCGCGTCATCGAAAAGGCCGAGAAGAAGGCCACCAAGATGGGCGACAGCTTTGTGGTGACCGAGCATCTGCTGATGGCGCTTGCCGAGGACAAGGGCGAGGCCGGCCGCGTTCTGCGCGACGCCGGCGTCACCAAGGAGCGCATCGAGCAAGTCTACGAGGAGCTGCGCGGCGATGACCGCGTGACGTCTGCCGAGGACAAGACGCAGTTTGAGGCACTGGAGCAGTACGGTCGCAACATCTGCGACCTTGCCCGCGCCGGCAAGCTCGACCCGGTCATCGGCCGTACCGATGAGATTCGCCGTACCATCCAGGTCCTGTCCCGCCGCACCAAGAACAACCCCGTGCTCATTGGTGAGCCGGGCGTCGGTAAAACGGCCATCGTCGAGGGCATCGCCCAGCGTATCGTGGCCGGCGACGTGCCGAGCACGCTGCGCGACCGTGACCTCATCGAGCTCGACATGAGCGCGCTGGTCGCCGGCGCCAAGTACCGCGGCGAGTTCGAGGACCGCTTGAAGGCCGTGCTCAAGGAGGTACAGAAGTCCGAGGGCAAGGTCATCCTGTTCATCGATGAGCTCCACACCATCGTGGGCGCGGGTGCCACCGAGGGCTCCATGGACGCCGGCAACATCCTGAAGCCGGCGCTTGCCCGTGGTGATCTGCACGCGATCGGCGCGACTACGCTCGACGAATACCGCAAGTACATCGAGAAGGACGCGGCGCTCGCCCGTCGTTTCCAGACCGTGATGGTCTCCGAGCCCACCGTCGAGGACACCATCTCGATCCTGCGTGGCCTCAAGGAGAAGTACGAGATCTTCCACGGCGTGCACATCACCGATAGCGCGCTCGTGGCGGCTGCCGACCTCTCCGATCGCTATATCGCCGACCGCTTCCTGCCCGACAAGGCCATCGACCTGGTCGATGAGGCGGCAAGCCGCCTGCGCATGGAGCTCGACAGCATGCCGGTCGAGATCGACGCCACCACACGTCAACTCACCCAGCTGCAGATCGAAGAGCAGGCACTCATGAAGGAGACCGACGACGCCTCCAAGGAGCGTCTGGAGGCCCTGCGTCAGGAGATTGCCGAGGTCCAGGAAAAGCTCAATGTGCAAAAGGCTGGCTGGCTCAACCAAAAGAACGCCATCGACCACGTGCAGGAGCTTAAGGGCCAGCTTGACGAGGCCAAGAGCGAAGAGGAGCGTGCAACGCGCAACGGCGACCTGGGCCGTGCGTCCGAGCTGCGCTTCTCCGTGATTCCGGGTCTGCAGCAGCAGATTCAGGATTCCGAGGCTGCGCTCGAGGCACAAAAGCAGCAGGACGGCGAGGGCCTCAACGAGCAGGTGACCTCCGACGAGATCGCCGAGGTCGTGAGTGCCTGGACCGGCGTGCCCGTGTCCAAGATGATGCAGGGCGAGCTCGACAAGCTGAAGGGCCTGGAGGGCGAGCTGCATAAGCGCGTCATCGGTCAGGACGAGGCCGTCTCCGCCGTCGCCGCGGCTGTGCGTCGCAGCCGTGCGGGCCTCTCCGATCCGGACAAGCCCATCGGCAGCTTCTTCTTCCTGGGCCCCACTGGCGTGGGCAAGACCGAGCTCGCCAAGGCGCTTGCCGAGTGCCTGTTCGACGACGAGCGCGCGCTCGTGCGTATCGACATGTCCGAGTACATGGAGAAGTTCAGCGTCCAGCGTCTGATCGGTGCGCCCCCGGGATACGTGGGTTACGACGAGGGCGGCCAGCTCACCGAGGCCGTGCGCCGTCGTCCCTACTCCGTGATCTTGCTCGACGAGATGGAGAAGGCCCATCCGGATGTCTTTAACGTGCTGTTGCAGGTGCTCGACGACGGCCGTCTGACCGATGGCCAGGGTCGCCAGGTGTCCTTCAAGAACACGATTATCATCATGACGTCCAACGTGGGCTCCAAAGCCATCGCCGATTTGTCCGGTAAGGACGAGGAGGAGATGCGCCATCAGGTCGACGCTGCCATGGCTCAGACCTTCCGCCCCGAGTTCCTCAACCGTATCGACGATATCGTGGTGTTCCATCCGCTCGGCATGGCGCAGATCGAGAAGATCGTCGACATCCAGCTTGCCGACGTCCGCGCACGCCTGGCCAAGGAGCGCATGACGCTTGCCATCACCCCGGCGGCCAAGCAGATGCTCGCCGTGGGCGGCCTGGACCCCGTGTTCGGTGCCCGTCCGCTCAAGCGTCTGGTCCAGCGCGAGGTCGTGGATGCCATCGCCGCCGCCATCATCGACGGCACGGTGCGCGAGGGCGATCAGGTGACGGTCGATGCCGACAAGGACGGCGGCTTTACCGTCGTGTGCGACAACACGCCGGCGGCCACCTACGAGGTTCCCGACGCCGAGTAGATTTATGGGACATGCCTTAAAATCTGCCAGCAGTCTCTAAACGCCAAGGGCGGCGGATCCAATTGGGTCCGCCGCCCTTTTTCGTGCGACAATCGATGATGTTGAACATGAGTACATGGCAAGGAGCTATGCAGATGAAAGACGAGAACAAGACGAATGCACCGGCGACCGATGCCGCACCCAAGCCTGCGCCTAAGCCGGCGCCTAAGCCGCGCGACCCCTATATCCGTGCCGAGAACGAGGACGACGACGGCTACGACCCCTACAGCGACCGACGACCCGAGCGCGAGCCGATGTTCGAAGCCGATCCGTGGCGCTGAGCGCCACCCAAAAGGCCACCAATAAGTTGCGGTGAAATAGGGGATGTTTTGCGGTTTGACCAGCAAAAACAATCCCTATTTCACCGCAACTGCGTTAGGGATTTTTCTGCAGGGGGAGGGTAGTCAAAAAGCCCCGTCCCAAATTGACTGCCCGGGGAGTCGCATTCGAGCTCGGTTGTCCTCTTAGCCACTCGATATCCTTCGGAGCAATAATAGTGAAAAAACTTGCTTAAGTGTTAATCAAGCTACACACAATCTTGCTCTCTAATTAATCAAGAATCAGTATAATTTTGATTAGCTAGAGAGCAAGATTGGAGAATCATGGCATTCAACGACTTGATCGCCCAGAAAATAAAGGACTTTGAACAGCAGGGGGTTCCGCAGGTCTTTGAGCGAGATCTTGATCTGGAAAACCCACAGGAGCCAAAGCGCGACAACATCGTAAATGTGGTTGTGGGGGCCCGCCGTTGTGGAAAGACGTATCGCCTGTATCAGGAGATGCAGCGGCTTCAGAGCCGGGGCGTCGAGCTTGACCGGATGCTTTACTTTAATTTTGAGGACGAGCGCTTGCGCCCGTATGAGTCATCGCTGCTGGCGGACGTGCTCGACACGTTCTATGCGCTGTATCCTGCTGCTCGAACCGAGGGCGCTTACATTTTCTTTGACGAGATCCAGGAAATTCCCGAATGGGGTGCGTTTCTGCGGCGTGTAGTCGATACGGAGAAAGCGACCGTCTATGTGACGGGATCTTCTTCCAAGATGCTGTCCTCAGAGCTTAAGAGCGAGTTCAGGGGTCGTTCTCTTATACGGGAGCTTTTTCCGTTGAGTTTTTCGGAATACGTTCGGTATAAGACGGGGAGCGTTTTCGAGCCAGATGCGACCTTTTCCCCAAGCGATGCAGCGCTGCTTCGACATCATCTGATCGGATATCTTGAACGAGGGGGATTCATCGCGACGCTTGAGCAGACGCCCGCAGACGCGATTCAGCTGCTACAGGAATATGCTTCGCGAACGGTCGCTATGGACGTCATTGAGCGTTACGACGTCAAGAACCCTCGCCTGGCATCGCTGTTCTTGACGCGGTGTATGGCATCTTCGGGACGAGAGCTGTCGGTGAACAAAGTGTACAACGAGTTCAAGAGCAGGCAGATACCCGTCAGTCGTAATTCGCTCAGCGACTTACTTGAGTATTATGAGGATGCCTACCTGCTGTTCTCCGTGCCGGAGTTCACGCGTTCACTGGCAAATAACATGCGGTCTGCGTCTAAGGTCTACGCTGTCGACCCTGCGATGTTTGGAGCATTCTCTCCCGCATCAGCATTGGACCAGGGCCAGAGGCTCGAGACCGCAGTGTTCAATGCGCTAAGAAGAAGGACTCCCGCGGTGAGGACCGGCTCGGTCTGCCGCCTGCTGATCAAAGAGAAGAGCAAAAGCCATGAGGTGGACTTTGTGGCTGGGGACGCACTTCTCATGCGGGCTTATAGCCTGATTCAGGTGAGTGTGGATATGGCAAGTGAGAAAACGCGCGAGCGCGAAATTGCCGCGCTTGATGCCTCGATGGCCCAGTTCGATCTTGGCGAGTCGGCAATCGTTACCATGGATGAGCAGGCCGATATTCCATGCGAGCACGGTGCGGTACACGTTGTGCCCGCATGGAAGTGGCTCCTTGCCTAATCATCTACGGATCTGTGGGGCCAGGACCTCCTGGCCCCTTTATCACGGTTGGGGAGCACCATGATGCGCCCGGCTAGTCTTGGGCTTTGATGCTCGGCATCAGAATCTGGGCGAGGTAGTCGCATTCGAGCTTGGTGGCGGCGTCGGCCTTGCCGTCTTTGCCGACCAGCACGTTCTTGATCTGGCTATAGGTGTAGCGGTTGCCGGTCGTGAGCTCGACAAGCTCAATCGCCGTATCCATGGGGTAGGTCGACACGGGGTCTTGCGTCCGTCCGTTGATGGTCTGGGGCACCACGTACGGATAGACGGGGCCGCTGGCGTAGACGGTGTAGCCGTTGCCGAGGTTTGCCGCACCCAAAACCGCGTCGCCCTCATCGGGCGTAAAGCTCTCGCCCTCGCGCACCGCGACGAGCGTCACGAGCGGTGTGTTGGTGTCGCCGTCCAGATAAATGCACAGCGTGCTGCCGTTTTGCCAAGTCGCGACTTTGCCGTACCACTCAACGGGAATATCGAGCTGATACAGGTCCGTTGCCTTATGTCGAGCATCGGCGTCGCGGGCCGCCTGTGCCTCGCGGGAGCTCACGGCGTTGACGGCGGCGTCACGGCGCGCGGTTGCCGCCTGCTGGAGCACCTTTGCGACCGCGGCGGAGTTCACCCCGCCTTCCGCGGCATACTTGGCAGCGGCATCGATCTGGTCGTCAGTCACCGTGTCGGCTGAAGGTACCTTGAGCTTAAAGGTGGCCTGGGCACTCAAATCCTGCCCATCGCTCTTAATGGTGACCTGCGCCTTGGTGGCCGGGACGGTGTAGATGGTGCCGTCGGCCGCGATGGGGGAGGCGGCAATGGAGAGCGTGTAATCGCCGGGCAGCAGCTTAATGCCACGACCGTGCTCATCAACGTAGAGCGTTTCGCTCACGGAAGAACCGTCGGAATCCTGCCCACTCACCTGCACGGGAATCTTGGAGCCAGTTGAGCAGTCGAGGCCCGCGGCATGCACACCAATCTGCACCGACATCATCGTGTGCGCACTGGCGGCGACAGCGGCATCCTGCTCTTGCCGGTATCCGTTCCAGGCTGCGTAGCCTGCGCCGCCGGCGACGAGCGCGACGGCCACAACGCCGGCAACCATCAGGTTGCGGCGCTTGGGCGACATCTTGCGATGACGAACCTCGGCTTCGCGTGCCGAAGGAACGGACGGTAGGGGAATATCGCCCATGGCGATGGTCTCGTCCACGGCAGGCGCGGAGCCCAGGCCGGGAAGCTCGCGGGTCAGCGAATCTTCGGCCGGCAAGCTGTCGAGCAAGATGGTTTCCTCGCTCGTGTCGGATTCGGGCCGGTCGTCGGCCTCGCATTCGGATTCCTCGTGCCCCGCCTCGTCTTCGGTGGGCGCGGTGCCATCGTCTTTTGCATCCTGATCATCGGGCTGCGCCTCGATTTCCGGCTTATCCCGCACATCAACGCTCGAATCGTCAAACGCAATCTCGGCCAGCGCGATCTGGTCTAGGCTCTCCAGGGCCTCGGCACACGCTTCTGCATCTTGGGCCGCATCCTCTTGGCCCATCGTCTCATCTTTCATATATCCCCCAAGCTCAATATCGGGACAACACTGTACCCAAAAATGGAGCCATATAAAGCGCATGCGAAATATAAGATCCGATTTAACCCGAGCGCATCGTTCAGCCGCATCCTCGCGGCAGCAAAAAGCCCCCGGAACGCGAACGGATCACATTCCGGGGGCTCTGCAATGCGTTGAGTTGCGCGGAGCCGGCTATGCGGCTTCGTACTCAAGCGATGTTTGCGTCAGGTGCGTTACTCGGCGTGCGCGTAATCAACCTTGGCGCGGCGGGCAGTGGCCTTCTCCCAATCGCTGGTGCCCTCAAAGACATCCTGCTTGTAGGGGTTGCGGCCGAGCTTCTTGGCACGGTAGGCGATGTAGATGATCGCGGCGACGTTGGCGACCAGCGCGGCGACCGAGACCGCGGTAGCGGCGCCGGGGTCGAGCGTGGAGTGGGTCACAAAGATGGACTCCTCTTGGAAGTACGGGAACACCTGAGCAAACATGCACCAAATGGCCAGCGTAAAGGCGCGGTTCTGGATCCAGCCGCCCTTGTTCCAGATAAAGGCAGCGACGGTGGGCGCCAGCAGCAGCGCAAAGCCGCAGAACCAGGAGTGGGTGGGCAGGCAGTTGTAGGTGTAGCAGAAGTTCCAGATATCGTAGGCGATGATGTAGACCCAGGTCATGTCGGGCCACAGCATGTCGGTCTGATCCTCGGAGGCGTAGACGCTCCACCAACCGGTCATGCAGAAGATGTTAATGATGCCCGCGATACCGTTGAACACGTTGTTCCAGCCGGCCAGCTGCGTGGCGCCCTCGGAGGTGACCCAGGTGGACTCGCCCAGGACAAAGAAGTGATAGGCGCTCTCAAAGTCAGACACGACGGCGATCATGATGTTGATGGCGACGATCACAAACGGCCACGCGCGGAACCAATGCGCCTTGCCGATCTTGCCCCACTGGTACTTAATGGCAATGAAGCCCCAGCAACCGGCCAGCGCCGCGTACACCTTGGCGTAGTGGAACCAGCTGTTCTGGTACACATGGGTGGGGTTGGTGAGCGCCCACTCGGCACCCTGCGAAACGCCGACGGCGATGGCGACGCAGTAGATGGTCATGGCCAGCGGAGCCACGCCAAAGATGATGGCCGCGCCGAGCTTGGTGCGGCGGCCGACCTCGTTGAGCACGATCAGGCCAATAAAGACCATGGCCCAGCCGGCCCAGTGGATAAGGGTATCGCTACCCCAAACATCGAACAGCATGCTGCTCTCCTTTCACACGCCCGCGGCCCCTCTTCTGATCGCGGGCAGTTTGGCCAAATGTCGTCAGTTCTGGGGCTTGCGCTCCGGATACTTGGCGGTATAGCCCTCGATGTGGAGTGTCGAGGCGATGATTTCCTTGACCGTCTCGTCGGGCACATCGGGGTGCGTGCGGATATACATCAACAACCCCATGATGAGGGTGTAGAACGTCTCGTAGACATGGTCGATGCGTAGCTCATGATGGGCGGCAAAATCCACCACGGTGGTGTCGCAGATATACTGCGCCACACGCTGGACCACGTTGTGCAAAAAGCCGCCGTAGAGCGCGCCGCTGCTTGAGGTGAGCGTACTCGGCAGCTCGTGGCCGCTGACGACCAGGCGCTTAAAGAGCGGGGCGACGGTGTCGAGTGCGCCCTCGATATCACCGACGGTGCGGTTGGCATTCCACTGCTCGAGCTCGGAGATAAAACCGTCGATCGCCTCGTCCATGACGGCGGTGACAGCGGCGTCCATGTCGGCAAAGTAGTGGTAGAACAATGAGCGCGTGCAGCCGGCTCGCTTGGTCACGGCCGAGACGGATAGATGCGACACGCCTAGCTCAGAGCTCACGGTGCGCACGGCGGCGAGGATCTCGCGACGGCGTTCGTCGCCCGTCAAGCGCTTTGCCGCGCTATCGGATGCGGGGACGGCATCGACCACAGAGGTATCTGCTGTGTTGTTGCTCATGTTTTGCCGCCTTTCATCCTCTTTTGCCTGACCGTTCGCCTAACAGTCTTGAATATTGTTGACGGTTCGTCAATACTATTTTTGACACAATGTCAACTAATGGCGGGTGAACGGCATGGGGGCATGCCCGGCCTGCAAAAAAGAGGGGTGCCGCGGTCTCGCCGGGCTGTGGCAAGAGAAGGGACAACCATGATTCTCAACGGACCGGGGATTAGCTACACCGAGCCCGACATCGGTTCGGAGTTCGTGCCGCCGCTGCCGGAGCATCCGCGCGAGGCCATCGTCAAGCTGTGCGAGCACTGCACCAACCGTCTGCTGCATCGCGATGAGCTGCTGGGCTACGAGTACTGGTCGTTTGCCGAGGCCGCGACTGACGAGCAGGCCGAAGTGCTCTGCAAGATGAAGATGCGCCGTCCCTATACGCTGCCCGAGATGGTCAAGCTCACCGGCATGCCCGAAGCCGATATCGAGAAGATGCTCGACGATATGAGCTACACGGGCCTGCTCGAGTACAACTGGGAAAACCCCGAGCGCGCCAAGCAGTGGGTGCTGCCCATGCTGGTGCCGGGTTCCGCTGAGTTTCTCAACATGCGCGTGAGCCAGCTCGAGGAGCACCCGGTCTATGCCAAGTTCTTTGAGCAGGCGTCCAAGGGACCGCTGTCCAAGGCCACGCCGATGGTGCCGCCCGGTGGTGCCGGCATCGGCATGCATGTCATTCCGGTCGAGAAGGCTATCGATGCCGCGAGCACGTCGGTGCCGATCGAGCATATCGAGCATTGGCTCGACAAATACGATGGCAAATATGCCGCTAGCACCTGCAGCTGCCGCGCGAGCCGTCGCGTGATGGGTGAGGGCTGCGCCGACGACCCGGCCGATTGGTGCATCGCCGTGGGCGATATGGCCGACTACGTGGTCGAGACCGACCGCGGCCATTACGTGACGCGCGACGAGGTTTACGACATCCTGCGCCAGGCCGAGGACAACGGCTTTGTGCACCAGATCACCAACATCGACGGCGAGAACAAGATCTTCGCCATCTGCAACTGCAACGTCAACGTGTGCTATGCCCTGCGCACCTCGCAGCTGTTCAACACGCCCAACCTGTCGCGCTCGGCCTATGTCGCCAAGGTCGAGAAGGACAAGTGCGTGGCCTGCGGTCGCTGCGTTGAGGTGTGCCCGGCCGGTGCCGCCAAGCTCGGCCAGAAGCTCTGCAGCAAAAAGGCCGGCGGACAGGTGCCCGAGTATCCGCGCCAGGAGCTGCCCGATGCCACCAAGTGGGACCACACCAAGTGGTCGCCCAACTACCGCAACGATAACCGTATCGAGACGCACGAGTCCGGCACCGCGCCCTGCAAGACGGCTTGCCCCGCGCACGTTGCCGTCCAGGGCTACTTAAAGCTCGCGGCGCAGGGCCGCTATGACGAGGCGCTGGCGCTCATCAAGCGCGAGAACCCGCTGCCCGCTATCTGCGGCCGTGTGTGCAACCGCCGCTGTGAGGATGCCTGCACCCGTGGCCGTGTGGACGCCGCCGTGGCTATCGACGAGGTCAAGAAGTTTATCGCCCAGCGCGATCTTGATGCCGCGACCCGCTATGTCCCACCCGTGGTGACGCCGACGCGCGCCGGCGGCTTCGATCAGAAGATCGCCATCATCGGTGCCGGCCCGGCCGGTCTGTCCTGTGCCTTCTATCTGGCCGAGAAGGGCTACAAGCCCGTCGTGTTCGAGAAGAACGAGCGCCCGGGCGGCATGCTCACCTATGGCATTCCCAGCTTTAAGCTGCAGAAGGATGTTATCGAGGCCGAGGTCGAAGTTATTCGCCTGATGGGTGCCGAGTTCCGCTATGGCGTGGAGGTCGGTCGCGATGTGACGCTCGACGAGCTGCGCGCGCAGGGCTTTAAGGCCTTCTACGTTGCCATTGGCTGCCAGGGCGGCCGCCTTGCGGGCATTCCGGGCGAGGGTGCCGAGGACGTGACCGTGGCCGTCGACTTCCTTCGCGAGGTTAACAGCGGCAAGATCGATTCCCTGTCCGGCCGCACCATTGTGGTGGGCGGCGGCAACGTGGCTATCGATGTCGCGCGCAACGCCTGCCGTCTGGGTTCCGAGCACGTTGAGATGTTCTGCCTGGAGAGCGATGCCCAGATGCCTGCCAGCGAGGAGGAGCGTCGCGAGGCCATTGAGGATGGCGCGCACATCAGCTGCGGATGGGGCCCCAAGGAGATTCACCTGGACGAGGCCGGTCGCGTGTGCGGCATCACCTTCAAGCGCTGCACGCGTGTCTTTGACGACGAGGGCCGTTTTGCGCCCGAGTACGACGAGAACGATCTGCGCCGTGTCGATGCCGACCGTGTCGTCATGTCGATTGGCCAGTCCATTGTGTGGGGCGACCTGCTGGCTGGCTCCAAGGTGGAGCTCGGCCGCGGCCAGGGCGCCCTGGCCGATCCCCAGACTTACCAGACCGCCGAACCCGACATCTTTGTGGGCGGCGACGTCTACACCGGCCCCAGCTTTGCCATCGATGCCATTGCCGCCGGCCACGAGGCTGCCGTGTCCATCCATCGCTTTGTGCAGCCGGGCTCCACGCTCACCATCGGCCGCAACCAGCGCCGCTACACCGCGCTCGACCGCGACGATGTCGTGATCGAGAGCTACGACAACGCGAGCCGCGAGGTTGCGCATGTGGACCGCGAACGCGAGAAGGCTGCGCCGTTTAGCGAGTATGTTGAGACCTTTACCGAGGAGCAGGTGCGCGCCGAGACCGCCCGCTGCCTGGGCTGCGGCGCCTCGATCGTCGACCCCAACAAGTGCATCGGCTGCGGCCTGTGCACCACCAAGTGCGCGTTCGACGCCATCCATCTGGATCGCGACCGCCCCGAGTGCTCCACGATGGTCAAATACGAGCAAAAGCTTCCAAGCCTGGGCAAGTACGCGCTCAAGCGCGCCATCAAGATTAAATTCGGGAAGAAGTAAGAAACGCAACAAGCAGGAGAACGGCGCAGAGAGCGGTTGGACAGCGAGCGAGTCCCAGGCGTGGCGAGGTGCCTTGAAAGAGGAGGGCATAGGGCTTTTGCCCATGCCCGACGATTGAAAGGCAGATCGCCCGTCTGGGGCTCGCGCAGCGTCAAGCCGACCGCCGTTCGGTAGAACGGCGGAAGGAATTAAAAGTGCACGAGCTCGGAATCGTCTATCACATCATTCGCGATGTTGAGAATGTGGCGCGCGCTCATGGCGTGCGTCGCGTTTCGAGCGTCACGCTGCTGCTGGGCGAGGTCTCGGGCGTCGTCCCCGATCTACTACTCGACGCTTGGCGCTGGGCGGCGGATAAAAAGCCTATCACGCAGGGCGCGGAGCTTATCGTGGAGCCTGTCGAGGCCGTGACGCATTGCGAGGCGTGCGGCCGCGACTACGCGACGGTCGAGCACGGCAAGACTTGCCCCCATTGCGGCAGCGGTGAAACATACCTGCTGCAGGGCCAGGAGGTCATGATCAAACAGATCGAGACCCCCGACGAGGACCCGGCAGACGCTGCTCCTGACGGCCTCTCCGACGCCCCCGATGCCGTCGACGCCGCCAACCCTCTCCACATCGCCTAACATCTAATGTCTACATGGGCTAGAGTTCTAAACATATTTGCTTCGGTTAGTCAAGTCATGTCTGTTTAAACAAAATGGTGGCACGCAGACGCATTGGGATTCACCTAAAAGCGGTCTTAACGAACGGTGCACCTTTATATGTCTTTGAAAACAATCAGCAAATCACGTTTTAGCAGGCAATGAGCTATAAGCCAGCAACGTAATCAACTTGTAACAAACTTAGACATTTAAACAAATAATCCAACCTTTTGCGAATTTAGCTATAATTCCACAATCCAAACAGGTATACTCCTTTCATGTCGTGTAGGAAATACGTAGACAAAAAGGAGGTTATGTGATGGTAAGTATTGTTCTTGCTAGCCACGGGGACTTGGCAGCTGGAATCAAGCAGACGGGCTCGATGGTCTTTGGCGATCAGCCGTCTGTTGCCGTGGTCTCGCTCGAGCCGAGCATGGGCCCCGACGATTTCCGTGCCAAGGTCGAGGAAGCAGTCGCTTCCTTCGAGGACCAGGAGCAGGTGCTCTTCCTCGTTGATCTGTGGGGCGGCACGCCGTTCAACCAGATCAGCGGACTCATCGAGGGCCACGATTCCTGGGCTATCGTCACCGGTGTCAACCTGCCTATGCTCATTGAGGCATATTCGCAGCGCTTTGACGCAAAGAACACTGCACATGCGATCGCAAAACATCTCGTGACTGAGGCTAAGGCTGGCGTGCGTGTCAAGCCCGAGTCTCTGGAGCCCGAGGAGAAGAAGCCGGCTGCGGCCGCTGCTGCTCCTGCAGGCGCCATCCCTCCGGGAACGGTCATCGGCGACGGGCACATCAAGATTGCCCACGTCCGTATCGACACCCGTCTGCTGCATGGTCAGGTGGCCACCACGTGGACCAAGCAGATCAACCCCAACCGCATCATTGTGGTTTCCGACGGCGTTGCTCACGACGAGCTCCGCAAGACCATGATCGAGCAGGCTGCCCCTCCGGGAGTCCATGCCAACGTCGTGCCCATCAAGAAGATGGCCGAGGTCGTCAAGGACACGCGCTTTGGTGACACCAAGGCCATGCTGCTCTTTGAGAACCCGCAGGATCTGCTCAAGGCCATCGAGGCCGGCGTCGACATCAAGGAAGTCAACATCGGCTCCATGGCTCACTCCAAGGGCAAGGTCGTCGTCACCAACGCCGTCGCTATGGGCGATGACGATGTCAAGACTCTCGAGGCCCTCAAGGCCAAGGGCGTCAAGTTCGAGGTCCGCAAGGTTCCTTCGGATTCCTCCGAGGATCTCGACGCCATGTTGAAGAAAGCTAAGGCCGAACTGGCCGCTCAAGCATAGTAAAGGAGGGTCCGATACATGTCTGCAATCACTATTCTGCTTGTTGCGATTGTCGCGTTGCTTGCCGGTATGGAAGGCATTCTGGATGAGTTCCAGTTCCATCAGCCGCTCGTGGCATGCACGCTTATCGGTCTCGTAACCGGTCATCTTCAGGAGGGCATCCTCCTGGGCGGTTCGCTCCAGATGATGGCCCTTGGCTGGGCTAACGTCGGCGCCGCCGTCGCGCCTGACGCCGCTCTGGCCTCGGTCGCCTCTTCGATCATCATGGTGCTCGCCCTCAACGGCGGCGCCACTGATTCGGCCAAGGCCGTTACCGCCGCTATCGCCGTCGCTGTCCCGCTGTCGGTCGCTGGTCTGTTCCTGACCATGATCTGCCGTACCCTGGCTACCGCTATCGCTCACGCCATGGACGGTTGCGCCGAGAAGGGCGACTTCGCCGGCATCGAGCGTTGGCAGTACATTGCCATCCTTATGCAGGGCCTTCGTATCGCCATCCCGGCAGTGCTTCTGTGCATCATCCCGGCCGAGGCAGTTACCAACGCGCTTAACGCTATGCCCGACTGGCTGTCCGGCGGCATGGCTGTCGGCGGCGGCATGGTCGCTTCCGTCGGTTACGCCATGGTCATTAACATGATGGCCACCAAGGAGACCTGGCCGTTCTTCATCCTCGGCTTTGTCCTTGCTGCCATCCCTCAGCTCACGCTGATCGCCCTTGGCCTCATCGGCATCTCCCTTGCCCTCATCTACCTTGGCCTTAAGGATCTGGCCAAGCAGGGTGGCGGCATGGGCGGTGGCTCCGGCGACCCGCTCGGCGATATTCTGAACGATTACGAGTAGGAGGGGAGTGATACATATGGCAGAGAACAAGATTCAGCTCACCAAGGCTGACCGCAAGAAGGTTTGCTTCCGTCATCAGTTCCTTCAGGGCTCGTGGAACTACGAGCGTATGCAGAACGGCGGCTGGTGCTTCGCAATGATCCCTGCGATCAAGAAGCTCTACACCAGCAAGGATGACCAGATTGCCGCTCTTAAGCGCCACCTGGAGTTCTATAACACCCACCCCTATGTTTCCGCCCCCGTCATTGGCGTTACCCTCGCCCTCGAGGAGGAGCGCGCCAACGGTGCTCCGATCGACGACGTCGCCATCCAGGGCGTCAAGGTCGGTATGATGGGCCCGCTCGCCGGCGTCGGCGACCCTGCCTTCTGGTTCACCCTTCGCCCGATTCTGGGCGCTCTGGGCGCTTCCATGGCCCTGTCCGGCAGCATCGCCGGTCCGCTGCTGTTCTTCTTCGCGTGGAACATCATCCGTTACGCCTTCCTGTGGTACACGCAGGAGTTTGGCTACAAGGTCGGCTCCTCCATCGCCAAGGACCTCTCCGGCGGTCTGATGGGCAAGGTCACCGAGGGTGCTTCCATCCTGGGTATGTTCATCATCGGCGCCCTGGTCGAGCGCTGGGTGTCCATCTCCTTCACCCCGGTCGTCTCCAAGGTCACGCAGTCTGCTGGCGCCTTTATCGACTGGGCTAGCCTGCCCTCCGGCTCCGAGGGCGTCAAGGAAGCGCTGACGATGTATAACTCCATCGGTGCTACCGCCCTTGATCAGGTTAAGGTCACCACGCTTCAGGCTAACCTCGATCAGCTCATCCCCGGCCTTGCCGCTGTGTGCCTGACCCTGCTGGTCTGCAAGCTCCTCAAGAAGAAGGTCAGCCCGATCGTCATCATCCTGGCTCTCTTCGCCGTCGGCATCATCGGTCGCGTCTGCGGCTTCATGTAAGCACGCTTCGGCTTAAGACCGAGAGTTGCTAGGCAAGGGCTTTTGAGCCATTGAAACGGACCGCACCCGGTGGGTACACTGGATGCGGTCCGATTGTTTTATTTGGAGGGCGAGGCGCGTATGGCGCAATCTCAGAACAGCACGGTCGATCTGGCAACGCCGGCAACCTGCCTGATGGGGCTTACCAGTCACGGTAACGTAATGGTGGGCAATAAGGCGTTTGAGTACTATAACGAGCGCAATCCCGAGGATTATATTCAAATCCCGTGGGACGAGGTCGACTATATTGCCGCCGAGGTTTTGCGCGGTACCAAGAAGATTACGCGTTTTGCCATCTTTACCAAGGATAACGGTCACTTTACGTTTTCGACGCGCGACGACAAAGAGACGCTTCGTGCGGTCCGTAAGTACGTCGACGAGGACAAACTCGTGCGTTCGCCCGATTTTATCGATGTGACCGCCAAGGGCGCGAAGAGCATCCCCTCCGTCATCAAAAGCCTCTTCCACAAAGGCAACTAGTCATTAAAGAGCGCCCCCCAAGTGGGACGCAGTTTCCCATGGGGCTCGATCGGGAAAGTGCATCCCAGTTCGAGCGCCGATTCCGGGATGTAGTTTCCGGAACGGGGTCGTTTGGGAAACTGTGTCCCGTTTCGAGCCGAAATTCTGGGACACAGTTTCCAGCGAGGTCCCATTGGGAAAGTTTGACCCAGAATTTGCCTGGATAGTGGGACACACTTTCCGGAGGGCTGTTCCACTGCAACTTCGAAGAGTGGCTATACGCTGTATTACAACGGCGTAAATCTGCTACACTAGTACAACATGCCTCCGTAGCTCAGGGGATAGAGCACCGCTCTCCTAAAGCGGGTGTCGACGGTTCGAATCCGCCCGGGGGCACCAGGAAAATCGCAGGTCAGGAGTTATTTTCGCTTCTGACCTGTTCTGGTTTTGGGACTAAGAACCGCTTTCGTTTGTAAATCTGGTAAGTAAATATTATGACTTCCCGAGTTTTCCACTGAAAACAGGAAATCACCATTTTGGGGATAAAAGTTTTCAACAGCTGTTAGTCGGTTCCATTTTGGTGATGTGCTTCCCTCTTTTGGGTAAATAATTTCACCATTTTGATGATTCGGTAGCTTTGAATTATTTGATAAAAAGCCTGCTCAGAAGCTTGTGTAATACCCAGTTTGGTGAAACCAATTAATAGAGAAATAGTTTATAAAGAAATAGGGACGGCGATGCCGTCCCCTTCGCTCGCAGAGCTCGCTGCGCGGTCACGTGCCGTGACCTTGCCGCCGGCTACGCCGTCGATTGATACGCTCACTGCGTTCGCTGATGATGGACTAATCCTTTTTATCAGTGACACCAGTCATAAGTGCAGCAATTGATATGTTGAATCCATTGGCAATTTTAGAGAGGTTAGAAAGACTGACATTTCTTCGCCCGACCTCTATCGAGGCGTAGTAAGACCTGTCCATGTCAATGCGGTTCGCAAATTGCTCTTGTGAGTAACCAGACTCTGATCTGAGTTCTTTGCAGCGTAGACCAAAGGATTGTTGTAACGGCGAGATATCCATGACAAAAAGAGTCATGGATTGTTGTATTTATGCCAACGGACTATATACAACAATCCCAGTTAAGGCGCATAATCATCTCTATTGGAAAGCACTCTGATGCCCAGTCGGATAGGGCGCGGAAAAGGAATGGAATAGCAATGACTCAGGGAAAGCATTTCGCTGCCGGTGGCGATCACTTCGCCGCACTGCCAAACAAAAAGATTCACACTCCGAAGGGGATTGCGCGTCTGACCGTCACCGCGGCGACCATGGCCGCCATGACCGGATCGAGCCTCATCTCACCGTTCGCGGCATTCGCCCAGACCGGTGACGGGGGCACACAGCACCCCGCCGTGATGTCGCCGATCGCCACCCACGCCGGCGCGGCATCCGGTACCGGCGCGAAATCCGCCGCACAGACCATCGCGGACCCGCAGAAGGCAGTCGACGAGGCGAAGGCGAAGGAGGACGCCGCCAAGGCATCCTACAATGAGGCCGCCGGCCCCTACAACGAGGCGGCTTCCGCCCGCGACCAGGCCAAGGCATCCTACGATTCTGCAGTCAGCGCCGGCACGGCAGCCGACCGAGCGGCGATGGACGAGTACGCCCGTCAGGTCGCGGAGGGCAAGGACGCCGCCGATGCCGCCGGCAAGGACCTCGAGCGGGCGAAGGCGGGTCTCGCAGACGCCAAGGCGGATGCGTCCGAGAAGGACGAAGCGTACCAGTCCGCCATCAAGGCGGCCCAGGACGCTCAGGACGCCCTCGATAAAGCCAAGGCCGATGCCGTAGGCGCCACCCCGGAGGCTATCCGTGCCGCCGAGCAGGCCGTGCGCGACGCCCAGGCTGCCGTGGAAAGGGCACAGGCCGGCCTCGCCAACGCCAACGCGACGCTTGGCGAGGCCCAGTCCAAGCTGGTTGCGGCCCAGTCTGCAAAGGATTCCGCCGATTCTGTCCTCGCTGCAGCCAGACAGAACAAGGACGCGGCGGATGCGAAGGCCGCAGCAGCCAGCGCCGCCTATGAGCAAGCGAAAGCCGACCTCGCCGCAGCGGAGGCAGGCGCCAGCGGTCCGGAGTACGATGCGGCAAAACAGAAGGTCGCGGACGCGGAGGCAGCCCTCGCTGCCGCACGAGCGGCACAGTCCCAGTGCGAGTCCGAGCTCGAGCAGGTACAGTCCGCTGCGGCAACGGCACAGACCGAACTGAATGATGCCCAGGTGGCCCTCTCCGTAAAGCAGCAGGCCGCGGTCGATGCCGAATCCGGTGTGACCGCCGCCCAGTCCGCCCTCGCTGCCGCGAACGCCGACCTCGATGCCGCCAAGCAGGCGAACGTCGACGCCGTCGCCAAGCTGGATGCAGCGAAGCAGGCTGTCAAGGATGCCGAGTCCGCCAAGGCAGCCGCCGACGTAGAGCTCGCGAACGCCAAGACCGCAAAGGATACCGCTGACGCCGCCGTGACCGCCGCCCAGCAGAAGGTCGACGAGGCCCAGGCGAAACTCGATACCGCCGACGCGCAGCTCAAGCAGGGAGCCATCGGCTTCTTCCGTGCCATGGGTGCCGATGACGCAGTCAACATCATCCTGAACGCCAAATATGCCGGAAAGACCGAAGTCGGCAACTCCAAGGACGCCACGTCTCTTGACAATATGCTCAATGCGATCAGGTGGATGAAGTCCGTCAACGACTACCGCAAGTCGGTCGGCCTGTCCGAGCTCCATGTCACCTACAAGCTCATCGCCGGTGCGATCGCAGATGCCAACTACAGCGACACCGTGCTCGATCATGCCCGTCAATATGATTTTGCCGAAAACCTGGCATGGAATTACGGAATCGATCCGAGTGGGCAGTGGATCGAGCAGGAGAAGGGCTTTTTCGACAAGGCAACGGAGGCCCTTTATGGAGTCACCGGTCTTGTCGGCAAGGATGCCTATGATTTCTATTCAAAGAACGGTGTCGCAATCAACCATTGGATTGCAGACAACTGCCACTGGGAGAACGGCAGTAGCGGCACCGTCGGCCATTACATGAACATCATCAATCCCGAACTCGCCGTTATGGGAATGGCAACCTGCACCAAGGGCACCATGTCCGGGCTTCAGACGCAGTGCTACACCGCAGAGATCTCCGGCTGGTCCGGCTCCGGTTGGAACATGAACCCCATCTCCGTCGACGAGTACGAGCAGAAGCTGACCTCCTATATCAACGGCCTCAAGAACGCCAAGAGCGCACTCGACGTAGCCAAGGCCGATCTCGCATCCAAGCAGCAGGCAGCCGCCGGCGCCGCCGCAACCGTCCAGCAGAAGCAGGACGCAGCGGATTCCGCACAGGCAGACGTCGATGCCGCGAAGCAGGGCGTTGCCGATGCCCAGCGTGCCGTCGATGCCGCAAAGGCTAATCTCGCATCCAAGCAGCAGGGCGTCACGGATGCCCAGACCGAGCTTAATGCGGCGAAATCGGACCTCGATGCCGCCAACGCGGCAGTCGATACGGCAAAGTCGACCGTCCAGCAGAAACAGGTCGCCTTTGATGCCGCCAACGCAGCCGTAACGGCCGCACAGACCAAGCTGGATTCCGCCAAGGCGGACACCGAGGCTAAGCAGCAGGACGTCATGGATGCGAACGCCGATCTCGCGAAGTTCTTCCAGGACGTCGCCGACGCCAAGAAGGCGCTCGAAACAGCAAAGAGCGTCCATGACTCGGCGGTAGCCGATCAGACCGAGAAAGCGACCGTTCTCGCCGCCGCCGAGCAAAAGGCGGACGCCACCGCACGCGCCCTCGCGGATGCCCAGCATGCCGTCGATGCCGCCAAGGCCGACACCGGCGTTGCCGCCGACAGGCTCACCGGCTCCCAGACCGATCTCGATGACGCACAGTCGAACCTCGACATCCTCACCGATCTTGCCGCGAAGCTCGCAGAGGCACAGCAGCGCGAGCAGGATGCAGCAAAGGCCGTCAATGACACCAAGGCCGCGCTCGATGCCGCGAAGGCGGATGCCATCGCCGCCGAGTCCCTGGTCTCTGCCGCCGAGCAGGCGAAGGCGCAGGCAGACGCCAAGCTGTCGAAGCTGAACTCCATCGACGCCGGCGCGGCGATCGCTTCCGGCCATGACGCGAACGCGGATGACGCCCTCAACGCGCTTTTCGCCGCTGCAGTCGAGGCACGTGCCAAGGTCGCGCCCGCCAAGGCCATCCTGGACGAGAAGCAGGCTGCGGTGGACGGGCTCCAGCCCGGCTACGATGCGGCACTCGCCGCCTACGAGTTGGCGAAGTCTGACCGCATCGCAGCGGAGCAGAAGCTTTCCGATGAGATCGCACGACAGGAGACAGAGGAGGCCGCAAAGCAGCAGGCGGCATACACCCCGAAGCACCTCGCCGGCACGGATACCGCCCAGCCCGGCAGCCTCGCCCAGACCGGCGACCACGCGAACCTCATCGGCGAGACGTTCGCCATCGGCGGTACCGTCCTCGTGGCGGCCGGCGTCTTCCTCGATCAAAAGAAGCGCCGCGAGCAGATGTAAAAGCGAGCCGGGCGTTGGATATCGGCTAGTGTCCAACGCCCGGTTTCATGGACAGGGAGATCGGCGTGAGAACAAAGGCTATTATCGTTGCGCTTCTGGTGTGCCTTTCGGCACCTCAACTTGGATGTGCCAGCGTTGCAAAGCAAGGAAGCGGCTCTATGGAAAAGGCCGCCACAGCGGTAAAGAATAAAGACAAAAAGAAGCCGAGCGAAGAAAAGGCGGCGCAAACCTCTGGAACCAAGACCGAGGAGAAGAAAGAATCCGACGGCAAGGACCAGAAGTCCGATGACTCCAAGAAGGAGGATAACAAGTCTTCCGATTCCTCGAAGTCGGACAACAAGGGCGATTCCTCCCAGTCCAAGCAGAATTCCGGCAATTCGCAGAGTTCCGGCAGCAACAATTCCTCTTCCAACGGCGGCAGCCAGAAGAAGTGGGTTGCCGAGCAGGGCCACTGGGAGACAGATTACAGCCAGGTCTGGGTACCGAATGTAGTGTATACGCGCCATGAACGTTGGATGTGCTCTGTATGCCATGCGACGTTTAACTCAGCAGCCGAAATGGACAATCATGTTATCTCTACCTACGGTGATGCACAACACCCTAATGGAGCTTCTGCAATCAATGATTCGTATACCACCTCTGAAGACCAGGGACATTATGAACAGAAGGCTACGGGGCAGCATTGGGTTGTCGACGTCGCCGGCCACTGGGAGTAATGTACATCGTTCCTCTCCTCTTACATTCGGTAAATAAATATTTATTTGCGGGCGGCCGGTTTCGGCCGCCTTTTTTAGACGCCTAGTCTGGGAGCAAACGATAGGAAAGCAATCAAACGAGAGGCCGTTCCAAAAGAATCCGGCGGTGCAGGATGCTTCGGGCAAAACCGTTCGCAAATCGGTAAGGTCTTCCATCAACTTGCTCCAGCCCTCGCCCGGAGTCCGCTGCGCGGTAATGCAAAAACTCGGCATCCCTCGCATTCGCATTACCGCTCCGCTCTCGCTACAGCGAATTTCTAACACTCAGCATCCTTCGCGTTAAAAATTCGCTTCCGCTCACGGTCTCCGCTGACACTACGACACCGCGAAGCCTTTCGCTCGAAACGAGGCCTCTCATTTCGTGTCTACGCTACGCTCCGCCCAATCGCCGTTCCGGTGATTGCAAGATTGGTGTTGGGCTAGATAAATGGGGCCATACTCGCCCCCTTTATCTGCCAACACATCTTGTTTATCACCTCTCACGGCGATAAAGTTAGAAATGAAGTTCGCCTTCATTTCTAAGGGAAGCGACGGCGTCACTTCAAAAAAACGGCGCGACGTCAGTCGCTCCTAAAAAGGAAAGCAATCTCATATCGGTTTTTGAATCGGTGGCCTCACCGATTCGCTCTGCTTTCCTGGGGGGCATATGAGTTGCAAGCGTCCACACACCGTTAAGGCGACACTCACTTCTGAAGAATATGAAACGTTTTCCGCTTTGGCGGAAAAGGCAGGCATGACGAAAGCCGAACTCATTCGTTATAACTTGATCCATCGGAGTGAATCACTCGATAATCTAGTTTCCAAAAATGATGACGGTGGCCGCAGCAAAAAGCTGCAACCCGTTTCAGGTGATTCGGACGAAAAGCGCTCGAAGGTCATTTACGTTAAGGTCACCGATGGCGAGCACGAGGCGATCCGCAAACGGGCGGATATACTCGGTGCGACCGTCAGTGCGTATGCCCGCCGCGTGATGCTTGCCGGTAAAATCGAGAAGATCGATTTCGATAAAAGCCAAGTCGCGAAAATCTATCACGAGCTGTATCGCGAGGGAACGAACCTCAATCAGCTGATGTATTTTGTGAACGCCCAAGGGCTTCCCGCGTACAACGAGAAAGCTGTTTTTCGTACGCTTGAAAAGGTTTACCAGAACGTCCGCAAAGTCACTCTCTTCATAAGAGAGCTCGAGCGGCGCTATTTCACCGACGGCGGTGATCTCAATGACCGTTATTAAGCAGAAAGGTATTTCATCCGAACGCTACGCGAAGAACGTGCGCAAGTACATCAACGGAAAGCGTGCTTTGGCCCGCGGCGGCTGGAACCTCGCGAACGGAAAGTACTGGTTTTCCGAGATGGCTATGACGCGGAAGATGTTTCATCACGACAGGTCCGCGCGTGCCGGCGCGAAGAACATAACGATGCTTCATCAGATTCTCGCGTTTCTGCCCGAGGAGTGCAGCTGCAACGGAGGCAAGATGACCCCAGATGCGTGTATGGCCTACGCGGAGCAATGGCTTGCGAAGCACTATCCGCATCAACAAGTGATTGTCGCGTTGCATGAGGAAAGTGATAAGGCGGGAAAACGCTACGCAGTGCACATGGCGATTAACCGTACCGATTTGTTAACCGGCAAACGTTGCGAGACGGGTGGGCGACGCGGAAAGTACGAACGCGCTGCGTGGGTCCGTGAAATGGACGAGGCTTGGAATCTTACTCAACTTGAAAAGGGAAAGAAAAATTCGAAGATTCGTGATCGCCAGCCGCGCGACACAGAAAAGGAGATTATCAGTCGCGGTGAGTACAGTTATAAAAACAATCTGCGCGAGCTGATCCATCTTGCAATCAATGAAGGTCACCCAAAGAATATGGAGCAGTTCAAAAAACTACTTGCCTCATGGGGCGTAGACATTTTCATCAAGAACAATCGAGTCTATGCGACAGATCTCGATATCAAGGAGGCCGGCAATCCGAAGTGCACTTTCAATCTGACTCGACTCGACGGACGTTTCGCGGTCAAACAACTTGAAGCGGCGTTCGAAAAGAACATGTTGGAAGCCGAGCGAGCGTTGCCGTACGAGAAGCGCTGTGAGATTTACATTCAACGTCTTAAGAAGGCGTACTCGGCGTGGGTCGAACAAGCGAAAGCGAGCAAGGGCGTCGCCTACAATTCATTCCCCAAATTCATCGCACCGAAGTGCGATGAGGATCTGCTCGAAGATCCGGCGGTTCGCGATGAGCTTCTTGCGCGTCGCGGTTACGCAAGGGAGATTCGCAACCGCTATGCCGGCGCCGTTCCCGATGCCGGCGATGATCGCGTTCGCGCCGCAGGTCGAGCCCATGGTGGTAACGTTGACATCTCGCCGCAGGTCGATCGCGCGGTCGACCGAGGCGATTACGCTCGCGGAGACACGCCTCGCTAGTTTTGGAAAGCCTATCGTCGGTGCCCTAGCGCACTGCCATCCAGTGCCGATTCTGCCATACTCGCAATTCGGCGAGGATGAGGAGTATGAATTGATCGGGGCTTATAGGACAAAATGTGTGTCTGCTTTAGGGGCATCGACCTGCGCCGATGCCCCTAAAGCAGACACACATTTTGTCCTATAAGCCCCAAGGATGACGATTCCAATACGGACGACACCAAAACCGGCATCGACGGCTCCATGGACGATTCGGATTCCAAATAGGCCCTGTTAGTTGAGCTACTTCTTTGCCGGTGTCGTATACGAAACCGCTATACCCGCGGCAATTGCCATGAGGCAGCTTGCGACGAGTCCGTACTCATACTTCAAAACGTTTGTTGCGGTCAGGGCGATAATCAACACAGTCGCAATTTGCAGAATTATCATTATTACGAAGAGATTGATTCCTTGTTTGGCCGAAGTCGCTGAGTGAGTTTGGCTTTGTTGATTCAGGTTGTAGCTGACAACAAAAGCGATCAGCTCGCTTGATACGGGGCCGACTACATAGAAAAAGAGTGCGTCAATGAAGCCTATAGTGTTGTAAGTGTTGTAAGTTGTTTCGCCGGAAAAAACAGCGTATAAAGCATATCCAAATCTTGGCTGATTCATGTATGAGTAGGAGAAGACCAAGAGCGTTACCAGTGCTACTGCCATAAGTACATTCAAGACGATTCTTCTACCGCTCATCGGCCACTCCTTTCGAGTGCTGATAAAAATATATTAATATAATAGCAGTTTTATCCAATAGGATTGGAGGAGTCATGACAGCTAATTCCGTTATCCGTAAGTTAATGATACTCTCAGCATCGATCATCTTTTTATCACTAACTTTTGCTGCGACTCCGTCTTTTGGATTGACCGTCAATCATGATGCACCTGCCGTTGGGACTTATTCAGAGGTGTCTTTGTTTGATAAGACCTCTATAGCAAGGCGCGCTATGCAAGAAGATGTCCTTGATACGTATTATTCATTTTACTGTTTTAATAACACTGCCCATAATAATCCCTTAATGTATCCAACATACAAACGACTCACCTTCAAGAATAGCTACAGCCGTATTTATCCGGATACATGTCGAACGAGTTTTACATATCCTTGCCCCACATGCAGGGTTGACGGAACGATGAAAGTATTTCAGTGCAATTATCAAACACGTTGATCGATTGTAGGTGGATTTAATGGGTAGCACAAAGATTAAAGTAATTCTAGGTCCTATTTTCCTTTTTGTTTGCTTGTGCTTTCCGGCTGCAGGCTTTGCAGACGGGATCGTCTGCAATATGAGAAACGATGTTCAACCGGTTGCTTCACTATCTAATGATCTTCTATTTGCTTCCGGCTCCACTGCTCGTCGTGCAAACAGTGAAAGGGTCTTGAATGTATATTGGACTTTTTCGGGATTATTGAATGGTCAATCAGTGGATAATCGAATTGTATACAGGGATTACAAGTCGCTATCTTTTCGAAATTCCTATAGTACCCTACCGCCAACTTGGGTTAATACTCGCGCTACTGGTTCTAGCGGTGAATATTTTTCTCAGGTTCAAGCTATTGGGGTTGGATCCGTGGAAACGTGGCGTTGCAACTATCAAGTTAGATAATTTGATATAAACGTCACATCTAAATAACGTGCACTTTCGCTGGAGGGTCGCTGTTTGGCGGCCCTCTTTTTTGCACAGGCGCGGTGGGATGGTAATATCGGGCGGGAGTCAGCCGCTCTGATAGAATCATCCTTGCTGTCGGCAGCCCTCGTGCCGGGCAGAGCCCTCCATTTGATGGGAGGTGATGCCCATGACCGATTTCACCGAGTTCGTGAAGCTCCTGACCGCTATGGTCTCGCTCCTCACGGCCCTTGTCGGCCTTTCCAAGGCACTTAAGCAGGGCTCGAAGCCCAAAAAGAAAGGTCACCGTCGCTAAGACGATGACCTAACTTCGTTAAGCAACGGCTCTGCCCAGCTCACTACAACTTGGGCTGCCGTCGGCATTATTTTACCCTCCTGACGAGGAATTCGTCCATAATTCAAAAATCAAATTGTGCTTGCTATCGAAGCCTTAGACTTTTATCCGAGCAAATCCGACAGATTGGAGCTTGAAACATGAGGGATATGCACCTCATGTCGCTCATAAAACGTCTCCTGACCTCGAAGGAGAACGTTTTTTAGCGACAGAAGGAGACATAAATATGATCTGGTTTACCAGCGATACCCACTTCGGGCATGAGAACGTGCTGAAGTTCACCGACCGCCCGTGGGAGACGATTTGGCAGATGAACGACGCCATCGTCGACAACATCAACGGCAGGGTTGCCGTGGACGACGAGCTCTACATCCTGGGGGATTTCTCATTCAAGATGACCGCCCAGGACGCCTACGGGCTGCGCAAGCGGATCGCCTGCAGGCGCATCCACCTCGTCCCGGGAAACCATGACAAGGACTGGACCCAGCCGGCGGTCGCGGGCGCCTTCACCGTGGAGCCGCCGATCTGCGTGCTCAAGATCGACGGGCAGAAGATCGTCCTGAGCCATTACCCCATGGCCGACTGGCAGGGCATGAACCATGGGTCGTGGCACCTCCACGGGCACATCCACAGCAGCGGCGGCGCGTACAACGAGTTCAACCGCAAGCAGGGGCTCCTGCGCTACGACGTGGGCTGCGACGCCAACGGGCACTCCCCGGTGAGCCTCGACGGGCTGAGGGAATGGTTCGCCGGAGTCGACGAGCCGTGCGGCCGGGTGAAATGGCCCTGGTGGGTCAACGAGACCGGCGGCAGGCAGGTCGAGCGCGAGCTGGCGGCGTACAAGAGGGAAGAGGTGATCCGATGACGGTCTATGTGACGGGCGACATCCACAGTGGGCTCGACATGCAAAAGCTCCGCGACTGGGAGCTCAGCGATAGTCTTACCAGCGACGACTATCTCATCGTTGCCGGTGACTTTGGCTTTCCGTGGGACTTTTCTGCCGAGGAATGCGCCGACATCGCCTGGCTGGAGTCGCGCCCCTACACGGTACTGTTCGTCGACGGCAACCACGAGCGCTTCGACCACTGGGAGGAGCGTCCCATGGAACCGTGGCACGGCGGGCTGACGCAACGCCTGTCGGATACTTCGTCTATTCGGCGCCTGACGCGCGGCGAGGTCTTTGAGCTCGACGGTTCGACAATCTTCACCATGGGCGGTGCCACGAGCGTGGACAGGGAATACCGCGTGCCGTATTCCAGCTGGTGGCCTCAGGAGCTCCCGGACGAGCGCGATTTCGATACCGCGCGGGCAAGGCTCGACGAGGTCGGCTGGAAGGTCGACTGCGTCATCACCCATACCTGCGCCACGCGCATGCTCTCGCCGACGCTCTACCCGGACCCAGGCTGGGAACGCCCCGATGTGGACCGGTTGACCGGATTCCTCGACGAGCTCGAGGACCGCCTGGACTACAAGCGCTGGTATTACGGACATTTTCACCGAGACGGCAATCCGGACGAACGGCACACGGTGCTGTATGACCGGATCGTGGGGCTCGGGGACAAACTCCTGCCGTGGGGTGCGTACTGATGACGGTCTATGTGACGGGCGACGTGCACGGCAGGGCCGAGTACGGGTCCAGCCGGTTTACCTCCAAGTCTTGGCCGCTGGGCCGGACCCTGACGCGCGATGACGTGGTGATCGTGGCCGGCGACTTCGGCTTTGTCTGGGATGGATCCAACGCCGAGAAATACTGGCTCGACTGGTTCGAGTCGAAGCCGTGGACCACGTGTTTCGTAGACGGCAACCACGAGAACCACCGGATGTTGGCAAAACTGCCGGTGCGGGAGTGGAACGGCGGCCTCGTCCATGAGGCGCGACCGCACGTGCTGCACCTGATGCGCGGAGAGGTGTTCGACATCGACGGGCTCACGGTCCTTGCCATGGGCGGTGCCGCGAGCAACGACAGGCTGTATCGCAGGGAGGGGAGGAGCTGGTGGCCCGAGGAGATGCCGAGCGAGGAAGAGATGGAGCACTGCCGCGCCTCGCTCGACCGCGTGGGCTGGAAAGTCGACCACGTTGTGACTCACGAGGCTCCTGCCGCCCTTGCTGAGGGGCTGTGCCGCGAACGCGGACGTGAGTACCGCGGGGATCCGCTGCAAACCTTCCTGGGCGAGCTCGACGGACGGCTCGATTACTGCGCCTGGTTCTTCGGACATTACCACGGTGACGAATGGCTCGACGCCGGGCATCGCTTGATCTACCAAGACATCGTGCCGATCGAAGATGCTACGCCCGGTTCTAGGAGCCTTCTGGAAGCGCTCTAGAAGATTCCTAGAAATCAGTAGCCTGACAGGAGAAGCGCGGGGCTACTCGTCCTTCATCTTGGTCATGACCTCGACCTTAGCCTCGGCCACGGCCGCCCGCTGTTCGGTTGCAGCGAGGCGGTCCTTGAGGGCGGCGACCTCGGCCATCAGGTCGCGCTGGGCCAGGAGTGCGTCGTTCAACTCGGCTTGGGCTTTCAGCGCGGCGTCACGCTCGCCGCGCAGGCGCTCGATCTCATCGACCATGGCCACGGCCTCGGCATGGAGCTGGACGACCTGCCTGTCGAGCTCCCTGGCATCGGCGAGGTATCTGACGCTCGCGGCATGAAGCTCGTTGTTCTCGAGCTCGAGGCTCGCGGTATCGAGTTCAAACTTCTCCTCGATAAAGGCGACCCGCTCATTGCAGTCGGCCTCAAGTCTTTCGTTCCGGTCTCTCGCCTCGACGAGCTTGCGGTTGAATTCGTCGAGCTGGGCCCTGAGCAACGCGTTCTCGGTTCTGAGGTCGCCCGTCTCGCGCAGCAGCTTCTCCCGCCACGTCGCCTCGATCCGCTCGGCGGCCTCATCGAGGACGGACTTCACGCCGTAGATCTCCCTGATTTTCTTCTCGTCTGCCATGGTGCGGCACTCCAATCAACAACGGGCATGGCTCCGCCATGCCATATGGCTGGGAACAATGCACGGCCGCTGTTGATTTGTGTTCGCCCTGCGATCGGTGAGTTCTAAAAGGCGTCTCAAGTCATGCGTTCACGCAGGTTTTCGGTTGGAGAAATACCGCACGTTTTCATGGTAACACGTGCCTTAAAGAACGGGCGGCCATATCGATTCGTTGTAAATAGCGTCTACGGCGTGTTGGTGGCAGGAGGTGAGGGCGTTAAAGATGTCGAGAATGATTGTGGGAGTATTTTAGATACAGGCATGAGAAAGGGTCGAATCGAAGTGTCTGGCCGGACGCCAATTGTCCGGGAACTGTTTCGGTTCGACCCTGCTTCATTTTACATCCGCGGCATGTTCTTGTGGGCATCCTGACGGTGACCGACTCTCACGACCTCGATAGTCGGTTTGTGGGCTTAAAGTTTCGGAGGCTCCCAAGCGTTTTCAATCGCGGCGCGGTAGATTGCGGCGTAATTAAGCATCCAGCTGCCATCACCAACTTTTTGAATATACCCCTTATCCTTCAGAGAGGTATAGGCCCGGGATATAGTGTTCTTACTCAGGCGGTAGTGATCCTCAATCCATTTGCTTTTAGCGCAGAAGCCCATGGGCCGTTTGTTTTTGGAAGGTTTTCCAAACTTCCATACAAGGCCGAGGATGAGACGCTCGGCGGCAACGGTGGTGACGCAGCACGCCCACTCGGGCACTGAAATAAAAATAGCCTTATCCATTTTTCCCGTAATCTCTCGTTGCTCAGTAGCATCATCGCTAAATATGTCGGAAATCGACGGAAGCTCGCTCATGTTTACCACCTAATCAAGGTGGGCGGTACGACCTTCAAGCTGCTTGAAAAGCTCGTAGAACGAGCTTTCAAACATGTAATTAGAACGATGGATTTGGATGAGCTTGCCGGACTCTCTCATAAACTTGCGTGCGGTGTTTTCGCTCCAGCCAGTAAGTTCGCGGATATCGTTAACGCGGAGCAACCGATCGCACTGAGCGGCACCAGTGGGGAAAGTCGGTGTGGACGCCTGAGTGCTAATCTTTGGAGTAGCCATGATGAGCTATCCTTTCAATGAGGGCCCTCCCTGTGCTTGTAAGACTTACCAGGTTCATAAGCACTTGGGGGGCCGGTTTCTATGACTACATGCGTAGCCATCTGACAGCTTTAGCATGTATTAAAACTCAATAGATGTCAATCAAATAAAGCATCTACCTGCGGAAATAGTAGCATAGTACCGTAATATTATTGATGAAACGATGAATGAAAAACATGCTATTTCTCGCTTCTCTGTATATAGGCGTTGATGAAGGCTTCGTAGCCTTTAACTGCTTTTATTTCTGATTGTTGAACGAGGCTTGTATACGTTTTGAGCGTGATATTGGGGTCCGCGTGGCCAAGAATACCTTGCACGCTTCTAACGTCCGATCCGTTCGCCAGCATAAAAGTGCTTACACAATGCCTGAGCTGATGCGGGCAGATGCCCTTATATAGCTTTCCGCCAGTCGAATTGTTCGGCTCATAGATTCCAAGATTGCAGCTAACTGCGAAATCGCGAAACCAATGGTTGAAGATGTAGTTTTTCATGTGACAGACAGTAGGGACCCCTTGCTCGACGGCAATATCGCTAATGATGGGAGTTCTGCCAGTCTGGGACAGCCCCAGAGAGGCCAGGAGCTCTTTTTGTATGGCTGACCATGATTGAAGACGTTCGGCCAAGGTTTCTCCAACGGGGATTTTGCGTTGGCTTTCTTGTGACTTGGGTGCCCTCAGTTCATGGTCGTTGGTGTACTGCCTGTCAATTTTCAAGGTTTTATTGGCAGGGTCCCAATCGCGCCATTCGAGGCCCAACATCTCGCCTTTCCGCATACCCGTATACACTAGTACTAGCGTACCAACAGCTTCGGCGGTGAGCTTAATGTGTTGAAGATGTGTGCATAGGGTAGCTACCTGGTCGATTGTCAGTGATTCTCTTTTGTTGCGTGGTCTGCGAACGTGAACGGTAGCGCAGGGGTTTCGGTCAATTATTCGCTTCGCGACTGCATTCGAGAGAATTTGACGCAACTTCGCGTTGATCCGCACAAGCTCCGATGGCTTGTATTTTCCCGTGCGACGAGCTTCGGCATATGTTTCTTCGATTAGATCGGGAGTCAGCCCCTCAATTGTCTGAAACGCACCGAATAGGTCTTCGATATGCCTGCAATCGTATGCTTCTCTTTCATAGCTCGTTGGCGCAAGCTCGGTGTCCCTATTTTCATGAAAGGCCCAGCAGTAGGATGCAAGCAGAGTTGGCTTTTTAGTTTTAGAGACCGTGCCAGAAGAGTTGATTTCTGCCAGCTTGGCCTGCATTGCAGCCTTTGCCTCTGTTTTAGTCTTGCAGTGAACCGTATAAGTTGGGGATCGTTTGTAGCGTCCCGTCTTAGGGTCCTTGATTCCAAGTGAAAAATAATAGCGATAGGTGTTAGGCGACCTCTTGTCTTTCCAACACGTGCCTCTTCCGCTAATGAGTGGTTGTTCTGACATCTTTGCACTCCGTTTCATTGATGAGTTTTCAACAATTCATTGAGTGCAGTTTAGCTAAAGCCGTTAGTAATATGTTTGTAAAAGCGTAGTCGCAGCTATCAGAGGCAAAACACACAAACTGCTGTGTTTATCTGCGGTTATATGGTGTTCAATGATGTTTGATGAATGGTAGGGGGGAGCATTAAATCATATCTCCTAAAGCGGGTGTCGACGGTTCGAATCCGCCCGGGGGCACCAGAAGATTATGACGGCGTCGCGAGAGCGGCGCCGTTTCTGGTTTGTGGGAGCTGTCGGCGGATTCGGACCGTCGACACCCGCGTCACCAATTTCCCCGCGGGGGGAGTTTTCGAATCCGGCCGGGGGCACCAGAGGAATATCGAGCCCGGTACCGTTACGGTGCCGGGCTCTTTTGGTTTAAGGCATGCCGTAGTATTCGCTGCTTCAGATAAAGAAAGCGCCCGCTTGCTGGGGGAGCAAGCGGGCGCCTGTGAGCGAATATGTTTGCGGCGAGAGCCGTGATGGGCGGTGGGGTGGCGACTAGTTGGTCGTACCGGAATCGTCACCCGTGCCCGAGCCAGAGCCAGAGCCCGAGCCAGAAAGTGCGACTGTTAGCGTGATCGTGCTGTCGGTGGACTGCTTGCCGGTGGGGGAGACGCCCGTAACGGTGGCATCCTCGTTACCGCTTACGGGATTGCCGTTCTGGTCACAGAAACCGATGTTATAGAAACCGGCGTTGTTGAGCGCGGTGACGGCGGCGGAGATGCTCTTGCCGTACAGGTTGCCCGGGACGGTGGCCTTGCCGGACTTCTTGGCAATGACGACGGTAATCGTGGCGCCGGGCTTCTGCTTGCCGCTGGGGTTCCAGCTGATCACGGTGCCCTCGGTAACCGAGTCGTTCTCCTGGTAGCTCACGTCGACGCCAAAGCCTGCCATATCGAGGGCGTTGCGTGCTTGGGCCTCGGTCATGTCGGTCAGGTCGGGGACGGACGTGGTATCCGGGCCGCTCGAGACCTTGTACGAGATGGTCGTGCCCTTCGCGACTTCCTTGCCGGCTTCGGTGCCCTGCTCAAAGACCTGGCCCTCATCGGCCTCGTTGGCCTCCTCGGAGGCGTTGCCCTTCAGGCCAACGCTTGCCAGCGCTGCTTCTGCCTGGTCCTTGGTCAGGCCGACAAGCCGGGGAACCTCAACCTTCTCGGAGGGCTTGGGGCCCTTGGAGATTACCAGGTTCACCTTGGTGCCCTTGGCCTTCTTGGTGTTGCCGTTGGGCGTCTGCTCGGCGACCTTGCCCTCGTCGACATCGTCGTTGTAGCTTTGGTCGATGGTGCCGACCTCGAGGCCGGCTTCCTTGATCAGCTCGACGGCAGTCTGCTGGTCCTTGCCCAGCACATCGGGCACGGTGACCTGCTCGCCGCCAAAGAGTCCCGTGGCAAAAGCCACCACGATGCCGATGACGGCAACCGCTGCCACCACGGCGGCGATGATTTTGTTCTTGTTGGATTTGGGCTTTTCGACCTCGTAGGAGCCGGTGGAGCCCGAAACCGAGCTGCGGGCGGTATTTTGGCCGCTCACGCCCGAGACGGGACGCACCATGGCGCGCGTCTGATCGGAAAGCTCGCGAGTCTTGGTGGCGCCCAGCTCACCGGGGGCACCGATGATGCGCGTGGGCTCCGAGACGTTGACGGCACGGCCCGACAGGTAGCTGTTGAGCACCTGACGCAGCTCGTCGGCGGTCTGGAAGCGGTTTGCCGGGTCCTTCTCCATGCACTTGAGGATGATGCGCTCAAGGTCGGCGTCGACACCGGAGTTGATCTGGCTCGGCGGAATAGGCAGCTCGTTGACTTGCTTGAGTGCGACCGAGATGGCGTCGTCACCGTCAAAGGGAACGCGGCCGGTGGCGCACTCGTACATCACGACGCCCAGCGAGTAGATATCCGAGGTGGGGCCGAGGTCCTGACCGCGGGTCTGCTCGGGGCTGACGTAGTGGGCGGTTCCCAGCACGTTGTTGTCTTGCGTGAGGTGGCTGTTCTTGGCGCGCGCGATGCCAAAGTCCATCACCTTGATGTTGCCGTCGGGCAGCACCATGATGTTCTGCGGCTTAATGTCGCGGTGGATGATCTCGTGCTTGTGGGCGACCGAAAGCGCGGAGCTGATCTGCGAGCCGATCTGGGCGACCTTCTTGGGGTCGAGGGCGCCGTGGCTCTTGATGCCGCTCTTAAGGTCGGTGCCGCGCAGGTACTCCATGACGATGTAATAGGTGTCGCCGTCCTTGCCCCAATCGTAGACGCCCACGATATAGGGGGAGGAGAGACCGGCTGCTGCCTGGGCCTCCTGCTTAAAGCGTGCGGCGAAGGTTGCGTCGCCAGCATACTGCGGCAGCATGATCTTGACGGCAACCGTGCGGTCGAGGACCTGGTCCTGTGCACGGTAGACGGTCGCCATGCCGCCTGTTCCCACCTTATCCTTGAGGAGGTATCTTCCCCCGAGGACCCTCTGTTCCATTCCTGCTCCTAACATAACTATTCGCTCAACGATGTGTGTAGTACCTACGATGTGGCCGCTGGGGCCGTGTGGCGCGTTGCCGCTAACTCTTCGGCCGCGGCGCGCCTCGGGTGTCCGATTCGATCATGGGCATCACGCTCCCTGTGCGGCAAGCGCCGCGGTCAGGACGATACCGGCAATCTTGGCGGCCTCGACGTCATGCTTGTCGAAATCCTCCAAGGCCACCGAGATGGCGACCGTGGGTGAATCGTAAGGTGCAAAGCCAACAAACATCGAGTTGACGTTGGTGCCGCCGGTCTCGGCCGAGCCGGTCTTGCCGGCGACCTTGACGCCGGGGATCTGGGCATCGGTGCCGGTGCCGGACTGGACGACGGCAAGCATGGCCTGCTTGACCTGGTCGGCCGTGGCGGAGCTGACGGCCTGACCAAGCGAGCGGGACTGCGTGGTCTTGACCACGGTTCCGTCCGGGGCGAGTACCTGGGCTACAAAGTACGGGTCCATGACCACACCGCTGTTGGCGATGGCCGCGGCGATCACGGCATTTTGCATGACCGTGGTCTGCGGGCCGGGCGTGTGGTCCATGCCGACGGGCTGGCCGGCACCTGCCCAGGCGGTCTCCCACTCGGTCATGAGCGACGGATCGGCCATGATGGAGGCCGTGGAGGTCAGGTCCTGGCCGAGCTTTTGGCCGTAGCCAAAGGCGTTGGCAAACTGCACGAGCGTGTTTGCGCCAACTTCGTTTGCCACCTGGCCAAAGACGACGTTGGAGGACACGGCAAAGGCCTGCTGCAGGCTGATGGTGCCGTAGCTCTCGTTGGCATAGTTGGTGACCGGTGCGTTGCCGATGTCCATGGAGCCGGGCGCCTGGTAGGTGCTGGTAAGGCTGGCGGTGCCGGTCTCGAGTGCCGCGGAAAGCGTAACGACCTTAAACGTTGAGCCCGGCGTGTACAGCGCGTCCATGGCGCGATTGTACATGGAGCCGTCCTCGCCGCCGCCCGTCTGCAGCAGGGCATCGATGTTGGTGTTGTCATAGGTGGGCGAGCTGGCACATGCGAGCACCGCGCCGGTACGCGGGTCGATGACCACTACAGCGCCCTTAAAGCCCTTGAGTGCCTGCTCGGCCGCCGTCTGGATGCGCGAGTCGATGGTGAGCTTGGCGGTGTTGCCCGGCTGGGTCTGGCCCGCGAGCGACGCGATGGCGTTGTTCCAGCTGGAGTAGTCCTTAGAACCGGTGAGCGTGTCGTTCATGACGCTCTCGATGGCGGTGGTGCCATACTGCTGACTCACGTAGCCAACCACGTGCGCTGCCAGGTTACCGTTGGGGTAGGAGCGTACGTAGGTGCCGTCCTCCTGCTGCAGCGACTCGGCCAGCGTCACGCCGTCGGACGTGATGATGGAGCCGCGCTGGATGTACTTGGAGCGGGCGATGGTGTGGTTGTTGGTCGGCATGTCCTGATAGTCCTTGGCCTTGATGACCTGGACATAGGTGAGGTTGCCGATAAGGATGGCGAACAGCGCCGTAAAGGCGAGCACCGCGCGGGTTAGACGGTTGGCGAGCGCCACGCGGCCGAGCACACCGGATTCAGGCGTGTCGAGCAGGCGACGACGCATGCGCGAGCCGACGGAATGGCTGCCGCTGCCGTAGGAAGACGAGGTGGCAAAGCGCGTGCCCGTCGGGGCGGCGGCCGATGCGACCTGATCATCGGTGATGGCGGCCATGGTGCCGGTGCCGGTAAGCTCGGCCTCGCGTCCGGTCGCCTCGTCACCGGCGCGCAGCAGGAGCGCGACGATGATAAAGCTTGCCAGCAGCGAGGAGCCGCCCTGGCTCATAAAGGGCAGAGTGACGCCGGTCAGCGGGATCAGGCGGGTGACGCCGCCCACGATCAAGAAGGCCTGGAAGCTGATGGCTGCCGTAAGACCGGTGGCGCTAAAGGCGGCGAGGTCGGATTTAGCGCGGGCAGCTGTGGTGAGGCCACGCACGGCAAAGAGCATAAACAGGATGAGCACGGCGCCGCCGCCCAAAAGGCCCATCTCCTCGCCAATGGCCGAGAAGATAAAGTCGGACTCGACGACAGGGATGTTGTTGGCCATGCCGTTGCCGATGCCAACACCGACCAGGCCGCCATCGGCAAGCGAGAAGAGCGACTGGACGATCTGGTAGCCCTGGCCCTGGGCGTCCTTAAACGGATCGACCCAAACCTGGAAACGCACCTGAACGTGCGACAGGAACTTGTAGGCGCCCACGGCTCCGACAGCTAAGAGCGCAAGGCCGATAACGACATACGAAAAGCGCCCCGTGGCAACGTAGAGCATCAGCAAGAAGATGGTGTAGAACAGCACGGCCGAACCCAGGTCGCGTTCGAAGACGACGACGAGCAGGCACACGCCCCATACGGCAAACAGCGGCAGCAGCAGTCGCAGGCGAGGGATTTTAAAGCCCAGGATTTTGCGGTTGGAGATGGAGAGCAGCTCGCGGTTCTCGGCCAGGTAGCCGGCCAGGAACAGGACGATAAAGACCTTGGCGAACTCGCCGGGCTGGATGGTAAAGCCCGCGATGCGAATCCACAGCTTGGAGCCCGAGATCGTGGTGCCGATAAAGATAGGCAGCATCAGCAGAATGATGCCGATGATGCCAAAGGTGTACTTGTAGCGCATGACCACGTCGAGGTTTTTGACTAGTGCAAGCGTTCCCACCATGAGCGCCACCGAGACAAACAGGATGATGAGCTGTGAGATGGCGAGAGCGGGGGCGAGACGCGTCACGAACGTGATGCCGATGCCCGAAAGTATAAATACGATGGGCAGGATGGCGGGGTCGGCACCGGGCGCCAAGATGCGCACGGCAATGTGGGCCGCGGCAAAGGCGGCAAAGAGGCCGATCGGTACGGCGAGCGTCTCAAAGGAGATGGCAGCGCCCGCGGTGAGGACGTACATCGCATACAGCAGGATGACGGGGAACGCCGAGGCGATGAGCAAGAGCAGCTCGGTGTTGCGGCGACTCATAAGCGGCACTCCCTTTCTAATTCTTATCGGAGGCTTCGGCCTCGGCGGACTGTTCGGCGGTTTTCTCGGAATCTGATTCGGAGGTCGATCCCTGATTGGTGTTGTCGCGAATCGTTTGCGCGTCAATCACCTGACGGGTCTGCTCCTCGTCAATCTGATGGCGGTACTTGGAAATGGTGTCCTGCGCATCGTCGACACTCGTTTGCGGAATGCCTGCCTTCAGGCGGTTTTGCGTGTCTTCGGGCAGGTCGGACAGCTTGATGCTGGTTTCGCTCTCGAGCCAGTGGAGCTTGAGTCCGAGCGGCTTGCCGGGCAGGCCGCGCCAGACGGCGACATTGCCCTGGTGGGTACCCAGGTAGTACGAGCCGGTGACACCCGTGTAGGCCCAGATGCCAGCTGCCAGCACAAAGACGAGGGCCAGGATGGCGGCGATGGTAATGTTGCGGCGACGCACGCGTTGCGCCTCGCGCATAACGCCATCGTCAACCAGGTCAACGACTACTACGGTCACGTTGTCGTGGCCGCCGGCGGCAAGCGCCGCGTCCACTAGGTTGTCGACGCAGATTTGCGCGGTTGAGGACTGCGTGGCGATGTTCTCGATATCGCTGTCGGGAATCATGCTCGAAAGACCGTCGGAGCACAGGATCAGGCGGTCGCCTTCCTCGATATGCAGAGTGAAGTGGTCGGCATACATGGCGGGGTCCGAGCCCAGCGCACGGGTGATGACCGAACGGTTGGGGTGGACGCGAGCCTCGTCTGCCGTGATCTCGCCGGCGTCCACGAGCTCCTCCACGTAGGAGTGGTCGCGGGTCACGCGGATGAGCGTGCCCTCGTGGAGCAGGTAGGCGCGCGAGTCGCCCACGTGGGCGATGGCGAGCGTGTCGTTTTCGATATAGGCGCAGGTGGCTGTGCAGCCCATGCCGGGCTTGCCCAGGCCGTTCAGGGCCGCCTCGATTACGGCGGCGTTGGCTGCCTCGACGGCTGCGGCCAGGCGTGCTGCGTCGGCGGACTGTGGGGCCGTCTTGGCAATAGTCTCGACGGCGATGGAAGAGGCTACCTCGCCGGCGGCGTGACCACCCATGCCGTCGCATACGCAAAAGAGCGGCGACTGCACCAGGTAGGAATCCTCATTGTGCGGGCGCACGCAGCCAACGTCGGAGCGGGCGCCCCACATGAGTTGCGTGGTGGTGCCGGCATCATAGGTCGAGTCGGTCTCGATGCGCTCCTCGGTCAGGGGTTCAAAGCTCATGGTCGAGCCGGGGTCTTTGAGCTTGGCCTCAACGGCGGCAACGTCGATTTCGGCGGTGTCACCGGGAGAGACGGTGTCGGTCACGGCGTTTGATTCGGAATCGCCGGTGTCCGGGGAGTCGGGCTCCTCGGACACGCGGGCGGTCGACTCGTCGTCTTGCGGGCTGACGTCTATAGGCTCGGGCGCCGGCGTAGACGCGGGCGCAACCTCGGATGCCGGGGCCATGGGAAACGCCGGCGCGGCGGGCTCGGGTGCCGCAAACACCGCAGCGCTCTCGTTGATTGCCGCGGCGACGGGCTCTGCAAAGTGAGCCGGCGCCGGGGTTGCTTCGGGCGCTGTGGGCTGTTCCGCAGCATGTGCGCCGATGGGCGCCGCTACGGCATCCTCTTCGTCCTCGTTATCGGCGAGATCCGAAATATCATGCGTTACATGCGAAAGAGGCAGGGAGAACACGGTGTCCTCGGGTTCCACGGGTGCGGAGCCCGCTGGAGCGGCGTGGGCCGGCGCAGCTGTGGCGGCGGCCGGTGCCTCGGTCATAGTTGCGGACTTGTTCTCCTCGTCGATCATCGACGGTTCACCTTCATGACCACGTCGCCAATCTGGACTTCGTCGCCTTCGCGCAGCGTCGCGGGCTCCACCAGCTGGCGGCCGTTGACGAGCGTGCCGTTAAGCGAGTTGAGGTCCTCGATGATGAGCGCCGGGCCCTGCAGCGAAAAGCGCGCATGCGAGGCCGAGACGAATGGTTCGTTGATGCAGATGTCCGAAGATGGCGAGCGACCGACGATGACGGGGCCGAGCATGTCAACGTGGATGCCGCGGATACCGCGCGGACCCTTGTCCACATCGATCGTCCAGATAGCCGAGTCGCGGCGCTGTCCGCGCACAAGTCCCACGCCGGTCTTCATGACGGCGAATAGGAAGATATAGAGCAGGGCGACCAGGACGATGCGGCCTGCAAAAAGGACGATATCGATGTTCATAAGCGACTATCCCCTAAATTCAAAGGTACTCAGGCCAAACGTCAGCAGATCGCCGTTGCGCAGCGGGCAGCGCGTAATGCGGCGGTTGTTGACGAGCGTGCCGTTGGTGGAATTGAGATCCTCGATCGACCAATCCGAGCCCGTAAAGGTGAGCTGGGCGTGGCGGCGCGACACGTTGGGGTCGCGCAGGGCAATGTCGGAAACTGAGCGCTCGCGACCGATGGTCACCTGTGCGGAGGTGATGCTATGGCTCTCGCCGCTCACGACGTCGACGAGCTGGGCGAGCGGGCGCTGCGGGGCGCGAGTGCTCGCCATGTTGGAAGCGATGCCGGCTGCGGCGCCTAGGCCCACGGCGGCACCGGTCGCGGCGGCTCCGCCCATGCCGGCAAGCGCGTCGCGCGAGACGGTCTGCGGCACCGGGATGGGTGCGGCGGCGGGGTCGGGGACGCTAGGCGCGAAGGGGTCTGCCACGGCAAGCGGGTCGGGAGCGGCGGCGCGAGGCGTCGGCTGCTGCTGGGGCATGGCGGCGGGGCGCTGCTGCTGCGGGGCGGCAAACTGCTGCTGGCCGGCGCGCGGGGCGCTGGCGGCGCGGCTTGCGGCCGAGTTGTTCTGTCCCAGGCCGTTTTGGTAGGCGCGCTCTTCCTCGTACAGGCGGCCGAGCGTGGGCGCATCGACGTTCTCAGCAAAGACCGAGAACTTGCCGGCGCGCAGCTGCGGATCGATCATAAAACGCACGAGGGGCTCGCCGACAAAGACATAGCGGCGCTTTTCGGCCTGCGCCTTCACAAACTCGCGGACCTCGCGCGAAAGCTCGGGGTAGAACGGGGCGAGCATGGGATCGTCGTCGGCGGCGATAAGGATGGTATAGAGTGCCGGCGCCGTGTTGACGCCGTTGATCACCAGAGTCTGATCCTCCATGTCGCGAGCGGCCTGCTTGGCAAGCTTCTTAAAGGAGAACGGGGCACGGGTGGCACCGAAGATGCCGGCCACGTGGTCCTCGAAGATGTTCAGGAAGTTCACGAAAGATCACTCTCCGTATAGGTTCTTTGGTATCCGAGCAAATATAGGCATATCCCAACGATTATAGAGGATAGGGTTCCCGCAACCGCCGCCTTGGCGATGACCGCGGCTGCAAGGCTGGCAATTTCCATATGGTGTGCAAGACAGGACGCCGCTGCGCAGCCGATGCCGGTGACAGCGATGGCGGCGATTGCGACAAGGTTTGAGCCCTGATCGGCACGCTTGGCATGGGTATTGAGCAGCGCAGATGACGCTGCGGCAGTTGCCGCGACCAGCACAAAGGCAGCCCAAAGGAGCGGGTCTCCCAGCGCTGCGGCAACGTTACCGAGCCCCAGCACGCCTCCGGCTGAAAGCGCGACCGTGGCCAGACGGGCAAAAAGCGCGCCCATGCCCGTTGCCGCGGCGGCGCTTGCCGGGCCGAGCCAAAATGACGCGACGCCGGCGGCGACCCCAGCTGCCAGGAAGGTATTGCCGGTCAGACAGCCAAGCGCGAGTGCACAGGTGAGCGCGGCGCTCGCGGCAGCCTCGGTGCGACCCCAGGCAATCCACCAACCGGACATGGCGGCGGCAAAGATCACCGCGACGGGCAACATCGACAAGATGCCCTGCGCCTGCATGGTGGCGTTGGCCATGAGCACCAAAAAGCCCACAGCCGAGATGGCCGAGCCAATCTGGGGGGCCAGGCCAGCCGCCGCTCCGATCGCGATGGCCGCAATGACCAGGCCGGGAAGCGCCGCGACCCCGGCCGTTTGCATCAGCAAAAAGCTATAGGTGCCGCACGTTAGCGCCGAGATAGTGCGCATGGTGTAGTCGCGCGCATGGCTCCAGCGCGTGCCCGCCCAGCCGAGTGCGGGGTCGACCTCGATGGCGTCGTCCTCGTAGTGCGACGGCTCGATATCGTCGAGCTCCTGCTCGTCATCCGAAAGTTCGCCAACCATTTGCTCCAGGCTGCGACGGCCCTCGCGCACGCTGCCCAGACCGGCAAGGAGCTGGTCGCAAAATGCCTCGATGCTGTTGGGGCGGTCCTGCGGCATGGGGGAGAGCGCGCTCATGAGCGCGGCCTCGGCTCCCGGGGGGAAGTGTGGTATCAGCTCGCTGGGATAGGTGGCGCCGCCGATGATGCGGCCGAGCGAGCCGGCGGGCGTGGCCGCCATAAAGGGAGCGCTGCCGCACAGGCCCTCGTAGATCACACAGGCGAGGGCAAAGACATCGGCGCGCTCGTCGACCGTGCCGGTCTCGATATCGAGCTGCTCGGGCGGCATGTAGCCGATGGTGCCGCCGCGCGAGCCGCCAAAGCCGCCGGCAGACGACAGCCGCGCCATGCCAAAGTCGGTGAGCTTTACATTGCCCGAATGGTCGATAAGCACATTGGCGGGCTTTATGTCCAGATGAAGCACGCCGTTTGCATGGGCAAAGGTGAGTGCCTGACCCAGCGCGTCGGCAATGGCCGCGGCCTCGTCAAAGGTGAGCGAGTGGCCGTCCACGCGATGCAAAAACTCGGCCAACGACATGCCGTCGACATACTCCATGACCAGGTAGGCATAGGCGGTGTCGTGCGTAAAGTCGATAACCTGCACGATATTGGGATGTTGAAGCATGGCGGCGGTATGCGCCTCGCGCAGCACGTCCATGATGTCGCTGGCGGGCATGCCGGCGCCGTTGATAAGGGGAATGCGCTTAATGGCCACGCGACGGCGCAGATGCGTGTCGCGGCAAATCTCGATGGAGCCAAAACCGCCGGTCGCAAGTGTCTCGAGCGGCTGGTACCGCTTGAGCAGCTCGCGAGAGCTGGTGCCCTCCAAAGGAACGTCCGGCGAGAACCGGGCGGTATGTTGCGAGAAAAGCGGCATGGCCAACCCTCGTGCGTTTAAAGTTCGTTTGCGAGCGGCGGGCGCGGGGCCGAGCCGTTCGCGGTGGCATAGATGCTGCTAGTGTAGCACGCGCAGATGGGCGACATTCAATTTAAGCTCCGTCTGGGGTCTGGACCCTGCGTCCCTGCGTCCGGCCTAGCGCTTCTTCTTGTTCTTCTTCTGCTTGCGCTGCTTGCCCTTGGTCTCCTGGGGCTTGTCGCCCTGTTTGGCTTCGGCGGCGGCCTTTTCTGCCTTCATTTTCTTCTTCTTGGTCTCGATGCGGAGTTTTTTGTTGATGCGCGCCTTAAGGAAGGTGCCAAACTGCTCGGCATCGCCGCGAACAAAGGTGTCCTTAGGGATCGTCACGCCCTGGTCGGCGAACATGGCTACAAAGATGCGCTCGCCGTCGAGCACGTGGTCGAGCTTGTCAAACGGGAAGAACTGCGACTTGCCGCTCTTGCCCCAGACCATCAGGCCGTCTTCGTTGGCGGCGACGCGGCGGTAGCGGCCGCCCATGGATTCGTCGGCCTCGACGGCATCGATAAAGTCGCGGGCGAGTGTGTGGTGCAGATTTTTGCTCCACCAGGCCAAAAAGGCGCCGAATACGATTAGGACGACGCCGAACTTGATCCAGTTGCCGCCGGCCACCAGCATGCCGATGCCGATGAGCGCGGCAATGGCGGCGGCGACGTACAGGGAGCCGCGGCGCTTGGGCGAGGCGACCAGGCGGGCAAAGTCGGTGACGAGGTCGTTTTCGTACTGGTACTCGTTGAGGTAGAGGATGCCGTCATCGGCCGCGGACTGCGTCTCGAGCGCGACCTCGACCTGGTCGGCTGCTTCGGAGGGGACGAGGTTGGACTCTACGTCTGCCATGCTCTTTGGACTCCTATCGCGGCGGGCTCGCCGTACGGGTTATTATGGATGCAGTATGCCGTGCGACCGCATGGTCACCGCGGCAACAAGACTCAGTATACCCGGGGGAGCACCCATGGAATCGTTGTACCGAAAGTATCGCCCGCTCACCTTCGAGTCCGTGGTGGGCCAGCAGCATATCGTCTCGACGCTCGAGCACGCCATTACCGAGGGACGCCTGTCCCACGCCTACCTGTTCTGCGGACCGCGCGGCACGGGCAAGACCACCATGGCGCGCATTCTTGCCAAGGCGCTGCTCTGCCGCAATGCCGAGGCGGCGCGCGCCGAGGGTGCGAGCGGCTGCATGCCCGACGGCACCTGCGAGGAGTGCGAGCTCATCGCCGAGGGCAACCACCCCGATGTCTACGAGCTCGATGCCGCAAGCCGCACCGGCGTGGACAACGTACGCGAGGAGATCATCAACTCCGTCAACTTTGCCCCGGTGCGCGGCAAGTACAAGATCTATATCATCGACGAGGTCCACATGCTCACGACGGCGGCGTTCAACGCGCTGCTCAAGACGCTTGAGGAGCCGCCGGCACACGTGATCTTTGTGCTGTGCACCACCGACCCGCAAAAGATTCTGGAGACCATCCTCTCGCGCTGCCAGCGTTTCGATTTCCACCGCATCGGTAACGAGGATATCGAGCATCGCCTGTCCTACGTGTGCGAGCAGGAGGGCTTCGATTACGACGACGAGGCGCTCGCCATCGTGGCGCGCCATGCCAAGGGCGGCATGCGCGACGCGCTCTCCACGCTGGAGCAGCTGAGCGTTTTTGGCAACGGGGCCGTGCATGCGGACGATGCCCGCTCGCTTTTGGGCGAGGTGTCGGACCAGATTCTGAGCGAGTTTGCCCGCGCTATTGCCGAGCGTGATATTGCTGAGCTCTATGGGCTCATTCGCGCACAGGTCGAGGAGGGCAATGACCTGCTTGAGCTGACGCGCGACCTGGTGGCGCATGTGCGCGATGTGTACGTGGCCTGCGTTGCCGGCGCCCGCGCCGAGCTGTTTGAGGGCGGCTCCGAGCAGGCCGAGGCGCTTGCTGCCGAGGCCGCTGCCTTTGGTGAGCATCCTGCCGACCGCTTGGCTCGTGTGCTGACGGTGCTCGACGATGCCGCGTTGGAGATGAGGGGCGCGAGCGACGTGCGCCTGGTGCTCGAGATCGCCTGCACGCGTCTGACGCGCCCCGAGGCCGATCTGACCATCGAGGCTTTGGCCGAGCGTGTGGCACGCTTGGAGGCCATGGTCGCCAACGCCGCGGTGCCGGCGAGTGTGGCTGCTGCTGGTGCTGCGCCTGCGGCTGTCGCGGCTGCACCTGCGGCGACGCAACAACCGACACTGATCTCGGGTGCCCGAGTTGCCGCCCCTGTGGCATCTGCCGCTCCTACTGCTACGTCCACGCACCAGGGCGGCATGCCCTGGGACCGCGGAGCTGCTGTTCCAGCTGCCCAGCCTGCGCCCGCGCCGACCCCCAAGCCCGCAGCGCCGGCACCTCAGCCTGCGCCGGTTCCGAAGCCCCAGCCCTCCGCCCCGGCTCCCACGCCTGCCGCTGTGCCGGCACCTAAGCCCCAGCTCAACAACGCCGCTCAGGTTGCTGCCGCCGGCGCCGCCGAGACCCCCGCGGTCGAGGATGCCGGTGAGCTCCAGCGCAAATGGGCCGAGGTCGTCGAACGCGTCAAGGCTCGTCAGGCCTCCTACGCAGGGCTTTTGCTCAACGCCCGCGCCACAGCAGACGACGGCTCCAAGCTCACGGTTTCGTTCCCCGCGGGCTCGACTTTTGCCATTAAGATGCTCGGTCGCGCCGACACGCAGTCGGTAGTTCTGCCGACAGTCAGTGCGGTCTTCGGTCGTCGTACCGTCGACTATGTCCTGGATGGGGGTGGCACGCCGGCTCCTCAACATGAGGAGCATTCTCCATCTGCACGGGCTGTGGCATCTGCGGACCCGCAACCCGTGTCCTCGGCGGCCCCTGCATCCTCGAGCGCCAGCGCGACGCAGCCAAAAGCGGCCCCGGTAGCGGCATCGACTCCGTCGGCGCCTGAACCCGCTGCGCCCAAACCGGCTGCTCCGATCCCCGCGTCCAAGCCCGCTGCCACACCCGCGCCCAAGTCGTCCGACCTGGCTAAGGCTCCCTGGCTGCGCTCCGATAACCCTGCCGGCGCTCCTGCCACGGGCAAGCTCCCGACCGAGCCCGCACCCCGCGCGCCCGAGCGCTCGTCCGCTTCCAAGGCTCAGCCTGCCGCACCGTCTGCGCCGTGGGAATCCGAGCGGGTTCCCTACGACGATGCCATGGTCGGCGGTTTTGCTGCCGATGCCGGCGGGGACGATCTGCCCCCGTTCGACGTGCCGGCCGCGGCGTCCGCGCCCAAGCCCGCTGCAACTGCCCCCAAAGAGGAGGACGCTCCCGCAGCTCCCTGGGAGTCCAACCCCGGCGCCGGCAGCCCCTTCGGCCACCAGGGCGCAGCCCCGAGCATCCCGCAGACCGAGGACGAGGCCAAAGCCCTCATCCGCAGCGTCTTTGGCCAGGCCACCATCTTCAAGCCGGTGGAGTAGCTGCGCAGGCGGGTATACTGCTCAAGAAGAGGACCCCTTGTCCGGGCGCATCTGTATTTCGGACATGTGTAGTGTGGTGCCGCGTATGTCGCATTTGAGCAGACAGGTGCGTGACGGTCGGCCTAGGATGCTGAGGTCGATACGATACGTCGCATGGCTGTCCGTGTACTCGACTTGCTCGGCGTTAATGGTTGCTCCGATTGCCAAATAAACGCCTAGCTCGGCATCGACAATCTTGAAGTCCTTTATCTTGACCTTGAACTCTTGATAGAGGGACGGGCTGTTGTAGTAGACGGTTCGGGTTCCGTCGGTGCACTCATCGGTCGTCTCCCATTTGACGACGGGCTGGTCCGAGCTGGCTATCAGCAGTTCTGCTCCAAAAGCTATGGCATGGGTGATGACAACCAGCAATGCCCAGCCGACAAAGAGATAGAGAACCACATATGCAACGGGGTGTTTTGAGCGGATGTTTTGGAGCGCGTTGGGGGCATTCATGGGGCACCTCCAAATTACTATCTATGGCAATCAAATTATACCCTGCCGCCATGTGCGCCGCCTCGAGCAGCGGTTCGGCATTTAGCTATTTAGTGGCGCACATGAAATGCCGGATTCGGCTCTACTAGATTGAGTGTGCGATATTATGCAACCTTGCATAATTCGACCTTGCATAATCTTTGAGTGCGGTTTGTATTGGAGGACATGTATATCGACTGAGGTAACACGTCCGCCCCGCTCTCTCGCCGCGCGCCGTGGTACGATTTTTGAGTTTGAAAGTCCCGCCGTGCTCCGGCTGCCCTTGCAGCTCGGCGTGCGGCCGCACGTAAAGGAGCCATCATGGCCGGTATGAACATGCAGCAGATGATGAAGCAGGCTCGCAAGATGCAGGAGCAGCTTGCCGCCGCGCAGGAGAACCTCAAGTCCCAGACCGTCGACGCCTCTGCCGGCGGCGGCATGGTCAAGGTGACCGTTAACGGCGAGATGGAGCTCGTCAACCTCACCATCGATCCCGATGCGCTCGATCCCGAGGACGTCGATATGCTGCAGGATATGATCATGGCTGCCGTCAACGAGGCCGTCCGCGGCGTCAACGAGCTCGCCAACAAGCAGATGGGCGCCATCACCGGCGGCCTCAACATCCCGGGCATGCCGTTCTAAGACACGCATATATATGAGTGCCAACCACAGTCTGCAAAAACTGCTCGATGAGCTGGGCCGTCTGCCGGGCATTGGTCCCAAGTCGGCCCAGCGCATCGCCTATTACCTGTTGGAGGCCGACGCCGAGGAGGCGCGCCGCCTGGCCGAGGCCATCCTGGAGGTCAAGCAGGAGGTCCACTTTTGCAGCCGCTGCTTTAACTACGCCACGGCCGACGAGTGCTCCATCTGCCAGGACCCGATGCGCGATACCACTCGCATTTGCGTGGTGGGCGAGCCGCGTGATGTCCAGGCGATCGAGCGCACGGGCAGCTACCACGGCCTCTACCACGTATTGGGCGGCGTGATCAGTCCCATGGACAAGATTGGCCCCGAGCAGCTGCACATTCGAGAGCTGCTGGCACGCTTGGGCCACGAGGACATCCACGAGGTCATCATCGCCACCAACCCCAATATTGAGGGCGAGACCACGGCGAGCTATCTGGCCCGTACCATCAAGCCGTTGGGCGTCGAGGTGTCGCGTCTGGCAAGCGGCCTTCCCGTGGGCGGCGACTTGGAGTATGCCGACGAGCTTACGCTTGGCCGCGCCATCGAGGCCCGCCGCGCGATCTAGGCGGCGTCAGCTCCACGGCATGTCCCGTCGGCCTGCCGCACGGGGCGCTCATAATTGGGCGCGCGTTCATGCATTTGTTGTGCAACAAACCTGCTTTTCATCCGCTTATCGCGTGGATGGGTCCGCTCGCACCCCGTATTTGCGCGTTCGTTGCGCAACCTTTTGTGTTCGCTGATACACTCAAATGTGAATTTGAATGAATGCGCCGCTTTCGAGCGGCGTGTTTTTGTTGGAGGAGATCGCATGCGGCCCGGGGGCACTCAGACAAAGCATGGCGCCGCGGTGCGCATGCGACGCCGGCTGGGCCTGGCGCCACGGGCATGTGTGCTGCTTTCCTGCTCGCTGGTGCTGGTCGTGGCGGGTGTTTCTGCTTACGGCATGACGGTGCCGTCCATGGTACAGGCGCATGCTGCGCGTGAGCTGCATATTGGGCGCAAGGCCAAAAGCGACTTGGGAACGACAGCCGGATATACGTGGGCGAGTGTGGTCTCGCACGTTGTGTTCGGTGGCGACGATGCGGACAGTCCCGAAACATCGGACAACGAGGTTACGCTGGCAAACGGCAAGACCATCGTGCTCACCAACACCAAGATCATCACGAAGCTTTCCAACAACAGTGTGGCATCCGTCATAAATAAGGCCGAGCAGCAGAAGGGGCAGGACGCCCAACAGACAGGCAAGCCAGGCGGTTCGGGTTCGTCTGGCTCCAGCTCCGATTCGTCGGGCGGCGGTTCCGGTTCGGGCTCCGCCTCTGGCGGTGGATCTTCGGGTGATGGCTCGACGGACGGCGGTACCGGCGGGGACGCGGGCTCGGGTGGTCTCTCGGCTGCCGAGGAAGAGAGTATCCACAGCTGGCTCGTGACCAAATACAATATGCTCGATGGCTATGTCGCCCGCGCCAATAGCGTGGTGTCGACCTATAACGCCACGGGCGATACCGGACCGTGCGACACCCTGGCGAATGACATGTTTGTTATCCGTGCCGAGTTCGGTCGACAAAGGTTCTCGACCAAATCTAAGTGGTATCGGCAGTATGCCAATCTGTGGGGCTGCTATACCAACCTGTGTCAATGGGTTGGGCACTACGGCAACGACGACGTCGCGCTCAACAACTTCAACACCAATGTGGCGGCGATCGCCCTATGACGAACGACCTCGCTTCTACGGTAGCCCAGTCGCTCAACCGTGATCCCATGGTGGGCCTGCGTCTGGCGCGTGTCGACGGGTTTGAGCCGGCCGTCGCCCTGGGCACGGACGAGCTCCCCGCCTACCTGCGCCGTTTTACGATGCTCTTTGCCGACGACACTACCATGCGCCGTGGCGGTATCGGCCGCGTGACGCGTGCCGTCAACGCCCAAGGCGAGGCCGTGGCACTCAAACAGCTCATCTTGCCGACGCGCGATGAGTTCGACGACGATGCCGTCCATGAGGCGCTGGTCGCCAAGTTCAAAGCGGCATTTCGCGAGGAATATGAATGCCATCGCGCCCTTTCGGGCCTTAAGGGCTTTCCCCGCCTCTATGGCTGGGGCGAGGTTGACGGTGTGCCTGCAATTGTCATGGAATGGGTCGAGGGCGAGACGCTCGCCCGCTTGCGCTCGCGCTTTGCCGTGGACGATGCCGGCCGCCTGTCGCCGCTTGTGGCGGCGCGCTTGGGGCGCGACCTGTTCGACCTGCTCTGCCGCATGAGCCTGGTGGGGGAGGGCTTTGTCCATCGCGATATCTCGCCCGCTAATATTATGGTGCGTACGGCGCGTCTACCGCTTGACCGGCAGCTTGCCGAGGGCACCTTTGACCTGTGCCTGATCGACTTTGGCTCGTCGCTGGCGCTCGAGCCTGCATCGGCCGTGGCCGGTGCCGGCGGCAAGGCATCCTTTACCGAGCGCTATGCCACGCTGCGTCGCGCGACGGTTGCCTATGCCCCGCCCGAGATGCTCACCGACGATATTCCCGACCTGCGCGCTTTACGTATGTCGCCGGCGATCGATGTCTATGCAGCGGCGAGTACGGTCTACGAGCTCATCGCCGGTGTCGCGCCGTACGAAGTGGCGCCGGGTGCATCGGGTACTTCGGGCTCGCGCAAAAAGACGCGCGATATCGCCAGCCCCTATCGCCTCAAGATGGATACGCTGCCCGATTATCCCGTCGGCGCCCACGCGCCCGGCTGCGACTTGACGCAGCTGCTGCGACGCGAGCCCGATGTGGCACTTGCCGCGGCCGAACAGGCTCAGCAGCTGGGGCTCGATCCAAATTCCGAGGATTTGCGCGATGCGCTGGCGTTTGTCGACGCTCAGCTGTTCGATGTGGTGATGGCCTGCCTGTCCTGCCATCAGGAAGATCGTCCCGAGCCGGCTGCGGTGGAGGCGGCGCTCTCGGCATTTTGCGACCACTATGCGCAAAATGTCGCCCGCTCGCTTCGCGGCGAGCCGCTCACGCCGTGCCCCATGGATGCGTCTGGCCGCGCGGTTCGTCGCGCGCTGATGGTCGGCGCGACGGTCGTCTGTGGCGTGGTTTGGGCTGTGGTCGTGGTTTCGGCCGCGCTGCTGGCGTCGGGCGCTCGCGTGACGGCGACTTTGGGATCGCTCATGTGGTCTGGGTCGCTACCGGGTATTATTGCCGCACTGGCGTTGGCGCTACCAGGCATGGCCGGCGTTGCCGCGGGGGCACTTGCGCGCGATCGGCGCTCGGGGTTCCTGCAGGGTGTGCTTGCGCTTTCTGCCTGCGAGGCTCCGGTGCTGGTTGTGGCTGCATGTAGCGTATTTTCCCAACGCGCCGTGATGGGCGGCCTTGTTGCCGCTCTGGTTGCAACCTATACGCTTACGTGGTTTTTACTTGCGATGGGCTTTGCCTTTGAGCTTCCCGTTTCGGCACCGCGGCGCACAAAAGCCCAGATGGCGACTCCGCTTGCCGGTGGAGCCGCAGCTGCCCGTACTTTTGGCGGACCTGTCGAAGTATCGTCCGATTCTATTTCTACGACCAAGGAGGCCTAGGTCATGGCATCTCAAGTTGAGCTCACCCCATGCGGGGCCATGTTTGACATCTTTAAGCGCGCGGCGCATCTGAGCCATATCGAGCTGTGCGGCTTGGTGCTTTCGTCCCGTCCGCTCGCCGACGGCCGCAGCCCGCAGAGCCGAGCCGCCGATCGCTCTTGGGTTTCCCGCTTTATCGTTCGCGCACCGGTCGGCACGCTTCAGCAGCGCTACTTTGCCGAATACGGTACATCGGCTGCGCGTATTATGTCGCAACTGGCCTTGCGCCGGCGCAACCCCATGGACTCCACGGCTGTGATCAATATGGTGTGCGGTCCTGCAGGTGAACCGATGGTACGCGCGCTCGAAGAGTGTCACCAGGACACGAATCTCTATCGCAACGCGCTCGATCGCCTGTCCCAGGCGGCAGAACTCATGCCCGCCGAGCGCGCCGAGGCCGTGCTGGTGCTGTTTGTCGCCGTCGGTTGTTCGGCGGATGTGCGGTCCTCGGTGAACTATGCCATCGACTACGCACACGCGACCTGTGGCGGAGGCACATCCACGCCGCGTTCGCTTGGCATGTCGCTGACTGCGGGCGAACGCGAACCCGCCCCGGCGCACCCCTTGGGCTTGCTGCGCGTGCAAAACAGTTTTGTCGTGAGCGCCCCGCGCTGGATTCAGCCGAGTGAGCAGGGTGTTGAGATTGGCGCGCTGGCCACTGGTGAGGGCGATATTACCGACGTCGGCGACGATGTCTCGGCCCGCCATGCCCATATCTGGTGCGATGCTCAAAATATCTGGCACGTCGAGGACTTGTCGTCCACCAACGGAACCGTGGTGGTAAACGGGGCCACGCGCGTCTGCATTCAGGTCGAGCCCGGCCGTTCCGCCCAACTCAATCCCGGCGACGAGCTCAAGCTCGGCGAATCCACTACCTACGCCATCCTCTTCGGTGCTCTCTAGCCGGCAGATAGGGACGTTCCTTTTCTGCCGGCTGGGGACACTCCTTGGCGCGCCAGAGCCGGTCGCCTGGGGATGGAGGGGCCATTTTGGCCCTTGGCGGTCACCCGAGGTAAACCTTTACCGCCCGCCTATATTTGCCGAAATTACACTTGACGGCGGGGTACAATAAACCCGCATGCGGATTTCCGTTGCGGGCGCTTCCCATCGCCGGGGCGTGCCCGGGAGCATCCGGCATGCGGCCTTTGCGGCGCTCGGTCATGTGCAAGACGGGCGGTCGGGCCTGTAGGGCGCATCAGCTGCCCCTCGCCTCGGCATGTCTTCTCTCCACGCCATGTACCTGCTGCTGAGCCTGCCTGCCAGATGATTGGAAGCAACAGCGTAAATCCCATCACGCCAACATCCCGGCGATCGCCGGGGCCTGTATACCTATATGAGAGGAGAGGGGTATATGGCGCGTAAGTTTAAGTCTATGGACGGCAACGAGGCGGCCGCATATGTTTCGTATGCGTACACCGAGGTAGCGGGAATCTATCCCATTACGCCGTCCAGCCCGATGGCCGACCATGTCGACCAGTGGGCGGCCCAGGGTCGCAAGAATATCTTCGGCACCCCGGTCAAGGTCGTCGAGATGGAGTCCGAGGCAGGTGCGGCCGGTACCGTTCACGGTTCGCTGGGCGCCGGTGCTCTGACCACCACCTACACGGCTTCTCAGGGTCTGCTCCTGATGATCCCGAACATGTACAAGATCGCGGGCGAGCAGCTCCCGGGCGTCTTCCACGTCTCCGCGCGTTGCGTCGCTTCCCACGCCCTGAACATTTTTGGCGATCACTCCGACGTCATGGCCTGCCGCCAGACCGGCTTCGCCATGCTCGCCGAGGGCAATGTCCAGGAGGTCATGGACCTCTCGCCGGTGGCTCACCTTGCCGCCATCGAGGGTAAGACCCCGTTCCTTAACTTCTTCGACGGCTTCCGCACCAGCCACGAGATCCAGAAGGTCGCCATGTGGGACTACAAGGATCTGGCCGAGATGTGCGACATGGACGCCGTCCAGGCTTTCCGCGACCACGCGCTCAACCCTGAGCACCCGCACACCCGCGGCAGCCACGAGAACGGCGATATCTTCTTCCAGAACCGTGAGGCCTGCAACAAGGTCTACGACGAGCTTCCCGCCGTCGTCGAGGGCTACATGAAGAAGATCAACGAGAAGCTCGGCACCGATTACGGCCTGTTCAACTACTACGGCGCTCCCGATGCCGACCGCGTCGTCGTGTGCATGGGCTCCTTCTGCGACGTGCTCGAGGAAGTCATCGACTACCTCAACGCCCACGGCGAGAAGGTCGGCCTGGTCAAGGTCCGTCTGTTCCGTCCGTTCTCCATCAAGCACTTCGTCGACGTTCTCCCCGAGACCGTCCAGAAGATCGCCGTCATGGACCGTACCAAGGAGCCGGGTTCCATCGGCGAGCCGCTCTACCAGGACGTCGTCTCCGCTCTCTACGAGGCCGGCAAGACGGGCATCAAGGTCGTCGGCGGCCGTTATGGCCTGGGCAGCAAGGACACGCCTCCCGCGTCCGCGTTCGCTGTCTTCGAGGAGCTCAAGAAGGACGAGCCCAAGCGCGAGTTCACCATCGGCATTGTCGATGACGTGACCAACCTGAGCCTGCCCGAGGCCGAGGATGCGCCCAACACCGCAGCCCCCGGCACCATCGAGTGCAAGTTCTGGGGTCTGGGTGGCGACGGTACCGTCGGCGCCAACAAGAACTCGATCAAGATCATCGGCGACCACACCGACAAGTACGTCCAGGCCTACTTCCAGTACGACTCCAAGAAGACCGGCGGCGTCACCGTCTCGCACCTGCGCTTTGGTGATTCCCCGATTCGCTCGCCGTACTACGTGACCAAGGCCGACTTTGTCGCCTGCCATAACCCCAGCTACATCGTTAAGGGCTTCAAGATGGTCCGCGACGTCAAGCCGGGCGGCACCTTCCTGGTCAACTGCCAGTGGAGCGACGAGGAGTTCGCCGAGCACATGCCCGCCGTGGCCAAGCGCTACATCGCGAACAACAACGTCAACGTCTACCTGATCGACGCTATCGACCTGGCCGCTAAGGTCGGCATGGGCAAGCGCACCAACACGGTGCTCCAGTCCGCCTTCTTCGCGCTGGCCAAGGTCCTGCCCGCCGAGGACGCCCTGCAGTACATGAAGGACGCGGCTACCAAGTCCTACATGAAGAAGGGCCAGGCTATCGTCGACGCCAACCACAAGGCCATCGATGCCGGCGCTACCGCCTTCCGTAAGTTCGAGGTTCCGGCCGACTGGGCTACCGCCGAGGATGCCGCCCCCGTCGAGCTCTCCGAGGAGACCAAGTCCGCCATCGCCCAGCAGGTCAAGAACCTGCTCGAGCCCATCGATCGCATGGACGGCGACAGCCTGCCCGTTTCCGCCTTCGTCGATTGCGCCGACGGCCAGTTTGAGCTGGGCGCCTCCGCATACGAGAAGCGCGGCGTCGCCGTGGTCGTTCCCCACTGGGACGAGACCAAGTGCATCCAGTGCAACCAGTGCGCCTACGTGTGCCCGCATGCCACCATCCGTCCGTTCGCGATGACCGAGGACGAGGCTGCCGCCGCGCCCGAGGCTACCCGCACGCTCGACGCCATGGGCCCCAAGGCCAAGGGCATGAAGTTCACCATGGCTGTGTCCCCGCTCGACTGCATGGGTTGCACCAACTGCGTCAAGGTCTGCCCCAAGGGCGCCCTCGAGATGGTTCCCACCGAGCAGGAGATGGACCAGCAGCCCGTTTGGGACTACATGGTCGAGAACGTCTCCGAGAAGAAGGAGCTCATCGCGGCCAACGTCAAGGGCAGCCAGTTTAAGCAGCCCTACCTGGAGTTCTCGGGCTCCTGCGCCGGCTGTGCCGAGACCGCCTATGCACGTCTGGTGACCCAGGTCGCCGGCGACCGCATGTTCATCTCCAACGCCACTGGCTGCTCCTCCATTTGGGGCAACCCCGCTGCCACCGCTCCTTACTGCAAGGACAAGGACGGTCACGGCCCGGCGTGGAACAACTCCCTGTTCGAGGACAATGCCGAGCACGGTCTGGGCATGGCCGTCGGTTACGAGGCCGTCCAGAAGAAGCTGATCGCCGCTACCCAGGACATCATCGCTGCCGATGGTCCGTCCGATGAGCTCAAGGCCGCCGGCCAGGCTTGGATCGACTCCGTCAACGACGCCGAGGCCTCCAAGACCGCTGCTGCTGCCTACGTTGCCGAGCTCGAGAAGTGCGGCTGCGACGCTTCCAAGGCGATCCTCGCCGACAAGGCTTACCTCACCAAGAAGTCCTTCTGGATCTTCGGCGGCGACGGCTGGGCCTACGACATCGGCTTCGGTGGCCTGGACCACGTCCTGGCTTCCGGCCACAACGTCAACGTCTTCGTCTTCGACACCGAGGTCTACTCCAACACCGGCGGTCAGGCCTCCAAGGCCTCGAACCTGGGCCAGGTCGCTCAGTTCGCCGCTGCCGGTAAGGTGACCAAGAAGAAGTCCCTGGCCGAGATCGCCATGAGCTACGGCTACGTCTACGTGGCGCAGGTCGCCATGGGCGCCAACCCGGCTCAGACCCTCAAGGCCATTCACGAGGCCGAGGCCTACGACGGCCCGTCCCTCATCATCGGCTACAGCCCCTGCGAGATGCACTCCATCAAGAAGGGTGGCATGCAGAACTGCCAGGCCGAGATGAAGAAGGCTGTCGAGTGCGGTTACTGGAACCTCTTCCGCTTCAACCCCGAGGCTGCTGCTGGCAAGAAGTTCTCGCTCGATTCCAAGGAGCCCGCGGGCGGTTATCAGGAGTTCCTGATGAACGAGGCCCGTTACGCTTCGCTGACGCGTTCCTTCCCCGAGCGCGCCGAGGAGCTCTTCAAGGAGAATGAGCAGGCCGCTATGGACCGCTACGCTCACCTGCTGAAGCTCAAGACGGTGTACAACGAGGCCTAGGTCTCTCACCGCAGGATCTGAGGGCTGACCTTCGCGGACGTCCTCGGACATGAAAGAACCCCCGCTGCGCACTACGTGCGGCGGGGGTTCTTTCGTCCTGCGGAGTGTCCGCGAAGGTCAGCCCTCAGATCCTGCTACGACTACGTCCTCGGATTGTGTGGCTGAATGAAGGACGTGGTTGGTGGGGCCTTTTGTCCCCTTCGCTGTTTCGCGGCTTTGCCGCGAAAGCTCGCGCCACTTTGGGGATGGATGGAGGGCGTGGCTGGATTGCAGATTCAAATGGCTAGAGAGATATGGGCGCGAACGAGAAATCGTTATTGGGGTCATCCTTTTCCATAAACTCATCGAGACAAAACGTCATGTAGATTGGAACGTACAGAACCTTGCCCTCTTTGCTGAGATTCTCGTGGCTTAGTACAACGGCCTCGGGAATTTTGTACTCGCCCACACTCATCAGACGATCGAGGGCCGCGTGCGCTCGAACTTTCTTGCCCGATTTGACCTCGATTGGGACAACATGACCGTGGACGCCTTCGATCACAAAGTCAACTTCACCGACCTCACGCGTTTGGTAGTACCATGCATCCGCCCCGAGGGCAACGAGTTCCTGCGCGACCACGTTCTCATAGAGACCACCAAGGTTGGGAGTTTTCATATCAAGATAGACAGCGCGTGCAGTGCTGCCGGGGTATCGCGATGCGAGCATGCCTGTATCAGACTCGTATAGTTTGAAGGCTGTCGTTTTCTCCGTCCTCTTGAGAGGACTCCGTGGCTCCGTCACCCTGGCGACCATCAATCCAACACCTGCGTTAACAAGCCACAGGAAATCCTGCTCATATTTTTTAAGGCGAGCTCCCTCACCCAGAGACGAAACAACAAAGCGATGAGACTCCGCCTCAAGCTGAACGGGAATTTGCTCAAAAATCGACCGAACGTTAAACGCTCGAGCCGATGCATATTTTGAGATATCGCTTTTGTACTGATCGACCGGCTGAGTTTGAAGCTCACGTGTGCTCACGAGCGAATAACCCGAATCAATATAATTCTGAACGACCTCCGGCATGCCGCCGCAAACGATATAAGCTCTATAGTTCTTGAGCATCGCCTCATGAATATAGTTTTCGACAGGATGTTTCTCGACAAGGCAGCTGCGAATGCCCGCAAGCACATTCTCGCTAACGCTGTTTGCCCAACAAAACTCTTCAAAATCCATCGGGCGCATAACAATGTGCTCTACATACCCCACCGGAAAAGAAGAGATCCCCTTAAACTCAGTCCCAAGCATAGACCCCGAGAAGACATAGCTAAAGCGACCATCCTCGACCAACGCCTTCATGAGTGTAACGATCTGCGGATACTCCTGAATCTCATCGACAAAGACAAGCGTATCGCCCTCAACAAGCGGCGCATCCGCAAGAAGGGCTACACGGTTGATGAAGTCAATGGAGTTCTTTGCGCCAATAAGCACATTCTTTGCCTCGACATCGAGTAGTAAATTGACCTCAAAATACGAAGCGTAGTTGCTTTTTCCGAACGCGCGAATCGCATAGCTCTTGCCAATCTGACGCGCACCAGTAACAAGTAATGCCTTATTGGAGTTATTCTTCCAGCTCAAAAGCCCATCAGTGACCTTACGGCGTAACATAAAACCCCCAAATGACAAAAATTGGCAGATAGAATTGCCTAAAATCATACAAAAATTTGCGGATAATATCGTGCGTAATATACAAAAATTGGAAGATAGCAAAGGTCCGATAAGGTCTCAAAGCCACTGAAACGGCGCCCTACTTTGCGAAGGGGCCGGAGACGCTGCTGCGTGCGTCTCCAGCCCTCTGATTCTTACTTTGGATTCCGATGGTGGGGTGTTGTCGGTGCTACTTGCTTGGTTACCTTGTCTCGCCGGACTCCGTGCGTAGGCGGTAGCCGTGGACGAGGTCGCTAATAGCCGGCCAGGGAATCTGGCGGTCGACCCAAAATTGGAGCTGGACCAGATAGCGCTCGGTGGCGCGGGTGAGGGCCGCGAACTGTTCGTGAGTCTCAACCTGGGCGTAGAGGTCGCGGCTGTGGGCGAGGATTGCCGTGGTGTCATCCATTTTGCCGGTGACGTCGAAGGCGCCCGAGAACCAGTCGCACAGGCGCGCGGCGCTGTTGTTGATCGTTGCGAGGTCGGCGGTGCCGTCGTTGGCGTTTTCGTTGGCCTGGGCTCGCAGGAGGGAGAGGGCGTCGGCGGCGTTCATACAGTAGCCGACGGTGAAGTTCCAGACGGCGAATTCGCGGCCGGTGTCGAGTTTGCGGCGGCGCATGTAGTCGATGTCACGCGGTTCCTCGAGCATCATTTGATCGGCGAGGGCCTCAAGTGCAGTGGTGTACTCGGCAAGGTCGAGCGTGAGCAGATTGTTGATATCCATCATCTTTAGGCCTCCGTTTCGATCTCGACGATTTCGTTTTTAATGTACATGCCCTGGTTGTCCCAGACATTGCGGCAGGCGGCGGCAAAACGCTCGCGGTCGGCTTCGCAGATGCGGGCGAACATGTTGCAGGTGCCAAAGGGCTCGCACACGTCAAAGAAGATGCAGATTGACGACCATCCGCCATACCAGCTCACGGCGCCCGCTGGCTCGTGAAAGACGGGGTTCTCGATGTGCTCGTAATTGGCGATGGGGCCCGAGACAGGATAGGTTACCTCGGCATCGCAGATCTTTGCCGAAAAGATACGTGACTCGACTGGACAGGATGATTCGAACAGCTTGCATGCCTCGGGAGCCTTGTCCCAGAGCATGTCGGCGAGAAACGTCTCGCCATTCAGCGTGATCTTGAGCATTTTTGTCATAGTAAGGACCTCCTCAATCCGTCGCTCAAGGGGTTCGCTGGCGGATAAGGAGAAGACAGCAGCGGGGTCGCCGAACCCAAACTTCACGACAGATCTCTGTCGCCCCAGCCCGCGCTGTTCTTCGCTAAAGTACCATGCCGTAATTGCGCGTGCAATATCAGTTTTTGATTTTCTGGAAGCGGCAATCGACGAGACGGCTCGCCGGCTGCCGGCCGACGCGCGGTATGAGCACTTGTCTATTCCTTAAGTTGGATGAAAAACGCCATGTTATTGCAGGGCTGCATACTCGTCCAATAAGTGCATAGAATCTCGTATAGTGCGAGTAAGACTTTGCGCTGTCTGTTTTATGTTTAGCAAAGATACAGTTTGCATAATCTGGTCTAATCCCTGCTCTATTAAAATAAAGTTGCACGTAAATGACGTAGATATGCTTGAGCTGGGTTTCTTTACGCTGAGCGGGTAAAAGCGACCGTTCACCGTTCAACTATTTTCAAAATGAATAAAATGAGCGATAAAGAGAATATAAACCTTAATAAACTCGCGTATCGCACGGGCGCGGGTTATTAATGGGTTGTAGGCCTTTTACAGAAAGGATTCCAGCAATGTCTAAGCCTCTTGGCAAGCCCGATCGTATCGTCGTCGCCCTTGGCGGCAACGCCCTCGGCAACAACCCCGTTGAGCAGATCGAGGCCGTGAGCAACACCGCTCACGCTCTCCTCGGCCTGATCGAGCAGGGCAACGAGATCATCATCACCCACGGCAACGGCCCGCAGGTTGGCATGATTCAGAACGCCTTCGCCGCTGCCCACGACGCCATCGGCACCCCCGAGATGCCGCTGCCCGAGTGCGGCGCCATGTCCCAGGGCTACATCGGCTATCACCTGCAGCAGGGCATTGGCCGCGAGATGCACAAGCGCTATAAGCGTTGGCACGCCGCCACCGTCGTCACCCAGATCGAGTGCGACCCGGACGATCCCGCGTTCAAGAACCCGACCAAGCCGATCGGCCCCTTCTACACCGAGGAGCAGGCCAAGGAGTTCATGGCCGAGGATCCTTCCAAGGTTTTCGTCGAGGATTCCGGTCGCGGCTGGCGTCGCGTCGTCGCTTCCCCCGATCCCAAGAAGATCGTCGAGGCTGACTCCATCCTCAACCTGCTCGACAACGAGTTCATCGTCATCGCCTGCGGTGGCGGCGGCATCCCCGTCGTCCGCGACTACGAGAACAAGGGCTGCTACAAGGGCGTTCCCGCCGTCATCGACAAGGACCTGGGCGGCGAGCTGCTGGCCGAGGACTGCGACGCCGACGTTCTGTTCCTGCTGACCGCCGTTGAGCATGTCGCCATCAACTTTGGCAAGCCCAACCAGGAGGAGCTCGAGGACATTACCGCCGACGAGGCCGAGCGCCTGGCCGACGAGGGCCAGTTCGGCAAGGGTTCCATGGAGCCCAAGGTCCGCGCCGCCATCAAGTTCGCCCGTTCCCGCAAGGGCCGCACCTGCATCATCGGCGCCCTGGACAAGGCCGCCGAGACCATGGCCGGCCTCTCCGGTACCCGCATCCACGAGTAGCCTCTGCTCCATTGCCTCTCTCGTGGGCGCCAGGCAAGGCGCCCACAAACTAGCCTCTCTTCATGAGCCCCGCAGTCCGCTCCGACTGCGGGGCTTTTGCTATTCACCTAGTCCCCGATGGGTGGGTAGTCATTGGGGACGTTCTTAAACGACTAGTCAAACAAGAACGTCCTCAATGACTACTAATTTAAATCTGTCCCCAATGACTGCAGAAAGCGCATCTCACACCGACGCATTGCTTTCGGGCCCTCTCTCCGTGCTCCCTATGAGTTCAGCTGGACTCCCCGCAACCTGTTCCGCGTTGGCGGAACGAGCGCGACGTGGAGTGTCATTCTTTACCGCGTTAGACTAGACGCAGGGAAAGGAGGAGGACATGGATGCTCGCGTTAAGCAGCTTGTAAATATGATCGAGGACGATCAGCCTGTCGCTGTCGCGGTGCTTGCCAAGCGTCTCGAGGTAAGCGAGCGCGCCGTGAGAAACTATATCCATCGCGCAAACGACAAGCTTGCGGGGGTTGCACGCATCGTTGGCAGCAAAGGGCAATATCGTATCGATGTTGCACATGCAGATGAGCTTGCTCGCTTGCTAGACGGTGCGGCTCTGGCCCATCCGGGCATTCCTGATACGCGCGACGGCCGTGTGTCCTTCCTTCTTAACGACCTTCTCATGCGGTCCCAGTGGGTGACGATTGAGGAGTATGCGGATTTACTCTACGTTTCGGCGCGAACTCTGTCCAATGACATGCGTCTGGTAGAGCAGAAACTTGCCCAATTTGACTTGATGCTCGAAAAGCGCCCTCGCTACGGAATCCGCGTTGCGGGTGGGGAGTCGCAACGGCGTCTGTGTCTGGCCTCACTGGTGAGGCCCGTGTTGCCCGACACCGACGATGCAGAGCTCGCCGAGCGCCTGCGGGCCATCGCCGCATGTGTGGACGATGCCCTGACTGCCTCGCCCGTCACGGTGAGCTCGCTGGCATCCCGCAATCTCATCATGCATCTTTACATCGCTCTTGGCCGCATCGAGCAGGGCTGCTATGTCCCGGCTGCAGAATCGGACGTTTTAAAGCTGGAGGGAACGCGCGAATACGCTGCGGCTTTCCAGATTGCCGCAAACATCAAGGATGCCCTGGGCGTGAGCATGCCCCGAGAAGAGGTTGCCTTTATCGCAATCCATTTGCTCGGCAGGGGCACGGGCGTGCCCGAGAAGGGCTCGGCCGTTATCTCGGACGAGATGTGGGAGATCGCTTCCGAGATGGTATGTGCGGTCAACGATGAGTTTAGGTTTGACTTTAGCAGCGATCTTGAACTTCGCATGAACCTTGCTCGGCATATTGGCCCTCTGGGTTATCGCCTTGAATATCACATGCATATGGATAACCCCATGCTGCCCGATATCAAGACGAGGTTTCCGTTGGCCTATTCGATGGCGGCCGGCACCTCGCAGGTACTCGAGCGTCATTTTGGCAGCCAGCCCTCTGATGAGGAGCTCGGCTACATCGCCATGGCATTTGCCCTGGCCCTCGAGCAGCAAGCCGACCAGCCGCGTCGCAAACGCATCCTGATCGTGTGCGCCTCGGGAGCGGGAAGCGCCCGTATGCTCGAGCACCAGTACCGCAAGCAGTTTGGTATGTATATCGAGTCGATTGAGACATGCGACGTCGCTCGCGTGGGAACGCTCGACTTTTCGCACATCGACTACGTGTTCACAACGGTGCCGCTCAACGTCAAGTTGCCTGTGCCCGTCCGCGAGGCCGATTTCTTCTTGGAGACGAGCGATGTCAACGCTATCCGCAAGGTGCTGAGTGATGACGCTGCGCAATCGGACTCCCTGAGCGCTTTCTTTAGCCGTGCCCTGTTCTTCAACCGCGTTGAGGCGTCGTCGAAGCAGGCCGTTCTCCGATATCTCTCCGAGCGCGCCGTCGAGAGCGGCCGTGTCGATGCCCAGTTTGCCCAAGAGGTTGCCGAGCGCGAGAGCGCGAGTGCCACCTCGTTTGGCAATGGGGTGGCCATGCCCCATGGGATGCATCCTTTGAGCGCCGAGGCCTTTGTTACCGTGGGCCTGCTCGAACATCCCATTCTTTGGGACGAATACGGCCATGAGGTCGATATCGTCTTTATGGTGTCGTTTGCCCGGTCGGGCGGCGATGAGACGCGGATCTTGAGCTCGCTGCTCGCTGAGATCTTTATGGACCGCCAGGGGGTCGAGCGCTTACGCGAGCGCCGGTCCTGGCATGAGCTGATGGCGCTTGTGCAAGCGCATACGGCTTAAGGCTTCTTTTGTCGAAAACCTTGCCTGCCTGCAATAAACCTCGAGGATTGCGGGTGGGAGATAGGCGTTTCGAATATTCAAGTACAAACCAAACATCACGGGAGAGGAGACCGTTATGGACGATCAGGGAACCGAGATGGTTTCGTTTCAGCTGGTCGCTGCAGCGGGAGAGGCGCGCAGCCTTGCCTTCGAAGCCCTTGAAAAGGCAAAGGCGGGGGATTTTGACGCTGCCGCCAAACTCATGAAGCAGTCAAAGGATGTGGGAATCAAGGCTCACCACATCCAAACGCAGCTGCTTTCGACCGAGGCGGCGGGCGAGCATCTGTCGGTGGATGTGTTGCTGGTCCATGCTCAGGACCACCTCATGTGCTCCATGCTTGCTCAGGAGCTCGTGCAGGAGCTGATCTGCCTGTATGAGCGCACTGCAGCCAAGAACGCCTAACGGCGTGCGGCGACTATCCAACCAATCAATGCGAAGGGAATCCCTTATGAAGACCCTTCTTGTTTGCGCAGCTGGCCTGTCTACAAGCATTCTGATGAAGAAACTCGAGAAATACGCGGAGCAAAACGGCATCGAGCTCGATATCGATGCGGTGGGTATCGGCGAGTATCAGGAGACCTGCGCCGATTATGACGTGCTGCTCTTGGGGCCGCAGGTGTCCTACCAGCTCAACACCGTCAAGCAGGGGAGCGGTAAGCCGACCGCGGTCATCCCCGCACAGGACTACGGCATGGGCAACGCCGCCAACGTGCTGGCACTCGCCCAGTCGCTGTTGGGCTAGGAGGCGACCATGGAAAAGTTCATGACCCTGCTTCAGGAAAAACTGACCCCTATTGCCAATTTCTGCGGCACCGAGCGCCACTTTGCCTCCATGCAAAAGGGCTTTATGAGCGCGATCAGCTTCATCTTGGTCTCTGCCGTCTTTATGATCATCGCCAACCCGCCGGTCACGGCCGACCTGGTGGCGCAGGGCGGGTTCTGGTCCGTCTTTGGCCCTTGGCTCGATTTTGCCACGGCCAATAAGCTCACGCTGCTCATCCCGTTCAACATGACGATGGGCATACTGTCGGTGATCGTGACGTTCGCAATCGCCTATAACCTGGCGGGCACCTACAAGATGCCCAAGCTTAACGCCGGTATGACCTCGCTGGTGATGTTCCTGATCGCCGCGGCGCCGTCGTCCTACTACCAGCTTGCTGATGAGTCCGTGCTCCAGGCGGTCCCCTGCACCTATCTGGGTGCGCAGGGCCTGTTTACTGCCATCATCGTTGCCCTGGTCTCCGTCGAGGTCACGCGCTTCTGCCAGACCAAGGGCATCACCATCAAGATGCCCGATGGCGTGCCGCCGTTTTTGTCCGAAACCTTTGGCGCCATCGTGCCTATGCTCGCCAACATCCTCATCTTCTTTGGTGGCAACCTGCTGATCCAGATGATCGATCCCACGCTGTCCATCCCCTCGGTTATCGAGAAGCTGCTCGCTGCCCCGCTTTCCGTCGCAGTTGACTCTGTGCCCGGCGCACTGCTTATCTGCTTCATGACGCTGCTGTTTTGGTGCTTTGGCGTCCACGGCAACATGATCGTGATGCCCATCACCGCCCCGGTCACGCTTGCCGCCTTTGCTGCCAACGCCTCACTCTACGCTGCTGGGCAGCCGCTTGAGTTCCACCCGGTACTCATGTCGATGGTCATCAACCTCATCGGCGGCACGGGCAATACGTTCTCTTTTGTGGCGCTCTGCGCGTTTAGGGCAAAGTCGCAGCAGCTCAAGGCATTTGGCAAGGCATCGATCGTGCCGAGCTTCTTCCGTATCTCCGAGCCCGCGATCTTTGGCGCACCCATCATCTTCAACCCGATCCTCATGATTCCGTTTGTGCTGAGCGGTATGATTTCGGCCCTGCTGTATTGGGGTGCAATCTCACTGGGTCTTGTCTCTAACTTCTACATCTTGGTGAGCGGCACGTTCCCCATCTTCGTTCAGGGCTTTATCCAGTGCCTCGACCCGCGCATCTGGGTATTTACGATCGTTTTGATCGTGGTCATGGCTGTGGTCTGGTACCCGTTCTTTAAGGTGTACGACAACCAGCTCCTGGCACAGGAGCAGGAGAACGCCGCGGCAGCTTCTGCCAAGGATACTGAGTAGCATGGGTTACTTTGACAGAACGTCTGCTGCCGGTATGCCCGAGGGCTTTTTGTGGGGCGGCGCGCTCGCTGCCAACCAGGCCGAAGGGGGCTGGAACGAGGGCGGCCGCGGTATGTCGCACTCCGACCTGATTCCACAGGGTCCCGACCGCTGGGATGTGATGTTTGGCAGGCAAAAGCCCGTGGATGATCCGGACAGGCTGTATCCATGCCGTTGGGGCAACGACTTCTTCCATCATTGGCGCGAGGACGTCGAGCTCTTTGCCGAGATGGGCTTTAAGTGCCTGCGTCTTTCAATTTGTTGGAGCCGTATTTTTCCCACAGGGATGGAGGCCGAGCCCAACGGTGAGGGCTTGGAGTTTTACCGTCAGGTATTCGAGGCGCTGCGCGAGCACGGAATCGAGCCGCTCGTGACGCTGTCGCACTACGACTATCCGTTGGCTCTGGTCGAGCGTTATGGTGGATGGCAAAGCCGAGAGATGATCGAGCGGTATGCGCACTACGTCGAGACCGTCGGACGTGCGTACCAGGGCCTCGTGCGTTATTGGCTCACCTTCAACGAGATCAACAGCGTGGCGCTGTCCTATCTCAACGCGGGCGTCACGCTCGAGGATGAGCGTGACCGTGCAGCCGTGACCGCGGCGTTCTCGCACCATATGTTTATGGCGAGCGCTCGCGCTGTCGAGATCCTGCACAAGATCGATCCCGCAAACAAGGTGGGTTGCATGATCGCTGCCGGTGCGACCTATCCGTACCGTTGTGCGCCCGAGGACGTATGGCTTGCGTATGAGGAGGACCGCGGCCGCTACTTCTACACTGACGTGATGGCTGCGGGCGCCTATCCTACTTGGAAGCTGCGTGCGCTCGAGAAAGAGGGTGTTCACGTGCCCTTTGAGCCGGGCGATACGGAGTATCTGGCCGAGCATACCGTCGACTTCATCTCGTTCTCGTACTATTGCTCGCGCTTGGTGTGCGCCGATGACCAGGTGATCGCTGAGAAGGCGGAGGGCAACGTGTTCCCGACGCTGCGCAATCCGTACCTCAAGGATAAAGAGACTGCCTGGAAATGGCAGATCGATGCGCTGGGTTTGCGCGTGACGCTTGCCGGCTACCACGATCGTTACCATCTTCCGCTCTTTATCGCTGAGAACGGTGTGGGCGGACTCGATGCGCTGGAAGACGGCAAAGTCCACGATGCGTATCATATTGATTACCTGCGCAGGCATATTCTTGCGCTACGCGATGCAATTGTCGAGGACGGTGTTGACCTGATGGGATACACGCCGTGGGGCTGTATCGATCTGGTATCGGCCTCGACGGGGCAGATGAAGAAGCGCTATGGCTTTGTTTATGTCGATGCCGATGATACGGGCAAAGGCACGTTCGATCGCTACCGAAAGGACAGCTTCTGCTGGTATCAAAAGGTCATTGCATCAAATGGCGAGGACTTGAGTTAACCCTTGCAAGCCTGCTGCCCCCGCGGCCCGTTTCGGCCGCGGGGGCTTTTGCTATTTACCTAGTCCCCGATGAGACCCTCATTCTGTGGGTAGTCATTGGGGACGTTCTTAAAAGACTAGTCATTTAAGTCTGTCCCCAATGACTGCGGAAACCCGGCACTTGGGGACGTTCCTTTTCTGCTGGCAGCTTGGAACAGTCCTTAAAGCCCGCATCAATCAACTGCGGAAAGCGCATCCCAGAATGAGCGTCCAACATGGGACATAGTTTCCCTTGAGGGCCTCAACCGGAAAATGCATCCCGGAATGTTGCCGGAAAGTGGAACGTAGTTTCCCAAACGGGCCGCTAACGGAAAGTGCATCCCGCTATTGAGCTCCAAAATGGGATGCGCTTTCCGTGTCGGCAGTTCCTGGCAGCCTGGGGCTACTCATTTAAGTCTGTCCCCAATGACCGCCCAATGACTAGTAGTAGGCCCACATGGCTTCGACTTCGTTAAGGACTTCTACGACGCCCCAGCGGCGGGCGCTGCGGCTGGCCGAGTTGGGGTCGTAGACGCCAATCTGGTCGGCGTCGTCAATACCGTAAAGCACAATGTAGTGGCCCACGTTGGTAAAGGTGCCCGGCCGAACGGCGGCGATGATGGGCGCTCCCGAACGCAGCGCCTGAGTCATCGAGTCGCGATCGTTATGGAGCTCCGTTCCGTTAAGTCCCAACTGCCACGCGCCGCTCGTCATAAACGACCATTCGGTTGCACCAGTGGGGGCGTAATTGCCCGCCTCAGAAAGCGCGCACATATCGACGGGGGTCATATCGGTGCGTCCCGTCTTAAAGATATAGACCATGGTGAGGCACGTAGGCCCGCAGGCATTTTGGCGGATGGTGCCGCCGGCGTAAGACAGCTCCGACCACGCAGGGTCGATCTGATAGATATGGGGCATCGTGCCGGCTTGCCATTGCGGGCGCGGGGTCGAAAAGGCGAAAGAATAACCGGGCGCGACGGGGGCCTTGAGCAGCTTGTCCTCGGCGGTGGGCTCGAGACCGGCCGAGCCGTGGGACATACAGGAGCTCATAAACACAAAGACCAGACAGGTGAGGATAGAGCACAGTGCGAGGCGAAGTCGACGAGCCGGCAGGGCGGGGGCATTCACGTGCGATGTCGAGCGGTAGGGCTTGCCGTCGCGTCCACCTTGGGGATGCGAAAAGAAGCGGTTGATATGGATGCCGGGCTGACGTGCGCCGTTGCGGCGCAGTTGCGGAACCTCGGCTTGATGCTGTCGAGTACGCGCGCCTAAGCGGCTGTCTTGCTGCGCGCTTGTGCCCGTGCGCGGACGGCCACTTTGCCGTGTTTTGCTTGCCTGCTGCCGAGACGAAGGCCTGGGTTGCTCTTGAGGACGTTGCGGATTGCTGCTTGTGGCACTTCCGGGCGTTGGCGTGGTACGGCCAGCAAGGCGAACGCTTTGTCGCCGTTGATCACCGTCGTTGTATCCGTATGCCATTCGTACCGCCTTGTCTCATGTATAACCTGTCCATCCTACAAAAAAGATGTGCAACAAATGGGTCCGCGCGTCAAAAGCTCGGTAAACGGTACGAAAGGCGCAAAACACACGGCCTCAAAAACATCTCTATATGCGTCCGATGAGCGTACGCCCGTCGGACGGGCGGCAACAATGAGCGGCAAACCGTGCCGTTCGTCCCAAAAACGGCGCCGCTCGTTTTGCAGTTCTGCCTTCGGTCGAGCTACAAGCGGAGCTGCTGCGCCAAGGCCGTATCTTAAAGCCACGAAATAAAAGAGCGCGGCAAAACAGACCGCGCAAGGGGTGACGTCAAGGGGCGTCAAAAAGGAAAGGAGGGGAACAATGGCGGACAAGAACGCAGAAGTTGCAGTCGAGGATAACGGCGGCATGAAGAAAACGCTTTCGCTCTGGAACTTCTTCACCATCGGTTTCGGTGCCATCATCGGTACCGGTTGGGTTCTGCAGGTCGGCGACTGGATGGTCGTGGGCGGCGGTCCCGTTCCCGCTATGATCGCATTCCTCTTGGGTGCAATCTTCCTCGTGCCCGTCGGAGCTGTTTTCGGTGAGCTCACGGCTGCTATCCCCATCTCGGGCGGCATCGTCGAGTATGTCGATCGTAGCTTTGGCCGTACGCTGAGCTACATCACCGGTTGGCTTTTGGCCCTGGGCAACGGCATCCTGTGCCCGTGGGAGGCCATCGCCATTTCGACCCTCGTGTCCGAGATGTTCGGCAGCCTGCCCGGTCTTGAGTGGCTGCGCGCCGTTAAGCTCTACACCATCCTGGGCGCCGACGTTTACCTGTTCCCGACGCTGATCGCGCTCGGCTTCGCAGCCTACGTCATCTTCCTCAACTTCCGCGGTGCCAGCTCGGCCGCCAAGCTCCAGGCCTTCCTGACCAAGGCTCTGCTCTGCGGCATGCTGCTCGCCATGGGCGTCTCGCTGTTCACCGGCTCGCCGGACAACGCCATGCCCGTGTTCTCCCAGGTCACCGGCGCTGGCGGCGGTAAGGCCGCTACCGAGGGCACCAGCCTGTTCGCCGGCATCGTGTCGGTCCTGGTTCTGACCCCGTTCTTCTACGCCGGTTTCGACACCATTCCTCAGCAGGCTGAGGAAGCAGCCGAGGGCCTCAACTGGAACAAGTTCGGCAAGATCATCTCCCTGGCTCTGCTGGCCGCCGGCGGCTTCTACATGGTCTGCATCTACTCGTTCGGCACCATTCTCGACTGGCATGAGTTTGTTAAGAGCCCGGTTCCCGCGCTTGCCTGCCTCAAGGGCATCAACATGCTCCTGTACCTGGCCATGCTCGTCATCGCCACGCTTGGACCCATGGGCCCGATGAACTCCTTCTACGGCGCCACGAGCCGCATCATGCTTGCCATGGGCCGCAAGGGCCAGCTGCCCGAGAAGTTCGCCGAGGTCGATCCCAAGTCCGGCGCTCCCAAGCTCGCCTGCGTCGTTCTGGGCGTCATCACCGTCATCGGTCCGTTCCTGGGCAAGAACATGCTCATCCCTCTGACCAACGTGTCGGCTCTCGCCTTCATCTTCTCCTGCGGTATGGTCGCTCTCGCCTGCCTGCGCATGCGCTTCACCGAGCCCGACCTGCCTCGTCCCTACGAGGTGCCCGGCGGCAAGTTTGGCATCGGCCTCGCTATCGCTGCCTGCGCCATCATCATCGGCCTGCTCGTGATTCCGTTCTCTCCTGCCTCCCTCAACATGGTGGAGTGGAGCATCGTGATCGGTTGGTTGGCTATTGGCCTGGCCCTCATGGCTTTCACCAATTCCCGCAAAAAGTAACGCCTAGCCGGGGCGGATCGGGTGCGCGGACCCCTCTCTCCCGCGCACCGAACCCGGCACCACTTGGGTAGCTTTGTGAGGCCTTAACCCAACACGGCCTCGCCCACTATATGGATCCATAAGGAGGAACCATGTCCACTAAGTATGCAATCGTTGGCGGCAAGCTCATCGACGGTACCGGTGCCGAGCCGGTCGAGAACTCCCTCGTTCTCGTCGACGACAACGGCAAGATCGAGTACGCCGGCGCTATGCAGGACCTTCCCGAGGGCGTTGAGGTCATCGACGCCGCCGGCAAGACCGTCCTTCCCGGCCTGATCGACACCCACCTGCACTTCTCGGGCAACCTGACCGACGATGACACCGATTGGGTCATGCAGCCGCTCCTCGAGAAGCAGGCCGTCGCCGTCAAGCAGGCCTACGACTGCCTCACCCACGGCCTCACCACCGTCTGCGAGATCGGCCGCTTTGGTATCCAGATCCGTGACTGCATCGACAAGGGCGTCTTTAAGGGTCCGCGCGTTCTGGCCACCGGCCTCGGCTTCTGCCGCGTTGCCGGCCACGGTGACTCCCACCACTGCACCCAGGAGCTCAACAAGGAATCCCATCCCTGGGGCGACCAGGTCGACGGTCCTTGGGATCTGCGCAAGGCCGTCCGTCGTCGCCTGCGCGAGAACCCCGATGCCATCAAGATCTGGGCTACCGGTGGCGGCATCTGGCGCTGGGACTCCGGTCGCGACCAGCACTACTGCTCCGAGGAGATCCAGGCCGTGGTCGAAGAGGCAAAGATGGTCGGCATCCCCGTGTGGAGCCACTGCTACAACAACCACGCCGCTGCCTACGATTCCGTTCGCTTTGGCTGCGAGCAGCTGATTCACGGTTTTGATATCGATGAGCGCACCATGGACCTCATGGCCGAGCAGGGCACCTTCTTCACTCCGACGATCGCCTTCCTGCCCACCTGGTACGCCACCTATCCGCCCGTCTACGTCCCCGAGCTGCACGACAAGTACGAGGGTACCCTGGTCGAGAAGGAGCTGCAGCGCAACTACGACTGCCTGCGCGAGGCCAAGAAGCGCGGCGTCGTCATGACGATCGGCTCCGACTCCTTCTCCTTCGTCACCCCGTACGGCACCTGCTCCATCGAGGAGATGTACGAGTTCGTCGACAAGATCGGCTTCACCCCGGTCGAGACCATCACCTGCGCCACCCTCAACGGTGCCAAGATGTGCCACATCGAGGACGAGACCGGTTCCATCGAGGCCGGCAAGTGCGCCGACCTGCTGGTCGTCAACGGTGACGTCGCCGCCGACATCCACGTGCTCAACACCGACAACATGGACGTCATCATGAAGGACGGCTGGATCGTCGAGGCGGGCACCTTTGGCGAGGCCAACAAATACAGCGCCTAAACTACCGTTCATCGACGACTGGATGTAAAACACAGTATTTGATTGCATAATGCAATGGAGAGGGTCGCTTGCGGCCCTCTTTATTGCTATGGGTGCGATAGATAAAAGGGGATGACGGTGGATTTAAACAGGCTGATTCTGGGCAAGAGCTACAACTCTACCAAGGTCTTTCGTACGGCCCAGCATGTGGTCCAGGCCATCCTGCTCGGTGTTGTCGTTCCGGCGCTTATCCTGCTGCTTATCTGGGATTTAACCGATAACCCCAATCCCGTTCCGGGCGTTGTCGTTATTGCCGGCATGGTCATGCTGTGCTTCTTTTTCTCGTATGTCTTTGTGGTCCCCGACGACCTCACATCGAGTGCAACCGACCGTACGCTCGCCATCGCATCAAAAATATTCGCCTACACGTCGCGCGGCCTTACGCCCGAAGCGGCCTTGGGCGCCTCTAAAATCATCCTGTCCGAGACCATCGCCTCTGCCATCTGCTTTACCGATGGCAAACAGGTGTTGGCAAGCTGGGGCGAGGACTCGGCAAAGTGCCCTGCCGGCACCCCGGTCGTGCTCAAGACAACGCTCAGTGTGATTGAGACGGGCGAGCAGAGTGTGTTTTCGCGTGACACCTCCAATGAGACGGGCGGTTATTTTCCCCGTCTGCGCGCCGGCATTGTCGCGCCGCTTACCGTGCGCGGGCATTGCGTGGGCACACTCGAGCTGTATTACCCTCGCCTGAGCAGCATCGATATGCGCCAGACGGCCCTTGCCTCGGGTTTTGCCGACCTAATTTCCACGCAGCTCGCCAGCTTTGAGCTCGAGCGCCAGGACGAGCTCACAGCCCGCGTTGAGCTTCGCGCCCTGCAGTCGCAGGTCGACCCGCATTTTCTATTCAATACCATTAGCACGATCGTGTCGCTCGTTCGAACCGAGCCCGACAAGGCGCGATCGCTGCTGATCGACTTTTCCAACTACTATCGTCAGACGCTTTCTGACTCCGATACGCTCACCACGCTCGAGCACGAGGTGGAACAGGGCACTCGTTATATCAATCTTATGCAGGCCCGGTATGGCGACGGCCGTCTGCGCGTTTCGGTCGATATCGACTTTGAGGTGCGCGATTGCATGGTGCCGCCGTTTATCTTGCAGCCGTTGCTCGAAAACTGCATCAAGCACGCGCAGCGCGAGACCGAGCCGCTTTCTATTCATGTTAGGGCTTTCGAGACCGATGACGGTTTGGAGATCATCGTCGAGGACGACGGCATCGGTATGAGCGAAGAAGTCTGCGCGCATCTGTTTGAGCAACATCGCCTGGAGGAGCCCGAGAGCATTACCGCCGACGGCTCCGTCAAGCGAGGTTGCGGTCTGGCGCTCTTCAACGTGCTTCAGCGCATCCATTTCTTTTACGGAGAAGATTCCGGCATGCGCGTGAAGGCCCAGGAGGGCGTGGGAACGCAGGTCATCGTCGAGCTGAACGGCGAGCCGCATGAGCCGGCGCCGTTGACGGCGTAGCACGCGGTTGGATTGAGAGAAAAAGAGGGGAAGCACATATGTCCGAAGGCTGGAACATCTTGGTGGTTGATGACGAACCTCCCATTAGGGCTGAGCTACGCTATCTGTTGGAAAAGGATACGCGTGTGGGCCAGATTGCCGAGGCGGGCAATGTCACCGAGGCCGTGGAGTCGATTCTCTCGAACAAGCCCAACGTGTTGTTTTTGGACATCACGATGCCCGGCCGCTCGGGAATTGAGCTTGCCGAGACGCTGCAGAACCTAAAGACGCCGCCGGTGGTTGTGTTTGTGACGGCGTTTGCCGAGTTTGCCGCCGATGCGTATAACCTCGATGCGGTCGACTATGTCGTCAAGCCGGTCGAGGACGCACGCCTGTCAAAGGCACTCGACAAGATCGAGGCAGCCTTGGGTGCCCGTCGTGTTATCCACGCTCCGCGCCAGCCTTTGCGTCTGACGGTGGACCGCGGGGGCAAAAAGGTGTTCATTCCCGCCGCAGACGTCTGCTACTTTGAGGCGCGCGCCGATTTTTGCAACGCCATCTGCGCCGAGGGAACGTACCTGATCAATGAGTCAATCTCTTCGCTCGAGCGTCGCTTGGTCTCCGAGGGCTTTATTCGCGTTCATCGCAGCTATCTGGTCAATTTGGAAGACGTGCACAATGTCGAGATCGGTTCCACGGGTCTTATGGAGCTCAGACTCGATCGCGTAACCTCGACGGTGCCCGTGTCCCGCCGTCGCGCTGCCGAGGTTAAAGCACACTTGGGGCTTGCGTAGACGGTCTGCGTGCCGTCGTTTACCATCGCAGGTTTGGCATGGGCGCGCGGTGGGCATAATGGGTGGCATCGAATGAAATCGAAAGGATCATTATGCCCGCGCTTATCACCCATCATCTGTTTGGCGAGGAAAGCATCGACCGTCTTCCACAGGGCGTCATCACGTCCGATGAAGAGCGCATTGCCTTTATCTTGGGCAACCAAGGCCCCGACCCGTTTTTCTTTCACATTCTGACACCGCGTGTTTCCGACTGCACGCTGCTGGCGCAGGTCATGCATCGGTCGCGCATGTCTCGTCAGTTTGCGTGCCTGCGCGACGGCGTGTCGCATCTGCTGCCGCGCGACGCCAGCTTGGGTCGTGCCTTTGCGCTGGGCCTGCTGTCTCATTACGTGCTCGACCGCAACGCTCATCCCTTTGTCTATGAGCAGCAGTTTGGCATTGTCGAGTCCGATTCAGAGCTTGAGGATTCGAGCAGTCAGGTCCATGCCGTGATCGAGAGCGACCTGGATGTGCTGATGCTGCAGCTTAAACGCGATGGCGCTACGGTTGACGATTACCCGCCGGCGGGCGAGATCGTCACCACTGATCGCATCAATCGCGTGGCCGGCGTGCTGATGAGCTATGTTGCCGGACGCGTGTACGGCATTGACATTCCGGCGGGGGAGTACGGTGCTGCCGTTGCCAATATGCAGCGACTTTACCGCGCGATTGAGCCGGCCGGCTCCGCAAAGACGCGCGCGATCTCGCTGGTTGAGGGCTTGGTGCACGATTACTCGCTGCTCGACGGCCTTGCTCATCGCGTGACGACGGAGTTGCCCGAGCGCACCGGTAACCTAGGCCATCTGACATGGAAGAATCCCTTTACCGACGAGGTCTCGAACGAGAGTTTCCCCGAGGTCTTTGATCGCGCGCTGGGCGATTACGAGTGCACGGTCGCACGTTTTATCGAGACCGGTGACATGGATGCCGTGACCAGTCACGTCAACTACAGCGGTCGCGTGCTCGAAGCCGATGAGGAGTTCGACCGCGAGGAATAGGGCCCGTGCGTGCCCCTTTGCCGAATCCTTACCGGCGGTTCTGGACAATTGGGGTACGATGAACTAACTGCATATCGGGCGAATACGAAGGGTCCCTGTCCATGAAATACACCAAGCTCGAGCGTAACTGGGTTATGTATGATGTGGGCAATTCGGCCCTCGTGCTGCTCAATACCTCGGTGGTGCCCATTTACTTTAACGCCATCAATACCGGCGCTTCCTCGGCCGACCTGGTGGTCGCCTGGGGCAATGCACAGACGATCGCCTCGCTGGTCATCGCCATGCTCATGCCCATTCTGGGCGCACTTGCCGACTACGCTGGCAACAAAATCAAGTTCTTCTTGGGCTTTTTCCTCACGGGCCTGGTTCTTTGCCTGGCGCAGGCTATCCCAATGTCCGCCATGGCATTTTTGACCGTGTACGTGCTGTGCACCATCGGCCTTAACTCTTCTATGACGTTCTACGACGCCATGCTGCCCGACATTACCACCGACGAGCGCATGGACGCCGTGTCCAGCTCGGGCTATGCCTGGGGCTATATCGGTTCCACCGTGCCGTTCGTCATCTGCCTGGCGCTCATCATGGGCGGCCCCGCTCTTGGCGTCCCCACCATGCTGGCAACGCGTCTGTCGTTTATCATCACTGGCGCCTGGTGGCTCATCTTTACTCTGCCGCTCATTCGCACCTATAAGCAAAAGTACGGTCGCGAGCGCGGTCCCGAGGACACCATCGGCCACATCGTGGGCGGTGTGTTCTCCGAGGTCGGACACACCATGCGCGAGATCGCCCACAACAAGACCGTGCTGGTCTACATGGTCGCGTTCTTCTTCTACATCGACGGCGTGCACACGGTCATTTCCATGGCAACCAGCTATGGCTCGGCTTTGGGCATCGATTCGACGCAGTTGGTGCTGGCGCTGCTCGTTACGCAGTTCGTGGCCTTTCCGTCCGCCATCATCTACGGCAAGCTCGCCGGACGCGTGGGCACACTCAATATGATCTTGGTGGCCGTCGCCGCCTATATGGGCATCGTGCTCTTTGCCGCGTTCTTCCTCAAGACCGCCTTTGAGTTTTGGGTGCTTGCCATTTTGGTCGGCTTGTTCCAGGGTGGCGTGCAGGCGCTCAGCCGCAGCTATTTTGGCCGCATCATCCCCAAAGAAAAGTCCAACGAGTACTACGGCTTCTTCGATATCTTTGGCCGTTACGCAAGCGTTATGGGCACCTTCCTGGTGTCGGTCGTCACCTCCCTGACCGGAAACCCGTCGCTGGGCGTCCTTTCTATTGGCGTTCTGCTGGTTGTTGGCTTTGTGCTGCTGGTCCGTCTGTCCCGCATGGCTCAGGCGGCGGCGTAAGGCAACCGGGCTCAGTACGGCATTTGTGCCTATCTGCAGTACTCTTTTGGAAGTAGCTGCATAAATCATTCTGACTTCCGAACAATGTTTAGCCCAAGTGGGTATGATGGAACCAGCTAGGTCGCGGGGCGTCGCCTGTGTTTGGCGGCGCCCCGTTTTTGTGTTGCAAGGAGGGTAAAGGTATGAACGCCACGGTTGTGATCCCAACATATTGGGCGGGCGATGATACCCAAGCAAACGCTCCCGGCACCTACGATCACTCGACGTCGCTCAATGCCGCCAACCCGGAACTCGATCGCTGCCTGACTTCGCTCGAACAGGTGCGCGACATTCCGCGCATCATTCTCTTGGTGGTCTGTCCGGTTTCTGCCACGGCCGACGTATCCCATCGCGTGCACGAAATCGTTAATGCGCATCCCACACTTAAGGTCACCATCGTTACCAATACTCAGGCTTCGCGTGTTGCCGACCGCGTGGCGCAGATTGCGCCCAAAGGCTCGGGCGAGTGCGTGAGCCTGCGCGGCTACGGTGCCATCCGCAACATGGGTCTTGCCTGCGCGGCGGTGCTGGGGCACGACGCGGTTGTGTTTTTGGATGACGACGAGACCGTCATCGATGCCGACTTTATGAAGCGTGCGACCTATGCGCTGGGCCAACAGACGCGTCAGGGCCTGCCGATTTTAGTCAAGAGCGGATACTTTTACGATCGCGACGGGTCGCCGCTGGCTCCCACGGACAAAGCGGGTATTTGCCATCGCTGGTGGACCAAGCGTATCGAGTTCAATCGCTGGATGAAAAAGGCGCTCTCGGGCACCCGCATCTCGCGCTCCAATTACGTGTGCGGCGGCCTGATGGCCCTGCACGCCCGCGCCTTTACGCGCGTGGCCTTCGACCCGTTTATCACCCGCGGCGAGGATCTGGACTACCTCTTTAACATGCGCATGTTCGGCTATGACGTGTGGTTCGATAACGAGTGGACCGTGCGCCACCTGCCGCCCGAGTCCGAGAAGCGCTCGCCGCGCTTTATGCAGGACGTGTACCGTTGGTACTACGAGCGGGCCAAGCTGACGTTCGCTGCGCACCAAAAGGAGCTCATTCCGGTTACGGCCGCATCACTCATGCCCTATCCGGGTCCGTGGATCTCGCGCGAGCTCGACGACCGCGTGCGCAAGACCGCCATGGTTCGCAGCATGTTTACCCGCGAGCACGAGGGGTATCTGCGCATCTGGCGTCATGGTATTGACGAGGCCAAGACCTATGCCCGCCAAAACGCCGCAAGCTACCTGCGTTTTCAGAGTTTCTGGCCCAAGATCATGGACGAACTTTGGCGCGACGCACAACTGATTAGCATCCTGGAGGGGGCTGAATGATCGACCGCCGCGCCCAGCGCGATAATTCAATTTCAATCTTTCGCATCATCGCCGTTGTCTGCGCCGTTTGCGTGTTGGTGTACTTTATCTTTGCCCTGGCGACTGGCATTGAGCCGATTGCCACGGTGATCGCCTGTGCGCTGCTGTGCATCTTCCTGTGCATCTTTATCTATTTGACGCTCAATCCCGATTCGGTACGCTCCCAGTACACCGAGGAGACGCTCTCGGTTGCCTCGGCCATGCTCGAGGACATTAAGAGCGGTCTGACGCAGGAGTCGGCGCGTTTGGTGTGCCGGCGCATTTTGCCCGAGACGCGCGCCATGACGGTGGCCATCACCGACGAGGACAACGTGCTTGCCTGCGCGGGCGAGTTTGAGGAAAAACTGCTGCCCGATACTCCCATCCACACGCTTGCCACACGCTACGTTATCGAACATGGCATCGTGCAGTCGTTCAACCGTATGGTGGATGTCGTGGGCTCGGACGGCTCGCACAACCAAGTCCCCGCCGGCATTATCGCCCCCATCAAGGTGGGCGATCGTACCGTCGGCACGCTCAAGTTCTACTACAAGACCCCGCGCGCCGTCGACCGTACCCAGTACGCGCTTGCCTCGGGCTTTGCCGAGATCTTGTCCACGCAGCTCGCCATCCACGAGCTCGAGGTGCAAAAGGAACTCACGGCGCGCGCCGAGGTGCGTGCGCTGCAGGCGCAGATTAACCCGCACTTCCTGTTCAACACGCTGAACACCATTGCATCGTTTACGCGCACCGACCCGCTGCGGGCCCGCGAACTGCTTCGTGAGTTCTCATCGTTCTATCGTGCCACGCTCGACAACTCGGGATCGCTTATTCCGGTCTCGCGCGAGGTCGCACAGACCAGGCGCTACCTTACCTTTGAGAAGGCCCGCTTTGGCGAGGACCGCGTGCTTGCGACGTTCGATGTGTCCGAGGACGTGGAAGATACGCTGGTGCCGGCGTTCGTGATCCAGCCGATTGTCGAGAACGCCGTACGTCATGGTATGGGCGATGACGACGCCCTGAGGATCGACGTGACCGTTCACCAAGACGGCGAGTATGCAATCTTGATTGCCGTGGCCGATAATGGCGTGGGCATGGATGAGGGTACCGCCGCCAGACTGTTTGACGAGCGTTCTGCCCGTCCCGACGCCAGCTCTCCCCAGGGTGGCGGCGCCGGTGTGGCCATGCACAATATTTCGGAGCGCATCCATCGCTTTTATGGGCCGCACTCCTATACGCGTGTCGAATCGGCGCCGGGCAAGGGCACCAAAGTGCTCCTTCATCTTGATTTGTCAGAGAGCATCTTCGACATTCAAGAGTAAAATAAAAGGCTACGGGCTCAACGTCATGCGACGGATGCCCGGCGTAGTTAGTTGACGAAAGGTTTTATCCCTATGCTGCGTGCGATGATTGTGGATGATGAGGCGCCGGCTCGCTCGGAGCTTCGCTTCCTGCTCGAGCAAACGGGCAAGATCGGCACGATCACGGAGGCGTCGAGCGTCCGCTCCGCCATCGAGATGCTTATGGAAAGTCGCGTGGATGTCGTGTTTCTCGATATCTCGATGCCCGGTGCCTCGGGCCTGCAACTTGCCGAGGCGCTGCATAAGCTCAAAAATCCGCCGGCGATCGTGTTTGTGACTGCCTATAGTGACCATGCGGTCGAGGCATTCGACGTGGATGCCGTCGATTATCTGATGAAGCCGGTCGAGGAAGCTCGCTTGGATCGCGCGATCGAGAAGGTCATGCAACGCACCAAGCCGGTTACGGACAGCAAGGTGACCATCGAGCGTATCCCGGTGGAAAAGGGCGGCCGCAAGGTGCTCATTCCCGTGGACGACATTCGCTTTATCATGGCCAAGGACGATTACTCCTGCATCTATACCGTCGATGATCGCTTTTTGTCGACGACCTCGCTGGCGCAGTTTGAGGCCAAACTCTGCGACTTTGGCTTCTTCCGTGTTCACCGCCGCTATATCGTCAACTTGGCGTGCGTCACGGATGTGGAGACGGTGCCCTCGGGCGCCATCCAGCTGGGCATTACGGGCGTCGACGAACGCGTGCCGGTTTCGCGCCGCCGCGTCGTGCCGCTCAAGAAGGCTCTGAGTCTCTAGCACACTGGCCCCGCAGCCCTGTAGACCCATCGTCTGCGGAGCCGTGGGGCCTTTTTGTATGTATCTGCCGAATCGTTTTTTGCGGAAGGGATCCCATGAACAGTGCAAGCGCCAAGCGTATCGACATCATCTCGGACACCCACGGCTATCTTTCGCCTGCGCTCCTGGATGAGCTTGAGGGCGCAGACCTGATTATCCACGCCGGCGACCTCACGTCAGAGATGGACTACGAGCACCTATGCACCATCGCCCCCGTGCGGGCCGTACTGGGCAACAACGATTACTACCGCGACTACGGCCCCGATGTAGACCGTCTTGCGCTCTTTACCTACGAAGGACTCAAGTTCGCCGTAGCCCACTACCGCGAAGACCTTCCGGTGGGATCCGTAGACGTAGCCATCAACGGCCACACCCACGTAACCAAAGAAGCCCAAGTGGGCCGCTGCTTAGTTCTCAACCCGGGCAGCGCCAGCTACCCCAGAGGCACCCGAGGCCCCACCATGGCCAGAATGCTAGTAAAAGACGGCAAGATCCTAAGCACTAAGTTTATTGACCTAGAGTAATCACAACAAAAACGGGGGATGCAGATGCGTCCCCCCGTTTCCATTTGAGCCAAAGGCGGAAGTTCAACAAGATCCATCAGACCAACCCCGCCGATGAGCATGCGGGCTAGCCGCGCAGCGGCGCACGCCCGCAAAACTGATTGAACAATGTGACGGCAGGGAGGGTCTCCGGGGCTGAGGGCGGGGGTTAAGTTTGTCGCGAGTTCCGCACGCAAAGGAAAGCACTTAATGTGCTTTCCGTCTTGCGCAGGACTGTAGAGCAGCAAACTCAACCCGCGCCCGCCGGCCCCGGAGACCCTCCCGGAGGGACCGAAAAATTTTTTCAAAAAAGTTGTTGCGCGCCGGACAGACTTCTGTGTATACTAATCCCCGCAGCGCACGCGAGCGGAAACAAACGCGAACGTCTGCCTGGGGAGTTAGCTCAGTTTGGTTAGAGCGCCGGCCTGTCACGTCGGAGGTCGCGGGTTCGAGCCCCGTACTTCCCGCCAACGCAATTAAAGCCACGTCTTCGGACGTGGCTTTTTGCGTTTGATGCACTTTGTTTCGATAGAACGATCGCCCTGGTGCATCTTCGCCCAGAATCCCCGCGCCTTCGGGAACGCAAGTAAAATCTAATAAGTATATCTGTCTGAACAACAGCTTTGTTGCGCAACACCTGTTCTACGAGACAGGGGGTTAGGTTATACTAAATTGCACTGTGCGCCGCATCTGATGCATTTCGCTCCAAGCGCGGCACTCAGTGGATATCCGATTTACCATTTGGATGTCCTGGCGGTCATTTAGCGTCTCGACACAAGCTCGGCCCCGGAGCTCGTTCGAGCTGTTCGTATTCCTTGAAAGGGGAAAAATGGACATATCGAGGAAGACTGATTACGCCCTTCGCATGCTGGCGATGCTTGCCGAGGATCCGGAGCGTTTGCTTTCTGTTCGCACCGCTGCCGAAGAGGTCAATGCCCCGTATTCGTTTGCCCGCTCGATTCAGCACGGTTTGGTCCAGGCCGGTATTGTGGAGAGTCTGCGTGGCGTCCACGGTGGCATGCGTCTTAAGGTCAGTCCGGACGACGTCACTATCCGCCAGGTCGTCGAGGCCGTTCAGGGTCCTATGGTTATGAACGATTGTACCGCGCCCGATGGTGACTGTGCGCGCATGGGCGCGTGCTGCTATCATCCCCTGTGGGCCGGAGCCCAGGCGTTGATGCGCGACTACCTCGATTCCGTTTCGCTCGGCGACATCGTCGCTCACCGCCAGTTCCCGGCCGTCGATCCCAAGTTCGCCGACCGCGAAGCGTTTCCCGAGTACGCCACCTGCGCGTGCGCTTACCGGGAGGAATAGCGCCGCATAAGGAGCATAGCCATGATTCAGGACCCCTTTCGTTCGATGATTCGTTCGGAAGGGGTCCTGCGTTATCGCGACCTTCCGTGGCGCCGCACACGCGATCCGTACATCATTTGGCTTTCTGAGGTCATGCTGCAGCAAACGCAGGTGCCGCGTGTGGAGGCGCGCATGCCGGTGTGGCTCGATCGTTTTCCGACTGTGCAGGCGCTTGCCCAGGCCGCGCCTTCCGATGTTTTGGACGCTTGGCAGGGCATGGGCTACAACCGACGCGCTCTGGCGCTTCATGGGGCCGCTCAGCGCGTTGTAGAGGACTGGGACGGGGAGTTTCCGCGTGAGACGCGTGACTTGGTCGCTCTGCCCGGCATTGGCCCGGCAACGGCGCAGGGCATCCGTTCGTTTGCGTTTGATCTTCCAGGCGTGTATCTAGAGACCAATGTGCGCACGGTCTTTTTGCATCATTTCTTTCCCGATGTGCCGGCCGTTCCCGATCGCGAGCTGGTGCCGCTGATTCAAGCCGCCTGTCCGGCGGCCCCTGGTGCGGCGGCGGATGAGATTGCGCCCTTTGCCGTGCCTCAAGACGATGCCGACACGCCGCGCGCATGGTATTACGCGTTGCTGGATTACGGCGCGTATCTTAAAAAGACGCTGCCCAATCCGTCCAGGCGGTCGGCGGGCTATAGTCGTCAGTCCAAGTTTGAGGGCTCGCGTCGCCAAAAGCGCGCCCACATTGTGCGCATGCTGCTGGCGGCGCGCGATGGACAACCGGCAGGTATTACGCTCGATGAAGCCGTTGCAGGCGTTAACGAGATGGAGACGGCAGCCGGCCGAGAGCCGGTCGAGCGCGAGCTGGTCGCAAGCATTCTTGCCGATCTGGAGCGCGAGGGCTTTTGCGGCTCCGAGGGCGATCGTTGGCTGAGTGTGTAGCTCACTCGAATCTGAAGAACGGGATTGTAAGGTTTAAATTCTCGGCATGAGGGCATCCTTAAAGCAAGGCCGCTCAAAGTCTGTGGGCGGCATGCGTTGAAGGGAAGTACACCTATGGATTTTGAGAATTCCCAAACCAAGAAGAACCTCGAGACCGCTTTTGCCGGTGAGTCCCAGGCACACACCAAGTATCGCTACTATGCATCCAAGGCCAAAAAGGACGGCTACGTTCAGATCTCGAATATTTTTGCCGAGACGGCGGGCAACGAGTCCGAGCACGCCAAGCTGTGGTTTAAGTATCTGCACGACGGCGCCGTTCCGGGCACTCTGGACAACCTGCGCGACGCCGCTGCGGGCGAGAACTACGAGTGGACCACGATGTACGACGAGTTCGCCAAGACCGCCGAGGAGGAGGGCTTTGTCGAGATCGCCGAGAAGTTCCGTGGCGTCGCCGCCGTCGAGAAGGCCCACGAGGAGCGCTACAACAAACTCGTCGAGCGCATCGAGTCGGGCGAGGTGTTTGAGCGTGAGGGCGTGAAGGTGTGGAAGTGCCTGAACTGCGGGCACCTGCACGTTGGTGCCGAGGCGCCTGAGGTGTGCCCGGTGTGTAACCACCCGAAGGCGTACTTTGAGGAACAGGTGGTGAACTACTAGCGCCGATACGAACGTGGACTGCGGAGCGCAGGGCGGGGAAATACCTTTCCCTCTCGCTCACGGCTCCGCAGAGTCGCGCGAGGCAAAGGTATTTCCCCGCCCTGCGCTCCGGCGTTGGGTCGTCGCGTGCTCACTACAGGAAAACTGATAAGAAGTTTGTGTGCCGCCCCTTTTGGGGCGGCACGTTTTGTTGGGGACTGGTTGGGACGGCACCGTTCATGGGTGGGGTACACTGGGTGGCGACTTTTAGTTTATCTACTACCTGATGGGGTGTTTTTGTATGGGTAAGAAGTCTCGGGCTCGGGTTGCTGCGGCGGGAACTCGCAAGGATCCTGGTCGTCGGGTTGCCGAGGGTAAAAAGGTCGATCGTGTCGAGAAGGACAAGAAGGTTGGCGCGCATGCTCATCCTGAGTGGGCGCCTCACCTCAATACGGCTAGCGAGGATCTGACTGCTAAGTTGTTTACTCTGGTCGAGGTTATCTTGGGCGTGGTGCCCGTGGTGGTCATTGGCTTGTTCTTGGCTTCGAAAGATGCCACGAGTGTCGATAAACTCACCGATGTCTTTTCTCAGGACCCCTCGATGGTGGTTACGTTTATCTCTGCGTGCCTGCAGCCGTTTGTGGCGTACATGTTGTACATGATTTATCGCAAATACTGCGAGGGCGACGCTGGTTTTGCCGCCGGCAACCTGATCGGTCTTTTGTGCTCCGAGATCCTACTGCTCAATATCCCAGGCGTCATCGGTATGGGCATCTTGCTGTGGCGTGTTTGGCGCAACGTCGCCCCGCACTTTGAGAGCTGGTTGTTTGAGCGTCGTGCAATGGGCGTGCTGGCAGACATTGCGGGCTCGCTCGTGATTTTAGCCTTGGCGTTTATGTGCGCCACCGCCGCCCGCGGTCTCGCGGGCATGTAGTCTGTCCTCACCGACCACGGAGCGCAGGGCAACTGCTGGTTTCACCGCTCCGGACGTCAGACCCGCGGCGCATCCCTTTCCCTCTCGCTCACGGCTTCGCAGAGTCACGCGAGGCAAAGGCATGCGCCGCGGGTCTGACGACGCGGGCTTGCCAACGAGTTTTGGCTAATAGATTGGTTTGTGTGCCGCCCCTTTGGGGCGGCACTTTTTGTGTGGGGTCCCGGTCTCCACAATTTTCGTCAAGCTTTTGGTTAGATTTTGGTCAGTTGGCGTAAGGGTGGAAGGCCAAAAGATTGCTGGCGAAAAAAGCTCAGAGAAAGTGCTGGTAGGGGAGTTGTTGAGCTTTTCGACAGCTTTTGAGCAAAAGAAACTTTGTGGCTATTGCCGGCGATTGCGTTGTCGCGGTCATGGCGGTGCGGGATGCTGGTCGTAAGCGTCGAACGCTCCGATTTTGGAGGCCAACATGGATCTGTTTCTTGAGACTCCGCAGCAACAAGCCGAGCGCATGTTGCGCCAACAGCAACGGCTTATAGAGATGCAAATGCAAGGGGCGGCAGCCCAGCCCTTTGCGCAAAATGTCGTGCCCGCTGCTGTACCTGCAGCTGTGCCCGGGTGTAAATCGGCGCCAGAGAACTATTCCGTACAACAAGATTCATATGCGCAGGAGCTTGCGTTCGACAAGCGCCGCACACGTCACCGCCGCGTGGGCCAGCGCCTGCGCACGTTAGCGATGATTGCGCTGATCCCGTTGGGACTCGCGGCAATCTTCTTGGCCTCATATGCCCTCACGTGCATTCTCAACGGCGCCTCGCCTAGTGAGGTGCTTCAGCATCTAGCGGCCCTGGGCCAGCGCCTAGGCGATGTCGCAACAACCGTCCGCGCCGGCTGGGAGAGTTAGCGTTTGTCACATTAGGGCTTCTAGGGTGTAGGGATTATCGCCACGAGTAGAATTCTTGCAATCTGTAGGTCCTGTCGTGCGACTGAATAGTATTATTGAAGATAAATAATAATAGGATTTGCTATGTATAAGCAGGATTTAGAGCGGACTCTTTTGGGCATTGACGAAGAGGCGGAGCTGGAAATAGGTCCAAGAGACGACAGGCCGAGCGTTGTATTGGTGGGAGGAAGCGCCTTCATGCTAAACGATGTAACGAATCGGTCGGTTACACATGACATTGATGTGTTTGAGGCAGACAGGTGCCTCCGCGAGATCATAGCTCGATATCCCGAGGTGAATGGTATGGCGGTGGCATATTGTAATCAGATGCCATTCAATTACGAAGATCGTTTGATTCCCTTGGATATTGGCGCGCGTTTTATCAGGTACTTTACGCCATCCTTGGAGGACCTGGCGGTAATGAAGCTCTATGCCTACCGTCCGAACGACATCGTCGACCTCCATAGTCGAGCGTTTATCGACCGACTTGATTGGGATCTGCTCGAACGGCTTATATTCGACGAGGGCGAGGCGCTGGCGTCTTCGCCTTCGGAGCGGAGTTATCAAGAGATGGTCTGGGCATACAGGCAATACAAAAAGGAGGTGCTCGGTTGAATCTGACCTTTGAGGGATTCTTAAAAGGCTATTGCCGAGAGCTATCCGGACAGCAGTCGCTCAGTTTTAGAAAACTGGTTAAGCAGGCGACGACGGTTGCGCCGCGCGTGGCGGAACCTCTGTTTTTGCTCGCTTTGGCGCAAGGAAAAGCCGAATACGTTCTGGGTTTATCCGAGGGCTCGTGGATGGAAGAGGATTACCGAGGCGTTTTGTCCTTGTACGATCAAGCGGGTGGCATGGCGTCTCTGTGCGCCAAAAGTGAGCTCCCTAACCGTTATGCCAACGTTTGGCGTGCGTATAGAGCGGTGAAGGAAAAGCCAGTGGCGGACAGAAGGATCAACGCCCTGATGCGAAAAAGAACATTGGGAGCGCTAGGGGAATCGGGCGTAACGCGCTACGGTCTCTGCCGCGATTTGAATCTGAATAAGGGAAACGTGTACGCATACTTAGCCGGCGATGACTCAAAGGTGAGCAGGGAGACGGCGCGCCGCATTATGGAATATGCGGAAGAGAGAAGCACCCAAGAAGGGGCCGGGCGCCCGGTGCGTGTGGCGGGGTAAGATTGATCGCGGTTTTGATTGATAATCGATTGGGTTTGTTGGGCGGAGTCTATGCCTGCTATTGATATTGCGCTTATTGTGATTGCTTTGGTGGCGGTGGGGGTTGCTGTGGCTTGTGCCCTGCAGCTTAAGGGCCTTCGCGCCGAGCTGCGGGAGCGCGGCGATAGCGGGGTAGAGATGCTGGCTGCGCTCGAGCAGGCCAACAGCGCGCTCGATGCCCTCAACGTCGCGCTGGCAGAAACCCGCCGCACGGCAAATGCCATCGCGCAGCAGCAGACAACCGATGCGGCCGTGGAGCAGCAGCGCTACCTGACCATTGCGCGCGAGTTCTCGCAGGCCGGCGACCGTATGGATGACCTGCGCCGTGAGACGGCTCAACAGCTTGGCGCCAACCGCGAGGGCATCGAGCACCGCCTGGACAAGGTGCGCGAGACGGTCGATGCCCAGCTGGGCGCTATCCGCAAGGACAACAACGTTCAGCTCGACCAGATGCGCGCGACGGTGGACGAGAAGCTTTCCCGTACGCTCAACGATCGCCTGTCTGCATCGTTTAAGCAAGTGAGCGACCAGCTCGAGGCCGTGTACAAGGGCCTGGGCGATATGCAATCTATCGCCACCGGCGTGGGGGACCTTAAGCGCGTGCTGGGCAATGTGAAGGCGCGCGGCATTTTGGGCGAGGTGCAGCTGGGCGCGATTCTGGCGGACATCCTCACGTCCGATCAGTATCTGGAAAACGTGGCCACAAAGCCCGGCGCCTCGGAGCGCGTTGAGTTTGCCGTCAAGCTGCCGGTAGACGAGGGCGATCCCGTGCTGCTGCCGATCGACTCCAAATTCCCGGGCGACGCGTACGAGCACTTGCTCGACGCGCAGGAGTCGGGCGATGCGGAGACCGTGGCGGCTGCGCGCAAGACGCTCGACACCATGGTCAAGCGCGAGGCAAAGGACATTTGCGAAAAGTACCTGAGTGTGCCGGCAACGACCAACTTTGGCATCATGTTCGTGCCGTTTGAAGGGCTGTACGCCGAGGTCGTCAGCCGCTCCGGGCTTATCGAGACCCTGGGCCGCGACTATCACGTCAACGTTGCCGGCCCCAGCACCATGGCGGCCATTCTCAACAGCCTGCAGATGAGCTACCAGACGTTTAGGCTGCAAAAACGCACCGACGATGTACTGCGAGTGCTCTCCGCCGTCAAGGCCGAGCTGCCGCGCTATCAAAAGGCGCTGCGCCGCGCCCAGCAGCAGATCGAGACCGCGGGTAAAACGGTCGAGGGCATTATCACCACGCGCACCAACGTCATGGAGCGCAAACTCAAGGATATCGACGCGCTGGAAGACGCCGACCAAGCCGATGAGATCTTGGGACTCACGCCCGCGGGCCTTTCCACAGACCAAGAAGACGAGGACTAATTGCAACAAGGCAGCGGGGCACCGGCGCAAACGCGGGCACCCCGCTGCCTTTCACATCGCGCTTGCCTGAAGTGCGCTTTAGTGTGCAACAATGGCGTTTCGCCCTATCAGACGCGAAAGGAAGCCCATGTCTCAGAGAAACACCAGTCCGCTGAAACGCTCCACCGTGCGCCGCACGCTGCAGCGGTTTTGGGGTGTCACGCGCACGCAGCCGCTGATTGTCTTTCTCTCGGTGTTCTCGTCGGCGGGCTACATCTTTTTGCTGACGTTTGCCAATACCTATGTGATGGCCCTCATTGTCGACCGCGTTCAAGCCGGTCCCGTGGCGGGTGATCAGGTGTTTGAGGTCTTCGGCCCCTATATCCTGGCGCTCGTGCTCGTTAACCTAGTGGGCCAGATCCTCTCCAAGCTGCAGGACTACACCGTCTACAAGCTCGAGATTGCGGGCAACTATCACTTGGCGCGCCTGTGCTTTGACACGCTCTCCAACCAGTCCATGACATTCCACACCAGCCGATTTGGCGGATCGCTTGTGAGCCAGACGAGCCGTTTTATGAGCGGCTACACGGGTCTGGTGGACGTGACGGTGTATTCGCTCATCCCCACTATCACCTCGGTTGTCTGCACGGTGGCAGCGCTCGCCCCGGTGGTGCCGATGTTTACCGTGATCCTGGTGGGCATCATGGTCGTTTACATCGCGTTTGTCTGGCTTATGTACAAACGCATCATGCCGCTTTCGGCCGCGACGTCCGCCGCGCAGAACAAGCTATCGGGTGTGCTGTCCGATGCGGTCACGAACATCCTAGCCGTCAAGACCTGCGGGCGCGAGGACTTTGAGCGTGACCTATTCGATACCGCCGACCGTACCGCGCGCGACGCCGAGACGGTTTCGATGCACGCCATGATGCAACGCAACTTTACGACCTCGGGCCTTATCGTTATCACCATGGCCGTGGTGAGTGTGTTCGTCGCGGGCGGCAACGCGTGGTTTGGCATCTCGGCCGGCGCGCTCGTCATGATCTTTACCTATACGTACAACCTCACCATGCGTCTGAACTACGTGAGCTCCATGATGCAGCGCATCAACCGCGCGCTGGGCGATGCGGCCGAGATGACGCGCGTGCTGGACGAGCCGTGTCTGGTGGCAGACGACGAGAACGCCCCCGAGCTCAAGGTGAGCGAGGGCGCGATTGATTTTGAGCACTTGAGCTTTGCATACCGTGATGCCGCGGCGGGCGAGAGCGTGTTCGACGACCTGACGCTCCATGTGGCGGCGGGCCAGCGCGTGGGCCTGGTGGGCAAATCGGGCTCGGGCAAGACGACACTCACCAAGCTGTTGCTGCGCCTGGACGACGTACAGGTCGGCCGCGTGCTCGTGGACGGCCAGGACGTTTCGCGCTGCACGCAGCAGAGCCTGCGCCGCCAGGTTGCCTACGTGCCGCAGGAGGCGCTGCTGTTCCATCGCTCCATTCGCGAGAATATCGCCTACGGCCGCCCCGACGCTACCGACGAGCAGATCCGCGAAGCGGCTCGCTTGGCTAATGCGACCGAGTTTATCGACCGCCTGCCCCGTGGCTTTGACACCATGGTGGGCGAGCGGGGCGTTAAGCTTTCGGGCGGCCAGCGCCAGCGCGTTGCCATTGCCCGCGCTATTCTGACCGATGCGCCGATCCTGGTGCTCGACGAGGCGACGTCTGCCTTGGACAGCGAGTCCGAGGCGCTGGTGCAGGAGGCGCTCGAGAACCTGATGCGCGGCCGCACCTCCATTGTGGTGGCACATCGCCTGTCCACCGTGGCAGCGCTCGACCGCATCGTGGTACTGGCGGACGGCGAGATTGTCGAGGACGGTACGCATGCGCAGCTTGTCGAGGCTGGCGGCGAGTACGCAAGCCTGTGGGGCCGCCAGACCGGCGCATTTTTGGAGGCGTAAAGACCCCATACGTGGGACAATCGTGCCCATAGGTTTGTTATGCCGTTGAGTCGAGGAGTCGTTATGCCACGCGAGACCAATGCCGCCAAGCGCGAGCGCGCCATCGAGGTGTGCGAGCGCCTTAACCGTCGCTATGGCCCGGTCGAGTGCTTCTTGGACCACGAGAATCCCTTTAGGCTGCTCATCGCGGTGCTGCTCTCGGCGCAAACGACCGACGCGCAAGTCAACAAGGTGACGCCGCGGCTGTTTGCCCAGTGGCCCACGCCCGAGGCCATGGCCGGGGCGAGTGTTGCCGACGTGGCGGACACCATTAAGTCGCTCGGCTTTTATAAGAGTAAGGCCAAGCATGCCGTGGAGGCCGCGCAGATGATCGTCGCCGATTACGGCGGCGAGGTGCCGGCAGACATGAAGGAACTCGTCAAGCTGCCGGGCGTTGGGCGCAAGACGGCGAACATCGTGCTCAACGTGGGGTACGGCATCGTGGAAGGCATCGCGGTGGATACGCACGTCAACCGCATCGCGCACCGCCTGATGCTGAGTCCCAAGACGCACGCCAAAGAGCCGCTCAAGACCGAGCAAGATCTGCTCAAGATCTTGCCGCACGAGTATTGGGAGTCGGTCAATCACCAGTGGATCACCTTTGGCCGCGAAATCTGCGACGCCCGCAAACCCAAGTGCGACGAGTGCCCGCTGGCAGACCTTTGCCCCAGCGTGCGTGTGACGGGGTAGGGCCCGGCACGTTTTGTCGGCACCCGAAGACGGCGACCAGTGTTGCGCAACACATTTGGGCTGCGAAGGCTCAATATGATGGCGGCAGATACCGTTTGTTGTGAGGGGATGCCCGAATATGTTTTGCACCAAGTGTGGATCCGAGATGCCCGACGGAACCGATTTTTGCACGAACTGCGGGGCGCTCATGGGCGCTGCCTCTCCGGCGGCCGCGCCTGCTGAGCCCGCATCGATGCCGGCGGCAGGGATGCCTCCCGTGCAGAAGAAGTCACATAAGCGCGCGGTGATTGTCGGCATGTGCGTGGTGGGCGTGCTCGTTGCCGGCGGTGCCGCTCTGGCGCTGACCGGCGTGCTGGGTCCGCTTGGGCAGGGCAATTCATCGCAGATCACGGTGCTCGGGTCCGACGAGGGCTCGGCCGAGCACAAGGACGAGGGAAGCGCCAAGGAGAAGCCTGCCGCCGACGAGGATGAGGCGGATGAGCCTGAGCAGACCGGCAGCAGCGTAAAAGTCGACCTCAATGACCAGGCAACCTATGCCGCCGCGAATCTGTTCCTGTCGAACTTTACGGAGGAGCACTTCGATCGGGACTGGTATCAGGCGGGCGGCTTCGATTCGACTGACGGACTTTCTGATGACGAGAAATACAAGCTGGTCAAGTTTATCTGGTGCCATTTTATTGACAATGCGCCGTATCGAATCGAGAAAGGCGACTATGACAACGGCAATCGCCAGCGCGTGGCGACTGATGTGATCAATAGGGAACTCAACCGCTTGACGGGCCTGACGCTTTCCGATGCCGATATGACTTATGACAGAACGCCGGAGGGGCAGGCGATTCCTGATTCGGCCGAAGCGCATGACGGGTACCTGTATCTGAAACAGGAATACGGCCAGGGAAATTACAACCCATCGTGTGCCATCGTTACGGGCGCGACTGACCTTGGCGACAACATCTACGAGCTCACCTATGAGGTTTACAGTGCTGGCGGCATGTTACTTCCTTCCGACATCCCCGAGAGCACTTACGGCCTGCCAAAGAACCAGTTCATCGCCGCAATTCAAGCGGACGCATCCATGGGTCGTACCGAGACTTGCACGGTCCGCGTCGCGCAGGGTGACGGCGCCCCGACCTTCACACTGCTTAAAATGGGCGTCTACGATTAGACTCGGCGTATAGCTCACTCTGATAGCGCCAGACGGCTTGCCCGTCTGGCGTTTTTGTTGCGGGGCTGGGCGTACGCTTGAGCAGGAGTATATGTTGCCTCATGCCGCCCCATGCAAAAATGTGTTGCTAATTTAGAAGCCTATTCAAGCGCGCTGAAGTCGTGGCGCGCTGGCGTAGCATGAGCAAAAAATCAAGCAATGGAGGACAACGTGGCAACATTGAAGACGCGAGAGCTCGAGGATGACTTTGATCGCATCGTGCGCACGCGCGAAGGCGACCTACCTGGTCGGCGTAAAGGCGACGAATACTTGTCTCAAACCCATGCGCTCTACCATGGCGACCCTGCGCCCTGGGCTCTGACGCCAAAGATATTCGACAAGGATATGACGGCGATTCTTAAGGAGGCCGCCGAACGCATGTACGGCATTATGGACAAGGTGACGCGGGCGTTTTGTTCCGATGCCTCTGTGCGTGCGTGGTTTCGCATGGATCCAGCTTTTGCTGACCTGTGTGCTATGGATGCCGGCTATGATTGCCAAATTCCCCTTGCGCGTGTTGATATCTTTCTTGACGAGGACACCGGTTCGTATACGTTTTGCGAGCTCAATACCGACGGCAGTGCTGGAATGGTGGTAACCGATGAGGTCTGCCAGGCAGTGCGAATGACGCCTTCCTTTGAGGAGTTTGCATCCGACCACCCCGGCTTTCGGCAGTACGATTTGTGCGGTAGCTGGATAGATGCATTGTTTGAGACCTATGCAGAGTGGAAGCTGGCCCATCCTCGCCGCACCGAGGATGGTGCACGGTCGGACGACGGGGCCCGCGTTGACGAGGGGCTCTATGCACCACAATCAAAGATATATCCCGCTTCGGTGGCAATCGTCGACTATTCGGAAAGCATCGACTTGGAAGATGCGGCTCATTTTGTCGACCTTATGAGGCGGCGGGGCGTAGTCGCACGCTTTGTGGATGTACGCGACCTGTGGATTGGCGAAGACGAGAGCGGTGCTAGGCGCCTGTGCGATGCCGCTGGTCCTATTGATTGCGTTTGGCGGCGCGCGGTGACCGGCGAGTTGTGGGATAAGCCGTGCGATGGACGCTCGGCCTTAATCGAGGCTGCCCAAGAAGGGCTTGCATGCATCGTCGGTGGTTTTAGAACGTGGCCGTGTGCGACTAAGACCGTATTTGCGTTTTTGTGGTCTCGGGCCGGTCAGTCCTTGTTGAGCCCGGAGGAGCAATCGTTTGTACGGGAGCATGTGCCCTATACCGAGATTCTGGATGAAAGCACCCAGTTGTCGCGATTTGCCGAAAAGGATCGGTGGATTGTCAAGCCGTGCGGCGGCTACAATGCGGTTGGCGTTGTCGCTGGTTTGGATGTCGCGGAACGGGAATGGCCTCAGGTGCTTGCTCGCGCTGCGGCCGCTGGGGCGATTGTACAGGAGTATGCTCAGCAGTATCAGACGCCCTGCTTGCGCGGGACGCTTGTCGATGGGCCGCATCGAGGAGAGGCGCCCAAAGGACTTGTGGATGATCTTGGTTTTGCGCCCGCTTCTAATATGGAAGGCCTGTACCTGTATCGCGGCCGTTTTGCGGGCGTGTACACACGCGTCGGTTTTGCCAACACCATAGGTGAGTGGACGAGTCGCTTGAACGTCGCAAGCTTTTTTGAGGAATAGCCGTTTCTCGGGACACCTTCCGTGGTTGCGGCGTTCGACGTGACGGGGAGATTTTGGCGAAGCCGGTGAATCCAGTTCTATCTGGCGTTTTTGTTGCGGGGCTGGGCGTACGCTTGAGCCGGAGTCCTCTCCATGCGCTACCATGACAAGCAACGAATTTGACGAACGACCCGCCGAGCTTGCCTCGGCGGGCTTTTGGCGTTGCAATGCCGGAGGAACAGCATGCTCATTCACCGTATAGCCGCGCAGCTCTACACTGCCGAGGCACTGCAGACCGTCGAGGCCGGGCTCGATTCTGGCGAGGACGTGACGCTGGCCGTGTCTCAGTCGGGCCGAACGCTTATGGCTGCCGCCCAGTTTGCGCGTCGTCCGCGCCCCACGGTCTACATCGTGAGTGGCGAGGATGCGGCCGATCGTGCCGCACGTAGTCTGGCCGCCTATGTGGGCCTGGCGCACGTGTGCCGCTTTCCCGAGCGCAAGGACTACCCTTGGCGCGAACAGGCGCCCGACGATGCCGTGGTGGCCCAACGCTGCGAGGCGCTCGGGCGCATCGTGCGCGGGGACAACTGCATCATGGTCGCCTCGGCCCGCGCGCTGCTGCGCTGCGTGCCGCCGGTCGAGAGTCGCTATTGGGAGTCCACCACTTTTGCGGTGGGCGAGGAGATTCCTTTTGACGAGGTGCCGCAGCGCCTGGTGGGCATGGGCTACACCAATGCCGGCGCCGCCGACGCGCCCGGCCTGTTCCGTGTGCACGGCGACACCGTCGAGGTATTCCCCGCACAAGAGAAAGCGCCCGTGCGCATTGAGTTCTTTGGCGACGAGATCGACCGCATCCGCCGCATGGTGAGCTCCACGGGCCAGACCATCGGCAACGAGGACAGCATCGAGATCTTCCCCTGTCGCGAGCTCGCACTCACCGACGACGCCGTCCACAACATGCATGTGGCGCTCTACCGCGCCAGCCAGGACGACAGCAAGTTGGCGGCGCTGCTCGAGATGGTGGATGCGCGCATCGTCACGCCTGAGCTCGACCGCTTTTTGCCGGTGATGTACGGCCAGACCGTGAGCCCGCTGTCGCATGTGAGCGGCAAGGCGCTCGTGGTGCTGTCCGAGCCGCGCTCGCTGTTCGACGATTGCCTGCGCGCCTACGAGGATATCGAGGCGCGTGCCGGCGAGGCGGGGATTGACCGACTGGATGGCCTGTATGTACGCGCCCAGCAGCTCGATTTTGGTGCTCAGCAGCGCCTGAACTATGTGAGCCTGATCCGTGCCGGCGGTGCGGTGACGGCAGAGCTCAAGATTGAGCAGCCGGCCATCGCGGGCTCGGACAATCGCTTTATGACGCGCATCCAGGAGGTCGTGGGCAAGCGCTATGCCTGCGTGTTTGCCATCCCCGACCGCGGTGCGCGTGAGTCGATGGAGCTCACCTTTGGCGACGAGGGCATTACCTTTGAGGAATCGCTGACCGCCGCGCCCGAAAATGCCGGCGCTATCGGCGACCGCGTGCGCGTGGCAGCAGCGGATTCCGCCGACCGTGCCGCACGCCAGGAGGCCCATGCTTCCATTCGCGAGCGTCGCGCCGACGCGCTCAACGCCCGCTCGCTCGAGGCGGGTGCCGCCCAGGCTGCCGCCGGTGCCGCCGTGCCCACCATCTCGCGCGGGCGCGTGACCTTTGTCGATGCTGCCTTGCCGCAGGGCGTGGTGGTGCCCGATGCCAACCTGGCCGTGTTCTCAATCGCCGACCTCAACGCCCGCATGGACGCCAATCGCGCGCGCAGCCGCCGCAAGGTGGACATTACGCAGATCACGTTCCCGTTTAAGCCGGGCGACTACGTGGTGCACGCCACTCACGGCATCGCGCTCTTTAGCGAGATCGCGCGCCAAGAAGTGGGCGGCAAGGAGCGCGACTACTTTTTGCTGGAATATGCCGATGGCGACAAGCTCTACGTGCCGCTCGAGCAGGTCGACCGCATCACGCGCTATGTTGGCCCCGACGGCGACAAGCCGCGCCTGACCAGGCTCAACACCGCCGACTGGACGCGTGCCACCAACAAGGCGCGCAAGAACGCCAAAAAGCTGGCGTTTGACCTGGTTGACCTGTATACGCGCCGCTCGTCGATTACCGGTATCGCTTGTCCGCCCGATACGCCCGAGCAGATCGAGATGGAGGAGAGCTTCCCCTACGACGAGACACGCGACCAGCTGGAGGCTATCGCCGACATCAAGGCCGACATGGAGGCGCCCAAGCCCATGGACCGTCTGCTGTGCGGCGACGTGGGCTTTGGCAAGACCGAGGTCGCCCTGCGCGCGGCGTTTAAGTGCGTGGACTCCGGCCGCCAGGTCATGGTGCTCTGCCCCACGACCATTCTGGCCCAACAGCACTACGAGACATTCTTTGAGCGCTTTGCCCCGTTTGGCCTGGAGGTCGAGGTGCTCAGCCGCTTCCGTACCCCGGCGCAGCAAAAGCGCGCGCTCAAGGCGTTTGCCGAGGGCACGATTGATGTGCTCATCGGCACGCACCGCTTGCTTTCTGCCGATGTGAACCCCAAGAACCTGGGCATGGTGATCATCGACGAGGAGCAGCGCTTTGGTGTGCAGCACAAGGAGCAGCTCAAAAACCTGCGCGAGCAAATCGACGTGCTCACGCTCTCGGCAACGCCGATTCCGCGAACCATGCAGATGGCCACGAGCGGCGTGCGCGACATGAGCCTGATTACCACGCCGCCGACCGGGCGTCGTCCCGTGATCGTGCACGTGGGGGAGTACGACCCCGACGTGGTGAGTGCGGCGATTCGCCTGGAGGTGGGCCGCGGCGGTCAGGTGTATTACGTGTCCAACCGCGTCAAGACCATCGACGATGCCGTGGCGCGCGTGCACGAGGCCGCGCCCGAGGCGCGCGTGGGCGTGGCACACGGCAAGATGAGCCCGCGCGAGGTCGAGGACGTGATGATCGAGTTCGCGACCAAAAAGATTGACGTGCTCATTGCCACGACCATCGTGGAGAGCGGCATCGACAACGCGACCGCCAACACGCTGATCATCGAGGACTCGCAGCGCTTGGGCCTGGCGCAGCTCTACCAGCTCAAGGGCCGTGTGGGCCGCTCTGCCACGCAGGCCTATGCGTACTTTATGTTCCCGGGCGAGCTGCCGCTTACCGAGGAGGCCACGGCACGCCTGACTGCACTTTCCGAGTTCCAAGACCTGGGCAGCGGCATGCGCATCGCCATGCGCGATCTGGAGATTCGCGGCGCCGGCTCGCTTATGGGAGCCGAGCAACACGGCAACCTGTCGAGTGTGGGCTTTGACCTGTTTACGCAGATGCTGGGACAGGCCGTGGCCGAGGCGCGCGGCGACGACGATGCCGGCGTGGAGGCGGCGAGCGTGGGCATCAACCTGCCGGCCGACTACTTCTTGTCCGAGGAGTACATGCCGGCGGTGGACCAGCGCGTGCTCGTGTACCGCAAGCTCGCGGCGGCCGAGGACCTGGAGAGCATCGACGAGGTGCAGGAGGAGACCGAGGCCGCGCATGGCGAGCTGCCGTTGGCGGGACTCAACCTGTTCAACCGCGCGCGCATTCGTATTCGCGGCGAGCGCCTGGGGCTCGAGAGCGTCACGCTCAGCGGCGGACGCATCACGTTTTTGGGCGTCGAAGTGCCCAAGAAGGTGGCCTTTGAGCTTAAGACTCGCTACGGTGCGGTGAACTTCCCCAAGAGCCGCAAGCTATCGGTGCCCTACAAGGCGGGCGCCGGCGCGGGCAGCGGCCTGGGTCGCGGTCTCGACGCCAGCGACGGCACCGGCCCCGTGGCCGCGGCACTCATGCTGCTGCAGCAATTAGGCACGAGCGACGATGACTAACAAGTAGGGGCGTGGCGGGGCAGAGCTACCAGTTGTTCTTTGCCCCGCCACCTCGCAGGTTGATTCCAGCCCCATCGAAAGGAAAGCATGTTCGGATACATCTATAAGAAAGATGTCGCCATTATCGCGGTTGTCCTGTGCCTTTGTCTGGGCGTGGGCAGCTTCTTTGATTATCAAATCTCGAGTGCGCTGTTCAACATCGGCAGCATGTACGGTCGCTTTGTCGAGGCGGCCGGCGAGCTGCCGTTCGAGCTGACGGCGAGCATCGCGGGCGTTATGCTCGTGCGCTCGACACGCCCCGATTCCAGGGGGAGCAAATGGCTCGCCGCGCTGGGCGTTTTGATCAACGTGGGCCTGGTCGGCTACGAGATTATCGGATCGCTGCGCGTCGGCGGCAAGCTTATTGCGTTTCAGCTGGTTCTGACGTTTGCGTTGGTCATCGCAGCCAACCTCATTGCCTACCGCCTCACGCGCACGACCGAGCCCGGCGAGCTTACGCGCTGGGCGTTGATGGTGCTTGCCGTGTGGGTCGCTCAGGCCATTATCCTCAACGTCATTGTTAAGCCGTTGTGGTCGCGTCCGCGCATGCGCGTGATCGAGGTCACGCCGGGGCTCAATTTTCAGCCGTGGTGGGTGATCGGCAACCCCGACAAGTGGGCCTATATCGCCGCCGGCGTGATTAAGGACGGGTTCAAGTCGTTTGCGAGCGGACACACGGCGCATGCGGCGATCGGCCTTATGCTCGCCGGGCTTCCCGCGGCAGCCTTTAAGGAAAAACCTTCGCGTCGCCGCGTGATCTTTTGGGCGGCAGCGGCCGTCGCAGCGTTCGTCGCCTTTGGGCGCATCGTGATCGGCGCGCATTTTTTGAGTGACGTGAGCTGCGGTTTTGCCCTGGTACTGGCACTTGAGTGCCTTGCCGCGCGCATCGCCTATCCCAACGGCGTACAATAGCCCCGTTTGAATCATCTGGCCGATACCCGGTAAGAGAGGATTGCCATGCTCGCGTTTAACAACGACTATTCCCACGGTGCACATCCGGCGGTGCTGCAGGCGCTTGTCGACACCAATATGGAGCCGCAGCCCGGCTACGGTACCGATGCGCACACCGAGCGTGCCAAGCAACTTATCCGCGAGGCCTGTCAGGCCCCCGATGCCGACGTGTTTTTTCTGGTGGGCGGCACGCAGGCCAACGCGACGGTGATCGACATGTTGCTTGCGCCGTACGAGGGCGTCGTTGCTGCCGAGACCGGCCACGTCGCCTGTCACGAGGCAGGCGCCATCGAGTTTGGCGGCCACAAGGTGCTCACCATCCCCGGCTACGAGGGCAAGATGCACGCCGAGGACCTCGAGAACTATATCCAGGTGTTCTACGAAAACGAGAGCTACGAGCACACGGTGTTCCCGGGCGCCGTGTACGTGAGCCTATCGACCGAGTACGGCACGCTGTACTCCAAGGCCGAGCTCGCGGCGATTCACGCAGTGTGTCAGAAGCGCGAGATTCCGCTGTTTGTGGATGGCGCCCGCCTGGCCTATGCGCTGGCGGCCGATGAGTGCGACATTACCCTGCCCGAGCTGGCGCAGCTATGCGACGTGTTCTACATCGGCGGCACCAAGTGCGGCGCGCTTTGCGGCGAGGCCGTGGTGTTTTGCGGCATGCACGCCCCGGCGCATCCCATTCCGCGTATTAAGCAGCATGGCGCACTGCTTGCCAAGGGCCGCCTGACGGGCGTGCAGTTTGAGGCTCTTTTTACCGATGGCCTGTATTTTGAGATTGGTCGCCAGGCGATTGAGACCGCTCAGGCGCTGCGTCGCGTGCTGCACGAGCGCGGCTACCAGTTCTTCTTGGAGACGCCGACCAACCAGCAGTTTGTGATTCTGCCCAACGAGGACATGGCCCGCATTCGCGAGCATGCCTCGATCGAGTACTGGGAAAAGTACGACGATACTCACACGGTGGTGCGCTTTTGCACCAGCTGGGCCACGACGCAGGAGGATATCGACGCGTTGGCGGCTGTCCTGTAGCCTGATGTAATGACAAGGGGCCGCCCTGCGCCTGAGCTTGGCGCAGGGCGGCCTTTGCTTTTGGGGAGAAGGGTTGTATGACCGAGATGTCCGAGCCGACGATTCGCCTGGCGACGCCCGATGATGCGCCGGCGTTGCTTGCCATCTATGAGCCGTATGTGCGCCAGACGGCGATTACCTGCGAATACGAGGTGCCGAGCGTTGAGGAGTTCGCTGGGCGCATCGAGCGTACGCTCAAGCGCTACCCATATTTGGTGATGGAGTTGGACGGGCGTCCGGTAGGCTATGCCTACGTGAGTTCGCTTAACAGCCGCGAGGCGTACGACTGGTCGGTCGAGACATCGATCTACCTGGCGCGCGATGTGCGCCACGGCGGGCTGGGCCGCAAGCTGCACGACGCGCTCAAGCAATGTCTGATCGCGATGGGCATCACCAACATGTGCGCGCTCATTGCCGTGCCGCACGACAAGGACGACGAGTACCTGACGCACAACAGCCAGGATTTCCATGCCCATATGGGATATCGCCTGGTGGGCGCCTTCGATCGCTGCGCCCAAAAGTTCGGCCGCTGGTACGACATGTGCTGGATGGAGCTGGTCCTGGCCGAGCGCACACCCAACCAACCCAAACCAACCTGGTTCCCCGACCTTCCCAAACCTACCATTTAGGGACAGGTTTATTTTGGCCGCTTTGTAGCGTCAATCCACCGCGAGAAGTACGGATTCACGCGTCTTTTGATGCGGATGGGCTTAATTTGGCTTCGATTTGGGTCCGTTTGGCTTCGATTCGAACTAAGTGAGTAGACTTTTTGGCGCAGGTCGAGCACAAGGCGTATCTGCCTTAGTAAAACCGCAGGTCACAGAGGTGACAGTTTTTGGTGCGCTCGACAGGTCACGAAAAGTCTACTCACTTAGATTTGCGGTACTGGATATTCTGAGCAGGAACAGTTGAGCTTGGACGGCGCGTATTGCCAGGCGATGTTGGCATCTGTGCCATGCTGGCTTGAGATTTAATAAAACCGCAGGTAAAACGTTCATTAGGTACAGTTTGCCTCGTTTGGTGCACTAGCCGATGGGCTCGGTGTATTTGGCGCGGTCGGTGCGCTGGATGCGCTTGGAGACGTGGAGCGGGCGGCCGTCGGTGTCGTAGACGTAGTCGGTGATCAGGATCAGCGCCTGCCCGCGCTCAACGTTGAGCAAAAACGCCTCGTTTTGCGAGGCGTAGCACACCTCAAAGGTCTTATGCCCCTGTGCCGGCGCGCGATGGAACTCCTGTCGCAGCGTGGCGTAGAGCGAACCGTTAATATCGCGATCGATGAGCGTCTCGAAGCTTGGCGGCAGGTAGGTGGTCTCCAGGCACAGCGGCGCGTCGTCCAGGTAGCGCAGGCGGACAAGTTTGACGAGCTTGCTGCCCACGGCGGCGTCAAAGAACTTAGCTATGTTGCCGGCCGCCTTGGCAAAGCCCGAGTCCACGGTGCGCGTGGTGGGCTTCATGCCCTGGCCTTCGACCTGCTTGGTATAGCTCGAAAACATCAGGTTGTTCTCGTGGAGCGCGGGCGTGTCGGCCACAAAGGCGCCACGCCCGCGCTCGGTGCGCACCAGGCCCTCATCAACGAGCACCTTAAGGGCGTGGCGCACGGTGCTGCGCGACAGCCCCGATTCGTCCATAAGCTCCATCTCGGACGGCAGCTTGTCTCCGCGTGCGTAGATGCCGGCGGCGATGCGGTCGCGAAGCGTACCCGCCAAGCGCTCGTATTGGGCCAGTTTCTTTTTAGACGAAGCGTTCATGCGATCAACCTGTATCTAACTTGTATGCTTACCGAACAAAGCATGTATCCAACATGACAATAAAACCGCTGGTAACGGATTGCCGAAAACCTTACCAACAAAATATCTAGGACAAATATAGCATACAACTAGTCGACATAACCAAAACATGTATGTAGCTTGTATGCCATCGAGAGCATCAAACGAGAAGAAAGGCTGATGCACGATGACTACTCAGGAACAGGTTAAGGATGTCGTCTCCCAGGTTTTGGCTGACAAGGCAGACAAGGGCGGCATCAAGCGCGTCGTGTGGATTGGCGCTGGCGGATCCAACGGCGGTAACTATCCTGCCCAGTACTTTATGGAGCACGAGGCCACGCAGGTCGTGAGCTCCAGCTACACCAGCAACGAGTTCGTGCACGCAACCCCTGTCTACGTCAACGAGAACACCCTGGCCGTCGTCGTGTCCATGCGCGGCACCAAGGAGACCATCGTCGCCGCCCAGGTCGCCAAGGACCACGGCGCCAGCACCATCGCAATCTATGTTGACGAGTCCGGCCTCACCGAGGTCTGCGACTACAAGATCCAGTACGACAGCCTGGCCGTCGACGAGTCCTGCATGGGCCGCACCAACTCCGCCGTCGTGACCATGATCGCCATGGAGCTTACGCAGCAGACCGAGGGCTATGCCGAGTACGAGACCGCTATGGCCGCGTTCGACTTGGTCGACCCCATCTATCGCAAGGCCGTCGAGTACACTCGTCCGCTCGCTGCCAAGTGGGCCGAGCAGAACGCCGACAAGCCCTGCATCAACGTGATGGCTCAGGGTCCGCTCTTTGGTGCCGCCTACGTCTTTAGCATCTGCAACGTGCAGGAGATGCTGCAGATCGACTCCTGCACCATCAACACCTGCGACTTCTTCCATGGCCCCTTCGAGATCCTAGACAAGCGCACCTCGCTGTTCCAGCTCATCAGCGTCGGTCGCAGCCGCTGCAACGACGAGCGCGGCATCCGCTTCGTCAACCAGTACGGTGGCGAGCGCGTCTATCAGCTCGACGCCAAGGAGCTCGGCCTCAACGACATCAAGGACAGCGTGAGCGAGTACTTCAACCACCTGATCTTTGCCCCGATCCTCAACAACGTGTATATGCGCGCGCTCTCTGCCGTCACCCACAAGGACTACATGACGCGCCGCTACATGTGGAAGCTGGACTACTAGGGGATAGAGCGGCCTAACAGCTCGATGTCCTCATAAGTTGCGGTGGAATAGTTCTTGCGTGGGGGCTTGAAGCCTCTATTTAGGAACTATTTCACCGCAACCGCCCAGTAATCCGCTGGGGGCGGAGGAAAACGGATCACTTTTCCGCTCACCGATTTGTGTCTTGAAAAATGTATATAACGACTATAACGTAGTGTGAAACATATTGGAAACAATACCGAGGAGGCTGCGTTGAAGAAAAGCAATCTGGGCTATGTGCTGGTGCTGGTCGCCGCGCTTATGTGGGGCAGCATCGGAATCTTTGTAAACGGCATCTCGGCCATGGGCGTTTCGTCCCAGAGCATGGCTGCCTTTCGCTTGTTGGTCGGAGCGCTTATCTTGGCACCGGTCCTGATGTTTATGGGCTGCCGTCCGGGTGAGGGGTCTACCGTGGCTCAGGGTCCGCTGGCCCTGTTCAAGGCAAGCCCCAAAGAGCTCGTCCCCTGCGCGCTTGTCGGTATCGTCGGTCTGGCCGCCGCCAACACCTGCTATTACGAGTGCATGGGCGAGGTCGGCATGTCCACGGCCTCGGTGCTGCTCTACACCTCGCCGGTGTTTGGCGTCATGCTCGGCCGCGTGCTTTATCGCGAGGACGTGACCCCCAACAAGCTCGTTGCCATTGTCTTTAACATCGTTGGCTGCGTGCTTGCGGTGACCAATGGTGACCTTTCCGGTTTTCATTTTTCGGTTTGGGGCGTCACGTCGGGCGTGATTGCAGGCCTTTGTGGTGCGTCACTCGCGGTGTTTAGCCGGATAGCAACCAAGACGGTCCACCCGCTGGCTGTCACGTTTTGGGGCTTTGTTTTTGGCGGTGCGGTTATGGCAGCTATCGCGGCTCCGTGGCCGGATGTCGCCGCGGCAATGTCGCCACAGCTGCTGCTGCTGTTCCTTGGCTTTGGACTCATCCCCACAGCCGTGGCTTACATCTTATATATGCAGGGTCTGTCCATGGGGCTCGAGACATCGAAAGTTCCCGTCGTAATGTCATTCGAGACGGTCGTCACCGTACTGTTGGGCATTGGTGTCTACGCCGAGCCCGCCGGCGCGATCAAAGTCCTGGGCATCGTGCTGGTGCTTGCGTCCATCCTGATTATGAACACCGACTTCTCTAAGCTGCGCAACAGCGTGTTTGTCGGTCATGTCATTGAGAGCATGACCTTTAAGCCCAACGCGTGGTGGACGGAGAAATCGCAGGACATGGATCTGTTTAAGGAGCGCACCGGCATTGCGCTGGAACCCACCGTGCAGGAAAGCCCCTGGTACTTCGTGCGATAGAGGATTGCGTGCAGGGTCTGACCTGGGGTTATCCAGCCAGCGCCGGCCTACCCGGCCCTAACGTTTCAAGTACGTTAAACCCGTCAACGGTCGATTTTCACCCGCGAACGGTCTTTATACTAATTAGCAATATAAGCGACGTATAAGACGTTATAATGACCATAACGAAAAGGAGGAGGCAAGATGAATCAGATCATTCTCGCATCTCATGGCGGCCTGGCCGCAGGCGCCAAAGACACGCTCGAGATGGTTCTCGGCGACGTGTCGAACGTCCACGTCGTGTCACTTGCTCGTGACGACAAGGAGCCCATCACCAATAAGGTGGACGCCATGATCGCCACGTTCAACGCGAACGACACCGTCTATGTGCTGACCGATATGCTCGGCAGCTCGGTCAACAACAGTATGGTCGAGCTTTCCAAGAACGGCACGAAGTTCACGGTTGTCAGCGGTTTCAATATTCCGCTGGCGCTGACGCTCGCTATGAGCCCCGCCCCCATCAAGGGTGCCGAGCTCGCGGCCCTCATCAACGAGGCCCGCACCGGTCTGACCAACCCCAACGCACCGGTCGAGGCTGCCGCGGCTCCCGCCAAGAAGGCCAAGGCGCTCCGTCACAGCTCCGGTCCCGCCAAGATCGTCCTCGCACGTCTTGACTACCGTCTGCTGCACGGCCAGGTCGTCTTTACCTGGACCACCAAGGTTCAGGCCGAGCGCATCATCGTCGTCGACAACGCTGCCGCCAACGATGACATCAAGAAGGGCGCTCTTAAGCTGGCCAAGCCCCAGGGCGTGCGCCTGAACGTCTTCACCGTCGAGCGCGCCCTCGCCAAGATGGACAAGCTCAACACCCTCGGCGAGCGCGTCATGTTCGTCTTTGGCAACACGGCCGAGATGCTGCAGTTCTGCCAGGGCTACAAGCTCGACGCCATCAACCTGGGCGCCACCGCCAACCACGACGGTGCCGATCAGGTCGGCGGCAAGGACAGCTCCGTCTTCCTCGACGCCACCCAGAAGGCCGACGTCAACCAGCTGCTCGACATGGGCATTAAGCTCTATGTCCAGCAGACCCCTACGTATCAGAGCGTCGACATCGACGCCAAGCTGTAATCAACCAGGCTTTTGCCTGACTGAAAGGAGAAGGGTATGAATACGTTCATCAGTGCGGTGCTCGTCGGCCTCGTCGGCGTGTTCTGCATGTGGGACTCCCGCCTGCTCGGTCGTCTTAACTTCGAGCAGCCCCTCGTTGGCGCTACGCTCGTCGGTCTGCTGCTGGGCGATGTGCCCACCGGCCTTGCCGTCGGTGCCGCCGTCGAGCTCGTGTCCATGGGCCTGGTGCAGGTCGGCGCCGCCGTTCCGCCCGATATGGTCCTGGGCGGCATCGTGGCCGCTGCCTTTGCGTGCCTGACCGATGCTTCCGCCGAGACCGCCATGACGATCGCCATCCCGGTCGCCGTCCTGGGTCAGCTCCTCGGCATCGTGTTCCGTTCCATCATCGCCGCCCTCACCCATGTGGCAGATAACGCGATCGATAACGGAAAGTTCAAGACCGCCTACCGTATGCACATCTGCGCCGGCTCCGGTCTGTACGCCGTCATGTACTTCCTGCCGATCTTCCTCGCCGTCTTTGTTGGCACCGACCTGGTTCAGGCCATCGTCAACATGGTTCCCGAGTGGCTGTCCACTGGTCTTAACGTTTCGACCAAGATCATGACCGCCTACGGCTTGGCCCTGCTGCTCACCATGATGATCAAGAAGGGTATGACTCCGTTCCTGTTCATCGGTTTCCTGCTCGCCGCTTACCTCAACCTGTCCGTCATCGCGGTCGCTCTGATCGGTGTGTGCCTGGCTGTCGTCTTCATGGGCTTCAAGTTCAACGGTTCCCATGCAGCCGCCGGTGTCGATTCCGACTACGATCCGCTCGAAGACGACGAAGACTAAGGAGGAACACACTATGGCAACCGCAACCAAGGACGTGTCCCTGAACAAGAAGGTCAGCCAGTTCTTCTGGCGCTCCTGGGCCATCCAGGCCTCTTGGAACTACGAGCGTCAGATGAACATGGGCTTCCTCTACGGCATGGTTCCCACGCTCGATCGCCTCTATCCGGATGAGTCCGACCCCAAGCAGCTCGCTGCTAAGAAAGAGGCTTACCACCGTCACATGGCGTTCTACAACTGCACCCCGCAGACGAGCGCTTTCATCCTGGGCCTCTCCGCCTCCATGGAGGAGGAGTACGCCAAGGATCCCGAGAACTTCGATCCCGATTCGATCAACGCGGTCAAGACCTCCCTTATGGGTCCGCTTTCCGGCATCGGTGACTCCTTCTTCCAGGGCACCATCCGCGTTATCGCCTTTGGCCTGGGCGTTCAGCTGGCTCAGCAGGGCTCCATCATGGGCCCGATCCTGGCCATGCTCATTTCCATCGTCCCCTCTGTGCTGATCACTTGGTTCGCAGCCAAGATGGGCTATCAGGGCGGTCACGAGTACCTGAGCAAGCTTCAGGGCGGCGACCTCATGGAGAAGCTCATGTATGTCTGCGGCATCGTGGGTCTTATGTCCGTGGGCGGCATGATCGCTACGCTGATCGGCGCCACCACCCCGCTGCAGTTCGCTGAGGGCACCGTCGTTATCCAGGACATCCTGGACGGCATGATGCCTCAGATGATCTCCCTTGGCCTCACCGGCCTTATGTACTGGCTCATCAAGAAGAACGTCAACACCGGTTGGCTTCTCGTGATCGCCATCGTGGGCGGCATCGCCCTCTCCGCGGCCGGCATCCTGGCCTAGTCGCGACCAAGCGTCCAACCGCTTTCCCCCGGGGGCCTGCCTGGCATCCCATACCCCAGGCAGGCTTCCATCCCTATACGTGACAAAGGGCAGTCCCTTTGTCACATCCTCAACGGGCCGGCGACTCGGTCCAAATCACGGTAACCCTGCGTGCGCCCGGCAATGTGGCGCCGCAAAAATCGAAAGGAATGTGTCAGATGTACGAGATCGACCTTAACCTCCCTAAGCAGATCGTCGCTGACGTCCTGTCCAACCACGAGATCCACAGCGTCGCCTTCGTCGGCTGCGGTGCTTCCATGTCCGACCTGTACCCCGCCAAGTACTTCCTGGCCAACAACACGGACAAGCTGAACGTTCAGATCTTCACCGCTAACGAGTTCAACTACGACACGCCCTCCTGGGTCAACGAGCACACCTTCGTGATCACCTGCTCCCTCGGTGGCTCCACGCCCGAGACCGTCGAGGCCAACAAGACCGCCAAGAAGCACAACTGCCCGGTCGTCTCCCTCACCAACAAGGCTGGCTCCGCTCTGACCGTCGACGCCGACCACGTCATCGTCCACGGCTTCCACGCCAACTACGCTGCCAAGTGCGAGAAGCCCGGCTACGCCATCGCTCTTGCTCTCGAGATCCTTCAGCAGACCGAGGGCTATGACCACTACGAGGACATGATCACCGGTCTCACCAACATCTTCGATCTCTGCGAGAACGCCGCTCAGCACTGCAAGAAGCTCGCCAAGAAGTTCGCCGAGGACTTCAAGGACGACAAGATGATCTACTTCATGGCTTCCGGTGCCTCCGAGAAGATGGCTTATTCTCACGCCGCCTTCCTGTTCACCGAGATGCAGTGGATCGACGCCGCTGCCTACAACACCGGCGAGTACTTCCACGGCCCGTTCGAGGTTTCCACCGAGGGTAAGCCCTACGTCTTCTTCATGTCCGATGGCGCTACCCGTCCGATGGACGCCCGCGCCCTCACCTTCCTTAAGCGCATGGGCGCCAAGGTCGCTCTGATCGACTCCAAGGACTACGGCCTGGCTGACGCCGTGCCCGCGAGCGTTGTCACCTACTTCAACCCGCTGCTGCACCTCGCCGTTATGCGTGAGTACGGCAACCAGATCGCCGAGGCCCGCCAGCACCCGCTGACCATGCGTCGCTACATGTGGAAGCTTTCCTACTAATCACAAGTAAGTAGACCTTACGGGTTGATTGAGAGGGGATGGGGTTTGTGCCCCGTCCCCTTTTTGCTTTGGGGGCGTGTCTGTCGCGCCGCAAAACCCCAGATAAAACCTACCAAAATAAACCTGTCCCTTTTTGGCAGGTGGGAGGAGATGCGTATGATCAAAGCGGTGCTGTTTGATATGGACGGCGTGCTGGTCGATACCGAGTGGTTCTACAACCGTCGTCGCGTGGCGTTTATGGAAGAGAAAGGGTTCCACTTTGACGAGATCCCCGATCTTTCGGGGTCTAACGAGCCTGCCATTTGGGAGGCGCTGGTGCCCGACGATGTTGAGCTGCGCGAGCGTCTGCGCGTGGAGTACAAGCAGGTCTACAGCCCGGACCATCCCGTTCCGTATGCCGAGCTGCTCAACGAGCAGACGGAGCCGGTGATGCGTGAGCTGCACGAGCGCGGCGTGATGTGCGCCATCGCGAGCTCGTCCTATCGCGAGCTGATCGACGAGCTGGTGGAGATCGCCGGTATCGCCGACGTGCTGGACTACACCATCAGCGGTCACGAGTGCAGTGCGTTTAAGCCCGACCCCGAGATCTACCTGCGTGCCATGGAGGCGCTGGGGGTGGAGTCTGCCGAGTGCCTGGTTATCGAGGATTCGCCTTTGGGGATCGAGGCTGGCAAGCGCTCCGGCGCCCGAGTCCTGGCGCTGCGTCCGCACGAGGGCGTCAACCTCGATCAATCGCGAGCCGATGCCGTTATCGATAATCTGACCGACATTTTGGCCGCTTTGTAGTGTCAATCCGCCGCGAGAAGCACGGGTACAAACGTTTTTTGCGGTGGATTGGCTCAATTTGGTTTCGATTTTGGTTCGTTTGGCTTCGATTCGGGCTAAGTGAGTAGACTTTTTGGCGCTGGCCGAGCACAATGCATATCTTCCTTTGTAAAACCGCAGGTCACAGGGGTGGCGGTTTTGGGTGTGCTCTGCAGGTCGCGTAAAGTCTACTCACTTGTAATTTGGGCCTTTGGTCGTGGGGGTTGCTGGTCCCCCTTTGGTTGTCGAGGGAGGGTGAATTGAAGCGCCCTCGCACGCTCCGTGCTACAATCGCCGACATGCCCCACAACTAGATCTGCCTTCGAAAGGAGCCTACGTGGCGAACGCCATCGATCAGCTCACGGACCGAGTGCTCGTGCTCGGCCGTCTCACCATCGTCCGCCGCGCTATTACTGCAGTGGCGGTCGCAATTTCCGCCGTTCTCCAGACATTTCTGATCCAGGCATTCATTCAGCCCGCCGACCTGCTTCCGAGCGGCCTCACCGGCGTCGCGGTCCTGCTCGATCGCGTTACCTCGCTCGGCGGCGTTCACATCGACATCTCGCTCGGTATGCTCGCGCTCAACATCCCCGTGGCGCTCCTATGCTGGAGCGGCATTAGCAAGCGCTTCGTCATCTTCTCGATGATGCAGGTTGTGCTCTCATCGTTGTTCCTCAACATCTTTCACTTTGCCCCGTTTTTGGGCGACAAGATCATGCTCATCATTTTTGGCGGCGTGGTCTCGGGTCTGGGCGCTGCCATCGCGCTAAAGTCCGGCGCATCCACCGGCGGCACCGACTTTATCGCGCTGTGGGTCTCCAACCACACGGGCAAGACTATCTGGGGCGTCATCTTTGGTTTCAACTGCTTTATCCTGGCGATCTTTGGCTTTATGTTTGGCTGGGACAAGGCAGCGTATTCCATCGTGTTCCAGTTTATTTCGACCAAGACCATCGACAGTTTCTATCGCCGCTACGATCGCGTGACGCTGCAGATCACGACGCGCAAGGCAGACGAGGTCATGACCGCCTATGTTGACCATTTTCAGCACGGCATTAGCTGCGCCGAGGTCATCGGCGGATACAGCCGCGAAAAGATGTACCTGCTGCACGCCGTTGTCTCGACCTACGAGAGTCAGGACATTATCAAGCTGGTGTGCGACATTGATCCCGGCGCCGTGATCAATGTGTTCCACACGCTCAACTTTGTGGGCGGCTGGTGGGGCGGTCATGTCGACGAGCCCATGCCCACGGCCGTACCCGATCCCGACAAGCCCGCGCGCATGGCCAGCAGGCAGGCGCGCCTCATCGAGCAGGACAGCCTGCAGCAGGACGACGGCAAGTAGGGTTGTGGCATTTTGCCGGTCAAGCGCAGCCCATCCGTATGAGCCACTCGAAAGCCTCGCTGCTTTCGAGTGGCTTTCGTTTGCCCAGATAAAACCTACCAAAATGAAGCTGTCGCTTTTTGGTAGGGAGGGTGTATCGTTTTATCAATATGAGGTAACATGAAACTAGACGTTATATACGTATTAGTTATTTCGATATTTCGATAAGAGTGATTAGATATGCCTGCACCCAAAAATGCACCGCTTTACCAGCAGATTTACGACGAAATCAAGGACGCGATCGAGAAAGGCGTTTATGCACCCAAGGAGCGTATTCCGTCCGAGCTTGAGCTAGCCGAGCAGTACGACGTGAGCCGAATTACGGTGCGTCGCGCCGTCGAGGAGTTGTGCTCCGATGGCTACCTGGTTAAGCAGCAGGGCCGCGGCACCTTTGTTTCCACGCCGCACATCAATCGTCAGTTCCATGCCTCGACGCTGCAGACGTTTACTGCGCTGTGTGCCGACAATGGCATGAAGGCCGGTGCGCACGTGGTCGATCGCCAGATTGTGCCGGCACGTCAAAACGAGATGGAGTTCTTTGGCCTGCAGAAGGACGCGCTGCTGCTGCATATCAAGCGCGTGCGTACGGCCGACGGTGAGCCCATCTTTGAGGAGAACATCTTTGTGCCGTTTGACGCCTACCGTGAGCTGTTGACGGCCGATCTTGAGGACAAGTCGATTTTTGCCGAGGTCGAGCGTGTTGGCGGAACGCCGATTGTCTCGGTTGGCTACCGCACAGTCGAGGCCGTTCGTGCCAATACCGAGCAGGCGGCCGAGTTGGGCATTGCTCCGCACGATCCGCTGCTCAACCTGCGTGCCGGCTTTACCGGTCCCAATGGCGAGCCGGTCCTGATGGGCAAGCAGTACTACGTGGGATCGCGCTACGTTATGGTCATGTAGGTTACGCGGTTTTACCAAACCGCGTAACGGCTCGACGCTGCAAACGCCCCTAAGCGGCAATCTGACGTTCAATCGTCGGTCGCGTACCAAAGTACGCTTCCCTCCTCTTTCACGTCACCTTGCTCGCTTAGGGGCGTTTTCGCTGACATTGCCAAAACATCGGCGTTGCCGGGCCGGCACTTGGGGACGTTCCTTTTCTGTCGGCACCTGGGGACACTCCTTAGTCGTTGGGGACGTTCTTGTTTGACTAGTCGTTTAAGAACGTCCCCAACGACTAGTCTGGGCGGCGGCCGTGTGCTGCTGTCCGCGTGGCGGCGTATAATCGGCGGCAGATGACTTGGACGTTAGGAAACCATGACCGATAGCATGCAGCAGATGGCGCTCGACACGCTCGGCGCCTATTTTGGCTACACCTCGTTTCGCCCGGGACAGGACCGCATGGTCGATGCGATCCTTGCCGGTCGCGATGCGTTGGGTGTTATGCCCACGGGCGCCGGCAAGTCCATTTGCTACCAGGTGCCCGCGCTCATGCTGCCCGGCATCACCTTTGTGGTGAGTCCGCTGCTGTCGCTTATGGAGGACCAGACCCGTGCGTTGCTCGCGGCGGGTGCGCGACCCAGCTATCTCAACTCTAGCCTTACCCCGGCCCAGCAAAACACCGTGCTCAAGCGGGCGCGCGAGGGCCGCTATCAGCTTATGTACGTGGCGCCCGAGCGCTTGCTTGAGCCGCGTTTTTTGGCCTTTGCGCAGGAAGCTGCGGCCGAAGGCGGCATCGGCGTGCCGCTCGTGGCCATTGACGAGGCCCACTGCGTGAGCCAATGGGGCCAGGATTTCCGCCCCGCCTACCTGCAGATTCGCGAGTTCATCGATTCCCTGCCGCAGCGCCCTATCGTGGCAGCCTTTACCGCTACGGCGACCGAGCGTGTGCGCGCGGACATTCAGCAAATGCTCGGCCTGCAAAACCCCGCGACGGTGGTGACGGGCTTCGATCGCAAGAACCTCTACTTTGGTTGCGAGGAGATGGGCGACAAGGCCAAGACCGCCTGGGTGCGCGACTATGTGATTGTGCATTCGGGCGAGAGCGGCATCGTGTATTGCTCGACCCGCAAGACGGTCGATGCGCTGGCAGGCGAGCTTGCCGAGGCACTGGGCCCCAGCGGCATTCGCGTGGGTCGCTACCATGCCGGCATGGGCAACGACGCCCGCCGCCAGAGCCAGCGTGCCTTTATCGACGACGACATTCAGGTGATGGTTGCCACCAACGCCTTTGGCATGGGCATCGACAAGCCCAACGTGCGCTACGTGATCCACAACAACGTGCCCGAGAGCATCGAGGCATACTACCAAGAGGCGGGCCGCGCCGGCCGTGATGGCGACCCGGCAAGCTGCCACTTGCTGTGGAACGGTAACGATTTTCGCATGCGCCGCTTTCTGATCGACCGCGGCGATGCTGCCGATGAGACACTTGACGACGAGCAGCGCGCGTGGGCGCTCCAGAATCGATATCGTCTGCTCAGCCAGATGGAGGGCTACTGCAATACCACCGGTTGCCTGCGCGAATATATGCTGCGCTACTTTGGCGACGAGGCCGCGGCCGAGCATGCTGCCGCGGCCGGTACGGGCAGCGCCGCCACGGACGATGCCGAAGGCTGCGGCAACTGCAGCAATTGCCTCACACAGTTCGAGGTCGAGGACGTCACCGATATGGCCCGCGCTGCCGTGCGCTATGTGGCCACGCGACCCATGCGCTTTGGCAAGTCGCTCATCGCCGACGTGCTTCACGGCGGCAACACCGAGCGCATTCGCCAGATGCATCTGGACGAGGACCACGGCTACGGTGAGCTGTCGAGCGAATCGGTCGGGCGCATCAAGGACATCATCGGCCAGCTGTGCGGGCGGGGCTACCTGGCCACCTCGCAGGGCCAGTATCCGGTCGTGGGTCTGGGCCCGCGTGCCGGCGAGGTCGAGGACGAGACGTTCGCCTTTACCGTTAAGCGTCGCGCGTCCAAGCGCAAGGCCTCGGCCCGTGCCCGCCGTGCGGTGGATTTGCTGCGCGAGGAGGCCGAGCTGGATCAGCGACCGCGCGTGGGCGACGACGCCGAGCTGTTTGAGCGCCTACGGGCACTCCGCAAGGAGATCTCGACCGAGCTGGAGATGGCACCGTACATGGTCTTCTCTGACAAGGCCCTGCGCGGCCTGTGCCGTCTACGTCCTCAGACGCGCGACGAGCTTATCCAGGTCAACGGCATCGGCGAGAAAAAGGCCGACGCCTTTGGCGAGCAGTTTATGGCGGCGATAGAAGAGTTTGAATCCGAGCATGCACGGGATGGAGCGTAACGATGGCGACCGATAACAAGACCGACCGTACTGACGTGCCCGCCGTGCCGCTATACCAGCAGGTCATGGACGACCTAAAGGGCGAGATCGCACGCGGCGTGTACGCGGCCGGCTCGCGCATTCCTTCCGAGATGGAGCTCGCGAAGTCTTACGGCGTGGGGCGCATCACCGTGCGCCGTGCCATCGAGGAGCTGTCGCGCGCGGGCTACCTCAACCGCCAGCAGGGGAGGGGCACCTTTGTGTGCGCTCCCAAGCTCAAACGCAAGATTCGCCAGAAGGGCGACGTCCAGAGTTTCACCGAGGGTTGTGCCGCCAACGACATGGTGGCCGGAGCGCGCCTGGTGTCGCGCACGGTGGTTGCGGCGACGCGTGAGGACGCGGCATTTTTTGGCGTGGAGCCCGGCTGCGAGCTCATCGTGGTCGAGCGCGTGCGCACGGCAGATGGCGTGCCCGTCATGCTCGAGAACAACGCCTTTGTGCTTGCCGACCATCCCTACCTGCAGACGTTGGCCGATGAGGACCTCACCGATAACTCAATCTTTGCGCTCGTTGCCGAGCATTCGGGCCGCGCGCCGCTCAAGTCCGACCCCTGCACCGTGGAGATTGCGCTTGCCGATGCTCAGGCGGCCCCGCTGCTGGAGGTGCCGGTCGGCGAGCCGCTCTTCTATATGGAGGCATACTTTACCGATGAGGACGAGCGGCCCCTGCTGCTCGGTCGTCAAAAGATCGTGGGCTCGCGCTACGTGTTCGACATCTAACGTTCACGAATAGAACAACATGGAACAAATTTATCGCAATGGCTTCCACCGTGGCTGCATGCGTGGTATATATAGAACAACATAGAATGACAGCAGGTACGAGCAGCCGTCGCCAAAAGCCGCCACACAAGGAGGGGCATCAGCATGAACGCACATGATCTGATTCAGGAAATTATCGAGCGCAAGGGCAAGGTCGAGAACGTCTTTTGGATCGCCTGCGGTGGTTCGATGATCGACCTCATGCCGGCCAACGAACTGCTCAAGCGCGAGGCCACCACGTTTACCTCGACGGTCTACACGGCGCGCGAGTTTTGCCTGATGACTCCCAAGAGTCTTGGCGAGAAGTCACTCGTCATCGCCTGCAGCCACAGCGGTAACACGCAAGAGGTCGTCGACGGCTGCGAGATGGCGTTGGCTGCCGGCGCCGAGGTCATTGCCCTTACCGACTGCGAGGGCTCAAAGATCGACAACGGCAAGTGGACCACCTGGGTCTATCCGTGGGGCGAGGGCGTGTTGCAGGCCGAGGTGCCGCAGGGCATCGGCGCTCTGATCGCCGCCGAACTGCTCGACCAGCAGGAGGGCTACGAAGCGCTCGCCGACATGTACGAAGGCCTTAAGCAGATGGATGCGCTGCTGCCCGCCGCGCGCGAGAAGGTCAACGCCGAGCTAGGTGCCCGTTTTGCCGAGCTCTGCCAGCAGCACAAGTTCTTCTACATCCTGGGCTCCGGCCCCAACTTTAGCCAGACCTATGCCATGGCGATCTGCTCGCTCATGGAGATGCAGTGGCAGCACTGCTGCTACATCCACTCCGGCGAGTATTTCCACGGTCCCTTCGAGGCTACCGAGCCCGGCGTGTTCTACTTTGTGCAGCTCGGATCGGGCGAGTGCCGCCCCATGGAGGAGCGCGCGCTGGCGTTCCTCAACACGCACACCGACACGATCATGGTGCTCGACGCGCTCGAGTACGGCGTGGGCGAGGTACCTGTCAGCGTGCGTTCGTACCTGGAGCCGATCTTCTTCTATGCGATGAGCTGCGAGCTGCGCGCCGCCCGCGGTAAGGTGTTTGACCACAGCCCCGAGGTTCGTCGCTACATGGGCATCGAGCAGTACTAGGTAACGGGAAAAGTATTCACCTTCGATTCGCAAGCGTGTCGTGTGAGTCAAAAAGCGGGCCGTGCCGGGGATTTCCGGCACGGCCCGCTTTGCATGGCGTCCGTATGAGCGAGGTGTCGCGGCAACCGACGCTTACTTTGCGTCGTAGGCCTCGGCGTCCCACCAGTCGAGTTGGGCGATGTTGTCGCGGATGTGCTGGCAGCTCTTGTGGAGGCCCTCGAGCTCGTGCTCGGACAGGTCCAGCGTGTAGACCTCCTCGACGCCCTCGGCACCGATCACGCACGGCAGGGAGGTGAAGATGCCCTCCTCGCCATACTGGCCGGTCATAAGCGTAGAGGCCGAAAGCACGGCATGCTCGTTGTGCAGCACGGCGGCGCAAACGCGCGCGGCGGAGTTGGCGACGGCGTACTCGGTGCACTGTTTGCCCTGGTAGGTTACGTAGCCGCCCTTGCGCGCGAGCTCCTCGACCTCCATGTGGTCAAAGGCGTACTTGTCGGGGTTCTCGGCCTGAAGCTCGTTAAGGCTCTTGCCGGCGATGGTTGCGGCCTTAAAGGCAGCCAGCTGGCTAAAGCCGTGCTCGCCGATCATGTAGGCGTCGACGGACTTGGGGCTTACGCCGACCTTCTTGGAGATCTCGGTGCGCAGGCGGGCGGAGTCCAGGCCGCAACCCGAGCCGATGATCTTCTTGGGATCGTAGCCGGTCAGGTGCCACAGCTCGGTGCACACGACGTCGCAGGGGTTGGAGATGCTCACGAAGATGCCGTCGAAGCCGGCGTCGACGATGCGCTTGGCAAAGGAGCGGGCGGCGTCGGTGGTAAAGAACAGCTCGCCGTCGCGGTTGCCGGCGGCCAGCGCGACCTTGCCGGCGGCGTTGACGATGACGTCGCAGCAGGCAAGCTCCTCGTAGTGGTCGTAGCAGTTGACGATCTTGGTGTTGTACGGGACAAACGAAAGGGAGTCGCGCAGGTCCTGAACCTCGGACGTCACCTTGGCCTCGTTGATATCGCACAGGTACAGCTCGTCGGCAATGCCCTGCATGAGCAGGCTGTTGGCGACATGTGCTCCTACGTGGCCCTGGCCGACCACACCGATCTTACGCGTCTGGTACATTATATGTATCCTTTCGGCCGAGTTTTTCGCGTCGAACCATTGTAGCGTCCTGCTGCCACTTTGCTAGGCTAAAGCGCCATAGATTTTTGGGCATGCCTTAATCTCTACTTTTGGAGTGATTTGGGCCGCTGACGGCATCGCTGGGCGATGTACTCGCGCGGATGGGGCCGCTCGTTGTACCATAGCTGCAACTGACTCGTAAGGAGCATCCATGCCCATTCGCATCCCCGACGCCCTCCCTGCCGCCGCGCAGCTCGAGAGCGAGAACATCTTTGTCATGACCGAGTACCGCGCGCTGCACCAGGACATCCGTCCGCTGCGCGTGCTCATCCTCAACCTCATGCCCACCAAGATCGCTACCGAGACGCAGATCATGCGCAAGCTCTCCAACACGCCGCTGCAGGTGGAGGTGGACCTGCTGCGCACGAAAACGCACGAGGCCACGCACGTGAGCGCCGGCCACCTGGAGACGTTCTACCGCACGTTCGACGACATCCGCGACATCCACTACGACGGCCTGATCATCACGGGCGCGCCGGTGGAGCAGATGCCGTTCGAGGAGGTCGACTACTGGCCCGAGCTCTGCCAGATCATGGATTGGTCCACCACGCACGTGCACTCTACGCTGCACATTTGTTGGGGCGCGCAGGCCGGCCTGTACCATCATTACGGCATCCAGAAGTACGACCTGCCGGCAAAGGCGAGCGGCGTGTTCGAGCATTATCTGGTGAAGCCGCAAAGCCCGCTGGTCCGCGGCTTTGACGACCGCTTCTATGCCGTACATTCGCGCAACACCGACGTGCGCCGCGAGGACGTGGAGGCCGAGCCGCAGCTTGAGGTCGTGGCCGTGTCCGACGAGGTGGGCCTGTACATCGTCAAGTCGACCGACAGCCGTCGCTTCTTTGTCTTTGGTCACCCCGAGTACGATACCGACACGCTGCGCCTGGAGTACGAGCGCGACGTGAAGCGCGGCCTCAACCCTCAGGTGCCGGCGCACTACTTTCCGGGTGACGACCCCACCGCCGAGCCGCGCAACGTCTGGCGCAGCCAGGCTCAGCTGTTCTACACCAACTGGCTCAACTACTACGTCTACCAGACCACGCCCTACGACCTGGCCCGCGCCGGCGAGGAGCACTAGGCCGCCGGGAGGTGCACCAGCCGTTAGGCGCTGATGATGTGAGGTAGCGGCAGGTCGTGGGCGTCGGTGGGAACGTGGTCGACACGCTGCTCGTCAAAGGCGATGCCGATGATTTGGCATGCGGGCGAGAGCATAGGCAGGTAGCGGTCGTAACAACCGCCGCCGTAGCCCAGGCGCGCGCCGGTTTGGTCGAAGGCCACGAGCGGCACGACGATCATGTCGAGTGCTTCGGCAGGGACGATAGGGAAGCGGTTGCTGTCGATGTCCGTGGCCGCAAAGGCCTGCGTGGGGTGGGCGATAAACGGGGCCGCGTCCGCGTCGCCGGCAGCAACTGCCCGCATGCACATGCGCTGGCCACAAGCTGCGGCTTCGGCTGCCGAGAGCATGCACGGATAGGCCACGCGCCAGCCGCGTTTGGCGGCAGCTGCGGCAAACGCGGCTGGGTCGACTTCGGAACCCATCGCGGCATAGACGGCAACGGTGTGCGGCGCCGCGGCATCCAAGCGGCCCAGCAGATCAACCAGCCGCGCACAGATATCAGCAGACTTCGCCGCCTGCAAGTCCAAATCAAGAGCATCGCGCCGAGCAATCACCGCTCGCCGCAACTCAGCCTTGTCCATCCCGGCTCCCTCTCCCAAACCTACCAAAAAGGGACAGGTTTATTCTGACAGGTTTTATCTGGGCAAACGTCGAAGCCGCCACAAAGGCGCCCTGTGTGGCGGCTTCGACTCGACGTTGGCTTCACAGCGCCGCAGCGATCGCTTCAGTCACAAACTTATTGAGTGACTCACCCTTCTTTGCTGCTGCCAGCGCTGCTTGCTTGTGGAGCTCAGAGCCCGTTCTTACGTTGAACGAGCCCTTAAAAGCCCGCTCGGGTTCCTTGCCCTTCTCGGCGCAAAACTCAAGGTAATCGTCGACGGCGTCGTGGAAGCATTGCTCCACTTCTTCAGCCGTGGAGCCTTCAAATACGATTGCATCCCTAATGCCGGCGACCATACCTGTTAGCACATGCTGTTCGGCATCGAACTCGACCGGGGCGAAATAACCCTTGTATGCCAAAACGTTACTCATGACTACCTCCGACATCTTGCAGAAAGCGAACGATGTTTCGAATGGTCCCCGCTGTCAATTCGTCAGATGGATGAGGCGCGTGCATTACGAACATCCTGCCATCTGATGGCCTGTAGAAGCGAACGCGCAATCCGGATGTCTTGCCTTTGCTGCCCATTTCAAAGCCATATGAAGCCATAACTTTAAGAAAGTCAGCAAATCTATACGTTGAAGGACAGCTAAGCAGCTGGGCGATGAGTTTATCGGATCGAGTCATCCCGCCTCACATTCTGCAACTATATTCTAGTTGCAATTTCAGTTCGATGCAAGCACCTCTACTATAGAACATGTGTGCGTATAGAACAAGTGTTCGAATCGCCACTGAGAAAGGGGACAGGCACCTTTGTGGTGGTCTGTGCTGTGATGGGCGTCTGCGGCGGTTTGTCTCGATCTATAACAGTAACTCGGCAAAATTGGACTTAGATGTTACAGATTGAGACAAAGAGCTGGTGCCGTTCGGGAACGTCTCGATCTGTAACATCTGGAGCCGATATTGCCGTCTAGATGTTACAGATTAAGACAAACCGCCGCGGTGGGCTGCGCCGCCTCGCCCAAGCCGCAAAAAAAGGTAGATTTCCGGGCATGTCCCAAAAATCTACCTTTGTGCGTTAGCCCAGCAGGTCGATGACGTTAAAGCCGGCGTTGCTCTTGGCGATGACTTCGCGGCTGCCAAAGACGCACGTTGGCGACTCGGCTGCGATGCGCGTCACGTCGGCGCCGAGCGAGCGCAGCTCAACGGGCGTGGCGGCGAGCATCTGGGCGCGACGCTCCTCGCGCGCATGCGGATCGAGCCCGGCCAGGTAGGTCGTGTTGCGGCGCTTGGTGAGCGCGTACGGCTTCACTGGCGCGTCCATACCGCTCACACAGCTCACGATAAAGCCCTCAAAGGCGGCCTCGTCAGGCTCAAAGCTGCCGAGCCATTCGCCTGCGCGCGCCACGCGCTCAATCGAGGGGTCGATTGCCGGGTCGCGGTAGGTGTAGAACGCCGTCTGACGCTCACCGGCCGCGCGGAATCCGCAGCCGTACGCACCGCCCTTAACGCGGATCTCGTTCCACAGGTAGTCGTAGGAGAGCGCGTTGGCGGCAACCGCCCAGGCGCCCGTCACGTCAATGCCCAGGCGACGCGGGTCGCACGCGCTTGCCGCAAAGCAGATGTCACTGGGGATGACAAAGGCCTCGTGGCAGTCGCGCGGCGTCGGCACCACGAGCGCGTTGCGGCCGGCATCGGTGCTGTCGCCAGCGCCCAGCCCCAGGTCGCCAGCAGCATCCCAGTACGCGTCAAAGTCCTCGTCGCTGCCGGTAAAGCTCGCCATGCAGCCATCGGCCACAAAGATGCGCTCCGCCAGCTCGGCAAGCTTGGTACGCAGCACGTCCACGCGCTCGTCAAAGTGCTCGAGCAAATCGCGCAGGAACAGATAGAAATCAACGCCCGAAAGCTGCTCGCGCACCACGGCCGAAGGCGAGCTGTAGCTCATCGCGCGACCGAGTGCCGCCGAGTGGCCGTTGTTGATAAAGCCCTGCTCAAGCCCAATGCGAATCTGCGTGAGCACGTCGCGCATGCGGTCGGCGTCGGCGTCTGCCAAAAGCGTGCTCGACCATACCTCGCGCGGCAGACTCGCCAGTGCATCGATCTTCTCGGACAGGGCGCCGGCGCTCACCAGCAGGTAGGGGCGCACGCCGTCTACTTCGGGCTGCGTCATGACCTCGGTCGTAAAGCTCAAAAAGCCCAGCTTGCCGGCGAGTAAGTTGTCGAGCTCCTCGGCCGAGTGCTCGCTCGTGGGCAGCTGTTTGAGCAGGCGGCAGAGTAGCGTCACATAGGGCAGGTCCTCAAACGCGACGCAGCTCAGGTCGAAATACTGCATGGCGTAGGCCAGACGGTTGGTGGGGATGCCGTGGCGCAGGCAGGGGATGGGCGCGGTCGTGTCCACGATCAGCGGCGGCTCGGGGCGCGCCTCGCCAATGTCGGACACGCGCAGGCGCGGCAGCGTAGCCTTGGCCTCGGGTGTGTCTTCCGCCTCCTGTGCGGCACGCAGCGCGGCCGTGCGCTCGACCACGTCGGCCAGCTCGGCATCGGTCATGGCATCGCGCTTGGCTGCCAGCTCGGCGGCCTCGGCACCCTCCGAACCCTCGGCGGCGTCCACCGGCACCAGCTCGACCAGCGCCATGTGGTCGTTCTGCAGCACGAGCTCGCGCAGCAGGTCCTCAAAGTAGCTGCCATCCAGCTCGCCACGCAGCTCCTCGTACACCGGGCCGTACTTGAGTGCCAGCGTCGCGGCGTCGTCATCGTAGAGCCAGGTGCTCAGCGCGTCGCACGCAATGGCCACGCCGTCGGCGATACCGTAGTCGCGCTGGCGCAGGTCGTATTCGTTGCTGCTGATGATGGCTTCCAGGCGCTCGCGCGGAACGCCGTGCTCGCACAGGTCGCGGCAGGCATCCTGGAACACGCGGCGCAGCTCGCGCGCCACGCCGGGCTGCGCGTTTTGCAGCATGATGAGCTCGTAGGGCTGCAGGCTTTCGGCCGCGGTGTAGCTCACCACGTTGCCGCCCAGGCCGGCGGCCAGAATGGCCTTCTTAACCGGCGCCTCGTTGGAACCCAGCAGTGCCTCGAACAGGATGTCCGCCGCGATCGTGCGCTTACGGTCGAGTGCGCTGCCCAGCACCAGGCCCAGGCCAACCAGGGCGTTCTCGGGCGTGGTGGCCATCTCGACGCGCTTATACTCGCAGGTCACAGGCTCCTGCACGCCCAGCGGATTGGGTGCCAGCGTGGACGGGTCCTCGCCGCCGGCGACGGCTGCGTCCATGCGGCGGCTCGCGGCACTCGGCTGTGACAGATAACGCTCGTCCAAAAACGCCAGCGCGCGGTCCACGTCCAGGTCGCCGTAGAGCGTGATGTAGGAGTTGGAAGGATTGTAGTGGCGCGCATGCGTATCCAGGAACTGCTCGTAGGTGAGCGCGGGAATCGCGCGCGGGTCGCCGCCGCTCTCGTGCGCATAGGCGGTGTCGGGATAGAGCGCGGCGTTGACGGCGTCGTCCAGCACGCTCATGGGGTCGGACAGCGCACCCTTCATCTCGTTGAACACCACGCCGTTATAGCGCAGCGTGCCCTCGCGCAGGTTCGCGGACCTGCCACCGCCCTCGCCTTTGGCGCCCTCCGGCAGGTCCAGCTCGTAGTGCCAGCCCTCCTGCTCAAAAATGGTGGGCTTGGTATAGATGGCCGGGTTGAACACCGCGTCCAGGTACACGTCCATCAGGTTGTACAGATCCTGCTCGTTGGTGGTGGCAACGGGGTAGATGGTCTTGTCGGGGTAGGTCATGGCGTTGAGGAACGTCTGCATTGAGCTCTTGATTAGGTCGACAAACGGCTCCTTGACGGGAAACTTGGCCGATCCGCACAGCACCGAGTGCTCAAGAATATGGAACACGCCGGTGGAATCGGCCGGTGGCGTCTTAAAGCCAATGGCAAAGGCCTTGTTTTCGTCGTCGCACGCCAGGTACAGCAGGCGAGCGCCCGAGGCGGTGTGGCGCAGGACGTAGGCGTCCGAGTCGAGCTCGGGCACGGTTTCGCGGCGCTCGACGGCAAAGCCGTGGCAGGTGGTGCCGGGCACCAGCAGCGCGGCGGCAGCGGCGCGTGGGTCGGTTGAGGTGGTGGGCATATGCAGTCTCCTTTGACGCCCCAGCGGGGGCGAATCGAGTCGAATCCTCGAGAGTATACCCATATGGGGCCGCGACCCTGCGGCGAACTGGAGACGATGCCAACGGATTGGGTAAAGGCCCCGCGTGCCCGCCGCGCGAGCGTGGAAACTTGGACGCCTATCGAATGAGAGTGGTTTTTCGGACGGAATCAGCCTCAAAACGCCCAAAAGCCGTCCAAATATCCACCCTCATTTCCCGACCGTCCAAAATCCACGCTCATCCGCCGCCCGCACATCTCTCATCTCTCATTCGTCACGAATACGAGAGATAACAGAAAGACGAGAGATAAATATGAGAGATAACTGAGCAGTAAAGAGACAAGCAATCATGGTATTATCTCAATATCGATTGTTCTACCAGCAAAAACATGTTTATATGAAACAGATGGCAGACATCTTATCTTTTATCTCTCACTCATCTCTAATATGAGAGATAATAGAAAGATGAGAGATAATTACGAGAGATAACTGAGAGACGAAGGAAATCCATTCGCGGCATTCTTCGCAGAACCGAGCGAAAGGACGTGCAGATGAACGAAAACGAACTGACCGGTCTGCTCGAGTCTTTAAGGCGCATGGGCTCGGACGATCTTAACGTCGAGGTCAAGGAGAGCGCCACGACGCTTTCCCGCGACGTATGGGAAACGGTCAGCGCTTTCGCAAACACCGCCGGCGGCATCATCGTACTCGGAGTGAGCGAGCGCGCGGGTTTTGTCCCAGTTGCAAACTTTGAGACCGAGAAAGTGCTCAACCAATTCGTGGCGGGCATGGGTGATGCCGGCGGTCGCGGAAAGCTGGCCAATCCGCCCAAATACACCATTGAGCGCGTGGAGCTCCAGGGCACCGTGGTTCTGGTCATCACGATTGAGGAGCTCGACCCGTCGAGCAAGCCTTGCTATGTCATAGAGCGGGGCGCTCAAGGTGGCAGCTACAAACGCATCGATGACAAAGATGTCCCGCTTTCGTCGACCGAGGTTTTGGCACTGTCGTCATACGAACGGACGAGTCCTAGCGATCGCGATGCGGTGCCCGGCACGAGTGTGGGCGATCTCGACGAGTCGCTGGTCGACCGCACGATAGAACGCGCCTATTCGTTGACGCCTCGAGCGATGCGTGGTGCGACGGACAAGAAGACAAAGATGGAGCGCCTGAATCTCCTCGACTTCCAGGGCAATGTTACCAAGGCCGGCCTCCTTGCCGCGGGCGTTTACCCTCAGCAGTTCTATCCTAAGCTCTTCATTGATGTGGCTGTCCATGCGGGAACTCAAAAGGGCGTTGCGGGACCGCTAAGATTTATGGACCGCACAGTCTGCGAGGGCACCCTGGGCGAGATGATTTCGGATACTGTCGCGGCTGTCGCCAAAAACCTGCGCCGCACCTCGACCGTCCAAGGCGTCTCGCGTGTCGACTTGCTGGAGATTCCCGAGGAGGTCCTGCGCGAGGCAATCGCCAACGCCGTAATCCACCGAGAATACGGGGATCGGTTCTGTGGACAATCGATTGCCGTCGACGTCTTTGACGATCGTGTCGAGGTGACGAATCCTGGCGGCCTTTACGGGGGAAAGACTCGCGAGAACTTGTTTGACGGCAGCTCCCGATGCCGTAACGCGACGCTCGTGAAACTCATGTCGATTGTCCCGCTGCCGGATGGCGCAGGTTCGCCGGCTGAGGGCAATGGCTCGGGCATCCCGATGATGATCGATGCCATGCGCGCGCATGGTCTGGCCGAGCCCCTGTTCTGCCCGGGGTTCGATCGGTTCAAGGTCGTACTTTACCGTTCAAAGATCGAGCCGGTCGATCATGGCGGGGGCTTAATTGTGACGGCACTCAAACACTACGGCGAGCTGGGGACGCGTGAGCTGGCAGAACGTACGGGGCTTACGATTTCCCAGGTTAGGTCGCGCGTCAACGCGCTCATTAAGCAGGGTGAGCTTGAGCCGACGGCGCCGTCGACAAGCCGCAACCGCAAATATCGACTGTCAGAGCGCGTGGAATAAATGCGTTAGTGGACGAGGCGACCCAATAATCGACCCTCGATTGGCGCCCACTAAGGTTAAGCGGTTGTTGCCCAGTTGACGGTGATGCTAAAGACTCAGCTTACGCCGGCATGGCCCCGACCCCGTCCATCAAGAACAGCCTGAGAACCAGCTTGATGACATATCCCGGTTTGACTTCTGCCGCGTCAAAGACGTGGCGCTCGGCGAGCTCGCTGCAGTATGCGTAGATATCGCGGATAAGGTCCGCGCCCGAAAGCGTAAACATGTAGCCTGCGTCCGAAAGCGCATTGGGTGCGACTGGCAACTTGGCCATGTGGCAGAACGTTTGCAGGTCGGGCGCCATAACATTCTGGTAGTCGAGGTGGCCGCTGGCATCCTGTGCGGCAAGCTCCAATTGGCGCACAAAATCCAGTGCCGCCGCTAACACAAAGCTCGGCGTAGGCGCATTGACGTCCTGAGTGGTCGCCACAAGCCTGCCAGCCGCCTGCGTGACAAGCCAAGCGACCTCGCGCTGGCAACGCACGGCCTTGCGCGTAACCGGCTTGATGGACGAAGAAGAAACGCTCCCCTTAGGCGGATTCGAAGCAGCCATAAGACCCTCCCATGAACAATCCGGCCCAACAAGCCCGGACGAAACACGTGCTACATCAGTATACAGGGGAGTGGGATGGAAAAAACGGAGTCGACAGCGTGAACTGTCGGCTCCGGATTGCTTGCCTTAGAGGCCGTACACTTCGACCATAGCTTCGCCAATGCGATGGGGCACGCCGGTGACGAGTGCGTTGCCCATGCAGAAGGCTCGATGGCCGTCAGTCATGCCCGTATCGGTCCAGCCTTTCGGGAATCCCTGAAGCTGATCGAGCTCGTCGGGAACAAGACGGCGGAAACGGCCATCGGGACATTCGATGACGTGCTTGAAGCGGCTCGCTCCCGTGCCGCCTTCTCCTGTGAGGATGGTGCGGCTCGGCTTGTCGGTGGCATCCGGGAAGCTCATGGCTCCTTCGGAATACGTGTACGTAAAGCCTGTCTTTTTGTTAGTGCGCTCTTCGCGCTTGCTGCCCTTAAGGTAGCGCCAGTCGGGAAGCTTTTCGTCGGAGATGTAGAACTGCTCCGGGACATCAGCCTCGTCGACAAGCACGTCGCCAAGCACGTGGCGCTCACCGTGATAGTCCTCGGCAAAGTCGCAGGTCAGAACATGACAGCCCTGCATGACGCCAGCATTCTTGAATTGAGAGGTCTTTTGGCCGACGCCAAAACGAGTTGAGTTCTCGTAGGGGCCGGGTAAAACGTCGAGCTCGGACATCTCGTCGGGATAGATGGCGGGGAAGGCTTTAGCCATGACGCCGTTGTGCATGCGATCAACGAGATCAACCTTGCCAGCGTCCTTTTCGCAGAAGATATAAACACGCTTGCGACGCTGGGGGAAACCGTATTCGGCAGAGTTGACCACGCGCCATTCGACCGTGTAGTCGAGGTCGGCAAGACAGCTTAGGATGATGGCGAAGTCGCGACCGCGTTGAGATGCAGGCGATTTAAGCAGGCGGTCGACGTTTTCGAAGAGGCCAAACTTGGGTTCCTTCATCTCGAGGAAGTGATAGATGTCCCACCAGAGGACACCCTTCTTGCCTTCGATGCCGTGTGCCTGATTGAGTGGACGCGCGACAGAGTAGTCTTGGCAGGGAAAACCACCGACGACCATGTCGACACGGGGAATTTCAATCTCGCCGGCTTCGGCCTGCTCCAGGACCTTATTGATGTCTTCGTTGACAACGGAATCATCGCCGAAGCGATTCATGTAGCAACGGGCCGCGAACTGACGCGCCTTGGTTCCGGGCGGTTCCCACTGATTTGCCCAAATGGTGCGGAAGGGGCCGGCTGGTTTCATATAAAACTCGGGATGTCGAGGGTCGGCATAGCCTTCGAGACCCAAACGAAATCCACCGACGCCCGCAAAAAGCTCGGCAATATTAATCTCAGACACGTTTCTCCAATCGCTGCTGTGTCCGTTTATGGTGCTCACAACAATAGCCGATCGAGGGGACAAGATCAAGACCTCAATTTTCCGGGCGTTGGTAGTTGCTCTGAAATACTATGGGGTTAGTTGCGAGTTTCGGAGGTATCCCGTGTCCAAGAAGCGCCTCGATTTCAAGCGTATGCTTGACGATACTGATTTTTCTGACCCTTCAAGCATTGAGCGCTACGCTGCCAATCTCGACGGTATGACGTTCCGCGATATTCTCGAGCTCGGTATTGCCCCGGAAGGGGAGAGTGCGCCCAAGGATTTCGGCTCCAAAAAGTACAAAGGCGGTATGGGTACTCTTATCGAGGAGCGCTACTTTGGCTACAAGGCCAATAGCGACGACCGGCCGGACTTTCCCGAGGCGGGTGTCGAGCTCAAGGCAACGTGTTTTGACGTACTTAAAGACGGTCGTAAATCTGCCGGTGAACGTCTTGTCTTGACGATGATTCCCTACGACCGTCCCGTTTCGCTCGACTACGACAGCTCGCATCTCAAGACCAAGCTCAGCAATATCCTGCTGATTTACTACGGCCGTGATCGCTCCATCGACAAATACGACCAGCGCATTGAGCGTGCAGTCATGGTTCGTTTGCCCGAAGAGGATATGAAGATTATCCGCGCTGACTACGAGAAGATTATTTCGTACATTCAGGATGGTCGCGCGGACGAGCTATCGGAGGGCATGACCACCTACTTGGGCGCCTGCACAAAGGGCGCAACCGAAGCGACAATGTGGGTCGACCAGTATTACGAGTACTTCAATACCGATACGGGCGAGATCGAACGCCGTCGCGCGAAGCGTCGTGCCTTCTCACTCAAGCGCTCGTACATGGACTATGTGCTTCACGCCTATGTTCTCGGTGCCCCGCGTATCGGCGAGAGCATCGTTCAAGGCGACGACGAGTCCATTGATTTCGAAAGCTACGTTACTGCGCTTATCGAGCGCCACTATGGCGAGACCGATCGCCAGATTGCGGAGCAGCACGGCTTGGAATACACAGGAAACAAGGCGCAATGGACAACGCTCGTTTATCGCATGCTCGGCATTAAAAGCAATGCTGCCGAGGAGTTCGTTAAGGCCGGGATTAACGTCCGTGCTTGTCGCGTTAATAAGAGGGGGCACATCGAGCAGGCAATGTCTTTCCCTCCGTTTGAGTTCAAGCAGCTAATCAATGAGGATTGGGAAACGTCTTCCTTCCGTGCGCGCCTTGAGACCAACCGTTTCTTCTTCGTCGTGTTCCGTGAGGACCACGAGGGGGAGTGGCGTCTTGACCGCTGCCTATTCTGGGCAATGCCGGCAAACGAAATCGAGGGTCCCGCAAAGGCTTGCTGGGATGAGACGCGAAAGGTCATTCGCGAGGGCGTTGGGCTCAATCCGTATCGGGATGCAAGCGGAAAGCTCAAGGTGACCAACAATCTGCCCGGTATGGCGGACAACCCAATTGTTCACGTTCGCCCGCATACGTCAAAAGCGGCTTACAAGTTTGCCGATGGAACAGAGATCGGTGACATCGCAAGGAATGCTTGCGAACTGCCCGATGGGCGCTGGATGACGAAGCAATCGTTCTGGTTCAACAAGGGCTATCTGGAGCACATTCTGGGGCTGTAGCGTTTTGGGATTGTTTAACGATCGAGCTCCTGCTCCTCAATGCCTCGATGTCATCTCTACAAATAAATCCCCTCACCGAGCTGTCTGTGGAACTCGGCGTGATGGTCGCGTGCCCAGGTAAAGAGCGCCTGGTCAAAGTCGGTGCGCGTGACCGGGACGCCAAAGACGCCGGCAACTTCGACGCGCACAAACTCCAGTGCCGGCAGCTTGTTAATGGCGGTGAGGGCAAACGGGGACGAGGGCTCCTCGAACAGATAGCGGCTGCCTTGCAGCGCGTCGCAACTGGTGCACGTGTTGCCGAGCGACGGGGCTTTGGAAGCTCGCGCTCCTACGGGCTTGTAGCCGCAGCGCTTATGAAGGTAGTCGCGGATCTCGCCCGGCACGCAGCCAAGAGCGGGCACGATGGCGAGTGCGTTGGCGTTGGCCGTGTCGATGGCAATGTGCCCGGCTTCGTTGGGCGCGTGCGCGATGACGATGCTCTCGTCGTTATCGGCTCGATAGGGAATGCCGAAGGCCGCGACCGAGGTCTCTTTGTGACACTTCCAGCACTCGCGCTTGCCCAGTACTAGATATATATACGGCGCTGAGGGGTCGGATCGGTCAACACCGGGCAGCCACTCGGCAAAGGGCTCGGGGTTGACGCCGCTGGGTACATACCAGATCTTCTTGGTCCGGTCCCATTTGGCGCCCAGCGCCTTGGCTTCTTCTTTGTGCGAAAAGGGGACATCGAGCTCGGTGCGCATGGCGGCTCCTTGGTGCTGCAGGTGCAAGTGGCTCAAGGATACCGCAGGGCGCAGACATCGCGGCGTTTTGCCGAGAAGTTGCGGCTCGGATGGGTTCGAGACGCGTTGGTCTCGGCCTCGGTGGCTATTGGGGCGGTTTTGATTGACTGCGGAGTCAGCCGGGATAGGCACCTGGGTCGCTGACGCGGTTTTGTGTATGGGCAGGGTGGTTGTTTGGGCGGTTGGAGCTGCCAGCGGATTTGGCGGCATAAAACAAAACAGCCCAGAGACATAGCCTCTGAGCTGCGAACATTTGGTGGGCGTTAGAAGATTTGAACTTCTGACCTCTTCCGTGTCAGGGAAGCGCTCTCCCCCTGAGCTAAACGCCCGATCAAGGGTGCGCAAGTGCGCAAGGGATAATATAACGGAGCCTAAACTCGGTGGCAAGAACATTTTTAAAAATCGCTTACATTGTGGAATTCGGGGGCTTTGTCATATCCATTTCAAAAGAGTCTGCTGCCGCGATTTGGCTGTCGACTAATGCAAGGCCATTGCGGTATCGAGCTATGGAAAGACACCTGCGGAATTGTCCTACCGATAAGCGGACAAGCCTCCAGCTGGTGCCTTCGCCGTGGTAAGGTAAGCCGAATTGTTTCCAGGCTGTTTCGGGGGAGTGGAATGAGCAAAGAGTGTGTCGAGCAGGTCGAAGGCGCAGGGGCTTCGGTGCCGATGACCGATATATCGAACATTGATGTGCCCGAGGGCACCGACGAGCTCAGCCGTAGCACCCGCCGCGCTTGGCGCGAGCGCCTTAACGATGCGTCGTCGCGCAAGATGATCACGGGCGTCTTGGCTACGCTGGTGGGCGGTTCGTTTTGGGGCTTCTCGGGCACCAGCGCGAGCTTTCTGTTCGATACCTACCACGTCGATACCTTGTGGCTTATGAGCGTGCGCCAGATTCTCGCCGGGCTGCTCTTTATGGCCGTGGTTGTTACGCGCGACCGCGAGCGCCTGGTTAAGCTCTGGACCACACCTGCCGACCGCAGGCAGCTGTTGCTTTTTACCGCTTTTGGCCTGCTGTTTAACCAGTTTTGCTACCTTTCGGCCGTGCGCCTGACCAATGCCGGAACCGCGACGGTGCTTCAGTGCCTGCAACTGGTCATCATCATGGGCTACACCTGCGTGACCGATCGTCGTATGCCGCGCACGCGCGAGGTCATCGGCATTGGCCTGGCCCTTGGCGGCACGTTTTTAATCGCCACCGGAGGTGATCCCACCAGCCTGAACATCTCGCCGCTCGGCTTGATCGCGGGCCTCATGTGTGCGGTCAGCGCCACCTGCATGGCAGTGATTCCCGCTAAGATTCTGCCCGAATATGGCAGCCCCATCGTCACGGGTTCGGCTATGCTCACGGCAGGCATCGTTTCGTGCGCCGTGGTTCAGCCTTGGGCGCATATGCCGGCGCTCGACGCTGCCGGTATCGAGGCGCTCGCGGTGTTCGTGGTTATCGGCTCGTTTTTTGCCTACATGCTCTATATGCAGGGCGTTAAGGACATTGGCTCGGTTCGTGCAAGCCTCATTGGAACCGTGGAGCCGGTCTCGGCGACCATCACCAGCGCCGTTATGCTGGGCACGGTATTTTTGCCGACCGACCTTATCGGCTTTGCCATGATCATCGTGATGATGTTCCTCACGGTGTAGCTGGCGCCGCCGCCAAGACAGATAAGGTGTTGCGCCAAATTTTCGCCAATTGATAGCCGTGTCTGGAGTTTAGCTGTCGATGCTCAATATGCCATAAACTAATAGCGTTATGGACTTTTCTATTGCGACTCAATTGCGAGGATTTCTTTATGGCTGGTAATCACTTTAAGGGCAGCGACAGCGGCCGTCCTGCAGTTCCGCCGCGTTCGAACGGGGCCGGAAAAGCTGGCATGCCGAGCGGAGCTGGTCAGAACAGCGCCGGTAAGCGCACGTCTCCGGGCGAGACGGCGATGTTTACCGCTCTGTACGAGCAGTCTCAGAAGGCTAAAAAGACCGGTCGCGCAAGAGGGAATGTCTTTGCGGGCGGTGCGACCCCCACGTCGCAGCCGAGCGGGGCTCCTTCGACACCTGCGAACAACGTAGGCGCTGCCAACGCCGCGAATGCCGCCGGCAACATTAATGCCGGCAATGCCGCCAACAATACTCCCTCTGCCGGTGGCGCGGGGCTTACGGGCAACCTTGGCACGATCTATACGGGTGCCTCCGAGACCGGCACGTTCGCCCGTTTGGAAGACAACGGTGCCGAGTTTAAGGGCTCCGGTTCCAAGGAAGATTATTACGATTTTGGCTTGAACTATGGCAGCGACGCTTCGACGAGCTCGACCTCGGATGGCCTGGTCCGTCATCGCCATCGCAAGGGTGAGGGCAAGAAGCGCCATGTTGGCGCGGTTGTTGCCGCCGTAGTCGTGGTGCTGCTCGTTGCGCTTAGCGCAAGTGGCTTTATGCTGCTTAACTCGGCTAAGACCGTAAAGGGCGAAGCGAAGGAAGCTGTCGAGGTTGTCGGTGGCCTTAAGGACAAGGTCACGTCGGGCGATTTTTCGACGCTGCCCGACGACGCGAAGAAGATCGACGAGCTCTGCGATAGCATGAAGGCGGAGACCTCGAGCCCGCTGTGGACGGCGGCTTCGTTTATTCCGGTGTACGGCAGCGACATCAATGCGGCCCGTACCATGATCGACGCCCTGTCCGATGTCTCGAGCAACGCGCTGGTCCCCATGGCCGACAATCTTTCGCAGGCAACACCCGGCAAGCTGTTCCAGGACGGGATGATCAACGTTTCTGCGCTGCAGGCCGTTGCCGATTCGCTTTCCAGCAGCTCGAAGGTGTTCAAGAGTGCCAACGAGAAGATTCAGGGCATTGGCGATACTCATATTTCCCAGGTGACTGAGCTGGTCGATAAGGCCAAGGACGGCTTTGCCACCCTCAACGGCGCGGTTGACGCGGCGGAGAAGGTCGCCCCCGTCCTTCCCCAAATGCTCGGCGCCAACGGCCAGACGCGCAACTACCTTGTGTACGCCATGAACAACGTCGAGATTCGTGCCTGCGGCGGCTTTGGCGGTTCGCAGGGCCTGATTTCGGTCACCGACGGCCAGATGTCGATTGGCGAGTTTGTTCCCCGCATTGGACTCAGCGAGGATGAGGCAGTCGAGAGCGTCGACGAAGAGGATGAGGCGCTGTTCGGCAACCACAGCAACCTGTACAACTCGGGCAATACCTATTCGCCTGATTGGCCCCGCAACTCGCAGCGTGTCGCCGCGCTGTGGAAGTCCCAGTATGGGCAGGACGTTGATGGCGTCGTCGGCATCGATCCGGTGTTCTTGCAGTACCTGCTGGGCCTTGTCGGTAATGTCTCGCTGCCTGATGGTACGGTCGTCGACGGTACCAACGCGGCGAAGGTTCTCATGCACGATGTGTATTGGAACTATCCGGTCGAGGAATCGGACGGCATCTTTGCGGCTGTTGCCAGCGCCGCCTTCGACAAGATTCTCGGTGGCATCGGTGACGTCGACGTTACAAAGCTTGTCGGTGCATTCGAGCGCGGTGCCGAAGAGGGCCGTCTGATTGCTTGGATGAGAAACGATGATGAGCAGAATGCCATCAAAGAGACGGGCATTGACGCTTCGCTGCCCGATCCGGATGATCCGAGTGCCGATCCCGTTGCCGGCGTTTACTTTAACAACCTGAGCTTCTCCAAGCTCGACTGGTATCTGAACGCCGACACGCAGATCGGCCAGGGCATCAAGAACGGCGACGGCACGTGCTCGTATCGCATCACCGTTACCCTGACGAACATCATGACGCAGGAGGAGGCAGGCAAGCTGCCCGACTACGTTGCGGCGAGCGCACCCGATGCCGCGCGTGACGACGAACGCCTGAATGTCTCGTTGTTTGCCCCGACGGGCGGCAACATCAGTGACCTTACGGTTGAGGGCACACAGTTTGGTCTTGGCGCCGCTACGTGGCATGGAATCCCCTTCTATTCGGGCACCGTTGACCTGCATGCTGGCGAGACGACGACGATCACGTATACGCTGACCACGTCGGCCGAGGCGGGGGACAAGCCGCTTACGCTGCGTCAGACTCCTACATGCCAGGCGGCTCGCGACAGCGCGTCGGCGTAGGGTTTTTCTGGTAGTGCAGATAATCGAGTACCATTTTGGGGCGGACAGGCAATCTGTCCGCCCCTATTTTGTAAGGAGAGCGCATGAAGTACTTTGGCACCGACGGCTTTCGCGGTGAGGCCAACGTTGGGCTGACGGTAGAGCACGCTTATAAGATTGGCCGTTTTGTGGGCTGGTATTACGGCGCCAACCGCGAGCGCAAGGCGCGCGTCATCGTGGGCAAGGACACCCGTCGCTCGAGCTATATGTTCGAGGCGGCGCTGGTGAGTGGCTTGGTCGCGAGTGGCGCGGACGCCTACATGCTGCACGTGATCCCCACGCCGGGCGTGGCGCATCAGACCGTAGAGGGCTGCTTCGATTGCGGCATCATGATCAGCGCGAGCCACAACCCGTTTTGCGATAACGGCATTAAGCTCGTCAACAGCGACGGCTTTAAGATGGACGAGGACGTGCTGGAGCTCATCGAGGACTACATCGATGGCAAGAGCGAGGTGCCGCTGGCAACGGGCAATCACATCGGCGCCACGGTGGACTACATGCAGGGCCGCAACCGCTACATTGCTTCGCTCATCGCCAGCGCGAACTTTTCGCTGCAGGGCGTCAAGATCGGTATTGACTGCGCCAACGGCTCGGCTTCCTCGGTGGCCAAGCCGGTGTTTGACGCGCTCGGCGCCGACGTGCGCGTGATCAATGCCGCGCCCGATGGTTTTAACATCAACGTCGACTGTGGCTCCACGCATATGGAGCGCCTGCAGCGCCACGTGGTGGAGCAGGGGCTGGACGTGGGCTTTGCCTACGACGGCGATGCCGACCGCTGCCTGGCCGTGGATGAGCGCGGTCGCGTGGTAGACGGCGACCAGATCCTGTACGTGTGCGGCGTGTATCTGAACAAGCACGGGCGACTCTCGGGCGGTACCGTGGTGCCGACGATTGCCAGCAACTTTGGCCTGGTCAAGTCGCTGGAGCTTGCCGGTCTGAGCGCCGTGACCAGCGGCGTGGGCGACCGTCACGTGTATGCCAAGATGCGCGAGGGCGGCTACAGCTTGGGCGGCGAGCAGACGGGCCATACGATCTTTGGCGATATCGAGCGCACGGGCGACGGCATTATGACTTCGCTGCGCGTGATGGAAGTGATTCGTGCCGAGCGCGAGACGCTCTCGCAGCTCACGGCTCCGTGCAAGCTGCTGCCGCAGGCGCAGGTGGCCGTGCACGTGGCGGACAAGGACGCCGCGCTCGAGAACATGGGCGTGCAGAACGCCATCGCCGAGGCCGAGGCTGCGCTGGCAGGCGAGGGCCGCGTGCTCGTGCGCAAGAGCGGAACCGAGTCGGTTATCCGCGTGCTGGCCGAGGCGCCTGACCAAGCATCCGCCGATGCCGCCATGAAGCGCATCGCCAACGCACTCGAGGCTCTGTAGTTACGCGGTTTTACCAAACCGTGTAACTGCTCGACGCTGCAAACGGCCCCAAGCGGCAATCTGACGTTCAATTTCAAGGGCGCGACCAGAAGGTCAGCGCCCTTTCATTTCACGTCACCTTGCTCGCTTAGGGTCGTTTTCGCTGACGTTGCCAAGACATTAGCGTCAACGAACTAGTCATTGGGTACCTAGTTATTGAGTGAAAAAAGGGGGCGCTGCGGATTGGTTCCGCGGCGTCCCCTTTGCGTTGGCGTGTCGGTTATGCCTTACAGCTCGTAGAGCGTGGTGAACTTGTCCTGCAGGTAGCTGCAGTAGTAGCGGGCATCGAACGCCATGCCGCAGGCGCCCTTGATGAGTTCCGGCGCGTCCTTGGCGCGGCCCCACTGCCAAATGTGCTCGCCCAGCCAGGCGCGGACGGGTGTCAGGTCGCCGCTCGCGCAGGCGCCGGTAAGGTCGACGCCGTCGCGGCACATGGCCGGCACGAACATGGCGTCGTAGGCGCTGCCCAGCGCATAGGTGGGGAAGTAGCCAAACGAGCCGCCGCTCCAGTGCGTATCCTGCAGGCAACCACGCGTGTCGTCGGGAACCGGAATGCCCAGGTACTCATCCATGAAGCGATTCCAAAGCGCGGGGATATCCTTGGCTGTGGCCTCGCCGGCAAACAGCATGCGCTCGATCTCGTAGCGCACCATAACGTGCAGCGGATAGGTGAGCTCGTCGGCCTCGGTGCGGATCAGCGAAGGCTGCGCGATGTTCACGGCGTGGTAGAGCGTGTCCTCGTCGACGTCGCCGTAGACCTCGGGTGCGTAGCGGCGCAGCACCTCGAGCAGCGGTCCCATAAAGGCGCGGCTGCGACCCACGGTGTTCTCGAAAAAGCGGCTCTGGCTTTCGTGGATGCCCATGGAGGTGCCACCCTCAAGACAGGTGCGCGCATAGGCAGGATTGACGCCCAGCTCGTACATGGCGTGTCCCGCCTCGTGGATGATGCTGTAGACGTTGGAGATGCAATCGTCCTCGTAGATGTGTGTCGCGATGCGCGCGTCACCCACGGCAAAGCCCTCGCTAAACGGGTGCTCGGTAAAGGCAAGCGTGGTGTCGTCCAGGTTCAGGCCGACGAGCTTCATCAGGTCGAAGCTCATGGCGCGCTGGGCGGCCTCGGGCACGCGGGCGTGTAAAAAGTCGGCATCGGGCTGCTGGCCGCGCTCGCCGATGGCGTGCACGAGCGGCACGACCGTGGCCTTGACCTCCTCGCAAAACGCGTCGAAGCTCTTGGCGGAAAGGCCGCGCTCGTACTGGTCGAGCCAAACGTCGTATGGGTCGCGCTTGGGGTCCATGAGTTCGGCCTGATGCTTAAGTTGGGCGACGATTCTATCCACATAGGGCTCAAAGCTCGCCCAGTCGTTGGCCGTCTTGGCCTTATGCCACACGGCGTCGGCCTCGCAGGTGAGCCTGGTCCAGGCCTCGGCCTCCTCGGTGGGGATGGCGCTGGCTTCGCGCTGGTCGCGGTCGAGCACGCGGATCTCGTCGAGCAGCTGCGGGTCGTCGATTTTGCCGCCCGCAACCGTCTCGCGCGCCAGCGAGCGCACGAGCTCAACGGACTTTTCGCTGGTCAAAAGCTTGTGATGCTCGCCAGCGAGCGTGCCCATGGCATCGGCACGGGCTGCGGCACCGTTGGCGGGGGCGATGGTCGCGCCGTCAAACTCGGCGATCTTGAGCAGGTACTCGCGAGTCCACAGCTTGCCCTCGAGCTTACGGAACTTCTTGACGGTCTTTTCGGCCTTGATGCCCTTGGCGGCTTTTGCCACGGCGGCTTTGGCCTTCTTATCGAGTTTCTTTCCCATACCGTATCCTTAATCTCGCAGGCCGAGCGCCGTAAGCGGCTGCGCGGCCAGTTTGCACAGCTACCTGCCTTGTACCCAGCACGAACAAAACGGAACGCGGCGATATGCTCGCAGAATGTGTTATCCTATAGCCCAATGCGTTGACGGAGAGGGTTTTGCCCGCCGCGTCGCCGGCAAGAGAGGGAAGGTCATAGGCTGCAAGCCTTCCTGCGGTGGCAAGGGCCAAGCGTTCACTCCCGAGCAGCGACCTCAACGGGCGCGCGGCCAGCGGCGGCGAAGCCCCAGTAGGGAAGCCGTGAGCCTCGCGACAAGAGGCGCAGAGTGGGCGCGGCGGGCCATACATCCGCCGGGTCAAACAAGGTGGTACCGCGGAATTTAACCGTCCTTGGGCAATGCACATGCCCGAGGGCGGTTTTTTGTTACCGAACCGGGCCGCGCATCCGCAGCATCGGGAGGCGTCAGCCGTCCCGGAGCGCGGATGCGCGAGAGACGAAAGGGAAGACATGAGTCTGATTGATGATCTGGTCAAACTCGAGGAAGAGGCCAAGGAGCTCGTCGCAGGTGCCGACGACGCCGCCAAGCTCGAGGCTGCGCGCGTTGAGCTGCTCGGTCGCAAGGGCCGTATCACCGGCCTGATGCGCATGATGGGCAAGCTCGCCCCCGAGGATCGTCCCATGATGGGCAAACGCGCCAACGAGATGCGCCAGCTGATCGAGGGCATGCTCGACGAGCGCACCACCGAGATGAAGGCCGCCGCCCTCAAGCACGCACTCGAGCACGAGGCCGTCGACATCACGCTGCCGGGTATCCGTCCGCAGATCGGTCACCAGCACCTGATCAAGCAGATCATCGAGGAGGCCGAGGACATCTTCTGCGGCATCGGCTACACCGTCGAGTCCGGCCCCATGGTCGATACCTCCTACTACAACTTCACCGCGCTCAACGCGCCCATGGATCACCCGAGCCGCTCGGCTCGCGACACGTTCTATGTGGTCGACAACAACCCCGGCAGCGTTGCGCATCCCGAGGCTCACGCTCACGGCGAGTCCGACGTGCTGCTGCGCACCCAGACCTCGGGCGTGCAGATCCACACCATGGAGTCGCAAAAGCCGCCCATCTACATGATCTGCCCGGGCACCGTCTATCGTCCCGACACGGCCGACGCCTGCCACCTGCCGCAGTTCAACCAGATCGAAGGCCTGGTCGTCGACGAGGGCATCACCTTTGGCGATCTTAAGGGCACGCTCGACTACTTTGTTAAGTGCATGTTTGGCGAGGATCGCAAGACGCGCTATCGCCCGCACTTCTTCCCCTTCACCGAGCCCAGCTGCGAGGTGGACGTGAGCTGCCACGTCTGCGGCGGCAAGGGCTGCAACTTCTGCAAGCACAGCGGATGGATCGAGATCCTGGGCTGCGGCATGGTCGACCCCAACGTCCTGATCAACTGCGGCATCGACCCCGAGAAGTACACCGGCTTCGCCTTTGGTATTGGCGCCGAGCGCGTCGCGGCACTGCGCTACGACCTGCCCGACCTCAGAACTCTCATGACGGGTGATATGCGCTTCTTGAATCAGTTCTAGGCTGCGGCTTGCCCAAGCACGGCACCTCGGCGCTCATTCGTCGCTTGCGTACCAAAGTACGCGGCGCTCCTCTTTCGGGCCGATCTGCCGCACTTGGACAACCCTCGCTTTGTAAGGAATGTTCACAAAGTTGAAGTTTCCACCTGCATCTCTTCGCAGGCTTTCAGTATGAAAGGAGAGCTAGATGCGTGTTTCTTACGACTGGCTCAAGACCATGATCGATATTCCGGAGGATCCCAAGACCCTTTCGGACGAATACATCCGTACCGGCACCGAGGTCGAGGCGATTGACACCGTGGGAGAATCCTTCGACCATGTGGTGACTGCCAAGGTGCTCACCAAGACCCCCCACCCCGATAGCGACCACATGTATGTGTGCTCGGTCGACGTGGGTGACAAGAACCTCGACGCCGACGGCAACCCCGCTCCGCTGCAGATCGTCTGCGGCGCGCAGAACTTCGAGGCCGGCGACCACATCGTCACGGCCATGATCGGCGCCGTGCTTCCCGGCGACGTCAAGATCAAGAAGAGCAAGCTTCGCGGCGTCGTGTCCATGGGCATGAACTGCTCCGCGCGCGAGCTTGGCCTGGGTGGCGACCACTCCGGCATTATGATCCTGCCCGAGGATACGCCCTGCGGCATGCCGTTTGCCGAGTACGTGGGCTCGAGCGACACCGTGCTCGACTGCGAGATCACGCCCAACCGCCCCGACTGCCTGTCCATGATCGGCATGGCTCGCGAGACCGGCGCCATCTTCGACCGCGATTTCCACGTTGAGCTGCCCGCCATCAAGGCCGAGACCGGCCGCGCGACCGACGACGAGCTTTCCGTCGAGATTGCCGACGAGGGCCTGTGCGACCGCTACGTTGCCCGCATCGTGCGCAACGTGAAGGTCGGCCCGTCGCCCGACTGGATGGTCAAGCGCCTTAACGCCCTGGGCGTGCGCCCGCACAACAACATCGTCGACATCACCAACTATGTGATGATGCTCACTGGTCAGCCGCTGCACGCCTTTGACCTCGACACCTTTGCCGAGCGCGATGGCAGGCGCCGCGTGGTCGTTCGCGCCGCCCAGCAGGACGAGAAGTTCACGACGCTCGACGGCGAGGAGCGTACGCTCGACGCCGGCATGGGTCTCATCACCGACGGCGAGCGTCCTGTGGCGCTGGCCGGCGTTATGGGTGGCATGGATTCCGAGATTGAGGACGACACCGTCGACGTGATGGTCGAGAGCGCCTGCTTCAACGCCGGCCGCACCTCGCACACCAGCCGTGACCTGTCGCTGATCTCTGACGCCTCCATTCGCTTTGAGCGCCAGGTCGACGAGACCGGCTGCGTGGACGTCGCCAATGTGACGTGCGCGCTCATCGAGGAGATAGCCGGCGGCGAGGTCGCCCCCGGCTATGTGGACGTGTTCCCCGCGCCCAAGACCATCGACAGCATTAAGCTGCGTTTGGCCCGCGTGCGCGCCATCTGCGGTGCCGACATCGAGCCCGACTTTATCGAGCGCTCGCTCACCCGCCTGGGCTGCACCGTCGAGCGCGACGGCGAGGACTTTATGGTCACGCCGCCGAGCTTCCGTCCCGACCTGCCGCGCGAGATCGACCTGATCGAGGAGGTCCTGCGCCTGTGGGGCATGGGCCGCGTGACGGCGACCATCCCGGCTGCCAAGAACCATATCGGCGGCCTGACCCGCGAGCAGAAGCTTACCCGCAAGGTTGGCGAGATCCTGCGCGCCTGCGGCCTCAACGAGACCACGACCTTTGGCTTCGCCGCCCCGGGCGACCTGGAGAAGATCGGCATGTCCACCGAGGGCCGCGGCTGCCCCGTGGTGCTCATGAACCCGCTGGTGGCCGAGCAGACCGAGATGCGCCGCTCGCTGCAGCCGGGCCTGCTGCAGTCCGTGGCCTACAACGAGGCCCACGGCACGCCCAACGTGCACCTGTACGAGGTCGGTAGCCTGTTCCACGGCCGCGAGAACGCCAGCTTGCCCAAGGAGACCAAGTCCGTGGCGGGTGTGCTCTCTGGCCAGTGGAGCGAGCAGTCCTGGAACATGAAGTACCGCAAGCTGCGCTTCTTCTTTGGCAAGGGCATCGTTGAAGAGCTGCTCGCCCAGCTGCGCATCGAGAAGGTTCGCTTCCGTCCCGTCGAGGGCGAGGGCTACGCCTTCCTGCAGCCGGGTCGTGCGGCCGAGGTTCTGTCCGGCGGCACCGTGCTGGGCTGGGTCGGCGAGATTCACCCCGAGGCACGCGAGGCTATGGGCATTGATGAGGTCGTCGTTGCCTTTGAGCTCGACCTGGACAAGCTGATCAAGGGCGCCCGCAACCAGGAGAACTACCGTGAGTTCTCACAGTACCCGGCCGTTGAGCACGACCTTGCTATCGTGGTCGACAACACTGTGACCTGCGAGGATCTTGAGCGTCGTATTACGAGTGCCGGCGGCAAGCTGCTCGAGGGCGTGCGCCTGTTCGATGTCTACCGCGATCCGGTCCGCATCGGTGCGGGCAAGAAGTCCATGGCCTTCGCGCTTACGTATCGCTCCGACGACCACACGCTCACTAGCGAAGAGGTCGAAAAGGCGCACCAGAAGATCGTCACCAAGGTGTGCAAGGGCGTAAACGGCGAGGTTCGCGGCTAGGTTTGCTTGCGGCTTGGGCTGACGCGCAAGGAAAGGGCAGGTACACGGCCGAGTCGACACGGGCGGCGTCATGACAGCGACGCCCGTCACCTTTCATCTGTTACGCCTGTATTACAAAACGGCGTGCTGCTTTGTTGGCGGCACGCCGCTTTGCTATGATTGCCCGCGGCGTGTTACGAATCGGACAATACGTAACACTGGTGATATGGTCCAAACGGCACCGCAATTCCGCGCGCCGAAATTCAGGAGGCATCAGATGCACATTCCAGATAATTGCCTGTCCCCGCAGACGGACGCCGTCATGGCGGTGGCGATGGTGCCCGTATGGGTTCACTGCATTAAGAAGGTGCGCGCCACGCTCGATCGCGAGCACATGGCATTCCTGGGCATTTGCGCCGCCTTCTCCTTTTTGCTCATGATGTTTAACGTGCCGCTGCCCGGTGGCACCACGGGCCATGCCGTCGGCGGTGCCCTCATCGCGCTGCTGCTGGGCCCGGAGGCCGCGACTATCGCGGTTTCTGTTGCTCTGGCCCTGCAGGCGTTGCTTTTTGGCGATGGCGGCATCCTGTCCTTTGGTGCCAACTGCTTTAACATGGCCTTTCTGCTGCCGTTTGTGGCCGCCATCGTGTTTCGCGCGCTCAACAGCCGTCTGCACGACAAGAGCTGGGGCACCTCGGTTTCTGCCATCGTGAGCGGCTGGGTCGGCCTGTGCCTGGCGGCCCTGTGCGCGGCCATCGAGTTTGGTATTCAGCCTATGCTTTTCACCAACGCGTCCGGCGCTCCGCTGTATTGCCCCTTCCCGCTGTCGATTGCCATTCCCGCCATGATGATCCCGCATATGCTGGTGGCCGGTGTGGTCGAGGGTGTGGCGACTGCCGCGATCTACGCATTCATTAAGAAGACGGCGCCGAGCATCATCGTCGGGCCCGAGGCCGTTGACGGCCAGCTTGCTGCTGATGGCGCTGCCGCCAAAAAGACCTCGCTGATCCCCACGCTTATCCTGGTTGCCGTACTTGTCGTTGCCACGCCGCTGGGCTTGCTCGCTACTGGTGACGCCTGGGGCGAGTGGGACGGCGAGGGCGCCGCGACCGCTGTTCAGGAGGCTGGCGACGACAGCTTGCAGGCTTCGGTCGGCCTGGATGCCCCGACCTTTGCCGATTCGTTGCCCACGGGCGATTACCTGCAGGCCTATTCCGAGGAGCAGGGTTTTGGCTTTGCTGGCCAAGCTGCCATGTATATCCTCTCCGGCGTGATTGGCGTGGCGGTGCTCACCATCGTATTCCGTCTTGTTTCGCTGACGGCAAAGGAAAGCGGGTCCCATGCAAACGGTCGAGCTGCCTAGCTGGCTCGCGGCCCAAGAGCGATACGAGCCCACGGGCGCTCGGCATCGCGTCATGCAAAAGAACGTCCTGCACCTGGCGAGCCTGCTCGAGCGGGTTCGCCTGGGCGGCGGCGCACACGAGGGCGGGTCGATCATCGACCGCGCCCTTTCTTCCGTTTCGGCGCCGGTGCGCCTGCTCGGCATGCTCGTCTGTATCCTGTGCGTGTGTCTGACGCAAAGCCCGCTGTACCTGATGCTGATGGCGGCGATCGCGCTGGTGTTGATCGCCGCGCGCCCCGTGCGCGGTCTGCGGGCGACCTTTATGCCGGCGCTCGCCGCCGCGGGATTTGCCGTGGTCTTGGCGCTGCCGGCCCTGCTGCTGGGCGCTTCCGCCACGATCGCCATGCTCAAGATCGCGCTCAAGACGTTCGTTAACGTGTCGCTGGTGCTGGGTGTTTCGTGGACGCTCACCTGGAGTCGTATGTCGGCGGCGCTCAAGGCATTGCACCTGCCCGACGAGGTCATCTTTACCTTTGACATGGCGCTCAAGCACATTGAGGTGCTCGGCCGCACGGCGCACGACCTCACCGAATCGGTCATGCTTCGCAGTGTGGGCCGCGCGCCTGCGGGTTTTTCGCGCACCGATTCGGTGGCGGGTATCATGGGCATGACATTTATCAAGGCGATGGAATGCAGCCGCGCGATGGACGAGGCCATGCTCTGCCGCGGCTTTGCCGGTGCGTATCCGGCTCCTGCGCGGAGCAGTCTGAGTTGGCGCGATGCGGTCTATGCGACCGGCGTGGCGCTGCTGGCAGTGTTGTGCGCCGTGCTGTAGGCGCTGCTGGTTCTGGCTGGGGATGCAAATAGGGAAGGGCGACGTTTTGACGACCGATATGAATAGTGCGGCGGGTACGAACGGTGTGGGCGGCGCCGAGGACACGCCGCTTATTGAGTTGCGCGACGTGGTGTTTTCCTATACGGGTCATACGGTTGTCGATGGTGTGTCGCTGCAGGTCGATCGTGGTGAACTCGTTGCCCTGCTCGGTCCCAACGGCTGCGGTAAGACGACGATTATGCGCCTTATTAACGGCCTTGAACTCGCGAACGCAGGGGCATACCTGTTTGACGGACGCGTGGTCGATGCGGCGTATCTGAAGGATTCTGCTGCTGCTCAGAAGTTCCACCAGCGCGTGGGCTTTGTGTTCCAAAACGCCGATGCCCAGCTGTTCTGCGCCACGGTGGGCGAGGAAGTTGCTTTTGGTCCCGCGCAGATGGGGCTGCCGGCAGACGAGCTCGAGCGCCGCGTGAGCGATGCCATGGGGTTGTTCCAGGTTGCCGACCTTGCCGACGCCTCTCCCTATCAGCTCTCGGGCGGGCAAAAGAAGCGCGTTGCGCTGGCTGCGGTGGTGTCGATGAACCCGGATATCTTGGTTCTTGACGAGCCTACCAATGGGCTCGACGAGGATTCATGCGACATCGTGGTCAACTTCTTGCTGGCCTACGTCGCGGCGGGTAAGACGGTCTTGATGAGCACACATCATCAGGATTTGGTGCGGCGCCTGGGTGCCCGCGCCATCTATATCGATCGATATCACCATGTGGTCGAGGCGCCGGTGTCGTCGTATGGAACCGAGAGCGGCGCTGCGGAATAGTTGCTGCGTAGAGCGTGCGTAGCCGCCCGCGCGGCTTTGCCGTGATGGTATAGTTATCCAGGTTTTTATGGGGGTGGCTATGCCAAGCTGGAACATTCATATCGCTCAGACGGAGCGTTTGCTGGAGCGCACCGGTGCGCTTGCCAATAGCGTGCGCGATCGCAATGCCTTTTTGTTTGGCTGCGTGGTTCCGGATATCTTCGTGGGCTATATGGTCCCTGGCATCGCCGATCCCATCCCGTACCGCATTACGCACTTTGCCAAGCCTGAGCCTATCCCTAAGCCGCGCGAGCACGAGTTCTGGGATACCTATGTGGCGCCGCTGCTCAAAGGGGCGCCTGTTGGTACGCCGGCTGCCGCGACCTCGATTGTCGAGGAGCGCGAGCGACTCAATCGGGTACATTATCCCCAACGCTACAAGGATGCCGAGCCGGTTGCCGGTCCCGGTGCTAGCGAGCTTTCGCTCGCGCCCGATGACGTGGCGCAGTCGCTGCTCGATCTGACGCTGGGCGTTTGGTCTCACCTCGTGGCCGATACCGTGTGGAATACGCGCGTGAATCAGTACCTGGAGGCGCACGGCGGCAAGCCGTGCGAGGAATTCCGCATTAAAAAGCAAGGCGACTTTGACTGGTTTGGTAAGACGCTCGGGATCGTTTCGATTCCGCGCGCGACCGATCGCCTGTATACTGCGGCGACGCGTTTTGGTCAGTATCCCATCCATAAGGAGTATGTGCTCAAGACCATTGGCGTTATGCACGAGATTGTACGCGAAAACCCCGGCGAGCCCGACCATCCGCCATACCGCCTGCTGACCGAGGAATTCTTCGACGCAACGTTTACCGAGGTCATCGAGCTGACCGAGGCGGGCTTTGCGGCTCGCGTTGCCGCTTCAGACGTCCCCGCAGTCCCCCTGATCGCTAGCTGCTAGCCGGCCGGCTTGACGGCGAACAGTTCATCCCAATTGACCAACAACTCCCGTCGCAGGGCATCTTCGGTGGTGCGCTCGGCATCGGAGAGGCTTGCGACTGAACGCAAATCGATGAAGCGGCATATGAAGAAGGTCTTAAAAAAGGGCCCGGAAGGCAATGCCTTCCGGGCCCTTTGCAATGCAAATCTGCTTGCAAGTACGATTTAGCGTACCTGAGCGACGTAAGCGACGTTGGTCGAGGAGACCTTGTCCTCGAGCTGAACGCTCATACGGGGATCGCCGGCAGTAGCGACAGTCAGATCGCCAGCCTCGACGTAGCCGAGCTCCTTAGCGGTCTCAATCGCCTTGACGATCGTGCCGTTGACGGTGCCCTGGGTAATCTCGGCCTGGTGCGGGATGACGCCCCAGTACATGATCATCTGCTGGACGGCCCACTCGTGGCGGGAGAATGCGCAGATCGGCATGTTGGGACGGAAGTGAGAGATCAGGCGAGCAGTACGGCCGGTGGTCGTCGGCACGGTGATGCACTTGGCGCCAACGGTGGTGGCCATGTTCACAGCGGACATACCCACAACGTTGTTGACGACGCGGGTGCCGTGAGCGTCAGCCGGAACCTCGAGCGGAGCGTGAGCCGGGAGGTACTTCTCGGTCTCGAGAGCAATGCTGGCCTGCATCTTGACGGCCTCGACCGGGTACTTACCGGCAGCGGACTCGCCGGACAGCATAACGGCGTCGGTGCCGTCGTAGATAGCGTTAGCAACGTCGGCAACCTCGGCGCGCGTCGGGCGCGGGTTCTGCTGCATGGAGTCGAGCATCTGCGTAGCGGTGATGACGGGCTTGTAGGCCGCGCTGCACTTGGCGATGATCTCCTTCTGGATATGGGGAACGAGCTCGGGCTTGATCTCGATGCCCAGGTCGCCACGGGCGACCATGATGCCGTCGGAAGCCTCGAGGATCTCGTCAAAGTTCTCGACGCCCAGGGCGCACTCGATCTTCGGGAAGATCGTCACGTGCTCGCCACCGTTCTCGCGGCAAAGCTTGCGAATGCCGCGGACGGACTCGCCGTCACGGATGAAGGAAGCGGCGATGTAGTCGATGTTCTCGGTCAGGCCAAAGAGGATGTCCTGACGATCGCGCTCGGTGATAGCGGGCAGCGAGATGTTGACGTTGGGCATGTTGACGCCCTTACGCTCGCCAATCAGGCCGTCGTTCTTAACGACGCAGGTCATGTCCTGGCCGCTGACGGACTCGACCTCGAGGGCAACCAGGCCGTCGTCGATCAGGATAAGGGAGCCCTTCTCGACCTCGGAGGGCAGAGCCAGGTAGTCGAGGGAGATGTGCTCAGAGGTGCCGTGGAAATCCTCGGACGTGGGCTGAGCAGTGACGACGATCTTATCGCCGGTCTTGACGGCAACCTTCTTGCCGTCGACCAGAAGGCCGGTGCGGACCTCGGGGCCCTTGGTGTCGAGCAGGATGCCGACGGGCAGACCGAGCTCCTTGGAAATACGACGGACGCGCTCGATGCGACCGTGGTGCTCGTCGTAGGATCCGTGCGAGAAGTTAAAACGGGCGACGTTCATGCCCGCCTTGATCATCTCGCGGATGGTCTCGTCGCTATCGCAGGCGGGACCCATGGTGCATACAATCTTGGTGCGCTTGTACATTCAGACCTCCATCTGACATCGTCTTGCGCTGATAGATAAACCATAAGAAATAAAACCGAGATGATTATAACGAAATGCCGACCGAATACCCCAAAAAATCGACCGTATGCCGAATTAGAAGTTCATTTTTTGCGGTAAAAACGGTATATGAAAAATCTTTACCAACCGTTCTGACCGCTGCTATCTGGGCGATATTTCAGTTTGACGATGCGCCGAAGAAAAAACGTTTTATCAATGTTGAGCATCACACGGTCTGCATCGTTGCACTCGAGCCATGTTTCCAATTGGAATGTTTTGGCTAGACGCGCCGCTTTGGGGTACCATAGCTCCACTATCAACTGCCGCTCAGCACGGCAGCCTTGATGAGCCCTTGCCCTTCTCCTGGGAATTATGATCGGGCATCAATCTGCTGAGTGGCCCGAATCCCAGGAGGGGACTCTATATGCAAAAGGAATACCTGTCCGCCGCGGCGGAGGTACTCAGCGACCAAGGTGTCGATGAGAACCTCGGCCTGAGCAACGACGAGGCGTCGTCGCGCCTCGCCAAGACAGGCCCTAACAAGCTCGAGGAAGCCGAGAAGACCCCGTTGTGGAAGCGCTTCTTTGAGCAGATGGCCGACCCCATGGTCATCATGCTGATCGTTGCCGCCGTCATCAGCGCGCTCACGGGCATGGTCAAGGGCGAGGCGGACTTTGCCGATGTCGCCATCATCATGTTCGTCGTTATCGTCAACTCGGTGCTGGGCGTGGTTCAGGAGGCTAAAAGCGAGGAGGCCCTCGAGGCCCTGCAGGAGATGAGCGCGGCGCAGTCCAAGGTGCTGCGCGACGGCAAGCTCGTGCACCTGCCGAGCGCCGAGCTCGTGCCCGGCGATGTGATCATGCTCGAGGCGGGCGACTCCGTCCCGGCCGACTGCCGTGTGCTCGAGAGCGCCACGATGAAGATCGAGGAGGCCGCCCTTACCGGCGAGTCCGTGCCCGTCGAGAAGCATGCCAACGTCATTGAGCTCGCCGCCGGCATCGACGACGTGCCGCTCGGCGACCGCAAGAACATGTGCTACATGGGTTCCACCGTGGTATACGGCCGCGGTCGCGCCGTCGTGGTCGGCACCGGTATGAACACCGAGATGGGCAAGATCGCCGGCGCCCTGGCCGAGGCCAAGGAAGAGCTCACTCCGCTGCAGGTGAAGCTTGCCGAGCTCAGCCGCATCCTTACCATCATGGTTATCGTCATCTGCGTCGTCATCTTTGGCGTCGACATCATCCGTCACGGCGTGGGCAACGTCCTCACCGACCCGACAGCCTTGCTCGATACCTTTATGGTTGCCGTCTCGCTCGCCGTCGCCGCCATCCCCGAGGGCCTGGTCGCCGTCGTGACTATCGTGCTTTCGCTCGGCGTGACCAAAATGGCCAAGCGCCAGGCGATTATCCGTAAGCTTTCCGCCGTCGAGACCCTTGGCTGCACACAGACCATCTGCTCCGACAAGACCGGTACCCTTACCCAGAACAAGATGACCGTCGTCAAGCACGAGCTCGCCGCGCCCAAGGAGAAGTTCCTGGCAGGTATGGCGCTGTGCTCCGATGCCCAGTGGGACGAGGAGCTGGGCGAGGCCGTGGGTGAGCCGACCGAGTGTGCGCTCGTCAATGATGCCGGCAAGGCGGGCCTCACTGGCTTGACTGCCGAGCATCCGCGCGTGGGCGAGGCCCCGTTTGACTCGGGCCGCAAGATGATGTCCGTGGTCGTCGAGACCCTGGACGGCGAGTATGAGCAGTACACCAAGGGTGCGCCCGACGTGGTGATCGGCCTGTGCACCCATATCTACGAGGGCGACAAGGTCGTTCCGCTGACCGAGGAGCGTCGCGCCGAGCTCGTGGCCGCCAACAAGGCCATGGCCGACGAGGCCCTGCGCGTACTGGCGCTGGCAAGCCACACCTACACCGAGGTCCCGAGCGACTGCAGCCCCGCTGCGCTCGAGCACGACCTGGTCTTCTGCGGCCTGTCCGGCATGATTGACCCGGTCCGCCCCGAGGTCGCCGACGCCATCCGCGAGGCCCACGATGCCGGTATCCGCACCGTCATGATCACGGGCGACCACATCGACACCGCCGTGGCCATTGCCAAGCAGTTGGGTATCGTCACCGATCGCAGCCAGGCCATCACGGGCGCCGACCTCGACCGCATGAGCGACGAGGAACTCGACGCGCACATCGAGGACTACGGCGTGTACGCCCGCGTTCAGCCCGAGCACAAGACCCGCATCGTCGAGGCTTGGAAGTCGCGCGACCAGATCGTGGCCATGACGGGCGATGGCGTCAACGACGCCCCGTCCATCAAGCGCGCCGACATCGGCGTTGGCATGGGCATCACCGGTACCGACGTCACCAAGAACGTCGCCGACATGGTGCTTGCCGATGACAACTTCGCCACCATCATCGGTGCCTGCGAAGAAGGCCGTCGCATCTACGACAACATCCGCAAGGTCATCCAGTTCCTGCTTTCGGCAAACCTTGCCGAGGTCTTCTCGGTGTTTATCGCCACGCTCATCGGCTTTACCATCTTCCAGCCGGTGCAGCTGCTGTGGGTGAACCTGGTCACCGACTGTTTCCCCGCGCTCGCGCTGGGCATGGAGGACGCCGAGGGCGACATCATGAAGCGCAAGCCGCGCAACGCCAAGGACGGCGTCTTTGCCGGACATATGGGTCTGGACTGCGTGGTCCAGGGCCTGATCATCACCGTGCTGGTGCTGGCGAGCTTCTTTGTGGGCGTGTACTTTGACATGGGCTACATCCACATCGCCGATATGATCGCCGGCAATGCCGACGAGGAAGGCGTGATGATGGCGTTCATCACGCTCAACATGGTCGAGATATTCCACTGCTTCAATATGCGCAGCCGTCGTGCGTCGCTGTTCACCATGAAGAAGCAGAACAAGTGGCTGTGGGCTTCCGCCGCGCTGGCACTGGTGCTGACGGTGATCGTGACCGTGCAGCCGACGCTTGCCGAGATGTTCTTTGGCCCTGTGACGCTTGAGCTCAAGGGCGTTCTTGCCGCGCTGGGCCTGGCCTTCCTGATCATCCCGCTGATGGAGATCTACAAGGCGATCATGCGCGCGGTCGAGAAGGAGTAGGTCGAAAGGCTATCCTTCCCGCCGGCCCGACCGCCTGCGGGGTTTCTTCTTCGCTGGTCCTCGCGCTTCGCGCTGCGGGATCGCTCAGAAGAAACTCCTCCCGGCGGGCGGGCCTTCGGATAGCCTCTCGGGACCGTAAGCTGAGGGAAAGTGTGTGAGCTGGTCGGGCTTTGCCCGGCCAGCTCTTTTTGATTTAAAATACCTGCTCAGTTGTGATTTTGGGTACTGGGAGGCGTTTGTGGGCAAGGCTAAGGCTAAGGCGAAGAAAAAGACGACGGGGGCGCGGGCTAAGCGCGATCGTCGTCGGAAGCTCGCGACCGAAGCCCCTGCATCTGCTGAGGAGTTGCTGGCAAGCGTGCCGGGGCTTGATGCGCTGCAGGATGTTCCGGCGTTTGATGACCTGCCGGTCGATGAAGCCCAGCAGACTGCCTTTGATGATTTCTGCGCACATGCCGAGGAGCCCGAGCAGATGCAGCTGGGTGCCGTTATTCGCCTGGATCGCGGGTTTCCGCTGGTGGCGACGGCCGACGATACCTTTCGTGCCGAGCATGCCGTGGGGTTTGCCAAGTCGCGCGGTGAGGACGAGGTGCTGCTGCCCGCCGTGGGCGACCGTGTGGCGGTGCGCCGCGTTCCCGGGCACGATATGGGCGTGATTGAGTGCGTTCTGCCGCGCCGTACGAGCTTTGAGCGTTGGCGCGGCCGTGCCCGCGGAGAGCGCCAGGTGCTCTGCTCCAACGTGGATAGCGTGCTCATCGTGCAGGCGCTCGGTGCCGGTGAGGTGCTGCTCGACCGCGTGGCGCGCTCTCTGGTGTTGGCGCTCGACTGCGATGCCGAGCCGGTGGTGGTACTCACCAAAGCTGACCGCTGCGATGCCGAGGAGCTCGAGCGCGATCTGGACCGCGTGCGCCGCCTGGTGGGTTCGGACGTGCGCGTGATCGTGACGTCCTCTGCCGAGGGCCGCGGCCTGGACGAGGTCCGTGCCTGCGTGCCTGCCGGGAGCTGTGCCATGATTCTGGGCGAGTCGGGTGCCGGCAAGTCGACGCTGCTCAATGCACTGCTGGGCCACGATACGTTGGCGACCGGCGGTGTGCGTGAACGCGACGACCAGGGCCGTCACACTACCGTCGCGCGCGTGATGGTGGCGCCGCCGGGCGACGCCGGCGTGATCGCCGATGCTCCGGGCCTGCGCAGCCTACCGCTCGTGGGTCACGAGCGAGGTCTGGCGCGCGCTTTCCCCGAGATTGTCGAGGCATCGCGCGCGTGCCGGTTTGGCGATTGCACACATACCCATGAGCCGGGTTGCGCCGTTCGCGAGGCCGAGGATGCCGGGCAGATCGACAGCTTGCGTCTGGAAACGTTCCAAAACCTGGCGTCATCCATGCGCGTGAGTGCTCAAATGCTCGATCCCGATGTTCATCTGTAATTGAATTTTCCTATGACAGCCGTCTCCCAACTGTTCGGGAGGCGGCTTTTTTGCTGCGGAAAAGCCTCGAAACATGCAGTTTGCTGACGTGTCGACCAAAACCTTGCCACGAGCTTGACGGGCTGGTCAGCTTTTGGTCAGCGATTGGTTTGACATCGAAAACCAAGATCGCGATTGCGCCGCTTTGCGCTCTGACCGCCCAGACAATGGTGGTACGGGCATTCGCCCGGCACTGCCATGAGAGGAGCGGCCGTGAACAAGAGCAAGCGCATCGCCATCAGTCTGGTCGCGGGCGTGCTCGCTGCGCTGCTCTGCATGGCTTACGGCTCGTCAATCCGCTCACGAGCCGAACAGGTCCAGGCTGAGACCTTGGCCAAGTACGGTGGCGATCGCGTCGAGGTATGCGTCGCGGCGCGCGATATCGATGTGGGCGAGGCCCTCGATGAGACCAATGTCATAACCCAGGAATGGCTGACGAGCCTGCTGCCGCGTGACGCGGCGACCGAGCTGCGCCAGGTGCGCGGCGACGTGACGACTTCGCGTATTCCCAAAAACGCCGTGATCTGCAATGTCTACACCAAGGCCGAGAGCCGCAAGCTCGAGGTGCCTAAGGGCAAGGTCGCCGTTTCGGTAGCGGTCGATGCCGAGCACTCGGTCGGCGGTGCTACGGGCGTGGGCAGCTACGTGGATGTGTATGTGCAAAAAGACGGCGTAACCGATCGGCTGTGCGGCGCGTACGTGATCGATACCAGTGAGGATTCCGGTGCCACGCGCGAGGGCAAGATCGAATGGGTGACGCTGGCGGCTGACCCCGAAGACGTCAAGGAACTGCTGGGAGCCTCGGGCAAGGGAACGGTCAGCTTGACGATTCCCGCCACGGCGCGCGGCAAAAAGAGCGGAGGCGACGAGTGATGAAGGCGATCTGGCTTGCGTGCTGCGCGTGCGGCGATTACGGACTGTTGCAGCGGGAAGTCGAGGGCCGTGATGTGGGTGCACAGGTGCTTCGCGTGGGTGACCTGGACGGGCTGGTTTCCATGGCGCGGGCGTTTCCGTCACGCCGCGGGGCTGCCATCATCGCGGCGTCTCTGTTTGATACCGAAGATGTGCGCAAGACTGTTGCGCGCCTGACGGCCGAAGGCCGCGTGAGTCGCGTGGTCGTGTTGATAGAAGCGCTCGATCCGTCGGATATCGAGGGGCTGTTTCGCGCGGGGGCGACCGAGGTCATCGCTGCACACAGTATATGCGGCAACGGGCGCGCGGGCGAGGGAGCGGTTGATTCCGATCGGCGCATGACGATTGAGCCCGATGCTTTTGTTGATAGGGAACCCGGGGCGCCTCGCGCTACAAGAGGCCCGCGTGTTGATGATTATGGAAAAGCGGAAGCCGAGCATGGTCGGCGCCCCCGGAACCCCCTTGTATACGATGACGCTGGAGGGCCGGCGCAGCATGCTGGCGATTCCCCGGCTGTAGATATGGGATACGTGCACGGCGTGAATCTGGCGGATGAACTCGATGAAGTTGAGGGCTTTGCCGGGTGCGGCGAGTTGTCGCTGATGCAGCATGAGCAGATTGCACAGAACGAGCCTGCCTCGCAGACCGAACAAGCTGCCATGCCGGCTTGGACGCAGCGTGTGGCTGCGGCGGGGGAGACGGGGACGCTGTCACCGACGCCCGCCCCGCCGCCTCCGATGCCGCCGGCAGACGCTGCCGCTTCGCCGCATCGAGCTCCGGTCATCTGCGCCATTTCGGGTTCGGGCGGTTGCGGCAAGTCGACGATCGTTGCCACCATGGCACACACATCGTCGCTGTTGGGCTTGCGTGCCGCCGTGCTCGACCTGGATCTGATGTTTGGAAACCTTTACGACTTGTTAGGCGTCGATGCTCCGCGCGATATGGCGGCACTTATCGAGCCGTCGGCGGCGGGCACGCTCACCGAGCCGGATATCGTAGCCACATCGATGCGCGTGGCACCGGGCGTTACGCTCTGGGGTCCCGTCGCGGCGCCCGAGCAAGCCGAGCTCATGGCACGTCCGGTGGAGCTACTGCTTGATGTTCTGCGTCGAGAATCCGATGTGGTCTTTATCGATACCTCGGTCTTTTGGGGCGACGCCGTGGCGGCTGCGGTGGCGGCGAGCGACCGTTGCCTGGTCGTTGGCGATGCGGCGGTGTCGTCCGCGGCATCGGCATCGCGCGTCATTGAACTGGCAGGTCGAGTAGGTGTGCCGCGCACGCGCATGAGCGCCGTGTTCAACCGGTTCGGTGCGCGCGGGGCAGACGAGGACGTCGCCATGCGCTTTGAGATTGCCTGTGCGTTGAGCTCCAAGATTCGTATCGCCGATGGCGGGCAGGATCTCGCCGCGCTCATGGCGTTTGGGCGCGCTGACGAGGCAGTGGGGCAGACCAGCGCTTTTGCGACTAGCGTGCGCGAGGCCACGCGCGAGATGCTCGTGGAACTGGGGTGCGCCGTCGGCCCTTGGAGCGATATGGTCGCCGACCGTGCAACGCGCACCGAACGCCCGCGTATCCGCCTTCCCTGGTCGCGCGAGGGCGATCAGCGATGAGCCTGCAAACGAGGATTAAGGCTGCCGGCGCTGCGGCGGCGGCAGCGCCTGTAGATGCGGGGCGTCGCCGCGCCGTGAAACGACGCACCAAGCGCGCCGTGATGGACCGCATGGGTTACGACGAAGTGGCGCGTATCAGCGCCTATATCGACCCGGCACTTGCCCGCTCGGAATTGCGTCCTGCGGTGGAGGCGGCGCTCAATGTTGAGGAGCCGACCGATCTCGCGACGCCCGAGCGCGAGACCATCATCGACGAGATTTTGGATGACGTGGTGGGCTTGGGGCCGTTGCAGCCGCTCATCGAGGACGACACCGTTACCGAGATCATGATCAACGGCTGCCGCTCGGCTTTCTTTGAACGCGGCGGCGTCTTGTACCCCATCGAGCATGCGTTTGAGGATGATGAACAGATCCGTGTGCTTATCGACCGCATTATCTCGCCACTTGGCCGCCGCATCGACGAGCGCAGCCCCATCGTCAACGCCCGCCTCAAAACGGGCTATCGCGTCAACGCGGTGATTCCGCCTGTGGCGATTGACGGACCGATTCTCACCATCCGAAAGTTCTCGGACCGTATCTGCTCGCTGGACGAGCTCGTGGGGTTGGGATCGCTGCCGCTTTGGTATGCGCAGCTGCTGTCGTGTGCGGTGTCGCTGCGACAGGACCTGGCGGTTGCGGGGGGCACGGGATCTGGTAAGACCACCCTGCTCAACGCGTTGTCATGTGAGATTTCCACCGGCGAGCGCATCGTGACGATCGAGGACTCTGCCGAGCTCAAGTTTGCGCATCATCCGCACGTGGTGCGCCTAGAGGCGCGCGAGGCTTCAATTGAGGGCGAGGGCGCGGTGACGATCCGCGACCTGGTAACTAATGCCCTACGCATGCGCCCCGACCGCATCGTGGTGGGCGAGGTGCGCGGTGCCGAGTGCTGCGACATGTTGCAGGCCATGAACACGGGCCACGACGGGTCGCTCACCACACTTCATGCGGGTTCAGAACAGGAGACCGTGGTGCGTCTGACGTTGCTTGCACGTTATGGCATCGATCTGCCGAGCGAGCTCATCGAGGAGCAGATTGCCATGGCGCTCGACGGCATCGTGATGTCCGAGCGCCACGCCGATGGCAGGCGTTTCGTCTCCTCGTATTCGGGGGTGCGACGCGCCGCATCGGGTGGCGTAGAGCTCGAGCGCTATGTGACGTTCGATGCCGCCGAGCGCACCTGGACGCTTGACCGCGAGCCGCCGTTTATCGCAGAAGGCCTGCGGTCGGGGACGCTCACACAAGAGGAGGTGGACGAATGGAGATCACTGTGCCCCTCGTCGTAGGGGGCTTGGCAGGGCTTTCTGTCGCGACGGCGTGCGGGGCGGAACCTCGTGTGCCGCAGGTACCGCCGGCGGAGCTGGCACGTCAGGCGCTCGAGACGGTGGCAGAGAAGCTGCCGCGTGAGCTGGTGGAAAACGATCTGCTGAAAAAGATCGCCCGTTCGTGGGCATCGCTGGCTCCGGCGCATCGCCTTGGCCTCGTGATCGAAGATGCTTCGGGACGTTTGGCGTTTCTGCTGCTATCGAGCGGTGTCTGCTGCGTTTTACTAACGATGGTGTCGTTATCGCCCCTCGGATTTGCCTTGGGATTTGTTGCTCCGTTTGCCGTTGGCGCCGCTCGGGATGGCTTTGAGAGCCGGCGCGAGCAACACGATGCAGAAGAGGCAATGCCCGAGGCGTTTACCGCACTTTCCATGTCGCTTGCCTCGGGACATTCGCTGGCCCAGGGCATGCGCTTTGTGGGCGCTCATGCGCAAGAGCCAGTACATACCGAGTTTTTGCGGGTGGCGGCGGCGATCGATTGCGGCATCTCGGCGACCGACGCGCTCGATGACTTGCTCGTGCGTATCGACGCCCCCGGTCTTTCGCTTGTGACCTTGGCGCTTAAGGTGTCTCAGCGCACCGGCGCTCCGCTTGCCGACTTACTGTCCGAGGCGTCGAGCATGGTGGGGGAGCGCATTGAGCTCAAGCGCCGCCTGGATGTTAAGACGTCGCAGGCTCGCATGTCTGCGCATATGGTCGCGGCGATGCCGGCGGGCATGTGCGCGGTGTTGGCGCTGCTTTCGGCAGATTTTCGTCGCGGTCTTGCGACGCCTGCCGGCGCGGGCGCTGTGGTGCTGGGTCTTGCCCTCAACGCCGTTGCCCTGGTGGTTATCCGGCGCATTATGCGGGTGGAGCTATGAGCGCCCCGGTTGCAGTTGCGGCTTGCCTGTGCGCCCTGAGTGTATTTGTCGCGACGGGTTTGGATCGGGCGGATGCACGCAAGATCGCAGAGGCCTGCAAGCGCGAGGCGGTGCTGGTCGCTGCCGCGGGTCGCTCGGTGGTCGATGCTCTGACCGCGCGAGTGAAGGGTGCGGTTGGAGCGGGCGGCCCGGCGCGAGTGTCGCTCGGCGAAGTGTCCGAGATGATTGATGTTGTGCGCTTGGGTCTTTCGGCCGGTCTTTCGTTTGATGCGGCGCTTGAGATTTTCTGTGCCAACCGCCGGTCAGTGCTGGCTCTTCGCCTTGAGCGCGCCTGCATGGCGTGGCAGGTGGGCGTGGGCACGCGTGAGGACGAGTTGTTGGCCGCCGCGCGCGACCTGGACGTGCGAGCGCTCGAGACCTTTGCCATCACGGTGGGGCAGGCGCTCGCCCTGGGTGCCCCACTTGCCGAGACGCTGGCCGCTCAAAGTCGCGAGATCCGTGCGGCTCATCGCGCCGCGGTCGAGCGCGAGATCGAGCGTGCGCCCGTCAAGCTGCTGATTCCCACCGGCACGCTCATCTTGCCGGCGTTGCTTCTGTCCATATTGGGCCCGCTGCTGGGAGCAGGCGGGATGATGTAGGGAGGAATACATGAACACGATGACTGACGCTGCTGGCAAGGTCCAGGGCTGGGCGTTTTGCCGGGCGGCACATGTTCGTCAGCGCGCCAAGGAACTATTGCAGGAGGAGAGTGCACAGGGTACCACCGAGTATGCCATCTTGGTCGGCGTGCTCGTGGTGATCGCGATTATCGCCATCGTCGCATTTAAGGGCAAGGTCCAAGATCTATGGAACGCTATCAGCGAGGGCATCAACAGCCTGTAGAGGGCGAGCGCCCCATCGGGGTGCTGCTGGTGTTTGCTTGCCTGACCGTGGCGATGGCGGCGGTGCTTTGGGGGCTTAACGCCGCGCGGCAGCAGCGTCCTGGGACCGCCTCCGATTTGGGCTCAGATTCGGCGGTGGCGTCTCAAAAAGATGAGATGCGAGATGCGGACGATTCGGATGTCGCTGTCACGGCGCAAACCTTTCTGCGGACGCTCGACAAGCGGTCTGGCACTGCGACGGATTCGCCTGAGGGCAACGCGATTGCGGTCCGGCTTGCATGGTCCGAGGACCGACCGATGACCGAAGCGGCGGCGGATATGCTGCGTGCCTATCGCGAGGTACCCACGGCGCAACTTGCTCTGAGCGGCTATCTCGACATCAAGGGAAACGTGTGGGGCGCCATCGTGCGCGACGGACGCGGCTGGGTCGATATGGTGACAATTGCCGCGGATGCTGGCGATGCTTCGTGTCGTCTGCGCGCCGTGCGCCTGAGCCCGCAGGCAACGGACTCAAAGGAGGGATCGTGAAATGCATGATGTCCTGCGTGAGGAATCTGCCCAGGCGACGGTCGAATACGCCATTGTCACGGTGGCGCTGTTATCGATCGTGCTGGCGATCGCGGGACTTTGGCGTGCCGGCACCGATGGGCGCTTGGCGGCGCTGGTTGAGCGGGCGGCATCCCATAGCGTTGCCTCGACGTCGGTTATCGACGCCGCTGCGGCCGCTAAGGACATCGCGTTGTATTGATGCCGCGCGCGAGGACCGGGCGCAGTCTACGGTCGAGGCCGCTTTTTTGCTGCCGACGTTTCTGACACTCATCCTTCTCGCGCTGCAACCGGTGTGCCTGCTCTATACGCGCGCGGTCATGGAGTCTGCCGCCGCCGAGACCGCGCGGCTCATGACCACGACGACGGCGGAGGACGACGATCTTAAGGAGTTCACCCGCCGCCGACTTGCCGCAGTGCCCAACGTTTCGATCTTTCATGCCGGCGGGCCGTTGTCGTGGGATATCGAGCTTGGCCGGGCCGGTGCGGGTGGCGTCTCGTCCGTGTCCGTTTCCGGCGAGGTCAAGCCGTTGCCTGTGATCGGTGCGTTTGCGCAGGCTATGGGTGGTACCGCCGAGGGCGGCTACGTTGAGCTCAAGGTCGATGTCTCGTATCAATCGCGTCCCGAATGGCTGGAGGGAGATTATGATTCGTGGATTGCTGCATGGGATTAAGTGTGGCTCTGTTAGACCAGGATTGACATGCCGACCTGCCGGCTAACTCGCCGTCTCCCCGTCGGGCGCCGGCATCTTGACCCTCATCTCGAACGGCATCCCGCCCTCCCGGACGAGCGCCCTGAGGAA